>QFCS01000493.1_pt1 | contig 148286 bp, 138 predicted proteins | sample 3576561 | NCBI WGS metagenome assembly QFCS01 | reverse complement strand
GTCCATCACCACACCCATGTCGTGCTCGATCAGCACGATGGTGGTGCCGAACTCGTCGTTCACGTCGAGGATGAAGCGGCTCATGTCCTGCTTCTCTTCGAGGTTCATGCCCGCCATGGGCTCGTCGAGCAGCAGCACCTGCGGTTCCATGGCCAGCGCGCGGCCGAGGTCGACGCGCTTCTGCAGGCCGTATGGGAGTTGTCCCACCGGCGTCTTGCGGTGCGCCTGGATTTCCAGGAAGTCGATGATGTGTTCGACGAACTCGCGGTGGGCTTCTTCCTCCTTCTGCGCGCCGCCAATGCCGAAGGGATTGCGGAACGCCTGAGCAAGCAGGCCGCTGCGGATGCGCAGGTTGCGCCCCGTCATGAGGTTGTCGATCACGCTCATGCCCTTGAACAGCGCCAGGTTCTGGAACGTGCGGGCGATGCCCATCTCGGCCACCTGGCGGCTGTTCATGTGCCGGAAGGTGCGGCCGCGGAAGCTGATCGAGCCCTCCTGCGGCTGGTACACACCGTTGATGCAGTTGAGCATGGAGCTCTTGCCCGCGCCGTTGGGGCCGATGATGGCCCGCACCTCGTGCTCGCGCACATCGAAGCTGATGTCGGTGAGCGCCTTGACGCCGCCGAACCGCAGGCTGATGTTCTGGACGTTCAGGACAACGTCGCCGATCTTCTTCTGTGTCATGGTGGGAGCGGGGTGTTCGGGCTCAGGCCGCGGCCTTGACGGGGGTGAAGGTCTTCGCATCGCTCAGCTTGAGCGTGGCGCTGACGGAGCCGGTGCGGCCGTCCTCGAACTTCACCTGCGTTTCGATGTACTGCTCGGTCTTGCCCTCGTACAGCGCATCGACCAGCACGGCGTACTTCTCGGCGATGAAGCCACGGCGCACCTTGTTCGTGCGGGTGAGTTCGCCGTCGTCGGCGTCCAGCTCCTTGTGCAGCACCAGGAAGCGGCTGATCTGGCTGCCCGCGAGCAGGGCGTCGCGGCTGAGGTCGGCATTGACCTTCTCCACGCAGTCCTTGATGAGTTCGTACACCTCGGGCTTCTGCGCCAGGTCGGTGTAGCCGGCGTAGGGCAGGTTGCGACGTTCGGCCCAGTTGCCCACCGCCTCGAAGTCGATGTTGACCATCACGCACACACGTTCGCGCTGGTCGCCGTAGGCCACGGCTTCCTTGATGTGCGAGAAGAACTTCAGCTTGTTCTCCACGTACTTGGGCGCGAACATGGCGCCGTCGTGCGCGCCACCCTTGATGCGGCCCACGTCCTTCACGCGGTCGATGATCTTCAGATGGCCCGAAGCGTCGATGAAGCCGGCATCGCTGGTGTGGTACCAGCCGTCGGCCGTGAGCACCTCGGCCGTGGCGGCCTCGTTCTTGTAGTAGCCCTTGAGCAGGCCGGGCGACTTCACCAGGATTTCACCCGTCTCCGACAGCTTGATCTCCACGCCGTCGCAGGGGACGCCCACCGTGTCGGCGCGGGCTTCGTGGTCGGGCTGCAGGCAGACGAACACGGCGGTCTCCGTGGAGCCGTACAGTTGCTTGAGGTTGATGCCGATCGAGCGGTAGAAGGAGAACAGGTCGGGCCCGATGGCCTCGCCCGCGGTGTAGGCCACGCGCACGCGGCTCATGCCGAGGTTGTTGCGCAGCGGCCCGTAGACCAGCCAGTCGCCCAGGCGGTACTTGATGGCGTCGATGAGCCCGAGGGATTTGCCGTCCATGCGGTCGGGGCCGACGCGGCGCGCCAGCGCCATGAAGCGGTGGAACATGCCGCGCTTGATCGCGCCTGCGTCTTCCATGCGGATCATCACGCTGGTGAGCAGACCTTCGAACACGCGCGGTGGCGCGAAGTAGTAGGTCGGGCCGACCTCTTTGAGGTCGATGGTCACGGTGGACGACGACTCGGGGCAGTTCACCACATAACCCGCCACCAGCCACTGGGCGTAGCTGAAGATGTTCTGGCCGATCCATGCCGGTGGCAGGTAGGCCAGCACCTCGTCGGCGGGCGTGAGGTTGTCGAATTTCGAGCCCACGGTGGCGCGGTCGATCAGGGTGCGGTGGCTGTGCACCACGCCCTTGGGGTTGCCCGTGGTGCCGCTGGTGAAGAACATCGCGGCCACGTCGTCGGGCTTGCCCTGTTCCACCTGTTCGAGGAAGAAGCCCGGGTGGGCGTTTGAATGGGCCTGGCCCGCCGCGATCAGGGCTTCCACACTGTCCAGCCCGGGCTGGTCGTAGTTGCGCAGGCCGCGCGGATCGTCGTAGTAGATGTGGCTGAGCTGCGGGCAGCGCTCGCGGATTTCGAGCATCTTGTCGACCTGCTCCTGGTCTTCCACCACACAGAAACGCACCTCGGCGTTGTTGATGGGGAAGACGCACTCGGCGGCCACGGCGTCCTGGTAGAGCGGCACGGGAATCGCTCCCAGCGATTGCGCGGCCAGCATGGTGGCGTAGAGGCGGGGACGGTTCGCGCCGATGACCACCAGATGCTCACCGCGCTGCAGCCCGGCGAGATGCAGTCCGCAGGCCAGCGCCTCGACCAGCCCGGCCATGCCGGCCCACGTCGTCGTCTGCCAGATGCCGTATTCCTTCTCGCGCATCGCCGCCCCCTGCGGTCGGCTTTTCGCGTGACCCAGCAAGAGCCGGGGGAACGTGTGTTGCATGCATGTCTCCTGAGGCCGGCCTCACGGCGCCGGTGCCAGGAATGCCCTTCAGGACATTCCGTCATGTGGCGCATGGTAGGTCTTCGTTTGACGTCATGTTGTCGGTTCGACGACAATCTCGGGTCATCCCTCCTAGGACTTTCCCTAGAAGGGTTGACCCCATGCACCCCCACACCTCAACCCGTTCCGGCACCGTCCTGCGCGATCGCAAGCGCCCGCCCACCGAAGCCGAACTGGCCGAGATTCCCTGGCTCGACAGCCTCACGCCCATCGAACGCGAACGCGCCGTGGCCGCCCTGGTGGTGGGTGACGCCGAGGCGGGCGACTACATCTGCCGCTTCGGGCGCCCGGTCACGTACTGGTTCGGCCTGGTCGATGGCCTGCTCAAGATGAGCAACGACGATTCGCAAGGCCCCGTGATCACCTTCACCGGCGTGGCGCCTGGGGGCTGGTTCGGTGAGGGCACGGTGCTCAAGCACGAGCAGTACCGGTACAACATCCTCGCGCTGCGCAAGAGCCGCGTGGCCGGTCTGCCTGTGGACACGTTCGACTGGCTGCTGGACCACTCCATCGGCTTCAACCGCTTCGTGATGCACCAGCTCAACGAACGCCTGGGCCAGTTCATCGCCGCGCGCGAAATCGACCGGCTCAACAGCCCCGACCTGCGCGTGGCGCGCAACCTCGCCTCGCTGTTCCACCCGCTGCTCTCGCCCAACGTGGGCGGGGTCCTGCGCATCACCCAGCAGGAGCTTGCTTACCTGGTGGGCCTTTCGCGCCAGCGCGTCAACGAGGCGCTGACCACGCTGGCCGCCAGGGGCTGGATCCGCGTGGAGTACGGTGGCCTGCGCGTGCTCAATCTGGCCGCGCTGCGCTCAGGCACGCTGGATGAAGGATGATCCCCGCATGACCACAGACAAACCCGCTGCCCGCACGCTCAAGCTCAAACCGGGCGCTGCCAGCAAACCCGCCGCCGATCCGTTCGCGCCACGCCGCGCGCCGGTTCGGCCACCCGGCCCTGCGCGCGCCAAAAGCGTGTCGGCTTCTGCACCCAGGCCGCCGCGCGAGCCTGCACCGGCCCGCAGTGCCCCGCGCAACGCCCCCGACAACCAGCGCGCCGGCCACCCGCCCCGCGCGTCCGCGCCTGCTCCACGCCCGACGACGCAACCCCATCGGCCCGACCTCGCCCGTGTGGGCAACGTGCGCGGCGAAATCCGCCTCAACAAGCGGATGGCGGATCTCGGTCTGTGTTCGCGCCGCGAGGCCGACGAATGGATCGCGCGCGGCTGGGTGAAAGTCAACGGCGAACCGGCGGTGATGGGCCAGCCCGTGCCACCCGACGCACACATCGAAGTGGCGCCACAGGCGCGCCACCAGCAGAGCGGGCAGGTCACCATCCTGCTGCACAAGCCGGTGGGCTATGTGAGCGGCCAGCCCGAGGACGGGCATGAGGCCGCCGCCACCCTGATCGGCGCGCCGAGCCAGTGGCGGGGCGATGCGCGCACACCCAGCGATGGCCGGCGGTTTGTGCCGGAGCACACGCGCAATCTGGCGCCGGCCGGCCGGCTCGACATCGATTCCACCGGCCTGCTGGTGCTCACGCAGGACGGCCGGGTGGCGCGTCAGCTGATCGGCGAGAGCAGTGGCGTGGAGAAGGAGTACCTGGTGCGCGTGCATTTCGCGCCCAATGGCCCGCAGGGCGCCGGCCTGGTGACGCAGGATGTGCAGGCGGTCTTTCCGGCAGCGCAGCTCGCGCTGCTGCGCCACGGCCTGAGCCTGGACGGCCAGAAGCTGCGGCCCGCGCAGGTGGACTGGCAGAACCCGGAGCAGTTGCGTTTCGTGCTCACCGAGGGCAAGAAGCGCCAGATCCGCCGCATGTGCGAGCAGGTGGGCTTGCATGTGGTCGGGCTCAAGCGCATCCGCATCGGACGGGTTGTGCTGGGGAATCTGCCGGTGGGGCAGTGGCGGTTTCTTTCGGCTTCCGAGTCTTTCTAAGTTTTTCTGGCGGTGACCTCGCGGTGGGCCGATGGCGGTGCCCGCCTGCTCCGGGCAAGTCAGGCGCTGGCCTTATTCGCGGTTGCCACAGAGGCTGAGCACCAACCAAGGCGTTGACAAAACGGTATTCGCACGCTCGGGCAGACCCCCGCGACAAGCCGGCGCCTGGGTTGACCGGACCACCCGACCTCCCCAACCCAGCAAGCCAGAACCAACCAACCGTCACACAAAAAAACCACAACCCCCACACAATGCCCCATGACCCAGCCGCCTCCCAACCCCACCCGCGATGCCCTGCTGCGCCACGTGAGGCCCAGCGACCTCAAGGCCGCCGCGCAACTCGTGTCGCACGCCACCACCGGCGCCATCGGCATCGCTGAGAGCGTGCACCAGTCGGTGCGCGACCGCCTGGGCCTGCCGGCAGGCATCGCCCCCGATCGTGCGGGTGGCCTCACAGGACAGATCTACCAGGGCATCCGCGGCGTGACGCAACTCGTGGGCCATGGGCTCGATGGTGCGCTCGCCCTCCTGCTCCCGATGGTCGATGACCCCACGCGCCAACCCGATCCATCGCCCGGCCGCGAGGCCGTGCTCGCCGCACTCAACGGTGTGATGGGCGACCGGCTCCAGGCCATCGACAACCCCCTGGCGCAAACCCTGGAGCTGCGCCACCAGGGCCGGCGCCTTCCGCTGGAAAGCACCGCTCTGCTGCACGACCGCCTGGCCGGCGCCTCGTCCCACCTCATCGTGCTGGTCCACGGCCTCTGCATGAACGACACCCAGTGGCGGCGCAACGGCCACGACCACGGTGAGTTCCTCGCACAGGCGCTGGGCGCCACCACCGTCTACGTGCGCTACAACAGCGGCCTGCACATCGCTGCCAACGGGCGCGAACTGGCGCGCCAGCTGGAGTGGCTCGCAGCGCAGTGGCCGGTGCCACTGCAGTCCATCACCCTCATCGGCCACAGCATGGGCGGGCTCGTGGCCCGCGCGGCCTGCGAGGCGGCGCGGGCCGCCGCGCACCGTTGGCGCCCGTTGCTGCGGCACCTGGTGTTCCTCGGCACGCCCCACCATGGCGCGCCCCTGGAGCGCGCCGGGCAGTGGCTCAACGGCCTGTTGGCGGCCACGCCGTTCACCGCGCCCTTCACGCGCCTGGGCCAGCTGCGCAGCGCCGGCATCACCGACCTGCACCAGGGCCGCGTGCGCGAAGGGGCGCACGAGCCGCTGCCGCTGCCCGAAGGCGTGGCCTGCTTCGCCGTGGCAGCGGCGCTCGCCCCGCGACGCGGGCTGCTGGCCGACCGCCTCACGGGGGATGGCCTGGTGCCCCTGCGCAGCGCGCTGGGCCAGCACGACGACCGCCGGTTCCGGCTGGTGTTCGCGCGCGACAGCCAGCGCACCGTCTACCGCACCGGCCACCTGGAGCTGCTGTCCAGCCCGGTGGTGGCCCGGCAGTTGCTGGCATGGCTGGAGCCGCCCCCGCCTGACGCTTGAAATCCGGCGTCCCGCCCATAATTCCGCCTCGCGTTGCGCTCTCACCCGAGCGCGTTTCCTTTTTCTCTGCCTGTCGACTCCCATGAGCAAACAAACCCTGTCCTTCCAGGCCGAAGTGGCGCAGCTGCTGCACCTGGTCACGCATTCGCTCTATTCCAACCCGGACATCTTCCTGCGCGAGCTCGTCTCGAACGCGTCCGACGCCTGCGACAAGCTGCGCTTCGAAGCCCTCAACAACGCTGCCCTGTTCGAGGACGCCCCCAACCTTGAGGTGCGCGTCGCCTTCGACCGAGAAGCCCGCACCGTCACCATCACCGACAACGGCATCGGCATGAGCGCGCAGGAAGCCATCGACCACCTCGGCACCATCGCCAAGAGCGGCACCAAGGACTTCATGAGCCGCCTGAGCGGTGACCAGAAGCAGGATGCCCAGCTCATCGGGCAGTTCGGCGTCGGCTTCTACTCCGGTTTCATCGTGGCCGACAAGATCATCGTCGAATCACGCCGTGCCGGCCTGCCCGCGGCCGAGGGCGTGCGCTGGACCAGCGGTGGCACGGGCGACTTCGAGGTCGAGACCATCGAACGCCCCGCGCGCGGCACCAGCGTCATCCTGCACCTGCGCGACGATGCGAGCGACTACCTGGACCGCTGGAAGCTCAAGTCCATCATCGGCAAGTACTCTGACCACATCAGCCTGCCCATCCTCATGCAGAAGGAAGAATGGGACGCCGAGAAGAGCGAGCAGGTGCTCAAGGACGAATGGGAAGCCGTCAACTCCGCCAACGCGCTGTGGGCGCGCAGCAAGAAGGAGGTGAGTGACGAGCAGTACGCCGAGTTCTACAGGAACCTCAGCTATGACTCTCAGGCTCCCCTGGCCTGGAGCCACAACCGGGTGGAAGGCAGCACCGAGTACACGCAGCTGCTGTACATCCCGGCCAAGGCCCCGCACGACCTCTGGAATCGCGACCGCAAGGCCGGCATCAAGCTGTACGTGCGCCGTGTCTTCATCATGGACGAAGCCGAAGCGCTCATGCCCTCGTACCTGCGCTGGGTCAAGGGCGTGGTGGATTCGGCCGATCTGCCGCTCAACGTGAGCCGCGAGCTGCTGCAGGAAAGCCGGGACGTGAAAGCCATCCGCGAAGGCAACACACGCCGCGTGCTGGCCATGCTGGAAGACCTGGCGAAAAAGGATGGGGTCCCCGCCGCCACCGAAGGCGCCGATGGCGTGACCGATGTGGTGTCGGAAGAGGAGAAGGCCGCTGCCGCCCGGGACGCGGGCAAGTACACCGCGTTCTATGCCGAGTTCGGTGCCGTGCTCAAGGAAGGCCTGGGCGAGGACTTCGCCAACCGCGACAAGATCGCCAGGCTGCTGCGCTTCGCCAGCACCCAGGCCGACGGCCTGACCGCGCTGGCCGATTACAAGGCCCGCATGAAGGAGGGCCAGCAGGCGATCTACTACATCACCGCCGACAACCGCGCCGCCGCCCGGAACAGCCCGCAGCTGGAGGTCTTCCGCAAGAAGGGCATCGAGGTGCTGCTCATGACCGACCGCGTGGACGAATGGGCTCTGTCCTTCCTCACCGAATTCGACGGCACGCCGCTGCAGAGCGTGGCCAAGGGCGCGGTGGACCTGGGTTCGTTGCAGGACGAGGAAGAGAAGAAAGCCGCCGAGGCCGCTGCCGAAACCTTCAAACCCGTGCTGGAACGCCTGAAGGAGAGCCTCAAGGACAAGGCCAAGGACGTGCGCGTCACCTCGCGCCTGGTCGATTCACCTGCCTGCCTGGTGGTGGAGGACGGCGACTACTCCACCCAGCTGGCCCGCATGCTCAAGCAGGCCGGCCAGCCTGCGCCCGAGGTGCGGCCCATCCTCGAGGTGAATGCCGGGCACGCGCTGGTGAAGAAGCTCGAAGGCAGCGCGCACTTCGATGATCTCGCGCACATCCTGTTTGACCAGGCCCTGCTGGCCGAAGGCGGTCTGCCGGACGACCCGGCGGCCTATGTGAAACGCGTCAACGCCCTGCTGGCCTGACACGGATGGCTGCATACCGGTGGAGGGTATGCGGTTGACCACTACACTCGGGGCCGGGGAGTCTTTCAAGGCGCAGTGCACGGCACCTGCCCCGACCATCTGATTCAGCGGCCTCAACGTGTACCTACAGCGCCCTTTTGATCACGTCGTCACCTTCCGCAACAGCCAGGGGGAGAGTGCACGCGGCACCCTGACCAGCCTGCAGCGGCGTTCGCTGGTGATGGAGATCTACAACCCGTACTCCATCGTCCAGGTCAGCGAGGTGCTCAACGAGCTGACCATCCGCTCGGGTGACCGCATCATCTACAAGGGCAAGGCGGTGGTGGTCAGCCTGCTCAACACCGGCTTGATGGCGGTCATCTCGGTCGCGCTCATCGACGAGTGGTCCGACCTCAACGCGATCCGCGGCAACGTGAACCAGGTGCGCGACGAGGCGATGCGCTTCGTGGCCGACTGGGAGTCGCGCTTCAAGATCCGGCAGAGTTACCAGGTCACCATCAGCGAGTTCCGCGCCTTCCTCGCCGAGACGGCACGGTGGATCGACCAGGCCGACCTGGTCGACTCGCTGCCCCGGCTGCCCGACGGCCGCCTCACGGACGACGTCTTCAACGCCATCGCCGAACCCCTGATGGTCAAGGGCAAGGAGTTTCTCGTGCGGCTGGAAGGCGAGGCTTCGCGGCTGCCCGAGGAGGACGCGCTGCTGCACCGGGCTTATGCGCAGGCGGCGCTGCACCCGCTGGTGCTGCGAGCGCCTTTCGTTTACCGCACCTTCGCCAAGCCGTTGGGCTACGCGGGCGACTACGAGATGGTCAACCAGATCCTGGGCGATCCGCGCCAGGGCGGCAGCACCTACATCCAGCTCGTCAATGCCATGTTCCTGCGTGCGGCGGTGGCCGAGGCGCACCGCAACCGCATCGACATTCTGGTCGGCTTCCTCAGGAAGGCCGTGGCCTTCGCCGCCGAACGGGACCGGCCGGTCCGCATCCTGAACGTGGGCTGTGGGCCGGGGGTGGAGATCCAGAAGCTCATTGCCGCCGGCGAAGACCTCTCGCGCCTGCAGTTCACGCTGATGGACTTCAGCCTGGAGACCCTGAATTACACGCGCCAGAAGATCGAAGAGGCGGCGCACCTGCACAAGGCGACAGTGAACGTGGAATACGTGCACGAATCGGTGCACGAACTGCTCAAGCGCGCCACGCGCGACACCGCCCCGCGCGACGGCGAGGGTTTCGACACCATCTATTGCGCAGGCCTGTTCGACTACCTGTCCGACAAGGTCTGCTCGAGGCTGATCCGCTATTTCCTCTCGCGCAGCAACCCCGGCGCCAACCTGCTGGTCACCAACGTGCACTCGGACAACCCCGAGCGTTACGGCATGGAGCACCTGCTGGAGTGGCATCTGATCTACCGCGACGAGAAGCAGATGCTGTCCGTGATGCAGGAGGTGAACGCCCCGGCCACGCTGTACACCGACGCCACCGGGGTCAACATCTTCGCGGAAGTCGTGGTCAACGCACACCTGAAGGCCATGGCGCTTGAGAATGGCTAACCGGCCGAGCTCGCCGTACGAGCAGCAACTCTCGGACTTCCGTCTGACGTACAGCAAGGCGGGCAGCGTCACGTCCATCGTGCTGGTGCTCGCCGGCATCGGGCTCGACTACTTCTCCTATCCGGATCGCCTGCTCGAGTTCACGCTGCTGCGGCTGCTGGTGGTCGCGCTCACGCTGGGCGTGCTGCGCCTGCTGTTCACCGATTTCGGGCGCGAGCATGTGCGCTCGCTGACCATGCTCTGGCTGCTGCTGCCGCAGGTCATGATCGCCTTCATGATCTACGAGACGGATGGTGCCCAGTCGATCTATTTCGTCGGCCTGCACCTGGCGCTCTATGCGGTGGGCATCATCCTGCCGATCAGCTTCTTCGAAGGCATCGGCTTCGGGGTGTTGACCATCGTGCTGTATGTGCTGGCCTGTGCCCTGCATCCGGATGCGTCCAGCAACCTGCCGCGCCTCGTGACGAACACCCTGTTCATCCTGTTCTCGGCCGGCGCGAGTGCGGTGTGCACGTGGTTCAACGAAAAGGCCCGCCTGCGCCTGTTCCAGCTGCAGCACGAGGTGTCGGAGAAGAATGCTTCGCTCAGCGAGATCAATGCAACGCTGGCCGAGGTGAAGGGCCAGTTGCTGCAGCGCGAGAAGATGGCCGCGATCGGCACCTTGTCGGCCGGCCTGCTGCACGAACTCAACAACCCGGTGAACTACAGCCTGATGGCCATCAACATGGGTCTGAGCTGCAAGGGCGCGCAGACCGACGACATGCTCAAGGAGAGCCTGAACGATGCGCGTGAGGGCATGCAGCGCATCCAGAACATCGTCACCGACCTCAAGACCTTCGCCTACCAGAAGCCCGGCCAGGACAGCCAGCGCCCCTTCCTGCTGGAGAACGCGGTGCGTTCGGCGGTGCGTCTTGCGGGTTACGAACTCAAGGGCATCGAGGTGCCGATCGAGTTGCCGCAGGACAGCCATGTGCTGGGCGACGAGCCTGCCATCATCGGCGTGCTGATCAACCTGTTGAGCAACGCCGCGCTGGCGTTGCAGGCGGCCAGGCGGGAGCAGCCCCGCATCGCGGTGACGGTCACGCCGAATGGTGACCGCCTGCGGGTGTCGGTGTGCGACAACGGATCGGGCATCGCCCCCGAAAACCTGACCCGCGTGTTCGAACCTTTCTTCACCACGCGCGACGTGGGGGCGGGCCTGGGGTTGGGCCTGAGCGTGAGCTACGGCATTGTCCAGCGCCATGGGGGTACGCTGGCGGTGGAGAGTGAACTGGGCAGCTGGACCGAATTCACGTTTGATTTGCCGAGGCCTCTGAATGAAACCCGATGAAGCCGTTGTGACGCGCGGCGCCCTGGGCGCCCATGCCATCCTCATGGTGGACGACGAGCCGCAGGCCTGCAAGTGGTTTGCGCGCCTGTATGGCGACGAGTTCGTGGTGCTCACCGCTGGCAGCGTGGACGAGGCGCTGGCCTTGCTGGCGCGGCGCGGCCATGAAGTGGCCGTGCTGCTCACCGACTACGCGATGCCGGGGCGCGACGGGGTGGCCCTGCTGAGTGAAGCCCGGCAGCTGTTTCCACACGTCTCGCGCCTGCTGGTGTCGGCCTATGCCGACAAGGACGTCGCGATGTCCGCCGTCAACCAGGGGCATGTGGAGAAGATTCTGGAAAAACCGCTGGACGAGGCCCTGACGCGGCAGGCCCTGCGCGAGGCCCTGCAGTCCAGCCAGGAGCGTGCGCGCGAGCGCGCGCTGCTGGACCGCCGCGCGGCCACGCTGCGTGAGACGCTGGGTTTTCTGGCGCATGAAGTCACCACGCCGCTGGCCACCGTGCAGGGCTACCTGTCCGCCATGCGCGACCGCCACCTCGATCCCCTGACGGGTGACAGCGGCGTGGCTCACATCCAGGAGCAGAAGCCCGGTGATGTGCTGTTCATGATCAACGCGGCGCAGCGCCGCGCGGAATATGCCCAGTCGCTGGTGTCGACCTTCGTCCAGACCGCGCGCGACGCCTACCAGCCCGACAGCGCACCCAGCCTGCGCGCCAGCGACCTGGTGCAGGCGGTGCGCGACGAATACCCGTTCGACAACGACGAAGCCGAATGGCTCACCAGCGACCTGGAGGCCGATTTCGTGCTCCCGGGCCGGCGCGACCTGCTCTATCTGGTGCTGTGCACGCTGGTCAAGAACGCCATGCTCGCCCTGCGGCCGAATCCACCGGCCCGGCCGAATGTGCACGTGGCCCTGGGCCGTGGAGCACCCGCCCCGGGTCTGCCAGTGCAGGCCGTCATCCATGTGCGCGACAACGGTCCCGGCATTCCGGCCGAGGTGCTGGGCCGCCTCACCCATGAGCCGATGACGACCCGGGCGGCCTCCGGCGGCAGCGGCATGGGGCTGGTGTTCTGCCGGCGCGTGCTGACCTCGCTGGGGGGCTCGATCGTCGTCAGGTCCGAGGCGGGGCAGGGCGCCACCGTGTCGCTCTATTTCCCTTCCGCCCAATAACCACAGCCATCCCTCAGGAGAATCCGTGAAGCCCGTGAAAATTCTGTACGTCGACGACGAGGCCATGGCCCTGAAGTACTTCGAACGCCTGGTGGGCCCTCTCGCCCCGGTGTTGACCGCGAGCTCTGTGGAAGAGGGCAAGTCCATGCTGGCCGAGCACGGTGCCGAAGTCGCCGTGCTGGTGTGCGACCAGCGCATGCCCGGCGAGTACGGCAACGAACTGCTGCGCCACGCACGCGAGTACTACCCCGCCGTCGTGCGCATGCTCACCACCGCCTATTCCGAACTGGGCGACGCCATCGAGGCCATCAACACCGGCGAGATCTACCGCTACATCAACAAGCCCTGGGAACTGGAAAGCCTGCGCGCCGACCTGAAGAACGCGCTGGAATTGGCCGAGCTGCGCAGCGAGCGCGATGGCCTGATGCGTGACAAGCTGATGGCGCAACAGGGCCAGTTGCTGGCCAGCCGCCTCTCTGCCCTGCTGATGGTGGGCGCGGCTGTGCATGCCGATGGCCACGAGCAGGCGGTGCACCGCTTTGCCCAGGCCGCCTTGCGGATGGGCCAGGTGGAGCCTTCCATCGACTGGCACCGCTGGGACCACGCCGACCTGGTGCAGGCCGAGGCGCAGCGCGGTGCTGCGGTGGCGGCGCACCTGCGCCACTGGCTGCGAGAGTTCGGCTCTCAGCCCGACGGCGCGGGCGCCCTCCCGGTGCTGGCGCAGGCGCTCAATGGCGAGCTGCAGGGTGACCGTGTGCTGGTGGCCGATGCCCAGGCCCTTACCGCCCTGCTGTCGAGTCCCGCAGGCGAAGCGCCCACGGTCGCCGAGTGCGCCTGGCTGGCATGGCTGCTCTGGCAGGGCGGCCTGGCCGAGGTGGTGGTGGCCGACAGCGGCTGGGCCGTTCGACAAGCGGATGCTGCGGCGCTGCTGCCGGCCGACTGGCTGGCGGACGCCATTGAGCGCCTGGGCCGGGCGACGGCCTGAAGGGCTTGTGACGAAACGTTGCATCACCGGGGCACTTTTGTCCGTCGGGGCGGTCACAATGGGCATCTGTTTTCCATTTGCCCGCTGAGAGGGACCCGGCCATGACCACTTCTTCCACCCACCTGTCTCTTGCGCACCGCTGTGCCGCTGGCGTGTTGCTGGCGGGCGCGGCGCTGCTCGCGGGGTGCGGTTCCATGGGCGTTGGCGTGGGCATTGGTGTGCCGCTGGGCCCGTTCTCGATTGGTGTGGGCGCCGGAACCGGTGGCGTGAGTGCGGGTGTGAGCACGGGGGTGGGCCCGGTCGGTGTCGGCGTGGGCGTCAACCAGCGCGGCCAGGTGAGTGCCGGCGCGGGCGTCGGCGTGAGCACGGGGGTGGGCAACAGCAATGCCCGTGTCGGGGTGGGTGTGGGCACGAGCACGGTGATCCACGATCCGCACGAGCGCAACTGAGACGGGCCGCGAGGCCACGAGCACACATCAAACAAAAAGCCCGCCGGTGCGAACCGGCGGGCTTTTTTGCTGGGCATCGCCTCGGGGCTTACTTCAGCGTGATCGTCACGTCGATGTTGCCGCGCGTGGCGTTGGAGTAGGGGCACACCTTGTGGGCGGTGTCCACCAGGTCCTGGGCCACGGCGCGGTCCACACCCGGCAGGCTCACGGCCAGGCGGGCGGCGATGCCGAAGCCGGCGGGAATCGGGCCGATGTCCACTTCCGCGTCGATGGACGCGTCGGCGGGAACCGCCACCTTCTTCATGCCGGCGACGTGCTTGAGGGCACCCATGAAGCAGGCGGAGTAGCCGGCGGCAAAGAGCTGTTCCGGGTTGGTGGCGTTGCCGGCACCACCCATGGCCTTGGGCGGGGAGAGCTTCACGTCCAGCAGGCCGTCGTCGCTCCGCGAGGCGCCTTCACGACCTCCGGTGGTGTGGGCGCGGGCGGTGTAGAGAACTTTGTCGAGGGATGTGGGCATGGTGGGCTCCTGGGTTGAATAGCTTCGGCATGAAGCGGGGTTGAAAGGGGATGGGATCAGGCGATGAGGCGGTCGCGCAGGGTCTGCACCTGGCGGGTGAGGTCGATGGCCTCGGAGACGTCGCATTGCGTGGCCTGCAGCACGCAGCCCGGGATGCGTGCCGCGCGGGCCTTGAGTTTGCGGCCGGCGGCGGTGAGGCGGATGAGCACGCGACGTTCGTCTTCCACGTCGCGCAGGCGGGTGACGAGGTCGGCGGCCTCCATGCGCTTGAGCAAGGGAGTGAGGGTGCCGGAGTCGAGGTAGAGGCGTTCACCGAGTTCGGAGACGGTGATGCCGTCGTTCTCCCAGAGCACGAGCATGGCGAGGTACTGGGGGTAGGTCAGGCCCATCTCGTCAAGCATGGGCTTGTAGAGCTTGGTCATGGCCAGGGAGGCGGAGTACAGCGCGAAGCACAACTGGTGGTCGAGCTTGAGGACCTGGTCGGGGGAGAGGCGCTGCGTGTTCATGGGTGTGGACTGTATGCTTCAATTAAATTGTGTGCAATTTAATTGCTGAAAACCATTTTTATGTTGGGGGTTTCTGGTGTGGCGGGTGGGGGAGGTCGGGTGGTCCGGTCAATCCAGGCGCCGGCTTGTCGCGGGGGGCTGTCCGGGTCTTCAAAGACCACGATGTCAACGCCTTGGTCTGTTCTCAGCCTCTGTGGCAACCGCGAATAAGGCCAGCGCAGGCGGGCACCGCCACCGACCCACTGCGAGGCCCGTGAAAGAAACGCAGCGAAAGAAAATTCAGGCCATCAAAGGCGGCCCCTGCATTTCCTCGACCTGCTCCACCAGCATGTCCACCTGTCCTTGCCAGTAGTCGCGGCTGCCGAACCAGGGGAAGTTGATGGGGAACGCCGGGTCGTCCCAGCGGCGCGCAATCCAGGCGCTGTAGTGGATCAGGCGCAGCGTGCGCAGAGGCTCGATCAGGGACAGCTCGCGCCGGTCGAATGGCCGGAACTGCTCGTAGCCATCCACCAGCGCGCCCAGTTGTTGCGTCTGCTGGCGCCGGTCGCCCGAGAGCAGCATCCACAGATCCTGCACCGCCGGTCCCATGCGCGCATCGTCCAGGTCAACGAAATGCGGACCGGCACCCGGTTGCCCTTCCGGTGTCCACAGGATGTTGCCCGGGTGGCAATCGCCATGCAGGCGAAGGCGCCGGATGCCGTCTGGCTCCTCGGCCGCCCCGCCGCGAAGCACAGCATGCGACTCGATCAAGGCCAGCGCCTCCTCGAGCGCCGCCGCCCAGGCGCTGCGCACCTCGGGTGCGATGGCACCATGCTCCATCAGCCACTCGCGCGGCTCGTGCGCGAAGCTCGCCGCATCCAGCGCCGGGCGCGCCACGAACGGCTGCCGGGCGCCGACGGCATGGATGCGGGCCAGAAACCGGCCCGTCCATTCGAGCACTTCGAAATCGTCCAGCTCCGGGCGCCGGCCGCCCCGGCGCGGGCTCACGGCGAACGTGAAGCCGCCGAAGTGGTGCAGCGTCTCGCCCTGCACGCGCAGCGGCGGCACGGCGGGCACCTCGGCCGCCACCAGCTCTTCGGCAAACGCGTGCTCCTCGGCGATCTGTGCATCGCTCCAGCGGCCGGGGCGGTAGAACTTCGCCACCACCTGGTCCACGCCGCCCACGGGCGACTCCAGGTGGATCTGGTACACGCGGTTCTCGAAGCTGTTGAGCGCGCTCATGCGCCCGTCACCCCGCAGGCCGATGTGGGCGAGGGCGTCCTGCACCACGTCGGGGGTGAGGGCGCTGTAGGGGTGGTCTTTGTCGTGTTCGTTGGCCATGCAGGATTGTCGCTGCCTGCAGGAGGGGGAAAGCCTGCGCCTATGATCGCTGCATGTCGAAACACAAGGCGAATGCGCGACCTGCGCCCACGCTCCAGGAGCAACTGCCCGAACTGCGGCCCGGCCAGTCGATCCCGCTGCTGCAGGAACTGCACATCCTCACCCGCGAAGGCAAGCTCAACCAGGACACGCGCCGCAAGCTCAAGCAGGTGTATCACCTGGTGCAGTTCATCGAACCCCTGCTGGCCGAGGTGCTTGCTGCGCGCGGTGATGTGACGCTGGCCGACCATGGCGCCGGCAAGTCCTATCTGGGCTTCATCCTGTACGACCTGTTCTTCAAGGACAAGCTGGTGGGGCGCGTGACCGGCGTGGAAACCCGTGCCGAGCTGGTGGAGAAATCGCGCGCGCTGGCCGGGCGGCTGGGCTTCGGGCGCATGGACTTCCTGGCCACCACGGTGCAGGCGGCACTGACCGATCCGGCGCTGCCCGCCACGATCGACGTGGTGACCGCGCTGCACGCCTGCGACACCGCCACCGACGACGCCATCCAGTTCGGCCTGGCCAAACAGGCCAGCCACATGGTGCTGGTGCCCTGCTGCCAGGCCGAGGTGGCGGGCGTGATGCGGCAGCACAAGGCGCTCGCCCTCAAGCGCACGCCGCTGGCCGAGCTGTGGCGCCACCCGTTGCACACCCGCGAGTTCGGCAGCCAGATCACCAACGTGCTGCGCTGCCTGCAACTCGAAGCCCATGGCTACAGCGTGACGGTGACCGAGCTGGTGGGGTGGGAACATTCGATGAAGAACGAACTGATCCTCGCCCGTAGAATGGGCCCGGATCGCCATGGCACGCAGGAGCGTGCCCGGCAACGCCTGCAGCAGGTGCTCGAAGAATTCCACCTGCAAGAGCTCACCCAGCGTTTCGCGGCTTGACTGCTTTTCGCCTCCTTCCCACCAGGCATTCCCGTTGCCGTGTTCACGGCGCTCTGTTCAGCTTTCGCTGATGGCCTGACGTCCTGGTGTTTTCAGCGCGTGTCCTACACGCTTTGCAGGATTCGTCCATCACACTCTCGCCCGAGGAGCGTTACCCATGGTTACCGAATACAGTTTTCTGCTGCAGTCCATCGCCTGGCCCCTGGTCCTGCTGCTCGCCTGGTTCATTGCCGAGCGCGCGCACGAGGTCTGGCACGTTCCCCGTGTCACCAGTTACGTGGCGGTCGGCCTGATCGGTGGCCTGGTCAACCTGCCCGGCCTCACCACCGACGTGCCCGGCCTGCCTTTTCTCGCCAATGTGGCGCTGTCGCTCGTGCTGTTCGAGCTGGGCTACCGCATCAACCTGCGCTGGTTCCGCCACAACCCCTGGGTGATGGTGGTGGGCCTGATCGAGTCTGTCGTCACCTTCGCCCTCATCTACTGGGTCAGCGGCTGGTTCGACCTCGCCACCGATCTGCGGCTCATCATTGCGGCTCTCTCGATCTCGGCCTCGCCGGCGGGCATCGTGCGCGTGGCCAACGAACTTCGCAGTGCAGGCCAGGTGACCGAGCGCGTGCTCCACCTCTGCGCCATCAACTGCATGGTCTCCGTGCTCGTGCTCAAGCTCGTGGTGGGCTACTGGTACCTCAATACCTCGGGTGACCTGGTGCTGGCGGCCTTCAGCAGCATCCACCAGGTGGGCACCTCGGTGGCCGTGGGCGCGGTGCTCGGCGTGGCCGTGCCATGGATGCTGCGCCAGCGCAACACGCACGAACGCGGCGTCACCGTGGTGTTCGCGCTGTCGGTGCTGCTGCTCACCACCGCGGCCTATGGCCTGAAGCTCTCGCCGCTGCTGGCCGCGCTCACGTTCGGCATCGTCGCGCGTGAGCGCCGCGTGCACCTGACCAACGCACAGCGCGACTTCGGCACCGCGGGCGACCTGCTCTCGGTGTTCCTGTTCGTCTACATCGCCTCGCTGCTCGACTGGGCCGATGTGGGCACGGGCATGCTGATCGGTGTGGTGCTGATCCTGGTGCGCACCGGCTCCAAGATCGGCTGCAACCTCGTGGCCGCGCGCCTGTCGGGCATCACCGAGCGCAAGGGCCTGCTCACCGGCCTGGCGCTCACCCCCATGTCGGCCTTCGCCATCCTGCTGATCGAGCAGAGCCGCCTGTACGGCTTCGCGCCGGCGGTCGAGGTGCTCTCGGTCATGGCCGGCATGATGCTGTTGCAGGAGTTGCTGGGCCCGGTGGTCACGCAGCGCGCGTTGCTGGCCGCTCACGAAACGCATGTGACGAAGGGTTGACCCATGCCACTTGAAACCTTCAAGGCCTCCGATTCGCTGACCATGGGTGTCGAGCTCGAACTGCAGCTCGTCAACACCTACGATCTCGATCTATCCAGCAGCGCCAACGACCTGCTCGAGCTGCTGCGGCGCAAGCCATTTCCTGGCGTTGTCACGCCCGAGATGACGCAGAGCATGATCGAGATCGCCACCGATGTGCAGCGAGAACACGGCCCGTTGCTGACCCAGCTGCAGCAGATCCGGGACACCCTGGTGAACGCGGGCGACCGGCTCAACATCGAACTCGCGGGCGGCGGCACGCACCCGTTCCAGCGCTGGTTCGAGCAGCGCATCTTCTCCAAGCCGCGCTTCGAGCAGCTCTCGGGCCTGTATGGCTACCTCGCCAAGCAGTTCACCGTGTTCGGTCAGCATGTGCACATCGGCTGCGCCAGCGCGGACGAAGCCTTGTTCCTGCTGCACTCGCTCAACCGTTACGTGCCGCACTTCATTGCGCTGTCGGCCTCGTCGCCTTTCTCGCAGGGTGTGGACACGCTGTTCGATTCGGCGCGCCTGAACTCGGTGTTCGCTTTTCCGCTGAGCGGGCGTGCGCCCTTCGTGTTGAGCTGGGAGGAGTTCACCGATGTGTACTTCACCAAGATGGAGAGCACGGGCGTGGTGAAGTCGATGAAGGACTTCTACTGGGACATCCGGCCCAAACCCGAGTACGGCACCATCGAGCTGCGGGTGTGCGACACGCCGCTGACGGTTGAACGCGCGGCAGGCCTGGCCTGCTACCTGCAGGCGCTGTGCCGCCACCTGCTGGAACGCCGCGAGGCGCCGCCGGAAGAAGACGATTACCTCGTCTACACCTACAACCGGTTCCAGGCCTGCCGTTTCGGCCTCGACGGGATGATGGTCAACCCCAAGACGCGCGAGCAGATCAGCATCCGCGAAGACATCCTCGCCACGCTGCGCCACCTCACGCCGCATGGCGTGGCGCTGAATTCACTCGCCGCGCTGGACGAGATCGAGCGCACCGCAGGCCGGGTGGGCAACCACGCGACCTTTCTGCGCAACCAGTTCAGGGAAAGCGGCAGCGTGCAGTCGGTGGTGCGCGCCAGTGTGGAGGCCTTGCGCGGCGGCAGTTCGTGATGCAGTTCACGAACCGGGTGTAGGGACAACACACCCGCTGTCAGCGAAGTTCCTACAGCGCGAATGGCGGGGCGCCGACTTAACGCTCCAGAGGGCCATCGGTACAGTTTGTTTCATCGACAAACCCTTTGTGCCTTCTCACTTTTCCCCCGGAGCCTCTCATGTCCACCGCCGCCACCCGCCTCAACCCCTTCGTCCTGATGCTCGATCCGGAAGCCGTGATCAGCGCCATGGAAACCAGCGCCAACCTGCGCGGCCTGCGTGCCCGTGTCTGCCGCCCGCTGGACAAGCCCCTGATCCCCAAGGTCTTCGACGCCGCCGCCCGCGAGTTCGACGCCGTGATCGAAGCGGAAGACTTCATGGACTCCGGCAGCGAGCTGTACTGCGAAGCCCAGCCCGCGCTGACGGTCGCCGTCCACTGAGGCGGCCGCGGCGCCAGGTTCACCTGGCGAAGCGTTTGCGCGTCAGGGCCAGCGCCAGCCAGAAGGCGCCGACGGTGTAGGCCAGCAGCACCGCCGCATGCAACCCGGGCTGTGAAGGCCATTGGTCCATGAACAGGGGCCGAACCAGTTCCACCGCATTCGTCAGCGGCAACCAGTCCGAGATCTGCCGCACCACCCCGGGCAACTGCTCGCGCGGGAAGAAGACACCCGACAGAAACATCATGGGTGTGAGGAACAGGGTGAAGTAGTAGGTGAAGAAGTCATAGCCCTTGGCCAGGGCATTGAACACCAGGGCAATGCACGAGAACGTGATGCCCACGCCCAGCAGCACCGGCCAGGCCAGCAGCAGTTTGGGCGAATGACTGATGCCCAGCGCGAGCATCACCACCAGAATGGCCGTCACCGAGAACAGGGCCTTGAAGCCGGCCCAGAGCATTTCCGCCAGCACCACATCGTCCAGGCTCACGGGCGCGTTCATGATGCCGTCCCACGTCTTCTGCACATGCATGCGCGAAAAGGCGGAGTACAGCGCCTCGAAGGTGGCCGCATTCATGGCGCTCATGCAGATGCTGCCGCTGGCGAGGAACAGGATGTAGGGCACGGCCACGCTGCCCTGCGGTGTGCCGACGTTCACCTCGCCCACCAGCGCACCCATGCCGTAGCCGAAGGCAATCAGCCACATCAGCGGTTCGGCGATGTTGCCGACCAGGCTGGGAATGGCCAGCTTGCGCCAGACCAGCAGGTTGCGCAGGAAGACAGGCCACCAGCGCCAGGACAGGCGCGGCGGGGCAAAGTGAGATGGGGCGTTGGGCGTGGCGGTGTTCATGTACGGTTTCAGCCATCTTCCCGGATCTGCCGGCCGGTGAGTTTCAGGAACAGGTCTTCCAGGTTGGCGGGCCGGTGCAACGTGCGCAGGTGGTGGTGATCCCCGAGTGCCGCCAGCAGGGGCATGGCCTGCGCCGTGTAGAAGAACACCGTTTCGCCGCTGACTTCCACGCGCGCGGCCAGGGCGCGCAACGCAGCGTGTTCGTCGGCCTGGGCCAGTGCCAGCGCCCCGTTGCCATACACCTCCACCACATCGGGTTCCAGGTGCTGGGCGATCAGCTCGCGTGGCCGACCCTCGGCGATCTTGCGGCCGTGGTCCAGCACCAGCAGGCGGGAACAGAGGCGCTCGGCTTCGTCCATGAAATGGGTGGTCAGCAGGATGCTCTTGCCTTGCTGCAGCAGCATCTGCAGCCGTTCCCACATCAGGTGGCGGGCTTGCGGGTCCAGGCCGGTGGTGGGCTCGTCGAGCATCAGCAGCCGGGGATCGTTCACCAGTGCCCGCGCCAGCGACAGGCGCCGTTTCATGCCGCCCGAGAGCTCACCCGGTTTGGCCTGGGCCTTGTGCGCGAGCGCAGCGAAGTCCAGCAGCTTCGGGATGCGTTCGCGGATGGCGGCCGAGGGCAGGCCGAAGTAGCGGCCGTACACCAGCAGGTTCTCGGCGCAGTCGAAGTCCGGGTCCAGCGTGTCCATCTGGCTCACCACGCCCAGCTGGGCCTTGATGGCCAGCGCATCGCGCGGCATGTCCAGTCCGAAGGCGGTGATGGCGCCGGCGTCGGGCGCGGTCAGGCCCAGGCACATGCGGATGGTGGTGGTCTTGCCGGCGCCGTTGGGGCCGATCACACCCAGGCATTCGCCGGGGCCGATGGCGAAACTCAGGTCGTCCACCACGGTGCTCTCGCCATAGCGTTTGACCAGATGCCGGCACTCGAACAGGGCGTCTTTCATGTGCCGGCATTGTGCCCGCTCGCACAGGGGCGTGCAGGGCCGGCCCCTACAATGCAAGACCCGCCCACAGACCCGTTTCCCATGCCATTTGCCGTTGCCCTGCAGTACTTTTTCCCCAAACGCGCGCTCACGGTGTTCGGGGGCTGGGTCGCCAGCGGCCGCTGGGGCGGCATCACCCAGTGGATCATCCGCCGCTTCATCCGCAAGTACGGCGTGAACATGGCCGAGGCCGCCAACCCGGACCCACGGGCCTACCCCAGCTTCAACGAGTTCTTCACCCGCGCCCTGCGCGCCGACGCGCGGCCATTGGCGGATGCCGCCTTTGTCTGTCCGGTGGACGGTGCGATCAGCCAGTTCGGTGCCATCGCGCGTGACCAGATCTACCAGGCCAAGGGCCACACCTACAGCACGCGCGCGCTGGTCGGTGGTGACGCCGCGCTGGCCGCGCTGTTCGACGACGGCGCCTTCGCCACCATCTACCTCAGCCCGCGGGACTACCACCGCATCCACATGCCGGCCGCTGCCACGCTGCGCCGCATGATCCATGTGCCGGGCGATCTGTTCTCCGTGAACCCCGCCACCGCCCAGGGCGTGCCGGGCCTCTTCGCGCGCAACGAGCGCGTGGTCTGCGTGTTCGACATGCGGGTGGGCGAAACCACCGTGCCCTTCGTGCAGGTGCTGGTAGGCGCCACCATCGTCGGCAGCATGGCCACGGCATGGCATGGCGTGGTGAATCCGCCGCGCCCGGGCACCGTGCGCGAGTGGTCTTACGACAACAAGCCGGTGCACTTGCAGTGTGGTGAAGAAATGGGCCGCTTCCTGCTGGGCTCCACCGTGGTGCTGCTGTGGCCGCGCGACACCATTGCCTTCAGTGCCGAGTGGGCGCCCGGCAATACGGTGCGGCTGGGCGAGGCCATGGGCCAGTCGCTCTGAATTCCTCAAGCCTCTTCACCTTCTTTTTCTGGAGATTCTCATGACCACGCTGGGCACCCCTCTGTCTCCTTCCGCCACCCGGGTCCTGCTGCTCGGCTCGGGCGAGCTCGGCAAGGAGGTGCTGATCGCGCTGCAGCGCCTGGGCGTGGAGACCATCGCGGTCGATCGCTACGAGAACGCGCCGGGCCAGCAGGTGGCGCACCACGCGCGCACCATCACCATGAGCGACCCGGCGCAACTCAAGGCGCTGATCGAGGCAGAGCGCCCCGATCTGGTGGTGCCGGAGATCGAGGCCATCGCCACGCCCATGCTGCAGGAGCTGGAGGCCGCCGGTGTGGTGCGCGTGATCCCCACGGCGCGCGCCGCGCGCCTGACGATGGACCGTGAGGGCATCCGCCGCCTCGCTGCCGAAACGCTGGGCCTGCCCACCAGCCCCTACAAGTTCTGCGATTCGCTGGACGAGCTGCAGGCCGCCATCGACGGCGGCATCGGCTACCCCTGCATCGTCAAGCCGGTGATGAGCAGCAGCGGAAAAGGCCAGAGCAAGATCGACGGCCCGGCTGAAGTGAAAAAGGCCTGGGACTACGCGATGGCGGGTGGGCGGGTGGGCCCGGGTCGCATCATCGTGGAAGGTTTCATCGATTTCGACTACGAGATCACGCAGCTGACCGTGCGGGCGACAGGGGCAGATGGCGAGACTGCCACGCATTTCTGCGACCCGATCGGCCACATCCAGGTGAGCGGTGACTATGTGGAGAGCTGGCAGCCCCATCCCATGACGCCGAAGGCACTGGCCGAATCGCGCCGCATCGCCAAGGCGGTGACCGACGACCTGGGTGGCCTGGGCCTGTTTGGCGTGGAGCTGTTCGTCAAGGGCGATCAGGTGTGGTTCAGCGAGGTGAGCCCGCGCCCGCACGACACCGGCATGGTGACCATGATCACCCAGTGGCAGAACGAGTTCGAGCTGCACGCGCGGGCCATCCTGGGCTTGCCGGTGTCCACCGAGTTGCGCAGCCCGGGTGCCAGTGCCGTGATCTATGGCGGTGTCGACGCCACCGGCATCGTGTTCGACGGCGTGGACGAGGCGCTTCAGGTGCCGCAGACCGAGCTCCGCCTCTTCGGCAAGCCCGAGAGCTTCACCAAGCGCCGCATGGGTGTGGCGCTGGCGTACGACGCCGACGTGCAGAAGGCGCGCGACCAGGCCAAACTGGCTGCTTCGAAGGTCAAGCCACGCAAGGCCTGAGCTTTTTCGACTTTTTTCTGCATCCGGCTGCATCCAGAATCCTGGCTGGTGCGTAGTGGAAGCAGTGGCGCCTTTTGCGCTGCTGCCCACAACCCCAACCTTGAGGAGTTTTGCCATGATGTTCAAAGCCACCCTGGCCGCTGCCGCAGCGCTCGCCCTGACCGCCTGTGCTTCCCAGATGGGCGGTTCTTCCGCTCCGATGTATTCGCAGGCCAGCCTGCCCGACGCTGTGAAGGTGCCCGCCGGCCACAAGGTCGCCTGGGAAACCGTGGGCGTGGGCCAGATCACCTACGAGTGCAAGGTCAAGGCCAACATGCCGGGCCAGCACGAATGGGTTTTCGGCGGGCCTGATGCCAGGCTGCTGGACCGCAGCGGCAAGCAGGTTGGCAAGTACTATGGCCCGCCCGCCACCTGGGAAGCCATGGACGGCTCCAAGTTCACCGCCACCCAGGTCGCCGTGGCGCCCAACGGCGAAGGCAACATCCCGCTGCAGCTGGTGAAGGCCAATCCCGCCATGGGCATGGGCGCACTCAACGGCGTGACCTACACCCAGCGCGTGGCCACCAAGGGCGGTGTGGCTCCGAACATGCCGTGTGGCGCCGCGAACGTGGGCGCGAAGCAGGTGGTGCAGTACCAGGCCGACTACATCTTCTACAAGGCGTCCTGACGCCACAGCGCCGGTGGGGCCGACAGGGTCACCACCGGCGGCTGCCGATCGGCTAGTATGGCCGGCAGTTTCCCGCCACGGTTGCATCGCTGCGCCATGTGTCGGGCCCTGCGACCTTGCCCCGCCGTTTGCCCTTGCCCGAATCCGACGCCTTCGATCACGACGCCGAACTCGCCGCCTGCGCGCAAGGCGATCAGGGGGCCTTGCGCCGCCTGTACGAACGCGAGGGCCGTTACCTGCTGGGCGTGGCGCTGCGCATCGTTCGCGACCGCTCCACCGCCGAAGACGTGTTGCACGACGCTTTCATGAACATCTGGACCCGTGCCGCCACCTTTGACGCTCGCCGTGGCGCGGGTCGTGGGTGGATGTACGGTATCGTGCGCCACCGTGCGCTCGACGCCGTGCGCGCCGGTGCGCGCACCGTGTCTGTCGATGAAGACCAGCTGGACACGCTGGCCGACGAGGTGCCCGCTGCGCCCGACATGGCCGAGGCCTTTGCCGTGCGTGCCGATCTCGGCCGGCTCGACGACTGCCTGTCACGGCTGGACACGCCCAAGCGCAACTGCGTGCTGTACGCCTATCTCGACGGTTGCACCCACAACGAGATCGCTGAGCGCCTGGGTGCTCCACTGGGGTCGGTCAAGGCCTGGATACGCCGCGGGCTGGCGTCGCTGCGGGAGTGCCTTGCATGACACCGCTGGATCCGATCGACGAACTCGCGGCCGCCTACGTGCTCGGTACGCTCTCGGCCGAAGGCCGTCGCCATGTGCAGGCCCGCCTGCCCTCCGATGCCGCGCTGCGCGATGCGGTGGATGGCTGGGAAGGCCGCCTGCTGCCGCTGACCGCACTGGTCGATGCCGTGGAGCCTTCCCCCGCGTTGTGGTCGCGCATCGAGACATCGATTGCGCCGGCCAGCGCCCGGGCGCCAGTGCGTCCCCTGGCCAAGCCCAGCCGCTGGCAGAACTGGTGGAGCAGCCTGGGTTTCTGGCGCGCAGTGGCCGCCACCGGTTTCGTGGCCGCCTCGGTGGTCGCGCTGCTGCCATCCACCGGCCTGTTCGCACCCGCCGCGCCGCAGTACATGGTGGTGCTGGTGGCGCCCAATGGCACGGCACCGGGGTGGGTGGTGCAGACCCGAGGTTCGGACACGCTGCGGCTGGTGCCGCTGGGCACCACACCCGTGCCCGAACAGCGCTCGCTGCAGTTCTGGACCAAGGCCGACGACTGGAATGCCCCGGTCTCGCTGGGTCTGGTGGAGCCGGGCCAGCCGCTGGAGGTGAAGCTCGACAAGCTGCCGCCACTGGTGCCCAACCAGTTGTTCGAGATCACGCTCGAGCCCTACAGCGGCTCGCCCACCGGTCGCCCGACCGGGCCGATCCTCTACATCGGGCGTGCAGTCAAGATGACCTGAGTCTGGGCGTTCCTACTGGAACGCCACCTCCGCAAAGCTGCGCAGCTTGCGGCTGTGCAACTGGTCGGTGCCCCCCGCGCGCAGGATGTCGATGGCGCGGATGCCGATGCGCAGGTGCTGGTCCACGCGTTCGCGGTAGAAGTGGTTGGCCATCCCCGGCAGCTTGATTTCGCCATGCAGCGGCTTGTCGCTCACGCACAGCAGGGTGCCATAGGGCACGCGGAAGCGGAAGCCGTTGGCGGCGATGGTGGCGCTCTCCATGTCCAGCGCCACCGCGCGCGACTGCGAGAAGCGGCGCTGCGGCATGTTGTCGGGCAACAGTTCCCAGTTGCGGTTGTCGGTGCTCGCCACGGTGCCGGTGCGCATGATGCGTTTGAGCTCGGCCGGCGGCACGCCGCTCACGTCCGCCACGGCGGCTTCGAGGGCGAGCTGGATTTCCGCCAGCGCGGGGATCGGCACCCAGAGCGGCAGTTCCTCGTCGAGCACATGGTCTTCGCGCACGTAGGCGTGGGCCAGCACATAGTCGCCCAGTTGCTGGCTGGTGCGCAGGCCCGCGCAGTGGCCCAGCATGAGCCAGGCGTGCGGGCGCAGTACGGCGATGTGGTCGGTGATGGTCTTGGCGTTGGCCGGGCCCACACCGATGTTGACCATGGTGATGCCGCTGCGGTCTTCGCGCAGCAGGTGGTAGCCGGGCATCTGCGGCAGGCGCGGTGGTGCGTGGCCCAGTTCATCGCCATCCGCCGCCGCCAGGCCGGTGCGGCGCATCACCACGTTGCCGGGTTCGACAAAGGCGATGTACTCGCTGTCGGGGTCGGCCATCTCGGCGTGACCGAGCTTGATGAACTCGTCGATGTAGAACTGGTAGTTGGTGAACATCACGAAGTTCTGGAACCACTCGGGCGCCGTGCCGGTGTAGTGGCGCAGGCGCTGTAGCGAGTAGTCCACGCGCGGCGCGGTGAACAGCGAGAGCGGGTGCGATTCGCCCGGGCGTGGCTCGTGCGTGCCGTTGGCGATGCCATCGTCCATCGCAGTGAGATCGGGCAAGTCGAACACGTCGCGCATCTGCGCGCGGCGCAGCACGTCCATGCTGCCTTCCACGTGGTCGTGCTCGGCAAAGGAGAAATGGATGGGAATCGGCTGGGTGCTGGTGCCCACCTCCAGTTCGCCGCCGTGGTTGGCCAGCAACAGACGGAACTGTTCGAGGTAGTAGTCGCTGTACAGGTCGGGGCGGGTGAGGGTGGTTTCGTAGCGGCCGGGCCCGGCGACGAAGCCGTAGCTCAGGCGGCTGAGGGGCTGGCCCACCACGTTCTGGCGCAACACGCTGTGGGTGTGCAGGCGTACATAGGGGTAGCAAGCGCGAACGTGGGTCTGGGTGAAATCGCCGCCGGCGACGAAGTCGCGCATGGCCTGGCGCAGGAACTCCACGTTGTCCTGGTAGATGCGCTGCACCTGGGCCAGCGCCTCGGCGGGGTCCTTGAAAACGAGCGGTGCGGTGTAGGCGGGTGTTTTTTGCATGCGCTATTGTGGCGCCGCTGCAAGCCCCCGCGCGATCAGGGGCTGGGCAGCGGCCTGGCGGGTTCCCGCATGGTGACGAACTCCTCCGCAGCGGTGGGATGGATGCCGATCGTGCTGTCGAACACGGCCTTGGTGGCACCGGCCTTGAGCGCAACGGCGAAACCCTGCACGATCTCGCCCGCCTCGGCACCGACCATGTGCAGGCCGACGACGCGGTCGCTCTTTGTGTCCACCACCAGTTTCATGAGCGTTCGCTCGGTGCTGCCCGAAAGTGTGTGCCTGAGCGACTTGAACTCGCTGCGGAAGATGGTCACATCGCCATGCTGTTCGCGCGCCTGCGCCTCGGTGAGGCCCACGGTGCCGATGTTCGGGTGGCAGAAGACGGCGGTGGGCACGAAGTCGTACGACATGCTGCGTGCCGCCTTGCCGGCGACCGGGCCGAACAGGTGGTCGACCACGACCATCGCTTCGCCGAGCGCCACGGGCGTGAGCTGGATACGGCTGGTGACGTCGCCCACGGCCAGGATGGACGGCACGCTGGTCCGGTAGTGCTCGTCGACGATCACCTCGCCGCCCTTGCCCTGGGCCACGCCCACGGCCTCCAGGCCCAGGCCCTTGACGGTGGGAACGCGGCCGGTGGCGTAGAGCACGCCATCGGTGGTGATCTCGCCACCGTCTTTGAGTTTCACCCGGAGGCCATCGGCAGTTTTCGTGATGAAGGCTACATCCGCGCCCAGCCGCAGGTCCACGCCGGCCTTGATCATCTCGTTGGCCGCGAAGTGGCGGATCTCGTCGTCGAAGCCGCGCAGCACCTGCTCGCCGCGGTAGAGCTGCGTCACGGTCGAACCCAGTCCGTTGAAGATGGACGCGAACTCGCAGGCGATGTAGCCGCCGCCCACGACCAGCAGGCGCTGGGGAAAGGGCTCCAGGTCGAACATGGCGTTGGAGTCGATGACATGCTCGCGGCCTTCGAAGTCGGGCACGTGGGGCCGCCCGCCGGTGGCGATCAGGATGTGCTTCGCGGTGAGCCGCTTCTCGCCGGGCTCCCCGTTCAGCTTCAGCACGAGCGCCTGCGGGCCGTCGATGCGCGCGAAGGCGTTGAACACGGTCACGCCCGCGCTGGTGAGCAGGTTGCCGTAGATGCCGTTGAGGCGGCTGATCTCCTTCGCGCGGTTGGCTTTCAGCGTGGCCCAGTTGAGCACGGGCGCCTCGCCCTCCCAGCCATAGCCGTGCGATTCCTCGAACGCCTCGGCGTAGTGGGCGGCGTAGCTGTAGAGCTTCTTGGGGATGCAGCCCACGTTCACGCAGGTGCCGCCCAGGCCGCCGGTGCCCAGCATCTCGGCCAACGCCACGCGCGCGCCACGCTGGGCGGCCATGCGCGCGGCGCGCACGCCGCCGCTGCCGCCACCGATCACGAAAAGGTCGAAGTCGAAGTTGGAAGTGCTCATGGTAATAGGAGGTTTGCGGGTTCGAAGCCCTTGAGTTCCTGGCGGATGAAGTCGATGAAAGCGCGGGTGCGCGCGGGCAACAACCGGGCGTGGGGGTACACGACATGGATCGGCCGCGGGGCGTCCGCGAACGCGTCCAGCACGGTCTCCAGCGCGCCCGATTGCAGCAGCGGTGCCACCTGGTAGGAGAGGAACTGGCCGAAGCCCGCACCATCCGCACAGGCCTGCACGGCCGGCGCGATGTGATTGAACTCCAGGTTGCCGTTCACGGTGAGTTTGAAGGTCTTGCCACTTTCCCGGAAATGCCCCCAATGGGGGGCATACCCGACCAGTCGAACGCAGTTGGCCTTGAGCAGATCGTTCGGGTGCCGCGGCCGGCCATGCTCCCTCAGGAAGGCCGGGCTGGCGACGATGACGCGGCGGATCTCGCCCAGCGGCAGCGCGATCAGGCTGGAGTCCTCCAGGTGCGCGATGCGGATGCCGGCGTCCACCCCTTCCTCGAGCAGGTTGACCACCCGGTCCATCAGCATCACGCGGCAATGCACCTGCGGATACCGCTGCACGAATCGCGTGACGAGCGGGGCCACGTGCATCTGGCCGAACAGCACCGGGGCGGTGATGGTCAGGTGGCCGGAGGGTTCGCTGGCGTCGTCCTTCAGCGCGGCCTCGGCATCTTCCACCGCCGCGAGCAGCTGGCGGCAGCTCTCGAGGTGGCGCCGCCCTTCCTCGGTGAGCGAGATGCGGCGCGTCGTGCGGTTGAACAGGCGCACGCCCAGATCGGCCTCATACGCGGCAAGCGAACGCACCACCGCCGGCAGCGACGCACCCATCGCCCAGGCCGCTGCCGTGAGGCTGCCTGCGTCGGCGATCTGCACGAAAGTGGCCATGGCGCGAAATTTGTCCATGGGGCATTAAACCGATTTGTGGATCAGTCATGTGCTTGCAGGGGTATTTGTGAATATCGTTGCAGCAAAGAAGATGACGTCCTTCTCTTTCAGGAGCTCAACATGACACCCAGCATCCAGCTGTACCGAAGCGCCATTTCCGGCCATTGCCACCGCGTCGAACTGTTCCTCTCGTTGCTCGGGTTGCCATTCGAGACCATCGATGTCGACCTGCTGCAGAAAGAGCACAAGGCGCCCGCCTTCCTGACCATGAACCCCCTGGGGCAGGTGCCCGTGCTGCGAGACGGCGATCTCACCCTGAGCGATTCGAACGCCATCCTCGTCTACCTCGAAGCGCGGTACGCGGCGGGTCAATGGCCGCCGCGCGACCCGGTGGGGGCGGCGCGCGTGCAGCGCTGGCTCTCGCTGGCCGCTGGCCCCCTGGCGTTCGGGCCATCCGCCGCGCGCGTGGTGCAGCTGTTCAGACTGCCCACCGATCCGACCGACGCGATCACCCGGGCCGAGGGGCTGTTCCGGTTCATGGAGGCGGAACTGGGTCACGCGCCGTTCCTGGTGGGGGAGCGTGCCACCCTGGCCGATGTGGCGCACTACGCCTACGTGGCGCGCGCGCCGGAAGGTCTGGTGTCGCTGCAGCCCTATCCGGCCATCCGTGCCTGGCTGCAGCGCATCGAGGCCCTGCAGGGGTTTGTTCCCATGATCAAGTCGCCGATCGGGTTGGCGGCATGAGCGCAGTGCCGGGCCGCTCCCAAGCCAGCTCGCACCAAAGTCCGAAGGGCGCAGGTGTTCAGATCGCTGCCTTTCACGGTGGTGAACAGGCCATGCAGGCGCGTGCTGGTGTGCAGGCGCAGATGGCGCAGATCGGCCCCCGCGTGATGCGCGATCACATGCCCGACCAGCACCGCGAGTTCTTCGGCCTGCTGCCCTTTGTGGTCGTGGGCAGCATGGATGCACAGGGCCAGCCGTGGGCCAGCGTGCTGGCGGGTCCGCCGGGCTTCATGCAATCGCCGGACCCGACGCACCTGGCCATCCGCGCCCGTCCTCTGCCGCACGACCCGTTGAGCACCACACTGCACGAAGGCGCGCCGTTGGGGCTGCTGGGCATCCAGCCGCACACACGCCGGCGCAACCGCATGAACGGTACGGCGTGGCTGGAGGAGGGCGGTTTCATGGTGGAGGTGGGACAGAGCTTCGGCAACTGCCCGAAGTACATCCAGGCGCGCGAGCCGGTGTGGACGCCGGCGGCGGAGGCAGGGTTTGTGGACCATGACGGGCCGGGACTGGACGAGGCTTCACGCCGGCTGATCCGTTCGGCGGATACCTTCTTCATCGCCACGGCGCATCCGCAGAGCGGGAGCGCCGGCGAGCCGAGCCATGGGGTGGACGTTTCTCACCGCGGTGGACGGCCCGGGTTCGTGAAGATCGACGGCGAGCGGCTCACCGTGCCAGATTTCCTGGGCAACCACTTTTTCAACACGCTCGGCAACATCGCCGTGCATCCCCGGGCCGGCCTGCTGTTCGTCGACTTCGGGTCCGGCGACCTGCTGTACCTGGCCGCGCACGCCCGCGTGGTGTGGGACGGCGCCGAACTCGCGTCCTTCGACGGTGCCGAACGCCTGTTGCGCCTCGATGTGACCCACGTGCGACGCGTGCGCGGCGGCCTGCCGCTGCGCTGGGGGGCGGCAGGCGTGTCCCCGTACCTCGAAGGCACGGGGCACTGGCCACGCCGTGAAGACGCTCAGTAGGTGTAGACGCCGCGCCCGGTCTTGCGGCCGAGGTAGCCGGCGGCCACCATTTCCTTGAGCAGCGGGGCGGGGCGGTATTTGCTGTCGTTGAACTCGGCGATATAGACGTTCATCACCGCCAGGCACACGTCCAGCCCGATCATGTCCGCCAGTGCCAGCGGGCCGATCGGCTGGTTGGTGCCCAGCTTCATGCCCGCGTCGATGTCCTCCGGCGTGGCAATGCCTTCGGCCAGCACGAAGAAGGCCTCGTTGATCATGGGCACGAGGATGCGGTTCACCACAAAGCCCGGTGCGTTCTTCACCGTGATGGGCGACTTGCCCAGCGCCTCGGCCAGGGCCTTGACGGTGTCGTGCGTGGCGTCGCTGGTCTGCAGTCCGCGGATGATCTCCACCAGCGCCATCATGGGCACGGGGTTGAAGAAGTGCATGCCGATGAAGCGGTCCGGTCGCTGGGTGGCGGCGGCCAGCTTGGTGATGCTGATGGAACTGGTGTTGGTGGCCACGATCACTTCGGGCGCAAGCAGGCTGTCCAGCTGTTGCAGGATTTTGACCTTCAGGCCTTCGTTCTCGGTCGCGGCCTCGATGACCAGTTGCGCGCCTTTGAGGTCGTCGTAGTTCGTCGACCCCTGGATCAAGGCGAGCGCCTTGCCTTTGTCGGCGGCGGTGATCTTCTCTTTCTTGATCAGCCGGTCCAGGCTGCCGGCCACGGTGGCCATGCCCTTGTCGACGGCGGCCTGCGCGATGTCGACCATGACCACGCGGATGCCACTGGTCGCGCAGGCCTGCGCGATGCCATTGCCCATGGTGCCCGAGCCGATGATGCCGACGGTGTTGATGCGGTTCATGAAGACCTTGCTCCTGTTCAAAAAATCCGTGAAAACCCGGCGTCGCCGGCGTGTCTTTCCTAGGCGATGGTGCCTAACCGGGCACAGGGCCCTGTGCTACCTTGAATGTTGATTGTCGCGCACGCCCGCAAGGCGTTGCCCACTTCGGAGACACCATGTTCGACTACATCATCGTGGGCGGCGGGTCGGCCGGCTGCGTCCTGGCCTCCCGCCTGAGTGAAGACCCCGCCGTCCGTGTCGCCCTGCTGGAGGCCGGCCCGCCCGACAGCAGCGTGCTCATCCACTGCCCCGCCGGCCTGGCGTTGCTGGCGAAGAACGGCCAGGCCAACTGGAGCCTGCAGACCGTGCCCCAGCCCGGCCTGAATGGCCGGCGCGGCCACCAGCCACGCGGCAAGGTGCTGGGGGGGTCCAGCTCGGTCAATGCCATGGTCTACACGCGCGGCCATCCCCACGACTACGACAGCTGGGCCGCGCAGGGCAACCCGGGCTGGGCGTTCGCCGACGTGTTGCCCTACTTCAAGCGGGCCGAGCACAACGAGCGCGGCGCGGATGCGCTGCATGGCCAGGGTGGTCCGCTCAACGTCATGGATCTGCGCAGCCCCAACCCCTTTCTGCCCTCGTTCGTCGAGGCGGGCGTGCAGGCTGGTCACCCGCGCAACACCGATTTCAACGGTACGGACCAGGAAGGCGTGGGCGTCTACCAGGTCACACACAAGAACGGTGAGCGCTTCAGCGCCGCCAAGGCCTACCTCACCCCCCACCTGGGCCGGCCCAATCTGCGCGTGATCACCCACGCACTGACCACGCGCGTTCTGACGGAATCGGGCGAGCGCGGTCGGGTGCGGGCCGTGGGTGTGGAGTACCGCGACGATGGCGGACGCGGCCCCTTGCAAACCCTGCGCCTCAAGGACGGCGGCGAAGTGGTGCTGAGCGCCGGTGCATTCGGCTCACCGCAGTTGCTCATGCTGTCGGGCATCGGCCCGTCCGACCACCTGCGCGAGCATGGCATCGCACCGTTGCATGAGCTGCCCGGCGTGGGCCAGAACCTGCACGACCATGTGGACGTGGTCCTGGTGGTCAACGCGCCCAGGGCCAGAGAGCTGTTCGGCATTTCACCGGGGGGCCTGGCGCGTGTCATTCGCAGCATCTTTGAATGGCGCCGGCATCGCAGCGGCATGCTGACCACCAACTTCGCGGAGGCCGGGGGCTTCATCAAGAGCTCGCCCGCCGAACCTATTCCCGACCTGCAACTTCACTTCGTGGTGGGCAAGCTGGTCGACCATGGCCGCAAGACCGTGCTGGGTCACGGCTACTCCTGCCATGTGTGCCTGCTGCGGCCAAAGAGCCGGGGCGCGCTGCGGCTGGCCAGCGCCGACCCTCGGGTCGCACCGCTGATCGACCCGGCCTTTCTGCAGGATCCGGACGACACCGCGCGGCTGGTGCGGGGCTTCAAGCGCATGCGCGAACTGCTGCGGCAACCCGCACTCACGCGCCACGGTGGCACCGAGTCCGCTTCGTCTGCCCAGGCGCAGAGCGACGCGCAGATCGAGCAGTTCATCCGCGACCATGCCGACACCATCTACCACCCGGTGGGCACCTGCCGCATGGGGCCGGGTCCCCTGGATGTGGTGGATGCGCGGCTGCGTGTGCACGGCATGCGCGGCTTGCGCGTGGTGGACGCTTCGGTGATGCCGAGCGTGGTGGGTGGCAACACCAACGCCCCGGTGATCATGATGGCCGAGAAGGCGGTGGATATGATGCGCGAGGATCGCCACAACCCACCACAACAGCAGGACGACAAACATGATTCTGGAACACGCGGACATCCGCATCGACCCGTCGAACGCCTCGGCGTTTGAAGAAGCCATCCAGCGCGGTGCCAGCACCGTGATCGGCAAGGCCAAGGGATTCCGGGGCTACCAGGTGCAACGCAGCATCGAAAGCCCGGGCCGTTACCTGCTGCTGATCCAGTGGGACACCCTGGAGAACCACACCGTGGATTTCCGTGGCTCTGCCGCGTTCGCCGAGTGGCGCGCCATTGTCGGCCCCTTCTTCGCCCAGCCGCCTGTGGTGGAACACCTGGAGCTCGTGGGCCAGAGCTGAGAAGTGTGCGGGCCCGCGTGCCTGAGCCCTGGATGCCGTGGAACCGGCTTCGCCGGACCACAGGTATTGCCGAGGGCTACTTCTTCCTCATCAGCGTCGACTTGCCGAACAGGCTTTCGATCAGGTCCACCGCCAGCTCGGCGGTGCGGTTGCGCACATCGAGCGCGGGATTGAGCTCCATCACATCGAGCGACGCCAGCCGCCCGGTGTCCGCGATCATCTCCATGCAGAGCTGCGCCTCGCGGTAGGTGGGGCCACCCAGCACGGTGGTGCCGACGCCGGGGGCGATCTCCGGATCCAGGAAGTCGACGTCGAAGCTCACGTGCAGGTGGGTCTGTTCGTCCACGCCCTTGAGCGCCTGCTCCATGGTGTGGCGCATGCCCATCTCGTCGATGTAGCGCATGTCGAACACCTCCAGGCCCGCCTGGTGCACCAGGCGTTTCTCGCCTGGGTCCACGCTGCGGATGCCGATCTGCCGCACCGCACCGGCATCGATGGCAGGTGTGGTGCCGCCGATGCCGGTGAGCTCGGGTGGGCCCATGCCGCAGAGCAGGGCCACCGGCATGCCGTGGATGTTGCCGCTGGGCGTGAGCGCGGCGGTGTTGAAGTCGGCGTGCGCATCGAGCCAGAGCACGCGAAGTTTCTTGCCCGTCTCTCGGCAGTGCCGTGCCACCGCACTGATGGACCCCAGGCCCAGGCAGTGGTCGCCACCGAGCACGATGGGCAGGCGGCCGAGGGCGAGTTCGGCGTGCACCGCGTCGTGCAAGGACTCGTTCCAGGCCACCACTTCAGGCAGGTGGCGGTAGCCCTCGGCGGGCGGTTGCCAGGGATTGGCCGGGCCGTTCAGGTTGCCGCGGTCGACCACGCTCAGGCCCTGGCCTTCGAGCACCGTGGCCAGGCCCGCCACGCGCAAGGCCTCCGGGCCCATGGATGCGCCCCGGGCACCCGCGCCGATGTCCGTGGGAACGCCGATGAGGCTGATGTCGTTCTGCATCGCGATATTGTGAGCGAGTTGGCGCAGCGCTGCAGGCGCGGTGAACGACAATGCGCCCCTCATGTTCGAAACATCATCTGCCATCTGGTCGTCCTGTGGCCACGACCTGTTGAACCGCAACGAGCGCGGCTGGCTGACACCGACCGACGCCTACTGGCGGCACTGGCTCGCCCGGCCGGAGCTTGCACTGGTGGACGAGTCCTGCGCGGCGGAGCGCGCGCTGCATGCCGCCCTCATGGACCGCCCGACGCGCGCCGTGCCCTCGGCCGAACTCGATGCCTTTGAAGACGACGACGCCCGTGCCAACCACCGTCTGTTCCTGGGTTTCAGGGACGCGGTGATTGCGGCGGGCTCGCTCGAATCGGCTTACGCCGGGTTCTTCAAGGCCGGGGCCATCCAGGTGCCGCCGCTGTTTCTGGATCTGGTGGTGCAGGCCGTCGTGTGCCGTTTGCTGGAGGACGACCCGGATGCCTGGTCCTGGCGCGCGGCCGAGATGCTGTTCCGTCGTCAGCGCGTGAGTGTGCAGGACGGCCGTGTGCTCAGTGGCGACAGCGAGACGCTGGACATGCTCAACGAAACGGGTGGCCTGGGCGAGGTCGGCCGGCTGTTGTTGCAGGGCGGGGCGCCGCTGCCCGATGCGCAGATCGAAGTGCTGGGCGAGGGCAACGCGCAGCGCTATCTGCACAGCCGGGCAGGGGTGGGTCGCTTCAATTTCGTCCTCGACCTCACACACGAAGTCCAGAACGAATTGCCACATGGCCTCACGCTGACCATGACCCGGGCGCAATCGGGCCTGAAGGCCCTGGCCCGTGTGCTGGAGAAATGGGTGCGGCATTTTCACGGTGTCGACGTGGCGATCCAGGCCGAGACGCGGGTCGATGACCCGGCGTGGCGGTGGCACCTGGGGCTGGACGTGGAGTCGAGTGCGCTGCTGAACGATCTGTACCAGGGGGTGGACGTCGAGGCAGAGCGGCAGAGCCGCCTGATCAGCCTGTTTCGGCTGAACTTCGCCGATCCCATGGACATGCAGGCCGAGGTGCGCGGCAAGCCCGTCTACCTGGGGCTGGCCATGACGGCGGGGGGCCTGCTCAAGCTCAAGCCGCAGAACCTGCTGCTGAACCTGCCGCTGGCGCGCCCCGTCTGAGGCCGTCGCCGGCCGGCCTCACATGTTGCGGCGGTACTGCCCGCCCACCTCGAACAGCGCGCTGGTGATCTGCCCGAGCGAGCACACGCGCACGGCGTCCATCAGCACCTCGAACACGTTGCCGTTCTCGATCACGGCCTGGCGCAGGCGCTGCAGCATGGCGGGTGACTCGGTGGCGTGGCGGGCATGGAAGTCGGCCAGCCGCTGCAGCTGGTTCTGCTTCTCGTCGTCGGTCGAGCGCGCGAGTTCCAGCGTCTCGGGCGTGGGGTCGCCGTGCGGGTTGCGGAAGGTGTTCACGCCCACGATCGGGTACTCGCCCGTGTGCTTGAGCATCTCGTAGTGCATGGACTCGTCCTGGATCTTGCCGCGCTGGTAGCCGGTTTCCATCGCGCCCAGCACGCCACCGCGTTCGGCGATCTTCTCGAACTCCTGTAGCACGGCTTCTTCCACCAGCTCGGTGAGCTCGTCGATGATGAAGGCACCCTGGTTGGGGTTCTCGTTCTTCGCCAGGCCCCACTCGCGATTGATGATCAGCTGGATCGCCATCGCACGGCGCACGGAGTCTTCCGTGGGCGTGGTGATGGCCTCGTCGAACGCGTTGGTGTGCAGGCTGTTGCAGTTGTCGTAGATCGCGATCAGCGCCTGCAGCGTGGTGCGGATGTCGTTGAACTGGATCTCCTGCGCGTGCAGGGAGCGGCCGCTGGTCTGCACGTGGTACTTGAGTTTCTGGCTGCGCTCGTTGGCGCCATAACGGTCGCGCAGCGCGACCGCCCAGATGCGGCGCGCCACGCGCCCGAGCACGGTGTACTCCGGGTCCATGCCATTGCTGAAGAAGAAGCTCAGGTTGGGCGCGAAATCGTCGATGTGCATGCCACGCGCCAGATAGGCCTCCACGAAGGTGAAGCCGTTGGACAGCGTGAACGCCAGTTGGCTGATCGGGTTCGCCCCGGCCTCGGCGATGTGGTAACCCGAGATCGACACCGAGTAGAAGTTGCGCACGTCGTGGTGCACGAAGTATTCGGCGATGTCACCCATCACCTTCAGGCTGAACTCGGTGCTGAAGATGCAGGTGTTCTGCCCCTGGTCTTCCTTGAGGATGTCGGCCTGCACGGTGCCACGCACGTTGGCCAGCACCCATTCGCGGATCTTGGCGGCTTCGGTGTCGGTGGGCTCGCGGCCGTTCTCGGCCTTGAACTTGTCCAGGTTCTGGTCGATCGCGGTGTTCATGAACATCGCGAGGATGCTGGGCGCCGGGCCGTTGATCGTCATGGAGACCGAGGTGGCCGGATGGCAGAGGTCGAAACCGCCATAGAGCACCTTCATGTCGTCCAGCGTGGCAATGGAGACGCCCGAGTTGCCGACCTTGCCGTAGATGTCGGGACGCGGGTCGGGGTCGTTGCCGTAGAGCGTGACCGAGTCGAACGCGGTGGACAGGCGCTTGGCGGCCATGCCTTCGGAGAGCAGCTTGAAGCGGCGGTTGGTGCGGAAGGCATCGCCTTCGCCTGCGAACATGCGCGTGGGGTCTTCGCCTTCGCGCTTGAAGGCGAAGGTACCGGCGGTGTACGGGAAGCTGCCCGGCACGTTGTCGAGCATCAGCCACTTCAGGATTTCGCCGTGGTCCTCGTACTTCGGCAGCGCCACCTTGCGGATGACCGTGCCCGAGAGGCTCTTCGTGGTCAGCGCTGTGCGGATCTCCTTGTCGCGGATCTTCACCACGTACTCGTCGCCCGCGTAGGCCTTCTGCATGTCGGGCCACTGGGCGAGCAGCTTGCGCGCTGCGGGGTCCTGGTCGAGTTCGCGCACCTGGGCAAGGTCGATCACGGCTTCGGCGGCCCGCGCGCGCTCGGGCTTTTCCACCCGCAGCATGCGGGCACTCTCTGTCAGCTGCTGGATCTCGCGGGCCAGGCGCGCCTGTTCGATGGCCTTCTGCTTGTAGCCGCGCACCGTGTCGCTGATCTCGGCCAGATAGCGCGTGCGCGCCGGCGGCACGATGGGTGTCTGATTGGTGCTGTGGCGCACCTTCACCGTGGGCAAGCGACCTTCCTGCAGAGGCAGGCCGAGCTCGGCCAGGCGCAGCTTGAGCGCCTGGTACAGCGCGGTCACGCCGTCGTCGTTGAAGCGTGCGGCCATCGTGCCGAACACCGGCATCTGGTCGGGCGGTGTGCTCCAGGCTTCCTGGTTGCGCTGCACCTGCTTGGCCACGTCGCGCAGGGCGTCGAGAGCGCCCTTGCGGTCGAACTTGTTGATGGCGACGAAGGCCGCGAAGTCCAGCATGTCGATCTTCTCGAGCTGGCTGGCCGCGCCGAATTCCGGCGTCATCACGTACATGGGCAGGTCCACATGCGGCACGATGGCCGCGTCGCCCTGGCCGATGCCGGAAGTTTCGACCACGATCAGGTCGAAGCCCGCGCACTTGCAGGCGGCAATCACGTCGGGCAGGGCGGCGCTGATCTCGCTGCCGAAGTCGCGCGTGGCCAGGCTGCGCATGTACACACGCTGGCCTTCGCGCCAGGGGTTGATGGCGTTCATGCGGATGCGGTCGCCCAGCAGCGCGCCGCCGCTCTTGCGGCGCGACGGGTCGATGGAGATCACCGCCACGCGCAGCCGGTCGTCCTGGTCCAGCCGCAGGCGGCGGATGAGTTCGTCGGTGAGTGACGACTTGCCTGCGCCACCGGTGCCGGTGATGCCGAGCACCGGCACCTTGGTGGTCCTGGCCTTCTCGCGCAGGGCTGTAACCAGCGCCGCGTCGGCGCTGCCGTTTTCCAGCACGGTGATCAACTGGGCGAGCGCGCGCCAGTTCATTTCACCCTGTCCCTCGATGGCGGCCAACGCCTTGGGCGCGTAGGGGCTGAGGTCCTGGTCGCAGCGCATCACCATCTCACCGATCATCCCGGCCAGCCCCATCTTCTGGCCGTCTTCCGGGCTGTAGATGCGCGTCACGCCATAGTCCTGCAACTCGCGGATCTCGGCCGGCACGATCACGCCGCCGCCACCGCCGAACACCTGGATGTGCTCGCCGCCGCGGCGCTTGAGCAGATCCACCATGTACTTGAAGTACTCCACGTGGCCGCCCTGGTACGAACTGATCGCGATGCCCTGCGCATCTTCCTGCAGAGCAGCGGTGACCACCTCGTCCACCGAGCGGTTGTGGCCCAGGTGGATCACCTCGGCGCCCATGCCCTGCAGGATGCGCCGCATGATGTTGATCGCGGCATCGTGCCCGTCGAAGAGGCTGGCGGCGGTGACAAAGCGCACCTTGTGCGTGGGGCGGTAGTTGGCCAGGGCCTGGTATTCAGCGGCGAGGTTGCTCATGGGGTCTCTTTCCGGGAGCGGGAGTCGGGGCGGGCCTATTCGATGCGCAGGCCGGCCAGCCCGGGCTGGTCGGGTGGGTAGCGCAGGTTCAGCGCCTTGAGGGTGTCGCGCACGATGGTCGCGATCATGAGGTTGCGATGGGTCTTGGAGTCGGCAGGCACCACGTTCCAGGGGGCCCAGGGTGTGCTGGTGGTGGACAGCAGCGCCTCGTAGGCGCGCTGGTAGTCGACCCACTGCTTGCGGGCTTCGATGTCGCCGAAGCTGAATTTCCAGTGCTTCGTCGGGTCATCCACGCGCTCCTGCAGGCGCTGGCGCTGCTCGTCGCTGCTGATGTGCAGCATGAACTTGAGGATCACCGTGCCGGTCTCGGCCAGCAGGCGTTCGAAGTCGTTGATGTGCGCGTAACGTTGGGCGGTCTGCTGCGGTGTGATCCAGCCGTTGACCACCGGCACGAGCACGTCTTCGTAGTGACTGCGGTTGAAGACCATGGTTTCGCCCGCGCCCGGCATCTTCTGGTGGATGCGCCACAGGTAGTCGTGGTCGCGTTCGACTTCGGTCGGGGCTTTCCAGCCCACGGTGTGCACGCCCAGAGGGCTGGTGCGGGAGAACACGCCGCGCACGGTGCCGTCCTTGCCCGCGGTGTCGGTGCCCTGCAGCACCACCAGCAGCTTGAAACGGCGGTCGGCGTAGAAAAGGTCTTGCAGCCCGTCCAGCTCTTCGGCAAGCGCCTGCACCGCAGCCTGGTCGGTGGCCTTGCTGCCACTGGAAAAGGGCTTCGCGTCCGGCTTGAGCTTCTTGAGCGAAACCCTGGTATCCGTGCCCGGCTCGATCTGCCAGTCGCGCCACGGACCGCCCTTGCCCGCGTGCAGGGCCGCGCGCGGGAAGGGCAGGGAAGCGTCGTTCTGGCTGGGCATGCGGTCTCCGGGGAGGCGGTGGATGCGATTCTTCGCGCATCCTTCCAATTGACGTTTACGTAAACGTAATGTTAACCCGTTTCGCCAGAAAAAGGGGCGCCGAAGCGCCCCTGGGTGTTGGGTGGACCGTTCAGGTCACTTGTAGAGCAGCTGCGGCAGCCACAGACCGATCTGCGGGAAGGTGTAGAGGAGGACGATGGCCAGGATCTGGATGCCCATGAACGGCAGCATGCCCAGGAAGATCTGGTTCAGCGTGACGTGCGGTGGCGCGACACCCTTCAGGTAGAAGGCCGCCATGGCCACCGGTGGGCTGAGGAAGGCGGTCTGCAGGTTGAGCGCGACCAGCAGCCCGAAGAAGAGCGGGTCCACCTCGAAGTGCGCGAGCAGCGGGATGAAGATCGGCATGAAGATCACGATGATCTCGGTCCATTCCAGCGGCCAGCCCAGCAGGAAGATGATGATCTGGGTCATCACCAGGAACTCGATCTTGGTGAGGTTCATGCCCAGCACCCACTCTTCCACGAGAGCCTGCCCACCCAGCAGGGCAAAAGCGGCCGAGAAGATCGCCGAGCCCACGAAGAGCCAGCACACCATCGCCGACGTCTTGGCCGTGAGGTAGACCGACTCCTTGAGCACGGCGAGGTTGAGCCGGCGGTAGGCGGCTGCCAGCAGCATGCCGCCCAGTGCCCCCATGGCCGCGGCTTCCGTGGGCGTCGCCAGTCCGAGCACGATCGAGCCCAGCACCGCCAGGATCAGCAGCACAAGTGGGAAGAATGACGCCAGCAGCATCTTGAAGATCTCAAGCCGGGCGAAGCTGAGGAAAAGGTAGAACAGGGTGACGAGCGATCCTGCCACCGCGAACACCACCCACCACCAGGTGGGGGCGGGCTGCGTCGTCACTTCTGCTGCGGCGTCACCATCTCCCGCTTCGGCCTTGGCTGCGGCGGCTTCGCCAGCCGTGGTTTCCGGTGCCGCTTCCGCTTCGGCGCCGGGAGGCTCCTGCAGGCCGCCGGCCTCAGCCGGCTCGTCAGGGTCGGCTGGCGGCTCGGCGAGTCCGCCCGATTCGGACGGGGGGTCGGAAAGGCCGCCTTCGGACGGTGGTTCTGTCAGTCCTCCGCCTTCGCCAGCGCTGGAGCGGCTGGCACCGATCTCCTCGATTTCGTAGACCTCGTCGGGATGCACGGTGGTCACAGCCAGGTAGCTCGGGATCATGATGGCGGCGAAGATGATCGCGGGCAAGGCCACAAGGCCTAGCTGCTTGAGCAGGTGCGATATCGGGACGTCGCTGTTGCGGCGGCCCTTGAGCAGGCCGAGCAGTGCATGGGCGGTGGGGTCGCTGGTCAGGCGCTGCGTGAGCAGCGGCAGCGGAACCCGCCGCTCTTCGGCCGTCAAGGGGGGCGCCCATTGCGGTTTGAGCTTGGCCACGAGGATCACGTACAGGATGTAGAGCGACGCCAGCATCAAGCCGGGGAAGAAGGCGCCGGCGTACAGCTGCACTACCGACACCCCGGCCGTCGCGCCGTAGACGATCAAGAGCACAGACGGTGGGATCAGGATGCCCAGGCAGCCTCCGGCGGTGATGGCACCGGCCGCGAGCGGCACGCTGTAACCCGCACGAAGCATGGCAGGCAGCGCCAGAAGACCCATCAGGGTCACCACCGCACCGACGATGCCCGTGGCCGTGGCGAAGATGGTGCAGGTCACCAGCGTGGCAACACCCAGCGCGCCCGGCAGCCGGGCCATGGCCAGGTGCATGCTCTTGAAGAGCGACTCGATCAGGTTGGCCCGCTCCACGAGGTAGCCCATGAACACGAACAGCGGAATGGCGATGAGCACGTCGTTGGCCATCGTCTTGTAGGCGGACTGCACCATCAGGTCCAGCGTGCGCGTGACGTCACGCTCGTAGGCCATCCAGGTGAACAGCATGCCCATGCCCATGAGCGTGAATGCCGTGGGGAAGCCCAGCATGATGGCCACAACCACCAGCGAGAGCATCAGCAGCCCGAGGTGGCCGTTGGTGATGGTGTCGGCGCGCAGCAGCACCACAGCCGCCAGGACCACGATGAGTGCCATGAAGCTGAGACCGAACCAGAGTTCCTTGCGGAGCTTCATTTGTTTTTCTCCTGCGCGACGACCACGGCGTCGAGCGCAGCGATGTCTTCGTCTTTCACGTTCACCATTTCCTTGAGCTTGTCGACGTCCACTTCCTGCACGTCGTCCTCACGGGCCGGCCAGGCCCCGCTCTTAATGCACTGGATGCAACGCACGATCTCCACGAAGCCCTGCAGCAGCAGCGTGAAGCCGGCCAGCGGAATCACGTACTTGAAGGGGTACAGCGGAAGGGGGTCTGCCGAGAAGGTCTGTTCGCGGATGGCCAGGGACTCGCCCGCGTAGATCCAGCCCGCCCAGGTCAGCGCGATGATGCCGGGCAGGAAGAACACGATATAGAGCACCAGGTCCACGGTGGCCTGCGTGCGGGGCTGGAAGAACCCATAAAGCACGTCACCACGGACGTGCCCGTTCTTGGAGAGCGTATAGGCGCCGGCTGTCATGAACAGCGTGCCGTACAGCATGATCTGGGCGTCCAGCACCCAGGCGTGCGGGTTGTTCAGGGCGTAGCGCGAGAACACCTCCCAGCTGATCAACAGCGTGAGCAGCAGCGCGCACCAGGCGAAGACCTTGCCGATGAAGGTCGACAGCCGGTCCACGGTCCACAGGATGGATTGCATCGGAATTCCTCACCGGCGCGGATGAAAAGACCAAAAAAAGAGGGGCATCGCGCCGGCGCCATGCCCCTCTTTCAGCGTGAGAACCTCAGCTCTTCTTGCCGAAGTAGTGGTTGAAGGCCATCTTGTAGTCGACGGTGTAGTCGTTGTGCCACTGCCCGGCACGCTGCGCAAACGCCTTCTGCGAATCCAGCACCTTCTTGAACAGCGGGTTCTCGGCGGACTTCTTGGCGATCGTCTTGTCCCACGAGGCCAGTTGCGCACGCAGGATGGGGTCGGGTGTCTTGTAGAACTTCACGCCGTCCTTCTTCAGCGCTTCATAGTCCTGCGAGTTGCGGTCGATGGCTTTCCAGCTCATGTCGGCGCTGCTGGCCTCGGCGGCGTACTCGATGACGGAGCGCAGTTCGGCGGGCAGGCCAGCCAGCTTGGACTTGTTGAACAGGATTTCGAACTGCTCGTTGCACTGGTGGAAGCTCTGCAGCATGCAGTTCTTGGTCACGTCCGGGAAGCCGAGCACGCGGTCGCTGGAGGCGTTGTTGAACTCGGCCGCATCGATCAGGCCGCGGTCCAGTGCCGGCACGATTTCGCCGCCGGGCAGCGGGTTGACGGCCACGCCCATGTCGGTGAACACGTCCACGGCCAGCCCCACGGTGCGGAATTTGAGGCCTTTCATGTCAGCCACTTTGGCCACCGGCTTCTTGAACCAGCCCAGCGGTTGGGTGGGCATGGGGCCGTACAGGTAGGAGACCACGTCCAGGTTCAGGCTCTTGTAGATCTCTTCCATCAGCGCCTTGCCACCGCCGTACTTGTGCCATGCCAGCACCATGTTGGCATCCATGCCGTAGCCGGGGCCGGAGCCCCACAGCGCAAGGGCGGAATTCTTGCCATACCAGTAGGCGACCACACCGTGGCCGCCGTCGAGTGTGCCCTTTGCCACCGCGTCAAGCAACTGAAACGCAGGGACCACGGAGCCCGCAGGGAGCACCTCGATCTTCAGGCGATTGCCGGCCATGTCGTTGACCTTCTTGGCAAAGTCCTGTGCGTACTCGTGGAAGATGTCCTTGGCCGGCCATGTGCTCTGGAAACGCAGCGTCGTGGTCTGCGCGGTGGCGATCATCGGCACGGACATCGCGCCGGCCGCAACGGCAGCACCCTTGAGCATGCCGCGGCGCGAAGTGACGGTCTTCTTGTCAGTCATCTGTTGTCTCCAGTCTGGGTTGATGAGCCGCCGATGATGCGCCCAAGGTGCCCTTTGCGTGCGCAGGGTTTTCACCGACCAGTGAATAGGCGACGGGTGCAAGCCATTGTTTTTTAGGGAGCGGGCCGCAAAAACGGGCGTGAAAATACTTTCAGCACCCTTTGAAATTTGTGTGAGCCGGCTCATGCATGATCGCGAGCTCACGCGACCACACCACTTCGAAGACGATGAAACCGATCCAGCTGTTCGACCCCGCCTCCAGCACCTACACCTATGTGCTGTTCGACCAACTCAGCCGCGAGGCCGTGATCATCGATCCCGTGGACGAGCAGATCGAACGCGATCTCGCCACCCTCCGGGAGTACGGGCTCAAGCTGGCCTGGACGGTCGAGACCCATGCCCATGCGGACCACATCACCAGCGCCGGCCGGCTGGCCGAACTCGCGGGCGCCAAGACCGCCGCTCCTGTGGGCTGCGGCATCGGCACCGCCGGCATCCAGCTCCAGGATGGCGACATCCTGGATTTCGGCGGCGAGCGGCTCAAGGCCTTGCACACGCCGGGCCACACCGCCGGCAGCATGAGCTTCGTCTGGCGTGAGCATGTGTTCACGGGTGACACGCTGTTGATCAATGGCTGCGGCCGCACGGACTTCCAGTCAGGCAGTGCCGAGGCGCTTTACCGCAGCCTGACCCAGGTGCTCTTCACGCTGCCGGACGACACCATCGTCTGGCCGGGCCACGACTACCAGGGGCGGTCCTGCTCCAGCATCGGGCGGGAGAAGACCACCAACGCGCGGGTGGCGGGAAAGACCGAGGAGGAATTCGTGGCTCTGATGAATGCACTGGATCTGCCGCGTCCGCGTCGCATCGATGAAGCCGTGCCGGCCAATCTCACGTCGGGCCTGCGGCACGACGCCGACGGCGCCCTGCAGATGCAGCCGCAACCTCCGTCTGGCGCCCATCAGGGCACATACGCCGGTGATGTGTCCCCTGAGCTGGCCTGGCGCTGGGTGCAGGACGGGGAGGCCGTGATGGTGGACGTGCGCACCGATGCCGAACGCGAATGGGTGGGATTTGTGCCCGGCGCGGTGCCGGTGGCGTGGAAGCAGTGGCCCGGCATGGCGATCAACCCCACCTTCGACCAGCAGGTGCTGGAGGCGGCCCAAGGGCGCAAACTGGTGCTGCTGTGCCGCAGCGGCGTGCGGTCGGTCGCGGCGGCCAGGCGCGCCACTGAACTGGGCCTTGAGGCGTACAACATTCTGGAGGGTTTTGAAGGCGATCCCGACACCGATGCGCACCGGGGCCGCAAGGGTGGCTGGCGTTTTCGCGGTTTGCCGTGGCGCCAGAACTGAGTGCTTTCGTACAGCTGTTGCAAAACAGCGTCGCCGCTTGTCGGCACCATTAGCCAAAACTTGAGTAAAAAGCCTCACATGCCCTGTCAACCCTGACAGGTATCGTGCAATTTTTCACGGATTTCTTTTTTAAATGGGGTTTTCAATCCGCAAAGGTGAACCCCATGGAAACGCTGGACCGCGCAGAAGCCGCAGTCTTCAAGAACCCCCCGCTGGCCGCGACGCTGGTTCAACGGATGGAACGCGATTTCAAGCCGCGTTGGGAAGGCACCTGGGGCGGCAAGTTCGTGCTCCACGGCTCGTCCCCGGGCCCCAATGCGGTGCGTCTGGATGGCAACGACTACCTGGCCGTCACAGGTCACCCCAGCATCGTCGCCGCCCAGGTGGAAGCGATCACCAAGTCCAGCGAATTCGTGGTCCAGTCCGGCGTGTTCCTGCTCCAGCAGCACCCGACGCGGGCGCTGGAAATGTCACTGGCGAACTGGGTTGGCAAGGAAGACGCCTTTGTCTGCCAGTCCGGCTATTCCGCCAACGTCGGCCTGCTGCAGTCGATCGCTGACGCCAACACCCCCGTGTACCTGGACACCCAGGCCCACGCCTCCCTGTGGGAAGGCGCGCACGCGGCCCGCGCTCCGGCCTTTGCATTCCGGCACAACGACGCTGCGCACCTCGACAAGATCATGGCCAAGAACGGCCCGGGCGTGGTGGTGGTGGACTCGGTCTACAGCACCACCGGTTCGGTGTGTCCGCTGGAGGACATGCTGGAAGTTGTCGAAAAGCACGGCAGCATGATCCTGGTGGACGAGTCCCATTCCCTGGGCACGCATGGCCCGGGTGGAGCAGGGCTCTGCGCCGAACTTGGTCTCACGGACCGCGTGCACTTCATCTCCGCCAGCCTGGCCAAGTCGATGGCCGGCCGCGCCGGCTTCTTCACCGCGCCGGCCAGCATGCGCTACTACATCCTGAGTTCGAGCTTCCCCAACATCTTCAGTTCCTGCCTGCTGCCCCACGAGATCGCCGGCCTCAGGGCCACCGTGGATGTGCTGCAGAAGGCGGACGATGGGCGCGCCCGCCTCAAGGCCATTACCCAGCGTGTGCGCGACAGCCTGAGCGCCATGGGCTACCCGTTGCACCACGGCACCGAGCAGATCATTGCGCTGGAGGCAGGCACAGAGCCCGACACCATGCGCCTGCGCGACGAACTCGAGACGCGGGGTGTGTTCGGCGCGATCTTCTGTGCACCGGCCACCAGCAGCAAGCGCGCCCTGGTCCGCCTCACGCTCAACTCGGCCCTCACCGAGGCGGAGATCGAACACCTGGAGAACGTGGCGCGCGAGATTGCGCCGATCGTCAAGCCCTGGGATTGGCCGTGCGCCCGCCGCGCCCGCGTGCAGGCCAGCGCCATGGAGGTCGCGGCCTAAGTGTCGTGAACGTGTCGCCCGCCCTGGGCTTCCAGAAAATGCCGGTAGGCATAGATGGGCTGGGGCAGATCGCTGGCGTCCAGGCTGAACAGGGCGCCTGAGAGCACGCCGTCATCGCCCACCGGAAAGGCCTGGGCGGTGCGCACCGGGCCACGCAGACCCATCTGCTGATGCAGTTCGACGGCCGCCAGCCGCTGGCCGGACTGCACCGCACGCACCGCGTCGAAGCCCAACCCCGCCGAGCCTGCGAGTTCGGCCAGATCGGGCAGGCTTGCGGTGGGTTCAAGTTGCAGCCAGTGGCAGTTGCCCATGGAGTCCAGCCCCACCAGGCCGAAGGGCTCGCCCAGCACCACATACTCCACCCAGTGCTGTTCCGTGTAGGCCCGCAGGGCCTGCGCCACCGAGGGGATCTGCAGCATGGACTGCTGGGCCGGCCGCAGCGCCGCCCGCCACAAGGTATTGAGCCGTGGGTGCGGTGTCTGGGACAGCTTGCGCAGAACCCCCAGCAGATGGCGGGTGATGTCGGTGGTCTGCTTGGGCACGAACTGGTCGATCAGCCCGTTGTTGAAGGCCTGGATGGCGATCTGCTCGTCGGCCTGGCCTGTGAGCAGCACGCGCGATCCCGGCCAGTCGAGCAGGGTGTTGAGCACTCGAAGACCGTCGGTGCCGGGCATCGCATAGTCCACCACGCATGTTTGGGCGAGTTCGTAGCGCGAGGCGCTGATGGCCCAGTACCGCAACACCTGCGGCAACAAAGGCTGTCCCTGGCGCCAGCGTTCGATCATCTGCAGCTGTGCCATGGCATCGGCTTCCCAGCGCGCGGGTTCGTTCTGCATGCGGGCGGCAAAGCCCGAGGGTCGGGAGAACAGCTCGACCTGCCAGTGTGCAGGGATCACCATGCCCAGCATTTCCAGGTAGTCGGTGTCGTCATCCAGAAACAACACGCTGCCAGGACGGTGAAAGAGAGAAATCGTCAATGCCATCTTGGTCAGCCTGAGACGGCCTGGGGCTGGGCCGCGGGGGTATGTAGGGGCAGGTCGATCATGAAGACCGCACCCAGCCCGGCTTGGGAGTGCACGCTGAGGCGTCCTTGCGCGGCCTCGACCACGTTCTTGCAGAAGGTCAGGCCCAGGCCGTTGCCGGCACCGCTCTGTGTCGAGAAAAAGGGCTCGAAGATGCGCTGGAGCTGTTCCTGGGTGATGCCGATGCCATCGTCCGATACGGCGATTCTGCCTTTGCCGTGGTGCAGGCCCACGTCCACGCGCAGATCGCCCGGGCTGGGTGCCGTGCTGGCAGCGGCCAGGGCGTGCAAGGCGTTCTTGAGCAGATTGGTGAGCACCTGGGCGAAGAGGGGGCGGGAGGCGGAGAAGCAGAAGTCACCCTGGATGTGCACCTGCACGCAGTCGCGCTCCCGCGAAGAGCGGTAAGGGTACTGACTCACCACCTCCTGCACCAGTTCCGCCGCCATGATCAACGACTGCTCGCGGGGCAGCCGCATCAGCTGGGCGTTCGATATCTGCGTGTCGATCTGGCGGTTCATGCTGCGCACGAGATTCTGCAACCGCGTGGCCAGCTCTTCCAGTTTCTTGCGCTTGGCTTCAGGCACATCGTGCTGAACGAGGTTGCGCAGCACATCGCCCATCAGGTTCACGGTGGCCAGCGGCGTGCGCAGCTCGTGGGCCATCACGCCCATGGTGCTCAGGGTGTTGAGCAGCCGGGCGCGGCGCAGGTTGGCGCTGGAGAAACCGAGCATCAGGCCCATGAGCCATGAAAAGGTGATCACCACGACATTGGCCAGCGGCTCTTCGAACGGGTGTGTGCTGCCACCATAGAACTCCGCCGTGGCCCAGCCCGCGATGCCGCCGGTGATGAGGCCGAGCGTGGCCAGGCGCCAGTCGGTCGCGTGGTAGTAGATCAGGATCATGGCCGCCATGCTGCCCAGCCAGGCGGCGTTGCCGCCGTTCATCCAGTACATCCAGGTGAAGAACCACGGGAGCTGGATCCAGGTGGCGAGGCTGAACAGGCGACCGCTTGCAGTCGACGATGGGTCGCGCGAAATTCGCGGCAATACATAGATCAGCGCGAGGAATGCCATGACCAGGCGCGCCCAGACATTCTCATAAGGCTGGGGCACCAGATGGCCCCAGATGCCGTAGATGACGAGGTGGCCGACGAAGGTGAATGCACCGATCCATAGCAGCCTGTACCGCGATGGGTGCAAAATAGGCTCCACGGGCGCGTGGACGACCTCGTCCAGCAACCACCGCCACAAGCGGGCTTTGGCGCTGAGCATCCACAACCGGTCAAAAGACAATATGCACTCCTTCGATCGCCAAACACCCTCGGCGCCAGCCCCCTATCCTGATTCATCAGGCATTGTGTATGCAACAGGGTGTCAACAACCATGACCCTGCCTGTCAACTTTGACAGTGTGGGCCTGGACGGCATTCTGGCCGACTGGGTCTGCGCGCTGCGTGACCAGGGAGTGGAAGCCGTCCTCGTGCTGGGGCCGAATCCCCTGGGCGGCCGGGACCAGCGTGAGGTGCTGGCTGTCCATCCACCCCGTCTTGTCGCGGCCGCGGAAGCGCTGGCCGAGAGCCGGGATTTTGGTGCGGGCTGGCGCGACAGCGATGCGCCGCTCGTGGCCTGGCAGGACATTTCCAAGTCGTCCTTCGAGCAGTCAAGCCGCTGGCGCCGCCTCTGGCTGGCGCATGGCTATCAGACTCTGGTGCGCGTGGCGTTCAGCCTGCCGGCTGGCCGCGCCTTCGAATGTTTCATGTTCAGCCCGCGTGCATTTGCCGATCGTTCCGAGGCGGCGGTGCTGGCGTGGTCGGCTTTCAATGTCTGGCCGATGCTGCGGCGGACGATTGCCGAGCAGCGCGTGGGTCTGAGCCCGCGTGAGCTCGAGAGCCTGAACCTCGCCTTCGAGGGGTTGACCGCGCGCGAGACAGCCGCGCGCATGGACTGTTCGGAACGCACGGTGAATTACCACCTGGCCAATGCCATGGCCAAGTTGCAGACGGACAACAAGCTGGCCGCCGTGCAGCGCGCGTGCTGGATCGGGCTGATCTGATCTGGCCTCTCACGCCGATGCTGCGCCGCCGCAATCCGGTCCGGGTCGCATGGTCATAATCCGCGCATGACTTTTCTGGCCCTGGACGTAGGGAACACCCGCCTGAAGTGGGCTTTGTACGATGCGCCGTGCGTGGGCGCCACGTTGCTGGCGAGCGGTGCCCAGTTCCTGGAAAACATCGAAACGCTGGAAGAGGGTGACTGGAGCACCTTGCCTCCCCCGCGGTGGGTGCTGGGTTGCGTGGTGGCCGGCGATGCCGTCAAGCGACGGGTCGAGGAACAGCTCGAGCTCTGGGACGTGACGCCGCGCTGGGTGGTGTCGAGCATCTCCGAAGCCGGCCTCCTCAATGGATACGACCATCCCGCCCGCCTGGGCTCCGACCGCTGGGTGGCCATGATCGGTGCGCGTCAGCGCCTGCTGGCCAATGGGCCGAAGCGGCCTTGCGTGGTGGTGATGGTTGGCACGGCGGTCACGGTGGAGGCCATCGACACCGAGGGGCGCTTCCTCGGCGGCATCATCCTGCCGGGCCACGGCATCATGCTGCGGGCGCTGGAGTCGGGCACGGCCGGCCTTCACGTGCCCACGGGCGAGGTCTGCGACTTTCCCACCAACACCAGCGATGCGCTCACCAGCGGGGGCACCTTCGCCATCGCCGGGGCCGTGCAGCGCATGGTGGAGAACCTGCGGCGCCACTGCGGCGAGGAGCCGGTGTGCTACATGACCGGCGGGGCTGGCTGGAAGATGGCGCCCAGCATGTCCACCCAGGTGGAGCTGGTGGAAAGCCTCATCTTCGATGGCCTGCTGGAAATCGCCGACCAGCGCCTGGCCCTGACCTCATCAACATAGACCGCGCTCAGGCCCTGGCTTCGCCCCAGGGCAGCATCAGCGTCAGGGTGAGCAGGCGGGCGAACTCGGGTTCGAAGCGGTCGATGATCTGCTGAGGGTCCGGGCATAGCTTGGTGTCGGCAATCACGCCGAATTGCACGCCGCCACCGTAGCTCAGGATGGAAACACCCAGCCCGACGGTGCCGGTCTGCGGGACCCAGAACATGGTCTGCTCCAGCGTGGAGCCGCACACCTTCAGCTTGGTGGCCGGGCCGGGCACGTTGGTCATCACCGCCGTGGTCTTTCGGCCAAAGAGGCTGAGCATGGCGTCTTGCGCCGGCTTGATCAGCAGACCCGCCACCGACAGCAGGCCAAAGGTCAGCAGCGGTTGCAGGCTGCCCTTGAGGCTGTTCATGCGCGCGCGCACGGCGAACACGCGTTCGATCGGGTTGTCCAGCCCGATCGGCAGCACCAGGGGGACCAGGCCGAAACGGTTGCCCAGTTTCCAGGCCTCTTCCAGAGGGCGCAGGTTGATCGGCACCATGGCGCGGATTTCCTTGCCCCGCGTGTCGTCGCCCAGGCCCCGCAGGTAGGCGCCGATGGCGCCGGCGACGCAGCCCAGCAGCACGTCATTGACGGAGCAGTTCATGGCCTTGCCAATGGCCTTGACCTCGTCGAGCGGGATCGGCTCGCACCACGCCACGCGTTTGGTGCTGCCCGGCAGGCCCTTGAGGCGGGTGGGGGAGTCGTCGGGCATCAGTGCCAGCGAGGCGAGGTCGCTGGCAAGCTGACCGCCCATGCGGGCGATGTCGGCCGCCTGGCCGAGGGTGCTGCTCAGGCTCTGTTGGGGTGCGGTGAGCAGGGAGAGCGACCGTGCCGCGCCGCCCCCGGCGGCCTCGAGTGCCTTGGCCGTGATGTCGCCGAAGGGGCGGATCAAGCTATCGGCCAGCCAGTCCTCGGCGCCATCGAGGCCGATCTTTGCCGACTTGCGGGGCCTGCGTTCGGGTGGTGCGCCGCCGCCATCGACCAGGCTCATCATCACGCTGATGAGCGCGATGCCATCGGCGATGCAGTGGTGGATGCGGGCGACCAGCGCCGAGCCGCCGTCGTACTGTTCGATCAGTTCGAAACGCCAGAGCGGGTGTTCGCGGTCCAGCGGCTGCATGGCGAGCTCACCCACGCGGGCCTGCAGGGCTTCCTGCTCGGTCTGGCCGCGCTGGCGTTTGAGGGGGTGGGTGACGATGTGCCGTTCGATCTGGAAGTCGGGGTCGTTCGCCCAGTGCGCGCCGGCGGCGTCCTCCCGGGCAATCTGCACGAAGCGCCGGTAGGGCAGCAGGCGTTCGCGCACCCGCTGCTTCAGGTCGGCCTGGGTGATGCCGGGGCGCAGGATCCAGACGCCCACGATCATCATGAGGTTGGACGGGGAGTCCATGCGCAGCCAGGCGGTGTCCACCTTGCTCATGCGCTCGCCCTCCATGCCCAGCGTGGTGGCCAGCGCCTGCTGCACCGACGCGCTGGCCCCGCGCACGCGCGCCACGGCGGACTTCGGTTTGCTGGCGCGGCGCGCGGCGGGTTGGCCGGGCTGGGCAGCGGCGACGCGTTGAACCATGGATGCTCCTCGGGTGCGTGAACCAAGCCACGATGGCCGGTGCCGCTGGTCTTGGGGTTGTGGCCCTATTGTGCAGAGAGGCCAAATCGTAAGATAGCGGGACACCCCTAAGCCCGGCCCCATCGAGCCGGGCGTCTCACAGACCACCAGGAGCATTCATGGCCGATCTCAAATCCCGTTTCGAAGCCGCAGTGGCGAACTCCAAGAACCTGAGCGAGCGGCCCGACAACGCCACGCTGCTGAAGATCTATGCGCTGTACAAGCAGGCCACCGCTGGCGACAACGCCGAGAAGAAGCCCGGTTTTGGCGACATGGTGGGCCGCGCGAAATGGGATGCCTGGAACGGCCTCAAGGGCACGGGCAGCGACGATGCGATGCAGCAGTACATCGATCTGATCGAAAGCCTGAGCTGACCCCTGCCCCGCCTTCGGGGGGCACCTGACGGCCCGGGAAAGCCGGTTCCGCGGGTGTCTTTTGAATGCGACGAAGCCGGTTCAGCCGGCTTTTTTCTTTTTGGCCGCGGCCTTGGTGGCGGGCTTCTTCGCGGCCAGCAGGGTGTCGAGGTTCTTCACGATCTCGCTTTCGATGCGGTCCTTGAACGCCCCGAGCAGGAAACCCAGACGCGCGTCGAGCTCGAAGCGGTCACCCGATACCTTGAGCGTGCCGTTGACGCCGGACCGCGTGAACTGCACCTCGTCGCCGTGCTTGCCCTCTTCGTAGGTGCAGCTCATGTCGAACTCGTTCTCGGCCTGCTCCGCCCAGCGCCACGCCAGCTTGCGCGCGGCCGGCAGGCCCAGGGAGTGCTCGCGTTCGATATGGATGTCTGCCATGGCTTGCCTCGTGTGTGGTGGTCGGGTCAGGGTGGTGCGCCGGGCGGGCTGGCCAGATGTGCCAGGGGAGCGAGGCCCTGCAACCGGGCGCGCCGCTCTTCCTTGGGCAGCGCGGCCAGCGTGCGCACCGCATCATAGAACCGCCTGAAATCGCGGCCCTCGCGCTCGAACAGGGCTTCGAACGCCGGCACCAGCCCGTCGTAGGCGGCCTGGGCGGCAAAGCTGGCGTTGTTCGCCTGGGCCACGAAGGGGTCGTAGCCCGCGAATCCACCCCAGTCGCGTTTGAGGTCCTGGTAGGTGCGGCGGAAGTCGGCCATGACCTCGGTCTTGCGCCGGGTCTTTTCGGCCGCTTCGAGCGCCATGTCCTGGTAGATGGCCTGCAGCCGCTGGCGTGTGGAGAACGTGAGGGCCCGGAAGGCGCGTCGTCGCTGGTCGAATGTCGCGTAGTCGATTCGGGCCTGTGCGCTGCCCCGGGTCTCCAGCCAGCGCGAACCGCCCAGCCGTTCCACCGTGGTCGCGAAGGATTCGTTGAACTCGGTGTCGCCCCGGGCATAGGCCACCTGGTGCGAGAGCTCGTGGAAGACGATGCGGGCGAGCTCTCCCTCAGGGTAGCTGATGAAGGTGTTGAGCAGCGGGTCGCCACCTGCCCAGTTCATCCAGCCCAGCGTGGAGTACGCCGGCACCGGGTAGACCGCGACTTCCAGGTCGGTGGGCAGGCTGCGGGCGAAGGCGCGGGCGTCGGCCTCGTCGAAGTAACCGCGGTAGCCCACGCAGCCCGCGACCGGAAAACACCAGCTCTGCAGGTTGAGCGAGAGCGCTGGGGCCGCAACCACGTTGTAGACCGCCGCGCGACGTCGCAGATCGGCATAGCGGTGGTAGCTGGCGTTGTCGGGCAGCCCCAGATCGGTGACCGCGAACGCGCGGATGCGCTGCGCGAGTGCCAGTTGCGTCTTCAGGCGTTCCGGTGTCCGGCTGTCGGCCAGCCAATCGTCCACCGGTCGCGCCGCCTGCATCAGCCGCAGATGGCCGGTGACCGATTGCCAGTAGTAACCCACGCCGGTGGTGCTGGAACAGCCCGCGCCCAGCAGGGCGAAGGTCAGGAGCACCAGGCACCGCCGCATCAGGCGTCCTCGTGCAGCGGGGCGACTTCCACGAGGCAGTCGTAGAACACCGGGCCGCCACCCATGTCGGTCAGCCGCTGGCTGGTGACCTCGTTGACGTTGGTGCCGGAGGGGCCCAGCTTGCGCCACCAGATGCCCAGGCCATTGACCACCCCCGGGCGGGCGCGCTTCGACACATTGGCCTTGCAGCGGTATTCGCCGCGCAGGTTGAAGACCCGAACCATCTGCCCGCTGGCAATGCCGCGCGATGCGGCATCGTCGGCGTGGATCTCCAGCAGGGGCTCGCCTTCGATGTCGCGCAGGCTGGTGACGTTGACGAAGCTGGAGTTGAGGAAGTTGCGCGCCGGTGGCGAGATCATGGCCAGCGGGAATTGCGACGAGCTGCCGATGCTCTCGAAGTTGGGCAGGTGGTCGGGCAGGCCGTCCTGGCCTCGGGCCGCCAGCCGTTCGCTGAAGAACTCGCAGCGGCCCGACGCGGTGGGAAAGTTCCCGTGCGCGAACGGCGCATCGGGCAAGGGCAGCGTGGCGAAGCCCACGTCGAGCAGCCGCTGGAAATCGACCTGATCGCCAAAAGCGGTGCGGCACAGCGTGAGGTCGTCGTCGGCGAAGCAGGGGTCGTCGAACCCCATGCGCGCGGCGAGCGCACGGAAGATGTCGGTGTTGGTGCGGGCCTGCCCCACGGGCGCGATGGCCGGACGGTTGAGCAGCACGTCGGTGTGGCCGTAGCTGCTGTGGATGTCCCAGTGCTCCAGCTGGGTGGTGGCCGGCAGGATGTAGTCGGCCACGTCGGCCGTGTCGGTGCGGAAGTGTTCCAGCACCACGGTGAACAGGTCTTCGCGTTCGAAGCCCTGCACCACCTTGCCGGACTCGGGGGCCACGGCCACGGGGTTGCTGTTGTAGACGATCACGGCCTCCACCCGGGGGCCGAACGTGGGGGATGCATCGCGCAGCAGGTCGTCGCCCACGGTGCTCATGTTGAGGGTGCGCGGCGCGCGCCCGGCCAGCAGGTCGGGCCGTTGCAGGGCAGCACGGTTCACGGGGAAGTGGCCCGAGGCCGACAGCAGAACACCCCCGGCCGGGTCGCGCCAGGCGCCCACCAGGGCGGGCAGGCAGGCGATGGCGCGCACCGCGTTGCCCCCGCCGCGCACACGCTGCATGCCGTAGTTCAGGCGGATGGCCGCCGGCTTCGTGGTGCCGTAGTCGCGTGCGAGGTCCACGATCTGCTGCACCGGCACGCCGCAGACCTCGGCCGCCCGCTCGGGGGGCCATTGCAAGGCGCGTTCACGCAGGCCCTCCCAGCCCAGGGTGTGCTTCTCGATGTAGTCGTGGTCGAGCCAGTCGTGCGCGATGAGCTGGTGCATCAGGGCCAGAGCCAGTGCGGCGTCGGTGCCGGGGCGCAGCGCGATGTGCTCGTGGCATTTGTCGGCCGTCTCGGTGCGGCGCGGATCGATGCAGACCAGGCGTGCGCCATCGCGCTTGGCCTGCTGCGCCAGCCGCCAGAAGTGCAGGTTGCTGCCGATCGAGTTGCTGCCCCAGATCAGGATCAGCTTCGCGCGCGCGAAGTGTTCCACCTTCATGCCCACCTTGCCGCCCAGTGTCTGCACCAGCGCCTCGCCACCGGCCGATGCGCAGATGGTGCGGTCCAGCAGGGAGGCGCCGAGCCGGTGGAAGAAGCGCCCGGCCATGGCCTCTCCCTGGACCAGGCCCATCGTGCCGGCGTAGCTGTAAGGCAGGATGGCCTGCGGATCGCGCGCGGCGATCGTCTTCAGGCGCTGTGCGATGTCATCGAGCGCTTCGTCCCAGCCCACCGGTTCAAAGCGCCCGCTGCCCTTGGGACCACTTCGCTTGAGCGGTGTGAGCAGGCGCTCGGGGTGGTAGCTGCGCTCGGCGTAGCGCGACACCTTGGTGCACAGCGCGCCATCGGTGTGCCGATGGGCCGGATTGCCGTTGACCCTCACGGCCACGCCGTTGTCGACTGTGGTGACAAGGGAGCAAGTGTCAGGGCAGTCGTGCGGGCAGGCGCCGCGCACCTGTGTGGTTTCCGGGGTGGTCGTGGACGAGGTCATGGCGTGGGTGAAGCGTGCGGACTTCATGATATGCGCGGGGGTATCCCCTTGATGGCAGTCGGTTGTCGCCTGCAGGGCCTTCCCGGGCGATGGCCTTGGGTACCATGGCCCTTTTGAACAGATGCCCCGAGGGGTATCAAGAGAGGCCCCATGAAGCTGATCGATTCCATCCTCACCCAGGCCGCCAGCATCGCCGCCGTGCGGCGCGACATCCATGCCCACCCTGAACTCTGCTTTCAGGAAGTGCGCACCGCCGATGTGGTCGCGCAGAAACTCACCGACTGGGACATACCGGTGCACCGGGGGCTGGGCACGACGGGCGTCGTCGGCATCGTGCATGGGCGCGATGGCGGGAAGAGCGGCAGGGCCATCGGTCTGCGTGCCGACATGGACGCGCTGCCCATGCAGGAGCACAACACCTTCGCGCATGCCAGCCAGCATGCGGGCAAGATGCACGCCTGCGGCCATGATGGCCATGTCGCCATGCTGCTGGCGGCCGCCCAGCACCTTTCGAAACACCGCAACTTCGACGGCACGGTCTACCTGATCTTCCAGCCGGCGGAGGAGGGGGGCGGTGGTGCGCGCGAGATGATCAAGGACGGATTGTTCGAGCAGTTCCCGGTGGAGGCCGTGTTCGGCATGCACAACTGGCCCGGCATGGCGGTGGGCACGTTTGCCGCCAGCGCCGGTCCGGTGATGGCGTCCAGCAACGAGTTTCACATCGTCATCCGCGGCAAGGGTTCCCACGCCGCGCTGCCGCACAACGGCATCGACCCGGTGCCGGTGGCGTGCCAGATGGTGCAGGCTTTCCAGACCATCATCACGCGCAACAAGAAGCCGGTGGACGCCGGCGTGATTTCGGTGACCATGATCCACACGGGGGAGGCCACCAACGTGGTGCCCGACAGTTGTGAAATCCAGGGCACGGTGCGCACATTCACCTTCGAAGTGCTCGACCTGATCGAGCGCCGCATGCAGGAGATCGCCGAGCACACCTGCGCCGCTTTCGGCGCCACGGTGGAATTCAAGTTCAAGCGCAACTATCCGCCCACGGTGAACCACCCTGCCGAAACCGCCTTCGCCCGGGAAGTGATGGCCGAGATCGTGGGGGCGGACCGCGTCGTGGAGCAGGAGCCGACGATGGGCGCCGAAGACTTTTCGTACATGCTGCAGGCACGTCCCGGCTGCTACGCCTTCATCGCCAACGGCGACGGCGACCACCGCGAAATGGGGCATGGAGGCGGTCCCTGCACGCTGCACAACCCGAGCTACGACTTCAACGACGACCTCATTCCGCTGGGCGCCACCTTCTGGGTGCGGCTGACCGAGAAATGGCTGGGCCAGCCCCGCGCGGGAGGTGCGGTTTGATCTCGCCACAGGACGCTTTCTCCCCTTCCTATGCGCGGGCCCGGGTGCGTTTTCTCGAAGGCGCGGCCGCCGCCGGCATGGCGATCAGCAGCCACAACCACCCTCTGCCCGGTCGCGATGGCGAGACGCTGGCGATGGACGTGGCGCTCGACGGTTCGCCCGATGCCGAGCGCCTGCTCATCGTCAGCAGCGCCTGCCATGGCGCCGAGGGCTACTGCGGTTCGGGTGTGCAGGTGTTCGCCCTGCACGATGCCGAGTGGCTGGCGCACGCACGCTCGGCCGGGGTGGCGGTGCTCTACATCCACGCGCTCAACCCCCACGGCTTCTCGTGGGTGCGGCGCGTGACGCACGAGAACGTCGACCTCAACCGCAACTTCCAGGACTTCAGCCAGCCCCTGCCGCAGAACCCGGCGTACGCCGAGCTGCACGACCTGCTGTTGCCGCCGCAATGGCCGCCCGGCCCCGACAACGTCGCCGCGATCCAGGCCTATATCCAGACCCATGGCCTGACACGCTTCCAGGCCGCGGTGTCGCAAGGCCAGCACGCCTTTGCCGACGGTCTGTTCTACGGCGGCACCGAACCCACCTGGAGCAACCGGACGCTGCGCGAGGTGCTGCGACGCCATGGCCGGAAGGCCAGGCGCCTGGGCTGGATTGACCTGCACACGGGACTGGGCCCCTCGGGCCTGGGCGAACGCATCTTTGCGTGCGCCGACGATGCGGCCGCGCTGCAGCGCGCGCGAGCCTGGTGGGGCGGCGACGGCAGGACGCCGGTGACCTCGATCTATGACGGCTCCTCCACCTCGGCCCTGCTGACCGGCCTGATGTGGTGCGCCGCCTACGAGGAGTGCCCACAGGCAGAGTACACCGGCATCGCCATGGAGTACGGCACGGTGCCCATCACCGAACTCATCGATGCCCTGCGCGGCGACCACTGGCAGCACATCCACCCCGAGGCGCCAGCCGAGTTGCGGGCCGCGATCAAGGCACGCATTCTCGCCGCTTTCTATGTGGACACGGACGAGTGGAAGGCGCAGATTGTCGTGCAGGCCCGGCAGTCGATGTTCCAGGCGGTGGACGGCCTGTCGGCGGCCTGAACTTTTAGCTGTCCAGCGCGACGCGCGCGGTCGCGACGTACAGGCGCTCCATCGCGTCCTGCGGCTCGATGGACGCTGCGCGGTCCAGCAGCCGGTTGGCCTCGGGCAGGGCGTCCGGGCCTTCGAGCATGACGAGGCCATTGGCGTATTCGGTCAGCGTCACCACCGAATCCGGATTGAGTGCCATGGCCTTCTGGTACAGGGCAAGTCCGGTCGCCTTGTTCGCGCCATAGGTCATGCCTCCGACCATGCCGCCCACCTTGTCGATGACCTCGGCGTGGAACGCCGCCAGCGCCAGGTGGGCGTCGGCATGGTGCGGGCAGCGCGCGATCACGGTTTCGAGGGCGTGCTTCACGCGCGCGCCCAGGCCTTGTGTGAGGGCCTTGGCCACGCTGATGCCCTGGCTGTACCGGCCCAGGGCATAGGCCTGCCAGTACCAGGCGCCAATGTGGTCGGCCTGCCGGTGTTGCAGTGCCTCGGCGCGCGCGGCCGCTTCGAGCAGCAAGGTCTCCCGGGCCAGGGCGCGGGCCTCGAGGTAGTTGGCGTAGATGCAGGTGGCCTTGTTGGCCACGTTCATGCCGGCATCGCCCAGCGCCAGCCCGGCTTCTGCGGCGCGCTGGAATTCGCCGTTGTGGAACAGCACCCAGGCCTGCACCACGGCCGATTCGTCTGGCCATGGCTCCGCATCGCCCCGGTGCAGGCGGCCCCAGAGCGCTTTCAGGCGATCGGCGTCGAGGGGAGCATGGCCGGTGTTGGGATAGGGTTTCCAGTCGGCCATGGTGGTTCTCCCGTGGGGTGTTCAGGACTGAGGGCCGTAGGCGCCGGTCAACGTCAAGAGGTGTTGCCGCTGCGTGGCTTCCAGATAGGGGGCCAGCAGGTTGAGCACGTGGTGTGCCCCGCGCAGCAAGGCCTGCTGGGCGTTGTCGGGTTCGAGCGCATGCCGTGGGTCGCGCACGTACTCGAAGCTCAACCAATACGTGAGCACCACCACCATGCTGGTGGCGGTCGGTTCGATTTCCCGTGCGTCGATGCGCACCGCGCCATGGCGGCTCATGCCGTCAAGCAAGTGCCGGATGGCGCGGGACTTGTTCTTCAGGACCGTCTGGAACCGCGTCTCCAGCAGACGGTTTTTCGACAGCAGGTCGTTGAGGTCGCGGTAGAGAAAGCGGTACTCCCAGATGATCTCGAATTGCGAATGCAGGAAGAACCACGCGTCCTCCACATTGCGCACGCCCTCGCTGGCGCTCAGCAGCTCGCCAAGCGCACGTTCGTAGCGCTCGAACAGCGAATTGATCAGTTCGTCCTTGGCCGGGTAGTGGTAGTACAGGTTGCCGGGGCTGATGCCCAGCTCGGCCGAGATCAGTGTGGTCGAGACGTTGGGTTCGCCGAAGCGGTTGAACAGCTCCAGCGTCACCTCCAGGATGCGCTCGGCGGTGCGTCGCGGGGCTTTTTTGGCCATGGTGCGGCGCTCAGCGGTTGATGGCGGGCGCGGCGTTGCGTTCCAGTTGCCGCTGCAGGTCGTCGAGCGAGGCATGCAGCCGCGCGGCCAGGGTGGTCTGTGCCGGGCGCGTGGCCAGCAGCTTGCGGCCGGGGTCGCGCAGTGCGGGCAGGTCCAGCGTCACGCCATGGCGCGCCAGCCTGGGCGTGAGTTCGGCCTGCCGGTCCAGCAGCATGCGGCGCGTCTGCTGGTACGCGTGTTCCGCGATCTCGCGGCGCTGGCGGTAGCTGAAGGTGTTGGCAAAGAACAGCGTGGCGTCGCGCTGGTCGGGTTCGATCAGCACGATGTCGGTACCCGGGTAGGCCCGCTCGTAGTGTTTGAGGCCGAGCGCCAGCCGTGAGTGGATCATGGACCTGAAGGTCTGGCTCATCACGGCGGGCAAGCCGCCCTCGACCAGCGAAGGGATGCGCCGGCCATCGTGCAGGCTCGGGTTGGTGTGGAAGGGCACCAGCGGGTTCAGGCACAGCAGCAGATCCGTGCCCTCGTCCAGCGCCACCGTGGCATGCAGGGTCTTCTTGAGCGCGCCGTCCACGTAGTGCTGCCCCCCGATCTCCACCGGTGGAAACAGCCCGGGCAGCGCAGCGCTGGCCTGGATGGCGCGCGAGATCGGCACATGGTCCCATCCGGGTCGCCCGAATGGGGCCGCGTCACCGGTATCGAGCTGCGTCGCGACCAGCGTCAGGCGTGCGCGCAGCTCCCGGAAGTCGTTGCTGCGGCCGGGCTGGCGGAACAGGCGCTCGATCTGCTGATGGATGCCTTCGTTGTCGAGCACGCCCGTGGGCAACGCAGCGCCCACGCGCTCCATGGCGTGGGTGAGGGGTTTTCGTTGTGCGCCCCAGGCCCAGAGTGCGCTGCCGACCAGTTTCGGCAGGCGCTGCAGCCGGTCGCCAAATTCGCCCCAGGCAGGCTTGAGCAGCCATGAGGGGTCGAAGTGGTCCCTGCCCGGACGGTTCTCGATGAATGCCTCGCAGAGCTGGCGCGGTCGGATGCCGTTGGCCAGGCCTGCCGCGATGAACCCGCCAGCGGACACGCCGACGTAGTGTTCGCAGTCGTTGAGGTCGAGGCCGTGGAGGGCATCGTCCAGCGCGCACAGCGCGCCGATCTCGTAGATCGCGCCCAGTGGCCCGCCGCCAGCCAGCGCCAGCGCGATGCGGGAACGGCCGGCGGCCGGGCGTCGTGGGGCTTTGCGGGACGTGGTCATGCGTTTGAGTGTAGACCGCGTTGCGCGGTGAAAGTGCTGCGTTGCAGCATGGGCCGCGCACGCAAAAAGGGGGCGTCAAGCGCCCCCTGGTTGCTCATGCCGTGTCCGGCCCGCATCGGGTTCAGGCCGCCTTTTTCGCGGGGGCCTTGCGAGCGGCCTTCTTGGCCGGAGCGGCTTTCTTCGCCGGGGCCGCCTTGCGTGCGGCGGTCTTGGCCGGGGCTTTGCCACCCAGGCTCTGCACGTGGCGGTTCAGTGCGTCGATGCGTTCGATCAGGGCTTCGACGTCGCGCGCCGACGGCACGCCCAGCTTGTTCAGCGCCTTGGCCACACGCTCTTCAAAGATGTTCTCCAGCTTGTCCCACTGGCCCGCGGCCTTGGACGAGATGTCGGTGGCCATGCTGCTCACGCGGTTGGTCGCTTCGGAGATGCGCTCTTCGGCCACGGCCTGGGTCTTGCGCTGGATGGACAGGCCTTCCTTCACCAGGGATTCAAAGGCCTTGCCGCCTTCTTCCTGGGCCTTGGCAAACGCACCCAGACCGGCCAGCCAGATCTGCTGTGCGGAATCCTTGATGGCACCCGACAGGGGAGAGGTGGACGCTGCGTTGGACTTGGCGGCGCTGCCGGTTTTCTGGATTTTCTTGACCATGCGAGATGCTCCTGTGGTGGATGAAAAGAGGGCATGCGGGCGGGCCGCTGCATCGATGGGCCACTGTACGGCCCGCATGGCGCGGCTGTGTAGGGGCGCGCGACTAAACCCCACGCGGGTTTTTGCGGAAGTCGGGGCGCTCGGTCCTGGTCAAGAATGGCGGGCACATTGCCTTCCCTCTTTCGACACCAACCGTTTCAGGAGACCCCTCATGCATTACTTCGTCACCGGTGCCACCGGCTTCATTGGCAAACGCCTGGTGGCCAGGCTGTTGCAGCGCAAGGGGGCGGTGGTGCATTTCCTGATCCGTCAGGAGAGCGAAGGCAAGGTGGCCGGGCTGCGCGAGTTCTGGGGCGTGGGCGCATCGCGGGCGGTGCCGGTCTTTGGCGACCTCACCACAAAGAAGCTGGGCGTCTCGGCCGACGACGTGAAGGCGCTCAAGGGCCAGATCGATCATTTCTTCCACCTGGCCGCGGTGTACGACCTCGAGGCCGACGAGGAAAGCCAGATCGCGGTGAACGTGGATGGCACGCGCAACACGGTCGAGTTCGCCAAGGCCATTGGTGCCGGCCATTTCCATCACGTGTCATCGATCGCGGCGGCCGGCCTCTACGAAGGTGTGTTCCGCGAAGACATGTTCGAGGAAGCCGAGAACTACGACCACCCCTACTTCATGACCAAGCACGAGAGCGAGAAGATCGTGCGCACCGAATGCAAGGTGCCGTGGAGCGTGTACCGCCCGGCCGCCGTGGTGGGCGATTCGCGCACTGGCGAAATGGACAAGATCGACGGGCCGTATTACTTCTTCAAGCTGATCCAGCGCATGCGCCAGATCCTGCCGCCGTGGATGCCCAGCGTGGGCCTGGAGGGCGGGCGCATCAACATCGTGCCGGTGGATTTCGTGGTCGATGCGCTCGACCACATCGCCCACCAGAAACGCGGCAGCGGCGCCTGCTTCCACCTGGTGGACCCGATGGGCTACCGCGTCGGCGACGTGCTCGACATCCTCAGCAAGGCTGCGCACGCGCCGAAGATGAACCTCTTCGTGAACGCCGCGCTGATGGGCTTCATCCCGAGGAGCGTGAAGAAGGGCCTGATGGCGCTCGCGCCGGTGCGCCGGGTCTACAAGGCCGTCATGCAGGACCTCGGCTTGCCCGAGGACATGATGACCTTCGTCAACTACCCCACGCGCTTCGACTGCCGCGAGACGCTGGCCGCGCTCAAGGGCAGCGGCATCGAATGTCCCAACCTGAAGGACTACGCCTGGCGGCTGTGGGACTACTGGGAACGTCACCTCGACCCCGACCTGCACATCGACCGCAGCCTCAAGGGCACGGTGGCGGGCAAGGTGGTGCTGGTCACGGGCGGCAGCTCAGGCATTGGCCTGGCGGCGGCACACAAGTTCGCCGAAGCGGGTGCGGTCACCATCATCTGCGGGCGGGATCAGGACAAGCTCGACGAGGCCTGCAAGGAAGCGAAGGACAAGGGCTACCAGTTCATCGCCTACCCGGCCGACATTGCAGACATGGCCGATGCCGACCGTTTCGTGCAACTGCTCATCCAGAACCACGGTGGCGTGGATTTCCTGATCAACAACGCGGGCCGCTCCATCCGGCGCGCCATCGAGGGCAGCTACGACCGCTTCCACGACTTCGAGCGCACCATGCAGCTCAACTACTTCGGCTGCCTGCGCGTGACCATGGGTTTCCTGCCGGGCATGGTGGCCAAGCGCAAGGGCCATGTGGTGAACATCAGCTCCATCGGCGTGCTCACCAACGCGCCGCGCTTCTCCGCCTATGTGGCGAGCAAGTCCGCGCTGGACGCCTGGACCCGCTGCGCCTCCAGCGAGTTCGCGGACCAGGGCATCACCTTCACCACCATCAACATGCCGCTGGTGCGCACGCCCATGATCGCGCCCACCAAGATCTACCAGAACGTGCCCACCCTCTCACCCGAGGAAGCCGCCGACATGATCGCGCAGGCCTGCATCTTCAAGCCCGTGCGCATCGCCACGCGCCTGGGCATCACCGGCCAGGTGATGCACGCGCTCGTGCCGCGCGTGGCACAGATCGTGATGAACACCAGCTTCCGCATGTTCCCGGACTCGGCCGCCGCCAAGGGCGAGAAGGGGGCGAAACCCCAGCTGTCGCCCGAGGCGGTGGCGATGCAGCAGATGATGCGCGGCATACATTTCTGAAGCACCCCCGCCGCGCGTCGCGCGACCCCCCTCAAGGGGGCAACACCAGCGGCCCGGCGAAGCCGGTTCCGCGGTGTTTCTGTATGGGTGACGGGCGGGTGGGGCGTGTCATGCGTCGGCCCTAGAATTTCCCTTTTGCCCGCTTTGCAGGAACCCGCATGACCGAGCCCACCGACATCACCTCCATTGCCCCGCGCGACAAGGCCGAAATCCTGGCGCAGGCGCTGCCGTACATCCGCAAGTACCACGGCAAGACCATGGTCATCAAGTACGGCGGCAACGCCATGACCGACCCGGCGCTGCAGCAGGATTTCGCGGAAGACGTGGTGCTGCTCAAGCTGGTCGGCATCAACCCGGTGGTGGTGCATGGCGGCGGCCCGCAGATCGAGACCCTGCTCAAGCGCCTCGGCAAGCAAGGCCAGTTCATCCAGGGCATGCGCGTGACCGATCCCGAGACCATGGAGGTGGTCGAGTGGGTGCTGGCCGGTGAGGTGCAGCAGGACATCGTGGGCCTGATCAATCAGGCCGGTGGCAAGGCCGTGGGCCTGACCGGACGCGACGGCGCCATGATCCGTGCGCGCAAGCTGCGCATGGCCGACCAGAAAGACCCGACACTGGAACACGACGTCGGCCAGGTGGGCGACATCGTCAGCATCGACCCCAGCGTGGTGCAGGCACTGCAGGACGACCAGTTCATCCCTGTCGTCAGCCCGATCGGTTTTGGCGAGCAGAACGAGAGCTACAACATCAACGCCGACGTGGTGGCCGCCAAGCTGGCCACCGTGCTGCAGGCCGAGAAGCTGCTCATGCTCACCAACATCCGGGGCGTGCTCGACAAGGACATGCAACTGCTCACCGAGCTCACGCCGCGCCGCATCGACGAACTGGTGGAGGACGGCACCATCTCGGGCGGCATGATCCCCAAGATCGCTGGCGCGCTGGACGCGGCCAAGAGCGGCGTGAACGCGGTGCACATCATCGACGGCCGTGTCCCCCACGCCCTGCTCCTCGAAGTGCTGGGCAACGAACCCTTCGGGACCATGATCCGTTCACATTGAATGGGGTGACCGCCTCCTTTGAGGCGGTCACTCACTGCCGCTGGATGGCGCGGCCCTGCTTGCAACGAACACGCATCGCTGTGCGAGAATGAAGCCACACCACACGGATTGCTCGCCATGACATCCAACGCCCCAGACTCCCCCTCCCCGGAAGACCAGGCCGCGCGCGAGGCCGCCGAAGCCATCGAGGCGGCGGCGCACACCGATGGCGGGAGTGTGCGCAAGCGACCCAAGCCGGGTGAGCGCCGTGTGCAGATTCTCGAAGCGCTGGCGACCATGCTGCAACAGCCGGGAGCCGAGCGCATCACCACGGCCGCGCTGGCCGCCCGGCTGGACGTGAGCGAAGCGGCGCTGTACCGGCACTTCGCGAGCAAGGCCCAGATGTTCGAAGGCCTGATCGAGTTCATCGAGCAGTCGGTGTTCGGCCTGATCAACCAGCTCGGCGAACGCGAGGCCGACGCCAACGTGCGCTCGCGCAAGCTGGTCACCCTGCTGCTGCAGTTTGGCGAAAAGAACCCGGGCATGACGCGGGTGATGGTCGGCGATGCCCTGGTGTTCGAGAACGAGCGCCTGCAGCAGCGCATGAACCTGTTCTTCGACAAGATCGAAGCCGCGTTGCGCCAGAACCTGCGCGAAACCTCGCTGGTGGCCGGCGCGGCCACGCCCACCGTGGATGCCCAGGCCGATGCCTCGGTGATCACCGCCTTCTGTGTCGGCCGCCTGCAACGGTTCGCGCGCAGCGGTTTCAAGCGGTCGCCCAGCGAGAGCCTGGAGCACAGCCTCGCGCTGCTGCTGCCGATCATTCGCCACTGACGTCCGGCAATTAGGGGGCAGCCCCTAACAAAGATCGCACAAATCACCGGGGGTTTGCCCCATGGGCGGGTTTTGCGGTAAAAATAGAACGACCGTTCGTATTTATTCGGACGGTCGTTTTTTTCACCCCATCCTTCCACCAGGACCGACCGCATGAGCGTGACCACCACCGCCCGCCGCGCGCGCGCCGACGCCACGGCCCACAAGCCCTTGCAGAAAGGTCAGCAGACCAAGGCCGCCATCGTGGACGCCGCGCTCGGGCTGGCCACGCAGATCGGCCTGGAAGGCCTGTCCATCGGCGCACTGGCTGAAGTCATGCAGATGAGCAAGTCCGGTGTGTTCGCCCATTTCGGCTCGCGTGAGGAACTGCAGATATCGGTGGTGCGCGAGTACCACACCCGTTTCGAGGATGAAGTGTTCTACCCGGCCATGTCGGCAGCACGGGGATTGCCCCGCCTGCGCAAGCTGTTCGACAACTGGATGAAACGCACGTCGGTGGAAATCGACTCGGGCTGCATCTACATCAGCGGCGCCGTTGAATTCGACGACCGGCCCGGCCCGGTGCGCGATGCGCTGGCGAGCTCGGTCAACACCTGGCTCACGGCGATGCGCCGCGCGGTGGAGATCGCCATCAAGGAAGGCCATCTGGCCGCCGACACCGACGCGTCACAGATGGCATTTGAAATCCATGCGCAGATCCTTGCGCTGCATTACGAGGCGCGCTTCCTGCGCAGCCCCGATTCGGTGCGCCGCGCGCTCCAGGCCTTCGAAGGCATCGTGGAGCGCTACAGCCACCGCCCGCCCCCGGCATCTGCACGCAAGTCGCAGGGCTGATCCCTTTCGCCTTTTCACAAACCCAGCACAGGAGTCCTCCCCCATGCCCGTTTACAACCCGCCCCTGCGAGACATGCAGTTTGTGATGCACGAAGTGCTCAAGGTCACCGACGACTTCAAGGACATGCCCCAGCACGCCGAAGTCGATGTCGACACCATCAACGCCGTGCTGGAAGAAGCCGGCAAGTTCGCCACGCAGGTGATCTTCCCGCTCAACATCAGTGGCGACACCGAAGGCTGCACGCTCGACCAGAAGACCCATGAGGTGAAGACACCGGCCGGCTTCAAGGAGGCGTACAAGACCTACGTGGAAGGGGGCTGGGCGGCGCTGTCGTGCGACCCCGGGTTCGGCGGGCAGGGCTTGCCGCTGGTGGTGAACCAGTGCTTCTACGAAATGATGAACTCGGCCAACCAGGCCTGGACCATGTACCCCGGTCTCACGCACGGCGCCTACGCCGCGCTGCACACCTACGGCACCGACGACCAGAAGAAGACCTACCTGCCGAAGATGACCAGCGGCGAATGGACCGGCACCATGTGCCTGACCGAACCGCACTGCGGCACCGACCTGGGCCTCATGCGCACCAAGGCCGAACCGCAGGCCGACGGCACCTACAAGCTCACCGGCAACAAGATCTTCATCAGCGCCGGTGAACACGACATGGCCGAGAACATCATCCACCTGGTGCTGGCCCGCCTGCCCGACGCGCCGCCTGGCATCAAGGGCGTGAGCCTGTTCATCGTGCCCAAGTTCAACGTCAAGGCCGATGGCTCTCTGGGCGAGCGCAATGGCATCTACTGCGGTGGCCTGGAGCACAAGATGGGCATCCATGGCAACGCCACCGCGCAGATCGTGATCGACGGCGCCGTCGGCACCATCGTCGGTCAGCCGAACAAGGGCATGCAGGCCATGTTCGTGATGATGAACGCGGCCCGCCTGGGCGTGGGCAACCAGTCACTGGGATTGACCGAAGTGGCCTACCAGAATGCGCTGGCTTACGCGAAGGACCGCATCCAGATGCGCTCGCTGACCGGCCCCAAGGCCAAGGACAAGCCGGCCGACCCCATCATCGTCCACCCGGACGTGCGCAGGATGCTGCTCACCGCCAAGGCCTACGCCGAAGGTGGCCGTGCGCTGGCGATCTTCTGCTCGGTGCTGCTCGAGAAGGCGCACAACCACCCCGACGAGAAAGTGCGCAAGGACAGCGACGAGATGCTGTCGCTGCTCACGCCCATCACCAAGGCCTTCCTGACCGACAACGGCTACAACGCCACCACGCAGTGCCAGCAGGTGTTCGGTGGCCATGGCTACATCAAGGAATGGGGCATGGAGCAGTTCGTGCGCGATGCCCGCATCAACATGATCTACGAAGGCACCAACACCATCCAGAGCCTGGACCTGCTGGGCCGCAAGGTGCTGGGCAACAACGGTGCCACGCTGAAGAAATTCGGCAAGCTCGTCGGCGCGCTGGTGATGGACGAAGGCGTCAACGAAAAGATGGCCGAATTCATCAACCCGCTGGCGGTGCTGGGTGAGCAGATCACCAAGTTCACCACCGAGATCGGCTTCAAGGGCCTGCAGAACGCCGACGAAGTGGGCGCCGCCGCCGTGGACTACCTGCGCGTGGCCGGTCACCTGGTGTTCGGCTACTTCTGGGCCCGCATGGCGCAGGTGGCCTTGCGCGAGATCGCGGCCGGCAACACCGACCCGTTCTACACCGCCAAGCTGCAGACCGCGCGCTTCTACTTCGCCAGGCTGTTCCCCGAGACCGCCTCGCTGATGCGCACCGCGCGCGCCGGCAGCAAGGTCTTGATGGACACCGACGCGGCGCTGGCTTAAACACGGGTTCCTTTTCACAACCACCAGGAGACTTCGATGATCAAGACAACGTTGGCTGCTTCGCTCCTCGTCTTTGCCGGTCACGCACTCGCACAGATGTCGCCCGTCGGGCTCTGGAAGACCATCGACGACGACACGAAGAAGGAGAAGTCCCTGGTGCGCATCAAGGAAACCAACGGTGTCTACAGCGGCACGATCGAGAAGTTTCTCGATCCGGCCACCAAGGCGGATGCCGTGTGCGACAAGTGCACCGACGAACGCAAGGACAAGCCCATCCTGGGCATGACCATCCTGCGCAACCTCAAGCAGAGCGCAGATGACAAGACCGTGTACGAAGGTGGCGACATCGTCGACCCGAACAACGGCAAGGTCTACCGCTCGCGCCTCAAGCCCATCGAGGAGGGCAAGAAGCTCGAAATGCGCGGCTACATCGGCCCGTTCTACCGCACGCAGGTGTGGCTGCGCGTGGAGTGATCCCAGCCCGAACCGACAACCTGGAAAGTCAATGAACCGATTTCAAGTGAAGAAAGTCGCCGTGCTCGGCGCCGGCGTGATGGGTGCCCAGATCGCTGCGCATCTGGTCAACGTCAAGGTGCCGGTGGTGCTGTTCGACCTGCCCGCCAAGGAAGGCCCCAGGAACGGCATCGTCACCCGCGCGGTGGAAGGCCTGAAGAAGCTCAAGCCGTCGCCGCTCGGTGTGGCGGCCGATGCCGACCTGATCGGCCAGGCCAACTACGAAGAACACATGGAGCAGTTGCGCGATTGCGACCTCATCATCGAGGCCATCGCCGAGCGCATGGACTGGAAGCTCGATCTCTACAGGAAGATCGCCCCTTTCATCGCCGAACACACCATCGTCGCGTCCAACACCTCGGGCCTGTCAATCACGAAGCTGAGCGAGGCGCTGCCCGAGGCCATCAAGCCGCGCTTCTGCGGCATCCACTTCTTCAACCCGCCGCGCTACATGACGCTGGTGGAACTGATCGCCACGCCCACCACCGAGCCACAGATCCTCAACGACCTGGAGACCTTCGTCACCAGCGGCCTGGGCAAGGGCGTGGTGCGTGCCAAGGACACGCCCAACTTCGTGGCCAACCGCATCGGCATCGCCGGCATGCTGGCCACCATGAAGGAGGTGGAAAACTTCGGCCTCACCTACGACGTGGTGGACGACCTCACCGGCAAGCGCCTGGGCCGCGCCAGCAGCGGCACCTTCCGCACCGCCGACGTGGTGGGCCTGGACACCATGGCCCACGTGGTGAAAACCCTGCAGGACAACCTGAGCCTGGAGACCGACCCCTTCTATGGCAGCTTCGGCACACCCCCGGTGCTCAAGGCGCTGATCGAGGCCGGTAACCTGGGCCAGAAGTCCAAGGCGGGCTTTTACAAGAAGGTGGGCCGCGACATTCTGCGTTTCGATCTGGAGAGCAACGACTACGTGCCCGGTGGCGAGAAGGCCGACGAGGTGTATGGCCGCATGCTCAAGCGCCCCGCCGCCGAGCGCCTGAAGCTGCTGCGCAACAGCGAAGGACCGCAGGGTCAGTTCCTCTGGGCGATCCTGCGCAACAGCTTCCACTACGCCGCCATGCACCTGGCCTCCATCGCCGAGACCGCGCGCGATGTGGACCAGGCGATGCGCTGGGGCTTCGGCATGAAGCAGGGCCCGTTCGAACTGTGGCAGGAAGCCGGCTGGCTCGAGGTGGCCAAGATGATCCAGGAGGACATCGACGCCGGCAAGGCGCTCTCGAAGGCGCCGCTGCCCGACTGGGTGTTCAAGGGCCCGGTGGCCGAGGCCGGCGGGGTGCACACCGCGCAAGGTTCGTGGAACCCCACCCAGGGCGAGTTCCAGGGTCGCCTGCAACTGCCCGTGTACCAGCGACAGCATTTCCCCGAACTGCTGCTCGGCGAAGCCGGCCCGAAGTTCGAGACCGCAGGCAGCACGCTGGAAGAGAACGATTCGATCCGCGTCTGGACGCTGGACGAGCAGGTGCTCATCGCCAGCATCAAGACCAAGATGCACGCCATCAGCCCCGAGGTGTGCGAAGGCCTGATGGCGGCTGTCGAGCTGGCCGAGAAGGAATACCAGGGCCTGGTGATCTGGTCGGGCGACGATCCCTTCAGCGCCGGCGCCGACCTGCAGGCCATGCTGCCCGCCTTCATGGCCGTGGGCGTGAGCGCCATTGAAGACGCCGAAGGCTTCATGCAGCAGACCATGCTGCGCCTGCGCTACGCCAGCGTGCCGGTGATCTCCGCCGTGCGTGGCCTCGCGCTGGGCGGCGGCTGCGAGATGGCCGTGCACAGCGCGCGCCGGGTGGTGCACATGGAGAGCTACATCGGTCTCGTGGAAGTCGGCGTGGGCCTGGTGCCCGGCGCCGGCGGCCTCACCTACATCGCCCGCCGCGCGGCCGAGAACGCCGAGACTTCGACCGGCAAGGACCTGCTGCCCTTCCTCACCGAAGGCTTCACCGCCGCCGCCATGGCCAAGGTGGGCACCAGCGCCATCGAGTCGCGCAAGCTGGGCTATGTGCTGCATTCCGATGTGATCGTGCCGCACAAGGACGAACTGCTGTACGTCGCCATCAACGAAGCCAAGGGCTTGTTCAACGGTGGCTACCGCGCACCGCACAAACGCTTGTTCCCCGTGGCCGGGCGCGACGGCAAGGCCACCATCCTGGGCAGCCTGGTGAACATGCGCGACGGTGGCTTCATTAGCCAGCACGACTTCCACATCGCTTCGCTGATCGCCAACGTGGTCACCGGCGGTGACGTGGAGGCCGGCACGCTGGTGAGCGAGGAGTACCTGATGACGCTGGAGCGCCAGGCCTTCTGCTCGCTGATCGTGCACCCGAAAACACAGGAACGCATTCTCGGCATGCTCAACACGGGCAAGCCCGTGAGGAATTGACCCACCCCTGCCGCGCTTCGCGCGACCCCCTCAAGGGGGCAACACCAGCGGCCCGGTAAAGCCGGTTCCGCGGTGTTCTGGAAAAGACACTTATGGAGTCAACATGAAACAGATTCAAGACGCCTACATCGTCGCCGCCACCCGCACTCCCATCGGCCGTTCGCACAAGGGCTCCTTCAAGCACCTGCGCCCGGACGACATGCTGGCCCTTGCGCTGCGCTCCGCGCTGGCGCAGGCGCCTGGCCTGGACCCGAAGGCCATCGAAGACGTGATCTGCGGCTGCGCCATCCCCGAAGCGCAGCAGGGCCTGAACGTGGCGCGCATCGGTGCCATCCTGGCTGGCCTGCCCAACAGCGTGGGTGGCATCACCGTCAACCGCTTCTGCGCGTCCGGCCTCTCCGCCGTGCAGATGGCGGCCGACCGCATCCGCGTGGGTGAGGCCGATGTGATGATCGCGGCCGGCACCGAAAGCATGAGCATGGTGCCCATGATGGGCAACTCGCCCAGCCTCTCGCCCACCATCTTCAGCAACACCGACGACGTGGAGAGCTACGGCATCGCCTACGGCATGGGGCTCACCGCCGAAAAGGTGGCGCAGAAGTGGAAGGTCTCGCGCGAGGCGCAGGACGCCTTCGCGCTGCAGTCGCACCAGCGCGCCGTGCTGGCCATGAAGAACGGTGAGTTCAAGGACGAGATCACGCCAGTGGAAGTGACGGAGCGCAGTGTGGACCTGGAAAGCGCCGAGGTCACCACGAGCACCCGTACCGTCAGCCTGGACGAAGGCGCGCGCCCCGACACGTCGATCGAAGGTCTGGCCAAGCTGCGCACCGTGTTCGCCGCGCGCGGCTCCGTCACCGCCGGCAACAGCTCGCAGACCAGCGATGGCGCGGGCGCACTCATCCTCGCCAGCGAGGCTGCCATCCAGCGCTTCGGCCTCACGCCGCTGGCGCGCTTCGTGAGCTATGCCTCGCGCGGCGTGCCGCCGCACCTGATGGGCATCGGTCCGATCGAGGCGATCCCCGCCGCGCTGAAGTACGCCGGCCTCACGCAGGACCAGATCGACTGGATCGAGCTCAACGAAGCCTTCGCAGCGCAGTCGCTCGCCGTCGTCAACACCCTCGGCCTGGATCCGGCCAAGGTCAACCCCATGGGTGGTGCCATCGCGCTGGGCCACCCGCTGGGCGCCACTGGCGCCATCCGCTCGGCCACCGTGGTGCATGCGCTCAAGCGGCACAACAAGAAGTACGGCATGGTGACGATGTGCGTGGGCATGGGTCAGGGCGCCGCCGGAGTGTTCGAAAGGGTCTGACGACCCTACCCCCCGCGCCGCGCCTGCGGCGCGTCACCCCCCTGTGAGGGGGGGCGATGCCTTGGGCCGGCGGAGCCGGACCCTTGGCATCTCTGGAGTGGCGCGCGCGCGCCTGATCGACTGTCGCAGGGTGGACGCGGGATTGTTTTCTTCTCTTGCACACTCGCCGCATGACCACACCGCATTCTCTCGACCAAGCCATCGCCCTCAGCGCCACCGGCCCGCACACCTACAGCGGCGCCACCTCGCCGGCCTACGGCAACATGGTGGGGCCCTTCGGCGGTGTCACTGCGGCCACGGTGATGCAAGCCGTCATGCTGCATCCCGAGCGGCTGGGTGAGCCGATCTCGCTGACGGTGAACTACGCGGCCGCGCTGGCCGATGGACCCTTCACGCTGACTGCGCGGCCGGTGCGCACCAACCGATCGACCCAGCACTGGCTGCTGGAGATCACCCAGCCCGATGCGAAGGGTATGCCCGCCACGGTGCTCACCGCCACGGCCGTCACGGCCGTGCGGCGCGAGACCTGGAGCGTGGACGATGAGCCCATGCCGGTGGTGCCCGCGCCCGACGGCGTTCCCCGCGCCAACATGGCGCCGCAGGTCGCATGGCCCCGGCGTTACGCGATGCGTTTCATCACCGGCGCCATTCCCGAGCGCTGGGATGGCCAGGGCGACTCCAGCCTGTTGCAGATGTGGGTGCGCGACGAACCTGGCCGTGTGCTCGACTTCCCCGGCCTCACCGCGCTGGCCGATGTGTTCTACCCGCGCGTGTGGCTGCGCCGCGCCAGGCCGGTGCCGACCGGCACGGTGTCGATGACGGTGTATTTTCACGCCGGCCCGGCCCAGCTCGCCGCCACCGGCAGGGGCTGGCTGCTCGCGCAAGCTCGCGGCCAGGTGTTTCGCAACGGCTTCTTCGACCAGACGGCACAGCTCTGGAACGAGGCGGGCCTGCTGCTCGCCACCACGCACCAGATCGTCTACTACAAGGAGTAGATGGCCCCCCCCTGCCGCGATGCGCGCGACCCCCTCAAGGGGGCGACACCAGCGGCCTGGCAGAGCCAGTACCGCGGTGTCTGCTGGAAGTAGACCCTGGCGCGCCGGCCGGTGTCCTCATGGCCGTCCCAGGAATAGATAGAGCCCGGTGTAGCCGCGTGGTGCGCTCACCACGCTCAGGTACAGCGGGCCGATGCCGGTGTCCGCCCCCACGAACAGGCTGGCGCCGCTGCGCATGTCCTTGATCGAGATGTCGCGGCGCGCCGTCCAGGCGTTGCCCGCTTCCAGCGAGCCGCCCACGAACAGCGCCCGCGCCACGCCCACGCTCCACGGCAGCCGGCGGTAGTAGGTCAGGCGGCCGAACACCAGGTAGTTGCCCGCCACCTGCCCCGCGCGGTAGCCCGAGAGTTGCTGGAAACCGCCCAGCGCGTACTCGTCGATCGCGCCGACCGGAATCTGGCTCGCGTACGCGAAGCGCGCGCCCACGTTGAAGGTGTGCACCCCCCAGCTCTTCACGCCCGTGGCCGTGCCTTCCAGGCGCGTGAAGCTGCCGCTGTTCTCGTCGTCGCGGAAAGAACGGCGGCCGATCACGACCTCGCCCTTGGCCCGGTAGCCCTGCGATGGAAAGTTCGCGAAGTCGAGCTGGTCGGCGATGACGGCCGCGCGCACACCCACTTCGCTCCACACCAGCGAGCCTTGCGCTTCGCCCGGCATCAGCCCGGCGATGAGTTCGGGTTTGACCTTGCGGCGCGCCGCCACCAGGCCCACGCGCATGTCCCCCACGTTGCCGAGCAGGCCCATCGGCCACCCGATGTCCGCGCCCACCTGGATGCCCTGGCGCTGCACCACGGCGGCCATGTCGCCGTCGGTGGTGTAGAGATCGACGCGGCGCAGGTTCGCGTCCACATAGGCGGCCACGAAGCGGTCGCTGTGCAGGTTCAGTGGCTGGTAGAGCTCGGAGTACAGGCCCAGTGTCTCACCCAGCTGCACGCGGTTGCGCCATTCGGCGCCGCTGTCGTTCAGCCAGTGCCGGTTGTGGCTGATGCGCAGGTTGAACGCGCCCTGACCCTGGAAATCGGTGCGCAGGTCCAGCCCCACGCGCAGGTAGTTCGGGCCCCAGGCGTTCTCGCGCAGCTGCAGTGTGAGGTCTTCCGCACCGTCGTCGCGCCGCGTGAGCGTGTAGTCCACGCGCTCGTAGTCGCCCGAGGCCGCGAGCTTCTGCATGTCGCGTTCCAGCGTGGGCACGTCCAGCCGCCGGCCCTCGCTGGTTTCGAGTGCCGTGGCCAGGCGGGCGGCGTGCGCCTCGTTCACGCCCTCGAATTTCACCGAGGCCACCGCGCCGATGCGCCCGGTGTTCGCCTGCGCCTGTGCCTCGCGCGTGGCCACCCAGCGCTGGTAACGGGGCGCATCCACCGAGAAGCGGGCCAGCGCGTCCGCCACGGTCTTTCCGTAGTCGTGGCCGATCTTCACCAGCTCGGGCGCCTTGCCGAAATCGCCCGAGGTGAGCTGTTCCAGTGGCGGCGCCAGCAGCAGATCGTTGGGCGTGAGCGTGGCGATGCTGGCCTGCACGTTCTGTTCGGTGAGGATGTTCACCATCTGCGTGGTGATGCCCACCACGCTGCCCAGCGTCTCGCGGCCGGCCAGCGGCGTGCCGATGTTCACCGCGATCACCACGTCCGCGCCCATGCGGCGTGCCACGTCCACCGGCAGGTTGTTGACCAGCCCACCGTCGCCCAGGATGCGCCCGTCCACCGCCAGCGGCGAGAACACGCCGGGCACCGACATGCTGGCGCGCAGGGCCGCCGCAAGGTCACCGTGGTCCATGACCACCGCCTTGCCGGTCTCCATGTCGGTGGCCACGGCGCGGAACGGCGTGGGCAGGCCGTCGAAGCTGGCCAGGTGGCGCGTGGACAGGGTGTAGCGGCGCAGCAGCATTTCCAGCGAGCGGCTGGAGACCGCGCCCGTCGGCAGCACGAACTGGCCATCGCGAAAACCCAGCATCAGCACCGGCGAGAGCTCGAAGTCCTCTTCCTTGCGGCGCTGCGACAGCAGCTGGCGCGGCTCGCGGCGGTCGAAAAGATCGCCCCAGCTCACCGCGAGAATTTCGCGCTCCAGGTCGTCCGCGCTCATGCCGCTGGCGTACAGCCCGCCGACGATGGCGCCCATCGAGGTGCCCACGATCAGGTCCACAGGCACGCGCGCGGCCTCCAGCGCCTTGAGCACGCCCACGTGCGCGAAACCCCGCGCGCCACCGCCCGAGAGCACCAGGCCCACGCGTGGCCGCTCGGCCGAGGGCGTGGCGGGCGCCTGCGCCTGCGCCAGGAACGGCACGCCGGCCAGGCACAGGGCCAGCAGGCCGCTCAGGCCATGGACAAGGAAAGAGGAACGGCGGGACGGCATGAAACGGCACCTGTGGACAGCGTCGGCGCCGCAGCGCCTGGAAGCGGCAAGTGTAGGGGGGCGACCGGGGCGCGGGTGCTGCTGAAACACGCTGTCACGCACCGGTCAACCGCCTGGCGAGGTGTCTAAAAAAGCACGCTCGTTCGTGGTAATTTTCGGGTCCCTTCCTCGCACCTCCAGAGACACCCATGAGCGACATCCTCGTCCACACCGAAGCCGGCGTCAGCACCATCACCTTCAACCGCCCGGACAAGAAGAACTCCATCACCTCGGCCATGTATGGCCAGCTGGCCGACGCGCTGCAGGCCGCTCAGGACGACACCAGCGTGCGCTGCGTTGTGATCCAGGGCAATGAGACCATCTTCTCGGCCGGCAACGACATCGCCGACTTCCTCAACAACCCGCCCGCCGGCATGGATTCGCCGGTGTTCCGCTTCCTGCGCGGTATCGCGCAGTTCCCCAAGCCGCTGGTGGCCGCCGTGTGCGGCCCGGCCGTGGGCATTGGCACCACGATGCTGTTCCATTGCGACCTCGTCTATGCCGGCGACAACGCCGCCTTCTCCATGCCCTTCGTCAACCTCGGCATCTGTCCCGAAGCGGCGTCGAGCATGCTGGTGCCGCAGATGTTCGGCTACCACCGCGCCGCCGAGGCGCTGATGCTGGGTGAGCCTTTCATGGCCGAAGCCGCGCTCGAAGTGGGGCTGGTCAACCGTGTGCTGCCGCCCACCGAGGCCGCTTCCTACGCGCAGGCCGTGGCCCGCAAGCTCGCCGCCAAACCGCTGAGCTCGGTGGTGGAGACCAAACGCCTGATGAAGAAGAGCCAGAGCCAGCAGGTGCTCGCCGTGATGGCCGAGGAGGGCGCCAGCTTCGGTCGCATGCTGGGTGAACCCGCCGCGCGCGAGGCGTTCAGCGCGTTCATGGAACGCCGCAAGCCGGACTTCTCGAAGGTGTGACGGCGTCACATATCGGCCATTCGTCCATGAAAAAGGCCTCGCGAGTGCGAGGCCTTTTTGTCTGAAGCGCCTGGGTTCAGTCCGCGCAGACGTAGGACGCGGCCAGTGCGGTGTCACCCGACACGTACCGGGGGTGCTGCGGGTACGAGCACATCGGGAGCGACTTGGCGCCTGCGGTGACCGTGGGGTTCTTGGCCGGTGCCTGGTTCTTCTCCACCCAGTCCACCACCATCTGCAGACCATTGAACGCGTTGGGAATCGCGGCCGAGGGAATGGTGTCGCCATCGCCATTGACCGTGTGGTTGTTGCCGGACAGGCCATGACCGGTCTGCGGCAACACCCACAGGCGAGCGAAGGCGTCGAGCACCGGTCGGGTCATCGTGGTCAGGACCGACTGGTAGTAGTCCAGTTGCGCGCCGGTGGAGGCCAGGCTGTCGTTCGAGCCGATGGTGATGAGCACCTTGCCGCCGCGCCGGTAGAACGGCGAGAGATCCGGGTTGGTGGCGTCCAGGTAGCGCGAGATCTGCACGCGCCGCGCGTTGAGGATGCCGCCTTCCACATAGTCCAGCGGGTTCGCGTTCAGGTCCTTCATCAGGAAGCCGGTCACGCCGAGGATGCCCAGGTGGCTGTGCATGGTCGCACCCGGATCGGCGCCTTCCTGCCCGATGTAGCGGGCGGGGACCAGCAGGCCGGAACCACCGGGGTCGGTCGTGGGCGCCCACATGCCGAACGAGGTGACGCCGTTGGCCAGCGGCGTGGCGAAGTTGTAAGGCGAGTAGATGAAGTTCAGCGTCTCGATCTGCCCATCGGTGAAGCAGGCGCTGGCCGTGTTGTCGGTCGGGTTGGGATCGACGTTGCCCGGGCATCGCTTGTTCAGCCAGGGATTGCGGCCGGGCGTGCCGGCCTTGACATTGAAGATGTCGCGGCAGGCCTGGTAATTGTTGATGATGCCGTCCGCCAGTCCGTCGAGCTTGTCGCACTGGCGGATGAATTCCTGGCGGATCGCGGCCACCTTGACGGGTGGCACCCAGTTGGCCAGTGGCTTTTCCTGGATGCGGATCAGTTCGGGGGCCAGCAGCAGGGTGGAGAAATTGACGATGGGCACCGTGAGCGCCGCGCCGTCGTAGTCGGCCGGGTAGCGCTGCATCACGGTCAGGCCTTCACGGCCACCTTGCGAGCCGCCCTGCCAGTACGTGAAGCGGGGCTTCTGGCCGTACATGCGCTCGGTCAGCTTGACGCCCACGTCGCGCGTCTTCTTCATCTGCATGAAGGCCAGGTTCATCATGGCTTCTTCGTTCAGGGCCCAGGTCGAGTCCAGGAAGCTGTGGCCGGAGTCGCTGCCCCAGGTGGCCGCGCCCAGGGCGAGGATGGCGGCGGACGGAGCACCCGGCGGGAAGCCGTTCATGCCGCCACCGCCGGTGTGCACCGCGCGCAGGCTCCAGCTCGAGGGCAGCGAGACGCGGAAGTTGATCGCCGGTGCGCTCGGGTCCACCGCATAGATGGCGCCCGTGAGCGAGCAATAGGCCTGGTTCGAGCCTGCCGCGGCGGTCCATACGGGCGCATTCAGCGTCACCGCGGCCACCGGCTCGCCGATGTCCGCCGACGCCACGGTGGTGCCGAGCCTGGCGGCCGTGCAGTCGGCCGCCGTGATGGTCACAGGTGCTGCTTCCGGCAACAGCGAGCCCGGTGCGGGTATGGCCAGGGAGGGCTCGGGCGTGGCCGGCGGTGTGGCGTCACCACCTCCTCCACCGCCGCATGCCGAGAGCAGGACTGCCGTGCTGGCCGCCGCGAGGGCGACCATCTTGACTTGAAACATGGGGGTCTCCTACGTGTGTTTGTGATTTGTTGCGAACGATTTGCATCCCGTTCGCTTCATAAGATTAGTTCAGTTAACTAAATAAAAGACGAGGAAAAACCCTAGCTGTGGAGCGGGCAGAATCCAGGGTCTCCGCACTTCGCTGCAGGGAACACTCCGATGAACAACCAGCGCAGCCCCAGAACGCCGTCTTCCGCCAAACCGGCCCGGAACAAGCCGCAGCCGCGCGAACACAACGCGGCCTCGCCATCCGCGCCATCCGCGCCGGCCGCGCCGCTGAAGCCGCCACGCGCCAGGGCGGAAGAGCCCAAGCTCGCCATGGAATCCACGCCCGCCGGGCGTCTGCGCGAAGGCCCATTGCAACAGTTGCTTGGCTATCAGCTGGCGCAGGCCTCCATCGTCACCATCGCCCTGTTCCAGGACGTGGTGGGCAATCCGCATGCCTTGCGCACGGTCGAATACACCCTGCTGGCGCTGATCCAGGCCAATCCCCGTGTGTCCCCCGCCCAACTCACCAAAGCCCTCGGCCTGAGCGCCCCCTACATCACCAACGGTCTCGACAAACTGGCCGGGCGCGGGCTGATAGTTCGTGAAACAAATGAAAATGACAGGCGGGGATTCCATCTCTCGGTCACTGCCCAGGGCGAATCCCTGGCGCAGACATTCACCACGCAGTTGCTGGAGAACGAGCGGGCGAAGTTCAAGACCCTGACCCCGGCCGAGCACCTCATGCTCACGGAGTTGCTGCACAAGCTGGCGCGTTCCCGCTGAACGCGGCCGGTCCAGCGTCCGTCACCCGGTGACGGGCAGGACTTGGTACCTGCCCGGATACTGTATATAATGACAGTATCATGTCCGTCGCCCGCAAGATCCGCATCCTGGCCGATGCCGCGAAGTACGACGCGTCCTGCGCCTCCAGTGGTGGCACGCGTCGGGATTCGAGCGACCAGCAGGGCCTGGGCTCCAACGAGGGCATGGGCATCTGCCACAGCTACGCACCCGACGGGCGCTGCATCTCGCTGCTGAAGATCCTCCTCACCAACTGGTGCGTGTACGACTGCCTCTATTGCGTCAACCGCGTCTCCAGTGATGTGGAGCGCGCGCGGTTCACCGTGGAAGAGGTGGTGAACCTCACGCTGGACTTCTACCGGCGCAATGTCATCGAAGGCCTGTTCCTCAGCTCGGGCATCATCCGCTCGCCCGACTACACCATGGAACAGCTCGCCGAGGTGGCGCGCCAGCTGCGCGAGGTGCATGGCTTTCGCGGCTACATCCACCTCAAGACCATTCCCGACGCCGACGAAGCGCTGCTCGCACGCGCAGGGCGTTATGCGGACCGGCTCAGCATCAACATCGAGCTGCCCAGCCAGACCTCGCTGGACGCGCTCGCACCCGGCAAGAGCAGCCAGCAGATCCGGCAATCGATGGCCGGCATCCGCCTGAAGCTGGACGAAGCGAGTGAACAGAAGGTGCACGCACAGCAGATCCGCTCGCTGCCCGGCCGCGCCCCCGCGCGGACCACGCCGCCGCGCTTTGCGCCCGCCGGCCAGAGCACGCAGATGATCGTCGGCGCGGATGCCTCGGACGACCGCAGCATCCTGCAGGTCAGTGCCGGGCTGTACGCGGGCTACCGCCTCAAGCGCGTGTACTACTCGGCCTTCAGCCCGATCCCCCACGCCAGCGCCAGGCTGCCGGGCCAGGCCGCGCCGCTGGTGCGCGAGCACCGGCTCTACCAGGCCGACTGGCTGATGCGCTTCTATGGGTTCGACGCCAGCGAACTGGTGTTGCCCGGCGGCATGCTGTCGATGGACATGGACCCCAAGCTCGCGTGGGCGCTCGCGCACCCCGAGCTGTTTCCCGTCGACGTGAACCGCGCGCCGCGTGAAACGCTGCTGCGTGTGCCCGGCCTTGGTGTGCATTCGGTGCAGCGCCTGCTGGCCGCGCGCCGCGTGCGCCAGGTGCGCCGCGCGGACATGGAGCGGCTGGGCACGGCCGGCCGCAAGGCGCTGGATTTTGTGCACCTGCCAGACCACCGTCCCGGTGCGGTCCCGCTGTCGCGCGGTCCTTCGTTGCCTGCCGCGCGCCAACCCGCTCGCGGTGCGGGCACGCAGCCCGATCTGTTCGGCTGGGCCGCACCACAGGTCGTTGCCGCCTGAGACATGCCATGCACTGGACGGTGGAGTGCGATGCCAGCGATGCGACCGTGGCGTTGCGCGCGCTCTCATCGGCGATCGCCTGTGGTGCGCAGCCCGACGACGTGACATGGCGCGACGGCGCCCGGATGCAGGGCGATCTTCTGTGCGACGAGGGGGCGGGTGTGGCCGCGCCACCGCCCGAAACGATGCCCTTGCGCGCCCTGCGATCGTTGCCCACCGGCGCGATGGCGCTGGCCGAAACGGTGGCCATGCACGCCGACCCCGACCGTTTCCAGCGCCTGCACGCGTGGGCGCTCGACCTGAAAACGGACCCCCGCCGCTGGCGCGACACGCTGGACCCGCGCCGCCTCGTGCTGGAACGCATGGCGCGCGAGGTGCGGCGCGAGATCCACAAGATGCACGCCTTCGTGCGCTTCCGCCAGATCGACGACGGCGCAGAGGTGCGCTACGCCGCGTGGTTCGAGCCGGTGCACCACATCGTGCGCGCTGCCGCCCCGTTTTTTGCGCAGCGCTTCGCTGCGATGCACTGGGCCATCCTCACCCCGCGCCTGTGCGTGCACTGGAACCGCGAAGGTCTGGTGTTCTCGCCCGGGGCCGACCGCTCGCTGGCTCCTGCGGCCGACGCGGGCGAAGCGCTGTGGCTCGACTACTACCGCAGCATCTTCAACCCTTCGCGTCTCAAGACCGCCGCCATGATGCGCGAGATGCCCCGGCGCTACTGGCACAACCTGCCGGAAACGCGAGCCATCACCGAACTCATCCAGACCGCGCCGCAGCGCAGTGCCCGCATGGTGGCGCAGGCCAGCGAATCACAACGGCGGAGGCCGACCGAGTTACCGCGCGCGGTGCCGCACACGCCGCGCACCCCACAGGAGCAGCTGGACGACCTGGGCCGGCGCGCGCGCCATTGTTCGGCATGCCCCGTCGCCTGCGCCGCGACGCAGACCGTGTGGGGCGAAGGGCGTGTGGGCGCGCGGCTGATGATCGTGGGCGAGCAGCCGGGCGATCACGAAGACCTCGCAGGCCGGCCCTTCGTCGGCCCCGCCGGTTCGCTGCTGCGCCAGGCCATCGCCGAACTCGGCTGGCCCGAGGCGGAGCTCTACCTCACCAACGCCGTCAAGCACTTCCACTTTCTCGCGCGGGGCAAGCGGCGCATCCACAAGACGCCGGGCCAGCGCGCCGTGGAGGCCTGTGAGCAGTGGCTGGAGGCGGAGATCCGCCTGGTGGCGCCGCGGGCCATCCTCGCGCTGGGCGCCACCGCCGCGTCCAGCCTGCTGGGCGAACCGGTGGGGGTGGCGCAAAGCCAAGGACGCTGGCTGAGGCGTACCGACGGCCTGCCCGTCTGGGTGGTGCACCACCCGGCGGCAGTGCTGCGGCGTTCGGCGTCCGGTGCTCCCTGTTTCGGTGATTGGGTCGCGGCCATGCGGCCTGCGTGGGAGCCCGATCAGGTCAGTGCCTCGCAGCGTGCAAGCCGGACCACTGTCACGCCCTGACGGGCCTGGCGCGTCGAGGGCATCACGAGAACGCAGTTGTCGTACGGCGTCCTGACCGGTTCGCCGTCGTTGTCCCCGATCACGGTACCGGCCTGCGGTATCCGCTCCAGGCCTTGAAAGGGATGGGTGAAGGTGAAATTCGGGCTTTTCGCCACCACCGCATCCGTCACGTGCAAGGCCCATTGCCGAGCCGCATCGGGCTTCTTCCAGCCGGGCAGCGACCGCCGTGCCGATGCCTCGGCGAGTGTGCCGGCCACCGTCAGGAAGCGGATGCACTGGTCGCGGGCCACACCCACACTGGCGCGGTCGCCGTGGTATCCACACTCGATGAGCAGCGAGCGGGTATCGGGCTGGTCGTGGTCGGGCATGCCGAATGGACCGTAGTCGCGCATGCGAACACCATCCTGGTGGCCGGCGTCCACCACCACATGTTCCGGAGATCGCAGCTGGCGTGCCAGCGCGACGTTGCGCGGATGGGTTCCCGCCAGCGACAGGGGCAGGCCAGGCTCGTGCATGGAGTGCAGGTCGAGCAGCCAGTCCGTTCGTTTCACGAAGGGTTCCAGTTCGGCGGCACGCTGGCGTTCCCGGGTGCTGGCGCTGGCCATGCGCGCGGGCGACCACTGCCGGTTCAGGTCTTCTTCGACAAACCGCGACGCGTCGGTATCGCTCTCATCGAACCGGTCGAAGGCATCGAGGTTGCAGAACGCCAGGGTCAGCGAACCGCGTTCGGGGCGCACGCCGGCATCCAGCAGTTCCTTCAAGACCCAGGCGCCGCAGAGCTCGTTGCCGTGCACCAGCGCACTGAGCATGACATGCCGCCCCGGTGCGCCCGAATCGAAATGCCAGACACCTTCCACGCCGGTGTTGCCGGCGCGCCATTTCCCGAGATCGGGTGGGGTCAGCTCAAACACGTTGCCACTCATTCCTTGATGTTCGCGAACTCGACGATCTTCTGGTACTTGTCCGATTCCTCCGCGAGGAAGCGGCCCATCTCGACATGGAGCGGTGCCACGGTGGAACCGCTGTCCTCCAGCTTCTTCCTGAACTCGGGCGTCTGCAGCGATTCGGCCAGGGCCTTGCGCAGGCGCGCCGTGATGGCCTCGGGCATCTGAGGCGGCGCCATGAGGGCGAACCACACGCTGATGTCCGTGTTCCTGAGCATGGGATGGTCGGCGAGGGGCTTGATTTCCGGGGCGACGGTCGAGCGCTTCTTTTCGGTGAGGCCCAGCGCCACCACCTTGCCGCTGCGGATGTGGGGCAGTCCGCTGGACAGCACATACACGCCGAAATCGACCGTGCCAGCATACAAATCCGTCGTCAGCGGCCCGACGCCCCGATAGGGGATGTGCGACATGAAGAGGCCTGCCTGCTGTTTCACCATTTCGGCAGAGAGATGCAACGCGGTACCCACGCCGGAGCTGCCATAGATGTACTTGCCGGGCCGTGCCCTGACCGCCCCGATGAACTGATCCACCGATGTGATGCCGCTCTGCGTGGAGGCGACCAGCACCATGGGCTGCGAGGCCACCAGGCCGATCGGTGTGAAGTCCTTGTAGCTGTACTTCACCGCGGGGGAGATCAAGCGGTTGATCGCGATCTCGTTGTTGGCGCCGAGCAGCAGTGTGTACCCGTCAGGTGCCGCGCGGGAGACCTTGTGCGCTCCGATGGCGCCGCCGGCGCCTCCCACGTTTTCCACCACGACCGGCACCCCCAGCTTTTTTGACAATTGGTCGGCCACGGCGCGGCCGGTCAGGTCCGTGCTGCCGCCCGGTGGGTAGGCCACCACGACCGTGATGGGCCGGTCGGGGTAGGTGTCGGTCTGGCCATGGGCTGAGGGCGCGAGGACCGTGGCCAGAACGACCGAGAGTGCCGGAGCAAGGCGCGGGGAAAGAAATCGCATGGGTGTCTCCTGTCTTGAATAACGGCGATTCTTGGTTTCCCGTCGGTCGTCCGATGTGCTGAAACGGCACCAATCCGTGCCAAATGCATATGGCTTCAAGTCGCCGTGGAGACGTCCCACACGCGCTCGGCAAGTGGAGACAGTCGACGTTTGCTGCGCACCATGCGGATTTCGAACGCGATCTCCAATGCCCGGCCCGCCAGGGGAACGAGCTTGCCCTCCTTGTAGGCGCCCACCGCCAGGGACCACGGCAGCCATGCGACGCCCAGGCCTTTGAGCACGTACTCCAGCAGCGCATCCGCCGAGTCGCATTGCAGGATGGGGTTGAGGCGCGGTGCCTGCGCATGGTTCGACAGGTGGTCGGACACCAGTTGCCCCAGAGCGAGGGTGTTGGCATAGGCGAGGCAGGGCACGGCCTTGCTGGCCGAGAAATGGAACAGCGCCTTGCCGCCCGCCGCTGCACGCGATACCGGGACCAGCCGATCGTGGGCCATCGTGTGCTGCAAGTACTGCGAAGGCTGCAGCCGTGTCGTGACCGCCGGGTGGTAGTAGGTCAGCATGAAATCGGCATCGCCTCGCTCGAAACGCTGCAAGGTTTCGGCCATCGAGCCCGTGCGCACCTGAACACGCGCGCCGGCGGTGTGCGTCCTCATCCGCCACAGCCAGTCGGCGGCCAATGTGCGGGCCAGGGTGCGGCCGGTGGCCAGCGTGAGCACGCTCTGGCCGGGCAGGGCACTGTCCTCGATCTCGCTGCGCGCTGCCGCCAGCGCCTCGACCGCCTGGCGCGCGTGTTGTAGCAAGGTGTCGCCCGCCGGGGTGAGCGTCACCGGCCCGCTGTCCCGCAGGACCAGGTCGGTCCCCGCCCACGCCTCCAGGCTCCTGATGCGCCGGCCAAAGGCGGGGTGGGTCACGTGCCGCTGCGCAGCCGCCCGCACGAAACTGCGGGTCTCCGCCAGGGCGATCAGGTCTTCCAGCCACTTGATCTGCATGCGTTGTCTTTCGTCGACGTGGAGGCCAGATCATGCTTCCAGAAAAGAATGTGTGTTTTGAGTAGATGCCTGTGCCTTCAGGCCATGGGCGCAGGGCACCTCGTCTCCTAGGATGGCGCCACTCGAACACCTTGTTCGGGGCCATCACCAAAACAGGAGACAAGCAGCATGGAACTGAAACTGTGGGCCGCCGCGTCCGTTGTCGCCGCCGCCAGTGTGGGCGTGGCCCAGGCACAAACCGCCCAGCCGGGCAAACTGTCGAACGATGTGTTGCGCATCGGTGTGCTGACCGACATCTCCGGCGTGTACGCCGACATCTCGGGCAAGGGTGCGGTCGAGGCGGTGAAGATGGCCGTCGAGGACTTCGGCGGCAAGATGTTCGGCAAGAACATCGAGGTGGTTTTCGCTGACCACCAGAACAAGGCCGACGTGGGAGCCGCGAAGGCGCGCGAGTGGTACGACTCGGGCGTGGACATGATCAACGACCTGGCCAACTCCGGCGTGGCGCTGGCCGTGGCGGGTGTGGCCAAGGAGAAAAAGCGCCATGCCATCGTGAACAACGCGTCCAACGTGGGCGTGACGAACGCGCAGTGCTCGCCCTACGCCGTGCACTACACCTACGATGCCTACTCGCTGGCCAATGGCACGGGCAAGGCGATCGTGGAGGGTGGGGGCGACACCTGGTTCTTCCTCACGGTGGACTTTGCCTTCGGCATCGGCCTGGAACAACAGGTGGGCGACGTGGTGCGCAACGCCAAGGGCCGCGTGGTGGGCGCCGCTCGCCATCCGTTGGGCACGACGGACTTCTCGTCGTATGTGCTGCAGGCGCAGGCGTCCAAGGCCAAGATCATCGGCCTGGCATCGACCGGCAACGACACCATCAACGCGATCAAGGCGGCCAACGAATTCGGCCTGACCAAGAACCAGAAGCTCGCCGCGCTGCTGCTGTGGATCCAGGACGTGCACTCGCTCGGCCTGCAGACGGCGCAAGGCCTGCAGCTCACCAACGCGTGGTACTGGGACATGAACGACGACACCCGTGCGTTCGCCAGGCGCTACCAGCAGCGCGTGGGCGGCATGATGCCGAACATGGCGCACGCGGGCGACTACTCGTCCACCATGCACTACCTCAAGGCCGTGCAGGCCGCGGGCACGGACGACCCGGATGCCGTGTCGGCCAAGATGCGCGAGATGCCGATCAACGACATGTTCGCCAAAGGCGGCAAGATCCGCGAAGACGGCCGCATGGTGCACGACATGTACCTCTGGCAGGTGAAGACGCCGGCCGAGTCCAAGGGACCCTGGGACTACCTGAAGCTGGTGAAGACCATTCCGGGCGACCAGGCCTTCATGCCGCTGTCGCAGAGCACCTGCTACCTCGTGAAGAAGTAGGACGCCCCCCGTTGCTTGCTCACTGCGTGTAGCCGCATACCCCCCACTGGGGGGCGGGCCGGCCGCTTCGGAGCGGCCGTGCGCAGCGGCCCCTGGTTGAGGGGTTTGGTTTGCAACCTGTTTGCGACTTCGTATTCCATATGCCTCACATTCTTGAAACGCAGGGCCTGTCCCGCACCTTCAACGGGTTTCACGCCGTCTCGAACGTGAACCTGTCCGTGCAGGAGGGCAGCATCCACGCCCTGATCGGCCCCAACGGGGCTGGCAAGACGACTTGCTTCAACCTGCTCACGCGCTTCATCGACGCGACCGCCGGCCGCATCCGCTTCCAGGGCCAGGACATCACCCGCACCCCCGCCGATGCGGTGGCGCGCATGGGGCTGGTGCGTTCGTTCCAGATATCGGCCGTGTTCGGCCAGCTGAGCGTGTTCGAGAACGTGCGCCTCGCCCTGCAACGCCGCCGGGGCCATTCGATGGACTGGTGGCGCAGCGACCGCGCGCTCGCCGTCTACGACGAGCGCACCCGCGAGCTGCTGGACGAGGCCGGCCTCTCCGCCTGGGCCGGGCACGCTGCCGGCGAACTGCCCTACGGCCGCAAACGCGCGCTGGAACTGGCCACCACGCTGGCCCTGGAGCCGCGTGTGCTGCTGCTCGACGAGCCCATGGCCGGCATGGGGGCGGAAGACATCGCCCATGCCGCATCGCTGATCCGCCAGGCCGCGCGCGGTCGCACCGTGCTCATGGTGGAACACAACCTCTCCGTGGTGGCCGACCTGTGCGACCGCATCACCGTGCTGGCGCGCGGCGAGGTGCTGGCCGAAGGCGACTACGCCACCGTTTCGCGCGACCCGCGCGTGGTCGAGGCCTACCTGGGCCATGGCCACGCGGGCCAGCGCAAGCACCACAACACCCGCAGCGGCGAGGAGGCTTCCCATGGCTGAGCCGCTGCTGACGCTGCACGATGTGCGCGCCTGGTACGGCCCCAGCCAGGCGCTGCATGGCGCCAGCCTGGACGTGCACGATGGTGAAGTCGTCACACTGCTCGGCCGCAACGGCGCGGGCAAGTCCACGCTGCTCAAGACCGTGATGGGCATGATCGGCCGCCGCGAGGGTTCGATCCGCTTCAGGGGTCACGAACTCATCGGTCTGGCGCCACACCACATCGGCCGCCTGGGCGTGGCCTTCTGCCCGGACGACCGCGGCATCTATGCCTCGCTCTCGGTGCGCGAGAACCTGCGCCTGCCACCGGTGGTGGCCGAGGGTGGCATGAGTGAGCAGGAGCTGTACGACCTCTTCCCCAACCTGGCGCAGCGCGCGAATTCGGCGGGCACGCACCTCTCGGGCGGCGAGCAGCAGATGCTGGCGATCGCGCGCATCCTGCGCACCGGCGCGCGCGTGCTGCTGCTGGACGAACCCACCGAGGGCCTGGCGCCCGTGATCGTGGACCGCATCGGCGACCTCATCCGCCAGCTGAAAGGCCGGGGCTACACCATCGTGCTGGTGGAGCAGAACGTGCACTTCGCCGCCGAGCTGGCCGACCGCCATTGCCTGATGGAATCGGGCAGGATCACCGACACCTTCGATGCGGCCACGCTGCTGCGCGACTTCGAGGCCATCACGGCCCGGATCGGGGTCTAGAGATGGCGCATCCTGTAATCGGACGGGCGAAAACCCGTGAGGCGTTTGAAGGTGTTGGAGAACGCGAAGGGGTTCACGTAGCCCACGCTGCGGGCGATGGCTTCGATCTTGTCGTCGCTGGTGGCCAGCAGGTGCGCCGCGTGCGCGATGCGCAGCGTGGCGAGCTGGCGGCCCGGGCTGCGGCCCAGGCTCTTCTGGCAGAGGCGGCGCAGGTGCTCCTCGCTCGTGTTGGCCAGGCTGGCCAGGTCGGCCAGCGTCCAGTCGCGCGCGAGGTCCGCCTTCACCGCGTTCCACACCGGCACCAGGCGCGGCTCGCGTTGCAGGGGTTCGAGCAGGCGCGCCACATAGCGCTCGATCACGTCGACCCACACCACGCAGGTGCCCGGGTCGGCCGCGCCCAGCATCTCGCCGTGCAGGCCCAGGATGGCGTGCTCCAGCACCTGGCCGTCGAACGGGCTCATGGTGGGGGCCAGGGCACCGTCGACCGAGCGCACCGAGTCGGGCCGGAAGCGCACCCAGGCCAGGCGCCAGCGCTTGCCCGGCACGCAATGGAAGGCGTGCAGCACGTGCGCAGGCGCGAAGCTCACGCTGCCGGGCTTGTGCGTGTACCAGCGGCCATCGAGCAGGGTCTGCCCTTCGCCGCTCAGGCACACCTGCATGAACGCGCCGCTGAGGTTCGTCCGCACCACCGTGTAGGGGGCTGCCGCGTCCACCACCGCCACGTGGGCGATGTGGCGCGCGGCCAATGCATCGCATTGCTCGGCACGCACCACCGTCTGCACGGTGGCATCGCCCAGCACATGGGTTTCTTGGGAGATATCGGGATGCTTCATCGACATGGCGCCTGCATCATAGACAGGGAGACGGCGAGCGCCGCCCGGCTCTTGCGGCGGCGCTCAGCACCGCAGTGCGCCGCACGGAGGGCGATCCGATGACCGAGGTGTTCGGCCTGCCGCTGCCCGTGCTGGCAGGACAGATCATGCTGGGCCTGGTCAACGGCTGCTTCTACGCCGTTCTCAGCCTCGGCCTCGCGGTGATCTTCGGGTTGCTGCGCATCGTGAACTTCGCACACGGTGCCTTCTTCATGGCAGGCGCGTTCGGTGCCTGGATGCTGCAGCGCTACGCGGGCCTGGGCTACTGGGCCGCGTTGCTGCTGGTGCCTGTGGTGGTGGGTGGCCTGGGTGGCGTGTTCGAGCGCGGCCTGCTGCGTCGCCTGTACGGGCTGGACCCGATCTACGGCCTGCTGCTCACCTTCGGCCTTGTGCTCGTGCTCGAGGGGGGCTTCCGTGTCGCCTTCGGCACTTCGGGGCAGCCGTACCCGGTGCCGGCCAGCCTGCAGGGCGTGTTCAACCTCGGGTTCATGGTGCTGCCGATCTACCGCGCCTGGGTGATCCTCGCCGCGCTCGCCGCCTGCGTGCTCACCTGGTGGCTGATCGAGCGCACCTCGCTCGGTGCGCGCCTGCGCGCCGCCACCGAGAAGCCGGCGCTCACGCAGTCGTTCGGTGTGAACGTGCCGCGCCTGCTCACCTTCACCTACGCCGGTGGCATCGCCCTGGCGGCCTTCACCGGCGTGCTGGCCGCGCCCATCCTGCACGTGAACTCGGGCATGGGCTCCAACCTCGTGATCATCGTTTTCGCCATCGTCGTCATCGGTGGCATGGGTTCGGTGTTCGGCTCCATCGTCACCGCCCTGGGCATCGGCGTGATCGAAGGGCTCACCAAGGTCTTCTACTCGGAGGCGTCGACCACCGTGATCTTCGTCGTCATGGCCCTCGTGCTGCTGTTCCGCCCTCGCGGGCTCTTCGGCAAGGAGGGTTCGGCATGAACAAGACCCGCGCCATGGCCCCCTGGCAGAAAGCCTTCATCGCCGTGCTGCTGGTGCCGCTGCTCGCGGTGCCCTGGGTGCCGCAGGTGGTGTATCCCGTGTTCGTGATGAAGCTGTTGTGCATGGCGCTGTTCGCCTGCGCCTACAGCCTGCTGCTCGGCTTCGGCGGCATGATGTCCTTCGGCCATGCGGCCTTCTTCGGCAGTGCGGCCTACATCACCGGCCTGGTGGTGAAGATCTGGGGCCTGCCGCCAGAACTCGGCCTGCTCGCGGGCACGCTGTTCGCGGCCCTGCTCGGTGGCGTGTTCGGTGCGCTGGCCATCCATCGCCAGGGCATCTACCTCGCCATGATCACGCTGGCGCTGGCGCAGATGGTGTACTTCATCTTTCTGCAACTGCCTTTCACCGGCGCGGAAGACGGCATGCAGCAGATTCCGCGCGGCACGCTGTTCGGCTTCATCGACCTGCGCAGCGACATGGCGATGTACCACCTGGTGCTGCTGCTCGCCGTGGCCGGCCTGTGGCTCATCCACCGCGTTGTGCATTCACCCTTCGGCCATGTGGTGGTGGCCATCCGCGAACACGAACCGCGTGCCCGCTCGCTCGGCTACCCGGTGGAACGCTACAAGCTCACGCTGTTTGTGCTCTCGGCCGCGCTGTCCGGCCTGGCCGGCTCCATGAAGGCGCTGGTGTTCCAGGTCGCCTCGCTGACCGATGTGCACTGGCACCTCTCGGGCGACGTGGTGCTCATGGCCCTGCTGGGTGGCATGCACACCGTGTTCGGCCCCGCCATCGGCGCCACGCTGGTGGTGGGCCTGCAGTACTACCTCGACGCCTTCGGTGGCTGGGTGACGCTGGTCACCGGCCTGATCTTCATGGTGTGCGTGCTCTCGTTCCGCAGCGGCATCGCCGGCGCGGTCAACGCGCTGCGCACCCGTCCCCGTTCCGGACCCTGAGCCCCTTTCATCCCGTTGCCGATTTCCGTTTCAAGGAGACATTCATGCCGCGTTTCGAACGCCAAGCCCTGATGGCGAAATTCCAGGACATGGTCCGCCACCGCCAGCCCATCATCGGCGGGGGCGCCGGCACCGGCATCTCCGCCAAGTGCGAGGAGGCCGCGGGCATCGACCTGATCGTGATCTACAACTCGGGCCGCTACCGCATGGCCGGGCGTGCCTCGTCCGCCGGTCTGCTGGCCTACGGCAACGCGAACGACATCGTGCTGGAGATGGCCGGCGAGGTGTTGCCGGTGGCGAAGAAGACGCCGGTGATCGCCGGCGTGAACGGCACCGACCCGTTCATCGTCATGCCGGTGTTCCTGAAGAAGCTCAAGGAACTCGGGTTTTCCGGCGTGCAGAACTTCCCCACCGTGGGCATCATCGACGGCACCTTCCGCCAGAGCCTCGAGGAAACCGGCATCAACTACGCGACGGAGGTCGAGATGATCGGCCAGGCCCACGCCATCGACCTGCTGACCACGCCCTACGTGTTCTCTGCCGAAGAGGCGGTGGCCATGACCGAAGCCGGCGCCGACTTCATCGTGCCCCACATGGGCGTGACCACCGGTGGCACCATCGGTGCCACCACGTCCAAGTCGCTCGAGCAGTCGGTGCAGCTCATCGACGAGTGGGGCGAGGCCGCGCGCCAGGTGCGCAAGGACGTGATCGTGATCGCGCACGGCGGCCCGATCTCCAGCCCGGAGGACGTGGCCTACGTGCTCCAGCACAGCCGGCACTGCAACGGCTTCTATGGCGCCAGCAGCATGGAGCGCCTGCCCACGGAGATTGCGATCAGGTCGCACGTGGAACGCTACAAGCAAGTCACTTTCTGAACCCCGACGAGAACAGGAGACAAGACATGGCCAGGGTTTATGTGAGCGCGGTGATGAACGCGACGATCGACCAGGCGTGGGCCTTTCTGCGCGACTTCGGCGCGCTCGGCAACTACCACCCTTACTTCGAGAAGTCCTACATCGAGGATGGCAAGCCGTCGGACCAGATCGGCTGCGTGCGCCACTTCACCGTGCGCGACGGCGGTGGCTACCTGCGTGAGCAGCTGCTGGCGCTGTCCGACGACGAGCACCGCTGCCGCTACAAGATCCTGCACATCGACGCCGACTGGAAGAACTACGTGGCCGAGATGCGCCTGCTGCCCATCACCGAAGGCGACCGCTGTTTCGGCGAATGGTGGGCCGAGTGGGACGTGCCGGCGGACCAGGAGGCCGAGGCGGTGGAGCGCGTGAAAGGCACCTTCCGCACTTTCTTCGAATGCGTGAACGCGCACCACGACCGGCGCAAATGAGCAGGACGCCACCCGCCACCTGGGTGGTGGGCACCTTCGACACCAAGGCCGCCGAGCTTGGCTACCTCGCGGGCTTGCTGCGCGCGGCCGGCGTGCGCGTGGTCACGGTGGACATCGGCACGCGCCGCGCTGCGGGTGTGGCCGACATCGACGCCGCCACCGTGGCGCGCCACCATCCTCAGGGCTCGGCCGCGGTGTTCGAGCCGTCCGACCGCGGCCAGGCCGTGATCGCCATGGGCGACGCGCTGGCCGCGCTGGTGCGTGAGCGCCTGACGGCGGGCGAGATTCAGGCCATGCTGGGTGTGGGTGGATCGGGCGGCAGCTCGATGATCGCGCCCGCCATGCGCCTGCTGCCCATCGGCATGCCGAAGCTGCTGGTTTCCACCATGGCGGCCGGCGACGTGTCGGCCTATGTGGGCGTGGTCGACATGACGCTCATGTACCCCGTGACCGACATCGCCGGCTTGAACCGCCTCTCGCGCACCATCCTGGCCAACGCGGCGCATGCGATCGCCGGCATGCTGCAGCACCGTGCGCCCCTGAGCGATGGCGTGGACAAGCCAGCCATCGGTCTGACCATGTTCGGTGTCACCACGCCCTGCGTGCAGGCCGTGCGCGATCTGCTGCAGGCCGACTTCGACACCCAGGTGTTCCACGCCAACGGCGCGGGCGGTCGCACGCTGGAGGCGCTGGCCGCCGCGGGCATGCTGGGCGCGGTGGTCGATATCACCACCACCGAAGTGGGTCAGCACCTGGCGGGCGGCGTGTGTGACGCCGGGCCCGACCGGCTCGACGCGGCGGCGCGCCACGGCCTGCCCTGGATCGGCTCGGTCGGCGCGCTGGACATGATCAACTGGGGCGCGCCATCGACCATTCCCGCGCGCCACAAGAACCGCACTTTCCACGTGCACAACGCCAACGTGACGTTGATGCGCAGCAATGCGCTGGAACTGGAAGCCGCAGCCCGGCGCATCGCCGAGCAGCTCAACCGATCGCGCGGTCCGGTGCGGTTGCTGTTGCCCCTGGGCGGCCTGTCGATGATCGACGCCCCGGGACAGCCTTTTCACGACCCCCGCGCCGACGCGGTGCTGTTCGACACACTCGAGCACCTGTTCCAGGAAAGCGAGACGCACCGCTTGCTGAAACTGCCTCACCACATCAACGATCCGCAGTTTGCGGCCGCTGTGGCGGAGCAGGTGAGGGCGGTGGTGTTGTAAGGTGGTGCCATGAGCACCACCGACCCCACCGAACAGGCCAAGGCCTTTTTCTTCGAGGGCAACGCGCTCTTCGAGGCCGGACAACTCGAAGACGCGCTGAGCCGCTACCAGTCCGCCCTGGCGCTGGTGCCAGGGCGCCCCTCCATCCTCGCCAACCTGGGCGTGACGCAATGCCGCCTGGGCCGATGGCCCGACGCTGTGGCCACACTCACGCAGGCCACCCAGGCCGATCCTGCCCACCGGGACGCCTGGGTCGCGCTCGGGCTGTCGCACGAGGCGATGTCGAACTGGGCCGGCGCGGTGCACGCGCTGCAGAAGGGAGTGGCCCTCGGCGCGTCCACGGCGCAGCTCCAGCTCTCGCTGGCCCTGTGCCTGCTGCGGCTGGACCGGCCCGATGAGGCCCTGAAGGCGCTGGACCAGGCGCTGGTCCTCGACCCCACCCTGGCCGAAGCCTGGAGCCAGCGCGGCAGCCTGTTGCGCGACGCGGGGCAGAACGAGGAGGCGGCCCGCTGCTTCGAACAGGCGCTGGCCCACGGAGGCGATGAAACCCTGCACCGCTTCTACCTGGCCTCGGTGCGCGCCGGCGGCGCCGTGCCGCCACAACCGCCGCGCGCGTACGTGGAAGCGTTGTTTGACGAATACGCCGACGATTTCCAGGCCCACCTGATCCGGCACCTGAAATACCAGGCGCACGACACCCTGCTCGCGCCCTTGCGCGTGGGCGGCCAGCGTTTTCCGTTGGTGCTCGATCTCGGCTGCGGCACCGGCCTGTGCGGCCAGCTCATCCGTCCGCACGCCGATGCGGTGGACGGTGTGGACCTGGCGCAGGCCATGGTGGAACAGGCGCGCGCCAGCGGTGCCTACCGCCGTGTGGAGCGTGGCGACCTGCTTGGTTTCCTGCGTTCCGCCGAAGAACCGGCGGACCTCGTGATCGCCGCCGACGTGTTCATCTACGTGGGCGCGCTGGACGAAGTGTTCGCCGCCGTGCGCCAGCGCCTGCACCGGGGAGGCTGTTTTGCCTTCTCGGTGGAGCGGGCCAGTGCGGGGCAAGACCTGGAACTGCGCAGCAGCCTGCGCTACGCGCATTCGCTCGCCTACGTGGAGCGGCTCGCGGCGGCCAATGGATTTCGCGTGCGCCAGACCTGGGAGGCCCCGCTGCGCGAAGACCAGCAGAAGCCGGTGATGGGCCTGTACGTGTTGCTGGAGCCGGTGGCGCACTGAGCGCGGCATCCATACCGCGCGCCTATACCCGAATCGCCAATCCGTATTGGTCAGCGCGGGGCACGCTTCCTAGACTGTGGGCCACTCAACTGCCAACCACGGGAAGCGCATGGCCACACCACAAGTCGATCTGTACTGGGACATCGGAAGCACCAACACCTATTTCGCGTTCAAGCTGATCCGGCCCATCCTCGAGCGCCATGGCGCTGAACTGGTGCTGCACCCCTACAACCTGGGCTACGTGTTCCGCAACAACGACTATGAGCTCATGAAGGAATCCAAGGCCAAGCTGCGCTACCGCAAGCGCGACCTGATGCGCTGGGCCGAAAAGTACCAACTGCCGTTCCAGATTCCGCGCCAGTTCCCCATCAAGTCCAGCCGGGTGCTGCGAGGTTCGCTGGCCATGCGGCGCCAGGGACAGGAAGGGGCCTTTGTGGAAGCCGTGCTGGATGCGTACTGGGAGCAAGGCAATGCGGGCATCGTGGAGTACGCCGGCCTGCGCCCGATTGCCCAACGGCTGGGCGTGGACCCGGACTGGTTTGAAGCCACCAGCGCCAGCGACGAGATCGGTGCGGAACTGGCCAGAAGCACGGACGATGCCGTGGCGCGCGGCGTGTTCGGCGTGCCCATGATGTTCGTGGGCGACGAGATGTTCTGGGGCAAGGACCGGCTCGACTTCATGGAAGAGGAGCTCGCGCGCGTCACCGGGTGAGTGCATCACCTGCATGAAGAACGCCGGCGCCGTGCCGGCGTTCTTCATGGCGCCTGGCCGGGCTCAGACGACCCGGGCCGAGCGCAACGCCTCGATCTGCGTGGCATCGAGCCCGGCCAGGCGGGTGAGCACCTCGTCGCTGTGCTGGCCGGGCAAGGGCGCGGGCTGGTCGTAGCCGGCAGGAGAGCCCGTGAACTTGATCGGAAAACCGGCGCCCGAGGCCGCCACATTGGAGCGGCTCAGCGGGTTCCACAGCGGCACCGCCATCTGGCGATCGGCCATCTGCTCCCAGCGGAGCACGTCGTGGATATCCCGCACCGGGCTGCAGGCCAGCTTGGCGTGCGCAAGACGCGCCTCGATGTCTTCCGTGGTGTAGCCCTGCGCCCATCGCGCGACGACCTCGTCCACCTTCGCGTTGTTCGCCAGCCGCCAGCCGACCGACATCATGTGGGCGTCATTCTTCAGGTCGGTGCGGTCCATCACCTCCAGCAGAGCGAGCCAGTCGTCGTTGGTGGCCGCGCCGATGGTGATCCAGCCGTCGCGCGTGCGGTAGGCGTTGAACGGCGAGAACCGCATGATGCGGTTGCCCTGCTGCGGCTGCAGACCGAGGCGGGGATAGCAGTCGAGTGGTTCGTCGAAGATCAGGGAGAACAGGCAGTCGGCCATCGACACGTCGATGGACTGGCCTTCGCCCGTGCGATCGCGGTGGAGCAGCGCGGAAACGATGCCGAGTGCGGCGAACACGCCAGCGATCGCGTCCGACACCGGTGACCCGGCTTTCGTGGGTGCGCTGCCGGGCTGGCCGGTGATGCTCATGAGCCCGACGGCCGCCTGCACCATCAGGTCGTAGGCCTTGAGATGGCGGTCGGGGCCGGTGGAGCCGTAGCCGGTGAGCGAGCAGTACACGATGCGCGGGTTGGCCTCCTTCAAGGCCGCATAGCCCACGCCCAGGCGGTCGGCCACACCGGCGCTGAAGTTGTCCACCACCACGTCCGCGTGCTTCACCATGCGCAGGAAGATCTCGCGGCCCTCCATGCTCTTGAGGTTCAGCGTGGCCGACTTCTTGCCCCGCGCACGCTTGAGGTAGGCAATGCCCATGTCCTCGTCGGTCTGGCGAGAGAAAGACACGCCCCGCGGGCCCGCGAAAGGCGGTGCGAAGGCCGTGGGGTCGCCGGTCTTCGGGTCGTCGATCTTGATAACCTCGGCCCCCAGACCCGCCAGGAACAGCGTGCCTTGCGGTCCCGAGAAGAAGCGGGTGAGATCGAGAACGACCACGCCATCGAGAATCTTTGCCGTCATGTGCCCACCGATTGAAGAGTGCGCCGCAGTGTAGGCAGCGGGCCGGCGGGTGGGGAAATAGGTCTTTGACGTGGCGGTATCGCGCTGGCCTATGGTTGCGGCACTGGTGAAGCGCCCGGCCACTGGCCTGCACTCACCAGGCGGGCCGTCACTTCGGAGATCAGCTCGACGATGCGGTGCGCCGCGCTGCTGAGAGGAACGATGTCGAAGGTGCAAAGCGACAGGCGCCGTTGCAGGGCAGGTTCCGTCACGCGCTGGATGCGAAGGCCCGCCGTGCCGCCGGGGATGGAGGCCGAGCCGATGGTGGCACCGACGCCGCTGGCGACCACCGCGCGGATGGTCGCCAGCGAATCCAGTTCGGCGATCACCCGCATGTCGAGCCCGGCGGACTGGAACGCCGCGTCGATGATCTGCCGCGTCACGTTGGATCGACCGGGCAGTGCGAGCGCGCAGGACGCGGCCTGTGCCAGCGACACATCGTCGCCTGCGCCCACACCGTGCGCCGAGAGTAGGAACAGGTCTTCGACGAGCAGCGGGCGCACATCCAGGTGACTGGAGACCTTGCGGCGCGACGCACCCATGTCGGTCGCCAGGGGATCGAACAGCAGGCTCATCTCGATGCGACCGTTGACCACCAGCTCCTCCAGGTGGCCGCTGAGGCTTTCGGTGATCTGCAGCTGGATGTCCGGGTAGCGCGTGGCGGCCTCGGCGATCAGCGGGGGTGCCAGCAAGGTGGCGGCGCTGCTGGGCAGGCCTACCGACACCAGGCCTTGCGGGTAGTCGCCCGCGTGCTGCACGTCGGTGCGCATGCGGTCCATCTGGCGCAGCATGGCGCGCGCGTGGCGGTAGAACACCTCACCCGCCTCGGTGGCCGATACACCGCGCACGCTGCGCGAGAGCAGCTTGACCTTGAGCTCTTCCTCCAGGTTGGACATCTGGTGGCTGAGCGCGGGCTGGGCGATGAAGAGATCGGCGGCCGCGCGCGACACGCTGCCCAGTTCGACGATGCGAACGAAGTACTTGAGCTGACGGATTTCCATCGGGCCATTGTCCTATCGGCCCCGCGCGCGCCCCATATCTTTTTGTGATGCCCCAAGTGCGACACGGTATTGGCGCGTGCGCGCGGCGCGGACCATCATCGCCGCCTGTCCATCAACGGAACGGCCATGATCGACCTGTATTTCTGGAGCACGCCCAACGGCTACAAGGTCTCCATCCTGCTGGAGGAGCTGGGCCTGCCCTACCGCGTCATTCCCGTGCATATCGGCAAGGGCGAGCAGTTCAAGCCCGAATTCCTTCGGATCAGCCCGAACAACAAGATCCCGGCGCTGGTCGATGCCGATGGACCAGACGGTGAGCCCATCGCGTTGTTCGAGTCGGGGGCGATCATGATGTACCTCGCCGAGAAATGCGGCTGGGCCTTCATGCCGCAGGACATGCGCGCGCGCTACGGCGTGGTGCAGTGGCTGATGTTCCAGATGGGTGGCGTCGGCCCCATGCTTGGCCAGGCTCACCACTTCCGCAAGTACGCGCCCGAGAAGATCGGTTATGCGATCGACCGCTATACCAACGAAGCAAGGCGCCTCTATACCGTGATCGACCGGCGTCTGGCCGAGTCCGAATACCTCGCGGGCGACTACTCGATCGCCGACATGGCGACCTATCCCTGGTTGCGCGCGCACAAGTGGCAGGGCCAGGACCTGGCCGACTTCCCCCATCTGCAGCGCTGGTACGCCACTGTGCGCGCACGCCCCGCCGTGCAGCGCGGCCTGGCTGTTCTCGAAGAGAAGGTGGACAAGTCGGGCGCAAAGCCCACCGGCGAGCGCTGGGACAACCTGTTCGGCACACGCCAGTTTTCCACACCCGAAAAGACACCATGAAGAAGAACCCCATGCTCACCGACTACCGCGTGCTCGACATCACGCAGATCGTGGCCGGCCCCACCTGCACGCGCATCCTCGCCGAGATGGGCGCAGAGGTGGTCAAGCTCGAACTCGCGCCCTTCGGCGATCGCACCCGCGTGGGTGGCCTGCGCTCCAACAAGCCCGAACACAAGCGCTGTTCCCAGAGCACCTACTTCATCCAGCACAACCACTCCAAGAAGAGCCTCGCGCTGGATTTCAAGAGCGAGCGCGCGCGCGAACTCATCAAGGCCATGATTCCAAAATTCGACGTGCTGGTGGAGAACTTCTCGCCGGGTGTGATGGCGCGCGCGGGTCTCAGCTACGAAGAGCTGAAGGCGATCAACCCGAAGCTGGTGATGTGTTCCATTTCGCTGGCCGGCCAGCAGGGTGAGCTGGCGCAGAAGCCCGGCTACGACTATGTGGCGCAGGCCTATGCGGGCATCACCGATCTCATCGGCGAACGCGATGGCGAACCCGCACTGATCACCATGGCCATCGGCGATGCGTCGACCGGCGTGGCCGCTGCGATGGCGGTCGGTTTCGCGCTGCTGCACCGCGAGCGCACCGGGGAAGGGCAGTACATCGAGACTTCCCTGCTCGACACCTACTTCAACATGCACGAGGTGGCCGTGCCGCGCGTGAGCCTGCGCAAGAACCACACGCCGGTGCGCACTGGGTCGCAGCACCCCGACGGCGGGCCGACCGGCATCTTCCGCTGTGGCGACGGCAGCTACCTCACGCTGGCTACGCTGCCCCATCAGTGGACGGCCTTCGTGGAAGCGCTGGGGCAACCCGGGCTGCTGGATGACGAGCGCTTTGCCACTGCAGCGTTGCGACGCGACCACAACGAGGAACTCAAGGAGATCCTCGAGGGTTGGCTGGCCGGCTTCGCCACCCGCGCCGACGCCATCGCCGCGCTGGAGCGCCACCGCATTCCCTGTGCGCCTGTGCTTACCTTGCGCGAAGCCATGGCGCATCCGCACCTGCGCGAGCGGGGTGTGGTGCGGGAGGTTCAAGACCCCTACATCGGCGACTTCGACATTCCCGGCCCGCCAGCACGCTTCTCGGCGTGGCCGACTGGCGGCCCCCTGCGTGCAGACCTTCTGGGCCAGCACAACGAGGACGTGCTCAAGTCGCTGGCCGGCCTGGACGACGACGACATCGGACAGCTGTACCGCGATGGCGTTCTGGTGCGCGATCCGTTGCTCGGCACCCCCGCAACCGCTAACGAGAAGACGGAGGCCTGAAGCCCCGCGATCAACACCTCGAGACTGCCGCCTGGAGCGGCAACGACAACACCAACGAAGGAGACAAGGACATGCAACGGATCACTGCACTCATCCTCGCCCTGGCCGCCAGCACCCCGGTGCTGGCCCAGGATTTTCCGCAACGCCCGGTGACGCTCATCGTGCCGTTCTCGGCCGGCGGCCCGACCGACGTGGTGGCCCGGCATCTGGCTCAGTCCATGGGACGTTCGCTCGGCCAGCCGGTGGTGGTGGAGAACCGCGCGAGCTCCGGTGGCATCGTCGGCACCGAGGCCGTGGTGCGCGCCGAACCCAATGGCTATCTGCTGTTGATCCACAACATCGGCATGTCCACGTTGCCGGCGCTCTCTCGCTCGCTGCGCTTCAACCCTGCCACCGATCTCGATTACATCGGCCAGGTAGCCGACGTGCCCATGACGCTGGTGGGCAAGCGCGACCTGGAGCCGACCGGCTTCAGATCGCTGCAGCAATACATCCACCTGAACCAAAAGAAGATCAACCTGGCCAACGCCGGCATCGGCACCGCGTCACACCTCTGCGGGTTGATGCTGATGAGCCGCCTGAACCTCCCCATGACCACCGTGCCCTACAAGGGCGCGGCACCGGCCATGGCCGACCTGCAAGGCGGCCAGGTCGAGCTGCTGTGCGACCAGATCACGACCACACTGCAGCCGATCCAGTCAGCGCGCGTGAAGCCCTATGGCACCACCACGCGTGAGCGCCTGCCGTCGCTGCCCGAGCTGCCCACACTGAGCGAGCAGGGCCTGGATGGGCTGGAGGTCACCGTGTGGCATGGCATCTACGCACCGAAGAGCCTGCCGAGGCACGTGACCGAGAAGCTGGTGAAAGCTCTGCAGGACGGCCTGGCCGACCCGGCGTTTCGCGACAGCATGCAGAAGCTGGGCGCGCTGCCGGTGAGCAAGGACAAGGCCACCCCCGACGGGCTGGGCAAGCACCTGCGCCAGGAGATCGCGCGCTGGTCACCGGTGATCAGGCAGGCAGAGGCTTACATCGACTAAGCCTTCGGAGCGCGAGGGCGGCGCCTTCAGTCCTTGCGCCGCGCCACCCAGTAGGTGGCGCCCTCGGTGCCGTAGCGCTCGGCGTGCGGCATGTCGCGTTCGAGCTCGAAGGTGTCGCCTGGGCGCAACTGGCGCGTGAGGTCGCCGACGGTTAGCCACATTTCGCCCCGCGTCACGATGGCTTTGGCCGCGAAGGGGTGGCTGTGCATGTCCAGGATGGTGAGCGGATCCCACACGCGCTCCAGCACCTCGTCGTAGCCCTCCATCAGGGCCAGCAGGCGAAAAGCTTCCAGGTCGGCGGTTTTCATGGAAAGCCCATTGTGTTCGTTTGCGGAACACGGTCAAGCGGTAGCATGGCGGCCTTCCCTGCCACGAAAGGTCTGCCCCATGTCGCACATGCTTCTGATTGTTGAGCCCGCTGGACAGCGCGCCACCCGCACCGAGGCCGAAGGCCGTGAGGCGTACGCCAGCATGCAGCGGTTCGGCGAATCGCTCAAGTCGCGCGGCAAGCTGCTGGCGGCGGAGTCGCTGGCGTCCCAGTCGACAGCGGTTCGCGTGCACACCGGCGGCGGCAAGGCGCAGGTGCTGGACGGCCCGTTCGCCGAGGCCAAGGAAATGATCGGCGGCTTTTTCCTGCTGGACTGCGCCAGCATGGAGGAAGCGGTGGCCATCGCCCACGAATGCCCGGCGGCCGAATGGGCGACGGTGGAGGTGCGCGCCATCGGCCCATGCCACGACCGATAGGGAGCACCCCCCTGCGCCGCTTTGCGGCTTCCCCCCTCTCTGGCGCACCTTCGGTGCTTGGAGGGGGGGACGGCGTCTCGGGCCGGCGGAGCCGGACCCTTGACGCCTCTGGCCGCGTCGCGGTGTGCGCTTCGGGCCGCGCGCCGGTCGATGTATGAATTCAGGGTTTTCCCGTACCCCCGTCCTGTCGAAAACGCATCGCCTGACGCGTCGTACCGGTGAAGCCACAACTTCCACCGGAGAACGCCATGCGATTCATGATCATCGTCAAGAGCAACGACGAGTTCGAAGCTGAAACCACGCCCGCACCGGACGAGGCCGTCATGGCCGAGATGGTGCGGTTCCACGAAGAGCTGGCACGGGCCGGAGTGCTGCTCGATGGCTCAGGCCTGCAGCCCAGCCGCAAGGGGTGGCGCGTGCACCACGGGCCGGCCGGCCGCCGCATTGTCGATGGGCCTTTCGCCGAAGCCAAGGAGCTGATCGCCGGCTACACCCTCATCCAGGTGCGCTCGCGCGACGAGGCGCTGGAATGGAGTCGCCGCTTTCCCAACCCGGTCGGGCCCGGGCGCGAGGCCATCGTCGAAGTGCGCCAGCTCTACGAGATGGACGACTTTTCCCCCAGCGAGCCCCTGGAAGACTTCAAGCGGCTCGATGCCCAACTGAAAAACCACTGAAAGGAAGCACCATGTTCAAACAGATCTTCGTCAACCTGCCCATCAAGGACATGGCCCGTTCGCAGGCCTTCTTCAAATCGCTGGGCCTCACGTTCAATCCGCAGTTCACCAACGAGCAGGGGGCCTGCCTGGAACTGGGCGAGAACCTTTTCGCGATGCTGCTGGTCGAGCCCTTCTTCCAGGGCTTCACCAGGCTGCCGATCTCGGATGCGAAGAAGGCCACCGAGGTGCTGATCGCGCTTCCCCTGGACAGCCGCGAGCAGGTGGACGCGCTGGTGGCCAAGGCCGTGGCTGCGGGCGGCACCACGCCCAACGCGCCGGTGGACCACGGCTTCATGTACCAGCATGGTTTCGCCGATCTGGACGGTCACCAGTGGGAGGTGTTCTGGATGGACATGAACGCGGCCCCGGCGCAGATGTAAATTCCAGCGATGCATTCCGGTGTTCACCAGGCCATTGCCACCGTCTGGCGCCTCGAGTCCGCGCGCATCACCGCGAGCGTGGCCCGCGTGGTGCGCGACATTGGCGTGGCCGAGGAACTCGCGCAGGACGCGCTGGTGGCCGCGCTGGAACACTGGCCCAGGGACGGCGTGCCCGACAACCCCGCCGCCTGGCTCATGACCACCGCCAAGCGCCGCGCGCTCGACCACCTGCGCCACCGCCAGATGGCCGAGGAGAAGCACGACGGCATCGCGGCCGACATGGAAGCCCTGGGCGCCACGCATGTGCCCGATTTTGTCGACGCGCTCGATGAGGCGCGGCAGGACGACATCGGCGACGACCTGCTGCGGCTGATCTTCACCGCCTGCCATCCCCTGCTGTCCACGGACGCCCGCGTGGCGCTCACGCTCAAGCTGCTCGGCGGCCTCACCACGCACGAGATCGCGCGCGCCTTTCTCGTGCCCGAGGCCACCATCGCCCAGCGCATCGTGCGCGCCAAGCGCACCCTCAGCGAGGCCGGCGTGCCTTTCGAGGTGCCGCGCGGTGCAGCGCTCGGCGAGCGCCTGGCCTCGGTGCTGGAGGTGGTCTACCTGGTGTTCAACGAGGGCTACACCGCCACCAGCGGCAGCGACTGGATGCGGCCCGCCCTCTGCGACGAGGCCCTGCGCCTGGGCCGCATGCTGGCGGGTATCGCGCCGCAGCAGCCCGAGGTGCATGGCCTGCTGGCCCTGACGGAGATCCAGGCCTCGCGCACGGCGGCGCGCACCGATGCGCAAGGCCGCCCCGTGCTGCTGGCCGACCAGGACCGTGGCCGCTGGGACCACCTGCTGATCCGCCGTGGCCTGGCCGCGCTGGACCGCGCCGACCTGCTCACCACCGAGCCCGGCCCGTACCACCTGCAGGCCGCCATCGCCGCCTGCCATGCGCGCGCCGTGCGCGCGGCCGACACGGACTGGGCACGCATCGCCGCGCTCTACGCCGAACTGGCCCGCGTGGCGCCCTCGCCGGTGGTTGAACTCAACCGCGCGGTGGCCGTGTCCATGCACGCCGGCCCGGCCGAGGCGCTGGTGCTGGTGGACGCGCTGTTGCAGGACAAGGCGCTGCGGCAATACCACTGGCTGCCCAGCGTGCGTGGCGACCTGCTGGCGAGGTTGGGCCGCCACGGCGAGGCGCGCACCGAGTTCGTGCGCGCGGCCGAACTCGCGGGCAACGAACGTGAAAAGAAATTCCTCATGGAACGGGCCGACAGTCTCACGCAAAACGGCACCGATGCAGCCGGGTAGAACCCCTCATGGCGTGCCAGCCGGCCGGGGTTGACACTGCTTCGCAACGCCGCACACTGCCCGTCATGGATCACGACATTCCCGACTTCCATACCGAGCCGTTTCGAGGCTCCAACCACGCCCCGCTGGACCCCGCCTCCGAGGCGGACGTCATCGTCATCGGGGCGGGCCCGGCCGGCCTCGCGACGGCGGCCAGCCTGGTGCAGCGCGGGCACAGCCCGCTGGTGTTCGACCGCGCGCAGGAAGTGGCATCGTCCTGGCGGCACCACTACGAACGGTTGCACCTGCACACCGTGAAGTCGCACTCGGCCTTGCCCGGCATGCCGTTCCCCGACAGCGCGCCGCGCTACGTGCCGCGCCAGGGCGTCGTCGACTACCTCACCGCCTACGCGCGCCAGCACGGCATCGACCCGGAGCTGGGCCAGAACGTGAAGGCCGTCGAACCCCGCCAGGAGCCCGGCGCGCCCTGGCAGGTCGTGCTGGCTGGCGGTCGCACGGTGTCGGCCAACCACGTGGTGGTGGCCACCGGTGCCAACCGGCAACCGCGCGTTCCCCGCCTGCCGGGCGAGGATGTCTTTCAAGGCCGCCTGGTGCACAGCCGCACGTACCGCAACGCCGCGCCATTCACAGGCCAGCGCGTGCTGGTGGTGGGCATGGGCAACACCGGCGCCGAGATCGCACTGGACCTCGTCGAGCACGGCGTGCGCGCCGCCCTCTCGGTGCGCTCGCCGATCAACATCGTGCGGCGCGACGTGCTGGGCCGGCCCACGCAGCTCTCCAGCATCATGCTGAGCAAGCTGCCCACGCCAGTGGGCGATGCGATCGCGTTGCTGCTGCGCAACCTCACCGTGGGCGACATGCGGCGCTATGGCCTGCCGTTCTCGCGCATGTCACCGCTGCGCCAGCTGCGCGAGGAAGGCAAGACGCCGGTGATCGACATCGGCACGGTGGATCGCATCAAGAACGGCGACATCCAGGTGTACCCCGGCATCCAGCACCTCACGGCCGGCGGGGTGCGTTTCATCGACGGCAGCGAACATCCCTTCGACACCGTGCTGCTTGCCACCGGTTACGACGCCGCGCTGGGTGAACTGTTTCCCTATACCCGCCTGTCGCTGGACGAACGCGGCATGCCGACGGAGGTGAGCGGAGAGGGCGCGCTCGAAGGCCTGCATTTCGTCGGCTTCGATGTGCGCCAGCCCGGCGGCCTGTTGCGCACCATCGCGCAACAGGCGCCGGTCGTGGCCGACCGCATTTCCGCCGCGCAGGCACGCACGCATGGAGGCCGGCATGGCTGAAGCCCGCACACGCATCCACATCGGTGCGCACGAAACCCTCATCGAAACCTGGTCACCCGAGGTGGGCATGGTCGAGTGGATGCTCGACATCGGCACCGAGGCGCTGGGCAACGGGCCGTTCCGTCACGCGCCCCCCACCGCGCTGGAGATCGAGAACGCGATCGAGCACGTGGAGAACGCGGTCATGCCCTTGCTGCGGCAGATGCCTCCCGGCACGCAGCTGGTGACGAGCGACGCCATCGCGCGCGAACTGCACCAGCTCACAAGCGAGCGAGGCGCGAGCGAGGCGCTGCTGCTGATCGACGACGTGGAGCTGGTCTTCAACCAGATCGCGGCGGTGTCGCTCGGCCGCCCCGCGCAGTCTGCCGGGCTGCCAGTGGGCGTGGAGTTTCCGGCCTACGTGGTCATCCTGCGCGAAACCATGCACCACCTGGGCTTTGCGTCGCTCACTGTGTTGCCTTCTCCCTCGTCTCCTTCCCATTGAGGTACCGATGCCCAGCCACGACACCCTCGAACGTTTCATTGCCATGGTGGAAAGCAATGCGCACGACCAGGTCATCGAAGCGTTCTATGCGCCCAACGCGAGCATGCGCGAGAACCAGTCGCCGCCCCGCGTGGGTCGGGACCAGTTGGTGGCCGGCGAACGCCAGGTGATGGCGCGGGCCTCCTCCATCAGCTCACGCTGCGTGCGCCCCGTGTGCACGAACGGCGACCATGTGGTGGTCCGCTGGGTGTTTCGTTTCGTCTGGAAGGACGACTCCGTGACCGAGATGGAAGAGCTCGCCTGGCAGCGCTGGGAGGGCGAGCGCATCGTGGAGGAGCAGTTCTTCTACGACCCGGCGCAACGCAAACCGCAGCCGCCGCCGGGCGTGGCCATCTGAGCAGAATGGGTGCCGGTTCGCGCTTCTTCATGCCTTGAAAAGTGCATTTCATTCTCAGGTTTAAACGTTTGGTTTAACTCCGCACGGCCCACGGCGCGCCTTTCAGACACTCCCTGACGCCCTATTTCTGGGCAGCGCACAGCGCTATTCCACAGATGCATGCGCGCTGTGGCACGCAACGATTCAGGGAGTCAAGAATGAACCGCAACCGCCACAGAGTGGTTTTCAACGCTGCGCGCGGCCAGCGCATGGTTGTTGCAGAGAACGCCAGCAGCGCCAGCGGCGAGACGCCCGCCGCACCGGACAGTGTCTTGTCGCCTCTGGCCCCGTTGGGCGATCTGGACATCTGCAAAGCCAGCCTGCTGCGCAACGTGGCGCTGCACCCGCTTACGTTGAGCATTGGCCTGGCGTTTACGCTGGGCGCGGTGTTCTACACCACCGCCCACGCCCAGATCGTGGCCGACCCCAACGCCCCCGCCAACCAGCGGCCCATCGTCCTGCAGACCGGCAACGGCATTCCGCTGGTGCAGATACGAACCCCCAGCGCTGCAGGCGTCTCACGCAATACCTACGGTCAGTTCGACATTCAGAGCAACGGCGCCGTGCTCAACAACGTGCGCTCCAACGCCGCGCAGACCCAGATCGGCGGGTTTGTACAAGCCAACCCGTTCTTGAGCACCGGCGCAGCCCGCGTCATCCTCAACGAAGTGAACTCGTCCAACCCGTCGTACCTGAACGGGCCGCTCGAAGTGGCCGGCCAGCGCGCCGAGGTGATCGTCGCCAACCCTGCAGGCATCCGCGTGAACGGGGGCACCTTTCTCAACGCGGCTGGCGTGACGCTGACCACCGGCACCCCGGTGATCAGGAGCGGCCACCTCGACGCGTTTCTGGTGGGCGGCGGCACGGTGCACATCGAAGGCCTGGGGCTGGACACGCGCACGGCCGACAGCACCACCATCCTGGCGCGCGCGGTGGAGGTCAACGCCGGTCTGTGGGCCGAGCACCTCAAGGTGGTGACCGGTGCGAACGAGGTCAGCGCCGATGCAAGCACCGTGACCTCCACACCCGCCAGCGCGCAGGGTGCGGCACCGCAGTTCGCGCTGGACGTAGCGGCCATCGGCGGCATGTACGCCGGCAAGATCCACCTCATCGGCACCGAAGCGGGGTTGGGCATCAACAACGCGGGCCGTATGAGCGCGAGCAGTGGCGACTTCGTGCTGCAGGCCGATGGCTGGCTGCGCAACACGGGCAGCGTGCAGGCCCAGGGCAACCTAGCCATCCAGACCACAGGGGCCATCAGCAACACCGGCGCCCATGCCGTGGTCAGCGCGCAGGGCGATGCCACCGTGTCCACCGGGAGCACGCTCGCCAACAGCGGCGGCGCCGCCGTGGTGGCACTGGGCAACCTCGGCGTGAGCGCGCCTGTCGTCAACAACACCGGCGGCACCCTCGCGGCCGGCGGCAACACCGTGGTGCAAGCCGCAAGCCTCACGGGCGATGGCACCGTGCAGGCAACAGGCAACCTGTCCATCGACCTCACGAGCGACTTCGAGAGCACGACGGACATCCTCTCCGGTGGTGACGCGAGCGTGAAGACCACCGGCAGCTTCACCAACCGGGCCAGGCTCCAGGCGGGTGGCACGGCCACGGTCCAGGCCACCGATCTCAACAACACGGCCACCGCAGAGATCTCGGGAGCCCGCACCACGCTCCGAGCCACGAACAACCTCGTCAACCGCGGCCTCATCGACGGTGGCGAGACCCGCATCGACGCAGGCACCCTCACCAACATCGGCACCGGCCTCATTTACGGCGACCACGTCGCCATCGCCGCCACCACCCTGACGAACGACACCGAGACCGTGGGCGGGACGAGATCGGACGCCGTCATCGCCGCCCGCGAGCGGCTGGACCTGGGGGTGGGCACCCTCACCAACCGCGAGCACGCACTCATCTTCAGCGCGGGCACCACGGCCGATGCGCTCAACATCGGCGGCGCGCTGGACGCCAGCGGCCATGCCACCGGCAGCGCCACCGCCATCCACAACAACAGCGCCACCATCGAATCCCTTGGCGGGGTCCACATCGCTGCCGCCCAGCTCAACAACACCAACCTGCACTTCGCCACCCGCGTGGACGTGGTGGGCGGCCCCGAGAGCCTGAAGTACATCCAGCCCGAGGGCAGCAGCACCAAGGTGCTGGCGAGCAACTTCGTGTGGGAGAGCTGGAGCCGCGCCGGCCAGTACCGCTACAACACCAGCCCGCCCATCGACAGCAGCGGCGTGCTGGGCGTCTCGCCCGTGCCGCGCGTGGGCGAGCAGGACTGCACGGGTGAAGAGCCCAACGAGGTCTGCACCCGCCTGCCCGGAGCCGACTACCTGGCCAGCAACCCCGCGTGGGCGTACTTCGGTCTGACCGCCCCGTCCGCCGAACCCGTGGCACCCACCCAGGCCGAGCCGGTGGCACCTGCCGCGTCCGCCGCCGCCAGCTGCACCACCGGCCCAGGCTACGACGCCAGCGCCTGCGCGGCCTACAACACCGCACTCACGCAGTACAACGCCGACAAGGCGGCCTATGACACCGCGTGGGCCAGCTACGCCACCGAGCACACCGCCTGGCAGAGCGATGCCGATGCGAAATACACCGCGCTGGACGGCAGGATCGAAACCTACAACGCCGCCTTTGCGGGTGCCGTGGTCAGAACCTGGACGGAATTCAACGTCACCCGCACCGAGAGCGAAACCCAAGTCGCCTCATCCGAGCCGGGGCAGATCCTCTCCGGTGGCGACATGCGGTTGAGCGGGGGCGACCTCGTCAACGACAAGAGCCGCATCATCGCGGGCGGCACCCTCACGGGGGACCTGGCCAACCTGCGCAACATCGAGGCCGAGGGCCAGCACATCGTGCACGAGGAAGGCACGAGCGAGTTCACCTGGCCGGACTGGAAGGGTGGCGTCAGGCGGTACCACAAGCGCGATTGGGGCGGCCAGGTCGCGTACCTGCCGGCCGACGAGGTGACCACCATCACCCTGCCCGTCACCGAGAAGCTGAGCAACACCCAGCCGGTGGGCACGGGCACCACCGTGCAGGCGCAGGGTGACACCAGCGTGGCCACCCCCTTGCCCACCAGCAGCCTGTTCGTCCAGCACGGCGATCCATCGGCCAACTACCTCATCGAGACCGACCCGCGCTTCACCAACTACCGCCAATGGCTCGGCAGCGACTACATGCTCAACGCCATGAGCTACGAGCCCGGTGCGGTGCACAAGCGCCTGGGCGACGGCTTCTACGAACAGCGCCTCATTCGAGAGCAGGTGGCCGAACTCACCGGCCGGCGCTTTCTGGACGGCTACGCCAGCGACGAAGCGCAGTTCCGCGCCCTCATGGACGCAGGCATGACCTACGCCCAGGAATGGAGCCTCGTCCCCGGCGTGGCGCTGAGCGCCGAGCAAATGGCGCGCCTGACCAGCGACATCGTCTGGCTGGTGGCCCAGGAAGTCACCCTGGCCGACGGCACACGCCAGACCGTGCTGGCCCCCAAGATCTATCTGCGCCCGCGCGAAGGCGATCTCGCGCCCAGCGGCGCGCTGCTCTCAGCCCAGCGCATCGACCTGAACCTCTCCGGCGACCTGCTCAACGCAGGCACCGTGGCGGGCCGCACCGTGGTCAACATCAACGCGCGCACCATCGACAACCTGGGGCAGATCACCGGCCAGGCGGTGGCCGTCACCGCCACCGAAGACGTCAACCTCATCGGCGGGCGCATCACCGCCCAGGACGCACTGAGCGTTCAGGCCGGCCGCGACGTGAACATCACCAGCACCACACAGAGCGGCTCCAACACCGTAGGCGCCTCCAGCTTCAGCCGCACCTCCATCGACCGTGTGGCAGGCCTCTACGTCACTGGCGAGAACGGCACGCTGATCGCCAGCGCCGGGCGAGACCTCGGCATCGTGGCCGGCGTCATCGAGAACGCGGGCACCGGCGACACACGCCTGCAAGCCGTGCGCGACGTGCGACTGTCCACCGTGACCACCGCCGTGCAGGAGAACAGCGTCCGTGATGAGAGCAACTATCTCAAAGGTGGCCGCAGCGAGGAGGTGGGCAGCCAGGTGCGCGGCGCGGGCAACGTCTCCATCGTGGCCGGCGGCTCCGTGGTGGCGCGCGCGGCAAACGTGCAGGCCGACAAGGCCTTGAGCGCGCAAGCCGGTGGCGACATCACCATCGAAGCCGGCGAGGCCAGCAGCAACCACGCCCTGGGCTACAAGACCGAGAGCGGTGGCCTGCTGGGCAAGCGCAGCACCACAGTGCGCACGAGCGAAGAATCCACCATCGCGGTCGAATCGAGCCTGGGCGGGCGCGAAGTGAGCCTGCAAGCCGGCCAGAACGTCACGGTGCGCGGCTCCTCAGTGGTCAGCGACCAAGGCACCGCCCTGGTGGCAGGCGAACAGATCAGCATCGAAGCGGGCGAGAACCGCTACAGCCAGAGCCAGTTCCGCGAAGACCGGCGCTGTCGGGGTGTCGCTGGCGGCACGTGGGAACTTGTGGATTCCTGCCGCTGGCGCTGGAGCGGCTGCTGTCAACACGTCTTTCAACAACCTCTACTACGGGGAAGAAACGAGTGTGTTTTGGGCGGCCGTTCTTGGTGCCGGAGCAGCAACGTTCGCTCCATTTGCCGGAGGAGCGGCAACTAAGCTCTCGTCACCGCTATTCAGTAGTTCAGCGCGGATTCCCATCAAGGGCCCTACGCCTGTATTTCCCGCTCATGGCACTCTGAATCCAATTCCTAAACAGATCGGCAGTGTTGTTGAGACAGGAGTGAGCAATATGCCCAGTTTCATCCCATTGGACAACGGAAAGAAGGGAGCCAAACAATGATCAGAGGATGGATAAATTGGTTTGGCGAAGTCAACCAAAGATATGGACGGTTTATGCATGAGAGCGCCCAAGTACAGACCTTGGACGACTTGATCTTTTGGCTTGTGGCGTTCGGGTCATTCTGGCTTCTTGTCTGGAACACAGATGTCCTAGAGCCATGGACATCAGAACTCTTCACACAATGGTTTGGTTGGGAGCCATCAGACCTACCCAGCGAAGGCAAGATGCGTTGGCGCCGCATGTGGTCGACGGCGATCTGCCTCACCGGCATGGTGTCCATGACTGGCTTGTACTTGCGCAACATGTACGAGGCAAAGAAGAGGCGCGGGAAATGATGCCCAGGCGATGCTCTGAGCATTCGCGTTACGCACTGCCGCGACCACTGAAGCACCACCATGATTCGACGACTTTATGACCGCATGAGTCAAATCAACCAGAACTACGGCCTGTTCATGGATCGCATGACAAATGTTGAGACGTTTGGCGCGTTGATTTTCATGCTCGTATTGGCCTTCTCCGCATGGGGTTTTGCTTGGTACGCACATGTCATCGGCCCTTGGGTTGACAGCCTCATGGGATGGGGGCCCCATGACATCGACTCCGCAGGAAAAATCCGCTGGAGACGGATCTGGTCCACGGCGATCTGCTTGCCCGGAATCATTGCTTGCATCGGGCTGTACATACGCAACCGACGCAGGTGATGCAAAGCCAAGGCCGCCCAGGCCTGCAACGACGGCAACGCCGCCGCGTGCCAGGACATCACCGCACCATCAACCAGTTCGCCGCGCAAGGCCAAGCCGAGATGAATCAACTTGTGCAGGAACTCAAGCCCAGCTGCGCCCCGCCCAAGGACTGCGCGCAGGCGGCCAACTGGGCCAACAACGAACTCAAGACCTTGCAGCAGTTCGGCAACCAGGTGTGGGCGAGCAGCGCCAGTGGAGCGGTTTCGCCTACGGTGGGGTTGGAAGCGTTGGTGGGCCCGGGTGTGGGGGCTGCAGCGCGGTTGGCGGCGGGTGGGTTTGTGGTGGCTGCTGGGTTTGATGCTGCCGGGCAGTATGTGCAGAGCGGCACCGTGCGGCCTCAAAGGCTAAGTGAATTTGCGTGTTGACGGAAGTAATCCGTGAGCCGACGCGAGGAGACGCATGAATGAGACAGCCTCAGACAGGGGAGAAACCGTTTGCCAACCGCAAGAAGAAGCGGCCCGAGGACTACGGCATCTATTGCTCCAATGACAGGGTCAGCGTAGACATCTCCCGCCAAGGAAAACGCCTGAGAAAGGCGTTCATGTACTCGGTTCACGGGCCCGATGGTGCGCTGAAGGCTGCCCGAGCCTGGCGAGACCAATTGATTGCAACGGTGCCCTTGCGGTACAGACGCGATCTTGCTCAACGGCCCAAGAAAAACAGCAAAGGCATACCAGGTGTGTTCTGTGTTCGCCATGCGACGGGCGAACCGCGGATGTGGGTGGCCACCACTCAGCTGGCGCCAGGGACCATTCTTTCCAAGGCGTTCAGCACAGGCCGCTATGGACGCAACGCCAGGAAGATGGCCATTGCCGAGAGAGCCCTGCAGCTGGAATTGATGCCGCTCAACGTGATCACGGGGGGGATGTCATCTGAGCTTGCAGCGGTCGTCCAGCGGTACCGGGGAACGCCAGCGCCGATCGATCTGCCGTATGACGAATCGCTCCTGCAAGTTCCCGAGATACCTCCAGAGGTGTCTGTAAAGCGAATCAAGTCTGGCTATTCGGGGGTTATTTGCGAGCTGAACCAGGCACAACAGCCGGTGGCCTGGGTTGCCCGGACCAGGGTGGGCGGGGTAGAGCAAAAGAAGGCTTTTTCCATCCGCGTTTATGGAACGGGCAACGCCAAGAGGCTTGCGGTGGATGAGCGCCTTGCCCAATTGCGGCGAGCGCGCGCGGCAACGCCATTGCGATGAAAACACTTTGACGCAGCTGGAGAAACCGTTGGAAGGGGCTTGCCTTGTATCGCACAGGGTCAGCAGCGCATACGGAACTGTTGATCGCGTGCTTTTTTGCGCTCGGCGCTGATCCAGTCTTGCATCTGTCCTGACTGAGGTTGCCGCGCCATGGCGTCATAGTGCTTTACCCTGGCGTCAAGTGCATCGCACGAGGTTGTTGGACTGGCTTGGTGCTGCTGAACAATGGTGACGCTTCGTGTGACACCCGGTGAGGTGTTTCGCCCGTTCAACTGCTGCCGACCCAACTCAACCTGCTGATCAAATGGCATGCCCTGGCGTACCGTCATGATCCTCTCCACCAGGCTGTTGCGTTCTCGGCAATGGGTGTTGGCCCAGAACTTCCCGCCGTTGTACGCGCGGCAGTAGTAAAGCTCGGCGCTCAGGCCGGCTGACGAGAACGTCGTCATAGCAATGAATGCTGCGATGCATCGCATGAAGCCTCCCCCTTGTGATCCTGGTTTTTGTGTCACTGCATTCTATGAAGGCGATGCAAAGATAGTTGGCTCTCATCGAATCAAGACGACCGGCCTCGTGAGGTGACGCGTTCCCGAGGCGTCCCCGCTCCTTCGCGCTGCCTTTGCGTCGGCCACGCCTGCATGCTGAACGCATCCGCCAGAAAGTCGATCATCAGCCGCACCTTGGGCGAGATGAATTTGCGCGACGGGTAGACCACGTACACGCCGAGCTCGATGGACTTGAATGCCGGCATCAGTTCCACCAGCGCGCCCGCCTGCAGGTCCGTTCCCACCAGGAAGGACGGTTGAAGCACGATGCCCTGGTGGCGCAGGGCGGCGGTGCGGCAGGTGTCGCCGTTGTTGCTGCGCATGCGGGGCGACACCTTGACCGTGACCGGGCCGTCGGGCCCCGTGAACCCCCAGTGGTCGCCCATGGAGAACAGGCTGTACGCCACCACCTGGTGGTCTGCCAGTTCGGCCGGGTGGCGCGGCGTGCCGTGCCGCCGCAGGTAGGCGGGCGACGCGCACAGCACCAGGCGGGTGCTGGCGATCTGGCGGCTCACCAGACTGGAGTCGGGCAGGCGGGCAATGCGCACCGCCATGTCGAAGCCTTCGTCCACCAGGTCGACCACGCGGTCCGACAAGGTCACGTCCAGCATCACTCTCGGGTGACTGTCCATGAATGCCGCCCACAGCGGTGCCAGGTGCAGCAGGCCGAAGGTGAAGGGCGCGTTGATGCGCAACAGCCCGGCGGCCTCGCCACTGCGCGAGGTGATCTCCGCCTCGGCCTCGTCCACCGTGGTCAGCACCTCCTTGCAGCGCAGGTGGAACACCTCCCCCTCGGGTGTGAGCGAGAGGCGCCGCGTGGTGCGGTTGAGCAGGCGCACACCAAGGTGCGATTCCAGTTCGGCCACGTGCCTCGACACAGCCGCGCGCGACATCGGCAGGGCGTCGGACGCGCCCACGAAGCTGCCGGCGTCCACCACCGCCACAAACACCCGCATCGCTTCGAATCGGTCCATTTATCTCAATTCAAGGAACAGTTTGTCTCATTGAATCATGTTTATCTCTGGATGTGGAACTTTTAGAGTGCAGGCATTGGTTGAACCCAGGAGAACCTCATGAACCGCCTGCCCACGCTTTTCGTTTCCCACGGTGCGCCCACCTTCGCGCTGGAGCCCGGCCTGGCCGGCCCGCGCCTGCAGGCGCTCGGCCGTGCCTTGCCCAGACCGCGCGCGGTGCTGGTCGTCTCGCCCCACTGGATGACGCGCGGTGCCCGCGTCGGTATGTCCGGGCAGCCCGCCACCATCCACGACTTCGGTGGCTTTCCGCAGCCGCTGTACGAGATCGCCTATCCCGCCGCCGGACACACCGCGCTGGCGCAGCGCACGCTGGACGTGTTGAAGCAGGCGGGCTGGATGGTGCAGGGCGAGGAGCACCGGGGCCTGGACCATGGCGCCTGGGTGCCGCTGCTGTACCTCTACCCGGACGCGGACGTGCCGGTGTTCCAGGTCTCGCTGCCCATGGGGCTGGACGCCCAAAGTGCCTGGGCCTTTGGCCAGGCACTCGCGCCGCTGCGCGATGAAGGTGTGCTGGTGGTCGGCTCTGGCAGCCTCACGCACAACCTCTACGAGTTCCGCGCCGGCCATGGGCATGAAGAGGCCTATGCCACCGAGTTCGTGGCGTGGGTGCGCGAGGCCGTGCGGCAAGGGGACAGCGAACGCGTGCGCCGCACGCTCGACGACGCGCCCCACGCGCAGCGCGCCCACCCGACCACCGAGCACTTCCTGCCGTTGCTGGTGGCCGCCGGTGCGGCCGGCGAAGGCACGGTGGCGGAGGTGATCGATGGCGGCATCACCCACGGCGTGCTGTCGATGGACAGCTTCGTGTTCGCATCATGAGCGATGCCATCGTCATCCAGCGGCCGGCGGCTGCGAGCGGGCTCATCCTGCTGTTCCATGGGGTGGGCAGCCAGCCCGCCGATCTCGTGCCGCTGGGCCAGGTGCTGGCGCGCCAGCATCCGTCGGCCTGTGTGGTGAGCGTGCGTTCGCCCAACCCGTCGGGCCTGGGTCGGGGCTGGGAGTGGTTCTCTGTGCTGGGTGTCACCGAGGAGAACCGCCCCGCGCGCGTGGCCAGCGCCATGGCACCGTTTGCCGACACGGTGCGGCACTGGCAGCGCCTGAGCGGGGTGGGCGCGGCCGCCACCACACTCATCGGCTTCTCGCAAGGCGCCATCATGGCGCTGGAGTCCACCCGGCATGCGCCTGCGCTGGCCGGCACCGTGGTCTCCATCGCGGGCCGCTTCGCGCAGGCGCCCACGGCCCTGGCCGCAGGCACGCGCGTGCACTTCATGCACGGTGACGCCGATGGGGTGATGCCGGTGCATCTCGCACTTGAGGCGCACGCCGCGCTGTCCGCTCTCGGCGCAGCGGTGACGCTCGATGTGTTCCCCGGCCTCGGCCACGGGGTGGATCAACGCGTTCTGGAGGCGATCCTCCAGCGCCTGGCGCCGGCCACCACGGCCTAGCGCTCCTGCCCGGCCGGCGCGACCTGCCGCGCCATGAACACCTGGTGCAGCGTGATCTTGCGCACCTCGACCTGGCTGGCCTCGATGTGAGAGCGCATCAGCAGGTCGGCGCGGTCGGCCTTGCGCGCGAGGATGGCGCGCAGGATCTTGGCGTGTTCGTCGTAGGTGGCGTCGATGCGCACCTGCTTGAGGAAGTCCAGCCGGCGGATGATGCGGATGCGCTCGGTCAGCTCGTGGTGCACGCGCGCCATCTCGGGGTTGCCGGCGGCGCGCACGATGGCTTCATGGAAGTCCTCGTCCCACTCGGCCACCTGAACCGCATCGCTGCTGCGTTCGGCCACCGGCACCAGCCACCGGTCCTTGAGCGCCTGCAGGGCCGGGCCCGAGGTCTCCACCTCCTGCTGGCACAGGCGCTGAACGGCCGTGGTCTCCAGCACCATGCGCAGGTCGTAGAGCTGGTCGAACTTGTCGAAATCGAACGGCAGCACACGCCAGCCGCTGCGGAACATCACCTCCACCAGACCTTCCTGCTGCAGACGGGTCAGCGCCTGGCGCACCGGCGTGCGCGACACCTCGAGGCGGTTGCACAGCTCGTGCTCGCTGAAGCGGTCGCCCGGCACCATGCGGAACTCGGCGATGTCGCGTTTGAGCTGTTCGTAGACCTCGCTGGCGCGTGAGCGATGGACCGGCGCGAGCGGCGCGGTGACAGGGCGGCGGGACGTGGTGATGGGCACGGGGAAACTCTATCAGGCCGTCGTCTTCAGGGTGGTGATCAGTTGTGCGCTGGTGGCCGTCCAGCCGACGATGGCGCCCTGCGCGCGCAGCATCTCCACAGCCGCCGCCTTGAAGTGTGGGAAGTAGCTTTCGGTGCAGTCTTCCAGCAGCAGGCAGTCGTAACCCCGGTCGTTGGCCTCGCGCATGCTGGTCTGCACGCACACCTCAGTGGTCACGCCCATGAAGATCAGGTGGGTGATGCCGGCCTGCTGGAACTGCGCGTGCAGCGTGGTGCCGTAGAACATGCCTTTGCCCGGCTTGTCGATCACGGTCTCGCCGGCCACGGGCGAGAGCGCGGGAATGATCTGGTTGCCTGGTTCGCCCGCCACCAGGATGCGGCCCATCGGCCCCACGTCGCCAATGCGCAGGCTGGGGTTGCCGCGCAGGCGCTTGGCCGGCGGGCAGTCGGACAGGTCGGGCTTGTGGGCCTCGCGCGTGTGCACCACCATGCCGCCCGCGCGCCGCCACGCACCCAGCGCGGCCTGGCACGCAGGAACGATGGCCGCGAGGAGTGACACGTCGTTGCCCAGCGTCTCGCCGAAGCCGCCGGGTTCGATGAAGTCGCGCTGCATGTCGATGATGACCAGCGCGGTGTGCGCGACGTCGAAGTCGTACGCAAAAGGTCGGGCGTCGATCTGCATGTTCAATGGCCTCCGCCCATGTGGGCTCCGAGTGTCTGCCGGTTCGCGGATTCGCCGGGTGTCTCGAACACGATGCGGCCCTCGCTCATCACCACGATGCGGTCGGCCAGTTCCAGCAGCTCGTCCAGGTCTTCGCTGATCAGCAGCACCGCGCCGCCTTGTGCCCGCACGCCGCGCAGCCGGCCGTGAATTTCCTTCACCGCCGCGAAGTCCAGCCCGAACACCGGGTTGGCTGCGATCAGCACGCTGATCTCGCCATGCAGCTCGCGCGCGAGCACGGCGCGCTGCACGTTCCCGCCCGAGAGGCTGCGGATCGGCGCGCCTTCGCCCTGTGTCTTGATGCCGTAGCTGGCGATCCATTCGCGAGCGCGGCTGCGCCAGTGGCCGAAGCGCAGGCGCCCGCCGCCGCACAGGGGCGGGCGGTCGAAGTCGCGCAGGGCCATGTTCTCGGCCACCGAGAGCTCGCCCACGCAGGCGTTGCGCAGCGGTTCCTCGGGCAGGCTGCGCACCTTCAGGCGGTGGTTCTCTTCGCGCCGCGCGTGGTAGGGCTGGCCTTGCACCGTCACCGCACCAGCCGCGCGCGGGCGCTGGCCCACCAGGGCTTCCACCAGTTCGCGCTGGCCATTGCCGGAGACCCCGGCGATGCCGAGGATCTCGCCCGGCGCCACGGCCAGGCTCAGGTCCTGCACGGCGAGCGTGCCCCGGTCGCCCATCACCTGCAGGCCTTGCACCTGCAGCGAAGCGGGCGCACCTGGCCCTGCCGGTGGCAAGGCCGCGCGCGTGAGCTCGGGTCCGGTGGCGGCAGCGGATTCGCCCACCATCGCCTGCGCCAGCAGCGCCGGGCTGGTGTCGGCCACGGCGCAGTGGTGCACGGCCCTGCCCCGGCGCAGCACGGTCACGTCGTCCGCGTAGGCCATCACCTCGCGGAACTTGTGCGTGATGATGAGCACAGTGCACAACCCGCTGCGCGCGAACTGGCGCACGTGGCCCAGCACCTCGTCGGCCTCCTGCGGCGTGAGCACCGAGGTCGGCTCGTCGAGGATCAGCAGGCGGGGTTTGAGATACAGCTGCTTGAGCAGTTCCAGCTTCTGTTTCTCGCCGGCGGCCAGCGACTGCGGTCGTGCGTCCAGGTCAAGCCGGAACGGGGTGGACGACAGAAAGCGCTCCAGGTCGGCGCGCTGCTGTTTCCAGTCGATCACCGCCGGCGTCTTGCCGCCGGCCAGCAGCAGGTTCTCGGCCACGGTCATGCCCGGCGCCAGTGTGAAGTGCTGGTACACCATGCCGATGCCCAGCGCACGCGCCACCACCGGGTTGGGAATGGCCTGCTCCCGCCCGTCGATCAGCACGCTGCCCGAGGTGGGGCGCTGGAAGCCCGCCACGCATTTCACCAGCGTGCTCTTGCCCGCGCCGTTCTCGCCCAGCAGCGCGTGCACGGTGCCGGGCGCCACTTTCATGCTCACACCGTCCAGCGCCTTGAAGCTGCCGAACTGCATGCCCATCTCGTAGGTGTCCAGCGCGAGCGCGCCCGTGGGCAGGGGCAGGCCGCCGATGGGGGTGTCGGCGCTCATGCGATCGCTCCCAGCACGTCGTCGGACGTGGCGTGTGCACCGAACACGCCACCCTGCATGGTGATCATCTTCAGCGCTGCCTCGTGGTTGCCCTTGTCGGTCGCTGCGGTGCAGTCCGAGAGCAGCAGGCACTCGAAGCCACGGTCGTTCGCGTCGCGCATGGTGGTGTGCACGCAAACGTCGGTGGTGATGCCGGTGAGGATCAGGTTCTGGATGCCGCGCGTGCGCAGCAGCAGCTCCAGGTCGGTCGCGTAGAACGAGCCCTTGCCCGGTTTGTCGATGATCGCCTCGCCTGGCAGCGGCGCCAGCTCGGGGATGATCTCCCAGCCCGGCTCGCCGCGCACCAGGATGCGGCCGCACGGTCCGTCGTCGCCGATGCCCACGCCGTCGGTGCCGATCTGGCGCGAGCGCCAGCGCTTGTTGGCCGGCAGGTCCGAGAGGTCAGGCCGGTGGCCTTCGCGGGTATGGATGATGTGATAACCCGCCTCGCGCATGCCGGCCATCAGCACCTTCAGCGGCGCGATGGGTGCTCGCGTGAGCGAGATGTCGTAACCCATCTTGTCCACATAACCCCCCACGCCGCAGAAGTCGGTCTGCATGTCGATCACGATCAGCGCGGTGTTGTCCGGCCGCAGGTCGCCGTTGTAAGGCCACGCATACGGTTTGGCATCGACGAAACGTTCCATGTCCACCTCTACTTGTTGGAGGAAAGCTCTGTCGGGCTGCCGGGCACGATCACGCCGGGCCGGCAGGTGATGACGAGGATGAGCAGCGTGAGCACGTAGGGCACGATGTTGAAGAGGTGGTAGCCCCAGCCGATGCCCACCGACTGCAGCGCCGGGCCGATGGCCCCAGCGCCACCGAACAGCAGGGCCGCGCCCACGCAGCGCAACGGGCTCCAGCGCGCGAAGATCACCAGTGCCACCGCGATCAGGCCTTGCCCGCTGGAAATGCCTTCGTTCCAGCTGCCCGGGTAGAACAGCGTGAGCGAGGCGCCGCCCAGACCTGCGATCAGGCCGCCGCCTGCGGTGGCCGCAATGCGGATACCCGACACCGAGTAACCCAGCGCGCGCGTGGCGTGCGCGGAATCGCCTGCCATGCGCACCAGCAGGCCGGCGCGCGTGCTCGCGAAGGCCCACCACATGGCCACCGCCAGCAGCAGGCCGATGGGCAGCAGCGCGTTGATCTGCAGCGCGGCGCGCACGGCGGCCGAGTCGCTCCAGAAACCCAGCGGAATGGCGGGCAGTTGCGCGGCCTGCGGCTGGATCAGCGGCTTGCCCAGGTAGAAGGCCAGCCCCATGCCCAGCAGCATGAGCGCGATGCCGGTGGCGATGTCGTTCACGCGCGGCAGCGAACACAGCAGACCGTGCAGCGTGGCCAGCAGCGCGCCGGCCACGGCGGCAGCCAGCACGCCGATCCAGGGTGAGCCGCTGAGGTACGAACCCCCGAACGCCACCATGGCCGAGAGCACCAGCACGCCTTCCAGGCCCAGGTTGATGCGGCCCGCCTTCTCCGTCAGGCATTCGCCCAGGCTCACGAAGAGAAAGGGCACGCCCACGCGCAACGCGCCGCCGACGATGCCGGCGAGAAAGATCAGCAACTGGTCGCCGGTCATGAGGGCTCTCCCCGGGTTGGTGGGGCTGACGGGATGACAACGGGCACCGGTTCGGATGGGCCGAAGTGGCCGATGCGATCGAGGAAGCGTTTCCAGTCCAGGTCGCGCAGCGCTTCGCTGGCGAGGATCAGCACGAAGGCGATGCCTTGCAGCAGGAGCACGGACGCGTCGGGCAGGCCCAGGCGGCGCTGCAGCAGACTGCCGGCCGCGCCGAAGCCACCGAACAGGATCGCGACCGGAATCACCGCGATCGGGTGGTGCCGCGCCATGAACGACACCAGGATGCCCGCGTAGCCGTAACCCGCGATCAGCGAGGCGTTGGCGCTGGTGTGCACGGCCGCCACCTCGATCGCGCCGGCCAGGCCGGCGGCCGCACCGCCGAGCGCGCACGCGATCACGATGAGCCGCGTGGCCGGCAGGCCCACCAGCTGCGCCGCACGCGGGTTGCCGCCCACCACCTGCACCGAGAAACCGGACGGTGTGAGCCGCAGCCACAGCCCGGCCAGCAGGCAGACCACGATGCCGATGACCAGGCCCCAGTGCACATCGGAACCGCCCATGCCGCCGATCAATAGGCCATCGGCCAGCGCGGGGGTGGACGGCTTGTTCAGGCTGGCCGGATCGCGCAGCGGCCCTTCCACGATGTGTTTGAACAGGCCGATGGCCACGTAGGCCAGCAGCAGGCTGCTGATGGTTTCGTTGATGCCGCGGAACTGGCGCAACCAGCCGGCCAGCGCGATCCAGAGCGCGCCGGCCAGGGCACCGGCGATGCACACAGCCAGCGTACCCACCAGGTTGCCGGGCAGCGGCACTGCATGGGCCAGTGCCGCGCAGGCCAGCCCGCCGAGCACCAGGGCGCCCTCGCCGCCGATCACGGTGAGCCCCGCGCGCGCGGGTATGGCCACGCACAGCGCGGTGAGCATCAGCGGCGCGGCGCGCTGCAGCGTGTTCTGCCAGGAGTACGCGTCGCCGAACGCACCCTTGAACAGCAGCACCCACACTTCCACCGGGTCCACGCCGGCGAACGAGACGATGAGCCCGAACAGCAGCAGGGCCGCGAGGATCGCGCCGATGGGCAGCAGGATGTTGCGCATGGTGGCCGCCGCGACTTCAGACGCTGCCTTGCACGCCTTCGACCAGGTAGTTCATCTTTTCCAGATCCAGGTCGGTCTGCTTGAACACCTTGCCGGCGGGGATCACGGTGGCGCCCTTGTTGTCCTTGATCGGTCCCTTGAAGATGTCGAAGCTGCCGGCCATCATCTGCGCCTTGATGCCGTCGGCCTGCTTCTTCGCGGCGTCGGTCACGGCGGGGCCGTAGGCCGAAGGCTTCACGAAACCTTCCTTCAGGCCACCGCGCACGAAGTTGGGGTGTGGCTTGCCGCTGCGCGCGGCCTCCAGGAACTGGGTGTAGGCGGTGAGCCAGTTCCATTCGGCACCGGTCAGGTACGCCTGCGGCGCCAGTTTGGCCTGGCTGGCGTGGTAGCCGCAGACCATCTTGCCGCGCTTGGCGGCGGTCTCCACGATCACCTTCGGGCCGTCCACGTGCATGGTGAACACGTCCACGCCCTGGTCGGCCATGCTGTTGGTGGCCTCGGCCTCCTTCACGGGCATGGACCAGTCACCGGTGAAGATCACCTGCGTGGTGATGCCGGGCTTGACCGAGCGAGCGCCCATGGTGAAGGCGTTGATGTTGCGCAGCACCTGCGGGATCGGTTTGGCGGCGATGAAGCCGATCTTGCCGCTCTTGCTCATGTGGCCCGCGATCACGCCGTTGAGGTACTGGCATTCGTCGATGTAGCCGAAGAAGCTCGCGGTGTTCTTCGGGTGCTTGCCCTCGGTCCACATGCCGCCGCAGTGGGCGAAGCGTGCATCGGGGAATTTGGCGGCCACCGCCAGCATGTGCGGGTCGAAGTAGCCGAAGGAGGTGGGGAACACCAGCGAGGCGCCGTCCTGGGCGATCATGCCCGTCATGCTGCGCTGCACGGCGGCCGTCTCGGGCACGTTCTCCTCTTCGACCACTTTCACGCCCGCCATTTTCTTGAGCTGCGCGGCCGCCTCGGCGTGCGCCTGGTTATAGCCGTAGTCGTCGCGCGGGCCGACGTAGATCACGCCCACGGTGATGGGTTTCTGCGCGAAGGCAAAGGGGCTGCTGGCGGCCGCGCCGAGCGCGGCCAGGGTCTTGAGGGTCTCGCGGCGGGTGAAGGCGGGGTGGTGCATGGAACGCTCCTGGTTGGTGGAAGGGCGGGAGAGATGGGTGACCCAGGGACACCGCGGGTCCGGCTTTGCCGGCCCCAGGTGTCGCTCCCCTCCCGCCGAAGGCGAGAAGGAGGGGGGAGGCGCCGAAGGCGACGCGGGGGGTGGTGTTTCATGACATGAGGCTCACGTGCGCGGAGACGACGCGCCAGCCCTCTGGTGTGCGCAGCCAGGTCTGGCTCTGGCGACCCACACGCTCGTTGCCGGCGCGATGGAACTCGGTGTTGGCCGTAGCGAAGTCCGTGCCATAGGTGGTGATGACGGTCCTGCCCAGCGTGCGCGCGAGGCCCGCCGACGGGCGGCCGGCGCGGAAGGCCTGGATCTCGTCGTAGCCGTAGAGGTTTTCCGTGGCGCCATAGCGCAGCGTGTGCGGGCTGTTCCAGAACAGCTCGTCGAGCACGGTCACGTCGTTGGTGACCAGCGCCACCTCGTAGCGTTCGAACGCGGCCGTCACTTCGTCCTGCACGTCAGGAAGGTTGATGTGCATCACAAAGCGGGTTCTTTCAGGTGAGCCACGCCGGCCCGGGCCAACGCCCGGCCCGCGCGCAGCGCGAGGTCCTCGCGCCAGGGCGCGGCGATGAGTTGCACGCCGATGGGCAGGCCATCGGTGCCGGTCGGCCACATCGGCGCGGCCACCACCGGGCAGCCGGCGAACGAAATGGGTTGCGTGAGCAGGCCGATGGAGGGCCGGCAGGGAAAGCGCTGGCCATTGATCTCGATCCACTCGGTGCCGATGGCCGGCGCGGCCACCGGCGTGGCGGGCGCGATCAGCACGTCCCAGTTCTGGAACAGGGCATTCACGGCGTCGCGGTAGACGCGGCGGAAGCGCTGGGCGCGCACATACCAGGCGGCGGGCTGCAGCGCACCGGAAATGAAGCGGTCCACCGACAGCGGCTCGAAGTCGGCGGCCTGCGTGCGCAGGCGCTGCAGGTGCAGCGCACCGCCCTCGCTCGCGCTGGTGATGAAGGCGGCCGCGCGGGCCTGCGCGGCGAGCGGCCATTCCACCGTGGCGCTGGCGCCCAGCGAGGCGGCGGCCGTGGCCACTGCCTCGCGCGCGGGTGCGCTGGCGTGCTCCACGAAGTAGCCGCCCAGCAGGCCCACGCGCAGGCCGTCGACACCGAGGTCGAGCTTGGGCACGGCGGCTTGCACGGTGGTGGCGAAGCAGCCGGGGTCCAGCGGGTCGGGGCCCTGCAGTGCGTCGTAGGCGAGGGCCAGGCCATCGAGGTCGTCGGCGAAGGGGCCGAGGTGGTCGATGCTGTTGACGAAGGGATAGCTGCCGCGCCGCGACAGCCGGCCGAAGGTGGGCTTGAGGCCCCACACGCCGCAGAACGACGATGGCACGCGGATCGAACCGTTGGTGTCGGAGCCGAGCGTGAGCGGCACCTGCCCCGCCGCCACTGCGGCACCCGAACCGCCCGAGGAACCGCCGGCCACATGGCCTGGCCGGTGCGGGTTGTGGCAGGGACCGTAGTGGGTGTTCTCGGTGGTGAAGCCGTAGGCGTACTCGTCCATGTTCAGCGAACCCACCAGCACCGCACCGCTGTCCTGCAGGCGCTGCACCAGCACCGCGTCCGCGGTGGCCGGCGGGTTCGAGCGGTTCACCCTGGAGCCGGCCAGCGTGACCTCGCCCGCGATGTCGAACAGGTTCTTCACCGCGAAGGGAACGCCCGCCAGTGGGCCCAATGGCTCGCCGCGTGCGCGCTGCGCGTCCACCTGCGCGGCCTGGGCACGAGCGGCCTCGAAGCGCGTGCCAGTGAAGGCGTTCACGCGCGCTTCGGTGGCTTCGATGCGGGCGATGCATGCTTCCAGCACCTCGCTGGCGCTGCGCTGGCCGCTGGCCACGGCCTGCGCGATCTGGCTGAGTGACGGAGTCAATGGCATGTCAGTGGGACCCGGTGGTGAAGGGGGCGGGGCAGTACAGCTCGGCCACCTCGTCCTCGTCGTGCAGCGGCACGGCGTCGAGCAGCGCGGCCATGCCGGCCGTGCGCTGCAGGTGGGTCGCCACGCGCGCAGCCTGCGCCGCCTCCAGCGGCAGGCCCACCGCCACGGCGGCGGCCTGCACGTAGGCCAGGGTCTGTGCTTCGTCCATCACCGGCGCACCTCGCGCTGGAAGATCTCCAGGCTGCGCTTCTTGGCGGCGATGAAGCTCGGCTCGGACAGCGTGGCCGTGGTGCGCGGGCGCGCGTCTTCGTAGGGCAGGATCTCGGCCACCTTGGTGGGCCGCTTGGTGAGCAGGAGCACCTCATCGGCCAGGTAGACGGCTTCTTCCAGGTCGTGCGAGACCAGCATCATGGTGGTGCCGGTCTGCATGAACACCTCCTGCAGCTTCTCGCGGATGAACAGCGTCATCTCGAAGTCCAGTGCGGAGAAGGGTTCGTCCAGGAACAGCACCTCGGGGTTGGGCGCAAGCGCGCGCATGATCGACGCCGTCTGCTGCTGCCCGCCCGAGAGCTCGTAGGGGTAACGGTTCAGGTCGAACTTCACGTCGAAAGAGGCCACCAGTTCCTGCATGCGGCGGTCCACCTCGGCCTTGCTCCTGCCCTCGAGCTTGAGCGGGTAGGCGATGTTGTCGATGGTGCGCATCCACGGGAACATCGCTTCGCGGTAGTTCTGGAACACGTAGCCGATCTTGGTGTCCTTCAGGCTCTTGCCGTCGAACAGGATCTCGCCGCTGTCGATCGGGATGAGGCCCGCGATCATGTTGATCAGCGTGCTCTTGCCGCAGCCGTTGGGCCCGAACACCGAGACGATCTTGTGTTTGGGGATGTCGAGATCGAAGTTCTCGTACAGCGGCCAGCCCGCAAAGTACTTGGTGAGACCGCGGATGGTGATGTGCGTGCCGGCCGGCCCCGGCTGGAAGGTGGGGGCGGGCACGTCGGCGTCATACACCGGTGCGTTGACGACTGTGTTCATCTTCCACTCCAGTGCACGATCTTGCGTTCGATCAGAAGAAAGAGGACGTTGAGCGCATAGCCCAGTGCGCCAGCCGCCAGGATCGAGGCGTACATGTCCTTCACGTTCATCACCTGCTGCGAGTTGATGATCCGGTTGCCCAGGCCGCTGTCGGCGCCGATGAACATCTCCGCCACGATCACGATGACCAATGCCATGGATACCGCCGAGCGCAGGCCCACGAAGCTGGGTTGCAGGCTTTCCCACACCAGCACGTCCTTGAACACCTGCCAGCGCGTCGCGCCCATCACCTTGGCCGCCATCACGCGCTGCTTGCGTGCGTTGATCACGCCATAGGCGCTGTTGAAGACCACGATCAGCAGCGCACCGAAGGCAGCGATGGCGACCTTGTTGATGTCGGACACACCGAAGATCATGAGGAACAGCGGGATCAGTGCGGACGAGGGCGTGGAGCGGAAGAAGTCGATCAGGAACTCCACGCTGCGGTAGGCCTTCTCGTTGCTGCCGAGCAGCACGCCCAGTGGCATGCCCACCACGGCGGCGATCAGGAAGGCCTGCACCGTGCGCCACACGGTGACCGCGAAGTCGCCCAGCAGCGGCCCGCCGGCCAGGCCACCGAGCAGCGCGCCCAGCGCGTCCACCGGCGGCGGCAGCAGGATGGGCTTGATGAAACCCAGCCGAACGACCAGGTCCCAGATGATGAAGAGCACGACCGGGCCCACGAAGGGCAGGGCCTTGCCCCAGTCGGTCTTCTTCGGCGGCGTGGGCGCGTCGGCCGAGGCGGGTGGGCTCCAGGGCTTGCCGCTGGCCTCGGTGGGCACGGGCGTGATGGCGTCCATCGCGTTCAGCCCTTGTAGAGCATGGAGTCGACCATCAGGCGCGAGGAGAAGATGCCCTTCTCGCTGAACAGGTCGAAGAACTTCTGGAAGTGCGCCACGTCGGCCGGCGTGAACTCGTTGTACATGGTGTACGCGGCCAGCGGCACCTCGCCGGTGAGCGCACCCTCGATGGGGGTGTAGCCCTTGAGGTACTGGCGCGCCTCGGTGGCCTTGGTGCGCACGTAGGTCACGCCCTTGCCGTAGGCCGCCACGAATTTCTTCGCGGCTTCGGGGTTCTTCTTGATGAAGTCCGACGACAGCGAGGCCGAGCCACCGAACCAGGGCGCCATCGGGTCGCCCAGCACGTACTTCGCGATCACGCCGGCTTCCAGCACCTTGGTGGTGCCGTTCATGCGGCCGATGGTGCCCGTGGGTTCGAGCGTGTAGGCGCCGTCGACCTGGCCGGCGGCGAGCGCGGCCACATGCTGGCCGATGGGCAGTTCCACCACGGTGGCACCGGTGGCACCGCCGCGTTCCAGGATGGTCTTGGCCAGCGTCACGTTCTGGATGCCAGGGCCCGACGCGATGCGCTTGCCCTTGAGGTCGGCCATCACCTTGGCCGGGCTGGCGACCGGCACGATCACTTCGTCCAGCACGTGCTTCACGTTGCTGGGGTTGGAGCAGAAGATCTTGAAGGTGCCGGGCTGGGCGATCTCGCCGATGGCGATGTTGGCCGAGCCGGTACCGTTGGCGGTGCCGTCGGCGCGGCCGGAGAGCACGGCCTCCATCACCTGCTGGGCGCCCGCGAACTTGAGCGGTTCCACGTCAAGGCCGGCTTCCTTGAAGTAGCCCAGCTCGATGGCCGAGTAGAAGGGCAGGCCGGCGGCGATGGGCCAGTAGCCGATGCGGATCTTCGGGCCCGACTGCGCGAGCAGCACACCCGGCGCACCGAGCACGCCCATGGCGGCACCGGCCGCGCCGAGCCGCAGCACCTGGCGGCGCCGTGCGGAAACGGAGGAAGGGGTGGCGGAGAGGTGTTTCATGCAAGGCTCCTGGAAGGTTGGTAAAGGGAGGAAACGGTGAGGCCCGGAATGGCCTGCATCGGTGGCAGAGGCTGCCCGGTGGCGCCCTGGGGCAGGCCGGTGGCGTGGTGGAAACGCTGGCCCAGTTCGGCAAGCTGCCAGTCCGATCCGCAGCGGCCGATGAGCGTGATGCCGAAGGGCAGGCCATCCGTGCGCAGGCTGGCTGGCACGGAGAGCGCCGCGTAGTCGAGCAGGTTGACGAAGTTGGTGTACGCCCCGAGCTGGCGGTTGAGTGCCACCGGGTCGGCCTGCATGCGGGCGATGGTGTGGTGCGTGGGCGCGGTGGGCACGACCAGCAGGTCGATGCCTTCCCAGAGCGCGCGCGCCTGCTGGCCGAGCGCGGCGAGCCGGGCCTGCGCGGTCACGAGATCGGCCGCGCTGTAGCCCCGGCCCGAGGCGATGATGCCGCGCACCGGCTCCATCACCTCGTCCTCGTGCGCATCGAAGAAGCTGCGGATGGCCTCGTAGCGCTGGGCCACCAGCGCGCTGCCGTAGAGCATCTCGGCGCAGGCGGAGAAGGGGGCGAAGTCCAGCGGCACGGCCTCGCCGCCCATGTCGATGAGCTGTGCCAGGGCGTCGCCGAATGCGGCCTGCGCGGCGGCGTCGCCGAAGAACTCCGGCTGTGCCGGCACACCGAAACGGAACGCGGCGCCGAAGGGTGTGCTCGCCATGGCGAGCGTGCGCGAGTACGGATCGGCCGCGTCGTGCCCGATGGCCGTGGCCAGCACGCGGGCCGCGCCCGCCACGGTGGTGGTGAAGATGGAGACACAGTCCACCGCCTGGGCGGCGGGCACCACGCCGCGCGCGCTGATGAGGCCGCGCGAAGGCTTGAGGCCGACGATGTTGTTCAGCCCGGCGGGCACGCGGCCCGAGCCGGCGGTGTCGGTACCGAGGGCGAAGTCCACCTGGCCGGTGGCCACCACATAGGCCGAGCCCGAACTGGAGCCGCCCGATACATACAGCGGGTTGATCGCGTTGGGTACCGCGCCGTAGGGCGAGCGCGTGCCGTTCAGGCCGCAGGCGAACTGGTCGAGGTTGGTCTTGCCATGCAGCGTCGCACCAGCATCGAGCAGGGTCTGCACCACGCTGGCGTGCGCGGTGGCGGTGTAGGCAAAGGCCGGGCAGGCGGCGGTGGTCGGCCAGCCGCCCACGTCGATGTTGTCCTTGACGGCGAAATGCAGCCCTTCGAGCGCACCCCCGGACGCCCCGGCCAGCACCTGTGGCGGGCGGTGAATCCAGGCTTCGGGCGCGAGCGTTGCCGCGGTGTGCGCCGGGTCGCTGGCGGTGGCCGGTGGGGTGAGTGTGTCTTGCACCATGAACAGGCATTCCATCTTGGATACAAGATCACATGCAAGTTGAATGCCAGCTTGCCCGGCCTGCCACAGGACTGTCACAAACGGCCGATCCAATCGGCCCATGCGAACCGTCGACCTGATCTATTTCAATGCGGGCGGTGGCCACCGCGCATCGGCCCTGGCCTTGCAGGCCGCGCTGCGTGAGCAGCCCGAAGCCTGGAACGCGCGCCTGGTGGACCTGTTCGAGGTGCTCGACCCGAAGGCACGGTTCCGCCAGGTGACGGGCCGCGCGCCGGAGGACTGGTACAACCGCCGCCTCGCGCGCGGCTGGACGCTGGGCATGGCGCAGGAGCTCAGGCTGCTGCAAGCCGTGATCCGGCTCACGCATCCCCGCCTGTTGCGCCAGCTGCAGCGCCACTGGCTGCAGTCCGAGCCCGACCTGGTGGTGTCATTGGTGCCCAACTTCAACCGCGCCATGCTCGAGAGCCTGGGCGCCACGCTGCCGGGCGTGCCCTACGCCACCGTGCTCACCGACCTGGCCGATGTGCCGCCGCGCTTCTGGATCGAGCGCGACCAGCGCCAGCACCTGATCTGCGGCACGCCGCTGGCGACGCAGCAGGCGCGGGCGCTGGGCCATGCCGCCGGGCGGGTCCATCGCACCTCGGGCATGATCATCCGGCCCGAGTTCTACCAGCCCATGCTGTCCGACCGCGACAGTGAACTGCGGCGGCTCGGCCTCGATCCCTCACGCCCCACCGGCATCGTGATGTTCGGCGGTCATGGGTCGAAGGCCATGCTCGGCATCGCCGCGCGGCTGGCGGCCAGCACGCAACTCATCCTGGTCTGCGGCCACAACAAGACACTCGCGGCCAAGCTCGAGGCGCTGCCCCGCAGCGCTCCGCGCTGCGTGCTGGGTTTCTGTGCCGACGTGCCGCGTTACATGCACATGGCCGACTTCTTCATCGGCAAGCCCGGCCCCGGCAGCCTCAGCGAGGCGGTGCAGATGGGACTGCCGGTCATCGTGGTCAACAACGCATGGACCATGCCGCAGGAGCGCTACAACGCGCAATGGGTTCGCGAGAACGGCCTGGGCATCGTGCTCAGCAGCTTCCGTGGCATTGCCGGGGCGGTGGCGACACTGCTGGCCGACCTGGACGCGCACAAGGCGCGCGTGCGCCGCATGGACAACCGCGCGTTGTTCGAGGTGCCGCTGCTGCTGGAGCGCATCCTCGATGAAGCGCAGGCGATGCCGCGCTCAGAACACCATTCGATCGGCTCTGGAGGGCAGTAGGCTCATGTCGATCAAGTCTTCGGGGCGCGGCGTGGTGGCCAGCGCGGTCACCTTGGAGAGCATGTCGATGCCTTTGCGGAACTTGGCTGGATCGATCTCCCCGATGCCGTTCTTGCGCGCATTGGCCGAGGCCAGTTCCTGGTCGATGATGATGTCCAGCCCCGCGAGCTCGTTCTTCTCGTCGATCAGCGGCTCGTGCTGCTTGAGCACCGCAATGCCGCCCGGCCGGTCCACGTTGATCTCTTTCACCGCGCGCAGGTAGCCCTTGAGGAAACCGGTCACCGCCTGCGGGTGCTGCCTGATGAAGTCCGGGTGTGACAGGATGGCGTTGCCATACAGCGGCACGCCGTGCTCGGCGTAGCGCATCACCACGATCTCGCTGCGCGGAATGCCCAGCTTGCCCAGCGCCACCAGCGCCGACGACACGTTGCCCGTGACCACGTCGGTCTGGCCGCGCACCAGCATGGTCTCGCGCAGCGCGGGTTCGACGGAGAGCCAGCTCACGTCCTGCGCCGCGTCCAGCCCGTTGGCCAGGGCGAACAGCGGAAACAGCTTGCGCCCGGTGTCGCTCACCGGCGCGGCCAGGCGTTTGCCCTTGAGGTCGGCCGGCGTGAGGATGCCGCTCTTCTTCAGCGCGAAGGCGGAGGCGGCGGTGTGCTCGTAGATCAGCATCACCGCCTTGGCGGGAATGCCCGGGTTGTTGGCCGCGAACTCGGCCAGCGCGCTCACGTCGCCCGTGCCCATCTCGGCGTTGCCGGCCACGAGGCGCTGCACCGTGCCGGCCGAACCGCTGCCGACGATGAGCGACACGTCCAGCCCCTCTTCCAGGAAGTAGCCTTTGCGCAGAGCGACCACGTAGGGTGTTGCGGAGGCACCGATGCGCCAGTCCAGCTGGTAGCGCAGCTTCATCGGCTTGTTCTGCGCGAACGCGGGCAGGGCCAGCGAACAGGCCGCGGCCGAGAGCAGCGTGCGGCGGGTCAGGCGAGGGGTCGTCAAAGGCAGTGCGTTGTTCATGGAAAGCTCCGTGGGGATGGTGTGCGGGGACTCAGGCGGCGCGGCGGAAGCGCTCGTCGTGCTGCTCGACGATCTCGCGCAGCTTGCGCCGCGCCATCAGCTGCGCGCGGTCCGCGCGCATGCCTTGCTCGGGCTTCTCGTCCGGCATCACCGGCACGTCGGCCAGGGTGGACTCGAGAATGACCTTGTCCTCCATCGTCACGCGGCGGTCGAAGGCGATGGCCGCCTCGGCGGGCACCTCGGCCTCGGTGTCGTTGCGGATGCACATCTGCGTGAACAGGATCTGGCCCTCCGCCAGCGGCGTGGCGGTGGTGAAGATGATGTGGTGCAGGCCGTTGGGGTAGTAGATGCGCAGCTTGCGGCAGTTGGGTGCATACCAGGTCACCTCGCGGTCGCGAACCGTCTCCTGCTCGCTGATGCCGGTGTAGGCCTGGCCTTCGGAGCGGTTGGCAATGCGCACCAGGTTGGAGCTGCGCACACCCAGAGGCAGTTCTTCCAGCTTCTCCTCGGGCGGCACGGGGCGGGTGATGTCGCCCTGCGTGCCCCGGTGCACGAAGGCCACGTGCGCGAGGTCGAACCAGTTGTCGACCAGGCGGAACAGGCTCATGTCCCACACCTCGTGGAACTCCTGGATCACGCGGTATTCGTCGTTCACCGCCTCGGGCAGGTCGGGAATGTCGGCCAGCGGGTTTTCCAGGCACACCCAGACGAAGCCGTAGCGCACCTGGGCCTGGAAGTTGCGCACGCGGCAACTCGAACCCGGCGTGTGGTCGGGCATCTGTGGAATGCGCGTGCACTGGCCGCTGACGTTGAACTCCCAGCCGTGGTACGGGCAGGCGATGCGGTCTTCCACCACCTCGCCGAGCGACAGCCTGGCCGAGCGGTGGCAGCAGCGGTCGGCCAGTGCCGACACCTGGCCGTCCGGCGTCTTCCAGAGCACCAGCTCTTCGTCGAACAGCTTGAAGGGCTGGGGGCCGGCATCGAGCTGCGAGACGGGCATGGCGACGTACCAGAAACGCCGGAAGACATTCGAATCCTGAACTTTCATCGTGGGTGTGCCTGAGTGGGAAGGGTGAGGAAATTCTGGGTTTGCGCCCTCTATCGGCCAAGGCCCTGCACAGGTATCCAGCCATCACAGAATTGATATAGTCCGCCCGATGCATGCCCGCCTGCTCGCCCTCAACGTCCAACAGCTGCACATCCTCGACCGCCTGTTCAGCGAGCTCAACGTCACGCGCGTGGCCGAACGGGAGGGGCTGTCGCAGCCGGCGGTGAGCCGCATCCTCAACCGCCTGCGCGAGGAACTGGGTGATCCGCTGCTGGTCAAGAGCGGGCGCGGCATGGCCCTCACCGAGCGCGCCGAGCTGCTGCGCTACCCGCTGCGCGAAATCCTGTCGCATGTGTCTTCACTGGCGTCGGACATCAAGTTCGACGCCGCGAACACCGAGCAGACCTTCACCGTGGGTTGTGCGGACTGCCTGCTGCCCGACTTCATCGCGCAGGCCATCCACCGCGTGATGGAGGCCGGCCCGCGCCTGCAGCTGAAGTTCCGCATGCTCGACCCGCTGTACGACGCCTCGCGCGCGCTGGACACCGGCACGCTCGACCTGATCGTGAGCAACCACCCCAACCCGCGCGAAGACCTGCGCACCAGCGCGCTCTACAGCGAGGAAGTGGTGTGCCTCATGCGCCCCGGCCACCCCCTGGCGAAGCAGCCGCGCATCAGCCTGGGGCGCTACCTGGCGGCGCGCCACCTCGCGCCCAGCCAGAGCATGGACGGCGAGCCCGGCCCCATCATGGCCACGATGCAGAAGATCGGCTACCGCCGCCACGTGGCGGCCACCGTGCCCGAATACAACCTCGTGCCCTACGCGCTGGCCGGTTCGGACCTGGTCTTCACCACCGGCCGCCGCTTCGCCGAACACCAGGCGCGGATCGTGCCGCTGGTCATCGTGCCCGCGCCGCAGGAGTTCGACGACATGCAGTTCTACCAGCTGTGGCACCAGCGCAAGCACGCCAGCGCGTCCAGCAAGTGGCTGCGCAAACAGCTGGCCGAGATCGCGCGCGGCATCGACGGCTGAGCGCCGGCCACCCTGCCCGCGGGCGGCAAAAGAAAAAGGGCCTTGCGCCAGCAAGGCCCTTGTCGTGTGGTGAAAGGCTCAGCGTGCGGGCGCTGCCGTGAACTTCCAGACCTTCTTGTCCACGTCGGCCGACAACACACCGGTGGGGATGTGGCCATCGCCCGTGTCGCGGAAGCTGTACTTGAACGCGCCATTGAAACTCTTGGCGCTCGTGAACTGGTTCTTGATGGCTTCGCGGGCCTTCTTGGGATCGGTAGAACCGTCCACGCCAGCGCGGCGCATGGCGTCGACCAGGAACAGGATGCCGTCGTAGCTCACGGGCCAGTTCGCCACGTTGAACGGCAGGCCGATGGAGGCGTCGGCGCGTTGCTGGGCGCGCTTGGCCAGGTTGCCGTAGATCGCTGCGTCGTGGTGGCCGGCGGGCCCGGCGTCGTTGGTGGCAAAGCCGATCACGTTCCAGTTGCGGCCGTTCTCGCCCACGTTGTTGATGAACGGGCCGGTCCAGAGAATGCTGGTGTTGAGGATCGGCGCCTTCACGCCCTGCACCGTCAGGTCCTTGGCCAGCAGCATGGCCTGGGCGGGGAAGGCTGAGGCGAGGATGGCGTCCGGGTTGCGGCTCTTGATCTGGATGGCGATCGCGGACATGTCCGTCGCGCGAGAGGAGAACTCCACGGTCTCCAGCACCTCCAGGCCGAGCTGCTTGGCCAGCGCGGCGTACATGTCGGCGCTGGCCTTGCTGGAGGCTTCGCGCACGTCGGCGGTGATGACGACCTTCTTGACCTTCGGGTTGGCGGCGAGGAAAGCCTTCACGCCTTCGGGCATCAGCGTGTCGTCCGGCGGCATCAGGCGGATCGTCCAGGGCTTGATGGTGATGCCGGGCTTGACCGCGTTAACGCTCACGGCCGGCATGTTGAGCTGGTTGGCCAGCGGGCTCACGGTTTCCCATTGCGTGCCCGTCATGGGGCCGACCACGCCGAAGTAGCCGTCGTTGAAGTACTTGCGGAAGAGCAGCACGGCCTGGCCGGGGTCGGTCTGCGAGTCGCCGATGTCGACCTGCAGCGGGCTGCCGTTGATGCCGCCGGCGGCGTTCACGTCTTCCACGGCGAGCTTGATCATCATTTCCTGCGACTTGCCGTAGCTGCCGAGCGGGCCGGTGAGCGGCGTGATGAGGCCGACCTTGATGGGCGGCTTCGTGGCCTGGGCATGGGCGGGCACGGCGCTGAGGCCGAGCACGGTGGCGGCTGCCGCGAGCACGATGGCGCGGCGGGGCGTGGAGGGGCTGCGTTGCATGGTGAAGGTCTCCTGTTTGTGATGGGCGAACGGGGGGTGATCAACGGACTTGCTGGAGAAAGGCTTCGGTGCGGTCGAAGGCCTGCTGGATGCGCTGGTGGCGCGCCTCGATGACGGGTCGTGCGCTGCTGTCGGTGAAGATGAAGAACTCCTCGGGGTCCTCCATGGCCTGCAGGATGCGCTGGGCGACCAGATCGGGCGAGGCGCCGTGTTGCTTGATGGCTTCTGCGAGGAAGGCCTGCTCGGGCCGTTCGGTGGCACCGCCGAAACGCTGGGGACGGCTGCCGCTGTCGCCCAGGCCGGTGGCCACGGCGGAGGGGCACAGCACCAGCACGCGGATGGCGCTGTCCTTGTTCTCCTGCGCCAGGCCTTCGCTCATCGCGACCACGGCGTACTTGGTCATGGAGTACGCGCCGGTGAGCCACGCTGGATTCACCTGAAGGCCACCGATGGACGCGGTGTTGATGAAGTGCCCTGGCTGGCCGTGGCGCAGCATGCGCGGCAGCAGGTGGTGGATGCTGTAGGCGATGCTGCGGATGTTGACGTCGATCACCCACTGCCAGTCCTGCATCGGCATCTGGTGCATGGGCGTGCCGTGCATGGCGATGCCGGCGTTGTTGAAGGCCAGGTGGATGGGGCCAAAGCGCTCTTCGGCGAAATCTGCCATGGCCACGATGGAGGCCTCGTCGGACACGTCGGTGGCGATGGCCTCCACGCTCAGACCCTGCGCCTTGAGCTGCGCGGCATACGAATTCAGCGGTCCGGGCTTGATGTCGGCCAGCACGACATGCATGCCCAGCTGCGCCAGGCGCAGCGCGGTGGCGGCGCCGATGCCGGAGGCCGCACCGGTGACGATGGCGTTCTTGCCCTGGAGTTGGTCTTTCAGCACGGGTAGGGTTCCTTCTGGTTCAAGAGGTAGCCGCCGTCCACGGGGATGACGGCGCCGGTGATGTACGCGCTGGCGCGCGACGCGAGAAACACGGCCAGGCCTCCGAGGTCCGCCGCATCGCCCAGGCGGCCGAGCGGGATGCGGGGCACCAGGCCCCGGGCCACGTCGTCGTCGTGCAGGCGGCCATTGGCGATGCCGGTCTTGATGAAACCGGGGGCGATGGCGTTGACGGTGATGCCGTGCGGCGCGAGCTCGAGCGCGGTCTGCTGCACCAGCTGCACCACCGCGGCCTTGGTGAGCGCGTACGCGTAGGACACGAAGGGCTCGGCCTGCAGGCCGGCCACGGAGGCGGTGACCACGATGCGGCCCTGGCGTTGCGGGTGCTGCTTCAGCGCGGGCAGCACGGCCTGGAGGCAAGTCGCGGTGCCGAGCAGGTTGATGTCCATCACGCGGCGCCAGTAGTCCATCTGCTGTGCGGCCAGCGTGCCGCTGTCGCGGCCCGCCTCGGTGCCGAAGCCCGGGCCGCCGCTCACGCCGGCGTTGGCGAACAACGCGTCCAGTGCGCCGAAGCCGTCCACTAGGCGCTGGAAGCGCGCCGCGTCGGTGATGTCGCAGGCCCCGCTGTGCGCGCGCTGCCGTTGCGCGGGCGGGGCGGTGTCCAGCACGGCGGCCAGCGCGGTGGCGTCGCGGTCCACCAGCAGCACCTCGGCGCCGTGGTCCAGCAGGGCGGTGGCCACGGCGCGGCCGATGCCACTGGCCGCGCCGGTGACCACGCAGCGCTGGCCCTCCAGGTTAAACGGCGATCCGGTGCTGTCAGCGGGCGTCGGCATCGGCATGTCCCATGTAGCTCGCCATCACGCGCGGGTCGTGCGCGAGGTCGGCGGCCGGGCCTTCGAGCGTGAACTCGCCATGGGTGAGCACCATGGCCCGGTGCGCCAGGCCCAGCGCGCGGCTCACGTTCTGTTCCACCAGCAGGATCGAGACGCCCGCGTCGCGCAGTTCGCGCAGCGCACGGAACACCTCGGAGGTGAAGCGCGGCGACAGGCCCATGGATGGTTCGTCGAGCAGCAGCAGCTGCGGGCGGTTGATGATGGCGCGCGCCACCGCCAGCATCTGCTGTTCGCCGCCCGAGAGGTTGCCCGCGAGCTGTGTGCTGCGCTCCTGCAGGCGGGGGAAGCGCGAATACACCTCGGCCACGGCGTCAGCGAAAGGGCGGTCGGTGGGGCGGATCTCCCAGGCCAGGCGCAGGTTCTCCTCCACCAGCATGGTCTGCAGGGTGCCGCGCCCTTCTGGCACGTGCAGCATGCCCATGCGCGCGAGCTGGTGCGGTGCGCTGGTGCGGATGTCCTTGCCCAGGAAGCTGGCCTTGCCCTCGCTCAGCGGCAGCAACCCCGAGATGGCGCGCATCAGGCTGGTCTTGCCCGCCCCATTGGCGCCGATGACGGACACGGTCTCCCCCTCGCGCACCTCGAAGCTCACACCGCGCAACGCGCGGATGGGGCCGTAACTGGCGTGCAGGTTGTCGACGGACAGCAGAACACGGCTCATGCGCGGACCTCCTCTTCTTCTTCCGAACCCAGGTAGGCGCGCAGCACCTCGGGGTGCTCCAGCACCGCGTGCGCGCTGCCTTCGGCGATCTTCTTGCCGTAGTCCATGGCGACGATGCGGTCCGACAGCGCGCGGATCAGGCCCATGTCGTGCTCGATCAGCAGGATCGAGGACACGTGGCCGCGGATTTTCTGGATGTCTCGCGTGAGCTGTGCCGTCTCGGCCTCGTTCATGCCGGCGGCGGGCTCGTCCAGCAGCAGCAGGCGCGGGCCACCGGCCAGGGCACGGGCGATCTCGAGGCGGCGCGCATCGCCGTAGGCGAGCGAGGCGGCGAGGGCGTCGGCGCGGTCGGCCAGCTGCAGCTGTTCGAGCCAGTGCATCGCGGCGGCGATGTCGGCCTTGGGCGTGCCGGCGCGAAAGAACGAACGCAACGGCGAACCGCTGAAGGCCTTGAAGGCCACCAGCACGTTCTCCAGCACGGTCATGCGTTTGAACAGGCGGATGTTCTGGAACGTGCGGCCGATGCCGAGGCGGCCGATCTCGTGCATCGGCAGGTGGCTGATCTCGCGCCCTTCGAGCTCGATCTGCCCCGCCGTGGCGCGGTAGAAACCGGTGATGGTGTTGATGAGCGCGGTCTTGCCCGCGCCGTTGGGGCCGATGACGCCGAGCAGTTCGCCGCGCGTGACATGCAGGTCGATGCCGTCGAGCGCCTTCACGCCGCCGAAGTGCTTGCTCAGGCCGCGCACGGCCAGCACCGGTTGGGAGGTGTTCACTTGGGGAGCGTTCATGGGGCGGTCGCTTTCTTCGCGCGGCTGGTGCGCGTGCGGAAGGACAGCAGGCCTTCGGGTCGGAACAGCAGCAGGATCAGGATGGCCAGGCCGAACACGGTGGGGCGCCAGTCGGCCAGCACGCGGAAGTACTCGGGCAGCAGCGTCATCACGGTGGCGCCCAGCAGCGGGCCCCACAGGTTGTTGACGCCGCCCAGCACCACGTACAGCACCACGTACACCGAGAGCAGCACGTCGAAGTTCTCGGGCCGCACGAAATTCATGTAGTGGCCGTACAGCGAGCCGGCCACCGCGGCGATGGCCGCACCCGCCGCGAACCCGAGCAGGCGAATCTGCGTGACGCGAATGCCCATGGCGGCCGCCACGCGGTCGTCCTCGCGCACCGCGTCGAAGATCCGCTGCAGCGGGCTGCGCGAGAGCCAGAACAGCAGGGCGCCCACGATCACCACGGCCATGAGCACGGCCTGCAGGTCGGCGCCCACCATGCCACCAAAGCCCGACACGCCGCCCACGTAGTCGACGTTCTCCAGCAGCACGCGCACACAGAAGGTCATGCCCAGGGTGACGAGGATGAGGTAGATGCCCCGCAGGCGAAGCGCGGGGTAGCCGATCACCGCGGCAATGACCGCGGCGCCCACGGCGGCCAGCAGCGTGGCGGGCAGCAGCGGCAGGCCGAACTTGACGGTGAGCACGCCCGCGCCATAGCAGCCCATGGCCATGAAGGCGCCCTGCGCGAACGACAGGCTGCCGGTGAGCAGCGCGACGTAGACGCTCCAGGCCAGCAGCACGTTGAGCCCGGTGAAGAACAGGTGGTCGAGGGTCATACGCGCTGCTCCTGGTTGTGCATGCCGCCGCTGAACAGACCACCGGGCCGGAACATGAGGACCGCGATCATCGTGACCCACACCGTCATCTCGACCAGGCGGCCCAGGCCGAACAGGAACATCAGCGCTTCGAGCACGCCGATGAGCAGGCCGCCGATCACCGCGCCGCGCAAGTCGCCCAGCCCGCCGATGGCCATGATGGCCAGCGCCTTGAGGCCGAAGGTGAGGCCGATGTCGGAACTGGCGGCGCCGCCGCGCAGCGCGAGCAGCAGGCCGCCCACGGCGGCGAGCGCCGACGAGATGAAGAACACCGACTGCGTCACGCGCTTGACGTTGATGCCCAGCAGCGAGGCCGAGGTGCTCGATTCGGCGAGCGCGCGGATCTGGCGGCCCATGGCCGTGCGCTGCAGCACCAGATGCAGCAAGGCCATCAGCGTGAACGTGACGCCCAGGATGACGAACTGCAGGTTCAGCACCGACACGCCGAGGATCTGCTGGCTGTTCTGCAGCCAGCCCGGTGGCAACGTGACCGGCATGGGCTCGGTCCCCCACCACTTGTGCACCAGGTCGGTGACGATCAGCCCCAGCGCCATCGAGGCCAGCGCGGCGGTGATCTTGGCGTCTGCGCTGCCGAAGCGGCGGAAGGCGATGAACTCGGTGAGCAGGCCCATGGCGCCGCCCACCAGGAACACCACCAGGAACGCCAGCGGCAGTGGCATGACGGTGATCGAGACCAGCGCCACGAAGCCGCCGAACATGAAGACCTCGGGGTGTGCGAAGTTGAGCTTGTCGAGCACGCCGATGACCAGCGAGAAGCCGATCGCCACCAGCGCGTACATGGCACCGCTGACGATGCCGTTGATGATTTGTCCAGCAAGCATGGTTGTGGCGCTTTCCTTGTGAATCAGACGGAGCGGAGGAACCGCAGGAGGTCTTGCGTGAACGCCGCCTGCTGCTCGACCTGCGGAAGGTGACCGCAGGCTGGGTAGGTGCGCGTTTCGGCGTGGGGCAGCAGGCGCTGGAATTCGGGCACCTGGGTGACCGGCAGCACACGGTCTTCCTCGCCCCAGGCCAGGAACACGGGCATGGTCAGCCGGTGCAGGCGCTTGTGCAGCATGGGGTGGTGCAGGCGGGGGTGCCAGCCCAGGCGCGCGATGGTGTGGCGGTTCTTCGCGGCGGTTTCGGCATCAGGGGGCGTGGCCAGCGCGGCCTGCACGAAGGCCTCGTCGTGAAAGGTGTTGCGCACGAGTTGCGCGGGCGTCCAGCGGAACAGGTTGTGTTCGGCCCCGGGCGGTGGCGGTGCCAGGCCGGCGCTGCCGATGAGGGTGAGCGAGGCGAACCGTTGTGGCTGGCGAATCGCCAGTTCCATGGTCAGCCAGCCCCCCAGCGAGCTGCCGACGGCGTGCAGCCGTTCGATCCCGAGCTGGTCCAGCCAATCGAGATAGAAATAGGCCAGATCGTCCATGCATTCGAGCCAATCGGGGTCGTCCGATTCACCGAAACCTGGATGTTCGGGCACCAGGACATCCCAATCTGCGGTGAATTTTTCAAGAAATGCGGGCACGTGCGGCACGCCATTGGCGCCGTGCAGATAAAGCAGGGAAGCCCCTTTGCCCGCGCGCCTCAATCGCGTGCGGCAATGATTCACCTCGGGCCAGCTTTGCGAAAACATTGAATTCGTCTCCATCGGTCTTTGTGCTTGTGTCGTGCGAATCGCCCGGTCTAGAATGGGGCGCTCTCACCCTTCACGCAACGATCTGTCTTCTTCTTTCGCAATGTCCAATTCCCCGCAGAACAGCCTTCAGCAGATCCCCGGTCACCTGTTTCGCCGCCTTCACCAGATCGCCGTGGCCAAGTTCAGCCTGGAGTCCGAACCTTTCGGGCTGACGCCCCTGCAGTGGGCAGCGCTGGACGCCATCGAACGCAAGCCGGGGGTGGACCAGAGCGCGCTGTCGCGCGACATCGCACTGGACACCTCGACCGTGGCCGGCGTGATCTACCGGCTGGAGGCGCGGGGTCTGATCAAGCGCGAGGCCTCGGCCACCGACCGCCGCCTGCGTGTGCTGTTCCTGACCGACGAAGGCCGTGACCTGCTGGTGCGGGCCACCCCGGTGGTCATGGAGATGCAGCATTGGCTGCTCGACCCGTTGAACGCCCAGGAGCAATCCCAATTCATGGAATTGATGCTCCGGTTGGTCAATCGGACGGATGTCGATTGAATCATCTGATTTCATGCGGGACATGATGTCCTGACCTCGCTGGATTGGCGGTTGGTGGGCAATTTTTCGTAATCGTCGAATTTGACTTCCGAGGTCAGCGTCCAGTAATCGAGCAATCCGAATGGCCACGTCTGCGATGCGCGGCCGGCCGCGTTCTTGTACCAACTGCTGGTTCGTGCGACACCCCAGGCTTTGGTCAGATTGCCCTCGTCGACGTATTGGTTGTAGGCATTGAAAGGCGCCAGCTTGCAATCCAGGGCGCCCAATTGATGGTCGATCAGGTATTTGATTGCCTTGATGGAATATTCCACCTGGCATTCCGATGAAAAGATCGCGCTGCCATTGACCACCACGGCGGTGTTGGGGCCTCCCGTCATGAACAGGTTCGGGAATCCAGGCACGGTGATGCCGACGTACGCGCGGCAATCGCCTTGCCACCAGGCGTGCAGGTCGCGGCCGGCACGGCCCACGATGCGGATCGGGTGGAGGAAATCGGACGACTTGAAGCCGGTGGCACAGACGATCACATCCACTGGGTGCGATTCGCCGTCCTGCGAGGTGATGCCGTCGGCCGTGAGGTGCGAGATGCCATCGCTCACCAGCTTCACGTGCGGCTGCTGCAGCATGGCGCCCCACACGCCGTTGTCGCGCAGCATGCGCTTGCCACCGGGTGGGTAGTTCGGCGTCATCTTGGCCAGCAGGTCGGGGCGGTGTGCGAACTGGCGTTCCAGCGCGGCCACGCATTCCTGGCGCAGCTGTTCGTTGGCGCGGCCCACCGACACCGGGTGGTCCCAGTCGGGCTCGGCTTCCACCAGCGGCAGGCGGCCCTCGACCGCGACCCAGAACTGCCAGAAGCGGAACCAGCGTCCGTAATAGGGGATGTGCCTGAGCAGCCACATCATCCCGGGCTTGATGTCGTCGTGGTAGTTCGGCGTGGGCAGCATCCACGGCGGGTTGCGCTGGAACACCGTGAGGCTCTTCACCTCGCCCACCACCGCCGGGCCGATCTGGAATGCGCTGGCGCCGGTGCCGATGAGGGCCACGCGCTTGCCGGCGAGATCCAGGCCCTTGGGCCACGCGGCCGAATGCACGACCTGGCCCTTGAAGCTGTCCAGGCCCTTGAAGTCCGGAATGCTCGGGCGGTTCAGGATGCCCACCGCCGTGATCACGGCGTTGAAGCGGGCCACGTCGATGCGGCCCTCTGCGGTGCGCACCGTCAGCACCCACAGCGCGCTGGGCTCGTCGAACACCATCGAGATGACCTCGGTCTCGAACCGGATGCGCGGGCGCAGCTGGCCACGGGCCGACACGCTGGCCAGGTACTTCTGGATCTCGGGCTGGCGGGAGAACTGCTGGGGCCAGTCCTGCTTCTGCGCGAAGGACAGGCTGTAGGCGTAGTTCGGCGTGTCGAGCCGGCAGCCGGGGTAGGTGTTCTCCCACCAGACCCCGCCGACCTCGGTGTTCTTCTCGAACACGGTGTAGTCCAGCCCGGCCTGCTGCAGCCGGTAGGCGGCCGCCAGGCCAGAAACGCCCGCGCCGATGACGGCGACCTTGAACTCTGCGCCCGGCGCGACGGCGTCCAGCGTCCAGCCGGGTGCGCCCACGTCGTGCGGAATGTTGAGCTCGTGGCGCAGCAGCGGCAGGCAGCTGTCCTGGTCGGGCTTGATCACGAAGCGCACCACGCGGTCGAGCACCTCGCTGGACGGGTCCGCCGGGGTGGGGCTGCCGGCATCGCGGTATTCGATGATCTTGCGCGTGGCCAGTTCGCGTGCGCGGGCCAGGGCCTCGGGGCCCATGCCGCCCTGGGGCGAGATGGTGGACGTCATGGCCGGGGTGGGCGGCTTCAGGTCGTCACCGATCAACTCGAAATCCTGCGTCAGCATGGCCAGGGCGGCCAGCAGCGACGGCATGTCGGCCTCGTCCACCGCCCGGCGAATGTCCTCGTCGGAGGCCACGATCTTCGCCACGTGGTCGAAGCTTTTCATGTCGTCGATGCCGGGGGCATCGTGGGTCGGGACGGCGTGGTTCATCAATGGATTTCCTGGGTCCGGTCAGAGCGTTCCGGTGGCTTGGCGAGGCCTGGCCACCGCGTTACTCTTGAGTACACATGATTTGTGTGTACGCAAGATATGGTCAAACTTTAGCCGTGTCGCCCGGTGCTCGAAAGCTAGGGAATACCCTTGCGAGTGATTTTCACCAAGCACATGCTTGCTGAAATTAAGGCCTGCTGCTATCGTGCCGCGCATGAGCCTGGCCGATCCCGACACGTCTTCCCCCGCCGAGGTGCCGCGCCGCCCGCGCGGCCGCCCGCGCAAGACCGCCGACGAGCGCGACGACGGCAACCGCCGCCGCGAACTGGTGGCGGGCGCTGCGCGCCTGTTCCGCCAGCAGGGCTTCGCCGCCACCAGCACGCGCGACATCGCGGCCGCCGTGGGCATGCGCTCGGGATCGCCCTTCTATCACTTCGAAAGCAAGGAAGCGCTCCTCGGCGCGGTGATGCTCGAAGGCATGCAGGGCGCGCTGCAGCGCCAGCAGGCCGCGCTGGCGCAACTGCCCGCCGGCGCCGCGCCGCGCGAGCGCCTGCGGGCGCTGGTGCGCAACCACTTCGACGTGCTGCTCGGCCCCGACAGCGACTTCATCCCCGTGATGCTCTACGAATGGCGCTCGGTCAACGCCGCGCAGCGCGTCGAGGTGAACCAGCTCAAGGACCGCTACGAGGCCGACTGGGTGCCCGAGCTGGAGGCCCTGCACGCGCAAGGCCAGCTCGGCGCGGACCCGGTGCTGGCGCGGCTCATGATCTTCGGCGCGCTCAACTGGTCGGCGCAGTGGTATGTGCCACCTTCCGGGCGCAGCGCGCGGGCGCGCTCGCGCGCCTCGCTCGACGAGCTCACCGAATCCGCCCTGCAACTCTTCCTGAGGGAACCCCGATGACAGCGCATTACCGCTCGGCCTTCGCGCCGAACCTCTTCACGGGCCGCGTGGCCGTGGTCACAGGCGGCGGCTCGGGCATCGGTCGCTGCACCGCGCACGAGCTGGCCAGCCTGGGCGCGCACGTGGTGCTGATCGGCCGCAACCTCGCCAAGCTGCAGGATGTGGCCGGCGAGATCGTGAGCGATGGCGGGCGCGCCAGCTTCCATTCGTGCGACATCCGGCAGGAAGACGCGGTGCGCACCGTGGTCACCGCCATCGTCGGCGCGCACGGCCGCATCGACGCGCTGGTGAACAACGCGGGCGGCCAGTACATCACGCCGCTGGAGCACATCAGTGCGAAGGGCTGGCAGGCGGTGATCGACACCAACCTCACGGGCGGCTTCCTGTTCGCGCGCGAGTGCTACGTGCAGAGCATGCAGGCGCACGGCGGTGCCATCGTCAACATCGTGGCCGACATGTGGGGCTCCATGCCCGGCATGGGCCACAGCGGCGCGGCGCGCGCGGGCATGGTGAACTTCACCGAGACCGCGGCGCTGGAATGGGCGCGCAGCGGCGTGCGGGTGAACGCCGTGGCGCCGGGCTACATCGCCTCCCACGGCATGGACCACTACCCGCCCGAGGCCGGCCCGATGCTGCGTGAGATGCGCGACACGGTGCCGGCCGGGCGCTTCGGCAACGAGGCCGAAACCTCTGCCGCCATCGTCTTCCTGCTGTCGCCCGCGGCCAGCTTCATCAGCGGCAGCGTGCTGCGCGTGGACGGCGCGCGCCCGCAGGTGCGCATGGGCTGGGGTCAGGTGGCCGCGCCCGCCGAGGCGCAGGCGCGCGATGCCGTCAAACCCTTCGATGGCTTCCACCGCTACGTGATGCCCAAGGTGTTCCAGTCATGAGCCTGAATTTCGAATCGTCCTTCAACCCCCAGGGCGCGCAGGCCCTGCAACGGCGCGAGGCCATGCTGGCACGCATCGCGCAGCTGCGGGCATTGGAAGAGCGCGCCGCAACGGCCTCCGCGAAATCGAAGCCCGTGTTCGAGAAGCGTGGCCAGCTGCTGCCGCGCGAGCGCGTGGCGCTGCTGCTCGACCCCGGCGCGCCGTATGTGCCGCTGTGCTCGCTGGCCGGTTTCCTGCAGGACACGAAGGACCCTGAGAAATCCGTGCCCGGTGGCGGCATGCTCGCGGGCATGGGCTTCATCGGCGGCGTGCGCTGCATGGTGGTGGCCAGCGATTCGGGCATCGACGCCGGCGCCATCCAGGCGCGCGGGCTGGAGAAGATCCTGCGCGTGCAGGAGATCGCGCTGGAGAACCGGCTGCCCTTCGTGCACCTCGTGGAGAGCGCAGGCGCGAACCTCACCAAATACAAGGTGGAAGGCTTCGTGCTCGGCGGCTCGCTGTTCCGCAACCTCGCGCGCCTCTCGGCAGCCGGCCTGCCGGTGATCACTGTGCAACACGGTTCGGGCACGGCGGGCGGCGCCTACATGCCGGGCCTGTCGGACATCGTGGTCATGGTGCGCGGCCGCTCGCGCGCCTTCCTGGCCGGGCCACCGCTGCTGCTGGCGGCCACGGGCGAGGTGGCGACGGAAGAAGAACTGGGCGGCGCCGAGATGCACACCGGCGTCTCCGGCCTGGGCGAGTACCTCGCGGAAGACGACCGGCAGGCGCTGGGCCTGGCGCGCGAGCTGCTGCAGCGCACCGGCTGGCAGCCATCAACCGCATCGCGCGCGACCGTGTCAGAGCCCGTGTTCGCTCGAGATGAACTGCTGGCCCTCATGCCCGCGCACCACCGCGAACCGGTGGACATGCGCGAGGTGATGGCGCGCATCGTCGATGGCTCCGAGCTGCTCGAGTTCAAGCCGCTGTACGGCGCGGCCACGCTGTGCGTGCAGGCGCGCATCGGTGGCCACGCGGTCGGCCTGATCAGCAACAACGGCCCGATCGACGTGGCCGGCGCCAACAAGGCCACGCACTTCATCCAGTGGATGTGCCAGCTGGGCCACCCCATCGTCTACCTGCAGAACACCACCGGCTACATGGTGGGCAAGGACAGCGAGCAGGGCGGGATGATCAAGCACGGCAGCAAGATGATCCAGGCGGTGACGAACGCCACCGTGCCGCAGATCACCATTCAATGCGGCGCCTCGTTCGGCGCGGGCAACTACGGCATGTGCGGGCGCGGCTACGCGCCGCGCTTCCTGTTCAGCTGGCCGCAGGCGAAAACCGCGGTGATGGGCGGCGAGCAGGCCGCGCGCACCATGCAGATCGTGGCCGAGGCCGGCATGGCCCGCAAAGGCATCACGCCCGACCCGGCGCAGATGCAGGCGCAGTTCGACCAGATCGTGAACGTGTTCGAAAGCCAGGCCGACGCGTTCCACACCAGCGGCCTCGTGCTCGACGACGGCGTGATCGACCCGCGCGACACGCGCGCCGTGCTCGCGTTCTGCCTCGACACCTGCGCCGAGGCCGCCGCGCGCGAACCCCGGCGCATGCAGTTCGGCGTGGCGCGCATGTAGCCGCCGCCTTCCTTCACACAGACAGACAACAACGGAGACAAGCCATGCAACTGACACATGAACACCGCGAGATCCAGAAGACGCTCAAGCGCTTCATCGACGACCACATCAACCCGCGCGTGGACGAGTGGGAAGAGGCCGAGATGATGCCGCTGCATGAGATCTTCAAAGGCCTGGGCGACCTGGGCCTGCTGGGCCTGACCAAACCCGAGGCCCACGGTGGCGCGGGGCTGGACTATTCGTACAGCATGGCCATGGCCGAGACGCTGGGCCACATCCACTGCGGCGGCGTGCCCATGGCCATCGGCGTGCAGACCGACATGGCCACGCCCGCGCTGGCGCGCTTCGGCAGCGAGGAGCTCAAGGCCGAGTTTCTGGCGCCCTCGATCGCGGGCCGGCTGGTGGGCTCGATCGGCGTGAGCGAGCCCGGCGCCGGCAGCGACGTGTCCGCCATCAAGACCGTGGCGCGCAAGGACGGTGGCGACTACGTGATCAGCGGCCAGAAGATGTGGATCACCAACAGCCT
>QFCS01000171.1_pt1 | contig 148345 bp, 145 predicted proteins | sample 3576561 | NCBI WGS metagenome assembly QFCS01 | reverse complement strand
GACCAGATGTGCCTGCGCGTGGAGGCCAGCGAGACCGACAGCGGCCTGCGGCAGCAGATCGAGGCCGCCGTGCGCGAGGTCACCAAGCTGCGCGCCCAGGTCGAGCTCGTCCAGCCAGGCTCCCTGCCCAACGACGGCAAGACCATCGAGGACAGCCGCTGCTGCGCCTGAGGCGCAAGAGGGCGCACGCGATCCCCCTTTCAGGGCTGGCGCCCCTCCCTCCGATCCGCGGCGGCCCGCTTGTGCCGCAAGGCACCGGGCGGATGCCCGATGACCCTTTTGAACGCGCGGCTGAACGAGGCCTCCGAGTCGTAACCCAGGCGGGTGGCGGCCACGGCCACGCGCATGCCTTCGCGCTCGATCCAGCGGCGCGCCTGGAACATCCGCACGCGGGTCACGTACCGCGCCGGGCTCTCGCCCAAGGTGCGCGTGAACAACTCGGCGAAGCTGGAGCGCGAGGCGCCCATCAGGTCCGCCAGCGCCGGCACCGTCCAATCGCGTTCGGGCTCGGTGTGGATCGCGGCGATCACCTTGCCGATGCGGGGGCACTGCACCGCCGCGATCCAGCCACTGGCGTCGCTGCAGGCGCACTCGACCCAGGCGCGGATGATGCAGGCGGCCAGCACATCGGCCAGGCGCGCGAGCACGCCGCAGGCGCCGATGCGATCCAGCGCGACCTCGCGCTCCATCGCTTCGAGCAACGCGGGCACGGAGGGGTCTCGCGTGGCCAGTTCGTTGGCGCGCATCGCGTCCGGCATCATCGCCAGCAGGGGGTGCAGGGGATCGAGGTTGAAGCGCATGGCGCCGCAGAAGACGATGTCGTTCGGCGCGCCTGGAGGCCCTTCGTCCGGCGTTGGGGGCGATGAGGCCATGGACGCGGGCTGCGGCGCGCCGCCGATGAGGTAGATGTTGTCCGCCACCGGGGTGCGCGAGAGTGATTCGATGTCCACGCACGGCACGTCGGGCGCGCTGGCCAGGATGTGAAAGCTGCCCCGCGGCAGCAGCACCGCGTCGCCGGCGTCCAGCCGCACCCAGTCGTGACCGGGCAGCCAGAGCCAGCAGCCGCCGCGCGCCACGAAATGGAAACGGGCCTCCGGCCGCGCGGGGTAGGCCACGGCCCAGGGCGGCTGCATCACGCAACGGCCGTATTCGACGCCGTCGAGCCGCAAGCCCAGCAGGATGCGGCTCAGCAGGTCGGCCGGGCGGGGTGGCGCGTCCGCCGCGCCACGGGCGGCGCTCCCCTCGAGCAGGGCGGGAGATTCGGAGGAATAGTCAAGCATTTCGGCTTTTCCCACATGGAAACGCCGGCATCTTATCCCTAAGCTGGCGGTCTTGCTGGCTTCCCCCTGTTCCATTCATGTCCTCCTCCTGCTCCACCTGCATCGATCCCTCCCAAGCCGTGGCCGCACCGCCGCCGCCAGCGAACGCGGATTCGCCCCACTGGGCCGCCGTCGGCTCGCTGGCGCTGGGCGTTTTTGGCCTGGTGACCGCCGAATTCCTGCCGGCCAGCCTGTTGACGGCCATGGCCACGGACCTGGGCATCAGCAACGGCGCCGCGGGCCAGACGGTCACGGCGACGGCGCTGGTGGGCGCGGTCGCCGCCCCCGCCTTTCCGCTGCTCACGCGGCGGCTGGACCGCAAGTGGGTGATGCTGGCGCTGAGCCTGCTGCTGGTCGTCTCCAACCTGATGGCCGCGACGGCCACCTCGCTGCCCGTGCTGCTGGTGGCCCGCGTGTTGCTGGGCGTGGCGCTGGGCGGCTTCTGGGCCCTGGCGGGTGCGCTGGCCCTGCGGCTGGTGCCCGCGGACCGGTTCGCCCGCGCCATGTCGCTGATCCTCACGGGGGTGTCGGTGGCCACGGTGTGCGCCGCCCCCATCGGTGCCTGGATGGGCGACCTGTGGGGATGGCGCAGCGCCTTCGTCGCCGCGGGCGTGGTCAGCGTGGTGACGCTGGTCGCGCAGGCCATCACCCTGCCCGCGCTGCCGCCGCGCGACCACGCCAATCTGCGCGTGCTGGGCCAGTTGCTGCTGCGGCCGCAGGTGCGCATGGCCCTGCTGGCGGTGCTGCTGGTGATCTCCGGCCATTTCGCGGGCTTCACCTACATCCGGCCGCTGATGGAAAACGTCACCCACCTGTCCGTCCAGGCGATCTCGGTGGTGCTGCTGGGCTACGGCATCGGGGGTTTCTTCGGCAACCTGGCGGGCGGCTACCTGGCCGAGCGCAGCGAGCGCCGCGCCATCGTGGCGGGTGGCACGCTGGTCGTCCTCATGGCGGGCAGCCTGTTGCTGGCGGGTTCGTCGGCGCTGGTGACCGCCGTGGCGGTGGCGCTCTGGGGTTTTGCGTTCGGCGCGTTCCCGGTCGGTTTCCAGACCTGGGTGGTGCGGGCCGCGCCCGACCACGCCGAAGGCGCGGGCGGCCTGATGGTGGCGGCGTTCCAGATCGCCATCGCCAGCGGCGCGGTGGGTGGCGGGCTGCTGGTCGATCACGTGGGCGCGCTCGGCGCGCCGGCCTTCGCGCTGGTCGCCATCGTGCTGGGCACCTTGCTGACCCTGCGCCATGGTCCCCGGCCGCAGGGCCAACGGGCCGGCGCCCAGCCGGTGCCGGTTCATCACTGAACCAGGGCGTCAGGGCGTCGCCGGGTCTGAACCCGCGGCACTGCGCACGCGCCGCTGGCGCGCCTGCGGCGGCGACGCGTGCTGGTGCAAGGCGAGGCGCAGAGCCGTCGCGGCCACACCGAGGGCGCGGTCGGTGCGGCGGGCCAGGTAGGTCTGCGTGTGCGCCACGCCCAGTGGACCGAGGGCCGTGGCGGCCAAGGGCACCAGCTGCTTCTCGGCCAGTTCGCGCTCGATCACCCACCGCGGCAGGCGGCCCCAGCCCACCCCGCCCAGGATCAGGGCCCGCTTGGCGTCCTGCGTGCCCACGCGCAGCGTCTGGGGCGACAGCACGCCGAAGTCGCGCCCCTCGGACAGCGGCGTGGGGTCCTCCAGCACGATCTGCACGTGGTCGGCCAGCTCGACGCTGGTGAGCGCCTTGCGGCGCCGCGCCAGCGCATGGCTGGCGGCGGCCACCGCCACGATGGGCACGCGTTGCAGCGCCTCGGTCTCGATGCGCGGATCGAGAAAGTCTTCGCCGGCCATGATGGCCAGGTCGCACTGCCGCTCGCGCAGCGCTTGCAGCGGACCGCCCAGTGGCGCGACTGCCAGGCGCAGCCGAACCGACGGCCAGGTCTCGCGCACCGCCTTGAGCGCGGCGGCCACCACGGGCAGCGGGTAGAGCGTGTCCACCATCAGCGAGAGCTCGATCTCCACGCCCTCGCCCAGGCCGCGCGCGCGTGCCCGCATGAAGTCCACCTTGAGCAGCACGGCGTGCGCGTCTTCCAGCAAGGCCAGGCCGGCCGGCGTGAGTGCGGGCCGGTGGCCGCTGCGATCGAAGAGGCTCACGTCGAGCTGGTGTTCGAGGTTGGCGATCGCGTGGCTCACGGCCGACTGCGCGCGCCGCAGGCGCGTGGCCCCGGCCCGAAAGCTGCCGGCCTCGGCCACGGTCACGAACATGCGAATCTGATCGAGGGTGAGGGCGTCCAGCATTGATCGATTCCGTAGATCAGGAAGCTCAAAATTTTAGGCCTTCCGCAGATCAATGTGGCTGCCGATACTTCTCCCATTCCCACATGAGAGGTGTTCACGTCATGACCCAGGTGCTGGTGCTCTATTACTCTTCCTACGGCCACATCGCGACCATGGCCAACGCCGTGGCCGAGGGCGCGCGCACGGCGGGCGCGCAGGCCGTGGTCAAGCGCGTGCCCGAACTGGTGCCGGACGCCGTGGCCCGCAAAGCCGGTTACCAGCTGGCGCCAGACGTGCCGGTGGCCACCGTGGAGGAGCTCGCGGCGTACGACGCCATCGTGTTGGGCACGCCCACCCGCTTTGGCAACATGGCCGCGCAGATGAAGAACTTTCTCGATCAGGCCGGTGGCCTGTGGGCCCGGGATGCGCTGGTGGGCAAGGTGGGCAGCGTCTTCACCTCCACGGGCAGCCAGCACGGCGGGCAGGAGTCGACCATCCTCTCGACGCACATCGTGCTGATGCACCTGGGCATGGTGGTGGTGGGCCTGCCCTACAGCTTCAAGGGCCAGATGCGCATGGACGAGATCACCGGCGGCTCGCCATACGGCTCGGCCACCTTGGCCGATGACGGGTCGGGCGGCGACCGCCAGCCCAGCCTGAATGAAATCGAAGCGGCCCGCTACCAGGGGGCCCATGTGGCGCGGGTGGCGCGGGCGCTCGCGCTGTCGCAGCCGATGGCGGTGGCGTGAGCGGCTCCTCTGCGAACCCGGCCCGCACCGACTGGCGGGCCGTGGGGGTGGTGGTGGCCGCCGGGGTGGTCTCGGCCTTTCACCTGGGCAAGGTCGCCATCGCGGCCCCCCAGCTTCAGGCCGATCTGGGCCTCAGCCTGGGCCTGCTGGGCGCCCTCGGTGCCACCTTCGCCGTGTTGGGCGCGCTGGGTGGCGTGGTGGCGGGCTCCGTGGTGGCCCGTGCCGGCGACCACCGCATGCTGGTCCTCGGGCTGTTGGCCACGGCACTGGGGGCGGCGATGGCGGTGCCGAGCGACCGCTTCGGTGTGCTGCTGGCGTCGCGCGTGGTGGAGGGGCTGGGGTTCCTGCTGATCACGGTGGCCGGGCCCACGGTGCTGGCGCGCCGGGTGCGCGCGGCCGATCAGGCCACCGCCTTGGTCTTGTGGAGTTGCTTCATGCCAGCCGGCATGGCGCTGGCGATGCTCACCGGGCCGTGGTTCGGCGACTGGCGCAGCCTGTGGGTGACCGCCGCGCTGGCGGCCGGTCTGCTCGCGGTTCTGGTGGTGGGCATGGTGCCGCGTGGTGCACGGCCTGTCCGCGCGGACGACCCGGCCCGCCTGGCCGAGGTCTGGCGCTCCGAACCCCTGGCGATGGCCGCCACGTTCCTGCTCTACAGCCTGATGTTCTTCGCGCTCTTCAGCTTTCTGCCCGTGCTGCTGCAGCAGCGCCTGCAGTTGGGCGCCGGTGCCGTCGGGCTGCTCGCCGCGGTGGCCTGTGCGGCCAACATCGTGGGCAACCTGTGCGCGGGGGTCCTGCTGGGCAAGGTGCGCCGTGAGGTGCTGGGCGCCTGCGCGGCGATCACGATGGGTCTCTGTGGCCTGGGCATCTTTCTGCCTGTGCTGGGTCCGGGCATGGCCTTGGCCCTGTGCCTGGTGTTCTCCGCGGTGGGCGGCCTGGTCCCGGCCAGCCTGCTGTCCGCGGTACCGCGGGTCACGTCCACACCCGCGCAGGCGGCCCTGGTGGTGGGGCTGCTCATGCAGGGCAGCAACCTCGGCCAGGCGCTCGGGCCGGTGCTGGTCGGCAGCGCGGTGGACCGCCACGGCTGGCCGGCCGCCGCGGCCTGGGTGGGGGCCGCGGCACTGGCGATGGCCTGGACCGTCTGTCACAAAACGGCGCCGAGGCCCGTCTAGCAAGACAAGGATCCCCTTTTTCAACCCAGGAGCTCACGATGTCCTCTCCCCGACTTGACTACTTCACGCTGGCGCCCAAGGCCGCCAAGGCGCTGGCCCAGCTTTCACACGTGGCCGGCGCCGCGCTGGACAAACGGCTGAAGGAGCTGGTGAACCTGCGCGTCAGCCAGATCAATGGCTGCGCGTTCTGCATCGACATGCACTGGGCCGACCTGGTGAAGCAGGGCATGGACCCACGGCACATCAACGCCGTGGCGGGTTGGCGCGAGGCGCCGCGCTTCTTCAGCGACGCCGAGCGCGCCGCGCTCCAGTGGGCCGAGGCGGTGAACGCCTTGCCACAACGGGCGCCGAGCGATGCCGACTTCGAAGACCTGCGGCGGCACTTCAGCGACGGCGCGATCGCGGAGCTGACGTTCGCCGTCGGCGCCATCCGGGCGTGGAACGTGCTCAACGCCAGCTTCCACACCCCCGTGCCCGACACCCCGTTTGCGGCCGCTTGAGGCCGGGCGGGCTCAGCCCAGTCGGTCCGCGAAGGTGTACGCCACCATGCCGTCGCCCCGGGCAAAGCCGATCAACAGCAGACCGGCCTCGTTCGCCACGTCGATCGCCATGGCCGTGGGCGCGGAGACGGCGGCCAGCACCGAGATGCCCGCGCGCGCGGTCTTCTGCACCATCTCGAAACTGGCCCGGCTGGTGAGCGCGACGAAGTGCCGCGAAGGGTCGAAGCCTGCCCGCCGCGCCGCGCCGATCAGCTTGTCCAGCGCGTTGTGCCGCCCCACGTCCTCGCGCACCAGCACCACGCCGCCATCGTCGATCCGGCAGAGCGCCGCCGCGTGCGTGGCGCCGGTGAGCTGCTGCCGGGGCTGGTGGGGGGGCAGGGCCTGGAGGGCCGAGGCCACGGCGGCGGGCGCGATGCCCAAGGCGGGCACGGCCGGCGGCCGCTGCCGCACGGCGGCGAGGGAGTCCGTGCCGCACAGGCCGCAACCCGTGCGCCCGGCCATGCTGCGCCGGCGTTCGCGCAGCCGCCACTCGCAGGCGCTGGCCACCTCCAACTGCACCTCGATGCCATCGGGCGTGTCCACCACGTCCACCCCGCGCAGCTCGCCGGGGTCGAGCAACAGGCCTTCGGTGAGGGCGAAGCCCAGCGCGAAGTCTTCCAGGTCGGCCGGCGTGGCCATCATCACGGCATGCGAGATGCCGTTGAACACCAGCGCCACGGCCACTTCGTCGGCCACCCAGTCGGTGGCCAGGCTGGCCAGTCCGTCGCGGCGCACCTGCACCTCGCTGGCCCGCACGCCGGCCGGCGGGCGTTGGGGCGTCGCGGCCATCGAGCGCCCGGCCGCCGTGAGGTGCGCCACCCAGCGGTCGTCGACCTGTTCCACGCGCACCCAGCCGGGTCCGTGCGCGCCGCCGATGACCGCGTGGCCCATCAGCGTGAGCTGGCGCATGAGCACGCTGACGCCCTGACCCAGGCGCTTGCCCAGGCGCGGCAGCGACATGCCGTTGGCCTCGGGTGTGCTGGCCAGCTCGCGCAGGATGGCTTCGGCCAGCGGGGTGAGCGTGGTGGTGCCGTTCATGGCTCGAGGTGGGGCGTCAGGCGCACCGGAATCGCCTTCGAGGTGGGCGTGCCCGCCGCGATCGCGGTGGCCGACAGCGGCACCAGCGGGTTGGTCTCGGGGTAGTAGGCGGCCAGGCAGCCGCGCGGAATGTCGTAGGCCACCAGGCGGAAGCGGTCGGCGCGGCGGTGCTGGTCGTCGTCCCACACGGTGTGGAGGTCCACCCAGTCGCCATCGGCCAGGCCCAGGGCGCGCAGGTCCTCGGCGTGGATGAAGACCACGCGGCGCTGGCCGAACACGCCGCGGTAGCGGTCGTCCATGCCGTAGATGGTGGTGTTGTACTGGTCGTGCGAGCGCGTGGTGAGCAGCGAGAACACGAGGGTGTCGCGCTGGCGGGCCCGCATGGACCGGCGCGCGCGGTGCACCGGCGTGTCGCGCGGCACCGGGTGCGGGAAGAACGTGGCCTTCCGCGCCGGGGTGTCCCACACGCGCTCGCTGGCGGTGTTGCGCAGGCGAAAGCCGCCGGGCACGGCGACGCGGGCGTTGAAGTCCTTGAAGTCGTCGAACACGGCTTCGATCTGGTCGCGGATGCGGGCGTAGTCCTCGATCAGCCACAGCCAGGGGGTGCGGCTGCGCCGGCCCAGCGTGGCCGCGGCCAGGCGCGCGACGATGGCCGGCTCGGACAGCAGGTGTTCCGAGGCCGGCGGGTTGATGCCCAGCGAGAGGTGCACCATGCTCATGGAGTCCTCCACCGTCACGCCCTGCGGGCCCGTGGCCTGCACGTCGATCTCGGTGCGCCCCAGGCAGGGCAGGATCAGCGCCTCGCGGCCGTGCACCACGTGGCTGCGGTTGAGCTTGGTGGCCACGTGCACCGTGAGGTCGCACTGGCACAGCGCCTTCCAGGTCTCGTGGGTGTCGGGCGTGGCGGCGGCGAAGTTGCCGCCCAGCGCGAAGAACACCTTGCCCTTGCCCTCGCGCATCAGCTGGATGGCCTCCACCGTGTCCACGCCGTTCTGTCGAGGCGGCTCGAAGCCGAACACCTGCCGCAGCCGGTCCAGCAGCGCGGCCGGTGGCTTCTCCCAGATGCCCATGGTGCGGTCGCCCTGCACGTTGCTGTGGCCGCGCACCGGGCAGGCACCGGCACCGGGCCGGCCGATGTTGCCGCGCATCAGGAGCAGGTTCACCAGCATCTGGATGGTGGCCACCGCGTGCTGGTGCTGCGTGATGCCCATGCCCCAGCAGACGATGGTGTTCTTCGCCCCGGCGTAGAGGTCGGCGGCGGTGTGGATCTGTTCGCGCGTGAGGCCACACTCCTCGGTGATCAGGTCCCAGGACTCGGCGCGCAGGTCGTCGGCCAGGGCCTCGAAACCCACGGTGTGTTCGGCGATGAAGGCGTGGTCGAGCAAGGCCTGCTCGCCCGCGTCGTGCCGCTCCAGCAGGCGCTTCATCATGCCTTTCACGGCCGCCAGGTCACCACCGCCGCGCAGCTGGAAGTAGTGCGAGCTGATCGGCGTGGAGCCCAGCGTGGCCATCTCCATCTTGCTCTGCGGGTCCTGGAAGCGCTCCAGGCCGCGTTCGCGCAAGGGATTGAAGCTGACGATGCGCGCGCCGCGCTTCGAGGCGGCGCGCAGCTCACCCAGCATGCGCGGGTGGTTGGTGCCGGGGTTCTGGCCGAAGATGAAGATCGCGTCGGCGAGTTCGAAGTCGTCCAGCGTCACCGTGCCCTTGCCCACGCCGATCTGCGGGCGCATGCCGTTGCCGCTGGGCTCGTGGCACATGTTCGAGCAGTCGGGGAAATTGTTGGTGCCGTACTCGCGCACGAACAGCTGGTACAGGAAGGCCGCCTCATTGCTGGCGCGGCCCGAGGTGTAGAACATGGCCTGGTTGGGGTCGGGCAGGGCGTCGAGGTGGCTCGCGATGAGGGCGAAGGCGGCGTCCCAGCCAATGGGGCGGTACCGGTCGAGCACGCCGTCGTAGACCATCGGGTGCGTCAACCGGCCCTGGTCTTCCAGCCAGAAGTCGCTCTGCCGCGCGAGCTCGCTCACAGTGTGGCGCTCGAACAGCTCGGGCCCGGCGCGGCGCGCGGTGGCCTCGGCCGCCACGGCCTTCACGCCGTTCTCGCAGAACTCGAAGGTGGATGCGTGGTGGCGGTCCGGCCAGGCGCAGCCCGGGCAGTCGAAACCGTCGGGCTGGTTGGCCGACAGCAGGGTCTTGGCGCCCTTGAGGGGAATGTCCTGCCGCAGCAGCGCGTTCTTCACGCTGTTCAAGGCGCCCCAGCCGCCGGCGGGGCCGGTGTAGAACTCGATCTTCTGTGGATTCATCAGGGTCTCGGTGAGAATGCAGGCGTCCTGGCTTGTCCGGCATCGTCCCGTGATTTCCGTTCGCCATCAATATGAAGCTTTCGGTCCTATGCACCGGCAGCCCGCTGCATAAGCACCGCCTCACATAAGCGCATGAAACAGGTCTCCATCCGCCCCGTCTGGACCATCCAGGAGCCCGATGGCCCGCCCCTGCCGGCGCGCCTGATCGAGTTGCTGGTGCTCGTGGCCGAGCAGGGCAGCCTGCTGAACGCCGCGCGCGGGCTGGGCATGTCCTACCGCCGCGCGTGGGACGTGGTGCGCGAAGGCGAACAGCAGTTCGGGACCCCCTTGCTCGTGATGGAGCGCGGCAAGGGCTCGACGCTGACCGAGCTGGGCGCGCGCATCGTCTGGGCCGACAAGCGCATCCACGCCCGGCTGCGGCCCGCGCTGGAGACGCTGTCTTCCGAACTCGCCGAGGAACTGCGCGGCGCCCTGAGCGAAGCGCCCGCGGCCTTGCGCATCCAGGCCAGCCACGGCTTTGCCATCGAGCGGCTGATCGACCGGCTGGCGCAGGACGGCCTGAAGCTCAGCTTCTCGTATGCGAGCAGTGCCGCGGCGGCCGCCGCGCTGCGCGAAGGCGCGTGCGACGTGGCCGGTTTTCACCTGCCCATCGGACCGATGGAGGCCATGGCGCTGGCGCACTACCAGCCCTGGCTGCAAGGCCTGGACCTCACACTGGTGGACATCGCCACGCGCCGCCAGGGCCTGATGGTGCGGCCCGGCAACCCGCGCGAGCTCTATGCGCTGGCCGACCTCACGCGCGCCCCCGTGCGCTTCATCAACCGCCAGCCCGGATCGGGCACGCGCCTGCTGCTGGAGGGTTTGCTCAAGGCGCAGGGCATCGCCCCCACACGCATCGCCGGTTTCGAGCAGGGCGAGTACACGCACGCCGCCGTCGCCGCCTATGTGGCCAGCGGCATGGCCGATGTGGGCTTCGGGCTCGAACCCCCGGCGCGGCACTTCAAGCTCGACTTCGTGCCCATCGCCACCGAGCGCTATTTCCTGCTGTGCCGCGACGACGTGATGACCGCGCCCGCGATGCAGGCGGTGCTGTCCGCCCTGCGCGACCCCGGCTTTCGGGCCACGCTCGCGCAGTTGCCGGGTTACGACCCGGCCGACCTGGGCCGGGCGATGCCGTTCCAGGATGCGTACCGGTTCGTACTGCCCTCTGGTTGATACGCGAAAGGTATTGCCGGGAATACAAAACGAGTATTTGAACGTATCGAAACCTCGACCTAGGATCGGCCCATGGGATGGACCCGATGACGCCGAACCTCAAATACTCTTCGACCGCGATCGCGATTCACTGGCTGGCCGCGCTGCTGATCCTGGCGGCCATCGCCCTGGGCGTTTACATGACCGGCCTGCCGATGTCGCCGGCCCGGCTCAAGCTCTACAACTGGCACAAGTGGCTGGGCATCACCATCCTGGTGCTCTCCGTCGTCCGCCTGGCGTGGCGCGCCACGCACCGCCCGCCGGCGGACCTGCCCATGCCGCCCTGGCAGCGCCGTGCCGCCCACTTCTCGCACGGCCTGATGTACGCGCTGTTCTTCGCCGTGCCGCTGGCGGGCTGGGTCTACAGCTCCGCGTCCGGGTTTCCCGTGGTCGTGTTCGGCGTCCTGCCCCTGCCCGATCTGGTGGCGCCCGACAAGGCGCTGGCGGAGGACTTGAAGTCCGTTCACGCCGGCCTGGCGTTGGCGCTCGGGGCGGCCATCGCGTTGCACCTGGCGGCTGTGGTGCAACACCAATTCATTCACAAGGACGGTCTGCTGTCGCGCATGCTTCCGCGAATGGCTGGAAAGAACCAGGCATGAACAACCGCCTTCGCATCGGCATCGCCGCCTTCGTTCTGTGGGGCACCAGTGTGGCGATGGCCCAGACCCTGGAGCCGGCGCAGAGCGAGATCGCCTTCACCTTCCGCCAGATGGGCGTGCCCGTGGCGGGGCGTTTCACGAAGTTCAGCGGCCAGGTCCACTTCGACCCCAAAAAACCCGAGGCCGGCAAGGTCGCGCTGCGCATCGACACCGGCAGCGCGCGCTTCGGTTCGGCGGAGACCGACGCCGAGGCGGTGAAGAGCGACTGGCTGCACGCCGCGAAGTTTCCGCAGGCCAGCCTGGATTCCGTGGCCATCCAGGCCGTGGGCCCGGGCCGGTACGAACTGGCCGGCCAGCTGAGCATCAAGGGAACGGCCAGGGCCGTGCGCATCCCGGTGGCGCTGGCACGCAGCGGCGCCATGACCATCGCCACCGGCGCCTTCACCGTCAAGCGGCTCGAATTCAAGGTCGGCGATGGGGACTGGTCGGACACCTCCCTGGTCGCCAACGAAGTGCAGGTGAATTTCAAACTCGCGCTGTCCGGCATGGCGGCGCTTTAACCCTCCGGTAACCACCATGAAGAAACTGTTCTCTCTGCTGCTCGCCGCATCGGCTTGCGCGTCGGCCCAATCGGCCACCTACCAGCTCGATCCGCTGCACACCCACGTGATGTTCGAGATCGACCACATCATCTCGACCAACCGCGGCCGCTTCGACAAGAAGGAGGGGGTCGTCGAGTTCGATCCGCAGGGCAAGACGGGCAGCGTCAGCCTGACGCTGGACATGAGCTCGATCAACACCGGCGTGGCCCCGTTCAACAAGCAGCTGCAGTCCAAGGACTTCTTCGATGTGGAGCAGCACCCGACGGCCCGCTTCGTGGCGGACCAGTTCGTCTTCAACGGCGACAAGGTGGTGGAAGTCAACGGCCAGCTCACCCTGGTGGGCAAGACCCATCCCGTCAAGCTCAAGGCCTTGCGCTTCACCTGCTACATGAACGGCATGCTCAAGCGCGAGGTCTGCGGCGGCGATTTCGAGGCCACCATCATCCGCAGCGCCTGGGGCATCGAATTCGGCATCCCGCGCTTTCCCGACAGCGTGCGGCTGGTGCTGCAGGTCGAAGGGATCAAGCAGTGACGGTCCGGGGTCGGCCCTCACGACGGTGCGGGAAATGAAGGACCGTTACCTGGCCCACATGCGGGACACCGCGAAGCGCCTCGAAGCGCTGTGAGTCAGGGCGAACGGATCTCCACCCTTTGGTCGATGGCCCCGAACAAGGCCTCGCCCTGTGGGCCGCCGGCCAGGATGCGCACGCGGTCCCCGTGCTGAAGGTAGGGCGGCAGCCGGTCCTCGGGCTGCCCTTGCAGCTGCGCGCGCACGCGGGCTTCGGTGATGCAGGCGCTGCCCGAAGCCGGGTCGGCGTTGCTGACCGTGCCCGCGCCCACGATGCTGCCCGCCACCAGGCTGCGGGTGCGCGCCAGGTGGGCGATGATCTGCGCGAAGTTGAACACCACCTCGCTGTTGGCGTGGGGTTCGCCGAAGCGTTCGCCATTGAGCTCGATGCGCACGCGCCCGTCGAACATGTGGTCCTTCCAGGCCGCGCCCAGCGAGGCCGGGGTCACGGCGATCGGCGCGAAGCTGGTGGCCGGCTTGCTCTGGTAGAAGCCGAAGCCCTTCGCGAGTTCGCCCGGGATCAGGCCGCGCAGCGACACGTCGTTGAGCAGCACCACCAGCGCGATGCGATCGGTGGCCTGTTCGGCGGTGGTGCCCATGGGCACATCCTTCGTGATCACCGCGACCTCGGCCTCCAGGTCCACCAGGTGGGCGGCATCGGTGGCCACGATGGGCTCCACGGGGCCGAGCATCACGTCCGAACCGCCCTGGTACACCAGGGGTTCGATGTCGTAGCGCGGCGGGATGGGCTCCTTGCGCCATTGGTAGATCAGGCGCGCGTGGTTGCGGTAGACGGAGGCGTCGGCCCACTGGTAGGCCCGGGGCAGGGGCGCCATGCAATGGGCCGGGTCGATGCGCTCGGCGCCGCGCCAGCCCTCGGCCTCCAGGGCGAGGCGGCGCTGCTCCAGGCCCGGGGCCTGGGCATCCCAGACGTCCAGCAGGGCCTGCAGCGTGGGCAGGTCGCGGCCGGCGGGCACCCACTGTTGGCCGGACGGGTTGACCAGCATGAGTTCACCGTCTCGGGTGCCGTTGTGGCGGGTGGCGAGTCGCAGGTGCAGAGGACTTGGGGTCATGGGGTGGTGGTGGTGGTCGGTGTCAGAGGCCGCGCTCGCGCACGCTCAGCGCGGAACGGAATTGTTTCTTGAGCCGGTACAGCTGGGCCGGGCGGTTGCGGCCGCCGAGCTTGGTCGCGCCGGGCACTTCTTCCAGGATGCCCAGGTCATCGAGCTTGCGCCGGAAGTTGGGCAGGTTCAAGGGCTGCGCCAGCACGGCCTCGTACACCGCGTGGAGTTCGGGCACGGTGAATTGATCGCCGCAGAGGAACGCCGGCAGCGACGAGTAGGCCGCCTTGTTGCGCACGCGCGCCACCACGCCGGCGATGATCTGCGCATGATCGAAGGGCAAGGCGGGCAGCTTGCCCACCGGGAACCGCTGGACCGTGTCGCCCAGCACGCTGGGCGGCACCAGGGCGTAGTAGACGACGGTGAGCGACCAGCCCCGTGGATCGCGGCCGGGGCCGGAGAAGGTGCCGTACTCTTCGAGGTAGGGGCTCACGACACCCGCCTTGCGCTTGAGCACGCGCGCCGCCGCCGCGCCGGCGTGGTCGTCCTTGTCCTCGTGCACGTAGCCCCCGGGCAGGGCCCAGAGCCCCTTGAAGGGCTCGGCGTCGCGCTTGAACAGGGCGACTTCCAGCTCGCCCTGGACCAGGGTCAGGAGCACGGCGTCGACGGTGAGGATGATGGACATGGTGGGGAATTTTTTCCGGATTCTACTGCTTAGATTCAGAATGCACCGAATAGATGGATGTAGCCATTCATCGGCAAATATCCTGAATCAGAAAGACTAAGATGTAAAAAAAATCAAAGTAGGTATACTGGGGCCATCGACACCCACCAAGGACGGATGGACATGCGAACCAAGCTCCTGATCATTGATCCCCAGAACGACTTCTGCGACATCGAGGGCGCGGCGCTCCCGGTGGCCGGCGCCCGTGACGACCTGCGCCGCCTGGCCCGCTTCATCGACGCTCAGTCGGCTCGCCTCAGCGACATCACGGTGACGCTGGATTCGCACGCCAGCGTCGCGGTCGAGCGCACCAGCTTCTGGCTGACGAGCGAAGGCGAGGCCGTGGCGCCGTTCACCTTCATCACGGCCGCGAGCGTGGCGGCCGGCGAGCACCGGCCGCGCGACGCCCGCCTCACCGGCCAGGTGATGGCCATGCTGAATCAACTGGCCGCCGCGGGCAAGGCCGGCATGGTGGTGTGGCCGGTGCACTGCGTCACGGCCACCTGGGGCCACAACATCCAGAGCGACCTCGCCGACAGCCTCGCCGCCTGGGAGATGGCCCATCAGCGCGCGGTGGCCAAGGTGCTCAAGGGCGAGTACCCGCTGACCGAGCATTTCGGCGTCTTCGAGGCCGACGCCCCGGTGGCCTCGGTGCCGGGCACCCAGTTCAACCGCGCGCTGGCCGCCTCGGTGGCCAGTGGGGCCGACTTCGTCGCGTTCGCGGGGCAGGCGTCGAGCCACTGCGTGGCCGCCAGCTACGACCAGTTCATGCGCTTCCTCGCCAGCGCGCCGGCTTTCGCGCCCCAGGTGGTGCTGCTGCGTGACTGCATGAGCCCGGTGCCCGGCTTCGAGACACTGGCGGACGGCCTTTTCGAGCGCGCGCGGGCCGCCGGCAGCCTGGTGCTGGGCGTGGACGAGTTCGCCGCGCGGATCCGCTGACTTCAGACAAGACAAGGAGCGCAACATGAGCGGAACCACCGACACCGCGATGCAGGCCGAGGCGGCGTTCTCACCCGTCGTGACCTCGCTGCTGGGCACCGATCTCTACAAGTTCACGATGCTGCAGCCCATGCTGCACTCGATGCCGGCCAACCAGGCGGAGTACCGCTTCGTGTGCCGCAACGAACCCGGCTACCCCTTGAGCGAGATCCGGGAGGAGGTCGAGCGCCAGCTGGCGCACCTGTGCACCCTGCGCTTCACCGAAGAGGAGCTGCAGTACCTGGGTGGGCTGCGCTACATGAAGTCCGACTTCATCGACTTCCTGCGCATCTTCCAGCTCCAGCACCGCTACGTGACCGTGGCCGCCGAGGGCGATCACCTGATCATCGTGGCCCAGGGGCCGCAGATCCACGTGATGTTCTTCGAGATCTTCGTGCTGGCCATCGTCAACGAGATCTACTTCCGGCGCCTGGCCACGCCCAAGGTGCTGAGCGAAGGCCGCCGGCGCCTGCGCGAGAAGATCGCCCTGCTGCGCACCGTCGGCGCCCGGCGCCAGAACCCGTTCGAGTTCTTCGACTTCGGCGTGCGCCGCCGCTTCTCGGCCGCCTGGCAGGAAGAGGTGGTGGCCACGTTCGCGAAAGAGGTGCCCGAGTTCTTCAAGGGCACCTCCAACGTGTACCTGGCGAAGAAGTACGGCCTGGTGCCGATCGGCACCATGGCGCACGAGTACCTGCAGACCTTCCAGGCCGTGGGCGTGCAGCTCAAGGGCTTTCAGAAGGCGGCGCTGGAGGCCTGGGTGCAGGAGTACCGCGGCGACCTGGGCGTGGCCCTGACCGATGTGGTGGGCATGGACGCCTTCCTCGCCGACTTCGACCTCTACTTCGCCAAGCTCTTCGACGGCCTGCGCCACGACTCGGGCGATCCGGTGGCCTGGGGCGAGAAGGCGCTGGCGCATTACGAGCGCCTGAAGATCAATGCGCACACCAAGCGGCTGGTGTTCTCCGACGGCCTGGACCTGCCGACCGCGATCGGCCTCTACGAGCACTTCGCCGACCGCATCCAGACCGGCTTCGGCATCGGCACCAACCTCACCAACGACATGGGCCTGCCGACCCTGAACATCGTGATGAAGCTGGTGAGCTGCAACGGGCAGCCCGTGGCCAAGCTCTCGGACTCGCCGGGCAAGACCCTCTGCGACGACGAGACCTTCCTCGCCTACCTGCGGCAGGTGTTCCGCATCGCGGCATACCCCTGAATTCCACTCCTTGGAATTGGGGTGGTGCGCGGTGCGATCAGGCGACCTAAGCTGCGCGGAGGTGCCACGGCCACGCCGTGCCGCCTTCCCATACCTAGACCTGGAGACACCGACCGATGACCACCCAACCCCCCTTGTCGCGCCGCCGCTTCAACGCCGCGCTCGGCGCCAGCCTGGTCCTGCCGTTCGCGGCACCCGCGCTGGCGCAGTCACAGGCTTTCCCGAACAAGCCGATCCGCATCCTGGTGCCGTTCGCGGCCGGCGGCCCGACCGACCTGATGGCGCGCGCCGTCGGCAAGAACCTCTCGACCTCGCTGGGGCAGCCGGTGATCGTCGAGAACAAGCCCGGTGGCGGTGGCGTGATCGCCATGGGCGAGGTGGCGCGCGGCCCGGCCGACGGCTACACGCTGGTGTTTCCGTCCATCCTCGCGGTGACCAACCCCGCGCTCATGCCCAACTACCCGTTCGACACGCTGCGCGACTTCGCGCCGCTGACGGTGGTGGGCTACATCCCGCACGCGCTGGTGGTGCGGCCCGATTTCCCGGCCAAGGACCTGCAGGCCCTGGTGGCCATGGCCAAGGCCGCGCCGGGCAGCGTCAACTACGGCTCCTCGGGCAACGGCACCTCGGCCCACCTCGGCGCCGCGCTGTTCGCGCAGCGCGCCGACATCAAGGTCACGCACGTGCCCTACCGCGGCGCGGCCCCGGCGGTGCAGGACCTGCTGGGCGGCCAGATCCAGTTCATGTTCCTCGACATGAGTTCGGCGCTGGCGCAGATCAAGACCGGCAAGCTGCGCGCGCTGGCCGTGGCCCCGGCCAACCGCTTCGCCGGCCTGCCCGACGTGCCCACCGTGGCCGAGCAGGGCTACCCCGGCTTCAACGTGCACGGCTGGTACGGCCTGTTCGCGCGCAGCGGCACGCCCGCGCCCATCGTGCAGGCGCTCTACACCGAGGTGAAGAAGGCGCTGGCATCGACCGAGATCCGCGAGCTGTTCCAGAACTACGGCATCGAGGCCGGCGGCATGCCGCCCGAGGACTACACCGAGATCGTGCGCAAGGACCTTGCCATGTGGAAGCGCACCGTCGACCAGCTTCAGATCACCCTGCAGTAAGTCCATGATCATTGCGATTCCCGACGACTACCAGGACTGCGTGCGGCACCTGGACTGTTTCGCCAAGCTCGCCGGCCACGAGGTGCGCATCTTCAACGACTCGGTGAAGGGCACGGACGCCCTGGCGGCGCGCTTCGCCGACGCCGAGGCCATCGTGCTCACGCGCGAGCGCACGCGCATCGACGCCGCCCTGCTCGACCGCCTGCCCAGGCTGCGCCTGATCAGCCAGACCGGCAAGCTCGCGGGCCATGTGGACCTGGCCGCGTGCACCGCGCGCGGCGTGCGGGTGGCCGAGGGCAGCGGCGCGGGCTCGGCCACGGCCGAGATCGCCTGGACCCTGGCGCTGGCCAGCCGGCGCCACCTGGTGAGCGAAGCCAACCGGTTGCGCGATGGGCAATGGCAAGGGCACCTGGGCCAGCAGCTCAGCGGCCAGCGCCTGGGCGTCTGGAGCTACGGCCGCATCGGCCGGCAGGTGGCGGGCTACGGCCGCGCCTTCGGCATGCAGGTGTGGGTGTGGGGCCGCGAAACCTCGACCGCCGCCGCGCGCGCCGACGGCTTCGAGGTGGCGCCCTCGCGCGAAGCCTTCTTCGCGCAGAGCGATGTGATCAGCCTGCACGTGCGGCTCTACGCCGACACCGTGGGCATCGTGACGGCCGAGGACCTCGCGCGCATGAAGCCCACGGCGCTGCTGGTCAACACCAGCCGCGCCGAGCTGATCGCGCGCGGCGCGCTCGAACACGCGCTGGCGCAGGGCCGGCCGGGTTTCGCGGCGGTGGACGTGTACGAGGAAGAGCCGGTGCTGGGCGCGAACCACCCCTTGCTGCGCCTGCCGAACGCGCTGTGCACGCCGCACATCGGCTACGTGGAGAAGGACAACTACGAGCGCTACTTCGGCATCGCCTTCGATCACATCGTGGCCTACGCGCAAGGCCGCCTGACCGGGGTGCTCAACCCCGAAGCCAGCCCAGCAGCAGCGGGTTGATCGCGTCGGCGCGCTCGTACTGCACCCAGTGCCCGGCATCCGCCACGAGGCGGGTGTGGGCATCGGGCAGGGGCGAGGCCAGCGCGGCCGCGACGGCGGCCGGCTCGGCCGTCACGTCGTGTTCGCCCCAGGCCAGCAGGGTCGGCCCGGCGTAGGCCGCCAACACGCCGGCGAGGCCGCCGGCGCGCGAAATCTCCTTGCTCCGAAAGCGCGTGCGCACGCAGGCCTCGGTGTGCACGCGCAGCGCGAGCGGATCGATGTCTTGGGCCAACCCGCTGAGCATGTGCACGGCGAGGTTGTGGCGCATGGCCTGTTCCACCGCCGCCGCGTCGCCCGCGCGCCAAGCCGGTTTCCAGTTGACCAGCTCGCCCTTGGGGCGGCGCGGCCCCTGGTGGCCGCCCGTGCCCAGCAAGGCCAGGCGCCGCACCTGGGGCCGCTGCGCGGCCAGGTGCGCGGCGACCAGGCCGCCGAACGAAAAACCCACCAGCTGCACCGGCGTGCCGGGGCCGATGAGGGTGTCCAGGGTCGACAAGGTCGGGGCCAGCAGCGCGGCCAGGCCTTCGCCCTCGGGCGGATCCGAATCGCCGAAGCCGGGCAGGTTCACCGCCCACACGGTGTGCTCGGCGGCCAGGGCCTCGATGTTGCGCACCCAGTGCAGCCAGCTGCCGTGGCCGCCGTGCACCAGCACCACCGGGCTGCCGCTGCCGAAGCCGCGCCAGCAGACCTGGCCGCCGGCCCAGGCCACGCGCTCGGTGCGGGCCCGCGCCGACAAGCTGTCGATCAGCGCCGGGTCAGTCCGCATGCGCGAGCACCACCACGCCGTCGGCCGCCTTCACGCCCTGGCCTTCGGGCAGCACGAACACCGGGTTGATCTCGGCCTCGATCAGCCGCTCGCCGAGCTGCGCGGTCATCTGCGAGAACGCGACGATGGCCGAGACCAGGGCCTCGACGTCGGCCTTGGGCCGGCCCCGGTAACCGTCGAGCAGGGGCCAGGTCTGGAGTTCGCGCAGCATCCCGTGCGCCACCTCGCGGCTCAGACCGCCTTGTGGGGGCAGCATGCGCAGCGTGGTGTCCTTGAACAGCTCGGCGGTGATGCCGCCCATGCCCAGCAGGATGGCCGTGCCCAGCGCATCGCGGTGCATGCCGAGGATGAGCTCGGTGCCGCCCGACACCATCTCCTGCACCAGGAAGCGCGTGGGCGCCACCCCGGCCTTGGCCCGCACCTCGTCGGCCATGCGGGTCAGGCGCGCGCCGATCTGTTCGGGCGTGACGTTGACGGCCACGCCGCCCACGTCGCTCTTGTGCGTGATCTCGCCCGTGAGGATCTTCAGCACCACGCGCTCGCCCAGCGCGCGCGCGGCCCGCTCGGCTTCGGCGGGGCTGCCCACCACGGTCTCGGTGGTGCTGGGAATGCCGAAGCGCGTGAACAGCTGCTTGCACTCGGCCTCGTTCAGCGAGCCGCTGCCGATGTCGTGCACCGCCACCGGCGCGCCCAGCGGCGCGGCGGCGTGTTCGCTCCAGCGGCGGGTCTGCAGCATGCTGTTAAGGGCCACGCTGCAGCTCTCGGCGTCGGCGAAGGCCGGCACGCCGCGCTGCGTCAGCAAGGCGGCCACCTGCGGCGCGTGCGGGCTCACGTAGGCGATCACGGGTTTGTCGCTCAGCGGCAGGCAGTCCTGGATCGCATTGGCCATCAGCTCGGGCATGGCCAGGCTGGACGAGCCCACGATGATGGTCAGCGCGTCGTAGCTCGGGCTCTCCAGCAGGGCGCGGATGGCGCCGCGCAGCAGCTCGGGCTGCAGGCCGGCCAGCGTCACGTCGATCGGGTTGCGGTCCAGCGCGGCCTGCTCGCCGGTCTGCAGCGCGCGCAGCTTCGCGGCGGTGGCCTCGTCGGGCGGTGGGGTCTCGAGACCGGAGACGCCGTAGCTGTCCGACACCAGCGTGCCGGCGCCGCCGGTGGAGGTGAGGATGGCCACGCGCGGGCCGCGCAGCACGCGGCCGGTGGACAGCGCCACCGGAATGTCCAGCAGGTCGCTGAAGGTCTGCGCGCGGATCACACCCACTTCCTTGAACAGCGCGTCGTACATGCGGTCGGCGCCGGCGAGCGCGCCGGTGTGCGAGACGGCTGCCTGGGCGCCGGCCTCGGAGCGGCCGATCTTGAACGCCACCACCGGCTTGCCCGCGCGCGCCGCCTTCAGCGCGGCCTGGCGGAAACGCTCGGGGTGGCGCACGCTCTCCACGTACAGCGCGATGACCCGCGTGGCCTCGTCGTCGGCCAGGTGGTCCACGAAATCGGCGAGGTCCAGGTCCACCTCGTTGCTGGTGGAGATCAGCTTGGACAGGCCGATGCCGCGCGCCGCCGCGCGCGAGAGCAGCGCGCCCAGGATGCCGCCGCTTTGCGAGACCACGCCCACCGGGCCGGCCGGGAAGTGGTCCATCTCCAGCGCGCCGCTGGCCGAGAGCACGATGTTGTCGGTCAGGTTGACCAGGCCGATGGTGTTCGGGCCGAGGATGCGCATGCTGCCCGCGGCCTCGCGCAGCTGCGCCTGGCGGCGCGCGCCTTCTTCGCCGGTCTCGGTGTAGCCGCTGGCCAGCACGATGGCGGCGGCCGTGCCGCGCGCGGACAGGTCCGACACGGCCTTGTGCGCGCGCTCGGCGCCGAGCAGCACGATGCCCACGTCGGGCACGGCGGGCAGCGAGGCCACGTCGGGGTAGCAGCGCAGGCCGTCGATGTGCTCGGCGCGCGGGTTGATCGGGTAGATGTCGCCGGTGAAGCCGTGCTTGCGCAGGTAGGCCACCGGGCGGCCGGCGGTTTTGCCCGCGTCGGCCGAGGCGCCGATGACGGCGACGCTGCGCGGCTGCAGCAGCCGGGAGATGGGGGTCACGGGGTTCATGCCTGGGGCGCGGCTTTGTTCAGGAAGGCCATCACCGAGTCGCGGTGCTCGGTGCTCGTGTAGCAGATGCCCTGGGCCTGGCTGCCCTGGGCGAAGACCTGCTGCGCCGGCAACTCGAAGGTCTGGTTCAGGATGGTCTTGCTCAGCGCGAGCGCGGTGGCCGAACCCTGGCTGAGTTCGCGCGCCCAGGCCTGGGCGTCGGCCAGCAGCCGCTCCGCCGAGGTCTTGCGGTCCACGATGCCGAGCGAGAGCGCCTCGTCGGCGTCCACCTTGCGGCCGGTGAAGATCAGCTGCTTGGCGATCGGCAGGCCCACGCGGCGCGGCAGGAAGTACATGCCGCCGCCGTCGGGCACGATGCCGCGGTGGATGTACGACCAGGTGAAGCTGGCCCATTCGCTGGCGATGACGAAGTCGCAGGCCAGGGCGGTGTCGGCGCCCAGACCGGAGGCCGCGCCGTTCACGGCCGCGATCACCGGCTTGGGCAGGGTGTGCAGCAGCATCTGCGTGTGGTGCACGCGCTGCTGCCGGTGCCAGCCGTTGAAACCCACCTCGCCGGCCGGGGCGTTCATGCGCTTTTCCATGCCGGCCACGTCGCCGCCCGCGCAGAAGCCCTTGCCGGCGCCGGTGAGCACCAGCGCGCGGATGGCCTTGTCGGCCGCGACCTGCTCCAGCGCGTGGATGAACTCCGCGCGCATGGCGTCGCTCATGGCGTTGCGTTTGTCGGGCCGGTTCAGCGTGAGCGTGGCGATGCCGGTGTCAACCTGCAGATCGATCAGGGGAGGCGTGGACATGGTGGGTTCCAGAGAGAGGGGAGGTCAGTTCGAGGTGATGTTGTTTTCTTTGACGATCTTGCGCCAGCGCGCTTCTTCGGCGCGCACATAGGTCTCCAGCTCGGCCGGCGCCCCGGCGCTGATCACCAGGCCTTCCTGCTCGACCTTCTTGCGGAACTCGTCGGTGGCCACGGCCTTCTTCGCGGCGGCGTTGAGCTTGGTGATCACGTCGGGCGGCGTGCCGGCGGGCGCGTACAGGCCGTACCAGCTCTCCATCACGTAGCCGGGAATGGTCTCCGCGATGGCCGGCACGTTCTTGAGCACCGCCGAGCGCTCGGCGCCGGTCACGCCCAGCGCGCGCAGCTTGCCGCTCTCCAGGCCCGAGGACACGGCGGTGGCGGTGCCGAAGATCATGTCCACCTGGCCGCCCATCAGGTCGGTGAGCGCCGGGCCCGCGCCGCGGTAGGGGATGTGCTTCATCTGCACCTTGGCGAGGTTGTCGAACATCTCGCCGGCCAGGTGGGCCGAGGTGCCGTTGCCCTGCGAGGCGTAGTTGAGCTTGCCCGGGTTGGCGCGGGCCGCGTCCAGCACGTCCTTGACGGACTTGTACGGGCTCTCGGCGCGCACCACCAGCACGTTGGGGCCCTTGCCGATCAGGATCACCGGCGCGAAGGCCTTGTCGTTGTCGTAGGGCAGCTTGGGCATCAGGCTGGGGTTGACCGCGTGGGCGAAGGTGGAGATCACCAGCGTGTAGCCGTCGGCCGGGCTCTTGGCCACGAGGTCGGTGCCGATGATGGTGCCCGCGCCGGGCTTGTTCTCGATCACCACCGTCTGGCCCAGCTCCTTGGACATGCCCAGGCCCAGGGTGCGCGCGATCAGGTCGGTGCCACCGCCGGGCGCGAAGGGCACGACGAGGCGGATCGGTTTGTCGGGGAACTGGGCCAGCGCGGCGGTGGTGGCGAGCGCCGCCGACACGAAGAAGAGGCTGATCCGCGCGGCGGCGGTTCGAGGGGAAAGGGGCATGGTTGTCTCCGGTAGGGCCATGGGGAAAACGGTGTTTTTCTCAGGGAAGCATGCTACGTTCGATGCTTCCCGGCCGCACCCCTCCAATTCCAAGCAGTGGAATCACGAACATGAAGACCAGCCCCGTTCCGACCCCGTCCGAGGACAGCTTCGGCAGCTCGCCCACCAACCGTTCGCTGGAGCGCGGCATCCTGATCCTGCGGGCGTTCCGCCCTGGCTCGAGCTGGCTGGGCAACGGCGACCTCGCGGAGCGCACCGGCCTCTCGCCCTCCACCATCAGCCGCCTCACGCAGACCCTGGTGGGCGCGGGCCTGCTGCAGCACGACCGCCAGCGCCGCGCCTACCGGCTCGCGCCGCCGGTGCTGAGCTTCGCGCACGCCATGCGGGCCGGTTCCCAGGTGCTCGCGGTGGCCGCGCCGCGCATGCGCGCGCTGGCCGAAAGCCAGCGCGTCAACGTGGGCCTGGCAGCGCCCGACCACGACGAGATGGTGTACCTCGAATCCATCCGCTACAACCGCCGCGTGGCGCTGCGCAACGTGGTCTCGGGGCAGCGGGTGCCGATGGAACTCACCTCGCTCGGCCGGGCCTACCTGTCCACCGTGTCGGCCGGCCGGCGCAAGGCCTTGTTCGGTGTGTTCCAGCGGCGCTGCGGCAGCCACTGGCCCGAGGTGCAGGCCGACATCCTGGCGGCCATCCGGCAGGTGCACGAGCAGGGCTTCTGCGCGGCGTCCTGGCAACCCGAGGTGGTGGCGATGGCCATGCCGCTGAACACGGTGGAGGGCGTGCACGTGCTCAACCTCAGCGTCTCCACCGAGGAGCCGCTGGCGCGCGTGGTGCGCGAGCTGTCGGGCTCACTCACCGCGCTGGCGGCCGAACTGCAAGGCGCGCTGGCGCGGGAGACCGGGCCTTAGCCTGGGCCCATTCGCGCCCGTCGCGCCGAGCCGCTCGACCGACGTTTCTTGCTGCTATATTAGGAATAATTCTCATTCCGACAATTGGGCCGCCTGCTTGCCAGCGGCAGGAAAGCACCGTGGCCACCCCCGAGATCGCGCTTGAGCAGCAACAGCTCACCACCCTGTATGTGGACCACCACGGCTGGCTCCAGGGTTGGTTGCGCCGCAAGCTGGGCGACTCGTTCGTGGCCGCCGACCTGGCGCACGACACCTTCGTGCGCCTCATGGTGTCGAGCTGGCGGCCGGGCAAGCTCGGCGAGCAGCCTCGCGCGCTGCTGACCCACATCGCCAAGGGCCTGGTGGTGGACCACTGGCGCCGCCAGGACGTGGAGCGCGCCTACCTGCAGGCCCTGGCCCAGCTGCCCGAGCCCGAAACCCCTTCGCCCGAGACGCGGCTGCTGATCCTGGAAGCGCTGTGCCGCATCGACGCGATGCTGCGCAGCCTGCCGCCGCGCACGCGCGACATCTTCCTGCTCGCCCAGCTCGAGGGCCTGACCTATGGCCAGATCGCGGCGCAGCTCGGCACCTCGCTGATCACCGTCAAACGGCACATGCGCGTGGCCTTCGCGGGCTGCCTCGCGCTGGCCTGACCCGCCATGGCCGTGTCCGCGACCGACATCGATCCGGCGATCCTGAACGAGGCCGCCGGCTGGATGGTGCTGCTGCAGGCCGGCGAGGCCGGCGAACGCGAACTGGCCGAGCTGGGGCGCTGGCGCGAGCGCAGCCCCGCGCACGAAGCCGCCTGGCGGCGCGCCGAAAGCATGCTCGAGACCTTTCGCCGGGTGCCGCCCCGGCTGGGCCGCGACACCCTGTCGCGCCTGGGCCGCCCGGGCCGCCGGCACCTGCTGGGCCTGCTGGCCCTGGCCGCGCCCGTGGCTTGGTTGAGCTGGCGCGATGCGCCCTGGCAGGAATGGACCGCCGATCTGCGCACCGGCGTCGGCGAGCGGCGCTCGATCGACCTGGCCGACGGCACCCGCCTGGTACTCAATACCGCCAGTGCCGTGAACCTGGCCTTCGGCGCCGAGAGCCGCCGCCTGACGCTGCTGGCCGGCGAGATCCTGGTCACCACCGGCCGCGACCCCTCGCCCACGCCGCGGCCCTTCACCGTGCGCACCGCCCAGGGCAGCGTGCGCGCGCTGGGCACGCGCTTCATGGTGCGCCACCTGGGCGACGCCACCCGCGTGGCCGTGTTCGACGGCGCGGTCGAGGTGCGCCCCGCCGAGTCCGACCAGGCGGCCCTGCTGCGCGCGGGCGAACAGATGCGGTTCACCGCCCACGCCATGCAGCCGGTGCAAGCCGTGGAAGCCACGGCCGCGCTCTGGGAAAAAGGCATGCTGCTGGCGCGCGACATGCCGCTGGGCGAGTTGGTCGCCGAGCTCGCGCGCCACCACCGCGGTGTGCTGCGCTGCGACCCGGCCGTTGCCGCCTTGCCCGTCTCCGGCGCCTTCGCGCTCGGCGACGTGCCGGCCAGCCTGGCCTTGCTGGAGCAGACCCTGCCCTTGCGCATCGCCCGCGCCACGCCGTACTGGATCACGGTGCAGGCCCGCTGATACCTTTTTCGGGCTCGTCCGGTGTACCGGTTGAAAGGCGCGTCGCTCACGCGCTCCCCTCCGCGTCCGCACACCCGATGAAAGGTTCACCGCATGGTCTTCCCTCCCGCCCGCCGCCCCCATGGGGGCGCATCCCCGGTCTTCGAGTTCAGGGCGCTGAGCCTGGCCATCGGCTGCGCGCTGATGGGGTTGGCCGGCATGGCGGCCCTGGTGCCCACCCCGGCGCGGGCCGCCGAAGCGGTGGCGGCGCAGCGCTACGCGCTGGCGCCCGGCAAGCTCAGCGATGTGCTGGCCCAGTTCGCGGCCATGGCCGGCGTGCCGCTGTCCTTCGACCCGCGCCAGCTCGCCGGCCTGAACAGCCCGGGGCTGCAGGGCCAGTACACCCCGCGTGAGGGCTTCTCGCGCCTGCTGGCGGGCAGCGGGTTCGAGCTGGTCGAGGCGGCTGGCGGTTTTTCCCTGCGCCGCGCGCCCGCACCCGCCGCGGCACCCCAGGCGCCGGACGCCCAGGCACCCACCGAAGCGACCGAACTGCCCCAGGTGACCGTGACCGCCAAGCTCTACGGCGCGCGCGAAACCCAGACCCTGGACACCTCCAGCGCGTCCGTCGGCATCGTCACCGCCGAGGACATCGAGGAGGGCCAGATCCGCAACCTCCAGGACTCCCTGCGGCGCCTGGGCAACGTCGAGGACGCCGCCTTCCTCAACTCCGGCTTCGTCATCCGGGGCATGAGCACCGAAGGCTTCGTGCCCTCCGGCGCGCCCATGGGCTCGATCTACATCGATGGCGTGCTGCAGGCCCGCTACAGCTCGCGCTTCGGCGCCCGCAACCTCTGGGACGCGCAGCAGGTCGAGGTCTACCGCGGCCCGCAGTCCACGCTCAGCGGGCGCGCGGCCACGGCCGGTGCCGTCTACATCAAGACCAAGGACCCGGTCTTCGACAAGGAGGCCGAGCTCTCGGCCACGCTGGGCAACCACCGCCAGACCGGCACGGCCTTCGTGCTCAACACGCCGCTGGTGGACAACACCGCGGCGCTGCGCCTGTCGGGCGCCTTCGAGCGCGGGCGCACGACGGTGGCCTATCCCGGCTACCAGGCGTTCGCGGGTTACGACGATCTGCGCACCGAGATCAGCCAGAACCTGCGCGCCAAACTGCTGCTGCAGCCCTCGGGCAGCACGCGCGCCATGCTCAGCTACGCGTACTCCAACGACCGCCCGAACGAGCGCCTGATCGGCGTCGGCCCGGGTTTCGACCTCGACGACGAGCGCGGCGACTGGTACGCCATCCCCACCTACGCCGAGTTCCGCCAGACCAAGGTGCACAACGGTGGCATGGAGATCACGCATGAACTGTCGCCCGAGCTGCGGCTGACCTCGCAGACCGGCCTGCACAAGGGCATCACCCGCCGCCGCTCGGTGGACCAGGGCACACCGGGCCTGCTCGACGGCATCGACGGCAAGGTCAACGACACCCTGCTCACGCAGGAAGTGCGGCTGAATTACGAGCGGGACCGCTGGAAATGGGTGGGCGGCGTGTTCGCGAGCCACCAGAACTACGACTCCCGCTTCGGCGCGATCGCCGTGCCCTTCCTGCAACTCGGCGAGACCTTCAACCGCAAGACCACCAACCTGGCCCTCTTCGGCGAAGCCACGCACGAGTTCGTGCCCACCTGGAGCGTGACCGTGGGCGGCCGCTGGGACTACCTGCGCGAGAAGACGGTGCAACGCAACGCGGAGTCCTACCCCTTTGGCGCGGTGCCCAACCAGTACGAGAACCGGGCCGACTTCAGCGAGACCAACTTCGTGCCCAAGCTCGGCCTGGCCAAACAGCTCGCGCCGGGGCACCTGCTGGGCGCCACGTACTCCGAGGGCTTTCGCACCGGCGGCTTCTACGTCAACTACAACACCGGCCGGGCCGCGTACTACGGGCCGGAGACCGCGCAGAACCACGAGCTCTATTACAAGGGCCGCTTCCTCGACGAGCGGCTCACGCTCAACGCCAACCTGTTCTTCACCACCTACAAGGACCAGCAGATCGAAATCCGGCCCGACCCGAACAACCAGTCCTACCGCGAGACCTCGAACGCCGCTTCCTCGCGGGCCTGGGGCTTCGAGATCGAACCGGCCTTCCAGGTCAACCGGCGCTTCTCGGTGTTCGCCTCGCTGGGTTACCTGCACACCCGGTTCAAGGAATTCAACCACGCCAGCTACGGCGACCTGTCGGGCCAGCCCTTCCCCGAAGCCCCCAAATGGACCCTGGGCTTCGGCGGGCGCTACCAGCTGCGCAACGGCTTCTTCGTCGGCGGCGACGCCAAGTACATGGCGGGTTACGTGGGCCGCTTCGGCATCGCGCCCCAGGACCCGATCGACTCGCGCTTCATCGCCAACGCGCGCGTCGGTTACCGGCACGACAACTGGGAACTCAGCCTGTTCGCCGAGAACCTGTTCGACGAGCGCTACAACACTTTCATCGACCGCGATGCCACCCCCATCTACGCGCAGATGGGACCGCGCCGCAGCGTCGGTGTGAACCTGCGCGTGAAGTTCTGATGAACCAGATCCCGGCGCGCGCGCTCGCCGGCGTGGCGGGTGGCTACGTGCTGGCCCAGTGGCTGCCCCTGGCGCTGATGGAGGCGCTGCCCCTGGACCGCGTGGACACCGTGGCGCTGGCCCTGCTGATGAGCTTCGCGGTGTACGTGGCGGCCATCCTCTGGTGCTTCGCCGCGCGCAGCGCCTGGCGCGCCTGCGCCGGCCTCGCGCTGGTGGGCCTGCCTTGCGGTGCGCTGCTGCTGGCGCTGGGGCGCTGGCCATGACGGGTGGCTTCCGCCAGAGCACGTCCTGGGTGCACACCTGGGCGGGCCTGCTGCTCGGCTCGCTGCTGTACTTCATCTTCCTCACCGGCACGGCCGGCTATTTCGACAGCGAGATCGACCGCTGGATGCGCCCGGAGCTGCCACCGCCACCCGCCACGGTCGACAGCGCGCGGGCCGCCGACGCGGCGCTGCGCTACCTGAGCGCGCACGAGGCCGGTGCCGAGCGCTGGGCCATCCAGCTGCCCGGCCACCGCGACACGCCGCACCTGGTGGCCTCGTGGCCGCACGACGGCCACATGGAAGAGCAGGCGCTGGATGCCGACAGCGGCGAGCCCCTGGCCACGCCGCGCGAGACGGGCGGCGGGCAGCTGCTCTACCGCATGCACTGGCGGCTGCACTACCTGCCCGCGGGCGCGGCGCTGTGGCTGGTGGGCGCGGCCACGGTGTTCCTGCTGGTGTCCCTCGTCTCGGGCGTGGTCGCGCACAAGCGCTTCTTCGCCGACTTCTTCACCTTCCGCGCGGGCAAGGGGCAGCGCTCCTGGCTCGATGCCCACAACGTGCTGGGCGTGATGACCTTGCCCTTCCAATTCATGATCACCTACTCGGGGCTGATCTTCTTCGCCGTGACCTTGATGCCCTGGGTGGTGTCGGCCCACTACGGCGCCGGCCCGGCGGGGCAAGGCCAGTTCCTCGCCGAGTTCACCGCCTGGCAGGCCCCGGCCGCGCCCTCCGGCACACCCGCGCCCCTGGCCCCGGTGGCGCCCATGCTGGCGCAGGCCGAACAGCGCTGGGGCCGGGGCAGCGTGCAGGCCGTGGAGGTGCTGCACCCCGGCGATGCCAGCGCGCGCGTGCAGATCGCACCGGTGCTCACCGGCCCGCTGCGCAACGTGGAGGTGATGGTGTTCGACGGCGCCAGCGGCGCCCTGCTGGAGACCCGGGCCCCCAGCCGCCGTGGCACGCTGACCGTGGCCGAAGGCCTGTTGGGCCTGCACGAGGGCCTGTTCGCGGGGCCCGTGCTGCGCTGGCTCTACGCGCTGTCGGGCCTGCTCGGCACCGCCATGGTGGCCACGGGCCTGGTGTTGTGGACGGTGAAGCGGCGCCAGAAACTGGAGCGCGACCAGGGCCGGCCGCACCGTGGGTTGCGCCTGGTGGAGCGGCTGAACGTGGCCACCGTGTTCGGCCTGCCCGTGGCCATCGGCGCCTACTTCTGGGCCAACCGCCTGCTGCCAATCGACCTGGCCGACCGCGCCGGCTGGGAGGCGCACGCCCTCTTCATCGCCTGGGGCGCCACGCTGCTGCACGCCTGCCTGCGCCCACCACCACGCGCCTGGGTGGAGCAGGGCGCGCTCGCCGCCGGGGCGCTGGGCCTGTTGCCGGTGTTGAACGCGCTCACCGGTGGACAGCACCTCGGTGCGTCCTGGGCGCGGGGCGACTGGGCGATGGCGGGATTCGATCTCACCGCGCTGGCGCTGGGGAGCGCCTTCGCGTGGATCGCCTGGCGCCTGCACCGGCGGGCGCGGCGAACGGGGGTAGGCGCGTGATGCCGCTGCTCGCGTTGGCGCTGGCCTGCGTCGGCTTCGCCGGCCTGGCGCTGGCCATGGACCGCCACCACCAGCGGCTGTGCAAGCGCCCCGCCTCGCGCGCCGCACGCTGGCTGGGGCGGGCGGTGGGCCTGCTCGGCCTGGGGGCGGCGCTGGCCGTGTGCCTGCTGGGCGCCGGTGGGGCCGTGGGGCCGGTGCTGTGGCTGGGCCTGCTCTCCGTCGCGGGCGTGGTCGTCGTCCTGGCGCTCGCTTGAGGGTGGCGCGCGGTGGTGTCCGCGCCGCACGCATCGCGGTGCGGAATTCACGCTTTCCAGGGCTTTCTGTGCTTCCCGGCCAGTGTGCGCCCCGTGCCGGAGCCAGGGTCTGCAGAATGAAGGCAGTTGAACTTCTCTGCTGTCCATGCCCGTCATTCCGTTTCCGTTGAGCAACCCCCGGCACAGCGCGCCCACCGAACTTCCCCCGGACCCACCCGTGCGCCTGCGGCCCGACGAGGTGGAGGCCCTGACCCAGCTGGACTTCTACCACCGCGCCCGCGCGCACGAGGACAACGGCACCCTGCTCATCGAGCCCGAGGACGAGGCCCAGCTGGTGCGTTACCTGGAGTTCCACGGCCTGCGCCTGCCCCGCGCGGTGGCGGCGAAGCAGGTGCTGGAGCTGTGCAACGACCTGCGCTGGTCCTACGGCGAGGCGGTGCGTTGCGCGGCGCGCGGTGACGCCGACCTCGCCGCGCGCTTCCCCGGGTTCAGCGCCGAGCGGCTGGACTACGTGCGCGCGATCGCCCATCAGGAAAGAGGGATGGCGAGGGACCTCGCGAGACAGCTTTTCGCCGGCCGGGGCGACGAGGTGTTCCTGTACTGAAGGACGGCGCGGGGCTCAGGCCCAGGGGTCGAGCACGATGCGGCCGGTCAGGTCGCCGGTCTCCAGCAACTGCTGCGCGGCCCGCACCTCGGACATCGGCAGCACCGCGTGGATCGCCGGTTGGATGCGGTCCTGCGCCAGCAGCGCCAGCACCGCGCGCTGGTCGTTCAGCGTGGAGGCGCGTGCGCCGCGGATGTTGAGTTCCAGCCGCACGCAGTCCGCCGCCGTGATCGGCAGGGGCGCCGACGAACCTTCGCCCGCCACCGTGACCAGGGTGCCCCCCGGGCGCAGCACATCGACGCACAGGCGCACCATCGCCGGGTCGCCGCTGTAGTCCACCGCGCCGTCCACGCCCAGCGGGCCCGCGGCCGCGCGGATGTCGGCGCAGGCCTCGGGCGAGGGCAGCAGCACCACCCGGTGGGCACCGCAGGCGTGCAGGAAATCCACCTTGGCCGGCGAGCGTGTCACCGCCACCACGCGCACGCCCATGAGCCGGGCCAGGTCCAGCGTGGCCGAGCCCATGCCGCCGGAGCCACCCACCACGAACAGCGTGTCGCCCACGCCGGCCTGTAGGCGCTCCCTGAGGATGCGGTGCGCAGTGGCGTAGGACCACATCGCGGCCGCCGCGCGCTCGGGCGCCACGCCCTCGGGCAAGGGCAGCCAGTAGGACTCGGGCCGCGCCACGAACTGCGCGTTGCCGCCGAACATGGTGTGGCCCGGGTAGTCGATGTCGGTCGACAGATTGCCCAGGCCGCGGATGGTCAATGGCGACTGCGGGTTCGCCGGGTGCACCAGGCCCACCACGCGATCGCCCGGCCGGAAGGCCTTGACGCGTTCCCCCACCGCCTCGACCACGCCCACCGCATCGCGGCCCGGCTGCATCGGCAGCGGGAACGGCTTGCGGCCCGGCAGGCTGAATTGCGTGCCACCCTGGCGGTACTTGATGTCCCAGCGCGACACGGTGGTGGCCAACACGCGCACCCGCACGTCCAGCGGCCCCACCTCGGGCAGGGGCTGATCGCCGTACTGCAAGACCTCCACACCCCCATGGGCCGCGAGGCGAACCGCTTTCATCGTCATTCGCTGGCCTTGATCTTCAGCGTCTTGATGACCTGGCCCCAATGGTCCTGCTGCTGCTTCATCTCCAGCGCGAAGGCCTCGGGTGGGAGCGGCCGGGGCTCGGCGCCGATGGCGCGCAGCTGCTGCACCACCTCCGGCAGGGCCAGCACCTTCTGCAGCGCCGCCGCCCTCTTGGTCACCACCTCTTTGGAGGTCTGTGCCGGCGCGAACAGGCCCCACCAGCCGCGCATCTCCATTTCCGGAAAGCCCGCCTCGCGCGCGGTGGGCACGTCGGGCAGCAAGGGGTTGCGCTCCGCGCCGGTGGTGACCAGCGGGCGCAGCTTGCCGGCCCTGATCAGCGCCAGGTAGGACGAGGTGTCGGCGATCGACATGTCGATGTGGCGCGCCAGCGTGTCCTGCATCACCTGGGCGCCGCCCTTGTAGGGCACGCGCGTCATCTGGAGCTGGCGCGTGTGCACCAGCTGTTCGCCGGCGATCTGCACCATGAGGATGGCCGTGCCGTAGGACACCTGGCCCGGCCGCTCCTTCACGTAGGCCACGAACTCGCCCAGGGTCCTGGCGGGCACGGCGGGGTGCACCACCACCACGGCGGTGCTCTCGCTGATCTTGCCGATCGGGCTGAAGTCTTTCACCGGGTCGTAGCTGATGTTGCTGTAGGCGAAGGGGTTCATCACCATGGTCGACATGTGCGCCATCAATAAGGTGTTGCCGTCGGCCGGCGCCTTGGCCGCCTGGCTGGCGCCGATCATCATGTCGCCGCCCGGCCGGTTCTCCACCACGATGGGGTGGCCCAGCAGATCGCGCAAGGGCGTGGCGAGGATGCGCGCGATGTTGTCGCCGCCCGAGCCGGGCGGCAGCGGCACCAGCAGCCGGATGGGGCGGCCCGCGTCCTGCGCGAACGCCAGGCCGGCGGTGGTGGTGAGTGAGGTCGCGGCCATCGCCGCGACAAGGCTTCTTCTGCTCAGGCGCATGGGTCTGTCTCCTGTGTTTGTGTTGGGCTGTCCGCATGCTAGGCCGGCTGCTCGCGCGCTTCAAACGAAGATTGGTGATGCGCCCCATCCGTTTTGAAAATGTCCCGCCGACATTTTGCAAACGCATGCGCCGCATCACGAGCTTTCATTGGTTTTCCGGAAGTCGAATACCTAGCATCCCGCTGCCCGTATTCAACAACCAGGAGACACCTTTTGAACACCACGAAAAGCGGCATCGCCGTCGCGGCGGCGCTGGCCCTCACGGGCCTGCCCGCCACGGCACAGAGCAACACCGGCCCCACGCTGTACGGCACCGTCGACGGCGGCTTCTACGCCAGACAGCTCGCGGGCGAATCACGCGTCTCGCGCGTGGACGGCGGCATGATGACCACCTCGCGCTGGGGCATCCGCGGCTCCGAAGACCTGGGCGGTGGGCTCACCGCGCTGTTCGACCTCGGTGGCCACTTCCGCCTGGACACCGGCGAGGTCGGCCGCCACCCGGGCGACAACGCCGCCGGCCGCTTCTTCTCGCGCTACAGCTTCGTCGGTGTGCGCGGCGCCTTCGGGCAGTTCCGCGCGGGCCGCATTCCCACCGGCAGTTTCGTCAACACGCTGAGCTTCACGCCCTTTGGCGACTCCACCACGCTGGGCCCGTTCATGCTGCACACCTTCGTCGGCTCGCAGCCCATGCTGGCCTCGCACGGCATCAGCGACGGCAGCTGGAACAACTCGCTGGTCTACAACACGCCCACGCTGGGCAACTTCTCCGGCTCGCTGCAGGTCGCACCGGGCGAAGCCGCGCCCGAAGGGCGCCGTTTCGATGGCACGGCGAACTACCGATCGGGTCCTTTTGCGGCGGCGCTGAGCGTCAGCAGGATCCGCGCGGCGGCGTACAACGTGCCGCGTTCGCGCACCGACCCGGCGGGCGCGCCCTACGTGATCGAAGCCGAGTCGAGCACGCTCGGCAGCGTGTCCTACGACTTCCAGGTGGTCAAGCTGTTCGGCCAGTGGGCCAAGGCCACGCTGCGCCCGCGCGGCCAGGCCGAGATCGACCTGGACACCGTGGGTGTGCACGCGGCCGTGCCCTTCGGCGCCGGGCGCTTCATCGCCTCGTGGGTACGCACCGAACGTACGCAGGCCGGCACCACCGAGCGCGATCGCACCACGCTGGCCGCGGGTTACCTGCACAGCCTGTCCAAGCGCACCGATGTGTACGCCGTGGTGATGAACGACCGGGCCACCGGCCTGCGTTCCGGCACCGGTTACGCCCTCGGCATGCGCCACCACTTCTGAGATCCCCATGAAACTCGTGACCATCGATTCCGTGCGCGGCGGCGAGCCCGGTGCCCTGTTGCCTTCGGGCGAGGTGCTGGCGCTGCGGCGCGCGGCCCAGGCCGACAGCCTGGAGGCCTGGCTGCCCGAGAGCCTGCGCGAGCTGCTGGCCGGCGGGTCCGCCGCGCTGGCCCTGGTGCGCGGCCTCGTGGACCGTGTGCAGGCCGACCCCGGCCTGCAGGACCGCCTGCGCCAGCGTGGGGCGCTGATGCCACCGGGCACCCGCCTGCTCGCGCCCGTGCCCAACCCCGGCCTGGTGGTGGCCGCGGGCCTGGCCTACAAGTCGCACCTGGCCGAAATGGCCGGCACGCCCGCGCCCCGGCAGCCCACCGGTTTCCTCAAGGTGGCGGCCTCCATCGTCGGGCCGGAACACGCGGTGGCGCTGCCCGCCGATGCGCCCGCGCACGTGGACTACGAGGGCGAGCTCGCGGTGGTCTTCGGCCGGCGCTGCCACCGCGTGAGCGCGGACCAGGCGATGGCCTGCGTCGCTGGCTACACCGTGGCCAACGACATCTCCGCGCGCGACTGGGTGCGCGACGTCTGGGGCGCGACGCAGCCCTGGGAGGCGCGCCAGACCTGGGAGGTAAACATCATGGGCAAGCAGTTCGAGGGCTTCACGCCGCTGGGACCGGTGCTGCTCACGGCAGACGAAGTGCCCGACGTGGGGCGCCTGCACATCACCACCCACCTCAACAGCGCGCTCATGCAGTCCTCGCCCGTGAGCGACCTGATCTTCAGCCTGCCCGAGACCATCGCGCACTTCTCGCGCTGGTACTGCTTCAACGCCGGCGATGTGCTGCTGACGGGCACACCGGCCGGCGTGGGGGCCGGGCGCAAGCCCCCGGTGTTCATGAAGGCGGGCGACGTGATCGAGGTCGCCATCTCCGGCATCGGCACGCTGCGCAACACCCTGGTGGCGGCGCGCTGACGAAGGCGCTTCAGCCGGGTTCGCCCGGCGATGCCGCCGTCTCCCCGTCGTGCAGCGTGGCCAGCGTGAGTTCGCGCAGCCAGATGTTGCCGCCATCGGCGTGCGCGCGGTCGTGCCATTGCTGGCGCACCGAAAACGGCGGCACCTCGAACGGCAGTTGCGCCGAGCGCAGCTGGTCGCGCGAGGCCATCATGGCCTGGCCGAGCCGGCACGGCACGGTGAGCACCAGGCGCGATTCGCTCAACAAGGCCGACAGGCCCAGGGAGTGCGCGGCCGTCAGCACCACCTTGCGCCGCGCCAGCAGGTCGGCCGCCATCAGCGTGGACTGCAGGGCCGCATCGCTGGCGCCGCTGGGCCGGTAGGCCAGGTGTTCGGCGCCGAAGTACTCGTCGAAGCTCATGCGCTCGGAGCGGATGTGGTGGTCCACGTGCATGAGCGCGAAGAAGGTCTCGTCGAACAGGTGCTGCGCATGGAAGCCCGCGCCCATGGGCGCCCAGCTGCCGATCGCCAGGTCGACGCCGCCGTCCGCCATCAGGTGGCGCGTTTCTTCCGGCGAGGTGCCGATGATCTCGAACTGCACATGCGGCGCCTGCGCGCGCGCCGCCGACATCAGGCGCGGCAGCACCACCAGCTGCCCCACGTCGTTCATGGCGATGCGGAACAGGCGGTCGCTGGTGGCGGGATCGAAACGCCGCACCTGGTCCAGCGCCTGGTTGAACTTGGCCAGGCCTTCTTCGACCAGGCCGATGAGCTGCTTGGCCATGGGCGTGGGCACCATGCCCTTGGGCGTGCGCACGAACAGCGGGTCGTCGAAGCGCTCGCGCAGGCGCTTGAGCGCGTTGCTCACGGCCGACTGCGTCATGCAGACCTTTTCACCGGCGACGGTCACGCTGCCGGTGACGTAGATGGCCTGAAAGACAAGGAACAGGTTCAGGTCGACGGTGTTGATGTTCATGGGTGGGGGCAGTGTAGGCAGGCTGGCGCGCGCGTCCATTGGGGAAAGCCACGAAGGCCACGGCGGCCATTTCGCGGCGACATGGCGCCCATCACGACTATTTGTTGGACGGCCTCGCGGCGCGCTGCCAAAGTCTCGCGCATGAGCTTCACCATCACGCTGCATCCGGCCGACCAATCCTTTGCCTGTGGTCCCGGCACCGACATCCTGCGCGCCGGCCTGGCCAGCGGCGTGGCCATGCGCTACAGCTGCCGCTCGGGCGTGTGCCGCACCTGCCGGGGCCGCCTCGTGTCGGGCCAGGTGGACTTCGGCGACGTGCACCCGCACTACCTGTCCGACGAAGAAAAGGCGCAGGGCCATGTGCACCTGTGCTGCGCGCGCCCGCTGACGGACTGCAGCTTCGAGATCGAACCCTTCGACCCCCACCTGGTGCCGGCGCGCACGCTGCCGGTGCGGGTGCTGCGCATGGAGCGGCTCGCACCCGACGTGATGCGCCTGCTGCTGGGAACGCCACCGAACGAGCCCCTGAACTGGCGCGCCGGCCAGTACCTCGAGATCGTGCTCGGCGACGGGCTGCGGCGCTGCTACTCCATGGCCAGCGCACCGCGCGCCGGTGGCCGGCGGCAGATCGAGCTGCACATCCGCCACATGCCCGGCGGCCGCTTCACCGACCACGTGTTCGGGCAGTTGCGCGAACGCGACCTGCTGCGCGTGGAGGCGCCCCAGGGCAGCTTCTTCCTCGACGCGCAGAGCGAAAAACCCGTGGTCATGCTCGCCTCGGGCACCGGCTTCGCGCCCATCCAGGCCATGGTGGAAGACAGCCTGGCCCAGGGCCTGCGCCGGCCCATCGACGTGTACTGGGGCGGCCGCCGGCGGATCGACCTCTACCTCGACGCGCAGGCGCGCCAATGGGCCGCCGAGCACCCCCACATCCGCTACGTGCCGGTGCTCAGCGAAGCGGGCGACGACCCCGCCTGGACCGGTCGCACCGGCTTCGTGCACCGCGCCGTGCTGCAGGACCACCCCGACCTGTCGCGGCACCAGGTGTATGCCTGCGGCGCACCGGCCATGGTGGACGCGGCCCGCCGCGACTTCGGCGAGGCCGGCCTGCCGGCCAACCAGTTCTTCGCCGATGCCTTCATCTCCGAGGCCGACCGCCGGCCGGCCCCGCACTGACCTTCAACCGAGAGAGAGACCCATCGCCATGATCGCTGGATTCGTCCCCGACAACTGCCGCGTCGAACCGCCCGCGCGCCACTCCGTGCTCAAGCCTTTGTGCCTGAGCCACGGCACGCTGGAGTGCTTCAACCTCGCGGCCTCGCGCCGCTTCTACGAAGAGTTCCTGGGGCTCGAATGCGCGCGCCACGCCAAGCCCGCGATGTCGATCCGCCTGGGCATGCGCTTCCATGTGGTGTGCGTGGAGGTGGGCGACCAGATCCACCCCTGCAACGTGCTCAACCACTGGGGGCTGGACGTCGCCTCGCGCGACGAGGTGGACCACGCGCATGCGCTGGCGCTGCGGTTCAAGGACACCTACGGCATCCGCCAGGTGCTCCCCATCCAGGACATGCACGGCGTGTACTCGTTCTACTTCGAAGACCTCGACCACAACTGGTGGGAGATCCAGTACTACGAGAATGGCTTCGTGCACGACGACTACTTCGATTTCGGCGACCGCTTCGACATGACCCCCTCTGAGGAAACCCGCGCATGACCACCGTGAACGTCACCCCGTTCGAGATCCAGTTCCGCACCCGTGACGGCCTGCTGCTGCGCGCCGACGTCTACCTGCCGCCCGGCGGGCAGGGCGCGTTTCCCACGCTGCTGGCCGCTTCGCCGTACCAGAAGTCCCTGCGCCGCCTGCCCGCCATGGGCGTGTTCCCCTTCATCGAATACGGCCCCATCCAGCTGTACCTGGACCACGGCTACGCCTACGTCATCCTGGACCTGCCGGGCTCGGGCGTGTCCGAAGGCATCTGGGACCCGTGGTCCAAGGCCGAAGGCGAGGCCACGCACGACGCGATCGAACACATCGCCACCCAGCCCTGGTCCAGTGGCCGCATCGGCATGATCGGCCAGTCCTACTACGCCATGAGCCAGTGGAACGCCGCGCGCACGCGCCCGCCGCACCTCACCACCATCGTGCCGTACGACGGCTCGTGCGACCCCTACCGCGACTTCCTGTACCACGGGGGTGTGCCCATCCAGGGCTTCCTGGGTTCCTGGCTGATCGGTTCGGTGCTGCTGCAGCACACCGCCGAAGGGCACGACGTGCGCGGCGGCGCGCGCCACGAGGTGCTGCCCGACGTGTTGTCGCACACGCTGGACGACGGGTGGCACCGCCGCCGCGCCGCCTTCTGGGAACTCGGGAACATCGACATCCCGGTGTTCTCCATCGGCGTCTGGGGCAAGGCCTCGCTGCACCTGCGCGGCAACGTCAACGGCTTCAACGGTGTGCGCGGCCCGCGCCGCCTGCTCATCACCGAGCCCGACACCTTCCACAAGGCACAGCACTACTTCGCCGAAGAGGCCCTGCACCGCGAGGAGCTGCTGCCCTGGTACGACCACCACCTCAAGGGTGTGGACAACGGCGTCATGGACCAGGCGGCGGTGCGTTATTTCGTCAACGGGCGCGGGCGTTATGCGAGCACCGACGCCTGGCCACCGGCCGACGCGGCGCCACGCGCCTTCTACCTCAGCGGCGCGCGCAGCGGCGTGGTGAATTCGCTCAACGACGGCTCGCTGACCGACGCCGCGCCCGCCGAGGCCACCGCCACCACCGCATGGACCTACCCCGACGAACAGTGGGTGGCCGGGGTGACCACCTTCGTCAATGGCGCGCCCGACCACGTGGCCCGCGTCAACACCTTCACCACGGTGCCGTTCGAGAAGGAAAACGAGTTCACCGGCCAGGGCACCCTGGTGTTGCACGCCTCGTCCGACCAGACCGACTTCGACGTCTTCGTCAAGCTGAGCCTGCTGCCCGCGCCGGGCCGCCCCGGGCCCGCCCGCAAGATGAGCCAGGGCTGGCTGCGCGCCTCGCACCGGCGCGAGGACCCGGCGCTGACGCAGGAGCTGCGCCCCTTCCACACCCACGACCAGGTCGAGCCCGTGGCGCCGGGCCAGGTGGTGGAGCTGCGCATCGAACTCATGCCCATGGGCTTCGTCGTGCAGCCCGGCGAGCGCCTGCGGCTGGAGATCACGAACAACGACTCCACGATGATCGACCAGCCGATGACGCACTGGTATGGACAGAAGGTCGGCACCGACACCTACCACCACGACCGGCTGCACCCGTCGCGGCTGCTGCTGCCGCAGCGGGCGGCCAGCAGCCCCTGATTCAGCCGCCGCGCGCCATCGCCAGCACCGCGCGCGCCTGCGCCGCATCCACCGCCCCGGGCGTGTCCGAGGTCCAGGCGACGAAGCTGTCGGGCCGCACCAGCACCAGGCGGGCCTCGTAGCGCGCGGCCTCGCCGGTCCGGGTGTCTTCCACCACGTTCAGCGGCAGCGTCAGGGCGGCCGCGGCATCGCGGAACGCCTGCGCTTCAGCGGCGCTGGCGCCCAGCGCGATCAGGGTGTAGCCCGGCCCGAAGGCCTCGTACACGTTGCGCCCGGAGGACAGGACCGCCGGCGCGATGTGGTGGCCGGCCCGCGCGACGAACTGGTGCGAGCCCACCGAGCTCGGGCCTTGTCCGCTGCCGTTGGGCTGCACCACGGGCGAGCCTTCGTAGTTCGGCTCGAAGGCGTGCACCTCGCCCACCGCGCCTTTCGCGCGCGCCTGCCAGGCGGCGTCGAACCGCGCCTGGTCGACGGCTGGGTCGTGCGTCTCCAGGAACTCGCGGTCGGTGTCGATCGACTTGGCGATGAAGTCGCGGATCGTGGAGCCGAACACCGGGCGGCGTTCCGCGTCGTAGGAGTCCAGCAGCTCCCCGCCGCCCCAGCCCTGCAGCGTGGACGCCAGCTTCCAGCCCAGGTTGCGCGCGTCCTCCAGGCCGGAGTTCACGCCATAACCCCCGTAAGGCGGGTGGCTGTGGGCGGCGTCGCCCGCGATGAAGACGCGGCCCTGGCGGTAGCTGTCGGCCAGCATGAAGCGCAGGTCCCAGAAACCGATGTGCTCGAACTCGACCTCGAACGGCGCGCCCACGGCTTCGTGCAGGTAGGCCGCGAAGTCGAAGTTGTCCTTGGTGGTGCCCGGCGGCACCGGCGCGTGGAAGAACCAGGTGCTGCCCAGGTCCACCCGGCCGAAGAATTTCCAGTAGCCCTTGAGGCCCGGCTGCAGCACGTTGTAGTAGGACTTGCCAGGGTAGCGCTTGAGCAGCTCGTGCAGCCCTTCGGACTTGAACACCAGCAGCACCATCATGCGGTCGTGGTCGGTGCGGGTCTGGGTCATGCCGGCCTTGTCGCGGATCACCGAGCGCGCGCCGTCGCAGCCCACGGCATAGGCCGCGCGCAGTTGCCGGCGGCCCGAGCCGCCGCGCTCCACCACACTCACCGTCACGCCGTCGGCGTCCTGCTGCACGTCCTCGGCCTCCCAGCCGTACAGGGTGTGCACGCTGGGCAGCTCGGCCACGCGGCGGCGCAGCACGGCCTCGGTGGCGTACTGCGGCAGCCGCTCGTTGTCGGTGAAGTAATAGGGCTTGACCAGGTCGCGCTGCAGCCAGTCGTAGTGCGGCCCCAGCAGGGTGCCGTAGGCCGTCAGGCCGCCGATGCCGTACTCCGGCGGAATGGTGCGCGCGGCGCGCAGCGCCGGCTCCGCGCCCCAGGCGTGGAAGTGCTCCATGGTGCGCTGGGTCAGGTTCTGGCCCTTGGGAATCGGCTGCGGCTGCGGGTAGCGCTCCACCACCACGCAGCGCACGCCGCGCTGGCCCAGCTCGATCGCCAGGCCCGTGCCCACCGGGCCGCCACCGACGATGACCACCTCGGTGTCGAACGTGCTGTCGGCCTTGTTGCTGTGTTTGCTCATGTGTGGCTCTTCTCTCTGTTCTCTCTTACTCGGCGGTGATGCCCTGGGCCTTGATCAGGCTGGCCCAGCGCTGGGCGTCGGTGGTCATCAGCTGCTGGAACGCCTCCGGGGTGGAGTGGGCGGGCGTCATGCCCTGGGTCTCGAACGCGGTCGCGATCGCGGGCTGCGCCAGGATGTCGCGCAGCTCCTTGTTCAGCTGGTCGATCAGCGCGCGCGGCGTGGCCGCGGGCGCCAGCACGCCGTACCACATGTCCACGTTCAGGTTGCCCAGGTTCAGGCTGCTGAGCGGCGGCACGTCGGGCAGCAGCGGGTTCGCCTGGCTCGAGCTGATGGCCAGCGCCTTGAGCTTGCCCGCCTTGATGTGCTGCAGCGCCACGTGGATCGGCAGGAACATCAGTTCGATCTGCCCGCCCAGCAGGTCGGTCACGGCCGGCGCCGTGCCCCGGTAGCCGATGTGCGTGATGGAAATCTTGGCGCGGTTCTTCAGCAGCTCCATCGCCAGGTGGTGCGGCGTGCCGGCGCCGGGCGAGCCGTAGTTGAGGGCGCCGGGGCGCGCGCGGGCGCGCTCCAGCAGGCCTTTGAGCGAATCGATCTTGGTGTTGGGGTGGGTCACCAGCAGCAGCTGGCCCCAGCTCGTGAGCGAGACGGCCGCAAGGTCCTTGACCGGGTTGAAGCCCGCGTTCGGGTACAGCGCGGCGTTCATCACCAGCGTGTTGACGCTCACCAGCAGCGTGCTGCCGTCCGGCGTGGCGCGCACGACTTCCTGGGTGCCGATGTTGCCGGAGGCGCCGGCCTTGTTCTCGACGAAGAAGGGCCGTTTCAGGCGCTCGGCCAGCTGGGGCGCGATCTGGCGCGCGATCAGGTCGATGCCGGTGCCGGGGGTGAACGGCACCACCAGGCGCACCGGTCCGTTGGCCGGGCCCTGGGCCCGCACGAAAGGCGCGGCCACCGTGGCCAGGCCACCGAGCACGAGGCTTCGGCGCAGCGGGGAGGGGGGAAGGATGGCGGGAGGGGTTTTCATGGTGCAGTCTCCATTGATGAGGGAGAATTACAGCAACACCTTTGACATTCATCAAACGGAAGATTTTGAACAACTCTTCAAGAAAATTGATCAATGTGGGCAGCCGGCAGCTCCAGGCCTTTCTGGAGGTGGCGCGCCTGCGCAGCTTCGCCAAGGCGGCCGAACAGGTGCACCTGTCGCCCTCGGGCATGAGCATGCTGGTCAAGGAACTCGAAGACCAGGTGGGCGCGCGCCTGTTCGACCGCACCACGCGCTCCGTCACGCTCACCGACGCCGGGCGCCGCCTGCAGCCGGTGGCCGAGCGCATCGTGGCCGAGTTGCGCGCCATCGACGACGTGATCGGCGGCACCGAGGCGGCCGTGCGCTCGCGCATCGACGTGGCGGCCACGCCCATGGTCTCGGCCAGCCTGTTGCCGGAGGTGATCAGCGCCTTCAACCAGAGCCACCCCCAGGTGCAGATCCACCTGGCGGACGTGGACGTGAGCGTGGTGCGCCAGCGCATCCTGGAGGGTGAGGCCGACATCGGCCTGGGCTTCTTCATCAAGCCCGCCGTGGGCCTGCAGCGCCAGCCGCTGTGCAAGTTCCGGCTGATGCGCATCAGCCCGCCGGGCAAGGGCGCGGGCGGCCTGGGGCCCAGCCAGACCTGGAGCAGCCTGGCGGAGCTGCCGCTCATCAGCCTGCCGGTCGACAACCCGATCCAGGCCGTGATCGAAAAACACCTCGCGCGCATCGGGCGCGCGCACGAGGAGCGGCCGCGCATGAACCTGATCGGCACGCTGATCGCGATGGTGCGCGCCGGCCGAGGCCACGCCATCGTGCCGTCCTTCGCGCTGGAGGACTGCCTGCGCCAGGGGCTCAAGGTGTCCATGCTCAGCAACCCCACGGTGCACATCGAGCTGCACGTGGTGTCGCTGCGCGGCACGCAGCCCAAGCTGGCGGCCACGGCCTTCGCGTCTGCCGTGAAGAAGGCGGCCTCGCGCCTGCCCGGTTAGGCTTTGCGAGGGCGCACGGTGCGCGCCGGTTGCCGCGCCACCTCGCGCAGCGCGTCCAGCAGGCCGTCCACCGCCGCGAAGCCGAGCGCGTCCTTGCGCCAGTACATGGTCATGGCGCTGGGCGTCTCCAGCAACAGCGGCAGGCGCTTGAGCATCTTCCAGCGCTCGGGCAGCTCGATGGCGCGCTCGGAGACCACGGCCACCATGTCGCTTTCCGCCACCAGCGCGATGGTGGCGAGCAGGGAGTTCGACTGCACGCTCGCGCCCGGGATCGTGCGGCCGGCGGCCGAGAGCGCCGATTCGAGCAGGTCGCGCGCGGGGATGTCGCGCGTCCAGACCACCCAGCGCTGGGCCAGCAGGTGCGACCACTGCAGGGACTTGCGCTGCGCCAGCGGGTGGTCCGGCCGCACCGCGAAATGCAGCCGCTCCTCGTAGAGCACCTCCGAGGCGATGCCCGGGTCGTGGTACTTGGCCGCCGGCCGGCCCACCGCGATGTCGATCTCGCGCTGCGTGAGCTGCTGGAACAGCCGGTCCATCGGCGCCTCGACCAGCTCCACGCTCGCGTTGGGCATGCGGGCCAGCAGCGACAGCACCGCCTGCGGCACCACGCCCGCGATGGTGGCGCCCGAGGCGCCGATCACCGCGCGGCCGCTGCCGCCGTCGCGCAGCGCGGCCATCTCTTCCCGCGCGCGGTCGAGCTCGTTGCCGATGTGCACCGCGAACTCGCGCAGGATCTGGCCATGGGCGGTGGGGCGGAGCCCGCGCGCGTGGCGTTCGAACAGCGTCAGCCCGATGTCGGCCTCCAGCTCCTTGAGCCATTTCGAGAGCGCGGGCTGCGTCATGTGCAGCCGCTCGGCGGAGTGGCTGATGTTCTGCGTCTCCGCCAGGCTGACCAGGATCTGCAGGTGCCGCAGGCGCAGTCGATTCGTCCAGTCCATGGGCCGTCCTGCTATGTTCAAAAAGTTATGGATGAGAGCAATTCACCATTTTACGAGGCATGGCATCGGGCCAATACTCGACACCTTCAAGAACAGGAGACAAGACCATGATTCGCCGAAGCCTTCTGGCCTGCGTCGCGCTGTCCGCCATTGCCATGGCGGTGCAGGCCCAGGACACCTACCCGTCCAAGCCCATCAAGTTCGTCGTGGGCTACTCGCCCGGCGGCTCCAACGACATCCTCGCGCGCATCGTCGCCAAACGCCTGGGCGACAGCCTGGGCCAGCCGGTGGTGGTGGAGAACCGCCCCAGCACCGGCGCCATCGTGGGGGCCGTGGTGACCAAGCAGGCACCGCCCGATGGCTACACGCTGATGATCGGCGCCAGCGGCCCGCTGGTGATCAACGCCGCCACCTATGCCAACCTGCCGTACTCGCCGCAGAAGGACTTCATCCCGATCTCCACGATCGCGACCTTCCCGCTGATCGTCTCGGTCAAGGCGGACTCGCCGTTCAAGTCCATGCCCGACCTGGTGAAGTACACCAAGGAGAACCCGCAGCTCTCCAACTACGCCTCCAGCGCCTCCACCTTCCAGCTCGCCACCGAGCTGCTGAAGGAGCGCACCGGCATCCAGTCGCAGCACGTGCCCTACAAGGGCAGCGGCGACTCGATGAAGTCCGTGGCCGGCGGCGAGACCACCTTCAGCATGCTCGACCCCGGCCCGGCGGCCGGCGCCATCAACGGCAAGCTGGTGCGGGGCCTGGCCGTGTCCTCCGACGTGCGCAACCCGTCCTTCCCCGACATCCCCACGCTCAAGGAGCAGGGCATCGACCTGAGCATCCAGTTCTGGATCGGCCTGTTCGCGCCCGCCGGCACGCCCGCGCCCATCGTGAAGCTGCTGGAGCGTGAAGTGGCCAAGGCGGTGCAGCACCCGGAGACGCTCAAGAGCATGGCCCAGCTGGGCCTGACGCCGGCCTCCAGCACCTCGGAAGCCTTCACCCGCCAGATCGCGCAGGAGATCCCCACCTGGACCGAGGTCGCGCGCAAGAACAACATCAAGGCCGATCAGTGAGCATGAGCGAGATCACCTACCGCGCGCCGCGCCTGTTCATCGGCGGGCAGTGGCGCGCGGGCAGCGCCGAGACCCGCAGCCCGGTGATCAACCCCGCCACCGAAGCCGTGCTCGACGAGCTGACGCACGCCTCGGCGCGCGACCTCGACGACGCGCTCGCGGCGGTGGCCCAGGGCTTCAAGGTCTGGCGCGCCACGCCCGCGGCGGCGCGCCAGCGCGTGCTGCTGCAGGGCGTGCAGAACCTGCGCGCGCAGCGCGAGACCATCGCGCGCCTGCTCACGCTGGAGCAGGGCAAGCCCCTGGCCCAGGCGCGCATGGAAGTCGATGTGGCGGCCGACATGGTGCAGTGGTACGCCGAGCAGGCCAAGCGCGTCTACGGCCGCATCCTGCCGGCACCGCAGCCGGGCGCCGACTACGAGGTGCGCAAGGAACCCGTGGGCCCCTGCCTGCTGATGTCGCCCTGGAACGTGCCCGTGATCCTCGCCGCGCGCAAGCTCGGCGGCGCGCTCGCGGCGGGCTGCTCGTGCATCCTCAAGCCGCCCGAGGAAACCCCGGCCTCGGTCGCGAAGATGGTCGAGTGCTTCATCGAAGCCGGCGCGCCCGACGGCGTGATCAACCTCGTCTTCGGTGTGCCGGCCTTCGTGTCCTCGCACCTCATCGCGTCGGACGTGATCCGCAAGGTGTCCTTCACCGGCTCGGTGGCGGTGGGGCAGGGCCTGGCCCGCCTGGCCGCGCCCGGCCTCAAGCGCCTCACGCTGGAACTCGGCGGCCACTCGCCGGTGATCGTGTTCGATGACGCCGACGTGGAGGCCGTGGCGCGCCAGCTGGTCGCGGCCAAGTTCCGCAACGCCGGCCAGCTCTGCCACGCGCCCACGCGCTTCTTCGTGCAGCGCGGCGCCTACGCGCGCTTCGTCGACACCTTCGCGGCCGCCGCTTCGCAACTGCGTGTGGGCGACGGCCTGGCCGAGGGCACCGACATGGGGCCGCTGGCCAACGGCCGGCGCCTGGGCGCGATCCGCGAGCTCGTCGATGCGACACGCACCGAAGGCACGCTGGTGGCCGGCGGCGAGCGCGTGGGCGAGCAGGGCTACTTCCACCAGCCCACCGTGTTCGCCGACGTGAACCCCGATGCCAAGGCCATGCGCGAGGAGCCCTTCGGCCCGGTCGCGCTGATCCGCGCCTTCGACACGCCCGCGCAGGCCATCGAGCTGGCCAACGCCACGCGCTACGGCCTGGGCTCCTACGTGTTCACCGACTCCGCGCGCCTGCAACGCCAGATGATCGCCGACCTGGAGGTGGGCAGCGTCGCCATCAACAGCACCGTCGTCACCGTCGCCGAGGCGCCGTTCGGCGGCGTGCGCGACAGCGGCTACGGCTACGAGAGCGGCGAAGAGGGCCTCGACAGTTACCTCCACACCAAGTTCGTCAACCGCAGCTATTCCGCATGAGCCCCGTTTCCCCGACCCCTTTCACCGTGCGCGACGGCGTGTACGACGTGCTGCGCCAGTTCGGCGTGGACACCATCTTCGGCAACCCGGGCTCCACCGAGCTGCCCATGTTCCGCGACTTCCCCAGCGACATCCAGTACGTGCTGGGCCTGCAGGAAGCCGTGTGCGTGGGCATGGCCGACGGGTATACCCAGGCCACCGGCAAGGTCGGCTTCGTCAACCTGCACTCGGCCGCCGGCGTGGGCCACGGCATGGGCAACCTCTACACGGCGTTCAAGAACCGCACGCCGCTGGTGGTCATCGCGGGCCAGCAGTCGCGCTCGATCCAGCCGCTGGACGCCTACCTGGCCTCGGAGCGCGCCACCGAGCTGCCGCAGCCGTACGTGAAATGGAGCATCGAACCGGCGCGCGCGCAGGACGTGCCCCAGGCCATCGCCACCGCCTGCCGCCGCGCGCTGCAGGCGCCTTGCGGCCCGGTGCTGGTCTCCGTGCCCTCGGACGACTGGGACCAGCCCGCCGAGCCGGTGGTGCAGCGTGCCATGAGCCGGCGCACGGCGCCCGAACCGCAGGCCATCGCCGCGCTGGCGCAGGCGCTCGCGGCCTGCGAGCGGCCGGTGTTCGTGGCCGGCGCGGAAGTGGACCGCACCGGGGCCTGGGACGGCATCGTCGCCCTGGCCGAGCGCCACGGCGCCAAGGTGTTCAACGCGCCCATGTCGGCGCGCGCGGGCTTCCCCGAGGACCATGCGCTGTTCCACGGTTTCCTGCCCGCGGTCAAGGCGCAGATCGTGCAGAAACTGGCCGGCCACGACCTGATCGTGGTGATCGGCGCGCCGGTGTTCACCTACCACGTGGAAGGCGACGGCCCGCACCTGCCCGACGGCGCCACGCTGTGGCAGCTCACCGAAGACCCCGATGCCGCGGCGCGCTCGCCGGTGGGCACCTCGGTGGTGGGCGACGTGGCGCTGGCGCTGCAGGCCCTGCAGGGCGCGCAACCGCAGCGCGCGCGCACCCCGCCGCCGGCCTGGGTGCGCGAAGCCCGCGCCGAACCGGGCGCGCCGATCCAGGTGGCCTATCTGCTGCAGACCATCGCGGAACTGCGCTCGCCCGACGACGTGATCGTGGAAGAGGCGCCCACCGCCCGCGTGGTGATGCACCAGCACCTGCCCATCCTGAAGCCGCGCTCCTTCTTCACCATGGCCAGCGGTGGCCTGGGCCACAGCATGCCGGCCGCCGCCGGCATCGCCCTGGCCTGGCGCGAGCGCCGCGTGATCGCCATCATCGGCGACGGCTCCAGCATGTACTCGATCCAGACGCTGTGGACCGCCGCGCAGCTCGGCCTGAACATCAGCTTCGTCGTGGTCAACAACCGCCGCTACGGCGCGATGAAGCGCTTCGGCGGCGTGCTCGGTTTCCCGGCCGGCGCCGTGCTGCCGGGCACCGACCTGCCGGGCATCGACTTCGTCGCGCTGGCGCAAGGGCATGGTGTGCCCGGCGAACGCGTGGAAGACCCCGGCCAGTTGCACGCGGCCTTGAAAGCGTCCCTCGCCTCGAGAGGCCCCTCGCTCGTGGAAGTGCGGGTCGCCTGAACAACCACCACCAGGAGACAAGACGATGAACCCCAACCTCCGCCGACGAAGCTTCGTGGGCGCGGCCCTCGCCGCCGGCGCCGCGCCCCTGGCCTTCGCCCAGGCCGGCCCCTACCCCAACCGGCCGATCCGCATCTTCGTCGGCTACGCCGCCGGTGGCGCGGTGGACACCATGGCGCGCATCGTCGCGCAGCGACTCACCACCGCGCTGGGCCAGTCCGTCATCGTGGAGAACCGCGCCGGCTCGGCCGGTCTGCTGGCGGCCGACACGGTGGCCAAGGCGCCGGCCGATGGCTACACCCTGCTGCACGGTGAAAGCGCCTTGCTGATCGCGCCGCAGCTGCAGAACCAGACCTCCTCGCTGGACCCGATCAAATCGCTCGTGCCCGTGGCCGGCCTGTTCCAGTCGCGCCTGCTGCTGGTGGCGAACAACGAGGTGAAGGCCAGCAACCCGGCCGAGTTCCTCGCGCTGGTCAAGGCCAACCCGGGCCGTTTCACCTACGGCACCTCGGGCATCGGCACCGTGCACCACCTGGGCGTGGAGCTGTTCAAGTCGCGCACCAAGACGCACCTGCTGCACATCCCCTACCGCGGCGCGTCGCAGCTCGTCACCGACGTGATCAATGGCCAGTTGCAGTTCGGCGTGGTGAGCGCCGCGGCCGGCGTGCCGCAGGTGCGCAGCGGGCGCGTGAAGGCCATCGCCATGTTCAGCTCGACCCGCCTGGCCGGCGCGGACGACATCGGCACCCTGGCCGAGGTGGTGCCGGGGTTTCACGTCGCGCCCCGCCAGATGCTGCTGGCGCCGGCCGGCACGCCGCAGGCCGTCATCGACCGCCTGAGCGCGGCCGTGGGCGAGCTGCTGGCCACGCCCGAAGCGGCCAGCGCCGCCGCCGCGCAAGGCGTCACCACCGCCTACCTGGCGCCGGGCCCGCTGGCGGCCGACGTGAAGCGCGAGTACGCGGAGTGGGGCCGGGTCATCAAGGCCCAGGGCATCTCGGCCGAATGAGCGCGCCGCGCCCCCGCATCGGCCTGATCGTGCCGCCGGCCCACGGGCGCGTGCCGCCCGATGCGCCCCTGCTGTACGGCGAGCGCTTCGACTTCATCGCGCGCGGCCTGGGCATCGACGGCGTGTCGCCCCGGGGCTTCGCGCCCGTGGTGAACCAGATCGTCGACCACGCCCGCGCCCTGCGAGCGGACGGCGCGCAGGCGATCTCGCTCATGGGCACCTCGCTCAGCTTCTACCAGGGCCCGGCCTTCACCGACCAGCTGCGCGACGCCATGCAGCAGGCCACGGGCGTGCCCTGCACCACCATGAGCCACGCCGTCGTCTCGGCGCTGCAGGCCCTGGGTGTGCAGCGCGTCGCGGTGGCCACCTCGTACATCGACGAGCTCAATCAGCGCCTGGTTGTTTACCTCGGCGCCCTGGGCTTCGAGGTCACCGCCATCGAAGGCCTGGGCATCGAGCCGGTGGGCGGCGCGGCCGAGGTCTCCACCGAACGCCTGGTCGCGCTGAGCCGAAAGGTGCACGCCCAGGCGCCTGGCGCGCAAGGCATCTTCATGTCCTGCGGCGGCCTGCTCACGCTCGACGCCATCGCCACGCTGGAAGAGCAGCTCGGCCTTCCCGCCATCGGCAGCTCGCCCAGCGGTTTCCGGGACGTGGTGCGCGCGGCGGGCGAAGACCCGCGCAGCCGCACCGCCGGCGGCCGCCTGTTCACCCTGGCCTGAATTCCACCCTTCGTCCATGAAAATCATCCGCATCACCGCCACCGCGCTCCACATCCCCTTCACGCTCGACGTGCCCGGCGGCGGCCGGCACCAGGAGGCGCTCGGCTGCTGCGTCGTCGAGGTCGAGACCGACGAAGGCCTGATCGGCCACGGCCTGACCGCGATCACGCAGGAGAAGGTGGCCGAGTCCATCGTCACCCACGTGCTCGCGCCGGCCCTCATCGGCACCGACCCGCTGGCGCACGAGGCGCGCTGGGAGCAGATGTACTGGCTCACCGCCTCGCGCGGCCAGACCGGCTACGCGCAGCACGCCATCGCCGCCATCGACGTGGCGCTGTGGGACATCAAGGGCAAGGCGCTCAAGCAGCCGATCTGGCGCCTGCTCGGCGCGGCGCGCAAGGAGCTCGACATCTACGCCACCTTCGGTTTCGAGTTCCTCGACATCGACGGCCTGCGCGGCGCGGTCAAGTCCCTGGCCACCGAAGGCGTGGAGCATCTGAAGATGGTGGTGGGCTTTCGCGCGTTGCCGCGCCGCGAGAGCCGCAGCCTCATGTCGGTCATCAAGGAAGACGCCAAGCGCGTGCACGCGGTGCGCGAGGCCGCGGGCGACGAGGTCTCGCTCTACATCGACGCCAACTGCGGCCTGGACGCGTACCACGCCGAGCGCCTGATCCGCCTGACCGCCGACTGCAACCTCGGCTTCTTCGAAGAACCGATCACGCAGAACGACGTGCTGGCCATGGCCGACCTGCGCGCGCGCACCGGCATGCCGCTGACCTGCGGCCAGAACGAAGGCCTGGCCTACCGCTTCCGCGACTGGCTGATGGCGCGCAGCGTGGACTTCGTGCAGCCCAACGTGGTCATCACCGGCGGCTTCACGCAGTGCGTGCGCATCGCCGCGCTGGCCAACGCCTTCAACGTGTCCATCACCAGCGGCGGCGCCTACCCGCTGCACAACATGCACCTGCAGGCCGGCGTGGGCAACGGCACCAAGGTCGAGTGGCACCTGCCGGTGGTGGCCATGATGAAGCGCCTCTACCAGGGCTTCCCCGAGCCCGTGGGTGGCCGCATCAGCATGTCGGAAGCGCCGGGCCTGGGCTTCGACCTGATCCCCGGCGCCGTGCAGGCGCTGCGGGCCTGACCCCGTGGTCCTCAACCTCGACGACTTCGACGCCGCCGCGCGCTCGCGCCTGCCGCGCGCGCTCTACGGCTTCGCGGCCAACGGCTCGGAGCGCGGCGCCTCGGTGCTGGCCAACGCGCGCTCGTTCGAACGCTGGTCCTTCGTGCCGCGCACGCTGGTGGACGTGGCCTCGGTGAGGCAGGACACCACGCTGTTCGGCACCCCCTACGCCTCGCCCTTCGGCATCGCGCCCATGGGCGGCTGCGCGCTGTTCGCGCACCGCGCGGACCTCGCGCTCGCGCAGGGCGCGCGCGCCGGCGGCATCCCCTTCGTGCTCAGCGCCGCCTCCAGCGTGCCGCTGGAACAGGTGATGCAAGCCGCGCCGGGCAGCTGGTACCAGGGCTACATTCCCGGCGACGAAGCGCGCATCACCGCCTTGCTCGCGCGGTTGCGCAGCGCCCAGGTGGGCGTGCTCGTGGTCACCGTGGACGTGCCCATCGCCTCCAACCGCGACCGCGACCGGCGCCTGGGCTTCACCATCCCGCTCAAGCCGCGCCTCTCGCTCGCCGTGGACGGCGTGCTGCACCCGCGTTGGCTGTGCGGCACCTTCGCGCGCACCCTGCTGGCCGACGGTATTCCCCGCCTGCCCAACTTCGGTGGCGAGGCCACAGGCCGGCCCATCATCGCCACCCCCACGGCCGCCGCGCGCTCGGACCGCGACCGCTTCACCTGGGCGCACGTGTCCTTCATCCGCCGCCAGTGGGGCGGGGCGCTGCTCATCAAGGGCGTGCTCAGCGCCGACGACGCGCGCCTGGCCCGCGAGGCCGGTGTGGACGGTCTCATCGTCTCCAACCACGGCGGGCGCCAGCTCGACGGCGCGGCCGCGCCGCTGGACGTGCTGCCCGAGGTGCTGGACGCGGCGGGCGAGCTGCCGGTGTGCCTGGACGGTGGCATCCGGCGCGGCACCGACGCGCTCAAGGCCCTCGCGCTCGGGGCGCGCCTGGTCTTCGTGGGCCGGCCCATGCTCTACGCCGCCACCGTCGGCGGGCAGGCCGGGGTCGAGCAGGCGATCGGCATCCTGCAGAGCGAGATCCAGACCAGCCTGGCCCTGCTCGGCTGCACCCGCATCGACGAACTGCGGCCTTCCCACCTTCGAGCCCCATGACGAACACCCATTCAGCTCAAGTCCTCATCGTGGGCGGCGGCCCGGTCGGCCTCACGCTCGCCATCGACCTCGCGCAACGCGGCATCGACGTGCTGCTGGTGGAGCAGCGCCCGCGCGGCGAACGGCCCGAGGCCAAGTGCAACCACGTCTCGGCGCGCTCCATGGAGATCTTCCGCCGCCTCGGCGTGGCCAAGACCCTGCGCGACACCGGCCTGCCGGCGGACCACCCCGCCGACGTGGCCTACCGAACCACCTTCACCGGCGACGAACTCTCGCGCATCCCCATCCCCTCGCGGCGCGACCGCTACACCGCCACGCAAGGCCCGGACACCTGCTGGCCCACGCCCGAGCCGCCGCACCGCATCAACCAGATCTACCTGGAGCCGGTGCTGTTCGAGCACGCGCTGGCCACGCCCGGCCTGCGCATCCTCACGCACACCCGCATCGAGGACCTCGCGCAGGACGACATGGGCGTGAGCGCCCAGGCCGTGGACCTCGGCAGCGGCGCCACGGTGACGCTGCGCGCCGACCACCTCATCGGCTGCGACGGCGGGCGCTCCCTGGTCCGCAAGAAGATCGGTGCCGCGCTGCACGGCGTGGAGGTGGTGCAGCGCGTGCAGTCCACCTTCCTGCGCGCGCCCGACCTGCTGCGGCGCGCCCAGCACCCGCCGGCCTGGGCCACCTTCTCGTACAACCCGCGCCGCAGCGGCAACGTGTACGCCATCGACGGCATCGAGAAATTCGTGCTGCACAACTACCTGCGCCCCGGCGAGACCGACTTCGAGTCGGTGGACCGCGACGCCTCGATCCGCACCATCCTCGGCGTGGGGGCCGACTTCGAGTACGAGGTGATCTCCAAGGAAGACTGGATCGGCCGCCGCCTCGTGGCCGACAAGCTGCGCGAGCGGCGGATCTTCATCTGCGGCGACGCCGCGCACCTCTGGGTGCCCATGGCCGGCTACGGCATGAACGCGGGCATCGCCGATGCCATGAACCTCTCGTGGCTGCTCGCGGGCCACCTGCAGGGCTGGGCCGGGCCGCGCGCGCTCGATGCCTACGAAGCCGAGCGCCTGCCCATCACCGAGCAGGTGTCGCGCTTCGCGATGAACCATTCCATCGCGCTGCAGAAGGAACGCGAGAGTGTGCCGCCCGAGCTGGAGGCCGAAGGCCCGGCCGGTGAAGCCTTGCGCGCCGCCGCCGGCAAGACCCTGTACGACCTCAACGTGAAGCAGTACTGCTGCGCGGGCCTGAACTTCGGCTACTTCTACGACGCCTCGCCCCTGATCGTCCCCGACGGCGAAAGCCCGCCCGGCTACACCATGGACACCTTCACGCCGTCCACCGTGCCGGGCTGCCGCACGCCGCACGTGTGGCTGGACGGCGGGCGCTCGCTCTACGACGCGATGGGCGATGGCTTCGCGCTCTTGCGCCGGGACCCGCAGGCCGATGCGCGCCCCCTGCTCGACGCCGCGAAGCAGCGCGGCCTGCCGCTGCGCGTGGTGGACCTGAGCCCGGCCGAAGCCACGGGCCTGTACCGCCACCGGTGGGTGCTGTCGCGGCCGGACCAGCATGTGGCCTGGCGCGGGGATGAACTGCCGGCCGATGCCCTGGCGCTGATCGATCGGGTGCGCGGCGCCTAGGGCGCTGGGCGGCCGCCGAGCCGCGTCAGGACTTCTTCGCCCTCGGGAAGTCCTTCGCCGACCGGGGATGGGCCCGCCGGTACTTCTGGTCCTGCAGCAGCGTCAGGAAAAGGTTGGCCCCCTTGGAGCACGTGCGGGACCGGACGGTGACGGCGCAGATGGTGGTCTTGAGCAGCACCGATTCGTCCCAGACCACCAGGGGCACCCGCGTAGAGACCAGCTGGGCGTACATGGTTGGCAGCAGACCGACGCAGTCGCCGGACGCGAGATGGAAAGCCACCGCTTCCAGGCTGTTGGCGGCGGGTCCCGGTGCATACCCGGACGAGTCGAGCAACTGGTCCACGAAAGGATGCGCGCGCATGACCAGGGGAACTGGCGCACCGCCTGGGTGCGAGAAACCTTGCCGCGCAAAAACGCGGTGCTCCTCGATGAAGAGTTCCTGGTAGTCCAGCGAGCGGTCATCGCCATACTGGCCGTGGATGGCCACCTCGACTTCCCCTTGCCGCAGCGCGCCCTTGAGTTGCCAGTAGGGCAGCACGGTGATCTCCGGGCGGATGTTGGGCGCTCTGACGCGCAAATCCTCCAAGGCCGCGGCGATGTCGAAGGCCGACGCCGTCATCAGGTGCTCGGTCACGCCGATGTAGAGCGGGCCGGACAGAACGCCCTGCACCGAATCGATGGCCGGCAAAACCCGGTCCAGGGCTTCCAGGGCGCGCGTGCCCGATTCCAGCGCCGCGATGCCGGCGGCCGTGAGCTCGAACCCTTTCGGCCCACGGTCGCAAAGCCGGACACCCAGCTTCTCCTCCAGCTCGCGGATGTGCCGGCTGATGGAGGCTTTGGAGAGGTGGACACGCTGCTCCGCCGCCGCGAAACCACGCGCATGCGCGGCCGCGCAGAACACGCGCAGGGAACGCAGGTCTCGCTCGTCGAACCTAGGGTTAGCCATGGCTTTTGGTATTGAAATATGGAACCACTGTGCAATATACGACATTGGCAAAACCATAGGGCGTCCCTACAGTCGCGCTGCCTGGGGTTCACCCCGCATCAGTTCACCTGACCAAAGCGACGATGACCAACGACAAGCTCCACCTCACCGCAGCGCCACGAACCGGCTACCCGACCCTGCTGTATTCAGAACTCCAGACGGACCTGACGGACTTCAAGGCAGACATCGCCATCCTGGGCATGCCCTATGGCATGGCGTACACGCCCAAGGGCTATGCCAATGACCAGACCAACGCGCCAGCGGCCATCCGGCAACTGACGGACCGGATCGTTCGCGCGCCGCACCACTACGACTTCGATATCGATGGCCCGTTGCTGCAGGGGCGAAGCGACATCCGGTTCGTGGACTGCGGCGATGTCCTGCCCAGCCTCAACCATCCACGGGAGCACTATGAAAAGTGCGAGGCCGCCATCGACCTCATGCTGGCGGGCGGCGCACTGCCCATCATCCTGGGCGGTGACCACGGCATCACCACCCCGGTCCTGCGTGGCTACCAGCGCCACGGCCCGATCACGCTCGTTCACATCGACGCGCACCTGGACTGGCGGCAAGAGGTCAATGGCGTCACGGAGGGTCTCTCGAGCCCCATTCGGCGGGCCTCCGAGATGGGGCATGTCGAAGACATCATCCAGATCGGGCTTCGCGCGCAGGGCAGTGGCCGTCCGGAAGACTTCCAGGCGGCGAAGGACCACGGGGCGACGCTGATCTCCGCCTACGAGCTTCACGACGTCGGCATGCAGGCCGTGCTGGACAGAATCCCCAGCGGTCGCAACTACTACCTCTCGATCGACGCCGACGGGCTGGACCCCACGATCATGCCGGCCGTCGATGGCCCGGCGCCGGGAGGGATGAGCTTTGTGCAGGCTCGCCAGCTGATCCACGGCCTGGTCAGGAAGGGGCGTGTGCGAGGGATGGACATCGTGGAGATCCAGCCCTCGAAAGACAACGCCAGCATGCTCACCTGTGTGACCGCGGGACGCCTGATCGTCAACCTCATTGGCGCCAGCATCGCTGCCGGCTACTTCGCCCGTGACCGCTGACACCGCCACCGCCGTGAAGCCCCTCATCCGTTTTGAGGGCGTGGAGAAGCGGTACGGGAATGCCGTCGTGCTGGACAACCTGCATCTTGACGTGCTCCCCGGGGAAAAGCTGTCGCTCATCGGCCCGAGCGGATCGGGCAAGACCACCATTCTTCGAATCCTGATGACGCTCGAGAAGATCGAGGGGGGTCATGTGTGGATCGAAGACAAGCCCCTGTGGCACATGGAAAAACGTGGCCAGCTCGTGGCGGCCGACGAACGCCATCTGGGGCGGATGCGCTCTCAGATCGGCATGGTGTTTCAGCACTTCAACCTGTTCCCGCACATGACGGCGAAGCAGAACGTCTCGAGGCCCCAGCAGATCGTGAAAGGCCTGTCCAGGCAGGCGGCGGACAAGGTCGCCGCCGAGCTGCTGGATCGCGTGGGCCTGGGTGCGAAGGCAGACAGCTACCCGGCGATGTTGTCCGGCGGGCAGAAGCAGCGGGTGGCCATTGCTCGCGCTCTGGCCATGCAACCCCGCATCATGCTTTTCGACGAAGTCACTTCGGCGCTGGACCCGGAGGTGGTGGACGAAGTTCTGCAGGTGCTCAGGGGAATCTCCCGGGAGAGCCGCATGACCATGTTGATGGTCACGCACGAGATGAACTTCGCCAAGGAGTTCTCTGACCGTGTGCTGTTTCTGGATGGCGGAAAGATCGTCGAGCAAGGGACGCCCCACCAGATATTCCACTCGCCCAGAGAGCCTCGCACCCAAACGTTCCTGAAGAAGATCGCCGCCGCAGGACTCCGAGTCGACTAGCAGCCCACCCCATGGAGAAAACAATGCTGAAAATCACCACACTCGCACTGACCGCCCTGGTCTCCCTCGCCCCTTTGTGGACCACCGCCATCGCGCAGCCGAAAGTCAAGGAGAAGGTCGCCGTTGCGCTCGCGCACGAGCCGCCGTACACCAACTACCAGGCCGGCGGCACGCTCAGCGGCGCCGCGCCTGAACTGCTCTTCAGGATCCTTCAGGATTTCGGCGTGAAGGAGCTGGAGCCCAAGGTGCTGGAGTTCGGCGCCATGATCCCGAGCCTTCAGGCGGGCCGCGTGGACGTGATCTCCACGGGCCTCTACATCAACCCCATGCGGTGCAAGGCCGTGCTCTTTTCCGAGCCGGATCTGTGCACGGCGGAAGGGTTCATCGTGGCCAAGGGCAACCAGAAGGCCATCAAGTCGTTCGCGGACGTGGCCGCCAACGACAGCATCCGGTACGGGGTGTGCGGCGGTTGTTCGGCGGAGAAACGCGCCATCGAGTCGGGTGTGCCGAGGAGCCGGATCACGATCGCCCCGGACCACCAGAGCGGCATCAAGATGCTGCTGGATGGCCGAATCGACGTGTACGCGGCACCCGATCTGGCGCTGCGGGCCGCGGCCACGGCCATGGGCGCCATCGACCGGTCCGAGATCCTGCAAGTGGCCGGCGAGCCGACGAAGTGCTCCGGCGTGGCCTTCCGGAACGATCAGCGAGAGCTGCGCGATCTGTTCGACCAGAAGCTCAAGGCGCTCAAGGACTCGGGCGAGTACGACAAGATCGTGGCGAAGTACGGGTTCGATCCGAAACTCGCCAAGTCCGCCAAGCGGACCGATCTCTGCGCCGGACCCAACTGAAGCCTCGCGCACCACGCCCAGCCCATCGCCATGGACATCTTCACCGAGTTTGCGCATGCAACGTACATCACCATCCAGATCACGCTGGCCGCGGGTGTTCTGGCGTGGGTGGTCTCTTTCGTTGCGGGCTTGAGCAAGCTGTCCCGCTCCCGGCTGGTGTCGTGGCCGGTGACCGGCTTGGTCGAGGTCGTGCGCGGCACGTCCTGCTATGTCCAGCTGTTCTGGCTGTACTTCGTGTTGCCCATGGTGGGCGTGGAGATCAGCGCCATGGCGGCGGGCATCGTCGCCATCGGGCTGAACATCGGCTGCTATGGGTCCGAAGTCGTCCGAAGCGCCATCCTGGCGGTCCCCCGGGGCCTTCTCGAGGCCGCCAGATCGCTCAACATGACCTCCACGCAAACCATGCGCCATGTCGTCATTCCGAACGCGTTCCCCCGAATGATTCCACCCATGTGCAACCTGATGGTCGATCTTCTGAAGATCACGCCCCTGGTGTCGCTGGTCACCATCGCGGACCTCACCTTCCTGGGGCAGATCTACAGACAGGAAACGGGCAGCCCTCTGCTGGCGTTCGGGATTCTGATGGGGGTCTATTTCGTGCTGTCCACCTTGATCATTCGCGCGTTCAGATGCGTTGAGCGCTGGGCGGGCAAGGGATTCGAAGGCACTCGGAGCTTCTGATGATCTGGGACCCCACCACAGCCGCCGAGGTATTTCCTCTCCTGATGCGAGGCTTGGTGGTCACTGCGCAGGTGACCGCCTTCTCGACGGTCCTGGCGTTGGCCGTCGGGCTGGTGCTGGCCATCGCTGCCCGTTCCCGAAGGGCGTTCGTGCGCGGAGCCGCGCAAGGTTTCCTGGAGGCCATCCGCCGAACCCCGCTGCTGATCCAGCTGTTCTTCGCGTTCTATGTGTTGCCGGAAGCCGGCATCCTGCTGGAGCCGGTGGTCTGCGGCGTTCTCGTGCTGGGCCTGCACATCGGGTGTTACATGGCCGAGGTCTACAGAGCCGGCATCGAAGGCGTGCACAAGGGGCAGTGGGAGGCCGCCAGGGCGCTCAACCTGTCTACCTACCGACAATGGACGCTCGTGGTTCTGCCGCAAGCGATCCCGCCCATGATTCCCGCACTGGGGAACTACCTGATCATGATGTTCAAGGAGAGTGCCTTGCTCTCGGCGATCGCGGTTCTGGATCTGATGGGCGAGGCGCGGCTGTTCTCCAACGAGACCTACCGATATGTCGAACCCATGACCCTGGTGGGCCTGATCTACCTGGCCATCAGCATTCCAAGCGCCGTGGCCGTGCGGTACCTGGAAGAGAAAATATCGCGGTCCAGGAAACTCAGCGGATAACGGCCTCACCCCATGTTCAATTCATACAGCCATGCGCGCGACCTGCTGGCGCAAGCCGGTGTCGTGGAATCCCACTACCACGTGGGACCGGAGCTCGTTGCCCGACGGTACGACGTCCAATCGCTCGCCGAGGCGGCGCGGCCCTTTGGCGCGACCCTGGTCCTCAAGAACCACACCTACGCCACCACGCCCTTGGCCGCGCTCGCGCGCGCGCGTTACGGGGTAAGGTTCTACGGCGGTGTCGTGCTCAACAGCTACGTCGGTGGGCTCAATCCCGCGGCCATCTCCAGTGCCGTCTCGGGCAACAAGGCCGATGTCGGCAGCGCGCAGCCGGACGACGCGCCCATCGTCGTGTGGATGCCCACCGTGGATGCCGTGGCCCACGTCAGGACACACGGATTCGGGTTCGATCCCAACTGGTCCGGCTGTTGTGGGAGCGGTCACAGCAAGCTGTCCACCGAAGACCTTGGCGGGCAACGCCTGGTGATCGCCTTCACCGACGACTTGCGTCCGACCACGGCGCTGGTCGAGGTGCTGGAGACGATCGCCCGCCATGGCTGCGTCCTGGCGACGGGGCACCTGAGTGCCGCGGAGGTCATGCAGCTCGTGCCTCTGGCCCTTTCCCTGGGGGTCAGAAAAATCATCGTCACGCATCCCCACTACCCGGCCGTGGGTCTCACGGACGACCAGCTTTGCACGCTCATCCAGCACGACGGCGTCTACATCGAGCACTGCTTTGCGATTCACACGCAGGACGGTATCGACCTTCGGGCGTTTGCGGACTCCATTCGGGCAACCGGTCCCGAACGCGTGCTGCTTTCGACCGATTTTGGCCAGGTCAACAGCGACGCGTTTCCGGCCGGAACGGTGATCTACGCGCTGGAACTTGGAAAGCTCCTGCGCGGGCATGTGTCGCTGCCCGCCCTGATGGCGATGTTCTCCTCCAACGGTTGCGCCGCACTCGGGATACCGGCATTCGGCAGCTGACATCGACCGAGCCTTGCACCCCGTGCAGCGAGTCGGTACATTGCAGCGACCCTGTCACAGGAGATCTCGCGCATGGCCCTCCGTCGTCACGTCCTCGTCACCGCCGCCGCCGCGCTGGCCGCGCCCACACTGCTTCGCGCCCAGCACCACGGCCACCACAGCGGCCAGTTCGAGCGCCTGAACCAGCCCGGGCGCATCGACCTGCCCGAGATCCACGCGCAGCAGGCCGTCAGCGACAGCCCCGCGCCGCGCGCGGCCAAGGCCGGGGCCTGGCGGGCGCGCGCGCCGCTGCCGATTCCGCGCACCGAGATGGCCTGGGCCGCCGCGTACCGCAGCCGCGTGCACCTGGTCGGCGGTTACGCCGAGCAGCGCGTGGACAAGCCGTACCACCACGCCTACGACCCCAGGACCGATCGCTGGGAGGAACTGCCCCAGCTGCCGCGCGGCGCGAACCACGTGGGTGTGGCGACGCTGGGCGACCGGCTCTATGCGTTCGGCGGTTTCATCGAGCAGAACCGCACGCCGCACGACGAGGCCTTCCGCTTCGACGGCGCGCGCTGGGAGCGCGTGCGCCGCCTGCCGGAGGCCTGCGGGGCCATGGCCTGCATCGCGCTGGGTTCGCGCATCCACCTGATCGGCGGCGCCATCGGCAGCGACTGGCGGCGCTCGATCGACTGGCACATCGTCTACGACCCCGCGAGCGACCGCTATGAGAAGCGCCAGCCCCTGCCGGTGGCGCGGGACCACATCGGCATCGTGGTGGTGGGGCCGTCCATTCACGTGATCGGCGGCCGCGTGGATTCCTTTCACACCAACAGCAGCCTGCACCACAGCTACGACGCGCAGGCGGACCGCTGGGTCGCGCGCACGCCCCTGCCCACGCCGCGCAGCGGCCACGGTTGTGTGCTGTACCGCGACCAGGTGTTCGTGATGGGCGGCGAGGGCACGAACCGCGTGTTCGGCCAGAACGAGGCCTGGGACCCGGTGGCTGATCGCTGGGTGTCGCACTCGCCCATGCTCACACCGCGCCACGGCATGGGCGCGGTGGTGATCGGCGACGAAATCATCGTGGCCGGTGGCGGGCCTCAGATGGGCGGTGGCGTGAAGAGCGCGATCAACGAGTCCTTCACCCTGGGCTGACTCCGCCGGCGCAGCGGGTGGGCGGCGGGCCCGTGCGGGTCTCGATGGAGAAGGGGATGGTGTCCACGAAGTCCTGCTGCACCTTGGGCGCCAGCGCGCTCCCGCTGAGCAGGACCTGGATGTACTGGATGTAGGACTCGCGCACGGTTTCGGCGAACAGGCCCGACCAGGCGCGAAAGACGATGTCCTTCTCCAGCGGGGCGAGGGCGATGGCATCCTGCAGCCCGCCTTCCAGGCAGTGGGCGTAGCGCACCGCATCGAATGCGCTGAGCGACAGATGGAAACCGGCGTCTTCCTGCTGAAGGATGCGCTCCAGGGCCGCCGCCTCGTCGTGGGTGTTGGCGCAGATGCGCTTGGACAGACGGTGCACGTTGTTGGAGCGCACGGGCGATGAGAGCGGGCCTTGCAGTTCGTTGAGGAACAGCGCCGCGAAGCGGCTGCCGATCTGCGCCTGGCGCATGAGCAGGCGCAGCGCCAGCTGGCGTTCGATGGGCAGGTCCTTGGTGCGCGACTCGGTGTTCGCACTGACGAACAGCCAGACCTTGCGGAGGTATTCGTTCACCAGCAGGGGCGCGTCGTGGGCCGAGAATTCGGCCAGCAGGGTGCGCATGTCGGATCGGTGCAGGGCCACGGTCTGCTGCATGGGGCTCACTCCGGTGTGGGATGGCGCCATCTTCGTACCATGGGGGGTATGCCGATCGCCACATGCTTCAAGTGCGCCGCGGGTGGCACGAAGCGTGGCGGTGGCGGCATGAGCGGTCGCGGCCGGGGTGACAATCGGCGGTGCGTCCACCCGACCGGGCGTTCCAACACCGCTTCACCATGCCCGCTCCGTCCCGTACCCCCCGCACCCTGGCCTCTGCCTCCGCCGATGGCCACCCGGAAGCCACGCTGGGCCTGCACGAGCCCGGCCACCTGTTCCGGCGCGCCCACCAGCACTCGGTGTCGTGCTTCAACGCGGTGTTCGGGCGGGCCGTCACGCCGCTGCAGTACGCCGCGCTGCGGGTGCTGCAGGAGCACCCGGGCATCGACCAGGTCACGCTGGCCGCGGCCATCGCGCTGGACACCTCCACCACGGCCGAGATCGCGGTGCGCCTGGAGCGCGATGGCTGGATCGTGCGCGAGCTGGGCGCGCGCCGCCAGCGCCGGCTGGAGCTCACCGCCGAAGGGCAGCGGGTGATCAACGAGATGCTGCGGTCCGAGGCGGTGCTGGCCGACCGCATCCTCACCACGCTCGACGCCGGCGAGCGCGAGGTGCTCATGGGCCTGATGCACAAGCTGCTCGGCAAACCCCCCGTCTGAACCCGGTTGACGACCGGCCCCGGCTTGGGCTACCATTTGATTCAGTGTACTGAATGAAGGAGACGACATGAGCTGGATGCGCAATGCCTGGTATGTGGGTGCCACCTCGGTGGAAGTCGGCGATGCCCCCTTGGGCCGGCGCCTGTTGGGGGCCCGCATGGCCTTCTTCCGCGACGCGCAAGGCCGCGTGCAGGCGGTGGAGGATTTCTGCCCGCACCGGGGCGCGGCGCTGTCGCTGGGCCGCGTGTGCAAGGGTGAGCTGGTGTGCGGCTACCACGGCCTGGTGATGGGCGGCGACGGCGTGACCCGCTCGATGCCCGGCCAGCGCGTGGCGGCGTTCCCGCGCATCCAGCGCTTCGCGGTCGAGGAGCGCTACGGTTTCATCTGGGTCTGGGCTGGCGAGGCCGACCAGGCCGATCCCTCGACCATTCCGGTGCTCGAATGGCACGACAACCCGGCCTGGGCCTACGGCGGCGGCCTGTTCCACATCAAGGCCGACTACCGCCTGATGATCGACAACCTGATGGACCTCACGCACGAGACCTACGTGCACTCGACCAGCATCGGCCAGCAGGAGATCGACGAGACGCCCTGCACCACGCGCCGCGAGGGCACCACGGTGGTGACCAGCCGCTTCATGGAGAACATCGAGGCGCCGCCCTTCTGGCTCGACGCGCTGCGCGCCATCGGCGTGGAGGGCAACCCCCGGGTGGACCGCTGGCAGGTCTGCCGCTTCTCGCCGCCCAGCCATGTGCTGATCGAGGTGGGTGTGGCCCTGGCCGGCCAGGGCGGCTACGACGCGCCCGACGACAAGAAGGTCTACAGCGTGGTGACCGACTTCATCACGCCCGAGGTCGATGGTTCGATGTGGTACTTCTGGGGCATGGCGCGCCGCTTCCGGCCGCAGGACGCCGCGCTCACCGATCGCATCCGCGCCGGGCAGCACGGCATCTTCTCCGAAGACCTCGAAGTGCTGGAGCGCCAGCAGCAGAACCTGGACGCCTTCGCGCAACGCAAGCTGCTCAAGCTCAACATCGACGCGGGCGGCGTGCAGGCACGGCGCGTGATCGACGAGCACATCGCGAAGGAAGCCGTGCCGGCCTAAGGTGCCGGGCCCCCGCGCCGCTCAGCGCGGCGGGCGGCGGCCGTAGGCGGCCTGCGCCATCTGCAGGGTGGCGACCAGGGTGCGGATCAGCCACAGCGCCAGCCGCTCGAGCCAGGGCCCGGTGGGGGCGGGCGGCGGCACCGCCACCACGGCCGGGTGCATGTCCAGCCGGTCCCAGCCCAGGGACGCCAGCGCCTGGCGTTCGGCCGGGCTCGGGTCCGGGCTGTCGGCGGTCACCACCTCCAGCGTGCGAACACCCTGGGCGTGCAGCGCCGTGGCCAGCGGCACCAGGTCGGCCCGCGCGGGCGGCCAGTAGACCCGCTCGCGCGCGCGCCGCACCGTGTCGAACACGATCACGGCGTGGCCCGCCGCCGGCAGGGCGGCGGCCCAGTCGTTTGCGGTCACCACGGCATCGGCCAGGCGCGGGGGCATGCGCAGAAAGCGGTGCGTGGTCAGCACCGTGACCTGGTCGTACCGGGCGTCGCCCAGCGCGGCGTGCAAGGCGGCGCCGCCGGCCCCGCCGCCCGCGCCGATCACCACCACGTGCCGCTCGGGCGGGGCGGGCCGCATCAGGCAAACGGCGCGGCCAGGGCGAACCACACGCCCAGCGCCACCGAGATGATGAAGGCGCCGTCCAGCAGGCCGGCGAGCAGGAAGACCTTGGGCTGCAGGGCTTCCATCATCTCGGGCTGGCGGGCCGAGGCCTCCAGGTACTTGCTGGCCATCACGCCGATGCCGATGCAGGAACCGAGGGCGCCCAGGCCGATCATGTGGCCGACGGCGAGGGGGAGCTGGCTGAGGTCTGACATGTGAAACTCCTTTCTGGTTGGACTGGTTTCACTGTGACGGAGGAGCGACATGAAATCCATGACGCGGGAGGTCATGGCGCTACGATCACCCGCTTCTTCCACCCCGAAACCTGACCATCATGCACCGACTGGCCCCGCCCGAGAGGATCCGAATGGGGGTCTCGCGCTGCCGGGCCGGCTGCCCTACACTGCGCAAGTGGCGCCCGGCAGACATGGGCGCAAGCTTGCCGAGCCCAAGCTCATCACGGAGGAGGCCGTCGTGACCCACCCGGTCCTGAGTTTCTTCAGCGACATCCGCATCCTGTCCGCCATCCTGATCGCGATGCTGGGCATGACCTTTCTGGCGCACGCCAGCGCCCGCTCATGGCCGTACGTGAAATGGCTGGCGGGTTCGGCGCTGGTGTTCGGCGTCACGCAGGGGCTGCTGGTGTCGGCGGACGCGCTGGGCTGGATCTCGGGCGAGGTCGCCGGCCCGGTGGGCTCCGCGATGGGCCTGGGCGCCCTGGCCGCCCTGCTGGCGGGCCTGCAGGCCTGCTTCACCCCGGGTGGCACACCGCCCTCGCGCGTGTTCGCCGCCGTGCTGGTGGGCGCCCCGGTGCTGGTGGTGGCGATGAGCGGCCTGATGGACGGTTGGGCCTTCGCCGGGCCGGCGGCGATCGCGCTCATCTTCACGGCCGCCGCCTGCTGGCTGGCCTGGCTGTGGACGCGCGACGGCTGGGGCGGGCAGCTGGTGCTGGCCGTGTTGTGCCTGGGCTACCCCGTGTTGTTCGTGGTCGCCATGCTCTCCGACATGAGCCTGCTGCAGTTCCGTCAGGTCACGCCGCTGCCGGTGAGCATCGCCTACGTGTTCGTGATGACCCTGATCCTGCAGCGCGACTCGCTGATCCTCGCGCGCGAGCTGCGCGAGCGCGTGCGGGCCGAGCAGGCCCTGCAGCAGCTCACCGATTCGCTGGAAGAGATCGTGCGCAGCCGCACGCGCCAGCTGGAAGAGATCATCCAGGGCCTGCGCTCGTTCGCGGGCATGGTCTCGCACGACCTGCGCGGCCCCTTGCGCAACACCGCCGGCCTGGCCGATCTGGCGCTGGAGGACTACCGCGCGGGCAACACCGCCGGGGCGGAGCGTTCGCTGGAGCTGATCCGCCGCGAGGCGCAGCGCGCCACCGACATGGTGAACGACCTGCTCACGCTGGCCAAGGTGGACCAGGGGCCGCCCAGCCCCGAGGCGGTGGACATGCAGGCCCTGCTGCGCGAATGCCTGCAGTCGCTGGCCGTGCAGTTCCCGCAGGCGCCCGAAGCGGTGCAGGCCGCGCCCCTGCCGGTGGTGCAGGCCGATGCGGGCTTGATGCGCCACGTGCTGATGAACCTGCTGGGCAATGCGCTGAAGTTCGGTGCCGAGCGGCGCGACCTGCACATCGCGCTCGACGCCCGCGAGGAGGGCGGTTTCTGGCGCTTCTCGGTGGCGGACAACGGGCCGGGCTTCGATCCCGACAAGAGCGGCGAGCTGTTCAAGCCTTTTTCCCGACTGGACGAGCGCCAGGCCGGCGGCACGGGCCTGGGGCTCACGGTGGTCAAGCGCGCGGTGGAGCGGCACGGCGGCACGGTCGGCGCGTGGTCCTCGCCCGGCGAGGGCGCGGCCTTCTGGTGGACCCTGCCGGTGACGGCCGCCCCCCAGGGCTGACGGCGCTTTTCGTCTCCTTCAGCGGCCCACGCGCTGCACGCCTTCGAGGTTGCCCAGCATGCGCTTGAGCAGGGCGATGACCTGCTCGCGTTCCGAGGTGCTGAAGCCTTCCAGCAAGGCTTCCTCGCGCGCCATGGCCAGGCGGAACACCGCGTTGTGCAGCTTGTTGCCGGGCGGGGTCACGTGGTATTCGATCTTGCGCAGGCCCTGCGGCCGGGGCTCGAGCCAGCCGTTCTCCACCATGAAGGCGATCGACCGGCTCACGGCGCCCTTGTCCAGCCCCATCAGTTCGCACGCCTTGGAGGCGGTGGACCAGGGGTAGATCTTGAAGTACGACAGGATGCGCCACTCGGTCACGCCGATGCCGAACTTCTCGTTGTAGAGGCTGGACGCGCTGCTGGACACCCGGTTGGACAACCACAGCAGCAGGCCGGGAACGTAGGTATCGAGATCGAGTTGCATGGGCTTTCAGGGGCGGTGTTCGTCGTCCGGCGCCGCCAGGCTTTGCACGATGCGCTCGAAGGCCCGGGCGGCATTCGGAGAATAGTGGATCATGGACAGGAAGGCGTGCAGCAGGCCGGGGCAGCGCACGGTTTCGCAGTCCACGCCCGCGGCCGCCAGGCGCTCGCCATAGGCCTCGCCCTCATCGCGCAGCGGGTCGCATTCGGCGGTGAAGATGCGCGCGGGCGGCAGGCCGGCGAGGTCGCTGGCCTGCAGCGGCGAGGCGTCGGGGTGGCGGCGCGCCGCCGTGTCGGGGCAGTAGTGGTCCCAGAACCAGCGCATGTCGTCCGCGCTCAGCAGGTGGCCTTGCGCGAAGTCGCGGTAGCTGGCGGTGTCGAAGCCGGCGTCGGTCACCGGGTAGACCAGCACCTGCAGGTCCACCGGCCGCGCCCCGGGCAGCTCGCGCAGGCGCCGCGTGGCCACGGTGGCCAGGGTGGCGCCGGCGCTGTCGCCCATGGCGATCAGGCGCCGCAGGGGTTGGCCCAGCCAGGTCGCACCGGCCTGGCCGCCTTGCAGCAACGCGGCGATGGCGTCGTCCACCGGGCCGGGGTGGGGGCTCTCCGGGGCCAGGCGGTAGTCCACCGACAGCACGGCCGCGTGGGTTCGGGCCGCCAGCGTGGCGGTGAACGGGTCGTGGTCGGCCACCGAGCCCAGCACCCAGCCGCCGCCGTGGAAGTAGACGATCAGGTCGCCGTTGCAGGCTTCGGGCACGTAGAGGCGCCCGGGCAGTGGGTGGCCCTGGGGCGTGGGCAGGGCGAGGTCTTGCACCCGGGCCACCGGCAGGCCCTCGCCGAACAGGCTTTTCATGAGGGTGGGGAAGGCACGCGCCTCCGTGGCGGTGCAGGCCGAGAAGGGTTTGCGGCCGGCGGTGCGAACGCGTTCGAGCAGATCGAGGGTGGGGGCGTCGAAGGTCATGGGTGCAGGGTTCAGGAAAGAAAGGTTCAACCGTTGATCACGCCGCCATCGACGGTGATCACCTGGCCCGTCACATAGGACGAGGCCTCGCCGCAGAGAAAACCGACGACGCCGGCGACGTCCTGCGGCGTGCCGAAGCGCTGCAATGGAATCTCGGCCAGGCGCTGTTCGCCGTGGTGGGCGATCAGGTCTTCGGTCATGCGCGTCTGGATCAGGCCCGGCGAGACCGCGTTGACCAGGATGTCGGGCGCGAAATCGCGCGAGAAGGCGCGCACCAGGCCGACGATACCGCCTTTGGCCGCGGCGTAGGCCGCGCGGCCCGGCGTGCCGCGCTGGAAGGCGCGCGAGGTGCAGAGCACCATGCGCGAAGGCGTCCGCCGGTCGCGCGCGGCGCGAAAGGCCAGGGCCATGTCGTAGGCGGTGGTGAGGTTGCTGGCGATCGCCCGGTCCCAGCCCGAGCGGTCGGCGGGATCGAGCCGGTCGGTCTCGAACAGGCCGGCCATGTGCACCAGCGCGAAGGGCGGGCGCCCGCCCTCGTCGATGGCGCGCTCGCAGGCCGTGTGGTCGGCCAGGCGGGAGGTGCTGCAGCTCACCGCCGCGTGGCCTTGAAGCGCATGGCGCGCCCCGTCCAGCCGCGCGGCGTCCACGTCGATCAGGTGCACCGAGGCACCCGCGGCCAGAAAGTGCCGGGCGCAGGCCTGGCCGATGCCGCCCGCACCGCCGGTGATGAGCACGTGCCGGCCGGCGAATTCAGGGAAGGGGCGTTGCGCGTCAGAGGAAGGCATGCGGGGATTGAATTGGCATCAGGTTGATGGGTCAACCTATGGTAAACCCTTGGATCTGTTGTGTTGACATGTCAACCTAATGCGATCATAGTCCGACCCGTGCCGCGATCCGCGGCGGTGATTCAAGACGGAAAGTGGAACGATGGCGGATTCGGTTGGTCGGCTGGACATGTTGGTGGTGGGCGCGGGTTTCGCGGGCATCTACCAGCTCTACAAGGCCCGGGAGATGGGGCTGTCGGTGCGCGTGCTGGAGGCGGGCGACGGCGTGGGCGGCACCTGGTTCTGGAACCGCTACCCCGGTGCGCGCTGCGACGTGGAGAGCCTGGACTACTCGTACTCGTTCAGCCGCGAGCTCGAGGAAGAATGGGTGTGGAGCGAGCGCTATGCGCCGCAGGCCGAGATCCTGCGCTACATCGAACACGTGGTGGACCGCTTCGGCCTGCGCGACGGCATCCAGCTCAACGCGCGGGTGGCCAGCGCGGTGTTCGACGACGAGCGCCTGCTCTGGACGGTGCGCACCGAGGCCGGCGATGTGCTGGAGTGCACCTACCTCGTCATGGCCACGGGCGGCCTGTCGATCCCGCAGCGCCCGCAGTTGCCCGGGCTGGAGAGCTTCCAGGGCCGCTGGTACCACAGCGCGCAGTGGCCCAAGGAGGGTGTGGACTTCACCGGCCAGCGCGTGGCCCTGATCGGCACCGGCTCCAGCGGCGTGCAGATGGTGCCCGTGATCGCGGAGCAGGCCGCGCAGCTCACGGTGTTCCAGCGCACCGCGAATTTCAGCGTGCCGGCGCACAACGTGCCTTTCACCGAAACCGCGCTGGCGGCGGCGAAGGCGCGTTACCCGGACCGCCGCGCCATGGGGCGTGAAGCGATCACCGGCCAGTTCCTGAACGCCAACACGAAGACCGCCGCCGAGATGACCGAGGAGGAACAGCGCGCCGAGCTCGAGTACCGCTGGCGGGGCGCGGGCGGCGGTTTCCGCATGTTGCGCACCTTCGCCGACCAGATGAGCAACCTGGACACCAACCGCATGGTGGCCGACTACGCGCGCAACCGCATCCGCGGCGTGGTGAAGGACCCGGTCAAGGCCGAGCTGCTGTGCCCCAAGGACGACCTGCCGTTCGGCGGCAAGCGCCTGTGCGTGGACTCGCACTACTACGAGACCTTCAACCGCGAGCACGTGGACATCGTCGATGCGGCGGCCCACCCGATCATCGAGGCCACGGCCCGCGGCGTGCGCACCGATGAGCGCGAGCACGAGGTGGACGCCATCGTCTTCGCCACCGGCTTCGACGCCATGAGCGGCGCGCTCAAGGCGATCGACATCCGCGGTGCGCGCGGCGCGCGGCTGAGCGACAAATGGGCGCACGGCCCCACCTCCTACCTGGGCCTGGGCATCGCCGGTTTTCCCAACATGTTCGTGGTGGCCGGGCCGGGCAGTCCCTCGGTGCTGAGCAACATGGTGCATTCGATCGAGACCCACGTCGACTGGATCGCGCGGCTGCTGCAGCAGGCCCGCGCGGCCGGCGTGCGCCGCATCGAGGCCACGCAGGAAGCCGAGGACGGCTGGGTGCGCCGCTGCGCGGAGGAGGCCGACAAGACGCTCTACCCGCGCGCGAACTCCTGGTACATGGGCGCCAACATCGCGGGCAAGCCGAGGGTGTTCATGGCCTTTGTCGCGGGCGTGCCGCTGTACCGCCGGATCATCGAGGACGTCGCCGCCCGGAATTACCAGGGATTCGAGATGGCCTGAGCCACATGCCACCACCACACCAGCATCCGAACCTATCCACCCGAGAAAGACACCATGATCCAACGCAGAACCCTGCTCCAGTCCGCCGCCGCTTTGGTGGCCGCCCCGGCCATCGTGGCCCGAGCGCAATCGCCCATCACCCTGCGCTTCCAGACCTTCGTGCCGGCGACCTCCAACGTGTACTCGCGCGTGCTGGTGCCATGGATGAACAAGGTCGAGAAGGAATCGAACGGGCGCCTGAAGTTCGAGCACTATGCGGCGATGCAGATGGGTGGCGCGCCCGCCCAGCTGTTCGACCAGGCGCGCGAAGGCGTGGTGGACATGGTGTGGTCGCTCGCCGGCTACACGCCCAACCGCTTCCCGCGCGCCGAGGTCTTCGAGCTGCCGTTCTTCACCTACGACGGCGAAGGCGCGTCCAAGGCCGCCTGGGAGTACATGACGACCTATTCCGCCGACGAGCTCAAGGAAGTGAAGGTGCTGACCTTCCACACCCATGGCCTGAACGTGCTGCACATGAAGAACAAGCTGATCACCAGAGCGGCCGACTTCAAGGGCCTGAAGGTGCGCGGCCCCTCGCGCAAGGCGACGCAGATCCTGAGCGCGGTCGGCGCGATTCCGGTGGGCATGCCCTTGCCGCAGATCCCGGACTCGCTCTCCAAGGGCGTGATCGATGGCGCCATCATTCCCTGGGACACCGTGCCTTCGGCCAAGCTCGACGAGCTGACCAAGTTCCACACCGAGTTCGCCAAGGGCATGCCGGGCTTCAACAACAGCATCCAGTACATGGTGATGAACAAGGCGCGCTACGAAAACCTCGCGCCCGACCTCAAGCAGATCATCGACCGGAATTCGGGCCTGGAGGCCTCGGGCCTGTTCGGTCGCGTGATCGCCGAGGCCGATCCGGTGGTGCGCAAGGGCGCGATCGACCGGGGCAACACCGTGCACGTGATGGGCAAGGCCGAGACCGAGGAGTTCATCAAGCTCACCGCGCCCATCACCGACGAATGGGTGGCCGACATGGACAAGCGCGGCTTCGACGGCAAGAAGCTGCTGCAGGGCGGGCGTGACCTGATCAACAAGTACAAGCCCAAGGCCTGAAGGCTTCCGCGCGTCGCGTGAGAGAGCCCGTCCAGCACGGGCTTTTTTTCGGGTGTCACCGACCGGTGTTATGGTCGCGCGTTTTTCTTCAACGCTGAAAGGATGTTCGATGCTGGCCCGCCGATTTGTCTGGACTTTGCTGCTGGTGCCCTTCTTGCTGGTGGGTTGCGGCAAGACCGATCCTCAGGCCGCGCTCGAAGCGGCGGTGCAGAAGCTGCAGGACAACCTGGAGGCAAAAAAGACCGGGGCCGTGATGGACCAGCTGCACCCGAGTTTCCAGGCGGGCGAGGGCATGGACCGCGAGTGGGCCAAGCGCACGATGACGCTGATGTTCATGCGCTACGCGAACATCAAGATCATCGCCGTCACGCGCAGCAGCCGCATCGACAGTGGCAGTTCGCAGGTGGGCCACACCGAGGCCAAGGTGGTGGTGACGGGCGCGCAGGGGTTCATTCCCGAGCGCGCCGAACCCTATGCCGTCCAGCTGCAATGGCGGATGGACGGCGGCGAATGGAAGCTGATCGAACTGCATTGGGAGTGAATGTCCGAGGCCCGGGTCGGACTGGGCCTACAGACGCTCCGGGTACCCCTTCCTAGCATGGTGAATCCAGGGGCGGTGCCCCCCGCACCGCCTGGCTCTCAGGAGGTTCACACCATGTTTGCATCCATTTGTCACCACCCACGCGGCTGGGTGGCCGCAGCGGCACTCGCCGTCTGCCTGCCTGCGGCCTGGGCCGCGGGCCCCGACAAGGCCGCGATCGAAGCCGCCTACCAGCGCGACCGCGCCGCCTGCCAGGCCCTGAGCCCCACGCAGGACCGCACCAGCTGCCTGCGCGATGCGGGCGCGCACCGCGCGCAGGCGCTGAAATCGGGCATCCGGGGTGGCTCATCGGCGCAAGACCTCGAGCGCAACGCGCTGCAACGCTGCCAGCGGCACACGGGCGAACAACGCACGATCTGCGAGCGCATGGCGCGTGGCGAAGGCTCGGTCTCCGGTTCCGTTCAAGGCGGCGGCACGATCCGCGAGCTGGTGACGCAGGAGACCCTGCCGGTGCCGCCACCACCGCCGCCCCAGGCGCCCGTGTTGTCGCCGCCGCTGCAACCGGCGCCCATGTCCCCACCGCCGTCGCTCTCGCCACCGCCCTCGATGAACCCGACGCCCGCGCCGCTGCCACCGGCGGCCCCGCCGCTGTCGCGCTGAGCTTCAGGTCAGAGCCAGTACTCCCACATCCGCGCGAAGAATTCCTTGAAGCGCAGGTTCAGGCCGCGCCGCTGCCATTCGGCGAGCGTGACCTGTTTCGACGCCGCGAGATCGGCGTCGAACAGCTTCTGCAGTTGGGCGTTGAACTCCGCGCCCAGCACGACCGCGTTCAATTCGTAGTTGTGCAGGAAGCTGCGCCAGTCCAGGTTGGTGGATCCGATGGTGGACCACACGCCATCGACCGAGCCCGTCTTGGTGTGCAGGATGACGCCCTGGCGTTCGTAGATCTTCACGCCGGCCTTGAGCAACTGCGTGTAGTAGTTGCGCCCGGCGTGGAAGATCAGCCACGAGTCGGTCTTGCCCGGCAGGATGAGCTTCACGTCCACACCGCGCCGCGCCGCGTCTTCCAGCGCCGTCAGCAGTTGCGGGTCGGGCGCGAAGTAGGCGTTGGTGAGGTGCACGGTGGTTTCCGCGCTGGCGATGGCCGAGAGCAGCGTGGCGTAGATCGCGCTGTAGCTGTCCTTGGGTGAGCTGCCGATGGCGCGCACCACGTCCGAGCCGGCGCGCACCGGCGTGGGGTAGTAGTTGCGCGCGGCGATGGCTTCGCCCTTCTGCGCCGCCCAGGTCTCCAGGAACAGCTTCTGGAACTCCGCCACCACCGGGCCCTGCAGCTGCACATGCGTGTCGCGCCAGGGGATGCCGTCGATGTCGCTCTTTTTCCCATCCGTCTTGCCGCTGCTGCCCGAGCCCATCGACAGGGAACCGCTGGAGTACACACCGCTGATGTTGATGCCGCCCAGGAAGGCGATGCGGCCGTCCACGATCAGCAGCTTGCGGTGGTCGCGCTCGTTGAGCTCCCACTCCTTGCGCGCCAGCGTGGGGTTGATCGGGTTGAACTCGATGACCTTGATGCCGGCGTCGGTCAGGCGCTTGAAGAACTCGTCGGGCGTGCCGATGGTGCCCACGCTGTCGTGGATCAGGTGCACCTGCACGCCTTGCTGCTGCTTGGCGATCAGCGCGTTGGCGAACTGCTGCCCCACCTCGTCGTCGTCGAGGATGTAGGTCTCCAGGTGGATGTGGTCCTTGGCCGTGTCGATGGCCGCGAGCATGGCCTTGTAGGTGGCCGGGCCGTCCTCCAGCAGGTCCACCTTGTTGCCGGCCGTCAAGGGGCTGCCGACGATGGCCTCTTCCAGCGCGAGGTGCCGCGAGAGCACGTCGCTGCCCTGGCCACCCGCGCGCAGACGCTCCAGAATCGCGCGGCTGCGCTCGGCCGACAGCGGGCCCTGGGACCCTTCGAGGCGGACCGGGGGCGGGCGCCGGTCCAGATCCGGCACCACCCGCGGCAGGCTTTTGCAGCCGACCAGGCCGAAGACGAGCAGCAGGCCCGCCGTCAAGCCCTGAGCCCTTCGCCACGAACCGTGGGGCTGGTGCAACATGCTTTGAACCTCTTTTGTGACTTTGTTGTGAACAGCGGCGGGCATGGCGTGCAGGCGAGTTGTAACGAATGGTATGTTCAACGCATTGACATTTTGTTGAGTGTTCATCATGTTGCATCACCTTTCCTCCGCCCGTTGGATGTCCTTGTGTTCCGCTGTGCTGTTGGCGGCCTGCGGCGGGAGCGGGGGAGGGGCTGGCGCGCCCACGGGGCCCGCCCCTTCAACGACGATCAGCCTGAGCGTTCCTGAGCTGGCCCTCGCGGTATCGGGCAAGGCGCGCATTGTCACGGTGACCAACACTGGCTCAGCGCCTGCGTTGTCCGTCATTTACTCCTTGACGCCAGCAACGCCAGTGGCGGTCAACACGGTGTCGAGCTGCAGTACGCTGGCTCCTGGTGCCTCCTGCCAGATCACCATCACGCCCGGCGCCTCGGCGACGGCGGCACCGGGCATCACCAACCCGACGCCCATCACAATGAACGTGGGTGGCGTCAACACCAACCTTTCGACGACCGCGTTGCATGTGCTGGACTACGGCAGCGTTTTTCAAAATGGTTATGTGTTCGCGCTGGATGACACCACGTCCAACGCCACCAGCGTGGGTGGCAAGGTTGCGGCGCTGAATGACCTGGCTTCGACTCTCCCCTGGAGTACCACGCCAGCGCTGATCAATGCAGCCAGCCTGAACGATGGGATGGCCAACACACAGGCCATCGTGACCATCTACGATGCCCTTTCCGTCTCGCGCGCCGATTACGCGGCGGGCGCCTGCACTGCACTGCCTAGCAATGGCCAGAACCCTTGGTACTTGCCCGCCATTTGCGAGATGAGTTCGGCCGCCGCTGGCTGCACGCCGGGCCAACCCAACATGCAGACCAACCTGGTCGACACCAACGGCACGCTGACGGGCCCAGTCACATGGCATTGGAGTTCCACCGAATCACTGGCAATGCCCGTGACGCAAAGTATCCAACACCAATTCGCGACAGGTGGCACGTCGAGCCAGCGACCGGAACCCAAGGGCTCCTCGTTCAGTGCCCGCTGCGTTCGAGTCATCAAGACCCTTTGACGCGCTCCGCTCTTGAGTTAAGTCACCGGCGCCGGATTGAACAGCACCAGCGCGTTGTGCAGCTTCCAGCGCTCGGCCCAGGTCTGCTGGCGGCCGCTGGCGACCTCGAGCATGAGGTGGAACAGCTCCCAGCCCACGTCTTCGATGCTGGCCGTGCCGTCGGCGATGGTGCCGGCGTTGATGTCCATCAGGTCGTGCCAGCGCCGCGCCAGGTCGCTGCGCGTGGCGACCTTGATCACCGGCACCGGCGCCAGCCCGTAAGGCGTGCCACGCCCGGTGGTGAACACGTGCAGATTCATGCCCGCGGCCAGCTGCAGCGTGCCGCAGATGAAGTCGCTCGCGGGCGTGGCGGCGTAGGTCAGGCCCTTGGCCTTGAGCTTCTCGCCAGGTGAGAGCACGTTGCTGATCGGCGCGCTGCCCGACTTCACGATCGAGCCCATGGCTTTTTCCACGATGTTGGACAGGCCGCCTTTCTTGTTGCCCGGTGTGGTGTTGGCGCTGCGGTCCACGCTGCCGCGTTGCAGGTAAGCGTCGTACCAGGCCATCTCGCGCACCATGGCCTGGGCCACCTCGGGCGTGGTGGCGCGCGCGGTGAGCTGGGCGATGCCGTCGCGCACCTCGGTGGTCTCGGAGAACATCACGCTCGCGCCCGCGCGCACCAGCAGATCGGTGCAGAAGCCCACGGCCGGGTTGGCCGTGACGCCGGAAAATGCGTCGCTGCCGCCGCACTGCACGCCCACCACGAGTTCGCTGGCCGGCACGGTCACGCGCCGGCGCGCGTTCAGGCGCTCCAGGTGTTCCTCGGCCTGGCGCAGGATGGACTCGACCATGGACATGAAACCCACGTGCGCCTCGTCCTGCAGGCAGACCACGTCCAGCCGGGTCTCGGCGGTGGTGCCCACGTCGGCCACGTTGCGCTCGTCCACCAGCGGGATCGAGCCCGGCGGCAGCAGGCGCTCGGGCTGCAGCTTCTCGCAGCCCAGGCTGACCACCATCACCTCGCCGCCGAAGTTCGGGTTCAGGCTGATGTGGCGCAGGGTGCGGATGGGAATGACGGCGTCGGGCGCGTCGATGGCCACGCCACAGCCGTAGCCGTGTTCCAGCGCCACCACGTCGTCCACGTTCGGGTATTGGGGCAGCAGCTCGGCCTTGATGCGCTGCACCGCGAAATCGGTGACGCCGGCGACGCACTGCACCGTCTGCGTGATGGCCAGGATGTTGCGCGTGCCGACCGAGCCGTCCGGGTTGCGGTAGCCCTCGAAGGTGTAACCCTCCAGCGGGGGCTGCGGCGCGGGCTTCACCGTGGCCATGGGCAGGTTCTCCAGGCCGCGCGCCTCGGGCATCTGCAGCAGGCGCTCGTGCACCCAGCTGCCGGCCGGGATGTGGTCCAGCGCGTGGCCGATGGGCACGCCGTAGCGCAGCACCGCCGCGCCGCGCGCCAGATCCACCAGCGCCACCTTGTGCCCTTGCGGCACCCGGTCGCGCAACACCACGGCGCCGCCGGGCAGGGCGGTGCCGGCCGGCAAGCCGCCATCGTTGGCCACGATCGCCACGTTGTCGGCGGCGTGCATGCGGATGGTCAGCGGCGCAAGGGCCGGGGGGGAAGCCAGGATCTCGGGCATGCGCATCTCCTATGATTCAGCGCGCATCGCAGGCCGTTTGAGGCTACGATGTGATCAATTTGGTACCGGTACCATTTTAAGCCGCAAATGAAAGAAACCGACAACACCCGGCGTTCGCGCCGTGGCAGCGGGGCCATCACCCTGCGCGACGTGGCCAAGCTCGCGGGCGTGGCGCCCATCACCGCCTCGCGCGTGCTCAACACGCCGGAGCAGGTGTCGGTGGACGTCCGCAAGAAGGTGCTGGACGCGGTGCAGAAGACGGGTTACGTGCCCAACCGCATGGCAGGCGGGCTGGCGTCCTCGCGCAGCCGCCTGATCGCGGCGGTGGTGCCCAGCACGGTGATGTCGGTGTTCATGGAGACCATCGAGTCGCTCAACGGCACCTTGTTCGACGCGGGTTACCAGCTGATGCTGGGCCAGTCGAGCTACTCGGCCAGCCGCGAGGAGTCGCTGCTGGAGGCCATCATCGGCCGCCGGCCGGACGGCATTTTCCTCACCGGCGTGTTGCACTCGGGCAAGGGCCGCACGCGTTTGCTGGCCTCGGGCATTCCGGTGGTGGAGACCTGGGACCTGACGCCCGCGCCGATCGACATGCTGGTGGGTTTTTCGCACGCCGACATCGGCCGCGAGGTGGCGAAGTTCCTGATCGGCAAAGGGCGGCGGCGCCTGGCGATGATTCGCGCGGACGACGAGCGCGCCGACCGGCGTGCCAAGGCGTTTGCGGCCGAGGTGGCGCGCAGTGGGCTGGCCGAGGCCAAGGTGGAGGTGGTGGACGTGGGGGCTTCGCGCACGATCAAGAGCGGGCGGGATGCATTGACCCGCCTGCTGGAGATCGAGCCCGAGGTGGACGCGGTGTTCTGCAGTTCGGATCTGCTGGCTTCGGGGGTGGTGACGGAGGCGCGGGTGCGCGGCATCGACATCCCGGGCCGTCTGGCCATCGTGGGTTTCGGCGACGTGCCTTTCGTGGCGGACATGGTGCCGGCGCTGAGCACGGTGCACATCAACGGCGCGGACATCGGGCGCATGGCGGGGCGGTGTCTGATCGACCGGGCCGAGGGGCGGGAGGTGGCCCAGCGGGTGGTGGATGTGGGGTTTTCCATCGTCGAGCGGGATACCACCTGATTTTTCTCCCGCTGCTCCGGTCCTCGGCGATCGGGGTGGCCGGCTCCGCTCATGTCCCCCGAACCGGCTTCGCCGGTTCTCCTCCTTTACTTCGCTGCGCCGGCCACCCCGATCGCCGAGGACCTCGTGGTACTCGGTCCGTGGGCGTGCCAGCATTGCTTCGGTTCAGGAGTGCCGGGCGTTCTGCGCAGCAGGGTAAAGGAGGAGGCGGCACCAGCCGCCGGGGGACACCCGCGGAGCAGAGCGCCCGGCGCTCCTGAGCCCGCGAGGTGTCTCACAACCAATCCCCACCCAAAAAGCTCAACCAAAAAAACCGTTTGACGCCCCAATTTGGTACCGGTACCATCCGCATCACCTCCATTTGGTACCGGTACCAAATCGGAGTCCCTTGCCGCAAGATTCCCAACGACAGGAGACAAGACACCATGAAGAAACTGCTGTGCGCGCTCGGCGCGTCCATGACCCTCACCGCGGCCATGGCCTGGCCGGAAAAACCCGTCACCATCATCGTGCCCTTCCCCCCCGGCGGCTCCACCGACCTCATCGCCCGCACCCTGCAACCCAAACTGCAGGAAAAATTCGGCGGCACCTTCGTGGTCGACAACAAGGCCGGCGCCACCGGCACCATCGGCGCCGCGCAGGTCGTGCGCTCCGCACCCGACGGATACACCCTGCTCGTCGCCTCCCTCGGCCCCTACGTCATCGCGCCCCACCTCACCAAAGTCCCCTACGACGCCACCAAGGAGATGGACTACATCACCGTCGCCGTGCAGGCGCCCAACGTGCTCGTCGTGCCCGCCGCCTCGCCGCACAAGAGCATGGCCGACGTGCTCGCGTTCCAGAAAGCCAACCCCGGCAAGATGACCTTCGCCTCCTCTGGCAACGGCAGCAGCGACCACCTCACCGCCGAGCTCTACTGGCAGCAGACCAACACCACCGGCGTGCACGTGCCCTACAAGGGCGGCGGCCCCGTGATGACCGACCTGCTGGGCAACCAGGTGGACTCGTCCTTCATGAACATCAACACCGCCATGCCGCAGATCAAGGCCGGCAAGCTGCGCGCGCTCTCCATCACCAGCGCCCAGCGCTCGCCCCTGCTGCCCGACGTGCCCACGCTGCAGGAACTCGGCATCAAGGACGCCAACGTGTATTCCTGGCAGGCCGTCTCTGGCCCCAAAGGCATGCCGGCCGACCTGAAGAACAAGCTGCAGGCCGCCATCAAGGACGCGCTCAACGACCCCGCCATCAAGCCCAAGCTGCTCGAGCTGGGCTTCGAGATCGTGGCCAACACGCCCGAGCAGTTCACCGCCTTCCAGGCCAGCGAGTTCGCGCGCTGGAAAAAACTGATCGAAGCCCGCAATATCAAGGCAGATTGACCCGCTCATGCTGAACCTCGCCACCGTGTCCTCCACCCCCCGCGTCACCGAGCTGCGCGTCGTTCCCGTCGCGGGCCGCGACGGCATGCTGCTCAACCTGAGCGGCGCGCACGCGCCGTTCTTCACGCGCAACATCCTCATCCTCACCGACAGCGCCGGGCGCACCGGCGTGGGCGAGGTGCCCGGTGGCGAGAAGATCCGCCAGACGCTGGAGGACGCGCGCGAGCTGGTGGTGGGCCAGCCCCTGGGGGCGCACCAGAAGGTGCTGCAGCAGCTGCAGACCCGATTCGCCGACCGCGACGCGGGCGGGCGCGGGCTGCAGACCTTCGACCTGCGCACCACCATTCACGCCGTGACGGCGGTGGAATCGGCCCTGCTGGACCTGCTCGGCCAGCACCTGGAGGTGCCCGTGGCCGCGCTGCTCGGCGAAGGCCAGCAGCGCGACGCGGTGGAGATGCTGGGCTACCTGTTCTTCGTCGGCGACCGGAAAAAAACCAACCTGCCATATGCCAGCGAGCCCGACGCCGACAACCCCTGGAGCCGCCTGCGGCACGAGACCGCGATGACGCCCGAGGCCGTGGTGCGCCTGGCCGAGGCCGCGCGCGAGCGCTACGGCTTCAACGACTTCAAGCTCAAGGGCGGTGTGCTGCGCGGCGAGCAGGAAGTGGAAGCCGTCACCGCGCTGCACGAGCGCTTTCCGCAGGCGCGCGTCACGCTCGACCCCAACGGCGGCTGGCTGCTCAAGGACGCGATCCGCCTCATGCGCGACATGCGCGGCGTGGTCGCCTACGCCGAAGACCCCTGCGGCGCGGAAGAGGGCTTCTCGGGCCGCGAGGTGATGGCCGAGTTCCGCCGCGCCACCGGCCTGCCCACGGCCACCAACATGATCGCCACCGACTGGCGCCAGCTCAGCCACGCGCTGGCGCTGCAGAGCGTGGACATCCCGCTGGCCGATCCGCATTTCTGGACCATGGCCGGCAGCGTGCGCGTGGCGCAGACCTGCCGCGACTGGGGCCTGACCTGGGGCTCGCACTCCAACAACCATTTCGACGTCTCGCTCGCGATGTTCACCCACGTGGGCGCGGCCGCGCCCGGCAAGGTCACCGCGATCGACACGCACTGGATCTGGCAGGATGGCCAGCGCCTGACGAAGGAACCGCTGAAGATCGTGGACGGCCACGTGCAGGTGCCGAAGAAGCCCGGCCTGGGCGTCGAACTCGACATGGCCGAGGTGGAGAAGGCGCACCGGCTCTACATGGAACATGGCCTGGGCGCGCGCGACGACGCGATCGCCATGCAGTTCCTGATCCCGAACTGGACCTTCAACCCCAAGCGCCCGGCGCTGGACCGCTGACCATCCCCCGACCCACCTGCAAAGAAGAAGGAACCTGATGAGACCCAACCGTCTGCGTGAAATCTGGGCCCGTGGCGGCGCCGTGGCCAACGGCTGGCTGGCCATTCCCAACAGCTTTTCCGCCGAGACCATGGCGCACCAGGGCTGGGACTCGCTGACCATCGACCTGCAGCACGGCGTGGTGGACTACCAGGCCATGGTGGGCATGCTGCAGGCCATCTCCACCACCGACACCGTGCCCGTGGTGCGCGTGCCCTGGCTGGAGCCCGGCATCCTCATGAAGACCCTGGATGCGGGCGCCTACGCGGTGATCTGCCCGATGGTGAACAGCCGCGCGGACGCCGAGAAGCTGGTGGCGTACACGCACTACGCGCCGCGCGGCACGCGCAGCTTCGGCCCGGTGCGCGCGCTGCTCTACGGCGGTGCCGACTACCCGAAGCACGCGAACGACACCATCGTCACCTTCGCCATGATCGAGACCGCGCAGGCGCTGGACAACCTGGAAGAGATCCTCTCCACGCCCGGGCTGGACGCGATCTACATCGGCCCATCCGACCTCTCGCTCGCGCTCGGCTGCAACCCGACCTTCGATGACCTCGACCCCAAGGCCGCCGCCGCCGTGGAGCACATCCTGGCGCGCGCCAAGGCGCACGGCCTAGTGGCCGGCATTCACAACGGTTCGCCCGAAGCGGCCGCGCGCCGCATCGCCATGGGCTTCCAGTTCGTCACCATCAGTTCGGACGCGCGCCTCATGGCCGCCGGCTCGCAGCAGGTGCTCTCGACGCTGCGCGCCTCGCAGCCCAAGGCCACGCCCGACGGCTACTGAGCGCCTCCCCCACCCCTCTTTTCAAGGAAGTTTCATGAAGATCGGATTCATCGGCCTGGGCATCATGGGCACGCCCATGGCCCTGCACCTCGTCAACGCCGGCCACTCGCTGTACGTGCACACGCGCAGCCAGGTGCCCGAAGCCATCCAGGCCGCCGGTGGCGTGCGCCGCGAGAACGCCGCCGCCGTGGCGAAAGAGGCCGAGGTGATCTTCACCATGGTGCCGGACACGCCCGATGTGGAGGCCGTGCTGTTCGGCGAGAACGGCGTGGCGCAAGGCCTGAGCAAGGGCAAGGTGGTGGTCGACATGAGCTCGATCTCGCCCATGGCCACCAAGGAATTCGCGAAGAAGATCAACGCGCTGGGCTGCGACTACGTCGATGCGCCAGTGTCCGGCGGCGAGGTCGGCGCCAAGGCCGGCTCGCTCACCATCATGTGCGGTGGCGACGAGGCCGTGTTCGAGCGCGTGCGCCCCCTGCTGGAACTGATGGGCAAGAACATCACGCTGGTGGGCGGCAACGGCGACGGCCAGACCACCAAGGTGGCCAACCAGATCATCGTGGCGCTCAACATCGCGGCGGTGAGCGAGGCCCTGGTGTTCGCCAGCAAGGCCGGTGCCGACCCGGCCAAGGTGCGCCAGGCGCTGATGGGCGGTTTCGCGGCCAGCCGCATTCTCGAGGTGCACGGCGAGCGCATGATCAAGCGCACCTTCAACCCGGGCTTTCGCATCAAGCTGCACCAGAAGGACCTGAACCTCGCGCTGCAGGGCGCGAAGGAGCTCGGTGTGGGCCTGCCGCAGACCGCCAGCGCCGCCCAGCTCATGGGCGCCTGCGCCGCGAACGGCCTGGCCGACCTGGATCACTCGGCGCTGGTGAAGGCGCTGGAGCTGATGGCCAACCACGAGGTGGCCAAGGGCTGACGCCGCCCCTGGTGGCTACGCCGACGTGAAGGCGTAGCCGTTGCCCTCGGCCTGGATGCGGCCGAACGCCGGGAAGGGGAAGTGGTACCCGCCCACGATGCCCTGGTCCGCCGCTGCGCGCGCCAATGCCGCGCGGCGCGAGGCGCGGGCCAGTTCAGGGTCCATGTCGAACTGCACCTGCCAGTCCGGGTTGCGGGTGAACAGCGCGGGGTAGTGCGCCGCGTCGGCCAGGTAGGTGAAGTTCGCGCTCGAGCCGCGCAGCGAGAACAGCGTGTGCCCCGGTGAATGGCCGTAGGCGGCGATGCTGTCCACCGCACCGAGCAACCGGTCTCCGGGTGTGAAGCGCTGCAGCTTGTCGGCCGGGTAGCCGTCCAGCACGCGGCGCGCGTTCACGAAGCCCGGCTTGGCGCCCGGCGCCGCCGCTTCCAGGCGCTTCGGGTCCATCCAGAAGTCGAACTCCGGTGTGGGCACCAGCACCGTGGCGTTCGGGAACACCAGGCCGCCGTCCTTGCGGCGCAGGCCGCTTACGTGGTCGCCGTGCAGGTGGCTCAGCAACACCGTGTCGATGTCCGCCGGGCCCAGGCCGGCGCCGCGCAGGTTCTCCAGCAGGCGCCCGGTGTTGGGCGGCCCGTTGTCGGCGAAACCCGTGTCGATGAGGCAGCGCTTGCCGCCCACGATCAGCAGGAAGGCGTTGTAGGGCACGTCGATGTACTCGGTGGGCAGTTGCTGCGAGGCCAGCACGGCTTTCACCTGTTCCAGCGGCGCGTTGCGCACGAACTCTTCGCCCAGCGGGCGGCGCACCACGCCGTCGTTGAGCGCGAGCACCTCGGCCGAACCGAGCGAGAACCGCCGCCAGCCCTGGGTGGGCAGGGGCGCCGTGCCCAGGTTGCCGCTGCCCTGCGACCAGGCCGAGCCGAAAGCGAGCGCGGTGGCACTCGCCGCACCCCAAAGAAGGAAATCTCGCCGGGTGGAGGTGGTCATGGTCAGTCGGCCTTCACGTTGCCGCGCTGGATCACCTTGGCCCAGCGGGGAATCTCGCGCGCGATCAGCTGCGCGAAAGCCTGCGGCGTGGTGGGCGTGGGCACGGCGCCTTCGATCGCCAGCGCGCGCGCCACCTCGGGCGAGGTCAGGGCCTTGTTGATCTCGCTGTTGTAGAGCGCGATCAGCGGCGCGGGCAGGCCGGCCGGGGCCACGATGCCGTACCACTGGTCGGCGTCGAAGCCGGGGTAGCCGCTCTCGGCGACCGTGGGCACGTCGGGCAGGGCCGGCATGCGCTGCGGGCTGGAGACCGCCAGCGGCCGCAGGCGCCCGCTGCGAATGTGGGCGATCAGGGCCGGCGAGCCGGTGAAGATCGCCTCCACCTGGCCGCCCAGCACATCGCTCACGGCCGGCGCCGCGCCCCGGTAGGGGATGTGCGGCATGAAGATGCCGGCTTCCTGCTTGAGGTACTCGAAAGTGATGTGGGCCGCGCTGCCATTGCCGCCCGACGAGTAGTTGAGCCGGCCCGGCTCGGCCTTGGCCTTGGCGATAAAGGCCTTGAAGTCGGTGGCGGGAAACTTCTCGTTGACCACCAGCACGTTGGGCACGCGGGCCACCAGCGCCAGCGGGGCGAAGCTCTTGACCGGGTCGTAGGGCAGCTTGGGGTAGATCGAGGGGTTGATCGCCAGCGTGCCGATGTGGCCCATCATGATCGTGGCGCCGTCCGGTGCCATGCGGGCCACCTCGCCCGCGCCCACCGAGCCGGCCGCGCCGCCCTTGTTCTCGATCACCACCGTGATGCCCAGTTGCGTGGCCAGCCGCGTGCCGATCGCGCGCCCCAGGATGTCGGTGGAGCCGCCCGGGGGGAAGGGCACCACCAGCTTGATGGTCTTGGGCAAGGAGGCCTGAGCCTGCGCGTGGCCGACGGCCAGGCCGGCGGCGGTGGCCAGCACCAGTTGGCGCCGGGTGATCCGGGGGACTGAAAAGGTCATGAGATTCTGTTTATAGGAGAACGGGTTGAAACGCCACCCAGTGTCGCGGCTGGCTGCCGGCGCCACAACTGCAATATGCTTGGCCCGAATTGCAATCTGCTTATGACAGCATGGACCCCGAGGACGACACATTGACCCGCTTGCGCGCGCTGCGCACCGTGGAGGCCACGCACGAAGGCGGCAGCGCGGCCGTGGCCGCGCAGACCCTGCACGTGTCCACCTCCACCGTCTCGCGCACCATCCAGCAGACCGAACAGGCCTTGCGGGTCGCCCTGTTCGAGCGCGGCACCCGGGGCATGGTGTGCACGACGGCCGGGCTGGCCGTGGTGCGCGGCTGCGCGGCCATGCGCGCCGAGCTGCTGCTCAGCGCCTCGGACGGCCCACTGCAGGACCCGCGGCCGGAGCCCCTGCGGCGTCAGGTGGAGAGCCTGTTTCGTGTGCTCACGGTGCCCATGCTGCGCTGCTTCGTGGCCTGCGCCGAGCTGGCCAACGAAACGCTGGCCGCGCGCTCGCTCGGCCTGTCGCAGCCGGCGGTCAGCCAACAGCTGCGGTCCCTGCACCAGGCCTATGGCCGCTCGCTGATGCAGCGCACCCAGCGCGGCCTGCGCCTGACACGCGACGGCGAGCGGGTGTTGGCGCCGCTCAAGCGCGTGCTCAACATCCTGCGCGTGCTCCAGGAACAGATGTCCGCCTACCGGGGCGAGGCCACGGGGCGCCTGCACCTGGGCGTGCTGCCCATGGCCAGCACCTCGCTGGCGCCGCGCGCCCTGGCCGGGCTGCTGCAGCGCATGCCCAAGGTGGTGGTGACCGTGAGCGACGGCACCTACGACGCCATGGCCCGGCAGCTCAAGACCGGTGACCTCGACATGATCCTCGGCCCCCTGCGCGGCGAGCTCGTGGCGCCCGAGCTGGAAGAGCGCGAGCTGTTCCGGGAATCGCTGATCGCGGTGGTGCGCCAGGGCCATGCGCTGGCCTCGGCGGGGCGGCTGCGCTCCCTGCGCCAGTTGCGCCACCAGGCCTGGATCGCGCCGCTGGAAAACACGCCGGCCCATGCCGCGTTCGAGCGTGCGTTCCGCGCCGCCGGCGCGCCCTTGCCCCAGGCCTCGTTCCACGCCAACAGTCCGCCGCTGGTGCGCGCGCTGCTGATGAAGAGCGACCACATCGCGCTGATGTCGCCATTGCAGGTGCAGGAAGACCTGGTGAGTGGCGCGCTGGTGCGGGTGCCGGTGACGTTGCACGAAGTGGACCGCCGCATCGGCATCACCGTGCGGCGGGCCTTCGCCTGGCCACCATCCTGCGTCTACCTGTGGGAGCAGCTCAACGCGCTGACGCCGTTCGAGCGAACCCAGGTGGGCGACGCAGGCACTTAGGTCTGCGCTGTCTTTGGCGAGAGCTGGCCCAGCGCGGCGAGCGTTTCGGACAACTTGTCGGACGGCACGAACAGATGGTCGTGATAAAAGCCGGAGACCACGTTGCAGGGGATCGATGCCGCCGCCAGCACGCTGCAGACTCGCGCGAGAAAGCCCACGGCTGCCAGCGAGGAGTGCACGGACAAGGTGATCAAAACGGACTCGAATTGAAAGGCGATGCCCAGCGCCTGGGCCTGCTCCTTGGGCACGATGGCCGTCAGGCCTTCCGCTTCCTGCATGGTGCAAACCGGTTCGAGTCCGTCGAGTAGCGAGGCATCGCGGAGGGTGCACCGGTGCGAGACCGTTGACTGTACAGGCGAGGAGAGAGGTTGATGCTGAACAGAGAGCAATTGGAGACGTTTGCGTCGGTCGTCGAGCATGGGAGCTTTGATCGTGCTGCCGCGGTGCTCAACGTGACCAAGGGTGCAGTGTCACAGCGCATCAAGGCGCTGGAGGACTCGCTTTCTAACGTGCTCCTGGTGCGCGCCAAGCCCGTGGTTCCCACGTCGTCCGGTGAAACACTGATGCGCCACGTCAAGATGCTTCGACTGATTGAGGAAGCCGTGTTGACCGATCTGGTGCCCACGAGCTGCGAGAAGAAGGCGGTCCCGGTCGCGATCGCCGTCAATGCCGATTCTTTGGCGACGTGGTTCTCTCAAGCGCTTTGGCGGATTCTTGAGACGAAACGCATCGCGCTGGAGTTGGTGATCGATGACCAGGATCACACCATGGAACGGCTCATCAAGGGGGAGGTGATCGGGTGCATCTCCACCAAGTCGGATGCCATGCCCGGGTTCGTTGCCGAGCCGCTGGGACACATGGAGTACCGGTGTTACGCCACGCCGCAGTTCTCGGCCCGACACTTTCCGAATGGGCTTGGCCTTCAGGCCGTGCTGGATGCACCCGCCGTCCTCTTCAACAGGAAGGACTCGCTGCACGACGACTTTCTGGAGAAGATGTTCGGCTTTCAGGTTGCACGGTATGTGAAGCACTATCTTCCGGCTCCGAACACTTTGCGCGAAGCGATCCTGAGGGGGGCGGGCTATGGCCTCCTGCCGGCAGAGCAGGCGAAGGGTGATGTCGAGACGTCCACGTTGATCGAGCTGACCCCGGGTCAAGTCATGAAGGTCGTTCTCTATTGGCATCGATGGGAAGTCGAGCCGCCTGTCTTTCAGGAGATGACGCGCGTTGTTGTCAACGCCGCGCGCGCCACGCTGGCGCAGGAACCGTCGAAATAGAGGCACTCAGGATGGCAGTTTTCTGAGCTTCCCCGCGATGGCGACAATGCAAAAAACGGAGGCGGATGCAACCAATCCAGCCAGCAGCGAAGCGAGATCCCCGTCCGTGAAATGAGCCCCCGCCCACGCCAACAGGTAGACACCAGCAGAAGCCACGAAGCCAGTCCCCATGATGAGGGAGGCTTGTGATGCGGTCAGCTTCCAGTTCGCAAGCAGAGCGACGAAGACGATCGCGATGCTGCCGATGTAAATCACGTTCACTGAAACCATCGTGGCGACGATCCCTTGCCCGCGTGTGGCCAGCGCTGTTGCCATTCCCAGTGCGACAAGACTCGCCCGGATGCCGCTGACGAACGCGATGCCTTGAGTTGCCGAGTCCAACGCTTCGGTCATGGCTCGCGTGATGGCGGCCCCCGATCCCAGTGCGGCGGCAGACAAACCCAACAACAGCGTGCTGCCGATGGCCGCACCGAGATGGCCGACCTCTTGAGCCAAGATGAACGGGATGATCTGTTTCGCATCGGAGAGGTTCGTGAGATGGCCGCCTTCCTTGAACCCGAGCACGACCGACGCGGGAAGAAAGCTCACGGCGATCAGACACCCCGCAGCAATGAGGCAACCCCACACGGCGCCAGAGGCTCGCCTGGCCGCCAGAAGGAACTGGTGGTAGTCGGCGCCCGTGCACACCAGCGCGGCAACCGCGACCGAGATGGACACCATGGCGCCAACGCCCAGCAAGGGCGCGTCAGCGATGAACCTGTGTGGGCTTTTCAGGTAGATGGCGCCACCGTTGCCATTGATCAATGCGAGGACGAGAACCACGCCACTTGCCAACAAGAAGACAGAGAGCACGGCAGAGGCGGTCCTCAAATTCAGCCGGGATGCAACCAGGATGCAAAGCAACACGAGCGCGTAGGCCGCGATCGCGCTCAATCCCAGCAGGTTGAGGATGGCAACGCCACCATGGATTTGTGCCGCCAGCACCCCGGCCATCCAGATCACCGACAAGAGGGCCACAGCCTGTCTGGAGCGTTCCCCAAAGGCTGCCCCAAAGAAGTCCCAGATGGACATGCCGGATCGCCACAACCGGGCCGCAAAAAAAGTGAGCAAGAGCATGCCGAAGGCGGTGGCCAGGCCGTAGATGCTGCCGCCCATGCCATAGGTCATCGCCATTTCGCCTGAGCCCAACAGGAATCCGATGCCGTAGCTCGCCGACACGAGCAATGCAGCGACTTGAAAAGCGCTCAATGTCCGGCGCACGCTGGATGCCCCTCCTCATGCGCACGAGGGCCGGTACAGAGCTGTGCTCCGTTGCAGTTCTTCCAGAATGGCGCTTCTCTGAATCATGGGCTTCTCCGAGAGATCCCTTGGCCCTGGATGGGCCTTTCGGGGTGCGCGCATTCTCTCGGTGCCGGTGGTCTACGAGGCCTTTTTTCTCATCGGTTTAGAAAATTTGAGAAAGAGGCAAAAGAATTGAACACGCCTGCCTTCTCACGTTCAACCAAGGGAAGTGAGTCTCTTCCTAGGCCATCAACCCAGCCGCGCGCAGGAACGCATCGTTCTCTTCCACCGTGCCCACGGTCACGCGGAAGCAGCCCTGCAGGCCGTGCAGGCGGTCCTGCCGGCGCACCAGCACGCCGCCGGCGAGCAGTTGCGCATGCGCCTGGGCCGCGTCGGGTGTGCGCACGAGCAGGAAGTTGGCGTGCGAGGGCAGGGACCGCCAGCTCGGGTGGCCTTGCAAGGCGGTGAACAGGCGCTCGCGTTCGCGCAGGGTTTGCGCCACGCGCTCTTTCACGTAGCCGGGGTGCTCCAGCGCCACTTGCGCGCACACCGTCTGCAGCACCGACACGCCAAACGGTGGCACCAGCTTGCGCAGCTGGCGCGCCACGCCGTCGGAGGCCAGCGCGTAGCCCATGCGCAGGCCGGCCAGGCCCCAGGCCTTGGAGAGCGTGCGCAGCAGCACCACGTGCGGGTGGCGGCGCGCGAGTTCGCGCGCATCGTGTTCGGTGAAATGGTGGTAGGCCTCGTCGATGACGAGCAGCCAGCCGTGGCCGCTGGCCTGCGCGAGCCGCTCCAGTTCGTCGAGTTCGCACAGCGAGCCGGTGGGCGCGTGCGGGCGGGGCAGGTAGATCACGCCCTGCGGCGCGGGGCCCGGTGAGGTGCCCAGGGCGGCGATCATGGCATCGATGTCGATCGAGGTGTCGTCGCGCAGCGGCACTTCGGTGAGGGTGGCGCCGAGCAGTTCCGCGTCCAGGCCGTAGAGCGCGAAGTTGGGTTTGACGGTGACGACGCGCCCGCCGCCCAGCGCGCTGAGCTGGATCAGCAGGGCGATCAGCACGTTGCTGCCGGTGGTGACCACGGTGCCTTCGGGCGACCAGCCTTCGTGCCGCGCCATCGCTTCGCACAGGGCTTCGGCGTTGAGGTCGGTGTAGCGGTGCCAGGGCAGCTGGCGCAGGCGCTCGAGCGCGAGGCCTTTCAGTTCGTCGGGGAAGTCGGCGAAGGATTCGTTCTGGTCGAGCTTGATGGGCGCCGTGATCGGGGAGAAGGGGTAGTCGGGGCTGGCGAGGACGGCGGGGCGGACAGGAGGCAGCGGGTTCATTCGGCGGTGGCGGGTTCGGTCAGGGTGAGCAGGATGTCGGCGTACCAGGCGCAGTTCAGGCCCAGCGACTCGTCGAGCACGAGGTCGCGGTTGCCCATGTCCATGCGCGAGGAGTGCACGCCCAGCAGCTTCCAGGGCAGGGCGGCGGTGGCGGGTGTGGGTTGGGTGTCGCGCATGACCACGGCCGCGCCGCTGGTGCCCCGGTGGGTGCGCGCGTCGGTCAGGAAGAAGCCCTGGGCCTGAAAGCGGATGCCGAAGGGCGAGGCGATGGCCGCGTGGCGCAGCACCGGCAGGTGGTGCACCACGTCGTGGAAGCCGAGCGGAAAACCCACCACCATCAGCGAGGTGTCGGCGGGCACGGCGTCGAAGGCGGTCTGCAGGTGGGCCGGTGTGAAGGCGCGCACCACGGCCTCGGCGGGGAAGGCGCCACGGTCGAGTTCGATCACCGCCACGTCGATCTCACCACCGCTGTCCTCGCCCTGGTGCCAGACGGCGAGGCCGTCCACGTACAAGGGCACCGAGAAGCCGGTGGAGACCGTGAGGTTGACCGCGTCCATGTGCAGGCCGATCTCGATGCGGTCGGGCCGGTGGTCGGTGGCCTCGTCGATCAGCACGTGGCGGCTGGTGACGAGGTACAGGCGCGCGTCGCGCTCGAAGAAGAAGCCGCTGGCGTTGGTCAGCGGCTGGGTGCCCACGAAGGTGGAGACCTGGGGCGCGGCCAGGAACAGTGGGTCCACCAGCACGGGGGCGGTGGCGGGGGCCGGGGCCTTGGCGACGGCCTTGGGCGCGTGGCGGGTGTGTTTGCTCATCGGTCCAGTGTGGCAGGTTTCGTGGGCGTTTCCGTGCCGGGCATCCGGCGGAACTGGCGCGAGACGAAGGCCCAGGCCATGCGCGAGGCATCGGGCCCCCGGGCGTCGCTGTAGGGCTGGCTGGCCGTGCCGCCGCTCCACGCATGGCCCAGCCGGGGCACCTCCACCAGGCTGACCAGGGCGCGGCCGCGCTGCTTGAAATCGGTCACCGTCATGGGGTGGCGCTGGCCGCGCCGCAGTTCGCGGGGCGCGCCGGCGGTGGCGCCGAGTTGCCCGGCCCACAGCCGCGCCACGGCCGCGCCGTTGCTGGGCGAGACCACGGCGTCGCTGCCGCCCTGGATGACCAGCAGCGGTGGCCAGCGCTCGGCCGCGGGGTCGGCGGGCGCTTCGCCTGGCGGCGCTGGCAGGCGGCGCCCGCGCATGGCGGCGAGCGCGGTGGCGGTGGATTCGGCCACCCCGGGCGCCACGCCCGAGTGCATCACCACGGCCTGGAAGCGCGCGGGCTCGCGCGTGGCCAGCAGCGCCGCCATGCCAGCGCCGGCCGAGAGGCCGGCCAGCGCGATGCGCGCGGGGTCCACCGGGTAGAGCAGGGTGGCCTGGTCGATCATCGCGAGGATGAGCGAGGCCTCGGCCTGGGCGCGGCCGCTGCGCGTGTCGTACCAGTTCCAGCAGCGCTGGGGGTGGGCCAGGCGGTCCTGCTCGGGATAGAGCACCAGAAAATCTTCGCGGCGCGCCAGGGCGTTCATGCGCGTGCTGGCCGCGAAGCCCGCACTGTCCTGGCCGCAGCCGTGCAGCATCACCAGCAGCGGCACCTTCCCTTGGGCAGGCAGGTCGGGCGGGCGGTAGAGCCGGTAGCGCCGCGCGCCGCCGGGGCCCAGGGCCAGGCCGGGCAGCCAGTCGCCCGGGCCGGTGGCCACGCCGCGCGTCGCCTTGGCCCGCGCCACCCGGGGGGCGCGCGGCAGTTGTCGGGCCGCGCGCGCCATCGCGCGCAGGTTGCGGTTGAAGGCCTTGACCCAGGTGGACGTGGCGCGCCGGCGTGCCACGGCGTCAGCCCCTGCGGCGCGGCAGCGGCGCCGGGCTCAGGCGCATCTGGGCGCCCAGGCAACGGACAGGTTCACCGGGCGCAGCACGTCGATGCGCGCGGGCCCCAGGAGGTCGTGCAGGGACAGGCCGTGGAGGTCGATCATGCGCAGTGGGGGTGGCAAAGCGGGCAAAAGTTCAGTTTTGCGGCCTGTCGTGGCCAAGGGATGGTCCGAAACCGCCCTTGATGGTGACAGAATGTTTTGATGGCAGATGGGATGCGGGGCAATTCGGGACTCGAAGGGAGGCTCGCTGGACAGGGTGCTGTCCTCGGGTGGTGGCTGCGCGCCCGCGCGGCCTTGGGCTGGCTGGCCTGTGTGGGCGCGCTGGCGGGTCTGATGGCCTGCAGCGAGCCGCCCCAGCCACCGCTGGTGGTCGGTCTCAACACCTGGGTCGGCTACGACCCGCTGGTGCTCGCGCGCGACCGGGGCCTGGCCGATGCGAAGCAGGTGAAGGTGGTGGAGCTCATCTCCAGCGCGGAGGCCCTGCGCCATCTGCGCAACGGTTTGCTGGACGCGGCGGGCCTCACCATGGACGAGGCCCTGCGCCTGGTCGACGGCGGCTTCGACGTGCGCATCGTCGCGCTGCTCGACACCTCGGCCGGTGCCGACGTGGTGGTGGCCGCGCCGCGCATCACGAGTCTGCAGAAACTGCGCGGTGAACACATCGCGGTGGAAGACGCCACCGTGGGCACGCTGATGCTCGAACGCCTGCTGCGCAAGGCGAACCTGCGGCGCGAGGACGTGACCGTGTTGCGCATGGACGCCACGCAGCACAAGACGGCGCTGCTGAGCGACCGCGTGGCCGCGGCGGTGAGCTACGCGCCGATCGACGGGCCGATCCAGGCCCTGGGCTACCGCGCCATCTTCGACAGCCGCCAGATGCCGGGCGAGATCGTCGACGTGCTGGTGGTGCGGGGCGAGGTGTTGCGCCAGCGCCCCGAGGCGGTGGACGCGCTGATGGCGGCCTGGGCCGCCGGCCTCAACGTGATGCGGCTGGACCCGGGTGGCGCGGCCACCTCGCTGGCGCCCGGCGCCGACCTGACACCCGCGCAATACCAGGCGGTGCAGCGGGGGCTGCGCTTCTATTCACCCGAAGAATCGCTGGCCATGCTCACCGGCAACCCACCCCCGCTGGCGCAGCAGGGCGAGGGCGTGGCCCGCCTGCTGGTGGAACTCGGGGTGCTGCGCTCGGCCCCCAACTGGGCAGCGCTGATCGACACCACGCCGGCGCTGCGCGCGCCGACCGCGGGGCCCTTGCCATGAAGCCGGTGACCCGCCTGCTCTCCCTTCCCGCGCGCTGGCTCGCGCCTTTTCTGCTGGCCGCCTTCGCCCTCACGACCACGGGCGTCAACCTGGCGATGCAGTGGCGCGAGGTCGATCAGCAGGTGACCGACAGTGAGACCCGGCGCCTGCGCGAACGCCTGGGTGTGGAGCAGAGCCGGCTGAGCGCCGAGACCGGCAACGCCAACACGCTGCTGGTGCGCCGGCTCGTGGGCGGGCTGGGCCTGTACAGCGGCATGCAGCACGCCTACCTGATCGATGCGCGCGGCGTGGTGCTGGCGTCGCTGATGCGCACCGACATCGGCCTGCCGTTCGCCGATCTGCAGGGTCTCTACCCCGAGCTCGAGGGCGTGAAACCCCTGTTGGCCGAGCCCATGGCCGGCGCCACCCTGCAGGTGGGGCGCGCGGCCGGTTCATCCCTCCTGTTTGGCCGGGCGGCGCTGGAGCCGGGGCACGAGTTGCTCACCGTCGTCGACCTGAGCCAGCCCATGGCCGTGCGCTTCGTGGGCATGCGCTCGCAGGTGCTGCGCGAGAGCCTGGTCCTGCTCGTGCTGGTGGCCCTGCTCGCGCTGCTCCTGCACTGGGTCTGGTTCCGGCGCGCCGAGCAGCTGGCCCGTGCCCTGACCTCCATGGGCGAAGGCCAGTTGCAGGCGCGCACCGGGCTGCAGGGGCGCGACGAACTCGCGCTGATCGGCGCCGCCGCCGACCGCATGGCCGAGCGCCTGCAGGCCAGCCACGCGCAGCTGCAGCGCATGAACGACGTGGTGGACCGCTCGCCGCTGGTGGTGATCGAGTGGGACAACGTGATCGGCTGCCCGATCCGCTACGTGAGTCCCTCGATCGCCCAGTGGGGCTACGCGCCCGAGCCGCTGCTGCAGGGCCGCATGACCTACGACGACCTGATCCACCCCGACGACGTGGGCCAGGTCAACGCCGAGATCGACGGCTACCTGAAGCGCGGGCCGGACACCTACCGCCAGGAATACCGCCTGCGCTGCGCCGATGGCCGCTGGATCTGGATCGACGACCGCAGCGCGCTCACCCGCAACGCCGAAGGCCAGGTCACGGCCATCAGTGGCGTGCTGCTGGACATCACGGTGCAGAAGGAAGCGCAGATCGCGCAGCGCGAGCAGGCCGAGTTCCAGCGCCTGTTCTACGAGCTGCCCCTGATCGGCATGGCGATTTCCTCGCCCCACAGCACCAGCTGGCTGCAGGTCAACGACCGGCTGTGCCAGATCCTGGGCTATCCGCGCGAGGAGCTGCTGCAGCGGACCTGGTCCGAGATGACCCCGGCACCCGATCTGGAGCGCAACCTCGCGCTGCTCGACCGCATGAAGGCCGGCCTGACCGACAGCTACCAGATGCACAAGCGCTTCGTGCGCCGGGACGGCAGCTTCGTGCACACCGAGATCCATGTGCGCGCGGTGCGCGAGCCCGACGGCGCGCTCAAGCACCTGTTCTCCATCGTGCAGGACATCACCGAGCGGCTGCAGACCAGCCAGGCCCTGAGCGACCAGAAAGGCCTGCTGGAGCAGGCCGAGGCCATGGCCGGCCTGGGCAGCTGGCTGTACGACTCGCACACCAAACACATCTGGTGGTCGCGCCAGATGTACCGCAACATCGGCCGCGACATCGCGCAGGGCCCGCCGCCCACCCTCAAGGACTACCTCGACTGCCTGCACCCGGACGACCGCGAGCGCGTGGCGCGTTTCATGCGCGCCCTGCCGAGCAACCGGGGCCGCCTGCACGCCGAGTTCCGCCGCCACCCCTCGCTCGGGCCCGAGCGCTGGTTCCGGGGCGGCGTCGAATGCCGCGCGCTGGCGGAAAACGCCGGCCACCACTACAGCGGCACCCTGCTCGACATCACGCAGATCAAGCAGGCGCAGATGAACCTGGAGCGCATCAACGCCCGGCTGGAGCAGCGCGTGGCCGAGCGCACCGAGCAGCTCAGCGCGGCCAACCGCGAACTCGAAGCCTTCTCGTACACCGTCTCGCACGACCTCAAGGCGCCGCTGCGTGGCATCGACGGCTACAGCCAGTTGCTGCAGGAAGAGCACAGCGAGCGGCTGGACGACGAAGGCCGGCAGTTCATTGGCCGCATCCGGCGCGGCGTGCAGCAGATGGGCGCGCTGATCTCGGACCTGTTGGACTACTCGCGCATGGAGCGCCGCACCATGGAACACCAGGCGGTGGAATTGCGCCCGCTGCTGGACCTGGTGCTCGAAGGCCACGCGGCCGACATCGCGGCCGCCCGCACCGAGCTGCGCCTGCAGCTCGAGCCCATGACCCTGCAGCTGGACCGAGAGGGGCTCGCGGTGGTGCTGCGCAACCTGGTCGGCAACGCCATCAAGTTCAGCCAGGGGCGCCAGCCGCCCCGGGTGGAGATCGGCTCGCGCAGCGAAGCGGGGCGGCGCATCCTCTGGGTGCGCGACAACGGCGTGGGCTTCGACATGAAGTACCACGACCGCATCTTCGGCATCTTCCAGCGCCTGCAGCGCGCCGAGGACTACGCCGGCACCGGCGTGGGCCTGGCGCTGGTGGCCAAGGCGGTGCAGCGCATGGGTGGCCGCGTGTGGGCCGAGAGCGCACCGGACCAGGGCGCCACGTTCTATCTGGAGTTCCCGTCATGAGCGCCGCCAAACCGCTGCCGTCCATCCTGCTGGTGGAGGACAACCCGATGGACATGGACCTTACCCTGCGGGCTTTCAACAAGAAGAAGTTCTCCAACACCATCCATGTCGCGCGCGACGGCGAGGAGGCGCTGGCCTGGTTGCCCCGCTGGGAAGCCGGCGAGGCCCTGCCCGCCGTGATCCTGCTCGACCTCAACCTGCCGCGCGTCAACGGCCTGGAGGTGTTGCAGCAGCTCAAGACCCATCCGCGCTTTCGCAGCATCCCCGTGGTGATATTGACATCGTCGCGGGAGGACAGCGACCTCAAGTCCGCCTACGATCTGGGGGTGAGCTCGTACATCGAGAAACCGGTGAGCTTCAGCAAGTTCATCGAGGTGGCCGAGCGCATCGAGCTGTACTGGTGCGTGCTCAACGAGCGGCCCTACTGACCACAAGACAAGGAATGGAAAGACCATGCTGAAAATCCTCATCCCCGTCGATGGTTCCTCGCACGCCCTGCTGGCCGTGCACCACGCGCTGCGGCTCGTGGGCGCCGGTCTGAAGGCGCGCTTCGTGGTGGCCAACGTGCAGGAGTCGGCCAACCTCTACGAGCTCGTGGTGGCGCACGACCCAGCGGTCCTGCAGCAGGTGAGCGAGGCCGCCGGGCGCGACCTCGTGCGCCCGGCCGTCGCCTTGCTCAGCGCCGCGGGCCTGCAGGTCGAGTCGGCCGTGGCCAGCGGCGACCCGGCCCACCGGCTGGCCGAGATCCTGGAAGGCCATGCCTGCGACGCCGTCATCATGAGCACGCGCGGCGGCGGCCTGCGCTCGGCCGTGCTGGGCTCGGTGTCGCAGGACATGGTGCAGCGCTCGCCCGTGCCCGTGACCCTGGTGAAGGTGCCCGAAGACGCGGCACCCGACTGACGCCGGCGGCACCGCCGCACCGAGGAGCCGGCCCAGGCCGGCTCTTCGCTCGTTCACCGATCCCCCTTCGGCTTTACTTCCCGTTCCACACCCCTGCCCGTGATCCTGCTCTTTGCCGCCCCCGATGCCTCCGGCGCGCTTCGCTTCATCGGCGAAGTCGAGCGCGGGGCCGACTGCGGCTGCCGGTGCCCGGTGTGCGGCAGCGCCCTGGTGGCGCGCCAGGGGGCCGCCAACGAATGGCATTTCGCGCACGAGGCCTCGCAGGAGCGGCCCGAATGCGCGGCGGCGGCGGCCAGCATGCTGCGCCGCTTCATGCTCGAACACCTGCAGGCCCGGGGCGAGGCCGGCGCGCTCTCGCTGCCGCCGTACCAGCAGCGGGTGGCGATCGTGCGCGCCCTGATCAACGTGCACGAAGACGTGCAATGGGGCGCCCAGGCGATGGGCGCGCTGCAATGGCTGTCCGAGGCGGCGCTGCACGAACCGGTGGCGCGCGCGCGGCTCGACACCGGCGCGGACCTGCACCTGTTCGTGACGGTCGGCGAGGCCGAACCGCCACCCCCCGACACGGGCTGCGCGCAGCTGGTGTTTCGCTGCCGCCTGCCGCCGGCCTCGGTGCTGCGCGATCGCCACGCCGCCGAGCAACACCTGGCGCAGCACGGGGAACTGGCCTGGGTCCACCACCCGGACACGCTGGGCCTGGTTGCGGCCGCGCAGGCGCGGCTGGAAGCGCGCGGCCGCCAGATCTATGCCAACTGGCTGGCCATGGCCGATGCCGCCGGTGGCCCGGCCACCGTCGTCGACACCCGCCCGCCGCCGCTGTTCTATGGGCCCAGCACACGCACCGAGCCCAAGGAGGCGCCGCGGTACGCCTGCGCGCCCGCGCACGCGCCGAATGTGAGCTTCACGCTCTACCGGTTGTCGCCCACCGAAGCCTGGTTGCTCTACCTGCTCGAACGCGTGGGCCCGCTCGACTGGCGCACCGCCACGGAGAAGTTCTACGCGCTGGCGCCGTACCCGGGTCCTTTCGAAGGCTGGGCCCAGGCCTTGCCGCTCAGCGTGGGCGTGGCCGACCTGGATGTGGGCATCGTGCGCTGCACGGGTTTTCTGGACGCGGTCACCTACCTCTCGCGCCGCTCGCAACTCACGCGCAGCGGCCGCGACCCGATGGCTTTCCAGGGCGTGTGAGGCCCATCAGGCCGCGCGGCCGGCCGCCTGCTCCAGCCGGGGCAGCAGTTCGCGCTGCCCCTTGGGCGTGAGGTCCAGCACCCGACCGCCGCCGCGCCGCAGCCAGCCTTGGGTGGTGAGGTGCTGGAGGATGTCGTCGGCCAGCTGGCCGGCCAGGTGGTCGCGCCGTTCCGACCAATCCAGACAGGGGTAGGCAAAGCGCCGGCTGGCGCGGGGTGGCGCGGGCTGCAGGTCCAGGTGGTCGGACAGCCACGTGTGCCCGGCCTCGGTGAGGGCGTAGCCGCCGGCCTGGGCCGCCAGCGCGCCCCGGGTCTGCAGGGCGTCGTGCAGCAGGATGCCCAGGCGCCCCGCCATGTGGCCGTAGCAGCAGCGGGCGTAGCGCAGGCGTTGGCGCTCGGGATGGGCCCAGGCCTGGTCGTGCACGTCGCGTTCGGCCACCAGGGCCAGCGCTTCGAGCGCGTGTGCCACGTCGGCGTCGGCCAGCCGGTAGTAGCGGTGCCGCCCGCGTGGCTCGCAGACCACGAAACGCGCGTCCAGCAGCTGGGCGAGGTGGCCGCTGGCGGTGGCGGGGGTCACCGAGGCCGCCTTGGCCAGCTCGCCCGCGCTGGCGAACTCGCCGCTCATGAGGTAGGACAGCATGCGCGAGCGCGCCGGGTCGGCCACCATGGCGGCCACGCGGGCGAGGCGGGGTTCGTGAGCGGCTTTCATGGGGTCAGCGTAACGCAGTCAGGGCGCCATGTGACACGCCTTGTTTCGGTGGGGGCCAAAGCGTTGCACCGGTCATCGGCGCCCAGGGGGAGCGGCTCCGCGAATGTCCCCCGACCCGGCTTCGCCGGGTCTCCTCCTTCACTTCGCTGCGCCGCTCCCCCTGGGCACCGACGACCTCATTGGCACACGGCGAATGGGCGATCCAGCATCCCTTCTGGCGCATGGGCCTTTGGCGTTCTGCGCAGCGGGGTAAAGGAGGAGGCGGCACCAGCCGCCGGGGGACACCCGCGGAGCAGAGCGCCAAAGGCCCATGCGCCCGCGATGCAGTCGAATGAAGCGGCTAGAAAGTCACAGACGACGAGGCCGGCGGTTGCCAGCGAAAGAACATCGGATACACCCGCTCCACCACCGGTCCATTGAAATCCCAGCCCACGCACTGGCCCAGGTGCGCGGGTGGGCGGCCATCGCCCTTGGGCGCGAACGCACCCGCGCCCGCGCAGGTCTGGAAGGCCGCCGTGGCGAGGTTGAACAGCAACTCCCGCAAATGCGTGCAGCCCTGCACGTCGCCCAGGTGGCGCTGGATGGTCTGGCGCCAACCGCGCCCCAGCACCTCACCCACCATGCGCTGCAGGTTGGGCATGGCCTCGGGACACGGACCGTGCGGAAAAGCGTCCATCGCGACCTCGACCGCGCGGATCACCATGCCCTCGTCGAAGGTGACGCGCAGGCGCATGTGGTGGATGGGCTCGCCCGCCAGCCAACGGCCTTCGTCGTGGATCTCGATGTCGTGCGGCTTGCTGTCGTGCAGTTCGCCTTCCACCTCCCACAGGCCGTCGTCGCGCCGGAAGCCCTGGTAGGTGACGCGCCGGGTGTGCATGGGCGTGCGGGGAGCGGGGGTGGGCAAGGGCAAGGCAGTTTCTCCGGACAACGTGGGGTCGAACCCCGCATTTTCCCGCCATGCGCCCTTGCGCGCAGACTGGCACACTCAAGACCCGCGATTCGGAGACACCCGCCATGGCCCACGAGCACCATCCCCACGCGCCCCATGACCCCGATCACCCTGCCGACCCGGACTGGAAACACGATGGCGTGCGCGTGATCCCGGGCAACCAGCTCGACGGCAACGTGCCCTCCACCCCGGGCATGGACCGCAAGGCCGCCATCAACTTCGCGCGCGTGGGCGCGCAGAAACTCTGGGCCGGCACCGTCACCATCCACCCCGACGCCAAGACCGGCGCCCACCACCACGGCCCGCTGGAGAGCGTGATCTACGTGGTGCGCGGCCGGGCGCGCATGCGCTGGGGCGAACAGCTGGAGTTCACCGCCGAGGCGGGCCCGGGCGACTTCATCTACGTGCCACCCTACGTGCCGCACCAGGAAATCAACGCCAGCCCCACCGAGGCGCTGGAGTGCGTGCTCTGCCGCAGCGATGGGCAGGCGGTGGCGGTCAACCTGGACATCGAACCGGTGGAAAAACCCGAGCAGGTGCTCTGGGTGGACCCGACGCACCCGACCGGCGGCGTCTGAGGCGGCCGCCCATCGGCCCGTCCGTCTGTCGGCCCCGCGCGCCGGGAGGCGAAGAAAGTTCTCAAGTTCGTGTGTTCCCGGCCGAAAACCCGGCAAGAACACCGGGCTTGTCTCGCCCGGTGGCCGCCGTGAGGGGAAGCCCATGCTGAACATTTCGAGCACCACTGCCGTGTCCTGGCCGACGCCGGTGTCCACCGCCGTCGCGCCGGTGTCGCCGGTCGCCGCCGTGCAGCCCGTGCAGGCGGGCGGCAACGACGGCAAGGCCCAGACCGGTTTTGGCCGCGAAGGCCGCACCGCCACGCCGTCGCAGGCCGCTGCCGCCGCCCGCGCGGCCGTGGACGGGCGCGCCGCGGCGACCGACGATGACGCCGCCGCGCTGCCGGCTTCGCGCAGCGCCTCCGGTGTGCCAGCGGCGCCGCAGGACGTGGCCGCCCAGCGGCAGGCCCAGCAGGAAGCCGCCCAGGTGGCCGAACAGCGCCAGGCCAAGGACAAGAAGGCGGTGGAGCACCTGCAGAACGTGCTCTCCCGCATGTGGGAGGCCAGCGCCGCCGTGGTGGACCGCGCGCTGGGCATCGAGCCCGCGAAGGGCAGCGAACTGCCCGGCAACCAGAGCGATACCGCGCCCGACCTGTCGGCGGTGACGGCCTCGATGATCCCGCGCAAGCCCCTGACAGCGGACCGCCCGGACCGGCCGGCGATGGAGCAACTGCCCTGGCCGGTGATGCCCGAAGGCGGCGAGGTCGCCGAGGCGGTGGAACTGGACGTGGTCGGTGATGGCGTGGGCCCCGAGGCCATGGCCGAGCTGGTGGCCTACGACGAACACGGCCACGGCAGCGCCGCGCCGGTGGAAGCCGGCACGCTTCTCAGCGAGCGGGTCTGAACGATCAAATCCGGTGCCGCACGCCCGAGGGCGAGCTGGCCAGCCGGTTCAACACCGCATTGGCGATCTGGTTGAGCGGCAGCACCTCGTGCGCCGCGCCGTGCTGGATGGCCATGCGCGGCATGCCGAACACCACGCAGCTGGCCTCGTCCTGCACGTAGTTGTAGCTGCCGGCGTCCTTCATCTCGCGCATCGCGGCGGCGCCGTCGCCCCCCATGCCGGTGAGCATGATGCCCAGGGCGTTGGGGCCGAGCACGCGCGCGGCCGACTTGAACAGCACCTCCACCGAAGGGCGGTGGCGGTTCACGGGTTCGGTGTCTTCCAGCACGGCCACGTAGTTGGAGCCGCTGCGGTCGATGCGCAGGTGGCGGCCACCCGGGGCGATGTAGGCGTGGCCGGGCAGGATGCGCTCGCCGTCGCGCGCTTCGGCCACGCGGATGCGGCACAGCGTGTTGAGGCGGTTGGCAAAACTGGTGGTGAAACCCGGCGGCATGTGCTGGGTGATCACGATGCCCGGTGCGTCGGCCGGCATGGGCACCAGCACCTCGCGGATGGCCTCGGTGCCGCCGGTGGACGAACCGATGCAGATGATCTTTTCGGTGGACAGGCGCGGCAGCGGCGCGCGCGGCGGCTCGGCGGCGTGGCCGGCAGCGGTGGGCGTGGCCTGGGCGGTTCCCGGGGCGGCGGCCAGGCGCTTCACATGGGCCTTGGCGGCCACGCGGATCTTGTCGACGATGTCGCCGGCCAGTTCGTTCAGGCCGCTGCTCACGCCGATGCGCGGCTTGGCCACGAAATCGACCGCGCCCATCTCCAGCGCGCGCAGCGTGATCTCGGCTCCCTGCTCGGTCAGGGTGGAGACCATCACCACCGGCATCGGGCGCAGGCGCATCAGCCGCGAGAGGAACTCCAGGCCGTCCATGCGCGGCATTTCCACGTCGAGCGTGATCACGTCGGGGTTGAGTTCGCGGATCATCTCGCGCGCCACCAGCGGGTCGCTGGCCGCGCCGATGCAGGCCATGTCGGGCTGGCGGTTGATGATTTCGGTGAGCAGGCTGCGCACCAGGGCCGAGTCGTCGACCACGATGACCTTGATTTTTGCCATGTTGTTTTCTCCCTTAGAACAGATCCACCGAGCCGCCGGCCGTGGCCTTGGCCACGACGGCCGCGCTGCCCTTGCGTTCCTGGGTCTCGATGGTTTCGGGGTGCGAATGCGCCAGGCGCTTGACCATGGCCTTGCCCGTGGCCGGGAAGTAACACACCTTGCGCGGGTAGATGTCGAGCACGTCCTTGGAGACCACGGCGATGCGCTCGGTCTGCAGGTAGTCGAGCACGAAGGCGGTGTTGCGCTCACCCACGTTCATGGTGGTGAAGGTGTGCATCACCTGCCCGCCGCCGAATACCTTGGCCTGCATGCTCTCGCGCCGGGCGCCGAGCTTGATCATCTCGTTGATCAGCAGTTCCATCGCGTAGGAGCCGTAGCGCCCGCTCGAATCGTTGCCGCCGTCGGGCAGCATGAAGTGGTTCATGCCGCCCACGCGCACGCGCGGGTCCCAGATGCAGGCGGCGATGCAGGAGCCCAGCACCGTCATCACCACCAGGTCGTCGGCGGTCACGTAGTACTCGCCCGGCAGGACCTTCACCGCGTCGTGCTTGAAGTGGTGGTCCTGGTAGAAGAAGCTGGCCTCGCCCGGCTTGGTGGGGCGCCCTCTGAGGGCGTCCAGCCGGGATGTCGTGCCCGCGGACGGGCGCGTGGCCACGGCGTCAAATGCGCTCATACACGGTCTTTCCGCGCAGGGCGAAGAGGTTGCGGGCGTCGCTGAAGTTCTCCGCGTGGCCCACGAACAGCATGCCGCCGGGCTTCATCACGCGGTGGATGCGCTCGAGCACGGCGCGCTGCGTGGCGGCGTCGAAGTAGATCATCACGTTGCGGCAGAACACCACGTCGAAGGGTTCGCGGAACGGCAGGTTCTCGATCAGGTTGACGCTCAGGAATTCCATGTGCTTCTGCAGCTCGGGCTTCACGCGCATCAGGCCGGCGTTGCCCGCCTTGCCGCGCATGAAGAAGCGCTGCAGGCGCTCGGGGCTCAGGCCCTTGACGCCGTCGGCCTTGTAGATGCCGCGCTGCGCGGTGGCCAGCACCTTGGTGTCGATGTCGCTGTTGACGATCTGGAATGAGCCTGAAGCCCCCAGCGCCTCGGTGGCCGTCATGGCGATGGAGTAGGGCTCCTCGCCGGTGGAGGCGGCCGAGCACCAGATGCGCCAGGCCTGCGTGCGTTTGGCGGCCAGCAGGTCGTTCAGGATGCCGAAGTGGTGCGATTCGCGAAAGAACGCGGTGAGGTTGGTGGTCAGCGCGTTGATGAACTCCTGCCACTCGGCGCCGTCGTGCTGCTCCAGCCAGTCAAGGTAGGTCTTGAAACTGTCGTGACCGGTCTCGCGCAGGCGGCGCGAGACGCGGCTGTAGACCATGGCGTGTTTGCCGTCGTGCAGGCTGATGCCGGCCTTCTTGTAGATCAGGGCCTTGATGCGCGTGAAGTCGTCGTTGGACCAGACGAATTCTCGGCCTTCGGTCAGGGGGCCGTCTTCGGGTGCGGGCGCGCTCGCCCGGCCCGTGGGCAAGGGGGAGCGCTTCGGGGGCGTGGTCTGCAGCAGCATGGGGTCCTGACTGAGGAAAAGCGGGGGGCGCCAGGCAGCGGGGCGAAAGGACTCAGGTCAGTGGCGTGAGCGGCGCACCAGGCCGGAGGTGTCCAGGATCAGCGCGACCTTGCCGTCGCCCAGGATGGTGGCGCCCGAGACGTTGGGCACCTTGCGGTAGTTGGACTCCAGGTTCTTGATCACCACCTGTTGCTGGCCCAGCAGTTCGTCGACCATCAGCGCCACGCGCGAGCCTTCGGCCTCCACCACCACCATGATGGGGCTGGTGCCGTTGAACTCGAAACGCGGCACCTGGAACACGCGCTCGAGTTCGACCACGGGCATGTACTCGTCGCGCACCTTCACCACCTGGGCGCCCTGCGCCATGGTGTTGATGTCGCTCGGCTTGATCTGGAACGACTCGATCACGTTGGACAGCGGCAGGATGTACACCTCGTCGCTCACGCGCACCGACATGCCGTCCATGATGGCCAGCGTGAGCGGCAGGCGCACCGAGACGCGCATGCCGAAGCCTTCGGCCGAATCGATCTCCACCGTGCCGTTGAGCGCGGCGATGTTCTTCTTGACCACGTCCATCCCCACACCTCGGCCGGACACGTCGGTCACTTCCTCGGCGGTGGAGAAACCGGGCGCGAAGATCAGGTTCCAGACCTCGGTGTCGGTCAGCGTGTCGGGCGCGTCGATGCCCTTCTCGCGCGCCTTGCGCAGCAGCTTCTCGCGCGAGAGGCCCTTGCCGTCGTCGCGCACCTCGATCAGGATCGAGCCGCCTTCGTGCGTGGCCGACAGCGTGATCGTGCCGTTTTCGCTCTTGCCCTTGGCGCGGCGCTCCTCCGGCATCTCGATGCCGTGGTCGCAGCTGTTGCGGATCAGGTGGGTCAGCGGGTCGGTGATCTTCTCCACCAGGCCCTTGTCGAGTTCGGTCGATTCGCCCTGCGTGACCAGCTCGACCTTCTTGCCCAGCTTGGTGGCGAGGTCGCGCAGCATGCGGGGGAAGCGGTTGAACACCACGGACATGGGGATCATGCGGATCGACATCACCGCTTCCTGCAGGTCGCGGGTGTTGCGGTCCAGGTCGGCCAGGCCGGCCAGCAGGGGCTGGTTGTCCTTGTCGTCGAGTTCGCGGCTCTTCTGCGCGAGCATGGCCTGGGTGATGACGAGTTCGCCCACCAGGTTGATGAGCTGGTCCACCTTGCTCACCGAGACGCGCAGCGTGCTCGATTCGAGGCCGGCACCGGCGGCGGCGCGGGCCTCCACCTTGGGGGCGGCCTTCGGGGCGGCACCCTCGGCGGTGGCGGCGGCGCGCACCGGCACGCCGGGAGCGCCTTCGAAGAAGCCGTAGTCGCGGCCTTCGGTGGTCGGGTTCGGGTGGCCGGTGCCCATGGGCTCGCCGTCTTCGCCGATGGTGATGTTCGGTGCGGCCGGTTGGGCCTGTTGCTCGACGATGCGGATGTCGTCCTTGCCCACGTGGAAGGTGAACAGGTCCATCAGGTCGCTGTCGCTGGCCGAGGTGCGGGCGCGCCAGACGCGGCGCGTGCTCAGGTCGCAGGGCAGGGCCTCGACCGTGCCCAGGCCCGGAATGTCGCGGAACAGCTCGGCGATGCCGTCGGCCGAGGCCGGGTTCTCCAGCGGGCCGATGTGGATTTCCAGCTCGCGCTCGACCTTGGCGGCCTTGCGTGCGAGGGCCGGCGCCGGGGCGGCCACGGGAGCGGGTGCCGCGACCACCACGGGGGCCGGCGCGGGAGCTTCTTCTTCGACTTCGGCGTCCTCGCCGTGGGCCAGCACGCTGATGCGCGCGACCAGGTCGGCCGTGGCGGGGGGCTCGACGCCCCGGCCCTGGTGGGCGCCCAGCAGGCCGCGCAGCGCGTCGGAGGATTCCAGCAGCACGTCCACCATGGCGGCCGTGGGCGTCAGTTCATGGCGGCGCAGCTTGTCCAGCAGCGACTCCATCTGGTGCGTGAGTTCGGCCACGTCGGCAAAGCCGAAGGTGGCGGCACCGCCCTTGATCGAGTGCGCGCAGCGGAAGATGGCGTTGAGCTCCTCGTCGTCGGCCTTCTCCAGGTCGAGCGCGAGCAGCATCTGCTCCATCTGGTCGAGGTTCTCGCCGGCTTCTTCGAAAAAGATCGAATAGAACTGGCTCAGATCGATGTCGTTACCGAGGTTCTGGCCTTCGTTCATCATTTCACCCATCGGGGTTCTCCTTGGCCGCTTCTTGGGCAGCGCGTTTCAATCAGCGGATGACTTTCTGGATCACTTCGATCAGGCGGCCCGGATCGAAAGGCTTGACCAACCACCCGGTGGCACCGGCCGCGCGGCCGAGCTGCTTCATCTGGTCGCTGGACTCGGTGGTCAGGATCAGGATGGGCACGGACTTGAACTTGGGGTGCTCACGCAGCTTGCGCGTGAGGCCCAGCCCGTCCATGTTGGGCATGTTCTGGTCGGTCAGCACCAGGTCGATGCTGTGCGTCTGGGCTTTTTCCCAGGCGTCCTGACCGTCCACGGCCTCGACCACGTGGTAGCCCGCCCCGGTGAGGGTGAAGGACACCATTTTTCGCATGGACGCCGAGTCGTCTACGGCAAGAATCGATCGCATGGCTTACTCCGTTTGGAATCAAATATCGGCAATTGGGGCAAAGGCTTGAATCGGCCTGTGCTCAGAACAAGTCGATGGACCCGGCGTCCATCTCGCTTTGGGTCACCGGGCTGGGGCGCTCGGGCATGGGGTCGATGTCCATCGGCACCTCGCCTTCCTCGGGCTCCATGGTCTGGTCGGCCAGGCGCCAGGCGCAGCTCTGCAGCACCTTGCCGGTGTGCACGATCAGCTGGGTGGCCATGTCGTGGAACTGCAGTTCGGTCACGGCCTGGTGCAGGCTCTGGCGGATCGGGCCGAACTCCTCGCCCCGTTCGGCGCTGAGGTGGCCCAGGGCCTGGTTGGCCGAACCGAAACGCTCCAGCAGGTTGCTGGTGGCGTGGTCGAGCAGGCCTTCGAGCCGCTGCAGGTCCGTCATGGCCATGAGCAGCGAATCCTGGAGGTCGGCCACCAGATTCACGGGCAGGGAGACAGACGGCGGGGTCTGCTGCATCGTCGGTAGTTCCATGGTGGGTGGTGGGGCGCTCGGCTACTGGGGTGGGTATTACAATTTTCGACAGCTGTCCGACCCTGTATCGACAGATAACGGGCCGAATTCAGCACCAATTTCCGCGTTGCCGGCCCAGCCCTGGGTGCAAAGTGGCATTCATCCCCCGAGAACACCAGAATGAGCGGACCGTCTCCAACCCCGGACAAGCACTTTGTCCGCATCCTTCACCTGGAGGATTCGCGGGTGGACCACGCGCTCGTGAAATTCGCCCTGCAGCGCAGCCAGCTCGCCAGCGAGGTGGTGCTGGTGGACACGCTGGAGGACTTCCGCCGCGAGCTGCAGAGCGCCCACTACGACATCGTGCTGGCCGACTACCACCTGCCCGGCTTCACCGGCATGGACGCCTGGGACGAGGTGCGGGCGATGAAGCTGGAGATTCCGTTCGTCATCCTCTCCGGTGCCATTGGTGAAACGGCGGCGGTCGACGTGATGCACCGGGGCGTGAGCGATTACCTGCTCAAGGACAGCATGCACCGCCTGTCGCACGTGATCGAGCGCGCCATCGAGATCAGCGAAACCCGCCGCGCCAAGGCCGCGGCCGACGCCGAACTGGCCGAATCGCGCCGCCGCCTGGCCGAACTGGCCGAGCACCTGCAGACCAGCATCGAACAGGAACGCGCCGACATCGCGCGCGAGATCCACGACGACATCGGCGGCGCGCTCGCCGCCGTCAAGCTCGACCTGGCCTGGGTCGGCCGGCACGTGGAGCAGGGCGACGTGCAGCGCCACCTGGGCTCGGCCATGGAGATGCTGCAGCACGCCCTGGGCGCGAGCCAGCGCATCATGATGAACCTGCGCCCGCCCATCCTCGACCAGGGCCTGGTCGCCGCCGTGCTCTGGCTGGCCTCGGGCTTCGAGCGGCGCACCGGCCTGCGGGTGGTGGTGCGGCGCTCGTCCGAGACGCTGGACGTGCCGCGCGAATTCCAGCTGGTGGCCTACCGCACCGCGCAGGAGGCCATGACCAACGTGCAGAAGCACGCCGAGGCCAGCTCGGTCGACATCGACCTGAGCGACCGCGAAGGCGTGCTCACCCTCGAAGTGACCGACAACGGCAAGGGCCTGGACGCCCAGGCCCTGCGCAAGGCCAAGTCCTTCGGCCTGCTGGGCCTGCGCGAGCGTGCCGTCAAGGTGGGCGGCTGGCTCGACGTGAGTTCCTCGCCCCGCGGCACCTCGGTCATTCTGTCGATACCCTTGCAGACTTCCAGCAACCCGGACAATGCGGCGCAGGCCGACGAGGAACCCCATGATCAAGGTGATTTTGTGTGACGACCACGCCATGGTGCGGCGCGGCATCCGCGACACCATTTCGGAAGCCACCGACATCCAGGTGGTCGGCGAGGCCGGCAGCTACCCCGAACTGCGCGACCTGATGCGCAAGGTCGAGTGCGACGTGCTCGTGCTCGATCTGAACATGCCCGGGCGAGGTGGCCTGGAGGTGCTGGGCACGCTCAAGGAAGAGGGCTCCACCGTCAAGACCCTGGTGGTCTCCATGTACCCGGAAGACCAGTACGCCATCCGCTGCCTGCGCGCGGGCGCGCGCGGCTACCTGAACAAGGCCGGCGAGCCGGCCGAGCTGGTGGCCGCCATCCGCACCGTGATGCAGGGCCGCAAGTACGTGACGCCCGACGTGGCGCAGATGCTGGTGGACACGCTCAACGCCCCCGAAAGCGAGGAGCTGCACGCCAGCCTGTCCGAGCGCGAACTGCAGACCCTGCAGAAGATCGCCTCGGGCAAGAAGCTCTCGGACATCGCCGAAGAACTCATGCTCAGCCCCAAGACCGTGAGCGTGTACCGCGCGCGCGTGCTGGAAAAGCTGCACCTGGCGAACAACGCCGAACTCACCGTCTACGCGATCCGCAACGGCATCGTGTAGCCCGCCCGCCATGTTCGCCCCAGCTGCTCGACCGCCCTCGACCCTGCCGGGCTGGCGGTGGCTGGCGGGCCTGGGGCTGCTCGTGGCCTTGCTGGGTGGCGCGGCCCCGGCACGCGCGGAATCGTTGCGCTGCGCCGGCGGCATCGCGGCCGAAGGCGATTCGAAACTCTCGCTGATGGCCAAGTGCGGGCAACCCGTGCTGACCGATAGCTATTGCGCGCCGCTCTACCAGAACCCCCACTACTACCCGGTGCCCGAACCCTACGCCAGCCGCATCCTGCCCTGCCAGGTCACCGAGGAATGGCTGTACGACCGGGGCCCCGGCAACCTGTTCGCCACGGTGCGCCTGCGCTCGGGCGTGGTGCTCTCCATCACCTACGGCCACACGCCGCGCTGAGGCTTGGGGCGCGCTCCCGCGTACCCCAGGGGGTGTGCGGAATAATGGGCCATGTCCACATCCATCTGGAGCCCGCTTCGCCAACCCGCTTTCCGGGGGCTCTGGATCTGCGGCGCGGTGTTCTTCATCGGCAGTGGCATGCAGACCATGGCCGCCGCCTGGCTCATGGTCGAGCTGACCGGCTCCTCCTTTCTGGCCGCCCTGGTGCAGACGGCGGTGTTCCTGCCCATGTTCCTGCTGGCGTTGCCCGCCGGGGTGTTGGCCGACACCACCGATCGCCGCCGCCTGATCTCGGGCGCGCTGATCGCCCAGGTGGGCGCGAGCGTGCTGCTGGCCGCTCTGGTGCTGGCGGGCTGGGGTGGGCCGGCCTCGGTGCTGTTCCTGGTCTTCGTCTGCGGCTGCTGCACGGCGGTGCTCACGCCGGCGTGGAATTCCTCGGTGGTCGACCCGGTGCCGCGCCCCGAGTGGCCGCAGGCCATCACCGCCATCGGCATCGCCTACAACGCCGCGCGCGCCATCGGCCCCACGCTGGCCGGCCTGCTGTTCGCGCGCCTGGGCGCGGGCTGGGTGTTCGTGGTCACGGTGTTCACCACGGTGGTGATGTGGGAGTCGATCCGCCGCTGGCCGCCGCGCGCGCACCCGCCGTCCAGCCTGCCGGCCGAGCGCCTGTGGGGTGGCACGCTCAGTGGCCTGCGTTTCGCCTGGCACTCGCGCATCATCCTGGCGCAGCTGGTGCGGGTGATGGCGTTCAGCGCGGCCGGTTCGGCGCTCTGGGCCCTGCTGCCCGTGATCGCGCAGCGCCAGCTGGGCACCGGCGCCGAAGGCTTCGGCCTGCTCATGGGCTGCCTGGGCACCGGGGCGGTGGCTTCGGGCCTGGTCATCGGCCGGCTGCGCGCGCGTTTCTCGCTCGACGCCATCGTGGCCGTGGCCTGCGTGGTGTTCGCCGCCGTGATGCTGGTGGCTGCCTGGGTGCGTGTGCCGGCGGTGGTGTACGTGGCCATGGCGTTCGGCGGCGCGGCCTGGATGGCCACCATGTCCACCTTCAACACCGCCACCCAGGCCAGCGCGCCGCCCTGGGTGCGCTCGCGCGCGGTGGCGCTGCACATCGTCTCCGCGCTCGGTGCGTTCGCCATCGGTTCGGCCTTCTGGGGCGCGGTGTCCGACATCGTGGGCCTCACCGCCGCGCTCGCCGCGGCCGGCGTGCTCATGGCCGCGGGCCTGCTGCTGGCGCGCCCCTTCCCCTTGCGCGTGGGCGCGGACCACGAAGTGACCCAGGGCACGCCGTGGGACGAGCTCTTCGTGGAGGCCGAGCCCAGCCCCGAGTCCGGACCGATCGCGGTGGAGGTGGGCTACCGCATCCGCCCCGGTGTGGACGAGGCTTTTCTCGACACCATCGCCCAGATGAAGGCGCCGCGCCGCCGCGACGGCGCCACGTTCTGGCGGGTCTACAAGGACCTGGGTGAACCCTCGCGTTATGTGGAGCGCTTCATCGTCACCTCCTGGGCCGACTACCTGCACCAGCGCGCGCGCGCCACCGTGGCCGACCGCGCGATCGAGACCGAGGTGCGCGCCTTTCTCGCCGAGGGCGAGAGCGCGCGCATGTCGCACTACATCGCCGAACGTTGATCCGGTACCCCACCGAAAGGCACACCATGAAGTTCCCACACCTCGCCTGCATGGCCGCGATCGCCGTTGCCCTGGCCGCCTGCCAGGACCGCACCCCCGAAGCCGCGCCAGCAGCGGCCGGCGCGAGTGCCCCGGCCGCGCCGGCACCTGCGCCCACACCTGCTGCGCCCGCCCCGGCCACCGATGCCTGGCTGGGCCAATGGAACGGGCCTGAAGGCACCTACCTCCAGCTCGCGGGCAGCGGTGGCCAGTACGAGGTGACCATCCGCAACCTCGACGGCCCCCGCACGTTCCCGGGCAAGGCGGCGGGTGATGCGCACATCGAGTTCGAGCGCGACGGCGTGAAGGAATCCTTGCGCGCCACCGACGGCGCCGAGACCGGGATGAAGTGGCTCAGCGAGAAGAAGAACTGCCTGACGGTTCGAGCGGGCGAGGGCTACTGCCGGGATTCCTGAGCCGCTGCGTGAAGAAGGCCAGGATCTCGTCGCGCGCCGCGAGGGTGGGCTGGCCGGCCTCATCGATCAGGTGCGCCGTCACCACGCTGTGCGGACTGTTCACCACCTGCTCGAAGAACGGGGGCAGGGCCGTCCGGTTGGCGGCGCTGTCGGGCAGCACCCGCGCCACGAAGCGCGGGCCCAGCGCGGCTTCGTAGGCCTTGAAGCGCTCGGCCTTGCAGAACTTGTCGCCCGCGAAGCGGTAGGCCATCACCGTGAGGTCCTCGCGCTCCAGGCGCGAGCGCACCTCGGCCAGGTCCTCGGGCCCGATCTCCAGGCCGGCTGGGTCGTCCAGCGGCAGCGAAGGCTGCGACAGCACGGGCGCCAGCATCGACGGCTCCAGCATCATCGTGAGCGCGAAATTGCCGGTGAAGCACATGCCGATGGCGCCCACGCCAGGGCCGCCGCAAGCCGCGTGCGCGTGCCGGGCCAGCAGCCTCAGCCAGCGCGTCACCGGGCTGGCCTGGTTGGGCCCCTTGCGGTTGGCGAACGCGCGGAACTCCGCGCTCACACAGGCGCGCTGCATCACGGCCATGCCCGCTTCGGCCTCGGGCACCGCGCCGTCCACCCCGAACAGCGACGGCATGTAAACCGTGAAACCCGCGTCGCGCACCCAGCGCGCGAAGCGGGCCACGTGCGGGCTGATGCCCGGCATCTCGGTCATGACGATCACCGCCGGCCCATGGCCGGCTACATGCACGCGCTTGGTGACGCCATCCAGCATGATCTCGCGCGCCTCGAAATCGTCGAGGGCGTCGTGTTCGGTCAGATTCGGGTGAGGCATGTCCTGGCTCTCTGGAGATGGAAGGGCCTTGATTGCACCAAGGCCGGCGCTACACTGCCAGTGTCTGTTTCGACATCTTTCAAGCCATTCCTGCCATGCGTGATTTCACCGTTCTCGTGCTGCCCGGGGCCTGGGGGAGTGGGGTGGCCGTCACGCTGGACGTGTTGAGCGCGGCGGCGGCCATCGCGCCCCGGCTCGCCTTGCCGCAGCCCACCTGGCGCGTGTGCTCGCCCGACGGTGGCCCGGTGGCGCTCGGCCACGGCCTGCAATTGCAGACGCACGCCCTGCCGGCCCGAGCGGGTCGCGACAGCTCGACCTGGATCGTGCCTGGCCTGGGGGTGGACCAGGCCTCGGCGCTGGCCGACCGCCTGGCGCGCGACGACGCGCGGGCCGCCAGCGAGGGCCTGCGGCGGCACGCGGCGCGGGGCGGCGAGGTGGCCGCGTCCTGTTCCGCTGTGTTCCTGCTGCAGGCGGCGGGTCTGCTGGATGGCCGGCGGGCCACCACCTCGTGGTGGCTGGCGCCGCGCCTGCAAGGCCTGGCACCCCTGTGCCGCGTGGACGCGGACCGCATGGTCTGCGCCGACGGCCCCGTCACCACGGCCGGTGCCGCGCTGGCGCAGACCGACCTCATGCTCCACCTGCTGCGCACCCGCTTCGGCCCGGCGCTGGCGGACGCGGTGAGCCGCGTGCTGCTCATCGACGGCCGCCAGGCGCAGGCGCCCTTCGTGCTGCCCGCCATGCAGTCCAACGGCAACGAGCTGATCGGCCGCCTGACGCAACACATCGAATCCGCCTTGCCCCACCCGCCCGACGTGGCGGCGCTGGCCGAGGCCTTCGCCATGTCGCCGCGCACCCTGGCGCGGCACGTCAAAGCCGCCACCGGCCGGGGCGCGCTGGCGCTCGTGCAGAGCGTGCGGCTCAACCGCGCGCGCATGCTGATCGAGCGCAGCCGCCTGACGATCGAGCAGGTGGCGGCCCAGGTGGGCTACGAAGACGCGACCGCCCTGCGGCGGCTCATGCGAAAGTCGGCCGGGGCCTCGCCCAGCCGCTTCCGTTCGGGCCCGCATTGAACTCCCCCACACCCCCAACGCCACCTCACATCCCGCATGCACATCCGCCGCCTCACCCCTCAAGACGCCAGCCCGTTTCGCGCGTTGCGCCTGTCCGCCTTGCACGAGGAACCCACCGCGTTTGGTTCCAGCCATGAGGAAGAGGTGGTTTTCCCTCCCGAAACGACGGCGGCCCGCCTCGCGGTGCATCCCGACCAGGGCGCGTTCGGCGCCTTCGAGGGAGACCGGCTGATCGGCATCGTGACGCTGCGGCGCGAAGACAAGCGCAAGCTGCGGCACAAGGGGATGATCTATGGCCTGTACGTGGCGCCCGAGGCGCGGGGCAAGGGCGTGGGCCGTGCATTGCTCGTGCAGGCGCTCGCGCTGGCCGGGTCGGTGCCCGAACTGCTTCAGGTGAACCTGAGCGTCAATGCCGGCAACATGGCCGCCATCGCCTTGTACGAATCCCTGGGCTTCCAGACCTTCGGCCGTGAACCCGCCGCCCTGCGGATCGACGGGGTGTTGCACGACGAACTGCACATGTTCTGGCGTCCCGCCCACTGAGAGGGCGGCAGGGGTTTCATGCCGGGGAGGCCGGTGGCGCGTTGGCCATCACCAGCAGCACCATGGCCGGCCGGTTGCTCTCGTTGATGAGCTGGCGCGCCTCGCCCGGGGCGAAGCGGCAGGAGTCGAGGGCGCGCAGCGTGGCGCGCTGCGGCACGCCGTCCACCGCGCCCACCAGGGTGACCTCGCCTTCGACGACGAAGTAGAGCTTTTCGATCGGCGACGGGTCCAGCGTGGTGTGGCCGTCGGGCAGCAGCTGGCTCATGCCCATCCACATCTGGGTGGACGGGCCGGCCTCCTTGCCCTGCAGGCGCAGGCAGCGCATGTCGAAGTGGTTGGGCGCCTCGTAGGTGGGCGCCTCGTCGAAGCGGGTGACGTGCATGGCGGCGGCTCCTCGCGGGTGGGCGTTCAGGGGCGCAGCACGACCCGGTCCGTGCTGCCACCGAGCACGGCGCGGTAGGCCTCGGCCGCATCGGCCAGGTCGTAGGCGCGGGCGATGGGGAAGGGCTTGAGCGTGCCGCGTTCGAAGCCTTCGCGCATGGCGTCGAGCTGGGCGGTGGAGGTGGCGCAGTCCATGGCGAGCGAGTCGATGCCCACGTAGGTGTGCATGCCCCGGTAGAACGCGAAGATGTCGAAGGGCACGGCGCGGTCGTGCGTGGCGATGAAGATCTGCGTCGCGCCCTTGGCCATGGCCTTGTTGGCGGCGTCGAAGTAGGCGCTGCCCACGGTGTTGAACACGGTGTCGGCGCCACGCCCCTGGGTGAGGTCGCGGGCCGTGGCGGCCACGTCGACCGCCGTCGCATCGATCACGTCCACCGGCGCGCAGCTGAAGCCGGCGAACGGGCCGGGGCCGCGCTGCACGGCGATCACGCGCGCGCCGGCCTGCGTGGCCAGCTGCACCGCGGCCTGGCCGACCTTGCCGTTGGCGCCCATCACCATCACGGTCTGGCCGGCGCGGGGCATGCCGCTGCGGCGAAAGCCCTCGTAGGCGGTGACGAAGGGCACGCCGACCGCGCCCGCCTCTTCCATCGAGAGGTTGGCCGGCATGGCGCGCAGCGCGGCCAGCGGCAGTTCGAGGTAACGCGCGTGCGAGCCGTCGCGCGTGATGCCGACATCACCGCCCGAGCCATAGACCTGGCGGCCGATCCATTCGGTGGGGCCTTCGACCACGGTGCCCGCGAAGTCGCGGCCCGGGGTGCGCGGCCACACGGCCTGCGGCATGATGCCCAGGCTGGCCTTGGCGTCGCTGGGGTTGACGGCCGCCGCGCCCACGCGCACCAGCGCGTGGCCCGGCGCGGGCACGCGCTGGGGACTGTCCACCAGCATCAGGCGCAGGGTGTCGATGCTGTCGGCCTTCTGCAGCAGGCGCAGGGCCTGGCCGGTGCCGGTGGATGGGCGTGGTGGCGCGATGCCGGTGTCTTCGTGGATGCGTGCGGTCAAGAGGGTTCTCCCTTTCCTTATCGTGGGGGCAGGCCGAGCATCGCGCGCGCCTCGCGCGCGCTGGCAATGCTGCCGCCCATGCTTTGAATGATGTCCCGCGCGCGGGCGACGAGCTGGGCGTTGCTTTCGGCGAGCACGCCCTTGTCGAGGTAGATGTTGTCTTCCATGCCCACGCGCACATGCCCGCCCGCGAGCCAGGCCTGGGCGACGATGGGGAACTCCATGCGGCCGATGCCGAAGGCCGTCCAGACCGCGCCGGGCGGCAGCATGTCGCGCGCGTAGAGCACGGTGGCGGGCGAGGGCGCGAAGCCGTACTTCACGCCGAGCACGAAGGTCCACATGCCGGGGCCTTCCAGGCTGCCGTCGGCGATCAGGTCGAGCGCGAGATGGATGTCGCCCGAGTCGAAGATCTCCAGCTCGGGCTTGACGCCGGCGGCGCGGATGGTGGCGGCCATGCGGCGCACGTTGCGCGGCGTGTTGATGACCACGTCCGGCCCCGAGTTCATGGTGTTGAAGTCGAGCGAGCACACGTCGGGCCTGATGAGCGCGATGTGCTCCACCCGCTGGTCCGGCGGCAGCAGCGTGGTGCCGGGCGCGAACACCTTGGGGTCGTCCTCGCTCGGCACGAAGCGCCCGCCCGGGCCGGTGGTGAGGTTGATGATGAGTTCGCGGTTCTCGCGCCGGATGCGGTCCACCACCTCGCGGTAGAGCTCCACCTCCATCGACGGCTTGCCGGTGTGGGGGTCGCGCACGTGGATGTGCACCTGGCCGGCACCGGCCTCGGCGGCGGCCAGGCATTCGCGGGCGATCTGCTCGGGCGTGACGGGCAGGTGCGGCGTCTGCTCGGGTTTGACCAGGTTGCCCGTGACGGCGCAGGTGATCAGGGTCTTCTGGGACAGCGGGTTGAAGAGGCTCATGGGCGCGGGGCTGGGATTCAGAGGTGGCGGCCGCCATCGACCACGATGCGCGTGCCGGTGACGAAGCGCAGGGTGGTGGCGAGGGCCTCGATGGTCGCGGCCACGTCGTCCGGCTGGCCGACGCGGCCCAGCGGCGTGGTGGCGGCGGTCTTGGTGTTGAACTCCGCGCCCCGGCCCGGCACGAAGGTGGACTCCACCGCGCCGGGCGAGACGGAGACCACGCGCACCGCGGGCGCCAGCGCCTTGGCCAGCGCGTCGCCCACCACGTCCAGGCCGGCCTTGGCCGCCACATAGGCGAGGTTGCTGCCCACGCCGGTGAAGCCCGCGATGGACGAGACGTTGACGATCAGGCCGTCGCCGCTGGCCTTGAGCAGCGGCGCGAAGGCGCGGATGGTGGCGAACACGCCGCGGAAGTTGGCCTGCATCAGCCGGTCGATCAGTTCGTCGTCGAGCGCGTCGAGGTCGGCGGCGGGCACGGGCTTGGTGAAGCCAGCGCTGTTGACGAGGATGTCGCAGCGCTGCCATTGCCGCGCCACCTGCTCGGCGGCGGCCTGGAGCGAGGCGCTGTCGACGATGTCGGCGCGCACCGCGCCATGCGCCTGCGCGCCGGGCAGGCTGGCGGCCCGCTCGGCGGCGGCCGCGCCGTCGCCCCGGTGCAGCAGCACGCAGGCGGCACCGAGCGCGGCCAGGCGGCGCGCCGTGGCCAGGCCGATGGCGCCGGTGCCGCCGGCAATGACGGCCACCTTGCCGTCGAGTCGTGTCTGGGGTTCAAAAGCCATGGGTACTTGGAGGGAAGGTCAGGGAATCGGGGCCTTGGGGAACACGGTCTCGCCGGGCTCCAGCGTGAAGTCCTGCTGCAGCCGGGCCTGGGCGCCATCGGCATCGAGCTCGAAACGGCCCACCAGGGAGCGCGTGACGCCGAACACCGGGTCGCTGTCGAGGTTCTCGTCGGTGTCGGCGAACACCTGGGACACACGCACCTTGAAGCCCGGCTGGCTGATCATGAAGTGCAGGTGGGCCGGGCGGTTGGGGTGGCGCTGCTGGGCGCGCAGCAGTTCACCGCAGGGACCGTCGGTGGGCACCGGGTAGCCCGCGGGCACCACGCTGCGCAGGAAGTAGGCACCCTGCGCGTCGGTGGTGAAGCGCCCGCGCAGGTTCATGTCGGGCTGGCTGTCGTCCTGGTTTTCGTACAGGCCCACGGGCGAGGCCTGCCACACGTCCACCACCGCGCCGGCCACCGGCCGGCCCTGCGGGTCTCGCACCGTGCCACGCACCTCCAGCGGCACGCCGGGGGTGCCGGCGCGCGCGATGGATTCGCCGGGCTCGCACAGCGGCGCGCGCTCGCGCCAGAAGGGGCCGAGCAGCGCGGCGGGCGATTCGCCGCCGGCACTGGCCGGGTTGTTGAGCAGGGCCACCAGGGTGGACACGCCCAGCAGGTCGGCCGCCAGCACCACCTCGTTCTTCTTCGGACCGGTGGCCTGGCCGATGCCGACCAGGAAGCCGATCGCGCGCTCGAATTCGGCTTCGGTCAGGCGCACTTCCTGCGCGAAGGCATGCAGGTGGCGCGTCAACGCGGCCATCACTTCGCGCAAGCGGGGGTCGGGCGTGCGCTCCATGGCGGCCAGCGCCACGGCCAACACGGACTCGGGGGTGGAGATCAGGTTCACGGCGGTTTCTCGGAAAGCGGGAAAGGCGGGTTTTTTTGCAAACGTTTGCTTATTGTCGCTCCCCAAAGTGGGGCGAGGCATAGGGTTTGCACCAAATTATCTCTGTTGAGGTTTTGAAAGAATCCCGCCAGAATGATGGCAAACGTTTGCATGAAAACCTTCAAAGTGACCGAAACCCCCCGTTCCCCCTCCGCCACGGAGCCCGCCGGCCCCGTCACCATCCGCGACGTCGCCCGGGCCGCCGGCGTGCACCTGTCCACCGTCTCGCGCGCGCTCGATCCGCGCCGGCGCGCCGCCGTCAGCGCCGAGGTGCTCGAGGCCGTCGAACAGGCCGCGCGCCGCCTGGGTTACCGGCCCAACCGCGCGGCCTCGGCCCTGCGCACCGGCCGCACCCACACCATCGGCGTGCTGGTGCCCGACATCACCAACCCGGTGTTCCCGCCCATCCTGCAAGGCATCGAAGCCTGCGCGGCCGCGCGCGGCTGGTTCGTGATGGTGGCCAACGTGGCCGCCAGCGCGCTGGCCCGGCCCACGGTCGAGCGCATGCTGGCCCAGCAGGTCGACGGCATCGTGCTCGCCATCGCCTCGCGCGAAGACCCGCTGGTGGACTTCATCGTCGGCGCCGGCCTGCACGCCGTCATGGTCAACCGCGCCGACGAGTCCGGGCGCCTGCCCTCGGTGGTGAGCGACGACCGGCTGGCCATGAAGCTCGCGGTGGACCACGTGGTGCGCACCGGTTGCGAGCGCATCGCCCACCTGGCCGGCCCGCAGAGCCTGCCCACCGGCCTGGGCCGGCTGCAGGGCTTCGAACAGGCGCTGCGCGACCGCGGCCTGCGCAGCGCGGGCGTGGTGGCCTGCGAGTCCTACAGCCGCGAGGCCGGCCGCCTGGCCATGACCCAGCTGCTCGCGCAGAGCGCGAAGCCGCCCGAGGCCGTGGTCTGCTCGAACGACCTGGTGGCGCTGGGCGCCTACGACGCGCTGCAGGCCGCCGGCCTGCGCGTGCCGACCGACGTGGCCGTCACCGGCCACAACGACATGCCGCTGGTCGACATGGTCAACCCCTCGCTCACCACCATCCGGCTGCCGCACCGCGAACTTGGCTGGCGCGCCGCGCAGCTGCTGTTCGACGGGCTGGACGGGCGGCAGATGTCGCCCGCCACCGTCGTGCTGCGGCCCGAGCTGGTCGTGCGCAACTCCACCCGCCCCATCCCGCCGACGGATTCCCCGGCCTGATTCCTTTCCCACTCCCCACGAACCCCATGACCCGCCTTCTCATCAAGAACACCTGCATTCTTTCCATGGACCCCGCCGTGGGCGACTTCGACGACGCCGACATCCTGATCGAGAACGACAGGATCGTGGCCGTCGGCCCCAACCTGCAGGCCGATGGCGCCGAAGTCGTCGACGGCAAGGGCCGCATCGTCACGCCCGGCATGGTCAACGCGCACATCCACACCTGGGAATTCCAGCTGCGCGGCATCGGCTCCGACTGGGTCGGCAGCCGCGACTACCACGCCAACATGCACCAGAACCTCGCCACCAAATACGGTGTGCGCGACGTCTACCTGGGCAACCTGCTGGGCTCGCTGAACCAGCTGCGCAACGGCACCACCACCATCGTCGACTGGTGCCACATCCTGCGCGACGCGGAGATGACCGACGTGGCCATCGACGCGCTGGAAGAGTCCGGCATCCGCGCCGTGTTCGCGCGCGGCACGGTGAAACCACCCGAGCGCCCGGGCGAGGTGCCGTACCACAAGAAGCCTTTCCCGCGCGAAGAGATCCACCGCCTGCGCACCGGGCGCCTCTCGAGCGACGACCGCCTGGTCACCCTGGCCATGGCCATCCTCGGGCCCGACTGGGGCGAGTACGACGTGGCCGCGCACGACATCCGCCTGGCGCGCGAGTACGGCCTCATCAACTCCGCCCACACGTACGGCCGCAAAGGCAAGCGCGTGGTGGAAGACGGTTACCCGCGCCTGGCCAAAGAAGGCCTGCTCGGGCCCGACCACAACATCGGGCACGGCAACTGCTTCGACGACGAGGAACTCAAGATCGTGCTCGACGCGGGCTGCACCATCACCGCCACCAACCTCACCGAGATGCTGAACTACGAGCAGCCCGCGATGCTCGGGCGCCTCGTCAAGCACGGCGCCATGCCCTCGATCGGCACCGACTGCGACCCCTACTTCAACAGCTCCATGCTCGCGGTGATGCGCCACGCCTTCCTGCACCAGCGCGAGCTGGACAACCGCAGCCTGTGGCACGAAGGCAAGTGGCCCGCGAAGACGCAGCACTCCACGCTCACGCGCGACGCCCTCTACTGGGCCACCATGGGTGGCGCCAAGGCCTTCGGCCTGGACAAGAAGACCGGATCCATCACGCCGGGCAAGCAGGCCGATCTCATCATGTTCGATGCGCGCGGCATGAACATCTTCCCCGCGCTGCCCGGTGGCAACCCGGCGCACATCGTGGTGATGTACGCGGAAACCTCGGACATCGAGAACGTTCTGGTGGCAGGCCAATTCGCCAAGCGCGGCGGCAAGCTCACCTTCGACGAAGCGAAGCTGCAGAAGCTCAACGAAGAGCTCATGGCCTCGCGCATGCGCATGTTCGGGGAGGGCAACTACCAATCACGGCCCGTCGAGCGCGGACCCCAACCGGAGAGGTTCTTCTTATGAAACGCCACACCTTCACCGCCGCACTGCTCACCTGGGCAACGCTGGGCCTCTTCGGCGCCGCGGCGCACGCCCAGGGCAACGCGCCCGCCTGGCCCACCAAGCCGGTGCGCATCATCCACGGCTTCACCTCGGGTGGGCCGGTGGACAACCTCGCGCGCCTGATCGCCGCGCAGTTCGCCGAGAAATTCGGCCAGCAGGCCGTGGTGGAAGGCAAGCCCGGCGCCGGTGGCACCATCGGCGCGAACTACGTGGCCAAGGCCGAGCCCGATGGCTACACGCTGTTCCTCATGGCCTCGGGCCACTCCGCCGCGCCGGGGCTCTACAAATCGCTGCCGTTCGACCCGGTGAACGACTTCACCATGGTCTCCATGGTGGCGCGCAGCCCGTTCGCCATCATCGCCAACCCCAACGCCTCGTTCAAGACGGTGCAGGAACTGGTGCAGCAGGCCAAGGCCCAGCCCGGCAAGATCGACTACGGCACCGGCGGGCAGGGCAGTGGCATGCACCTGGCGGCCGTGCTCTTCCAGTCGCGCGCGGACGTGAAGCTCACCCACGTGCCCTACAAGGGCGGCAGCGCGCCGGCGCTGGCCGTGATCGCGGGCGAAGTGCCGCTGCTCTTCACCTCGCTGGCCGGCATGGCGGCCCACATCGAGAACGGCAAGGTCAAGCCGCTCGCGGTCACCTCGAAGAACCGCTTCGCGCTGTTCCCCAACATCCCCAGCGTGGCCGAGACCCTGCTGCCCGACTTCGACGTGAGCGCCTGGTACGCGCTGGCCGGCCCCAAGGGCCTGCCACCGGCCATCGTCGCGCAGCTCAACGAAATGGTGCAGAGCACGCTGGCGCGCCCCAACATCGTTGAAACGCTCCGCCTCCAGGCCTCCGACGCCTGGGCCACCTCGCCCCGCGAGGCGCAGGCCTTCCTGGCCACCGACGTGGCGCGCTGGACCAAGGTCATCAAGGACGAAAAGATCGAAGTGCAGAACTGAACCCCACCCGCCGCAAGCCTCCGCGAGTGAGGCAACGGCGTCCCACCCCTGGAGACAACCGCATGAAATCCCCCCGCCTCGGCCGCCGTGGCCTGCTCGCCGCCCTCTGCTCGGGCCTGCTCGCCACCTTCTCCACCGGCATCGCGCACGCGCAGGCGGCCGACTGGCCGCGCCAGCCGATCAAGCTGCTGCTCGGCTTCACGCCCGGTGGCGGCGTGGACGCCACCGCCCGGCTCGTGGCCCAGCAGCTGGCCGAAGCACTGGGCAGCCCGGTGGTGGTGGAAAACCGGCCCGGCGCGGGCGGCACCCTGGCGGCCAACGCCGTGGCCAAGGCCGAACCCGACGGCCACACGCTGTTCCTCATGGCCTCGGGGCACAGCATCTCGCCCGCGCTCTACAAGTCGCTGCCCTACGACTCGGTGAACGACTTCACCATGGTCACCATGACCACGCGCTTTCCCTTCGGCGTGGCCGTGGGCGCGAGCTCGCCCATCCGCAACATGGGCGAACTCATGAAACAGGCCAAGGACAAACCCGGCACCCTCTCGATGGGCCATGCCGGCGTGGGCACCGGCATGCACCTGGCCAGCGTGCTGCTGCAAAGCCGCGAGCACGTGAAGTTCATCGACGTGGCCTACAAGGGCGGCAACCTCGCGCCCACCGCCGTGGCCGGCGGTGAGATCCAGGCCGTGCTCGACAACCTCGCCAGCATGGAGCCGCTCGTCAACGGCAACCGCCTGCGCCTGCTCGCCGTCACCGGCACGCAGCGCTGGCCCACCTACCCCGACGTGCCCACCCTGGCCGAAACCGTCTCGCCCGGCTTCGACGTGACCGGCTGGACCGCGCTGGCCGGGCCCAGGAACCTGCCCGCGCCGGTGGTGGCACGCCTCTCGCGCGAGATGACCAGGATCATGGCCAAGCCCGAGGTCATCGAGCGCCTGCGCAAGCTCGGCCTGGGCGCCACCAGCACCGAGCCGGCCGAAGCGCAGAAGGTGCTGGCCACCGAAGTGGCGCGCTGGCAGAAGCTCGTGCAAGACGAGAAGATCGAAACCCAGAACTGAAGACCCAAGGCCCTGCCGCCCCGGCGGTGCGGCCATGGCAAGATCGAAGGCGGCCCACCCGGTGGTGGGCCGCCTTCTTTTTTGAGGAGATGGGAACGTGACGACCCCAGAAATCGCCCTGCTCGTGCTGGGCGCGGCCGTGGCCGGCTTCGTGCAAGGCCTCTCGGGCTTTGCCTTCGGCATGGTCGCCATGTCCTTCTGGGTCTGGGGCATCGATCCGCGCGTGGCCGCCGTCATGGCCGTGTTCGGCTCGCTCACCGGCCAGATCGTGGCCGCGGTCACCAGCCGGCGCGCCTTCCGGCTGCAGGTGCTCGCCCCGTTCCTCGCCGGTGGCGTGCTCGGTATTCCCATGGGCATCGCCGTGCTGCCGCACCTCAACCCCGACCTGTTCCGCCTGGTGCTCGGCGGCGTGCTCGTGATCTGGTGCCCCATCATGCTGATGTCATCGCACCTGCCCAAGGTCTCGCGCGGCGGGCGCGTGGCCGATGGCGTGGCCGGCCTCGCGGGCGGCTTCATGGGCGGCATCGGCGGCTTCACCGGCGTGGTGCCCACGCTGTGGTGCACGCTGCGCGGCATGGAGAAAGACACGCAGCGCGCCATCATCCAGAACTTCAACCTCGCGGCCCTGGCCTTCACCATGCTCGGCTACGTGATCGCGGGCGCCGTCACGCGCGACATGTGGCCTCTGCTGCCCATCGTCGCGGTGGCGCTGCTCGTGCCCGTGCTGCTGGGCTCGCGCCTGTACGTGGGCTTGAGCGAGGCCGCGTTCCGCAAGCTCGTGCTGTCCTTGCTCAGTCTGTCGGGTGTGGCCATGCTCGTGGCCGCCGTGCCGCGCCTGCTGGCCTGAACCTGAAACCCGGCCCGCCATGATCTCGTCCCAGTTCCTGCAGCGCATGAGCCTGCGCCGAGACACCGTCGACAGCTTCGAGCGCTATCCCTTCAACCTGCCCGCCGTGCGCACGCTCGACCGGTTGGACTTCCACCCCAAGGTCACCTTCTTCATCGGCGAGAACGGCTCCGGCAAATCCACCCTGCTCGAAGCCATCGCCGTCGCCCTCGGCTTCAACGCCGAGGGCGGCAGCAAGAACTTCCGATTCAGCACGCGCCGCTCGCACTCGGTGCTGCACGAGCACCTGCGCATCGCCAAGGGATTCAAGCGGCCGCGCACCGGCTTCTTCCTGAGGGCAGAGAGCTTCTTCAACGTGGCCACCGAGATCGAGCAACTCGACGCCGAGCCCGGCCTGGGTGCGCCGGTCATTCAGTCCTATGGCGGACATTCGCTGCACGAGCAGTCGCACGGCGAATCGTTTCTGACGCTGCTGATGGAGCGCTTCCACGGCCAGGGCCTGTACATCCTCGACGAACCCGAGGCCGCGCTCTCGCCGCAGCGGCAACTGGCCGTGCTCGCGCGCATTCACGACCTGGTGAACGAAGGCTCGCAATTCGTCATCGCCACACACTCGCCGCTGCTCATGGCCTACCCGGACGCCTGCATCTACCAGTGCGGCGCCGACGGCGTGGCGCCGGTGGCCTACGGCGACACGGAACACGTGCGCGTCACGCGGGACTTTCTGGCCGATCCGCAACGCATGTTGCGCGGGTTGCTGGAGCGGTAGGCGAATCGCATCGGTTCACCAGCGTCAGGGCATCTTGCTGGCTGGCGGTGGACTTCCGGGGCGGGTTGTTTGCGTCGGCGAACGCGGCTCGACGTGTTCAAAAAGAGTCTTGGAAATGACAGATTTTGGGGATGGAGGAGGGGCCTGTTGTCGTGGTAGAGCGCGCGCCTTCAACCGAGCGATGGAAGGTGCGAACTTAACGCGACACCCCCTCACTTAATGCCCACCTTCGGCGAGTACGAAGAGCGGGAAGAACGCCATCAACCTCCTCATTGAGTCTCCTAAATGAATTCATTCCCCATACCGCATGAACAACATCAGCTGCTTGCACTCGCGAACATTCTTGTTCAGCTCCCCCAGCAAGACGCTCCAGTCTTCGGGGCCGATGGTCTCAAAGAATTGATCCAGCAAAAAAAACTGGCTGAGCTGGCGGAGTTTCAAACTTTCGCATACGAGCACGTGTCGGAACTTTGTCTCGAGATGGTCGAACAGCACCCCGATGAAGTGACCGTGTTGCTCTGGGACAAGGAGCTGGCCGAGGAGTGCAAGGAGTTGCTGTGCGACGCGGCACTGTACGGAATTGTCATGACAGACACCCAGGCGGAAGCACTGGCACGAGCCATCCTCAACGCCGGTCACGAGTTGGATGTGAACAACGCGGAATGGCCCCCTTGTGTGCACAAGCTGCTGCAAGAGCGGGCAGCGTCCTTCAGCCTCTATTGGGATTCCAAACGCGAGAAGTTCAAGGATGCCCCATCCAAGGGGGGGCTGACGGTTTTCCCCTCATCGGGCAGACCTTTTCTGTCGTTGAGCGACAAAAAGTCCACCGAGAATTTGACCGGGCAACTCGGCGAAAACGGAAAAAAGTTGGAGGGTCGGCATCTCGCGGAAGCGATCAAGGATGGTCGCACGGTCATCCTGGACCAGATCAACCAGCGCGTCGCGCCGCTTGATCACGCCACGTTGGAAAACCGTTGCCAGATGGCCAGGCGCGTGCGCAATGAGCAGGCCGTGCAGTGCGCGCCGGATCAATTGGGTGCATTGCTTGCACAGCTGGCCAGTTTGGTGGCACCCGGAAAGAACCGCTCCTTTGCGTTGAGTTTCAGCCCCGAGGGCGCATTCAACGATGTCCACCACATGACGGTTTTTCTGGAGAAGAGCTTGGAAAAGGGCGTTATGGCCCTCAAGGTGTCCCTCTATGACCCTGAGTTGTCGGGCGACACCTCCCACCTCCGAGTGCTGCCGGAACACTTGGTCCAGCTGTCGTTCCACGACTTCGATCTCCGACACGCCTTCCACCCTGGAACGGTGGATATCCTGAACTTGATGCTGGACGATGCCCGATTGGCCAGGAGCCTGACGGAAAAATTTCAGTTCGTTCCGGAGAATTCAAAAGTGCTGGTCAGCAGCGTTCTGAACGCCCTGGCCTACGGCAATCAGTATGGTTTGGACATCGCGGCCAACCGACTTGCGATGCAGCATCCACTCAACACACCAATCAAAGACCTGAATGACCGCTCAAAGGAACTGGGGCAGGCATTGCGCATGGCGTTGGTCGACAACCGCGCGGATGCGATCCATGTGCTGAAGAACTCGATTCTGCTGATGGGGCCACTCACGACCAGCACCGTGAAGGAAATTGTGCGGGAGGCTGAGTCGGGTTTGCCTGAGGCCTTGGAAAAGGGGGCGGTGAAGGCGATGAAGGCTTGGGAAGATTTGGACGCCCTTGTCGATCTGTCTGCGGACCTGGATGAGCAGAGCGTCCTTGTTCCGGATATATCGCGCGGTATGGGTGGCGCTCTTCAACAAGGTGTTGGTGATGTGACCGATGTCTTTGTCAGCGTGTTCGGAAAGCCCAGGGATTCACTCGACCTTCAGGAGATGCGGGACTTTCTGCTGAGGCAGACCAAGGAGCGCAGGATACCCTTGCTGAAAGTGTTGAAGCTGCCACCGTTCGAGCTCGCCATGCTTTTTCTGCCCGACATGGGCAACCTGCTCCCGGGGGCCCTTGTGTCCGGAAACAAGGACACCATCACAACCTACCTGGAAACGCTGATCTTGCTTCAGGAAAGCGCCATCAAGCTTGAGAACGGTCACTCATCAGCACTGCTGAAAAGAATTCGCGACATCTGCAGCCCTCGTGCCACTTGGCACTTCTGCTGCATGCGGTTTGACACCCCAGAGTTCAAGCGCGTGGTCAAGCCCGACAAGCAACTGAGCGCCTTGTTCAAGCGGGCTGAAAACGCTCTCCAGTCTTAACCCGCCTGTCCTGTCATCGACCTCTGCCTCCCCTCCAGCCCGGAGAGCGAGGCAGATTTCTTTTCATCCACACACCCATCGCTTCGCCAGTCGGAAGACTTGGGCGTGGCTATTCTTTTTCGTTGGCCAGATGATCTCCAACACGCCTCTTCACGGAACCCAGATCCGGGTTCGCAGCTCTCAATCCCTTCGGGATCTCGTCCCAGAGACCAGCTCGATCGAGGCGCCGGATCTCAAGACCCTGATCGAGCAAGGGCAGGTGGCGGCCTTGGTGCGGTATCCGGCGGACAACCTGCGGGACACCGCTCAGGTGTGTCTCGACATGGCCAAGTCGCATCCTCACGAGGTCACCGTGTTGCTGTGGAAAGAGGCGGTCGCCCGTGAGGCCATGGAACTCTTGCGGCATGCGGAGGAAGCGCTCGTGCCCGACGAAGCGTCGGAAGCACTCGCTCGCGCGCTGTTGAATGCCGGCCAGCGCTTGGCGGTGAACAGCCTGCAATGGCCCGCGGGCGTGCGTGATCTGCTGCAAAAGAGGACAGCGGCCAACGCGGACTACTGGGCGTCCAAACTCAAGAAATTCAAGGACGATCCCGTCAAGAACGGGATTCCCTGTTTCAAGGCGCGGGGTATCCCGTTCCTCTCAAGGAGCGAGAAAAAATCGGCTTTGAACTGGAATAAAAAATTAATTCAAGGAGGGAAGAAGCTCACGTGTTCTCATTTGGCCGAAGCCATCCAGGATGACCCCAAAGCCTTTCTGAAACGGATCAGTCAGCGGGACGTGAGTTTCCTTGATCGTGCAGAGTTGCGCAGACGTTACCTGGAAGCCCGCTATCAGCGCGGTTCAACCTCGGTGCAGTTCACCTCGGAGAATTTCGGAAAGTTGCTCGTGCGCGTCGCCAGCCGTGTGCAGCCGGGTGAGCGGTGCTCTTTTGTCGTGTGCTACATCCATGTCGAAATCGACAACTATTGGCCGTACGAGAAGTACCAGGCCCTTGCGGAAAAGAAGCTTTCTACTGGCCACGACATGAGGTTGTTTTTTGAGAAGACACCCGAAAGTCGATTCGATGAAGACCCCATGGGTCTCAAGGTGTCCCTTTACGAGCCCAACCTCACGGGCGACATGACCCACCTGAGGGTGTTGCCCGAACACCTGACAAAGCTGTCCTTTCGCCAGTTCGATGTCTTCAAAATGAAGGAATCGGTGAAAGTGCTGAGCATGGACATCGGTGACCGGGCACTGGCGGAGGTGCTGGCCGGCCAATTCGTTTCGCAAGGTGTCGAGGTGCAGGTCTGCAGTTTCCTTCACGCACTGGCTGGGGGCTGTCTGCATGAGATGCGAGCCGCGACACTGGTGCTGCTGACGAAGGGAGAGAGTGCGCGCAAGGAACTGAATGCGCGTTCCAAGGAGCTGGCCTTCGCCTTGTTGATAGCGCTCAGCGGCAACTTTGCGGAGGCGATTGCTGAGTTGGCGAGCTCACCGCTGCTGAGGGTCTTGGAGCCCACCACCTTGACGGAGATGGTGTCGGTCCAGCGCATCGGCTTTCCCATTGCCGCCGACCTCAGGTCGGTTGCGGCGATCGAGGCGCTTGGCGAGCTGTTCGCCCAGGTGGAAGACCGTGTGGACGCGCTCACCGTGCGAGCGGTGATCCTGTCCAAGGCCATGATGAAAAAATTGAACCGCGAACTGAACGAGGACACGAGGGGTCTGATCGAGGCGTATGGCGGTTTGCTCGGTCGCTTGAAGGGAAAACCCAACGCGATCGTGTTCAAGGGCGTCTTTGCGCTGGAGCACCTGCGCAAGACCCCCGACAAGGCCCTTTCGGCTTGGGACCGAGTGCTCCAGGCGTTCAAGCCTGTGCTGGACCACGACACCATCTTGCAACTGTTGGATGCGCTCGATGGCCCCAATGTGCCCGGCCCTCACAGAGGGGCCTTCCTAAGTGTCTTTCTCCGTCACCTCCCAAAGCTGGGCTTGTCTCCGTGCTCGCTCTCCAAGCTGCTGAATCCATGGTTTGGCCTGTTGTCGCTTCGGCGCGCCATGGAGCAGAGGGACAAAACCGCCCTGCGTGGCTATGCCCAGTTGGTGCTCGCGGGGCAGACGAGTCCGTCTAAGCTGGGTCCGTACACTGCCCAACTGCTGTTGCGGGACATTCGCAGCATCTACATCGAGCCCCTCTGGTACTTCCCCTGCGTGCGGGCTTACACCCAGGACTACAAGCGCGCGATCCAGCCTGACAAGGCCCTGCACGCACTCTTTCAATCTGCGGAAAGTGCACTCAAGGGTTGATCTGATACCGCAGGTACCTTGGCCTTCCACAGCTTGTCGAGATGCGCTTTTTGCGCATGTGCCGCGTTGGCGTAGGCCCGCATCCAGGGGATGTCGTTTCTGGTGGGGGTAGCCGCATTGTCCATCGAGGGCACGCCTTCTACTGGCAATCTGTCTTGTGATGGCTCCCCTGCCATGCGTTCATCGAGGTTCCTTCTCCGGTGAATCTCTTTCACCATGCTTGAGCGGTTCATCGTGCTTGGGAGGTTCTCAGAGTTCCGCCTTTTTTTCTCCTGGACCACGACAGGCTTGAATCGGATTTCGACTGCAGCGTCCCTCTCTTCCTCGTCGCGTTTGAGCAAAGCGAGTGTGTGGGACGGAATGACCATTGAACGTCTGCGCTCTTTGGGGAGTGGTTCGGTGTATTTTGAGTCGTTGTGATCTATGTCGGAGGTGTTCGCCTCATCATCGTGTGTGGACTGGTCTTCCAGATGGTCGCTGACGGAGGCCGGGTTTTTCTCATGTGCCTTCGCGAACTGAACCAATGTGTCAATGAATTCGGTTGAATTTCTGGTCTGCGCCAGCTGCTGAATTCGGGCCTTCGCCAGCTGTTGAAAGGTTCTCATGTCGTCGATTGTCTTGAGGCGATTCGACAGTGCCCAGGTGAGGGCAACCCGGAGAAAGAGAAGCGGACCCTCGCCCTGGTTCCTCGGGTGGGCCATGGCCGCTGGGGTGTGCTGCCTGACCATCTTTTCAAGATATTCGAGAGAAGGCTTGGCGCCGCGGCGCCAGGCAGCGAGCATGCGGGCGGCTTTTTTCATTTCCGCCACAGTGGCATTGCGCGGAGCCACGCCGCCCGTCAACGCCCTGAAATCTGCTCTCCAGTCTTGTTCTGATCGCCATGTCACTACGGTCCTCGGCCAGAGCAAGGACAAGGGCTGATGCCAGCGGTTCAGACCGATGCTCAATTGTTCCTGAAGTGCTTCAAGGCAGTTGGGGCCGAAATGTCGAGACCTGTCGCTCAATTTCTTTCTGACGTTCTTGTTCATCAACCAGTCGGGCGCGTCGGAGAGGCGGCATTTGCCGGCAATCACATCCTGGGCGTACAGGTCCCACCGTTCTGGGCGCTCGGTGGTCTTGACGAAAATCATTGAGGACGAAGCGCCCGATAGTTCGGCGGCGCCGGGGTGGTCCAGATTGATCAGGCCCAGAATGTGACCTCTCAAAGTTCCGTGCTGGATTTCCGCATGCAGTTTCTGGCCCAATGCGATGGCCAGGGCGTTGCCGATGTCTTCGTTCGAGGCTTCCGATTCGAAATTCAGGATGGCCTGGCGAATCAGGACAGCCTGCTCTGGCGAGCTCCCGGAGAGCATCAACGCGGTTTCAAGGGTGGCCTTGATCTGGTCGTCGAGGCCCCCTTTCCTCATTTTCTGGACGACCGCCATCAGCTTCTTGCCGTTGCTGGTTTCCATGGCCCTGACGAAAGCCTTGAGGTGTGGCCGAGTGGCGGTTTCTCGCACCTTCTTGATGTGTCGGGTCAAGTGGGCATGTTCGTCCGTCTCTTCCTTGAATCGGCAACTGGCAATCGTGCTGGCGTTGTTGTCAGTCATGACGGCCACCAGCGTCCTGGCGCTCAGCGCGGTGACGTCCTTCTTGTTTTCAAGTGCTGCTTCAATATCTTTTGCCTTAGCCGATAGCTTCCATGGTTTGCTATTCCACAAGAACTTGATCGGGTTGTTCCTGACCAGTTCTTTGTTGGCATGCAGGTCCTCGATCAAGGAAATCAATTTCTTGACGTTCTCGCTTTTGCCGTAGCGCATCTCAAGAAATGACCTGGCAGTGGCTTTGATCTCCTCCTTGTTGGCCTTACTGAAGAAGTTGTAGAAAAAGCCCCCGGGAATGGTGCCGGAGACTTCCGCAATGGCCTTTTCGATTGTGTTGCGAAGCAACTTCTCCTCCAGCGTGTTCCCCGGAGGCCGCGCTGCGGGCGCTTGTGTCGTTTTTGGCGCCGTTTCCTGAGTGGGGCTGGATGCTGATGCTTTTGCGCGGCCTGAGGTGGTCTCATCGCTCGGCTTCTCGGTGTTGCCCCACGCAACCGTTTTGGCTCCTGCCGCTTTTTTCCTGGCCTCAACCTTGTCTTTCAGGCAGTGCCCTTCGATCTGCTCTCGCACGTCGCTGCTGTTGATCAAGTGCCTGCAGAATTCTTCATCGGTGGCAGAAAGGCACGCCTCGATCAGCGAGTGCAGCAGGGACAGCTGTTTCTCCCGATGGCCATCCGCTTTTGTGAAGTCGCTCTCGAATGCCTCCAGCAGCTCGGGACGACCCATGGCATTCACGAGCTCTCGGATGCTATCCAGATCGGCCACCAGGGCTTCGATGTCCTGTGAGATCGTTGGGTTGATGGCACGAGCGGCATCTTCCGCCGACGCATGTTGTGCAATCTTGAATGAATTGCTGACCACCATCTCCCACTGCCTGGCCACGCGGTTGTAATGCGCTTGCGCAAACGCCTTGCCGGCATAGATGATCAGGACGACCGCGGTGATGCCCCCGGTGACGGCCCCTGTGGCAACGCCTGTGGCGAGGCCGATGGACTTGATCACGATGCCGCTGACCGCATTGGCGCCCCGGGTGAACCCTCCGAACAGGGCGGCTGTATTGGACTTGATCTTGTTGCGAAACGCCTCTAGGAGGTTGACCAGAATTTCCTTACCTGGCTTGCCCTGCAAGGTTTGCACGGCTTGCTCCAACTTGGCCTTGACCGTTTTGAGGGATGCCCGTGTTTCGAAAAAGCGCCACAGTTCGAGGGGTGCACGGATGAGGCTGGCCACATTGGTCACCAGACCCAGGCCCAGACCGGCGTCCGTCAAGCTCTGCTGTGCGGCGAAGTTGGCCTCCTGCTTGCTGAACACGTCGTGAAGCTCTGCCCTGGTGGCCTCATCCAGTTGGAGTTGGGGTGTCTTGGCCAAGAATGCGTTCAAATCATCCAGGCTGTGGATCCCCACCGCTTCAACGCCAGCAGGATTGGCGCCCAACAAATCGGCCGCCAATTTGCCCATGACGCGGATCTCGACCGCATTGACCAGCTTGGCGATGGTCGTGGCCGCTCCTTGGAGCGATTGGACCGCATCGGCCTGGATCTGGGTGATGACCTCCTTCAGTTCGGGCTGGCCGAGGGCATCTCTGATTTTCAATCCACATTCGGCCTTGAGCTGCTCCAGCTTCCAGGGGTCCATGTGGCGGTCGGTCAATGCGTTCGCCAGCTTTTCCAAGCTGGCCGTAAAGGTATCTCGCCCCCATACCAACCGCTGGATGCCAGCGCTGGCGGTCACGCCGTCAATCAGTGCAAGAAAGGCCACACCGGTCGAAAACGTGGTGGTTGCACACTCCTTGGCGATGGCATCTTCGATGCCGGTAGAGCCCGTGTTCAAGGCCACGCCTCCCGCCCATACCGCGAGATAGTGGGGGCTCGATATCAAGGTGTTGACGGCTGCGGGATATGCGTTCCTGCGTTGCCATCTCTGGAGCAGGAACAGGGCCCCCTCGTCGAGGCCTTCTTCGACACACACCTCCGCGAGCTCATGGGCGTCCCGTTGCGACTCCGACTCCTTCTTCTCGTCATCCAGCCAAGACACGTCCGACGCCACAAAACTGGAATTGATCGCAAAACTGCTCACCGGATCACCTCGTGGGGTTTGTGGAGGAAGCTGTCTGGTGAGTGACCCGGTTCATGGCCCGGTTCGCCTTCCTAGGGCAAGCCCTAATGCCGGCGCCCGACGGTGGTGACACTTGCTCTGCTGCAACTGGTTCGCCATTCCCGTCGAAACCGGTTGCCTCCCTGTCGTTTGGTGGCTTGCGGCGCACAAGGCCTTGAGCAGACGCTAACGTCGCTGCCCAGTTTTGGAGGGGCCATCAGCAATGATCGACATGGAAAGCGCGCAGGGCACGCTGCGCGAGGCGGCGTGCACGCGGCCGATGCAGGCCGCGACAGCCGGCCTGGACATCCGGCCTCTCATGCGCACTCACGCCGGGCGCTGGTTTGCCGCTGTCGATCGATCCAGGGCGGACATTCTGCGGTGGGAGGAATGGCCCGACGCGATCCGGTCCGAAGAGGACGCCCATGTGCTTCTTCAAAAACTGGAGTCGGAATGGACATCCGGCCGCACTTTTTCCTGCGGAATCTTCACTGAGGAAGGCGCGGTGATCGGCGGTGTGACCGTGTCCAACATCCTGTGGGACTGTCGGTGCGCCGATCTGGGCTATTGGGTGGAGCCCCGTTATCGCGGCAAGGGTGTTTCGGCGTGGGCCGCGCGCTACCTGATCGATTTTTGCTTCCGCGTCCTGCGGCTGCAGCGGCTGGCGCTGGTCATCCGGGTGGACAACGTCGCGAGCCAGCGGGTGGCGGAGAAGCTCGGCGCGCAGTTCGAGGGTGTGGCCAGAAAGCGCATCGTTCACGACCAGCGGGCGCTCGACGCCAAGGTCTACGCGATCACCCAGAACGGTGACCCGTCCGCAGGGTCTGTTTCCACTGGTTACGCCGGTTGTTAAAAATCTCGACCAAGCGGTCGGGTTCGCGGTTCGAGGGAGGCTTCAAGCGCCTTGATCGTGGTTCTTCCCTGTCCGTTCCTTCCATTCCTTGAGCGTCGGGTCGCGTCCTAAAGTGCAGCGAAGTTTGTAGCAACGCCCCGAGAGGAGAGACCGTGGAAGTCAATCGAGCAGAGGAAGGCGACGGCACCTTTTCGGACTTGCACGCCCAGTTGGCCACGCTGGCATTGCGCACCGATGGCAAGCTCAGAAGCTTCCTGCGGCGGTTTGAACGCGATCCCCAACTGGTCGACGATCTGGTCCAGGACGTGTATGTGGAAGTGTTGAAATCGCTGCGGAACTTCGGCGGGCGATCGTGTCTGGAGTCCTGGATCTTTGGCGTCGCGCAGAATGTCGGCCGACAACACGTGGCCAAGGCCGTCGCTCATCGCGCGCGCTTCGTGGACATGGAAGACGGGCCCGCCGACACGCGCGGCGCCCCCGATGTCCTTCACATCGTTTCCCTGCAGCAGCGGCTGCGGCTTGTCGATCAGAAGATGCGCGCCATGCCCGAGGCCCTGTCGTCGACGTTCGAGGCCTACATCGAAGAGGGCCTGACCTACGAGCAGGCGGCCAAGTCGCTCAGCATCCCGATCGGCACGGTCCGCTCCCGCATCTTCCGTGTGCGGGAACTGGTGCAGGACTGCTGAGCGCCCGAAAGACCGTGGCGGTGGTCACGCCGCGAGCGGCATGCCCAGGCGCGGATCGCGGTTGAGTTTGAAGACGGCAACGGCTTGCACCAGCTGCAGGGCCTGATGTTTCAGGCTGTCTGCGGCGGCGGCGCTTTCTTCCACCAGCGCGGCGTTCTGCTGCGTCACGCGGTCCATCTGGCTGATGGTTTCGCCCACCTGGCCCACGCCCGCGCTCTGTTCGCTGGTGGCGCTGCTGATCTCGCCCACCAGGTCGGAGACGCGGCGGATCGCCTCGACCACGCCTTGCATGGTGACGCCGGCCTGGTCGGCCAGCAGCGTGCCGCTGGCCACGCGTTCCACGCTGGCGTCGATCAGGCCCTTGATCTCCTTGGCCGCCTGGGCGCTGCGCTGCGCGAGGTTGCGCACTTCACCGGCCACCACCGCAAAGCCACGGCCCTGTTCCCCGGCCCGCGCGGCTTCCACCGCCGCGTTCAGCGCCAGGATGTTGGTCTGGAACGCGATGCCGTCGATCACACCGATGATGTCCGCGATGCGCCTGGAGCTGTCGTTGATGCCTCGCATGGTTTCCACGACCTTGCCCACCACGTCGCCGCCTTCGGCCGCGACCTGAGAGGCGGTTTTCGCCAGTTCGTTGGCCTTGCCGGCGTGGTCGGCGGTCTGGCGCACGGTGGTGCCCAGTTCCTCCATTGACGCAGCGGTTTCTTCCAGCGCGGCGGCCTGCTCTTCGGTGCGGGTGGAGAGGTCGGTGTTGCCCTGGGCGATCTGCACGCTCGCATCCGACACCAGCGCGGCGTTGTCCTGCACGTGGCTCACGGTGTCGCTGATGCGCTTCTGCATGGTTCGCATGGCGCCCAGCAGCTGACGGGTGTCGTCGTTGCCCACCAGCGCGATCGGGCGGGTGAGGTCGCCTTCGGCCAGGTGGCCGGCGGCGGCCACGGCCTGGTCCATGGCGATGGCCATGAGGCGGGCGACCCAGAGCGCGCCCAGCACCAGCAGCACGGTGGCCACCAGCACCGCGATGGCGATGGTCCAGAGCGATTGCGCGACGCTGGCCGCGGCGGCCTCGGAAATCGTGGCACCGTCCTCCTCGATCATCCCCGAGAGTTTCTCCAGCTGGTCTTCGAGTTGGGCGAAGGCCTGGTTCAGCGCCGGCAACTGGGCTTCGGCCTGGGCCACGCCCTGGGCGGCGCCGCCGATGACGGCCTGCGCGGCCTGGGTGTATTGCCGCACCACGGGCAGGGTGGCGTCCAGCGCCTTGCGGGCTTCGGGGTCGATGCCGGAGGCGGCGATTTTCTTCAGGGCCTCGTCCAGCGTGGCCACGTGGTCGTCGAGATCCTTGCGCGCGGCGGCCACGGTGGCCGTGTCGTTCTTCATCACCGCCAGCAGCGCGCGCTGCGCGTCGCCACGCAGGGCGTCGTGCATCATGTCCGCGCTCAGGGAGGCCTGCAGGGCCTGGCTGGCGAGTGCGGAGGCCTCGACCTTGGCGGCCATGGATGAGACGGCGAGCAGGCCGATGCCGCCCGCGGCAGACACCAAAGCGGCGCCGGCCAGGCCAAGACAGAGGATCTGGGTGCGAAGTTTCATGAAGTCTCCGGAAGAGATGCGGATGGCGCGGCGAAGGTGCCGCTGACCCCTGAGGCCTGTTTCGACGCGCCCCCGCGCTTGTGTAGCGCGGCCGGACAGGCGGTTGGCGTGGTGGAACCAAGCACCGCTGCCGCCTCAACCGCCGGTGAAGATTTCGGTGGCCAGCTTCATGAGCGCGGCCACCGGCGTGTCCAGCATGGGCAGGGTGAAGGCGATGCCCACCAGGCCGGCCGAGAGGGTGAGCGGGAAACCGATGGCGAAGGCGTTCATCTGCGGCGCGATGCGCGAGATGAAGCCGAGCACGATGTTGATGAACAGCAGCATGCCGATCATGGGCAGGGCGATCCACAGGCCGTAGCGGAACACCACCGAACCCAGCTCGTGCAACTGCATGCGGTTGATCGATTCGAAGGCGCTGCCGCTGAGCGGAAAGGTGTTGAAGCTGGCCACGACGGCCTGCAGCAGCATGAGGTGGCCGCCCATCACCACAAACAGCAGCATGGTGGTGTTGCCGAAGAAGCGGCCCACGGCGCTGGACTGCGAGTTGGTGGACGGATCGAAAAAGCCGGCGAAGTTCAGGCCCATCTGCAGGCCGATGAGTTCACCGGCGAGCTCGACGGAGGCGAACACGATGCGCACCGCCAGACCGATGGCGATGCCCACGATCACCTGCTGCATCACGACGGCGAAGGCGCCCGCGTCGGTGAGGCCGATCACGGGTTGCTCGGGCAGGCCGGCCTGGGCGCACACCGCCACCAGGAAGGCCAGGCCCACGCGGGTGCGCATGGGCACCGAGCGCGAGGAGAAGATGGGCGCGCTGGAGAAGACGGCCAGGATGCGCAGGAAGGGCCAGAACACCGGCGAGACCAGCGCCATGATCTGCGCTTCGGTGAACGTGGGCATGCGACGGCCGATCGCGAGATCAGATGGCGAAGTTGGGGATCGACAGGATCGTGCTGCGGATGAACTCGACCATGGTGGTCATCATCCACGGGCCCGCGATGGCGAACACCGCGATGGCCGCGATCAGCTTGGGCACGAAGGCGAGCGTGGCTTCGTTGATCTGCGTGATGGCCTGGAACAGGCTGACCAGCAGGCCCACCCCGAGCACCGTGGCGAGCACCGGCGCGGCGACCATGAGCAGCATGAAGAGGGCGTTCTGCCCCATCGTGAGGGCGGCTTGGGGATCCATGGTGTTCCTCTAGGTGGAAAACGATGCAGCGAGGGAGCCGAGCAGCAGGTTCCAGCCATCGGCCAGCACGAACAGCATGAGCTTGAACGGCAACGCCACCAGCACGGGCGAGAGCATCATCATGCCCAGCGACATCAGCACGCTGGCGACGACCATGTCGATCACCAGGAAGGGGATGAAGATCATGAAGCCGATCTGGAACGCGGTATTGAGCTCGCTGGTGACGAAGGCCGGCACCAGCACGCGGAAGGGGGCGTTCTGCGCGGTCACGTCGTTGGGCAGCTTGGCCAGCTTGGCGAAGAGTTCGAAGTCGGACTGGCGCGTCTGCTTGAGCATGAACTCGCGCATGGGGGCCTGGCCGCGTTCGAGCGCCTGGTCGAAGGTGATGGCGTTGCGCGAATAGGGTTCGTAGGCGTCGGCGTACACGCGGTCCAGCGTGGGGCCCATCACGAACAGCGTGAGGAACAGCGAGAGGCCGACGATCACCTGGTTGGGCGGGGCCGACTGCGTGCCCAGGGCCTGGCGCAGCAGCGAGAGCACGATCACGATGCGGGTGAAGCCCGTCATGAGCAGCAGCACGGCCGGCAGAAAGGACAGCGCGGTGAAGAACAGCAGGGTCTGGATCGGCACCGAGTAGCTGGTGCCGCCCGCGCCCTGGCCGATCATTAGCGGCAGCGTGGGGCCGGCGGGTGCGGCGGGCGCGCCCTGGGCCCAGGCCGCGCCGGTGGCGAAGAGGGCGAGCGCGGCCAGCAGCAGGCCGGTGCGCAAGGGTTCAACGCGGCGCATGGGGGCCTTTGAGGGGTTGGGTCAGTTGGGCCAGGCGCGCGGCGAAGCCGGAAGCGGGCGTGACGATGGGGCCGGCGGGGTCCACCAGATCGGCCGGCAGGGCCATCTGGTGCAGGGCGTTCACGCTGCCGGCGGACACGCCGAGCACCAGGCACACGCGGTCTTCGCCCTGGCCGATCTGCACCGTCACCACGCGCTGCTGCGGGCCCAGCGAGAGGGTGGAGAGCACCTGCATGGGCGGGCCGCTGTGGCCCACGGCGCCGGGCAGGCGGCGGCGCGCCCACTTCAGGGCGAAGGCCAGGCCCACCATGAGGGCGAGCAGAAGCAGCGCGGGCATCGCGTTTTGCAGCATGAGGGGCTCGATCGGAGAAGAGGTTTTTAGTCCAGGGATGCCGAGGAACCGGCTTTGCCGGGCCTCTGGCGTCGCCCCCCTGCCAGGGGGGTGGCGCCGAAGGCGACGCGGGGGGTGACATGACCCATGGTCATGTCCTGCTCACCCTGCGCATGCGTTCGGACGGCGTCACGATGTCGGTCAGGCGGATGCCGAACTTGTCGTTCACCACCACCACCTCGCCCTGGGCGATCAGGTAGCCGTTGATCAGCACGTCCATGGGTTCGCCGGCCAATGCGTCGAGTTCGACGATGGAGCCCTGCGCGAGCTGCAGGATGTACTTGATCGGCACCCGCGTGCGGCCCAGTTCCACCGACAGCTGGACGGGGATGTCCAGCACCATCTGGATGTCCTGCATCGGGCTCGTGCCCGAGGCCACGGGGGCGGTGCTGGCCTCGAACTCGGGCGCGCCGTCGGCGACCGTTTCGGTGGTGGCGGCCTGTTCTTCCAGGGCCTGGGCCCATTCGTCGGCAACAGCGTCGTTCATGGTGTTGGTGCTCTCAGTTGACATAGGAATCTCCCAACCAGTGCAAATCGGTGCCACGCAGGTTGCGCTCGACGCGCAGGGCGTACTTGCCCTTGTGGGTGCCGTACTGGCATTCAAAGACGGGCACGCCGTCCACGTGGGCCTTGATCGAAGGGTGGCGATCGAGTTCGATGAAGTCGCCGATCTGCATGGCCAGTAGCTGTTCCACCGTGGCGTCGGTCTGGGCCAGCTCGGCGACCATGGTCACCTCGGCGGCCTGGATCTCGTGGCTCAGCAGCTTGACCCAGCGGCGGTCGACCTCGATGGCGTCGCCCTGCACGCTGGAATACAGCACGTCGCGGATCGGCTCCAGCGTGGCGTAGGGAATGCAGATGTGCAGCGAACCCGCGATGTCGCCGATCTCCAGCGTGAAGCTGGTGGAGACCACGATTTCGCTCGGGGGGGCGATGGTGGCGAACTGGGGCTGCATCTCCGAGCGCTGGTAGGCCAGCTCGATCGGGTAGACGCCTCGCCAGGCCTTCTTGTATTCCTCGGCCACCACCTCCACCAGGCGGTTGATCACGCGCTGCTCGGTGGGCGAGAAGTCGCGGCCCTCGATGCGGGTGTGGAACTTGCCATTGCCGCCGAACAGGCTGTCGATCACGCCGAACAGCAGCGTGGGCTCGCAGACCACCAGGCCGTTGCCGCGCAGCGGGCGGATGGCCATGATGTTGAAGTTGGTGGGCACCACCAGTTCCCGCAGGAAGGCGCTGTACTTCTGCACCTGCACCGCGCCCACCGAAATCTCGGGGCTGCGGCGGATGAAGTTGAACAGGCCCAGGCGCAGGTTGCGCGAGAAGCGCTCGTTGACGATCTCCATGGTGGGCATGCGCCCACGCACGATGCGCTCCTGGCTCGAGAGGCTGTAGTCGCGCACACCGCCGGTGGGCACTTCCTCTTTCGCGAGTTTCTGGCTCTCGCCGGTGACGCCTTCGAGAAGGGCGTCGATCTCTTCCTGGGACAGAAACGAATCGGCCATGGCGTGTCGTCCTGCTTATTGAACGATGAAGCTGGAGAACAGCACGGCCTGCACGGGGTTGGCGGCGGCCTTCGATTTCTTCTTGCGCGTCGCCTCTTCGCCCTCGGTGGACACGGCGTAGCCCATCTCCTTCGAGATCGTCGCGATGATGTCGCTGGCGAGCTTTTCCTTGCCCTTGAGCGCCAGCATCTCGTCGGCGGTGCGCTGCGAGATCAGCACCAGCACCTGGCTGCGGATGCTGGGCAGGTAGGCCTTGACGGCAGTCTCGGTGGCGGCGTCCTGCAGCTGCAGCGTCAGGCCGAGCTGGATGAAGCGGTTGCCGCCGGGGTCGGCCAGGTTGATGACCATGTTCTCCAGCGGCAGGAAGACCGGCGCGGTCTTGGGGTTCTTGGCGGCCTGTTCGACGGGGGCGTGCCCATCGTCCTCGTAGTCGTCTTCGGCGGTGTTCTTCTTGAGGATGAACAGCGCGGCGGCGGCGCCGATCAGCGCGAGCACGACCACGCCGAGCACGATGAACAGCAGTTTCTTGCTCTTCTTCTTGGGCGCTTCGGGGGCGGCAGCGGTGGCGGTGGCGGCGGCAGCGGACATGTTCTTCCTTCAATGTGGCCCACCGGCCATACCGGGTGGGGTTGAAAGAATTATTGGGCGCCACTCCCTCCGCCGTTCGCCAGATAAGCGCCGGAAAAGGGGGTTATTCAGTCGCTAGGTGGCAAGGTGTGCCGCATTGCACAAACGCCGCCAGGGTACCCGCGGAACCGGCTTTGCCGGGCCGCCAGGTGCGCCCCCTTGAGGGGGAGACGCCGCAGGCGGCGCAGGGGTGCTTCCGAATCAGGCGAACACGTCCAGGGGACGGCTGCCGTCGGTGCGGGGGGCCAGCACCGGCCGCGCGGCCGGTTCGGCCGCCTGGCTGGCGCGGCCCAGGGCCTCGGTGCTCAGGCCGGCCGGGCGGGGCTGGTACGAACCATCGCCCTGCGCCTGGCCCTGCGAGCCCACGGACACGCCGCCGAGCTGGATGCCGCTGCGCTGCAGCAGGTCGGCCAGCGATTCGCCGGCGCTTTCGCGCAGGGTGGCGCGCGCCTCGGCGTTGTCGGTCTGGAAGGCGACCTGCACCTCCTGGCCCTTCACGGCGAGCTGGATGTCGATGGCGTCGGCGCCTTCGCCGCCCACGCGCAGGCTGGCGTGGCGCATGTGCTGGGTGCCCCAGTGGCTCACGGTCGGGGCTTCGGCGTCGGCGCGGGCGTCGGCCGGGTTGCGGCCGTCGCCGTTGCCCTGGTCGGTGAAGGACTGGGAGGAAGCGTCGCTGTTGCCGCCGCCGCTGCTGTCGCCGGGGGCGGTGCCGCTCGCGGCGGTCAGGCTGCCGTCCTGCGCCGGGCCGGTGGCCGTGGCGCCGGCGGCGGGGCCGCTCAGGGCGAACTCGCGCGGGTTGGTGGGGCTGGCGCCCACGTCCGTGCCGGCCGAGGCCACGCCCAGGCGCTCGTTGAGGGCGACGGTGGCGCGCACCTGCGCGAACTGGGCGCTCTGCTGTTGTTGCAGGGCTTCGGTGCTGGAGACCGCGCCGCGCTGCCAGACCATGGCGGGAGCGCCGCCTGGCTGGGCGGTGTTGTCCCCGGCGCGCTGGGCGGCGGCGGTGGCGGCCGCCGTGGCGGGGGTTGCGGCGTTGGGGTTGAGTGGGCTGAAGGCCGGGCGCGAAGCGGCGGCGGCGCGCGCTTGCGCGGCTGCGTTGGGCAGGGCGGGCGCGGCTTCGTCCACGCGGGTCATGCCGCTGACGTCGATGCCACCCTCGCGGGCGGCGCCTTCGGCCTTGCTGGAGGTGGATGCGGCGGCCGCGCCGGTGCCGGTGGTGGACGCGGTGTTGCCGGGCAGGCCCCAGGCGAGCAGGGCGGCCAGGGGGTTGTCGTCGGTCGGGTCGTCGGCCTCGGCCTGCGCGTCGTTGGCGGCTTCGCCGTCGGGCAGGGTGTTGCTGGCCGCGGTCTGGTGCGTGTCGCTCACCAGGCTCAGCAGGCTGGCGAACAGGTCCTCGGCCGGCTTGTCGGCGTTGGCGCGCGCGTTGCCACCTGGCTGGGCCGGCTTGGACGCGGCTTCGGCGGGCTTGGGCGCTTGGGTGCTGGCGTGCGTGGTGGTCATGGTGTCGGCGTCGGGCTGGGGGTCGTCGGGGCTTCAGTTGCGGGCCTGGGCCTGGGCCAGGCTCTGGCGCAGGTGGATGGACAGCGCCATTTCGTCGGTCTGCTTCTGTTCCTGGCGCTGGGCCTTGTGGGCGATGGCCTGCACCTTGCGGTCGGTGAACTTGCGCAGGCCGGCGAGGTCGCGCTCGGTGACGTGCACCTGCTCCTGCGCGGTGTCGATCAGGCGCTGGCGGTCGGCCAGCACGCCGCGCTGGAATTCCACGGCGTGGTAGATCTTGTGCATGAATTCGCGGTGGTGCATGAGCAGCGCGGGGTCCACGCCGGTGGCGCTGCGGGTCACCCAGCGGGCCTCGGCCTCGAGGGCGTAGGCCTGCAGCTGGTCCATCTGGTCCTGGGCCACCTTCAGCTCACGCTGCATCTGGGCCACCACGCCCAGGGCCTCGTCCCGGCGTTTCTCGGCGAGTTCCACCACTTTGTTCAGGGTGTTCAGCGCGGTCATCCGGCGTTTCCTTCATAGGGGTTGTGGTGGGGGCGGGTCTGGCGCTGGGACGAAGGCTTGTCCTTTTCGTCCTGCAGCGCGGCCTGCATCTGGCGCAGGCTCTCGGGCAGCGTGGCGGCCTCGTGCATGTCCTGCATCAGGAAGCGCTGCAGGGCGGGGTAGAGCACGATGGCGCGGTCGGTCTCGGGGTCGCTGCCGGCCACGTAGGCGCCGAGCTGGATCAGGTCGCGGCTCTTCTGGTAACGCGAATACAGGCTGCGGAAGCGGCGCGCCAGTTCCAGGTGCACCGCGCCGGCCACGTTGTGCATCACGCGCGAGGCCGAGGCTTCCACGTCGATGGCGGGGAAATGGCCGGATTCGGCGAGCGCGCGCGAGAGCACGATGTGGCCGTCCAGGATGGCGCGCGCCGCGTCGGCGATCGGGTCCTGCTGGTCGTCGCCCTCGGAGAGCACGGTGTAGAAGGCGGTGATCGAGCCCTTGCCGTTGAGGCCGTTGCCGCTGCGCTCCACCAGCTGCGGCAGCTTGGCGAAACACGATGGCGGGTAGCCCTTGGTGGCGGGCGGCTCGCCGATGGCCAGCGCGATCTCGCGCTGCGCCATGGCGTAGCGGGTGAGCGAGTCCATGAGCAGCAGCACGTCCAGGCCGTCGTCGCGGAAGCGTTCGGCGATCGCGGTGGCGTAGGCGGCGCCCTGCATGCGCACCAGCGGCGGCGCGTCGGCCGGGGCGGCCACCACCACCGAGCGCTGGCGGCCTTCGGCGCCGAGGATGTCCTCGATGAATTCCTTGACCTCGCGGCCGCGTTCGCCGATCAGGCCGACCACGATCACATCGGCCTTGGTGTAGCGCGCCATCATGCCCAGCAGCACGCTCTTGCCCACGCCGGAGCCGGCGAACAGGCCGATGCGCTGGCCACGGCCGACGGTGAGCAGGGCGTTGATCGCGCGCACGCCGGTGTCCAGCGGCTGGCGCACCGGGTCGCGGTCCATGGCGTTGAGCGGGGCGCGGTCCATCGGCTCGATGTCCACGTTGGTGATAGGGCCCTGGTGGTCCAGCGGGTTGCCGTGCGAATCGACCACGCGGCCGAGCAGGCCGGCGCCCAGCGGCAGGCGCAGCGTGCCCCGGTCGTCGGGTGAAGGTGGCTTGTTGGCCTTGCCCACGCGCGGCACGGTGCGGAAGGGGGCGAGCGGCGTCACGCTCGCGCCGCTGGACAGGCCATGCGTGTCGCCGGCCGGCATCAGGTAGGCCTTGTCGTTGGAGAAGCCCACCACCTCGGCCAGCACCGGGTCCTTGTGGCCGTTGTCGATCAGGCACTGCGAGCCCACAGGCACCTTCAGGCCCACGGCTTCGAGCACCAGGCCGGCCAGGCGGGTGAGGGTGCCGCGCACTTCCAGCGGTGTCTTGACGGCGGCGTTCGCCCGCACGTCTTCCATGAAGTTGTCCCAGCGGCTCTCAGTGCCGAAAATGCTGTCAGACATCGGCGTTCCCCGGGTTCCAGGCCGCTTCCATGCCAAGGTTGCCCACGGCGCGCGACCAGCGTTTCTCGATGGTGGCGTCCACCGTCATGGTGGCCGACTCGATCAGGCAGCCGCCCGGGCTGATGGCCGCATCGGCCACGAACTCGGCAGGGTGGTTGCCCATGTTTTCCTGCAGCGCGCCCTTCATCATGGCCAGGTCGCCCGGGTTCAGGCGCACGGTGGCGGGCTGGCCGTCGTCCACCAGCTGGCCCAGGGCCTCGGTGATCACCGGCCGCAGGTGGGCGGGGTCGCTCTTGAGCTCCTGGCGCACCACCTGGCGGGCCAGGTCGCAGGCCAGTTCCAGGATGTGGCGCGAGATCTGGTCTTCGCTCTTCTTGAGGTGGTCGCGCGTGTTGTGCAGCAGCTGGGCCATGCGCACCGCGGTTTCCTCGGCGGTCTTGCGCACCGTGGCTTCGAGCGCGTCGCGCACTTCCTGGCCGCCGGCATCGTGGCCGCGCGAAAAGCCTTCGGCATAGGCCTGCTGGCGCGCTTCCTGCAGCACCTCGGAGGTCACGCCCTCGCTGGCGGTGCCGTCGGCCGGGCCGGCCTTGGGCAGGTCGTCGCTGCCGTCCACGGCGGAGAAGTGCCAGGCGGCGACGCCGTCGATCTCCTCGCGCGGGATGAAACGGGAATGGGGGTTGGGTTTGGAAGACGCCATGGTGTTCTGTTCCTCAGACGAAGGCCTCGTCTTCGCCGCCGCCCATGATCACGATCTGGCCCTCGTCGGAGAGCCGGCGCACAACCTTGAGGATTTCCTTCTGCTGCGCTTCCACTTCCGACAGGCGCACCGGGCCGCGCGACTCCAGGTCTTCGCGCAGCGCCTCGGCCGCGCGGCTGGACATGTTGCCCAGCACCAGTTCGCGCAGTTCGTTGGTGGCGCCCTTGAGCGCGATCACCAGCGAATCGGTCGCCACTTCCTTGAGCACCATCTGCACCGACTTGCCGTCGAGCTTGAGCAGGTCCTCGAAGGTGAACATCTTGTCCATGATCTTCTGCGCCAGGTCGGCGTCGAACTCGCGGATCGATTCGATCACCGAGGTTTCGATCTGGGTGCCCATCATGTTGATGATCTCGGCGGCGGTCTTCACGCCACCCATGGAGGTCTTGCGGATCTTGTCGCCGCCGGCCAGCACCTTGTAGAGCACCTCGTTGAGGTCTTTCAGCGCAGTCGGCTGGATGCCTTCGAGCGTGGCGATGCGCAGCATCACCTCGTTGCGGGTGCGCTCGGTGAAGTTCTTGAGCACGCCGGCGGTCTGGTCCGATTCGAGGTGCACCAGGATGGCGGCCACGATCTGGGGGTGTTCGTTGCGCAGCAGTTCGGCGATGGACAGCGGGTCCATCCACTTCAGGCTTTCGATGCCCGAGACATCACCGCCCTGCAGGATGCGGTCGATCAGCAGCGAGGCCTTGTCGTCGCCCAGCGCGCGCTTGAGCACGGCGCGCACGTAGTTGTCGGTGTCGGACACCAGCAGGCTCTGCGACGAGGCCGCGCTGGTGAATTTCTGCATCACCTGGTCCACGCGGTCGTGCGAGACCGCGCGCGTCTTGGCGATGGTTTCGCCCAGTTTCTGCACTTCCTTGGGGCTGAGGTGCTTGAACACCTCGGCCGCTTCCTCTTCGCCCAGCGACATGAGAAAGATGGCGGCGTCCTGGATTCCCTGGTCTTCCATGATTCAGATTCCTTTAGCCCGATTCGCACAAAACGGTCGAGTGCCGAAGCCTCTGACCAGGGGCACCGCGGGTCCGGCTTCGCCGGCCCCAGGTGCCGTCCTCCTCCCGCCGCAGGCGAGAGAGGGGGAAGCCGCGAAGCGGCGCAGGGGGTGGCTCCTGCTCATGCAGGGGCCTCGCCATTCACCCAGCCCTTGACGATGTTGGCCACGGCGGCCGGGTTCTCCAGCGCCAGGCGCTTGGCATCGGCCAGGCGCTGCGCCTCGGCGGTAACTTCGTTGCTCGGCATGGGCAGGCCGGGGCGCTCGGGCGATTCGTTGAGCACCGCGTTGAGCGGTTGCACCGGAGTGGTGTCCAGGCGGCGCGCGGCCGGCGTCTTCATCAGCTTCAGGCCGGGGCGGACCATGCCCATGAGCACCAGCAGGCCCAGGCCCATCATGCCCAGCGGCCAGGCCAGGCTGCGCAGCAGTTCCTGGTTGTCCGACTGCTGCCACCAGGCGCCGGCATCCACTTCGCTGGTCTTCTCGACGTTGAAGGCCGCGTTGACCACGTTGACCGAGTCGCCGCGGTCCTTGTTGAAGCCGATGGTTTCACGCACCAGGGCGGTCATCTGTTCGAGCTGCTGCGGCGGGATCGGGGTGCTGGTTTCCTTGCCGGCCTTGTCCACCGAGGTGCGGTGGTTGATCACCACCGCCGCGCTCAGGCGGCGCACCTGGCCGCTGGACTCGCGCACCACCTTCACCGTCTTGTCCACCTCGTAGTTCACCACCGACTCGCGGCGCGAATTGCCACCCTGGCCGCCGGCGCCCTGGGCGCTGGCCACGCCCACGGGGGCGGCAGCGCCGTTGATGGGGGCCGTGCCGGTGGCCGGGGGCTGGTTGCTCACCGCGCCGGGCACGCCCGAGGGCTGGGCGCGCGGGCCGCTGCCGTCTTCCACGGTCTGCTGGCTGCGCACCGTGGCGGCGGCCTCGGGGCCCTGGTTGGGGCGGTGCTGTTCGCTGGTGGACTCGACCTGCGAGAAATCGACCTCGGCGCTGACCTGGGCCTTGACGTTGTTGCGGCCCACCAGCGGCTCCAGCATCTCCATGATGCGGCGCGTGTAGAGCTGTTCGAGCTGCTGCACGTACTGCAGCTTCTGGGTGTCGGCGCCCTGGGCCTGGCCGTCGGGCGGGCTGGAGAGCAGGTTGCCCGCGTCGTCCACGATGCTGACCGCCTTGGGGTTCATCTCGGGCACGCTGGAGGCCACCAGGTGCACGATGCCGGCGACCTGCGCGCGGTCCAGCGTGCGGCCGGGGTGCAGGGTGAGCAGCACCGAGGCGCTGGGTTTCTGCTGTTCGCGGAAGAAGCCGTTCTGGTTCGGCAGGGCCAGGTGGATGCGCGCGCTCTGCACGGAGGAGAGCGACTGGATGGAGCGGGTGAGTTCGCCTTCCAGACCGCGCTGGAAGGTCAGCCGTTCCTGGAACTGGGTCATGCCGAAGCGGTTGGCCTCCATCAGCTCGAAACCGGTGACCGAGCCCTTGGGCAGGCCTTGCGAGGCCAGGCGCAGGCGGGTGTCGTGCACCTTGTCGGCCGGCACCATGATGGCCTGGCCGCCCTCGGCGTGCTTGTAGGGCACGTTCATCTGGGACAGTTGGGCCACGATCGCGCCGCCGTCCTTGTCGCCCAGGTTGGCGTAGAGCACGCGCCATTCCGGCTGGCGGCCCATGAAGAAGAAGGCCAGGGCGATCGCCAGCAGGGCCAGGGCGCCCAGGCCGAGCTTGATTTTCTGGGCCTGGTCCATGCGCGCGAAGCCGTCACCGAATGCGCTGCGCTCCTTCGCGGCGGTCGGTGTGACATCCAGTTCGGCAACGGCGGTGGTGCTCATGGCGTTCGGGGCTCGGGTAGATGGTCGATGGCAGAGGGAGATACACCCTGTTGCGGTCGATTATTCGGTCCCGGTGCCCCCGCCATAGCCATGAAAAGGCGGGGGTTTGTGCCCTTATTCCCGTCCCGTGCGGGCGGGGCGCCCTCTAGCATCTGGGTTCATACCACGTCGAAGGAGTCCGCCATGGACATGCGCATCGCCCCCCTGAGCAGCCAGGCCTTGAACGGCATCGGCTCATCCGCCCTGAAACGCCCCGGCGCGGCCGGTGGCGTGGAGTCTGGCTTTGCCGCCAACTTCAAGTCGGCGCTCAAGGAAGTCAGCGCGTCGCAGGAGGCCGCTTCCAAGCTGCAGACCCAGGTTCAGCTGGGCAACCCCAAGGTGAGCCTGGAAGAGACCATGCTCGCGATGCAGAAGGCCCAGGTCGGTTTCCAGGCCACCTTGCATGTGCGCAACAGGATGGTCCAGGCCTATTCCGACATCATGAACATGAGCGTCTAGAACGGTTCCACCCCGTTGCTTGCTCACTGCGTGTAGCCGCATCCCCCTTCCAGGGGCGATACCAGCGGCCCGGCAAAGCCGGTTCCGCGGTATCTCTGGATTCATTTACTTCGCTCCGGACCCGTTCAATGCATCGGGGCGGGGCTGGAGCGGTCGATCATCTGCGCCAGGTCGTTCAGCCAGGGCTCCGCCAGGCAGCGGATCTCGGCGTCGATGCGCAGGATGCGCTGCATGATCTTCGTCTTTTCCTTGCGCTCGTCGGGGCCGAGCTGGTCGGTGGCCGACTTGTGGCGCAGCTGGGCGATCAGCACCGCGCAGGCGCCTTCGAGGCGCACCACCTGGTCCCAGTTCTCCGTCTGCGCGGCTTCCAGCATCTGGCGGCTGGTGTTCTCGATGGCTTTGTAGTAGTCCAAAAGATGGTGCTCCATGTCAGGCTCCCTGCAGGGCGCCAGCGCGAATCTGTTTCCAGGAGTCGGCCAGGGGTTCGATGAGGTTCAGCACCTCGTGGATCGGGGCCGCGTCGTTGCGCAGGTTGGCCAGGGTCAGGCGCTGCACGCTGTACTCGTACAGGCCCTTGAGGTTGGCGGCCAGTTCGCCGCCTTCCTGCAGGTTCAGGCCGGCCTTGAGGCCTTCTTCCACGATGCGGATCGCCTTGCCGATGGCCGCGCCCTTGCTCGCCACGTCCTGGCGTTCCATCGCGCCGCGAGCCAGGTTCAGGCTCTGGATCAGCGCGTCGAACAGCAGGCTGACCAGCTGGTGCGGGTCGGCCGTCTGCACGCCGGTGTCGACGGCGACGCGTTTGTAGGTGGAGGCTGCGCGGGTGTTGACAGAGGTGAACATGGCTTGGGTTCCTGATGTCTGATACCTTTCTGTATCGGCACCGGGCGGGCTGACTGTAGGCATGAACGGCGCCATTTGAGGGGTCAAGTTCATGCTTTACATCCTTTAGTAACAGTCGCCCGTGGGCTCCATCAGCGCAGCAGCGAGAGCACGCCCTGTTGCGCCTGGTTGGCCTGCGCCACCATGGCGGTGCCGGCCTGCTGCAGGATCTGGGCGCGCGAGAGGCTGGAGGTTTCCTTGGCGAAGTCGGCATCCACGATGCGGCCGCGCGCGGCGGAGATGTTCTCGCCGGTGATCTGGATGTTGGCCACGGCGTTCTCGAAGCGGCTTTGCAGGGCGCCCAGGGTGGCGCGCGAGCTGTTCACGTCGTTGATGGCCTTGTCGATGATCTTGAGCGAGAGCTGGGCACCGCCCGCGGAGGCGACGGAGATGCCCCGCATGTCGTAGGCGCCGGCAAACATCGCGCCGCCCTGCAGGTTGCCGGTGGCCGCCGTGTTGAAGCCCGCGAGGTCCGCGGCCGCGCTGAAGGCGGTTTTTTCCGAGAACAGGTGGTAACCCGTCAGCGTGCCAGCCGCGTTGTACGACAGCTTGGCGAACACGCCGGTGTCGGCGGACCGGGCGTTCACCGCGTCCACGATCTGGCCCGCGCGCTCGGTGGCATTGGCGGCGGCCTTGATGGCGCCCAGCGACACCGCGGAGGTGTTGTCGCCCGGGATGGCGTTGATGGTCAGCGCACCGGCGGCGACCGCCGTCAGGTCCGTGAGCGAGCCCAGTGCCATCTCCGTGGAGACCTGGATCGTGGTGTAGCCCATCGCGCTGGGGGAGCTCATCGAGTCCAGCTTGACCGACACGATGGAGTCGATGGAGATGCCCTCGCCCGCGTTGGCGCCGACCTGGAAGGTGGCGTTGGCGAACGAGCCATCGAGCAGCTTGGTGCCGTTGAAGGCCGTGGTCTTGGCGACGCGGTCGATTTCCTGGCTCAACTGCGTGACTTCGGCCTGCAGGGCGGTGCGGTCGCTGCCGTTGTTGGAGGCGTTGGCCGACTGCACGGCCAGTTCGCGCATGCGCTGCAGCATGTCGCCGACCTTGCCCAGCGCGCCTTCAGCGGTCTGGGCCAGCGAGATGCCGTCG
>QFCS01001056.1_pt1 | contig 148745 bp, 112 predicted proteins | sample 3576561 | NCBI WGS metagenome assembly QFCS01 | reverse complement strand
TCCAAGGTGACGTAGCTGAACATGGCAAATTGGGCGTCGTCCGTGCCGCGCATCGATGGGCTTGAAGTGACTCGAATATTCGAGCCCTTCTGCATGCAATTTCAATGTCAGATCAGTGCGTTGGAGTTTTTCACCAGCCTGATAGCGATACGGGAAGCCACCGCCCCGCGCGAGCACGAAGTCTTCGACCCGCCAGAGCACCGGCGTGCCGAGTTCGGTGGTTTCGAGCACGCGCGGCGCGCGATAGCTCACGGTGATGTGCGGCGTGTGGCCACCGCCGGCATCCATCTGCTGCTCGGCCAGCCGCGCGTTGAGCGTGTCGATGAGCTGGATCAGCCCGTCGACTTTCTTGCGCCGCGATTGAAACTCCCAGTGCAGGTCGACGCCCGCGGTTTTTCCACGGCTGCCGAGGCGCTCGAAGCTCATCAGGAACGGGGCGGCACGCACCGCCGCGCCCGCATCGCGCAGGCGCTCGCGATTGGCGGCGATGTCCGCGTAGCGATCGGATACGGACTGATGCCAGTTGGTCGGAGCGAACAGGGCGTCGCCCAGCTCGGACATCAGGCCGGTGCGCTCGAACGCGGCCGACAATGCCTCGCGGATCTCGGCCGGAGGCAGAATCATGAACAGCAGTCTCGATTCGCTTGCCATCGTCTGGTTCTCCTGAAGGCGACATCGAAAGGGCGCGATCATCGTCGCAGCCGCCGGGTGCATCAAGCGCTCAGACGCGCCAGTTGGCGTTGCGCTGCCAGAACTCGGCGCTGCGCCGGTAGGCCTCGCGATCGATCGGCACGCCCGAGCCGCCTTCTTCGACACCGAGCGCATTGCGCATCATCGTGATCGGCGCCATTGGAATCTCGTCGGGTTCGGCGGTGTACAGACAACCGACGATGCCCCAGTCGCCGTCGATGCGTTCGCCTTCCTTTTCGAGCTGCTCGCGGCTGTAGAGGATCACGACCAGGTAGTTCGCCACCGGCGCTTCGAGGCCTTCGAACCAGCGCACGAGCACCGGCAGTTCGGACTTGTTGCGCGCCTCGTAGGCCGAACGCAGCTGGTGCCGGTTGTCGTCGGTGATCGGGATCGTCAGGCAGCGCGTCGAGGTCCAGTTGCGATGCACGTGAAGCTTGCAGAACGGCGCATAGCCGTCGAGAACCTTGAGCGGCGCGTGAGCGTTCAGATGCTGCTCGAACTGGGCCGGCGTGATGTCCTGAATGGCGTTGAGCCGGCCGTCGCGCGGGAACAGGCGGGCTTTGGCGAAAGGCGTGATGACGATGGACATGCGGCGATGAAGGGCGCTCTGCGAAGGCCCGAAAGCATAGTCGGCCGACTGGCCGGCGTCTAAATTTCGTCGAATTTTCGATGCTCTTGAAAAGCGTTTGCCTCTCTCCAGATTGAGTTGCACCGGGATGCCGAAGTCTGGGTTCCGGTGAAAACCAACCTCGCTGATCAAACAGGAGCTTTGACGATGAATACGCTTTCCCTCGCCCCGCTGTTCCGTTCCTCCATCGGCTTCGACCGTTTCAACGATCTGTTCGAAACGGCCTTGCGCGCCGAGTCCACCACGTATCCGCCCTACAACGTCGAGAAGCACGGCGCCGACGACTATCGCATCGTCGTGGCGGCCGCCGGCCTGCAGGATGGCGACCTCGACATCCAGGTCGAACGCGAAGTGCTGACCATCACCGGCGGCCGTCGCGAAAAGACCGCCGAGTCCGTGCAGTACCTGCATCAGGGCATCGCGCAGCGCGCGTTCAAGCTGAGCTTCCGCCTGGCCGACCACATCGAGGTCACTGGCGCCAAGCTGCAGAACGGTCTGCTGAGCGTCGATCTGGTCCGCCGCATTCCCGATGCCGCCAAGCCGCGCCGCATCGCGATCAATGGTGAAGTGTCGGCCGAAGCTTCGGTCCAGTCGCGCCCGAACGTCGTGACCCTGGACAAGGACGCTGCGTAAGTTCGAGCAGGAGCGGTAAAAAGCAAAGGCGCCGAGAGGCGCCTTTGCTGTTCCTGCGGCCCGATCGACGCTCAACCGCCGCGATCGACCTCGACCGCCGAGATCAAACCGGTCGGCGTGTAGAACACGCGGACCACGTCGTTCTTGCCCTCGTAGACCGCGTAGCTTCCACCGCCGCGCGAAGGCCGGCCGAGCGCGGCTTCGATGCCCGAACGCGGGCCGCCGATCTTCACCTCGTCCTTCACCACCCGATCGGCACCGCTCAGGCGCATGCGCGTGACGAAGGCGCTTTCGCCGTAATCGAGCACGCGCAGGTCGAGGCCATCCGAATACGTGAAGCGATAGCCCACCGGGCCGTAGCTCGCCTGGGCTTCGGCGTTGTCTTCCTTCAGGCCGCGCAAATCGTCCTTGGACTCGGAAGCCAGGTTCGGAATCGCCCGGAACTCGGCGACCGTCTTCGCCGAAACCGAGGCGGATACCGTCGAGAACGCCCACAGGTCGATGTCGTCCGCGCTGACGGTCGGCAAGGCCTGCGTCCTGGCTTTCTGCGACTCCGCCGCCTGAACGGCACTACCGAGTCCCGACGCCAGCGCCAAGGCCAGTACCAGCACTCCCATACGATGCGACATGCGTTCTCTCCCCAGAGATCGGCCGAATCCGTGATCGGCCGCTACGCATTCTGACGTAGGAAATCCGCCGGTCAATCGGAAACCAGCTCGATGATGCGTGCGCTCGGAGCTCCACTTTCATCGACGAGCAGTTCGGCGACGCTGACCGGCAGCCTGAAGCGTCGCGGCCCCGCGCTGCCCGGGTTCACGTAGAGCAGGCCGTCGCGGCGCTCGACCAGCGGCTTGTGCGAATGCCCGTAGATCACGACCTGCGGCTTCGGGCTCAAGGACTCCAGCCGCAGATGCGCGATCTCGTGCAGCAGGTGAACACGCAGGCCCGCGACCTTGAAACCGAGTTGCTCGGGCACGTTTTCGGCCCAGGGCTCACGATCGTTGTTGCCGCGCACGGCGCTCACCGGGGCGATGCGCGCGAGCGCGTCGAGAATGGCCGGGTCGCCGATGTCCCCGGCATGGACGATGTGCGCGCAGCCCGCGAGCGCCGCCAGCGCCTGCGGCCTCAGCAGTCCATGGGTATCCGAGATCAGTCCGATGCGGGTCATCCGGGCGATGCTAATCGATGCGGCGATGGGATCATCCAGGACCCGGAACGACAAAAGCCGCCCCGAGGGGCGGCTCTTGCGGTATCCACGCGAATGCCGGTTGAACGTCCCTGTCCAGTGGCGTCCGCCGCGTCCCTGCGTCGTGCGATGGCTACGGAAACATCGTTGAATTTTTCGGCTTAATCCTCGATGAGCTCAGATGGTTTTCGCGCGATAGCCCTTACGGGCTGCCCGCCCCGCGCCCGAGCAACGGCTGTCCGGGCAGCTTGCCGCTGTGCTCGCCCTCGCGGATCACGGTCACGCCGTTGACGATCACATGGCTGATGCCTTCGGGGTATTGGTGCGGGCTTTCGAAGCTGGCCTTGTCGATGACGCGATCGGGGTCGAACAGCACCAGGTCGGCCCACATGCCCGGGCGCAGGATGCCGCGGTCCATCAGGCCCAGGCGCTGCGCCGGCAGCGAGGTCATGCGGCGCACCGCGTCCTCCAGGCTCAGCACTTTCTGCTCGCGCACGTAGTGGCCGAGCACGCGCGGGAAGGTGCCGTACCAGCGCGGATGCGGGCGACCGCCGAACTCCGGGCTCGCCGCGGTACCGTCGGAATCGAAGCTGATGAACGGATCCCGCAGCGCCAGCACCATGTCCTTCTCGGACATGTAGTACATGACGATGCCGACCTTGTTGTCCTGCTCGATCGACAGGTCCAGCACGAGCTCGTACGGATCCTTGCCCTGCTCGCGGGCGATGTCGCCGAGCGTCTTGCCGACGTATTTTCCGGGCGACTTGGGCACCGACGAGACGATCACCGCGTCGGCGCCCGAGGCACCCGTGAGCTCGTTGTAGTACTTGGTGGTCATGTACTTCCTGACCTCGGCCTGCAGCCGCGGGCGAAGCGCCGGATCGGCCAGGCGCTGCAGCATCTTCTCGGTGCCGCCCTCGTGCGCCCAGCGCGGGATCTCCACCGACAGCGGATGCGCCGCCGCGATGTACGGATAGACATCGGCGGCGATGTCGATGCCGCGGGCGCGCGCCTCGTGGAGGGTCGCCAGGGCCGGCGCCATCTTGCCGAAATTCGGCCGGCCCGCCGCCTTGAGATGGAAGATCTCGACCGGAATGCCGGCCTTCTCGCCGATCAGCGCGGCTTCGCGCACGCCGTCTTCGAAGTGTTCGCCCTGGTCGCGCAGGTGCGTCGCGTAAATGCCGCCGTACTGCGCGGCGACCTTGGAAATCTCGATGAGCTCGTCGGTGGTCGGCATCGCCGGGCTCAGATCGCCTTCGGGCGGAAACTGCACCGAGCCGGGCGTCTCGAGCGCCATCACCAGGCCGGCGGCGCCCTGCTTCATGCCGTCGGCCATCAGCTGCTTCATCTGCTCCAGTTCGCCGGCCGTGGGACGGCGCTGCGCTCCCTCGCCCATCACGTATCGGCGCAGCTGGCCGGCGCTGATGTACGACATCACGTTGCCCGAAGTGCCGGTGGCTCTCAGGCGATCGAAATAGCCGCTCAGCGTGGTCCAGTCCGGCTTGATGCCGTACTGGCCGTCGTCGTCATCGGCATGACGCGGTGCCACCGACACACCCTCGCCGATCACCTCGGTGGTCACGCCCTGCATGATCTTGCTCATGCCGCGACCGTCCTTGAGCAGCGACAGGTCCGAATGCGCATGCATGTCGATGAAGCCCGGCGACAGCACCTGGCCGCGAGCGTCGATGACTTCCTTCGCGCTCGCTCCGGCCAGATTGCCGACCGCGGCGATGTGCCCGTCGCGCACCGCGACGTCGGCGCGGAACCACGGCGCGCCGGTGCCGTCGAGCACGCGGCTGTTCTGGATCAGGATGTCGTAGGGCCGCTCGCCCGCCACGATCGGCTGCGAAGCGCTCGCACAGCCGAGCAGCAGGGCCGCAGTCAAAGCAGAGAGGCAGAAGGCCCCGGCGGAACGAACGGGCATGCGCATGCGTGAACTCCTGTGCTCGGCGATCGGAAGGCGGCCGACGGACTCTCGCGGTCCGCGCGGTCGTCCTCGAACTTAGCCAGCGGCAGCCGGTCGCGACCAATGAATTGATCGTGCCGCCGCATAACCGCCGGTTATGCGGGCTGCCGGGCACAACGGCGTTTTTCTATATGATCCGGCGCCCGTTTCTTCGGCTGCCGGCCCGCATGAACACCCTCCAGACTCCCCTGCTGACGCTGGCCGTGCACGAGGCGCTGCTGAAGGCGCGCTCGGCCGGCGGCGGCACGCTCGAATGCTCGCTCGACCTGGGCTTGAGTCGGGTCTCGGTCGACGTCGGCGAAGACGCCTGGCGCTGCGACGGCCGGGACTTCCCGTTCATGGCCGCCTGCAAGGAGCGCACGGTCTACTGGTGGACCGGTGCCGGCTTCGAGCCGGTGTCGCGCTATTCCGGCTCGCTGATCAAGCTCGTGCCGACCGACTGGGGCCCGCCGACCTTCGAGATCGACGGCATCAAGATGCTGCCGACCGCGCAGGTGTCGCCGTACGCCGACGCCGAGCGCAAGGTCGGGCTGATCCAGCCGGCCGGCAAGGCGATTCTCGATACCTGCGGCGGGCTCGGTTATTTCGCCGCCTGGTGCCTGCGCGGCGGCGCCCGGCAGGTCGCCTCGTTCGAGAAGAACCCGGACGTGATCTGGCTGCGGACGCTCAATCCGTGGTCGCCCACACATTCCGGCGCCGATGCGAATCCTGCGTTCTCGCTGACGAATGCGGATGTCTCCGAGCAGATCGCCACGCTGCCGAGCGCCTCGTTCGACGCCGCCCTGCACGATCCGCCGCGCTTCGGCATCGCCGGCGAGCTCTATTCGCAGGCCTTCTACGACCAGCTCGCGCGCGTGCTCAGGCCGCGCGGCCGGCTGTTCCATTACACCGGCTCGCCGAACAAGCTCACGAGCGGCCGCGACGTGCCGCGCGAAGTCGCCAATCGCCTGCAGAAAGCCGGCTTCGCGACCCAGCTCGAAGGCGATGGGGTGCTGGCGGTCAAGGGCGGCGGGCCTTCGGCGCGGCGCGGCCAAGCTGGCTTGCGCGCGTTGCGCTAACCCACGCCAACTTATTGTCGATTGTCGATTTTGCCCAGGCTCATTCGACGGGTCAGGCAAGCCCCAAAGAACCCAAACCCATGTCCCAGAACCTGACTTCCCGCCAGCGCTGGCTCGCGCTCTACGTGCTGTGCTTCGGCGTGCTCATGATCGTGCTCGACACCACGGTGGTGACCGTCGCGCTGCCTTCGATCCAGGCCAGCCTCGGCTTCTCCGAGACCTCGCTGGTGTGGGTGCTCAATGCCTACATGCTGACCTTCGGCGGCTTTCTGCTGCTCGGTGGACGGCTCGGCGATCTCTACGGCAACCGGCGCTGGTTTCTCGGCGGGCTCGTCGTCTTCACGGTGGCCTCGCTGGCCTGCGGGGTCGCGCAGACACAGTGGCTGCTGGTGGTCGCGCGGGCCGTGCAAGGCGTCGGCGGGGCCGTGGTCACGGCGGTGGCGCTCGCGCTGATCATGAATCTGTTTACCGACCCGGATGAGCGCGCCAAGGCGATGGGCGTCTACGGCTTCATCTGCGCGGCCGGCGGCAGCCTCGGCGAGATTCTCGGCGGCGTGCTGACCGAGCTCATGAGCTGGGAATGGGTGTTCCTGATCAACCTGCCGATCGGCATCGCGGTCTATGCGTTCTGCCTCAAGCTGCTGCCCGAAGACGTTCGGCCCGAGCAGCGCCAGCGGCTCGACATCGCCGGCGCGGTGCTGGTGACCTCGGGCTTGATGGCGGCGGTCTACGCGGTGATCGGCGGCAACGCGGCCGGCTGGGCTTCGACGCAGACGATCACGCTGCTCGCGATCGCGGCGGCGCTGCTGCTGGCTTTCTTCGTCGTCGAAGCGCGCGTGCGCGATCCGCTGATGCCGCTGCACCTGCTCAGGCTGCGCAACCTCGCCACCGCCAACATCGTCGGCATCCTGTGGTCGGCCGGCATGTTCGCCTGGTTCGTCATCACCGCGCTGTATCTGCAGCGCGTGCTCGGCTATTCGCCGCTGCAGGTCGGGCTGTCGTTCATGCCGGCCGATTTCTTCATGGCGGTGTTCTCGCTCGGGCTGTCGGCCAAGCTCGTCATTCGCTTCGGCATCCGCACGCCGCTGTGGGTCGGGCTCGCGATCGCGGGCGTCGGGCTGCTGCTGATCTCGCAGGCGCCGCTGTCCGGCAGCTACGTCGCCCACATCCTGCCCGGCATGCTGCTGCTCGGCATCGGCGGCGGCATGGCCTTCAACCCGCTGCTGCTCGCGGCGATGAGCGATGTCGACGAAAGCCAGTCCGGCCTCGCCTCGGGCATCGCCAACACCGCGTTCATGATGGGCGGCGCGCTGGGCTTGGCGGTGCTCGCGAGCCTGGCCGATGCGGCGACGCGCGAGCTGCTCGCTTCCGGCAGCGACGAGCGCGACGCGCTCAAGTCCGGCTACCAGCTGGCCTTCGAGATCGGCGCGGCGATGACCTTGCTCGGCGCGGCGATCGGCGGCGCGTTCGTGAGGCCCAGGCCGCAGGCGCCCGATGCCGCGATGCCGATCGCGCATTGACGCTCGGGAGTGTTCACGGCCGCTCAGGCCAAAAGAACCTTTGCTAGCCTCATGGCCTCATTTCGACTGGAGCCTGCGATGAAATCGCCGAAACCGAACGTCGACGCCGTGAGCGGCTCGCTGGCCGTGACGCAGGCCTGCACGTCCGAATTCGCAGCGCTCGCGCAAGCACTCCTGCGCGAACCGACGGCCGATGCGCTGCATGACTACCGGATTTCGCTGCGCCGCCTGCGCGTGGCCGTACGCAATTACTGCGCGGCTTCGTCGCCGGCGCTCAAACCAGGCCTGCTCGATGAGCTCAGGCTGCTTTCGCGGCAAAGCGGCATCGCACGCAACTGGCACGTGTTCGTCGACGAAACCCTCGACGTCCTCGCCCGGGAACCGTCGAGCCTGCCGATCACCCGGCTGCGCCGGGCGGCGCAGAAACAGGGCGCACAGGCCTTGCAGGCCTGCGTCGATGCGATCTCGCAACCGGCGTTCAGGCACGTGATCGAATCACTGCGCGAACTCGGCAGCGACCAGGCGCGTGCGACGATCGACGGCTCCGAAGTCACGCTGGAGCAGCACGCACTGAAACTGCTGCGCAAGCAGCATCGCCGGGTTCGCAAGCTCTGGCGGCAACGCGCGAAGCTGTCGGACCTGGATCTGCACGAGTTGCGCAAACGCTTCAAGAAGCTGCGCTACACGGCGGAGTTCTTCGGCCCGCTATTCGACGAAGCCGCGACGGCGCGCTACGTGAAGCAGCTCAAGCTCATTCAATCGCATCTGGGCCAGCTGCAAGATCAAAGCGTCGCCCGTGAGCTCGCGAGCGACCCGGTGCTCACGAACACCGATGCGCCCGCCGCTGCGCTCGTCGAAGGCTGGGCCTTGTCGAGCCTGCGTTGCGAACGCGGGCGCCTGGCGACGCTCAGGCTCGGGCATTCGCTGCGCCCCTGGAAGCACTGAGGCGCCGCTTCAGAAGCGCTTGCCCTTGTGCAGGTAACGCCACTGGCCGGGCTGCAGCCTGGCCATCGCGATCGAGCCGATGCGAATGCGCTTGATCGCGCTCGCCGAGAGCCCCACCGAGGCGCACATCGCCTCGATGCGTTCGGCCGACAAGTCCTTGCCGGCGAAGCGCAGGCGGTTCTCGCTCTGCCAGCTGAGCTTGCAGGCCGGCAGCTTCCACTTGCCCGATGATTCGCCGCGATTGAGCCGCTCGAGACCGCCTTCGGCGATCGTTCCGCCGACGTCGACGACGTACTCCTGCTCGAGCCGGCCCGCGTCCTCGGTGAGCTTGCGCTTGACCTGCCAGTCCTGCGTCAGCACGAGCAGGCCGCTGGCCTGGCGCGTCAGCGGCATCGGCACGTCGAGTCGCGTGAAATGCCGGCGCAGCACGCGCATCGGCGGCTCGGTGTGCTCGCTCACGCGGGTGTCGGCGCCCAGCAGGCTCGCGGCCCGCTGCTCGCCGCTGTCGGACTCGATGCCGGCCGGCTTGTGCAGCAGGATCGTCACCGGCTCGGCTTCATCCGCCCTGGCGCCCGGCAGCAGCTCCACCTGCTGGCCTTCGGCGACCATGAACTGCGGCGCGTCGACGACCTCGCCATCCACCGTTACCCAGCCGCCTTCGATGTACAGCTCGGACTCGCGCCGCGAACAGCCCGTGAGGGCGATGACGGCCTTGGACAAACGGATCGGTTCACTCATGGACGCATTGTCGCGCGTTTCGCGCAAGGCGCTCCGCAGGCATCATTCGCGCATGCTCGCCAGCCTCGACCGCGTCCTGCTCGATCCCGACCGCCGTTCGATCGTCGAAGGCTGGCGCCGCGGCCTGATCGAACTGCTCTGGTTCGGCATCAAGGAGGCCCGCGCCTGCCTGTTCGCGGTGATCATCTTCGGCGCCGTCGTGCTGGTTCCGAAGGCCGGGCTGTTCGGCCTGGCGCGCTACGACCTGCTGCTCGCCATCGCCCTGCTCACGCAGGCCTGGCTGCTCTGGAGCCGGCTCGAAAGCGTCGACGAGTTCAAGGCGATCATGGTGTTCCATGCGCTCGGCTTCGCGCTCGAAGTCTTCAAGGTGTCGGCGGCGATCGGCTCCTGGCGCTATCCCGATGCGGCTTACAGCAAGCTGCTCGGCGTGCCGCTGTTCTCGGGCTTCATGTACGCCGCGGTCGGCAGCTACATGATCCAGGCCTGGCGACTGCTCGATCTGCGCATCGAGCGCCATCCGCCGTACTGGATGACCTGGACCGTCTCGATCCTGATCTACCTCAACTTCTTCACGCATCACTACATCGCCGACATCCGTGTTCCGCTGGCGGCGCTCACGCTGGGGCTTTACGCGCGCTGCGGCGTGGTGTTCCGGCCGCTCGATCGCGACCGCCGCATGCCGCTGGTGCTGGCCTTCGTGCTGATCGGATTCTTCCTGTGGCTCGCCGAAAACTTCGGCACCTTCTTCGGCATCTGGCAGTACCCGAACCAGTTCGGCGCCTGGGCCACGGTGCATCTCGGCAAGTGGGGATCGTGGTCGCTGCTCGTGATCATGACCTTTTCGATCGTCGCCCAGCTCAAGCACATCAAGGCGACGATCCAGCTGCACGATTGAACTCGATCAGGTGGCCACAGAAACGAAAAGACCGGCTTGCGCCGGTCTTTTCGCGTGAAGCCTCGAACTCGAAGCTTCAGCTCAGGGCTGCGCAGCGGCCGGCGCAGGCGGCGTAGGCGCTTCCGCATTCGGGGCCGGCGTCGGCGGCGGCGATTGGGCCTGCTGCTGCGTCTGTTGAGCCGCAGCCTGCTTCGCCGCCGCGGCTTCGAGCTCCTCCGGCGTCGGCGGCAGCGGCTGCACGGTCAGCGTCGCGCTGTTGATGACGCTCGGGTCGTCGCGCAGCTTCACGTAGAGCTTGCCCGCGGTCGGGTGCGGCACCGGCAGGCTCGAACCCGGATAGCCGTGCGAGACCTGCACCGGCTTGTCGAACTGCGGGCTGCCCGAGATCGCCTCGATCAGGAACAGGTCGTTGCCGCTGAGCCGGCAGGCCCGCGCGGTGTCCTCGGGGCACTTGAGTTCGCGCAGGGCCGGCAGGCGCACGAGCGTGGCGAGCGGTTGCCAGTCGCCGGCGACACCGCCCGCGACCGCGCGGAACTTGAGCGGACCGAAGGCCGAAAAACCGAAAGCCTTCGCCGGATCGAGCGTAATCAGCGCGACCTTGCTGTTCTCGAGGCGAATGCCGCCGTTGCCGATCGACAGGCTGGTGCTGAAGCCCTCGTCCTCGGTCGCCACTTCGATCGCCTGGTCGCGGCCGAAACCGGCCGGCGTCTGCGCGCGAACCGAGAAGGTCAGCTTGGCGTCCTGTGGCAGCACGTCCTGGTCGGTGAGCTGGATATTGCTTTCGGTGCTCGACTGCGAGGGCCGCACGCTCTTGCCGATCATCGTCACGCTCGGGCGCGGCACATCGACCGTGGCGTTGACCTTGGAGACGCGGCCGTCCTTGAGCGTGACGCGCGCCGCGATGCCGCGATCGGGCCTGAGCGCCGCCGACGCCGAGGCGTCCTGCGCGATCATCACAAGCGCATCGTTGCTGCCCTGGGCCGACAGCTCGCCCGGCGTGAACACCACCGAGCCGATCGCCAGGCTCGCGACCTCGTCGAGCCGGCTGCCCTTGAGCACGCCCTGCGAGTCACCGGCATGCAGCACGAAGCTGTCGAGACGAGCGGCGCTCGAAAACACCTGGATCGGAATCGGGTGTGGCGTCGATACGCCGTACTGGCCGATCAGCAAGGTCATCGCGCCGGGCTGGGCGTCGGTCAGCGGCAGCTTGACCTCGACTTCGCCGGGCTTGACGGCCTTCCACTCGGCCTTGAGCTCCTTGCCGGCCGGATCGCGCAGCATGATGTTGTCGACGCAGCTGACCGCATCGGTGCGCAGGTGAATGGTGTCCGGACGGCCGACCACCAGCGCGTCCTGGTCGCCCTGGGCGAGCGACCAGGCGTTGGCCTTGGCGTTGCGCAGCGAGAAGCCCGGGCCGGTGTAGGGCTCGAAGCCCCAATAGCCCTGCAGCGAGGCGCGCACGGTGTCGCCGAGGTTGACCGACTGCAGTGCTGCGGTGTTGACCACGTAGCCGCCTTCGGCCGCATCGGCGCGCGCCGGCAGCCGGTAGGTCTTGCCGTCCTTGCCGCTGACCGCGAGCACGATGTCGTGTGCGTAATTGGTCGAGAAGGCCAGCGGAGCGCCCTGTACGGGCAGCACGAGGTCGTTGCGGCTCGCGCAGTAGATGTCCGACGGGTTCACCGCGTGCAGCGGCGGCAGCTGCGGCCTTTCGATCGCCGGCAGCGCCACCACCATCACCGACTTCGGGTTGCTGAAGGACGGCGGCGTATTGAGCGTGAGTTCGAGCTTGTCGCCCTTGTGCGAGGTCAGCGCCGGAATGTACGAGTACTGCGCCGTGCTGAACGAATCGAAGATGCGCACCATGTCGAGCACCGAGGCGATGTACGGGCTGTAGATGCCGTAGCCGAGCTCGGGCGTCGAACTCGCGGCCATCACGAGGTCGGCCGCCGGGCCCGAGGTGAGCGCCTGCGCCAGCGTGGTGCTGTGCACGTCGTTGAGGATCAGCGCCTCCTGCCCCTGCGTCAGGCAGGCCGCCTGCAGCTGAGGAATCTTGTCGAGACACTTCTCGTCGACCGAGATCGCCAGGCTGCGCGCGAGCAGCGGCGCGGTTTCCTTGAGTACCGCCGGGTCGCCCTGATTGAGCACGCGGATCGCGTCGAGATAGCGGTTCAGGCGCGAGCGGTCGAGCGTGGCCTGGTTGAGATCCTGCGTCGCCCGCACGAACGAACCCGGCTTGCCCCGCACCGCTGCGATGATGCCCTTGAGATCACCATTGGTCTCCGGCGCCATGAACACCAGCGCCTGCTGGGCGCCTTTGGGCACCGTGACCGTGAGCCCCTCCTTGGCGCACTTGCCCGTCCAGGTCTTGCACGGAAAGAACCAGCTCTCGGGCGGCGGATTGGTCGAGCCGGCCAAAAAGGCGATCACGAGCAGGTAGTTCGCCGACTGCGACTTCGGAAACTCCGGCTTCACCCAGATGCGGTCGCCTTCGGCCAGGTTCGGCACTTCCGAAGCCGGCAGGATGGTCTTGCCGCGCGTGACGACCATGTCGAGCGTCGGCCCGACCAGATCGAACGGCGCCGGCCCGGCGGCCTGGGCGGCGCCGCTCAGCAGCAGGGCGAAGAAAGGCAGAAACGCTCGGAACAGACTCGCGCGCAGAGACATGGCAATCGGTGTTGGGGTCTTCAATTCAGTTTGCGTCAGGCTGGATGAACGCCGGGAGACGGGAGACGGGAGACGGGAGACGGGAGACGGGAGACGGCGAGCGGAATTCCGGTTGCGGGCCCATGGCAAGACCAGCTCACCCGCTTTTGCGTTCCCCGTCTGTCGTCTGTCGTCTCCCGGCTTCCTCAGTTGTACCGCCGCTCGATGCCAGCCCAGGTGGTCTGGGCTTCGACCAGAAACGCTTCGAAGGCCTGGCGCTCGGTTTGCAGGCGCAGCCTGTCGAGCGATTTTTCGGAATCCCCGGCCGCTGCGAGGTCCGCGGCGCGCGCGCCGGCTTCGGCCTGCCCGTAACTGAAACCGGTGCGCACGTCGACGAACACCGCCGAGGCGGTCGAGCGGATCGCCGCGTCGGTGTCGGACTTGCCGAGCTTGAAATCCGACGACGGGCCGAAAGTCTTGCCGCCGGCCTCGAACACCGTATCGACCGTGGTCACCAGCAGCACGTCGATCTGCAACTTGGCCGCAGCCAGCCGCAGGTCGTCCAGCGAATCGAACCTGGATGGCAGCAGGCTGGTGTCGAGCGTCTGCACCTTGCCGACCGAAGCCCAGCCGCCGATGGCCGCCAGCTGCGGATCGCCGATGAGCTCCTGCGCGGTCACCAGACTGAAAACTCCCTTGCCGTAACCGCGCGTGCTCGCCGAGGCGTAGCGCGGGGCCTGCACGCGCACCACGCCGATGCTCGCCGGGAACTTCGGCGACGGCTGGCGCGAAGCCATGTCGTCGCCGACGCGGCTGATCTCGGCGAGCTTCACCGGCCCGCCCGGGGTGACGTAGCTGGCGCAGCCAGCGCTGAGCGACAACATCACGGCGGATGCAACGAGGGACTTGCGCAACAGACCAGCTCCGGAAATCGACGGGGCCCCGCAGTCTAGCCTCACCCCGCATCGCGAGAAACCAGAAATACGCGCCGACCCGATGCTGTGATTCTTGCGGGCAGTTGATGAACGGCGCGCTTGGCCGGACGAGCGCCCCCGGCACACCGGGCGCGCCCCCGATAATGGCGCGTTCTCGCGGCCCGCGCGCCGAATCGCTTTTTGTTCAATGGCCAGTACGCACCAACCCGTCGACCTTCTGTGGGTCCTGTCCTGCGCCGTGCTGGTGGTGCTGATGCAGGCCGGCTTCACCTGCGTCGAATCGGGCCTCGTGCGCGCCAAGAACAGCATCAACGTCGCGTTCAAGAACCTCATCGATTTCTGCATCGCCTCGGTGCTCTACGGGCTGGCCGGCTTCGGCCTGATGTTCGGAGCCAGTTGGTACGGGCTCATCGGCACCGAGCCGGAGATGCTGTTCGGGCCGACCAGCACCTGGCTGTCGACGATGTTCTTCTTTCAGGTCGCGTTCTGCGGCACTGCCACGACCATCGTTTCGGGTGCCGTCGCCGAGCGCATGTGCTTCGCGGCCTACTGCTGGTCGGCGGTGCTGGTCTCGCTGATCGTCTATCCGATCGTCGGTCACTGGGCCTGGGGGGGCGCGCTCGATCACACGGTGGCGGGCTGGCTCGCCGAAATCGGTTTCATCGACTTCGCCGGATCGACCGTCGTGCACTCGGTTGGCGGCTGGGTCTCGCTGGCCTGCCTGCTGATCATCGGGCCACGCGTCGGCCGCTTCGGCGCGCAAGGGCGCTCGATCGAGGGCTACAACCTGCCGGTGGCGACGCTCGGGGTGTTCCTGCTCTGGGTCGGCTGGTTCGGCTTCAACGGCGGCAGCGCGATGGCGCTCACGCCGAAGGTGCCGGCCATCATCGTCAACACCGCGCTCGCGGGCGGCGCCGGCGGCCTCGCGGCCACGCTGCTGACCTGGAAGCTGCTCGGCATTCCGGCAGTCGATCGCATCATGAACGGCGTGCTCGCCGGGCTCGTCGCGGTCACCGCGGGATGTCATCTCCTGACGCCGCCGGCCGCGCTGTTCGTCGGCGCGGTCGGCGGCATGGTCTGCGTGGTCGGCACGCTCGGCCTCGAGCGCCTGCAGATCGACGACGCCGTCGGCGCGGTGCCCGTGCATCTGTTCGGCGGCATCTGGGGCACGCTTGCGGTGGCGCTCTGCGCGCCCGACGGCAGCTGGGGAGATGGCATCAGCCGCTGGCAGCAGCTCGGAACGCAGGCCATCGGCGTCGTCAGCGTCGGTGCGTTCTCGCTCGGGCTGTCGTACGCGGTACTGCGGCTGCTCAATCTCGTGCTGCCGCTGCGGGTCAGCGCGCAGGACGAGCGCATCGGGCTCAACATCGCCGAGCACGGGGCCAGCAGCGCCGTGCTCGACCTGATCGTGCAGATGGACCGCCAGGCCCGGCGCGGCGACTTCTCCACGCGCGTCGAAGTCGAGCCCGAAACCGAGGCGGCGCGCATCGCGGTGTTCTACAACGCGGTGCTCGACCAGTTCGCGGTCGAGACCAATCGACGGCAGCTGGCGATGCAGAAGCTCGCCCAGCTCGCCAACTACGACACCCTCACCGGCCTCGGCAACCGACGCCTGTTCAACGAATCGCTGCAGCGCGCGGTGCGCGCCACGCGCTCGCCGCGCCAGCTCGGCGCCCTGCTCTACATCGATCTCGACGACTTCAAGCTCATCAACGACCGCTACGGCCACGCCTTCGGCGACGAGCTGCTCAAGTACGCGGCCCGGCGCATGTCGGCGCTGGTGCCGATCGAAGGCGCGACCGCCGGCCGCATCGGCGGCGACGAGTTCGCGGTGCTGCTCGATCGCATCGAGGTGGCGGCCGAAGCCTACGAACTCGCCGACGCACTGATCGCCAGCCTCGGCGAGACCTTCACGATCCAGGACAAGCCGTTCCGCATCCGCGCCTCGATCGGCATCGCCCTGATCCGCCACGACAGCCCCGACGCCGCCACCGTGATGCGCCAGGCCGACGAGGCGATGTACGTCGCCAAGCTCGCCGGCAAGGGCAGCTGGCGGCTCTACCGCGCCGGCGCCGAGGAATTCGCCCCGAGCGTCTGAGCGGCCTGCCGCGCGAGGCGCGACGGCGATCCAGCACGGTTCATGCGGGCTTTGCGAGACTGCCGACCCGCCTGCGCGTGAGCAGCGGACGGATCGACGCAGACAAGGAGCATGAGACTGATGGCAGTGTCTTCAAGGACGAAGCACGCCGCCTGGGGCGCGGTGCTGTGCATGGCGGTGACGACGAGCGGCTGCGCGACGCTCGGCAGCCAGCGGCTCGAGCACGATCAGGTCGACTACGCGCGCTCGCTCGATCGCGCGCAGAAGCGGCAGACGCTCTCGAACATCGTCAACCTGCGCTACGCCGACACGCCTTCGTTCCTGCCGGTCACCCAGGTCATCGCCGCGTATTCGTTCGACGGTTCGGCCAACGCGAGCCTCACCGGCAGCACGATCGAAGGCAGCGGCACCGCCGGCACGGTCGGTGCGTCGATCGGCTATTCGAACCATCCGACCTTCACGTTCACGCCGACCACGGGCGAGGAGTTCGCGGCCGGCTACATCCGCCCGCTCGCGCCGGCGCTGGTGCTGCCGCTCGTGCAGAGCGGCGTGCCGATCGACCTCTTGCTGCGCATCGTCGCGCAGTCGATCGGCGACCTGCAGAACAGCGCGGCGCTGTCGGGTGCGAACAATTCGGGCTCGCTGGGCTTCTTCGAGCTGATCCACACGCTGCGGCGCCTGCAGCTCAAGGGCGCGCTGACGGTGCGCTTCGAGCGCGCGGAAAGCGGCAACCGCGTGTTTCTGGCGATCGATCCGACACGCAGCGACGACGACGACGTGACCGCCGATGCGGTCACGGCGCGCAAGCTGCTGCATATCGCCGACGGCACCAGGGAATTCGAGATCGTCTACGGCGCCGTGCCCGAGCGCGGCGCCAAGGTGGGCATCGTCACGCGCTCGGTGATCGGCATCCTGACCGAGATCGGCGCGCAGATCGAAGTGCCTGAGGCCGATATCGTCGCCGGCGCGACGACCCCGACCGTGCGCCTGCTCGAAGTCGAAACGCGGCCGACGATCATCGTCCATGTCGGCAGGCAGGCTCCGCCCGACGCCTATGCGAGCATCGTCTACGGCAATGGCCCGCAGGCGCAGTGCTACTGGATCGACCGCCGGGATTTCGATTCCAAGTTCGCGTTCTCGGTGGTGCAGAACCTCATCGCGCTCGCCGAGACGAGCCAGAGCAGCAAGGCGCCGATCGTCACGATTCCGGCCGGCTGATCCGCGCGACCCGAGTCACGCACAAGAGGGAAATCCCCGATTCGCTCGATCGGGCGCGCCGTTAAGCTGCGGCATTGCGCGGCCGCCGCCGGCCGCGCCACCGTCCAGAATCCCGGAGAGAAACCCTCATGCGCCTTGCCCTTCCGTTGGCCCCGACCGCGCTGTGCGCCGCCACGCTCGCCTTCACGGCCGCTTTGGCGCTGAGCGCCTGCGGCAAGAGCGCCGAGCCGCCCGCGGCCCGGCCCCAGGCGAGCGCGGCCGCCGCGCCGACGGCCGAGGAGATCAAGGCCGAGACCGATCGCATCAACGAGTGGTTCGGCAAGAAGTACGAGGAGGAGCTGGCCTTCAGCCCGATCGCGCTGACTTTCCTCGGGCGCAAGGAGCAGTACGACAAGTTCGACGACATGTCCGAGGCCGCGGACGACAAGAAGCGCGCCTGGCGCAAGGGCACGCTGGACGAGCTGCAGTCACAGTTCGCCTACGCCAAACTCAGCGACGAGGCGAAGATGTCGTACGACATCTGGAAGTACCAGAGCGAGCAGCTCGCGGCCGGCGAAGCCTTCCGCCTCAACGGCTACGTCTTCGACCAGATGAACGGCGCGCAGTCGTTCATCCCGACCTTGCTGATCAGCTTCCACAAGGTGGAAAACGAATCCGACATGCTCGCCTACATCGCGCGCCTGGAGGCCGCACCGGTCGGGCTCGACCAGCTCGTCGAGCGTGCCAAGAAAGCGGCCGAACAGAAAATCCGTCCGCCGAAGTTCGCGTTCGAAGGCGTGATCGACCAATCGAAGAAAGTCATCGCGGGCGCGCCGTTCGGGCCCGGCAAGGATTCGGCGATCTGGGTCGACGCCAAGGCCAAGATCGCCGAGCTCGTGAAATCCGGCGCAATCGACGCCAAGCGCGGCGACGAGCTGCAGGCGCTCGCCAGGACCGCGCTGGTCGACAGGTTCAAGCCCGGCTACGAGCGCCTGATCGCCTGGGAACAGGCCGACATGGTCAACGCGCCCGAGAACGCCAGCGGCGTCGGCACGACGCAGCCCAACGGCAAGGCGTACTACGAGTTCGCGCTGGCCGACAACACCACCACGCACATGACGGCCGAGCAGATCCACGAGCTCGGACTCAAGGAAGTCGAGCGCATCCGCGGCGAGATGACCGCGCTCAAGGACAAGGTCGGCTTCAAGGGCGATCTCGAGGCCTTCTTCAAGTTCATCGACAGCGACAAGCAGTTCCGCTTCCCGAATACCGACGCCGGCCGCCAGGCCTACATCGATACCGCGACGGCCGATCTCGCGAACATCAAGAAGTCGCTGCCCGATTTCTTCGGCGTGCTGCCCAAGGCCGACCTCGTGGTCAAGCGCGTCGAGCCGTTCCGCGAGCAGGACGGCGCGGCCCAGCATTACTTTCCGGGCACTCCGGACGGCTCGCGGCCGGGCGTCTACTACGCGCACCTGTCCGACATGAACGCGATGCCCAAGACCGAGCTCGAAGTGATCGCGTATCACGAGGGCCTGCCGGGCCATCACATGCAGATATCGATCGCGCAGGAGCTCACGAGCGTGCCGCTGTTCCGCACCCAGGCCGGCTTCACCGCCTACCAGGAGGGCTGGGGCCTGTATGCCGAATGGCTCGCCAAGCAGATGCCCGGCACCTATCAGGACCCGTATTCGGATTTCGGCCGCCTGAGCTCGGAGATGTGGCGCGCGGTGCGCCTGGTGGTCGACACCGGCCTGCACGCCAAGGGCTGGACCGAGCAGCAGGCCGTCGAATTCTTCGACGCCAACACCTCGATTCCGCTCACCGCGGTCAAGTCCGAAGTGCGCCGCTACCTGATCATGCCGGGCCAGGCCACCGCCTATAAGGTCGGCATGATCAAGATTCAGGAGCTGCGCAGGAAGGCCGAAACCGAGCTCGGCGACAAGTTCGACATCAAGGGCTTCCACGACACCGTGCTCGGCGGCGGCGCGCTGCCGCTGGAGTTGCTCGAACGCCGCGTCGATCAGTGGATCGCGAGCCGGAAGAGCTGAAGGCGGCGCTCGCCTCGATTGCGGAGCAGGACTTCGACAAGCCGGTCCGACGCCGATTTTCCCATTGTTGTCATAGGCCTACTGAAGTAACCTGCCGGCGCCTGGCCAGGACGGCGGCCCTCTGTCGATTACGGCGGATGAGTTCCGGATTGCCCCTGGGCCAGGAAAGGCCCGGCGCGATCACAGCGGGGGCATGCGGCGCATGGTGGCTTGGGACGAGGCTCGGATACAGGCTTTGGCGGACGCTTTCCAGACCGCCGCGCTCGACGGACAGGGTTGGTACGGGGCGCTCGAAGGCCTGGCCGAGGCGACCGGATCGCAGACCGGGGAGCTGATCGGCCTCGGGTCGGACGCGGCGGTTCCGTTCAACCTCATGACGAACATCGACCCGGATTTCCTGACCGCTTTCGCGGCCGATGGCGGCGGCGATCCGCGCATCAACCCCTACGTCCGCGCCGGGGTTTCGGCGCCGGTGCTGCAGGTGCTCGCGGATCCCGACTTCATGTCGGCCGAAGACTACCGGCGCAATGCCTGGTATCACGAGTTCCTGCTGCCCTGGAACGTCCCGCACATCTGCCTGACCACGCTCGAGCGGCGCGACGCGACCGTGATCGGGCTGGCGGTCGGGCGCTCGCGCGCCAATGGCCCGATCAGCGACGAACAGCGCGCCGTCTTCACCACGCTCGCGCCGCACGTGCGCGTCGCCGTGCGGACCCAGATGGCGCTCGAGAACCAGGGCGCCCGGCTGCTGAGCCGGGCTTTCGAGGGACTGTCGATGATCGCCTTCGTCTGCGACGGCCGCGGTCGCGTGCAGGCGATGACGCCCGCGGCCGAAGACCTCGTCGGCGCGAACGGTCCGCTGCATCTGCGGCGCGGGCAACTCGAGGCCGCCGGCAAGGACGATGCCGCGGCGCTGTCGAAGGCCATCGACGCCGCCGCGCTGGGCATCGCCGTGCCCGGCGCGCCGGCCGCCTCGACCGTCGTGCTGCGCGGCAAGGCGTCACCCCAGGCGCTCGTGCTCGAAGTGGTCCGCCTGCCCGGGCTCGCGCACGAGTTCACGTTCACGCCGCGCGTGCTGGTGGTCGGACGCATGCAGCAGGCCAGCCGGACCCAGCGCATGCAGACGCTCGCGCAGGCCGTGTACGGGCTGACTTCGGCCGAGGCCGAAGTCGCCGTGCGCATCGCCGCGGGCCAGTCTCCCGAGGAAATCGCGGCCGTGCGCACGGTCGCCGTCGGCACCATCCGCGCGCAGCTCAAGACCGCCATGTCCAAGTGCGGCGTCCGGCGGCAGGCCGAACTCGTGAGCCGCCTGGCGCAGCTCTGACGGACCCGGCCGCCGGCCGGGTCCGTCGCTCGCTCAGAACGATCCCGGGAGACGCGTTCCGGTGATCACGCTGTTGCCGGAGCAGCTGCCGTTGGGGCCGGAATAGTTCCAGGTCAGCGTGCCGGACAAATGCGTGCTGTCCGGAATCCGCACGCTGAGCGACTCGGTGGTCGATCCCTTGTCTTCCGGGCCGTCCGGATAGGTCACGCTCAGCGAGCCCGACAGGCCACCCGCGTCGTCCACCGAGCCCATGTTCAGATTGATGGTCTGGCCCGCGTAGCTCGCCTGGTAATGCGTATCGGTGATCTTCGAGACACCGACGGTTTCGGTCGTGTCGGCCTCTTCGGAGCACAGGCCGCGCGGGTTGCTCGAGGTCAACGAGCGGTCGATCTGCAGGCTCCATGCGCCATCGAACTTGCGCTTGATGTTGACTGCGACCGTGGCCACGCGCGAGTAACCGTTCTCGTTGCGCGCCCGGTACTTGAACTGGTCGGGGCCGAAATACTGGCCGGCCGGCGTGAAGACGAAGTCGCCGTCGTTTTCGATGCGAACGCTGCCGTGCGCCGGGGCGTTCACGACCTCGAGCGTATCGGCGCCGACCGTGGTCAGGGTGGAGCCGGCGGCGACGCCCTGGATGACCTCGATCGCCGCGTCCTCGGCCTCGGGCAGATCGATCGACAACGTGGCCTCGAAGGGCTTGGGTTCGGCATCGGGACGCGTCAGCGTGAAGCTGAAGTCGACTTCCTCGCGCGGCGCGTTCGCCGCCGAGAACTCCAGCCGCAGCAGCTCGCCGGCCGCCGACGCCTCGCCACCGACCGCGACGTCGCCCGAGGAGATCGAGCCGATGCCGATGCTGCCGGCCGGCACGTCCTGGGTTTCCTCGGTCAGCAGGCCTTCGAGCACGGCGGACAGCGGCGCCGGAACCAGCGGCAGCTTGGCGATCGTGGAGCTGATGCGGTTGAACAGGCTCCTGACGGTGGCCAGCTGGCTCTCGTGGATGCGCAGCAGGCTCTGCGGACGGAAGTAGAGCGGCTCGCCGTTTTCGAAGGCCAGCTTCTGCGTGGCCTTGGCCGTCAGCGCCTTGACGCGCATGAGGTTCGCGGCGCGCGCATCGTCGTCGTTGTCGGGCGCCGATGCCGGAAACAGCGTGAAGCTGAACTCCACCCTGCAATTGCCACGGATCGCGCTCAGGCCGTTCTGGAGCGCGGAGCCTTGGTCGGCCTGCTTCCAGATATAGACGAAGCCGCCGCCGGCCAGGACCGCGCCGATGATGCGCGAGGCCGGGTCCGGCCCGACGACGACGGCTTCGAGCCCGACTCCGGCCAGCACCACCACGGCGGCCAGTCGTGCGAGCCCCCCGCTCGCCCCGGCGATCGCCGAAACGCATGCCGAGGCCGAAAACGCCTTGGCCGCCGACAGGCCGGCCGTCGCCGTGGCGGTGTCGCCCTGCGCGTAGCCGTTGGCGATCAGCCGCTGCGCGACCGCGCCGAGCACGGAGTCGTCGGTGGTTTCGAGCAGGGACAGCGAGTCGGCGACGTCGGCGCGGCGCGCGCGCAAGGCCTCGAGTTCGGCGGCGCTCATGCCCGCACCGTCGTCGGCTTCGAGCTGCGCGAGATCGGCGGCCGTGGATTCGAGCGCGGCGCGCACCACCGCGCGCGGGTTGGCGACGTTCGCCGAGCCCCCCAGCTCGACGTCGAACTGCCATGGGCGGCCATTGAGCGTGGCCTGCAGCGTGGTGTTGCCGGCGGCGGCGTCGGCCGGCACTTCGAACCACAGCAGGCCGGTGCCGGCGTTGTGCAGCGTCACCGCGCGGCTGCCGAGCGTCGCCTCGTAGCTTTCGCTTTCGAGCGGCAGCGCATCGGCGAACAGCACCGCGACCTGGCCCGGCACGAGCCGCTGCTGGCCTTCGCCCAGCGACAGCGAGGCCGCCGTCGCGGTGACGGCGATGGTGACGCGCGCGGTGCCGCTGCGACCGCCCGCATCGGTGGCGGTCGCGGTGCAGACCACATTGCCGTTTTCGGTGACGGTGGGAGTCAGCAGCATCGAACCCTGCAGGGTGCCCCGATCGCAGGACAGGCTCGGCGTCAGCGCGGCGCCCGCCGCATCGACGGCGCTCGCGGCGAGCGCGACGAAGGCGCCGCCTTCGACGGTCTGCGGCGTGGCGGTCAGCGTGACGCGCGGCGCGGCCGTGTCCGGAGCATCGCTGCCTCCTCCGCCGCCGCCTCCGCAGGCCGCGACGGCGATCGCCGCCAGCGCAACGCCGATCCGCGCCCGCATGGTTCTGATGAATGACATGAGCCCCCTCCTTCGTTATCGGATTAGCCAGCAGGAGCGCACAGCGACGCTGCGCCCTCGCGGCGTGAAAACCGGGGCAACTTAGCCAGACGCCCGCGAGCGGTCATTGCCCAAATGGGGAATGCGACAGGACCGGGCCGAGAGCCGATGCCGAGCGGGCGACGGAGGCCATCCGCGGCGCGAAAATCCTGCGCGGGCGTCACAGCCGTTACCATAAGCGGCTTATGAACTTCCTCATCTGGCTTGGCGGCTTCATCGGCCTGCTGTCTGGCGGCTGGCGGGGCCTGCTCATCGGCGCCCTGATCGGTCTGGCGCTCGGTCGCCTGCTTCCGCTGCTGCTCGTGCGCTTCGCGGTCGGCAAGATCAATCAGGTGCAGTCGCTGTTCCTCGACTCCACCTTCGCGGTCATGGGCGCCATGTCCAAGGCCGACGGCCGCGTCTCGGCCGAGGAAATCCGCGCCGTGGAAGCGCTGTTCGACCAGCTGCGGCTGTCGGGCGAGGCGCGCGAGGCCGCCAAGGTCTCGTTCAATCGCGGCAAGTCGCCGGGCTTCGATCTCGACGCCGAAGTCGCCCGCTTCGCCGCCGCCGCGCGCGGCCAGCGCGTGCTGCACCAGATGTTCCTGCAGATGCAGCTCGCCGCGCTCGCGGCCGACGGCCAGATCCACCCGGCCGAGCACGCGCTGCTGCTGCGCGTGGCACGCGGCCTGGGCTTGTCCGAAACCGAGCTGCAGGCGCTCGAGGCGATGCTGCGCGGCGGTGGCGGCGGCTACGCGGGCGGCGGCGCGTCGAGTGCGTCGCAGGCTTCGGCGCTCGACGATGCCTACCGCGTGATCGGCGTTGCACCGGCCGCCAGCGACGCCGAGCTCAAGCGCGCCTATCGCAAGCTCATGAGCGAGAACCACCCGGACAAGCTCGCCGGCAAGGGCCTGCCCGAAAGCATGCGGGCGATGGCCGAGCAGAAGACGCGGGCGATCACCGCGGCCTACGACCGCATCGAGAAAGCGCGCCGGGCCGCGGCGGCTTAAGGTGAATCGCCCCGTGCGAGACCCCCATGAAAACGCCGCCTTTCGGCGGCGTTTTCATGGGTGAAGCCAGAAGCGCTCAAACCTTGCGAAGCTGGCGGTCGACGCTCCAGGCGCCGGTGCCGTGGACGAGGTAGCCGAGGAAGCCACCGGCGATCGCGATGTTTTTCCAGAACATGATCCCCTGCACCTGATCGGCGAAATCGGCGTGGAAGATCAGTGCCGAAACGACGCTGAAGCCGGCGAGGACGAAAGCGGCCCAACGCGTATAGGCACCGGCGAGAATCGCCGCGCCGCCGAGCACTTCGACCGCGATCACGAGCGGCAGCAGCGCGCCCGGAACGCCCATCGCCTCCATGTAGCCCTGGGTGCCGGCGTACTGGCCGAGCTTGGACAAGCCCGAGATCAGGAAGATGGCGGCCAAGCCGGCGCGGCCGGCGACGTCGAGGGCGTTGCTGATGTAGGGCTGGCGGATCGGACGGTTTTTGTAGCTGCTCGCGGCGGCGGCGGCGGCGGTTGCGGTGGTCATGGCGGTCTCCCTCAAAGTTGGATGGATGTTGCTGCGTGGGGAGCAAGATAGATTCGGGACAATTCCTTGATAAGCCGGCCAGATCACGACAATCTGTCCCACCTGCAGAACAGTGATGGAACGATGACCGATGGAAGATCTCAACGATCTCTACTACTTCACCGAAGTGGCCCAGCGCGGTGGTTTTTCGGCTGCCGCAAGGGTGCTGCAGATTCCGAAGTCCAGGCTGTCGCGGCGCATCGCCGAGCTCGAACAGCGGCTCGGAGCCCGGCTCATGCAGCGCTCGACACGCCGACTGCACCTGACGCCGATCGGCGAGGACTTTCTGGCGCGTTGCAAGGCGATGGTCATCGAGGCACAGGCCGCGCAGGAACTCATCGAGCGCGGCGTCGCCGAGCCGCGCGGGCGCTTGCGGATCTCCTGCCCGATCTCGCTCGCCCAGGGCGCGCTCGCCCTCGCACTGCCGGCGTTCCAGGCGCGGTTTCCGAAAGTGCAGATCGAACTCGAAGCCACCAACCGGCGGGTCGACGTGATTGCCGAAGGCATCGACGTGGCGATCCGGGCGCGAGCCGCAGCGGCGCAATCGGCCGAACTGGTGTCCAAGCCGCTCGGGGTTTCGCGGCGTTACCTGGTCGCCAGCCGATCGCTGGTCGAATCGATCGGAACACCGCAGACGATCACCGACCTGCAAGGCTTCCCCAGCCTGGCGCAGACTTCGGCCGACGGTCGCTATTTCTGGAAGCTCAGCGGGCCGGGCTCCGAAGCGGGCTCGAGCCCTGAGCCGGTCAGCGTCGAGCATCACCCGCGCCTGATCACGGATGAGATGACGGTGCTGCGCGAAGCCGCGATCGCCGGCGTCGGGCTCGTGCAGCTGCCGCAGCTGCTCTGCGAGGACGCTTTGGCCGACGGGCGGCTGCTGATCCTGCTGCCCGACTGGAAGGCCGAGCACGACCTGATCCACGCCGCCTACTTCTCGCGCCGGCAGAACATTCCGGCGGTGCAGGAGTTTCTGCGCTTTCTGGGTGAGCAGATCGGTCCGCTGTTGCCGCAGCCGGACTGAGGCGGCTCCGACGGCGGAGCGCTCGGCCCCGGCCTCCCGATATCAGTTGCGGCGGGATACCTCGGTACCGATGGCGGCCGGGGCACAGTAGGAAGCATCGTCGGCATTGCCCCAGATACGGCAGACGGTTTGCCGGGTCGTCGGCTCGGCTGCAGCCTCGTAAGGCAGTGCCGATGACGGATGGCCGGTGCTCGCGCAAGCACTCAGCAGCAGAGCGGCCAGCAGCCCCGATGCGAGCTTGAACCTGAAAGCGCCGAATTGCGTGCGGGTCATGGCGATCACCTCGATTGCGGGTCCGCTGGGGACGTTTGAAACCTGCGATCAAAGTAAACGCGGAACAAAGCAGAGATAAGCCGCCTCAACTACGACTGTCCGTCCCATCAATAGAACAATCACCAGAAAGATGACTCGCGCTTTGCCGGGTTCACTCCGCCACGATCAGTGCCCGGCCGTCTCAAGCTACCGCCAAAGCCAATGACTGCGGTCATCGGGTGGGGCCGTCGAACCCCGCTGCTGAGGCTTACCGGATGTGAATCGGCCCTTGAGCGGCACGCCGCGCATCGAGCCGCATGCCGCGCCGCTTCGCGCCGATGCCGGGCGGCAGCGGGCCGCCAGGCCCGAGTTCGCAAGCCGCGGGGAGCCCGGAGCCCGGTTACACGCTGGGTGTGAGTTTGAACAGCTGAGCCGAATCGCCGTCTTCGAGCACCCAGATCGCCCCGTCCGGGCCCTGCTCCACCTCGCGAATCCGCTCGCCGAAATCGAGGCGCTCGGCCTCGCGGGCGCTGTCGCCATCGAAGTCGATGCGCACGAGCCCGTGCGAAACCAGCCCGCCGATGAAGCCGTCGCCACGCCAGGACGGAAACATCGAACCGCTGTAGATGATGAAACCGGCCGCGGCGATGACCGGGTTCCAGCTCACCTCGGGCGCGTTGAATTCGGGGCGCGTGTCGTGATCGGGAATGTCGGAGCCATCGTAGTTGTTGCCGTTGGAGACGATCGGCCAGCCGTAGTTGCTGCCGCGCTCGATGCGGTTGAGCTCGTCGCCACCCTGCGGTCCCATCTCGTGCGTCCACAGGCGGCCGTCGGCGTCGAAGGCGATGCCGAGCAGGTTGCGATGTCCATAGCTCCAGACCTGGGCCGCGACCGCGCCCTGGTCGGCGAACGGATTGCCGTCCGCCGGCGTGCCGTCGTCCTTGAGCCGTAGCACCTTGCCAAGGTTCTGCGCGAGATCCTGGGCGGGGCTACCGAGCTGGCGCTCGCCCGAAGTCAGGAACAGATCGCCATTCGGGGCAAACGCGAGGCGGTGGCTGTAGTGCCCGGTGCCGCCGACTTTCGGGGTCTGGCGCCAGATCACCTGCAGATCGCGCAGCGCGGCTCCACCGTCGGACGCGAGTTCGAGCCTGGCGCGAGCCAGCGCAGCGCCCCGCGTACCGCGCTCACCGGCCTCGGCATAGCTCAGGTAAACCCAACCGTTCTCGGAAAAACGCGGATGCAGCACCACGTCGCCCAATCCTCCCTGCCCCCCATAAGACACTGCGGGCACGCCGGAGACCGTTCGGGAACTGGTTCCATCCTGAGTCACCAGGCGCAAGGTTCCGCGGCGCTCCGTCACCAGCATGCGGCCATCGGGCAGGAAACTCATCGCCCAGGGCTGATTGAATCGGGCGACCGAGGTTTTATCGAGACCGGTCGGGATACCGGGACCATCGTCCACGCCATCGTCTGAGCCGCCCCCCGAGCAGGCCGCCAAACCGGCGAGCAAGGCCAGGCCGGCCATCTTCAAAGATCGGTGCATAGGCTTCTCCTGGGGTCGCGGCAGGGCGCCAGGAACGGCGGGCGCGACGATGGACGCTACGCTCGACCGTCCCGCTTGAACACGCTATGAATCCCGAAGTCGCTCAGCGAAACGGCAGCATCGAGCGCTCTTCGCGCACCGCGTCCATCGTGTCCGGCAGCCTGCGCGCCTCCTCGACCAGTTGCACGGTGATCGGCTTGTAGCCCGGAAGCGGCGTGTTGAGTTCTTCGGCGACATAGCGGATCACCGCGACGATCTGCTCGTTGGTGAAGCGCGGGCCGAAGCGGGGCATCATGCCGAAGTAGTACTGGTCGCCGACGAGCACATCGCCCCAATACGGCCCATAGATGATCGCGTGGGCCACGTAGAGCTGGCCTTCGCGCAGGCTCATCCACTCGGAGAGCCCGGTCAGCGGCGGAAAGCCGTTGCTGCCGTCGGTCTTGCCCTTGCCGTCGGGCTGGTGGCACAGCGCACAGCGATCCAGGTAGATCGTCTGGCCGTTGGTTGGGGTGTAGATGACCCGGTTTGGGTTGACGCTGTTGCGCACCTGCCCTTGCGGGGTCTGCGCGATCGTATTCGCGCCCGGCGAAATCGCCAGCAACAGAATCCAGCTGCCAATGATGAGCCGCGACCGGCGGCTACGGATGCGTGATCGCATTCGTGATCTCCCGTCGGTGGGTAGATCACGATGCAGCAATTATCAAGCCATGAAGCGCCCGTCAGGTCCGCGCTGCCGGCTCACCACATCAAGTCGTCGGGCACCACGAAATCCTTGTATGGATCGTTGTCGTCGACGGGCTTGCTTTCGACGGCCTCCGGCTTGGCGACGACCGAGTGCGGATCGCGCTCGCGCACCCGCTCGGCGATCGCGGCCGGCACGATGTGATAACGGCCATCGGCCCGCACGATCGCGATCTCGCCCTTGCCGAAGCGCGCGCGCAGCGCCGGGTTGACCGGAATGCGGCGAATCTTCTTGCCGTCGATAAAGTTGTAGTAGTCCTCGCCCTCGGGCATCGGCAGCCGGTTCTGCTCGACCAGCTGCTTGATCTGGGCGCGCATCTCCTTCTGCTTGAGCTTTTCCTGGGCGATGCGGTTGAGCTCCGCATCACGCGCCGCCTTGGCGGCCTCGGCCGCCTGGTGGGCGGCGATGCGCTGCTGCTCGGCGGCCGCCGCGGCCGGGTTCCTGGCCTGTTCGCGGCGCTGCTGGCCCTGGTGCTTGCCGGCCTGCTTGGCCTGCTTTTCGTTGATCAGACCGGCAGCGAACAGCTGGTCGCGCAGTGACAGACTCATGGCGAACGAAAAAGTGAACGTGGGGAGGGCGTAATCGTCCACGACCACTGGCGCTGCCGCAAGTCCGCAGTCGCGCCTGGGGGCGCTATGCTCGCCTCGGGCTCGTCCCGATCCGAAAAACACACTGCCACAACAAGGGGAGAAACAACGTGACTGCAATGGTCGCCGTACTGCTGTTCGCCGCCTGGACGCTGCTGCTTGCGATGATCTACGTGGTGCCGCGCGTGCCACCGGTGATGCTGTTCAAGAAGCCGGCCGATTCATGGACGCGCGGCAAGCCGAATACCGATCCGGCGATTCTGGTGCGCGCCCAGCATGCGCATCTCAACGCGGTCGAAAACCTGCCGGTGTTCGCGGCCATCGTCGCCATGGCCATGCTGATGAACCGCGCCGACGCGGTCGATCCGCTGGCCGCCTACGTGCTGTATGCACGCGTCGGCCAAAGCCTGGTTCACCTCACCGGCACGAGCTTCATCCAGGTGCTGCTGCGCGCCACCTTCTATTTCGCGCAGGTGCTGCTGATGGCCTGGATGATCTGGCAACTGGTCGGCTGAGCAAAGTACCCCGGCCCCTCATCTCTCCCCAGAGAGGGATGAGGGGCCAACTGGAAGCACGGCCAGTCTACCGAGCGTCGCCGGGCGACCCAATAGTCTTTACCGGCCGGCAGGCGCTTTTTGCCTGGACAACAACCAGATTCCGGCCAGAACGAGCCCCGTTCCCGCCATCTGCAGAACACCGATCGGCTCTCCGAGCAGCCAGTAAGCCAGAAACACCGTCGACACCGGCCCGATCATGCCGGCCTGTGCCGCCGTTCCGGGCCCGACCCGGGCGACCGCGCTCATGGTCAGGAATACGGGCAAAACCGTGCAGGCGGTGGCGTTGACGAGCGAAAGCCCCCAGACCGGAGCCGACTGCATGAACAGCGTCGGCCACGGACGCAGCAGCGCGTACTGGATCAGGCAGGCCACGCACGACACCGGCATCACCAGGCTGACCAGGCGCATCGGCCCGATGCGGCGCACCACTTCGCCCGACAGCAGCAGATACAGCGCGTAGCAGAGCGCGCTCGCCATCACCAGGCCCGAGCCGAGAATCACTGCCGAACCGCCGAGGTTCACGTCGTGCCAGAACACCAGCACGATGCCGGCGTACGCGAACAGCAGCGAAAACCACTGCATGCGGCTGACCTTGCGCTTGAACGCGAGCACGCCCAGCAGCAGCACGAAGCTCGGCGTCAGGAACAGGATCAGCCGCTCGAGCCCGGCGCTGATGTATTGCAGGCCCATGAAGTCGAGCATGCTCGACGCCCAGTAGCCGAGCAGGCCGAGCGCGACGATGCGCGCGAAATCGCCCGCGCCGATCTTCGGTCCGCTGCGCCAGGTGGCGATCGCCACCGCGATGAAGAACGGCACCGACAGCAGCATGCGCAGGCCGATCACCGTCACCGCATCGCTGCCGTGCTGGTAGAGCAGCTTGGCGACGATGGCCTTGCCCGAGAAGAACACCGCGCCCACGCTCGCGAGCAGCAGGCCGCTCAGCTGCGCGGCGGACGGCCGCGGGGCGGCGGAAGAAACATCGTTGGACACGGCGGAACCGGCGAAAACGGGCCGCGATTATAGGCCCTCGCCCATCCGGACCCAGGCGCATCGCAATATCGGATGCACCCGGATCCGGGCGACTCAATCGGACTTGCCGATCGCCAGCTTCAGATCGTTCAAGGCCACTGCGCCGGGGCCGTGCAGGGCCGCGATCTGCTCGACGTCGAGCGACAGCTTCTGCAGGTTCTCGTAGAGGTTGACCGAGTACGGGTTCGCGTTCGCCGGAGCCGGCGAGCCCGCAGGCAGCGGCGTGTAGGCGTCGGCTTCGATCAGGATCTTCTCGGCCGGCAGGTAGACGAGCGCGAATGCGTCGTTGTGCGTATTGCCCGCGATCTCGTGAACCTCGATCGTGCGCGCGCCGTCGCTCAGCACATGCTTGGCTGTGAAAGGCTCGAAGCTCGCGGTCTTCTTCGATTCCGACAGACGATCCGGATGGATCGAGTGCGGAGCCGCCCAGGCCGTCTTGTAGAACTCGACGTTGCCCTCGTGCGTAACGATGGTGGAGCCCTCGTCGACATAGCTGCGCAGGCCGCCCGAATGATCGAAGTGCTGATGCGTGTTGATCAGGTACTTGATCGGCTTGTTCGGGATCACTTCCTTGACCTTGGCGATGACGGCCAGCGAACGCGCTTCGTCGAGCGGCGCTTCGACGACGACGACGTGATCCTTCTGCTCGATCGCGACGCTGTGGTGCGAGCCGCCGGTCAGGTAGTGCACGCCCTTGGCGATTTCGGTATCGACCACCGGCGCGGCCTTGGCCTGCGCCACTTCGAGCGGCACGGCGATGTCGACGCCCGGATTGCGCTTGACCTGCTTGACGTCGAGTTCGAACACCTTGTGGCTACCCTGGGTGCGCTCGATGTGCGACGGGAACTTCACGCCGTCGAAGTCGTTGTAGGCCGAGTAGCGCGTCTCCACCAGCGTGTCGCCGAGGATCGGATTGTCGATCCAGGTCTGCACGCGCTCGACTTCGTTCTTGGCGTTGAGAATGCCGACGTAGTGGTACTTGCCATCGAGCGTGAACGACACTTCGGTCGCGCCGTCGATGGCCTTGGCGATCGCGTGGTTCGCGATCGCGGCCTTCAGGAAACCATGTGGCGTCGCCCAGATTTCGGCCTGGCGTTCTTCGACCGCCGCGAACTGGGGGCTCACCGTCGGCGCGGTGCCCGGAGCCGTGTTGTTCGGCACCGCGAGGTTCCAGGCCACGTCACCGCTGACGAACTGCTGCGGCTTCTGCTCGACCGCGACCGGCCGCACGCGGTTGGGCTCGACCAGCTGCTTGCGCGCGATCTGCACCTGCGCGCTCGAAGTCTCGAAATTCACGTCGGCGACGTACTGGCTCAGCTCGTACTGCGGCCAGGCCAGCGACGGCGCCGGCGCCTGTCCGAACTGATACCAGCTGCCCGCTCCGGCGTACTCGATCGACTGGGTGTTGGCGATATCGAGCGCCTGCGCGGCCGCCTGCACCGGATCCTGCTGTTTCTTCGAGCAGCCCGCCGCCGCGAGCATCGTTGCAACCGCCAGTGAACCAACCGCAGCCTTCTTCATGGACCCGTTCATTGCCCCTCCTTGGGAGGCTTGGAAAATGTTTTCGGGGCAATGGGAGCAAGGGCCATACCGTTGCAGGACGCTTGCGCGGGAAGCCTTATTCCACCTGCACTTTTCGCATTGACGAGCCGCCATTGCGGCTCGCCCGGATCGGCTCTGTGCTGACTGCGATCCAGCTGGCTGCTGCGGTTGCAGCACCGCTGCTGCGCAGGCAACGGGCTAAACTGCGTGCCCTCTTTCACCCTTCCCCAAAGCTCCATGGCCCTGCCCGACTTCCTCCAGCGCCTGCGCGCGACACCCGAACGAATCGAGTTCGCCGACACCATCGCCGCCATCGAAAGCGCCTACCACTACGCGCCGACCGCGTTCCGCAACGGCGAGCTCCACAACGCGGCCGGACAGAACGGCGGCTCCTGCAAGATCTTCGCGTTCGCCAGGCTGCAAGGGCTATCGCAAGCCGAGACACTGGCCTGCTTCGGCCGCTATTACCGCGATGACGTGTTGCAGCATCCCGATGCCGTCGATCACCAGAACATCCGCAACTTCATGCACTCCGGCTGGAGTGGCGTGGCCTTCGAGGGCGAGGCGCTCAAGCCTCGCTGATTGGCAACGGATGCAAGCTGCCCGCTTACGCGGGCATTACCTTGGGTAGTTGACGGAACACGGAAACGCTGTTTGCCCGCCCCCTAATTCCTCAGCGGCGTCAGTCAGTTGCGACGCGCGGGCCGGGTGACCGAATCGGCCAAGACGGATGGCGCTTTCCGACATTCGCCGCAGGGCGGCGGGTTTCTAAACTGCGAGGCTGACACCCTGCCCGCCATGGACTCGCCATGACCGACCTCTCGATGCACGCCAAACCGGTTCCCTACAACGCCAAGAACAAGGTCCGCTTCGTCACCGCCGCCTCGCTGTTCGACGGCCACGACGCCACCGTCAACATCATGCGCCGCATCCTGCAGAGCACCGGCGCCGAGGTGATCCACCTGGGTCACAACCGCTCGGTCGGCGAGATCGTCAACGCGGCGCTGCAGGAGGACGTGCAAGGGCTTTGCATCACGAGCTACCAGGGCGGCCACAACGAATACTTCCGCTACATGATCGACCTGCTGCGCGCCAACGGCGGCGACAACATCAAGGTCTACGGCGGCGGCGGCGGCGTGATCGTCAACAAGGAGATCAAGGAGCTCATGGAATACGGTGTGACGCGCCTGTATTCCCCCGAAGACGGCGCGATCATGGGCCTGCAGGGCATGATCAACGACGTCATGCAGGGCTGCGATTACGATCTCACGCAGTTCTCCCCGAAGGCCGAGGACGCGGTCACCGCGCTGCGTTCGGGCGATCGCCGCGCACTCGCGCGCACGATCACTGCGATCGAGAACGGCGCCTACTCTGACGACGTCAAGCAGGCGATCCGCGACGCGGCCGCCGGCATCAAGACGCCCTCGCTCGGCATCACCGGCACCGGCGGCGCCGGCAAGTCCTCGCTGACCGACGAACTCGTGCTGCGCCTGCGCCTCGACCAGGACGATGCGCTCAAGGTCGCGATCATCTCCATCGACCCGTCGCGCAAGCGCACCGGCGGCGCGCTGCTGGGCGACCGCATTCGCATGAACGCGATCGAGCCGTGGACCGAAGGCAAGAACAACATCTTCATGCGCTCGCTCGCGACGCGCGACACCGGCAGCGAGCTTTCGGCCGCGCTGCCGGAAGTCATCGCCGCCTGCAAGCTCTCGGGCTTCGATCTGGTGATCGTCGAGACCTCGGGCATCGGCCAGGGCGACGCGGCGATCGTGCCGTTCGTCGATACGAGCCTGTACGTGATGACGCCCGAGTTCGGCGCGGCTTCGCAGCTCGAGAAGATCGACATGCTCGACTTCGCCGATTTCGTCGCGATCAACAAGTTCGATCGCAAGGGCGCGGACGATGCGCTGCGCGATGTGCGCAAGCAGTACCAGCGCAATCGCGAGCGCTTCATGGAAAGCACCGAGAAAATGCCGGTCTACGGCACCATGGCCTCGCGCTTCAACGACGACGGCGTGACGGCGCTGTACCAGGCCATCGCGGTCAGGCTCAAGGACATCGGCCTGAAGCTCGCCGACGGCAAGCTGCCGAAAGTCACGGTGAAATCCTCGTCGGCCGGACGCGCGATCGTGCCGCCGGATCGCGTGCGCTATCTCGCCGAGATCGCCGATTCCGTGCGGGGCTATCACAAGGAGATCGCGCGCCAGTCGCGCGCGGCTCGCGAGCGTCAGTCACTGATCACGGCCAAGGCGCTGTTCGAAGCCAGCGGCGAGAAGGCGACCGGTTTCGACAAGCTCATCGACGCCAAGAACGGCGAGCTGACCACCTGGGCCAAACAGGCGCTCGAAGCCTGGCCGGCGACGTTTGCGCGTTATCAGCAAGACGAAGACGTGGTGAAGATCCGCGACAAGGAAATCCGCACCCGCCAGACCACCGAATCGCTGTCGGGCACCAAGATCCGCAAGGTCGCGCTGCCGCGCTTCGAGGACGAAGGCGAAATCCTGCGCTTCCTGATGCGCGAAAACGTGCCGGGCTATTTTCCGTTCACGGCCGGCACCTTCCCGTTCAAGCGCGAGGGCGAAGACCCGACGCGCATGTTCGCGGGCGAAGGCGATGCCTTCCGCACCAATCGCCGTTTCAAGCACGTCAGCCAGGGCATGCCGGCGCATCGCCTGTCGACGGCCTTCGACTCGGTGACGCTCTATGGACAAGACCCCGACCTGCGCCCGGACATCTACGGCAAGGTCGGCAACTCGGGCGTTTCGATCGCGACGCTCGACGACATGAAGGTGCTCTACGACGGCTTCGATCTGTGCGCGCCGACGACCTCGGTGTCGATGACGATCAATGGCCCGGCGCCGATGCTGCTCGCCATGTTCATGAACACGGCGGTCGATCAGCAGGTCGAGGCGTTCAAGAGCAAGAGCCAGCGTGAGCCGAATGCCGAAGAGTACGCGCAGATCAAGGCCAGGACGCTGTCGACCGTGCGCGGCACCGTGCAGGCCGACATCCTCAAGGAGGACCAGGGCCAGAACACCTGCATCTTCAGCACCGAATTCGCGCTCAAGATGATGGGCGACATCCAGCAGTATTTCGTCGATCACAAGGTGCAGAACTTCTACTCGGTGTCGATCTCGGGCTATCACATCGCCGAGGCCGGTGCGAACCCGATCAGCCAGCTCGCGTTTACGCTCGCCAACGGCTTCACCTACGTGGAGTCGTATCTCGCGCGCGGCATGCACATCGACAGCTTCGCGCCGAACCTGAGCTTCTTCTTCAGCAACGGCATGGATCCGGAATACACGGTGATCGGCCGCGTCGCGCGTCGCATCTGGGCGGTGGCGATGAAGAACCGTTACGGCGGCAACGAGCGCAGCCAGAAGCTCAAGTACCACGTGCAGACTTCCGGCCGCTCGCTGCACGCGCAGGAGATGAACTTCAACGACATCCGCACGACCTTGCAGGCCCTGCTCGCGATCAACGACAACTGCAACTCGCTGCACACCAATGCCTACGATGAGGCGATCACCACGCCGACCGAGGAATCGGTGCGCCGTGCGATGGCGATCCAGCTCATCATCAACCGCGAGTTCGGCCTCGCCAAGAACGAGAACTCACTGCAGGGCAGCTTCATCATCGACGAGCTGACCGATCTGGTCGAAGAAGCCGTGCTCAAGGAATTCGAGGCGATCGCCTCTCGCGGCGGCGTGCTCGGCGCGATGGAAACCGGCTATCAGCGCGGCAAGATCCAGGAAGAATCGCTGTATTACGAGCACAAGAAGCACGACGGCTCGCTGCCGATCATCGGCGTCAACACCTTCCGCAACCCGAACGGCGACGACGCGCTGCAGGAGATCGAACTCGCGCGCTCGACCGACGACGAGAAGCAGAGCCAGCTCAAGCGCCTGGCCGAGTTCCAGTCGCGCAATGCGGATCAGTCGACGGCGATGCAGCAGCGCCTGCGCGATGTGGCGGTGGCCGGCGGCAATCTGTTCGAAGTGCTGATGGACGCGGTGCGCGTCTGCTCGCTCGGCCAGATCAGCCAGACACTGTTCGAAGTCGGCGGCCGCTATCGCCGCAACATGTAATCAGGCTGCCGGGCCAGCGCAACGAACAACGTAACGAACAAGCAAGGGACAGAAATGAGCAAGACCATCGGCGTCATCGGCGCCGGCATCATGGGCAACGGCATCGCGCAGGTCAGCGCGGCGGCGGGCCTCAACGTGATCATGGTGGACATCAACGACGCAGCGCTCGAACGCGGTTTGGCGAGCATCGCCGCGAGCCTCGACAAGCTCGTCAAGAAAGACAAGATCAGCGCGGCCGAGCGTGAATCCACACTGGCCCGCATCAGCAGGACCACGGACTACGGCCAGCTGGCGACAGCCGATCTGGTCATCGAAGCGGCCACCGAAAACCTCGAGATCAAGAAGCGCATCCTCAAGCAGGCCGATGGCGTCATGCGGGCCGATGCGATCCTGGCGACCAACACCTCGTCGATCTCGATCACCGAACTCGCCGCGAGCATCACGCGCCCGGATCGCTTCGTCGGCCTGCATTTCTTCAATCCGGTTCCGCTGATGCAGCTCGTCGAAGTCATCAGCGGACTGGCGACTTCGCAGCAGACGCAGGAGAGCATCGCCGAATTCGCGCGCGCGATCGGCAAGGCACCGATCGGGGTTCGCAACAGCCCGGGCTTCGCGGTGAATCGCATCCTGTGCCCGATGATCAACGAGGCGATCTTCACGCTGCAGGAAGGCGTGGCGACGGCCGAGGACATCGACACCGGCATGAAGCTCGGCTGCGGACATCCGATCGGCCCGCTCGCGCTCGCCGATCTCGTCGGTCTCGACACGCTGCTCGCGATCATGGAGGTCTACTGCCGCGATTTCGGAGACACCAAGTACCGCCCCGCTCCGCTGCTGCGCGAGATGGTCGCGGCCGGTCGCTACGGTCGCAAGAGCGGCCAGGGCTTCTACAAGTATTGAGCTGCGCTTCGGCTCTCGCGCTGCCGACTTTCAGGGCCGCGCGAGAGCCGAACGAATCACATGTCCGTCGTCGAAGCCGGCTGCGCTTCGTCGGCCGGTGCCTCGCCCGGCGCAGGCGCCGCGGTCACGCGCCAGATCGTGTTGCCGACGTCATCGGCCACCAGCAACGCGCCCTTGCCGTCGAGCGCGACGCCCACCGGCCTGCCCTGCGCCTCGCCCTTGGCGTTGACGAAGCCGGCGAGCACGTCGACCGGCACGCCGCTCGGCTTGCCGTTCGCGAACGGAACGAAGATCACCTTGTAACCGCTGCGCGGCCGCCGATTCCAGGAGCCATGCTGGCCGATGAACATGCCTTCGCTGAAAGCCGGCAGCGACGAGCCTTTCGCGGCGGCCAGGCCTAGCGAGGCCGTGTGCGGACCGAGCGCGTAATCGGGCACCGTCGCGGCTTTCAGGCGCACGTTGTCCGGCACCGGAATGCGCACGTCGGCGTGATCGCCGTAATAGAAATAAGGCCAGCCGTAGAACGCGCCGTCCTTCACCGAAGTCATGTAGTCGGGAACCAGGTCGCTGCCGATTTCGTCGCGTTCGTTCACGACGGTCCAGAGTTCGCCGCTCGTGGGCTCCCAGGCCAGGCCGTTCGGGTTGCGCAGGCCGGTCGCGAAGGCGCGGGATTCGCCGCTCGCGATATCCACTTCCCAGATTTCGGCGCGGCCTTTCTCGGCCTCCATGCCGTTCTCGCCGACGTTGCTGTTCGAGCCCGTGGTGACGTAGAGCTTGCTGCCGTCCGCGCTCGCGATGAGGTTCTTGGTCCAGTGATGGTTGCGCGGCCCGGCCGGCAGATCGACGATCTTCCTGCCCGGCTCGGTGATCTGCCTGGCGCCGGCCACGTACGGAAAGCGCAGCACCGCATCGGTGTTGGCGACGTACAGCGAATCGCCGACCACGGCCATGCCGAACGGCGAGTTGAGATTTTCGAGATACACCGAGCGCTGGTCGGCGATGCCGTCGCCATCGGAATCGACGAGCAGCGTGATGCGATTGGCGCTCGGCACGCCGGCGCCCGCGCGCTTCATCACCATTTTCTGGATGCGCGCCTTGAGGCCTTTTTCGTCCTCGGGCTTGGGCGGCGCGTTGGTTTCGGCCACCAGCACGCCGCCGTCGGGCAGCACGCAGAGCCAGCGCGGATGGTCGAGCTGCTGCGCGAACGCCGCCACGGTCGCGCCTTCGGCCGCGATCGGCTTGCCGTTCGCAGGCCAGCCCTTGGCCTTGGCGATCTCGACGACCGGGATCAGCGACTTCTTCGGCTCCGGCAGCGTCGGATTGGCCCCGTATCCGGATTCGATCGGCAGTGAGGCGCTGCCTCCGCAGGCGCTCAAGGCGCTGGCGGCGACGAGGGCCGGAATCAGACTCAGCGAGGCGAGATGTTTCATCGAAGCTCCCTTCGATCGTCCTTGGATCGGCGAACTATGAACAGCGCCGGCGAACGAGGAATGAATTCGCGCATCGCATCGACGATCGACCGGCTCAGTGCGCTTCGAGCAATTGCATGAAGGCTTCGAGCGCCGGGCTCGGCCAGGCATTGCGCAGCTGCACGCGATACAGCGGCCGCTGGATGCGCAGGCCTTTCACGGGCACCACGCTCAGGATGCCGGCCGCGACTTCGGTGCGGATCGACAGCGAGGACAGAAACGCCACGCCGACGCCGGTCGCCACCGTCTGCTTGAGCGCCTCGCTGCTCGCGAGCGTCATCGCCGGGCGAATGTCGAGCTTGCGCGCGCGCAGCACACCTTCGGTCACCGCGCGCGTACCCGAGCCTTCCTCGTGCATGAGCAGCGCGTGATCCGCGAGCGCGGAAACCGGGACCGGAGCGCGCGCGACGAGCGGGTGCGTGGGCGCCGCGATCAGCACGAGGTCGTCCTGCGCGAACAGCTTGTAGTCCAGCTCGCTGCCGACCACGCCCTCGGCGAAGCCGATGTCGATCTCGCCCGCGACCAGCTTGGCTTCGATGGCCTGGGTGTTCTCGACGCGCAGCGAAAGTCCCACGTCGGGATGCCGGCGCCGGAATTCGGCGAGCAGCGGCGGCAGCAGGTAGGCGCCGATGGTGCGGCTTGCGCCGATCGCGATGCGCCCGCGCGCGAGCTGCTTGAGATCGCCGAGCGCACGCTCGGCCTCGGCCTCGATCGCGAACAGGCGATTGGCGTAGCCGAGCAGCAGGCGTCCGGCTTCGGTCGCGCGCACGCCGCGCGGCAGCCGATCGAACAGCGTCAGGCCGAGCGTGCCCTCGAACTCGCCGAGCTGCTTGGAGACCGCGGACTGGCTGATGTGCAGGCGCTGGGCGCCCCCGCTGATGCTGCCGCTCAGGGCCACGGCCTGGAATATCGATAGATGATTCAGGTTCATTAAGGCATGAATAAAAGTGATGCTTTGCATGGTTATATTGCATTTTCAATATGGAATCGAGCGGCCTAGAATCGGCGCCACGATTTCATCCGCCGCATTCACTACAGACCCGGAACGGGCCTTCACGAAGGAATTCCAGATGACCGAACAGAAAGCCACCAACGTGCACTGGCACGAGGGCGAAGTGACCCGCGCCGACCGCGCCAAGCTGCTGGGCCAGAAAGGCGCCACGATCTGGTTCACCGGCCTCTCGGGCTCGGGCAAGAGCACCGTCGCGGTCGCGCTCGAAAAGGCGCTGTTCGCGCAGGGCCGCCTGTCGTATCGCCTCGACGGCGACAACGTGCGCCTGGGCATCAACAAGAACCTCGGCTTCTCGGCCGAAGACCGCGCCGAGAACATCCGCCGCATCGGCGAGATCGCCAAGCTGTTCGTCGATTCGGGCGTGATCGTGCTGTCGAGCTTCGTCTCGCCGTACAAGGCCGATCGCGACGTGGTGCGCAAGCTGCACGAGGCCGGCGGCATGGATTTCATCGAGGTCTACGTCGATGTGCCGCTCGCCGAAGCCGAGAAGCGCGATCCCAAGGGCCTGTACAAGAAAGCCCGCGCGGGCGAGATCAAGAACTTCACGGGCATCAGCGATCCGTACGAAGCGCCGGAGAACCCCGAACTCGTGCTGCCGAGCCACGAGCTGAGCCTGGAGCAGGAAGTCGAAATCCTGCTCAAGCTGCTCAAGGAGCGCGGCATCCTATAAAGACGCTCCATGAGGGCCGTCATTCCCGCGCAGGCGGGAATCCAGCCCCGACCGTTGCGCAGAGCTTCCAGAACTGGATTCCCGCCTGCGCGGGAATGACAAATCAAACGAATCGAGACTCACACATGACGATCAAGCCCCACGGCTCCGACAAGCTCAATCCGCTCTACGTCGCCGACAAGTCGCAGCGCGAAGAACTGCTCGCCGAAGCTTCGAGCCTGCCGAGCCTGCTGCTCAACTCCGCTGCCGCCGCCAACGCGGTGATGCTCGCCGCCGGCTATTTCAACCCGCTCGCGGGCTACATGAACAAGGCCGACGCGCTGTCCGTCGCCAAGGATCTGAAGACGACCTCGGGCCTGTTCTGGCCGGTGCCGATCCTCAACCTGACCAGCGAAGCCGGCATCAAGCCCGGCAAGCTCGCGCTGCGCGATCCGAACGTCGAGGGTCACCCGATCATCGCGATCCAGGACGTGCAGGCCGTCGAGACCTTCAGCGACGAGGAACTGCAGTTCATCGCCAAGGAAATCTTCGGCAACCTCGACGCCAAGCATCCGGGCGTGCAGACCTTCCTGAAGCTCGGCAAGACCGTGGTCTCGGGCCCCATCCAGGTGCTGAACTACAGCTACTTCCCGGAAGAATTCCCGGACACCTTCCGTACCGCCGTCGAGATCCGCAAGGAGATCGAAACGCGCGGCTGGAAGAAGGTGGTCGCGTTCCAGACGCGCAACCCGATGCACCGCGCGCACGAAGAGCTCTGCCGCATGGCGGCCGAGCGCCTGCAGGCCGATGGCATCGTGATCCACATGCTGCTCGGCAAGCTCAAGGAAGGCGACATTCCGGCCGACGTGCGCGACGCCTGCATTCGCACGATGGTCGATCACTACTTCCCGAAGAACTCGGTGATGATCACCGGCTACGGCTTCGACATGCTCTACGCCGGCCCGCGCGAAGCCGTGCTGCATGCGGTGTTCCGCCAGAACATGGGCGCCGATTACCTGATCGTCGGCCGTGACCACGCGGGTGTCGGCGACTTCTACGGCCCGTTCGATGCGCAGACCATCTTCGACGAGCGCGTGCCCGCCGGCGCCCTCGACATCCAGATCTTCCGCGCCGATAACACCGCCTTCAGCAAGAAGCTCGGCCGCGTGGTGATGATGCGCGAAGCGCCCGATCACACGCCGGAAGACTTCATCGCGCTGTCGGGCACCAAGGTGCGCCAGATGTTAGGTGCGGGCATCGCCCCGCCGCCGGAATTCTCGCGCCCGGAAGTGGCCAAGGTGCTCATGGAGTATTACCAGATCCTGGACGCCAAGAAGTCGTAAGACGTTCTGTAAAGCCTGTCATTCCCGCGAAAGCGGGAATCCAGTGCTTCAAAGTTCAGCGCGATCGTCTACTGGATTCCCGCCTTGGCGGGAATGACAGCAAAGCAGCGACGCTGGGACAGCTTCCCTCTCCCTCACGCGGGAGAGGGGTTTCTGATCTGAGGAGAGAACCCGACATGGCCTACATCGACGTGTTCAACGGCGATGCCGACGGCATTTGCGCGCTGACCCAGCTGCATCTCGCCCATCCGCGTGACGCCAGGCTCGTCACCGGCGTGAAGCGCGACATCGAGCTGCTCGAACAGGTCACTGCCGCGGCCGGCGACACCGTCACGGTGCTCGACGTGTCGCTCGACAAGAACCGCGCTGCGCTGATCAAAGTGCTAGAAGCCGGAGCCGACGTCTTCTACGTCGATCACCACTTCGCCGGCGACATTCCGCAGAGCCCGCGCCTGAAGGCGCACATCAACGAAGCACCCGACGTCTGCACGAGCCTGCTCGTCAACGGCGAGCTGCAGAATCGCTTCGTGGCCTGGGCCGTGGTCGGCGCCTACGGCGACAACCTCAGGAAGTCCGCCGAGACGGTCGCCAAGCCGCTCGCGCTGACGCCGACCCAACTCGGCCAGCTCGAAGACCTCGGCACCTACCTGAACTACAACGGCTACGGCGAGCGCATCGAAGACCTGCACTTCGCGCCCGACGCGCTGTTCCGGCTCGTCAGCCGCCATGAATCGCCGTTCGGCTTCATCGCCGATGCGCGCGAGCATTTCGAAAAGCTCGCCGACGGCTACAAGACCGACATGGGCAGGGCCGAATCGACGAAGCCGATCGCCGGCTCCACCGACGACGCCGCACTGCTCGTGCTGCCCGACGAGCCCTGGGCGCGTCGGGTCAGCGGCGTCTACAGCAATGACCTCGTCAACCTGTTCCCGGATCGCGCCCACGCGGTGCTCACCGAGAAGGCCGGCGGAGGCTATCTGATCAGCGTGCGCGCCCCTCTCAACCGCAAGAAAGGCGCGGACGAGCTGTGCCGCCAGTTCCCGACCGGCGGCGGCCGTGCGGCCGCGGCGGGCATCAACCACCTGCCGGACGATCAGCTCGGCGCGTTCACGCAGGCCTTCACGACGCAGTTCGCACGCAGCTGAGGCGGCGCTCCGGCGCCCGCCACGGCGCCGAAACCCGCTACGACGCAACGCTCAGCCGGCACATGGCGACCATGTGTCGGCTGATTCGTTTTCGTCGCCGGAATTCCCATATGAAGTGAGCAATTGAATCGCCCACGGACCGGGTGTCGTGAAGAGGCGAAAGCGAAATGGATCGAGACCCGGCGAAGCGGTCGTTCGACGACCTGGTGCTGCGCGAGACACCCGACGCGGTGATTCTCACGCTGCCCGACGGGCGCGTGCGCTACTGGGGCAAGGGTGCCGAGGCGATCTTCGGATTCACCGATGGCGAGGCGGTCGGCCAGTTGCTCGAAGATCTCGTCGTCCCGGCCGATCGCAAGGAAGAAGAGCGCAACATCCACCGGCAGACGCTGGCCAACGGCCTGTGCCAGTACGAATCGCTGCGCCGCCGCAAGGACGGCTCGCTGGTCTACGTCGACATCTCGAGCAAGGCGATTCACGACGCCGAAGGCAATACCGACTACGTGCTGTCGACCAAGAAGGACATCACGCTGCTCAAGCTGCAGCGCGACGCCAAGATGGTCGAGGCGCAGTTTCGCGACCTGCTCGATTCCACACCTGACGGAATCGTCATGGTCAATCCGACCGGTCGCATCGTGCTCGCCAACAAGCAGGCCGAAAGCCTGTTCGGCTACCAGCCCGGCGAGCTGCGCGGGCAGCCGATCGAAGTCCTGTTGCCGCAGCGCTATCGCGGCGCCCATGTCGGCCACCGGTCGAGCTACTTCTCGCAGTCGCGCATCCGCACCATGGGCGCCGGCCTGGAGCTTTATGGCGTGCGCAAGGACGGCGCCGAGTTCCCGGTCGAAATCAGCCTGTCGCCGCTCAAGACCGAGGAAGGCATGCTGGTGATGAGCGCGATTCGCGACATCTCCGACCGCAAGCGGGCCGAGCAGAAATTCCGCGGCCTGCTCGAATCGGCACCCGATGCGATCGTCATCGTCAACCGCAACGGCGAGATCGTGCTGGTGAATTCGCAGACCGAGCGCCTGTTCGGCTATCCGCGACAAGAGCTGCTCGGCCAGCGCGTCGACGTGCTGGTTCCGCTGCGCTTCCGTGACGCGCATCCGAGAGCGCGCGGCAACTTCTTCGCGCACCCGGCGCCGCGGGCGATGGGCGCGGGCCTGGAACTGTTCGGGCTGCGCCGCGACGGCACCGAGTTTCCGGTGGAGATCAGCCTGTCGCCGCTCGAAACCGAGGAAGGCGTGCTGGTGTCGAGCGCGATCCGCGACATCTCCGACCGCAAGCGCATCGAGCATGCCTTGCAGGAGCGCAACGTCGAGCTCAACAACGCGATCCTCGCCAAGGACCGCTTTCTCGCCAGCATGTCGCACGAGTTGCGCACGCCGCTCAACGCCGTGATCGGCTTCACCAGCATGCTGCTGATGCGCCTGCCCGGCCCGCTCACCGACGAGCAGGACCAGCAGCTGCGACTGATCAAGTCGAGCGCGGCGCATCTGCTCTCGCTGATCAACGATCTGCTCGACCTCGCCAAGATCGAGTCGGGCAAGGTGGAGCTGCACCTGGAGCCGGTCGATTGCCGCGCGGTGCTCGACGAAGTGGCCGCCACCCTGCGCCCGCTCGCGGAGGCCAAGGCGCTCGACTTCGAGCTCGAGGCGGCCGAGCCGCTGCACATCAGGGCCGATCGCCGGGCGCTATCGCAGATCGTCATCAACCTCGCCAACAACGCAATCAAGTTCACCGAGCATGGACGTGTGGTCGTGAGCCTCGTGCGGCACGGCGGCCAGGTGGAGATCGCCGTGCGTGACAGCGGAATCGGCATCCGGACCGAGGAAGTGGCTCGCCTGTTCGAACCGTTCGCCCAGCTTGGCGGCGACACCGCGCGTGCACGCGAAGGCAGCGGCCTGGGCCTGCACCTGTCGCAGAAACTCGCCGCGCTGCTCGGCGGCCGCATCGAGTGCCGGAGCACTTACGGCGAAGGCAGCGTCTTCACCCTGTTCCTACCCACTGCCCTTCCGGAAGCCTGAGCCATGGCACGCATCCTCGTGATCGAAGACAACCCGGCCAGCCTGCACCTGATGCAGTACGTGCTGAAAGCCTTTCAGCACCAGCCGCTCACCGCGACCAATGGGGCGAGCGGCATCGAGATCGCCCAGCGCGAACGGCCGAACCTGATTCTCTGCGACATCAACATGCCCGGAACCAGCGGCTACGAAGTGCTGGCCAGGCTCAAGAACGACCCGGGCACCGCCGATCTGCCGGTGGTCGCGGTGACGGCGCTGGCCATGGTCGGTGACCGCGATCGCATCCTCAAAGCCGGCTTCGACGGCTATCTCGCCAAGCCGGTCGACCCCGAGGCTTTCGTGAAGGACGTCGAGGTGTTTCTGGGCAAGGCGTAGGCTGCCCCAGACCGTTCGAGCATGCGTTCGGTCACCGCGAGATCCGCTGCAGCTGCGGGCCGGCATCCGGCGACGGGTTCGGCCGGGGCTGCGCATCGGACGCCGCAAACGGCGCCTCGTTCGTAGCGAGCATCGGCACGGTCACATCGTCAAGGCCCATGCGCATCGCGATCTGCAGCTCCGGCGACAGGCTTGCGAGGTCCGAGCGGCGATAAGGCCGGCGCGAGCAGCTCCGCTCGTAAGTGGACCGCAGCTGGCCGATCGCGAGCACCTGGCGACCGAACTGATCCGCCTGCGCGTTGAACGCCAGGCGCTCCCGCTCGAATTGCTGAGCCACCGCATGAGGCAGGCGGTTGCCGGCCGCCATCGCGGCCCCACGCTGGTTGATGGCGTTGCGCTGAACCGCGAGCGCGCCATTGAGCTGTATCAGCCGCATCGACTCCCGGCGCAGCGTCAGCGCCTGGGTCGCGCAGTTCTGCAACTGATCGAAGCTCATACGCGGCCCAAGCGCGTCGTTCGAGCAGTCGACCGTCCCGGCTGGCCGGCCCGGCGAGCAAAGCGGCAGCACGGTCTGGGTGCTGGGCGGCGGCAAGGGTGTCGAAGCGAGTGGCGCGAACCGCCAGTCAAGCGGCAGAGGCGGCACAGGTGGCTGTTCGGGCGCAATGACCGGCCTGGCAGCACAGGCCGACAAGGCCATGGCCGTAAGGCAGATGGCCATAGAAAACCGACGGGCACGTGACGCCTGCATGGCGAATCGATCAACCGAAGCGAACAAGCCCTGAGCATAGGCGCAGCGTCGGCTTGCCGTCATCTGCGCGCCCTGAAGTCGGGCCAGAAACAAAAAAACCCTTCGCAAGCTGACGATTGCGAAGGGTTTGGATATTGGCTGGGGGACTAGGACTCGAACCTAGATAACGGGAATCAGAATCCCGGGTCCTACCATTAGACGATCCCCCAGCAGGGACCTGCAGAGCGCGCGATTCTACAGCCCTTGCACGCTCTTCCCAAGCTCTTTCTGCAACAGCAGAAAGAGCTTGGCGAGTACCGCGATTAACGCTTGGAGTACTGCGGAGCGCGGCGGGCCTTGTGCAGACCGACCTTCTTACGCTCGACTTCACGCGCGTCGCGAGTGACCAGGCCGGCGTCACGCAGCGTCTTGCGCAGCGATTCGTCGTACTGGATCAGGGCGCGGGTGATGCCATGACGGATCGCGCCGGCCTGGCCCGAGGGGCCGCCACCGGAAACCGTCACATAGATATCGAAGCGGGTCAGCGCGTCGACGAGTTCGAGCGGCTGACGGACCAGCATGCGGCTGGTCTCACGGCCGAAATAATCTTCGACCGACTTGCTGTTGATGGTGATCGCGCCGGAGCCCGGCTTGAGGAAGACGCGAGCCGCGGCGGTCTTGCGGCGGCCGGTACCGTAATTCTGGGTGGTAGCCATGTTCGTTCAGACCGATTAAATGTTGAGGGGCAGCGGCTGCTGCGCGGTGTGCGGGTGCTCGGCACCGGCGTACACCTTGAGCTTGCGGAAGTTCGCGTAGCCCAGCGGGCCGCGCGGGAGCATGCCCTTCACGGCCTTCTCGAGCACGCGCTCTGGATGCTTGGCCAACAGGTCGGACAGAGCCGTCTTCTTGATGCCGCCCGGGTGTTCGGTGTGGCGCCAGTAGATCTTGCCGTTCTGGCCGTCGAGCTTGTTGCCGGTGACGTGGATCTTGGCAGCGTTGATCACGACGATGTAATCGCCGGTGTCGACGTGCGGGGTGAATTCGGGCTTGTGCTTGCCGCGCAGGCGACGCGCGATTTCGGAGGCCAGTCGGCCCAGCGTCTTGCCGTCGGCATCCACGACATACCAGTCGCGCTTGACGGTTTCGCCCTTCGCCATGAAGGTCTTCATCGTTCAATCTCAGTTAGCCCACGGTACGTGGGTCGTTATAGTTCAGTTTCCCGACGCGGCCCTACAGCGGCAACGCCATGACAACGGGAAACCTCGAAGGGCGCGAATTTTAGGGGAGTGCCCCCGCAAAAAGCAAGATTTCTTTCGAGCCCGGCACGGTGTCCGATCAGCATTTCGCGCCCCGCCCTGCCGCGAGATGCCGGGTACGGCAGCCGATTCATCAGCCGCCGAAGTTGATCTTGGCCTCCAGGTTGGTCCTGGAATCGGCATTGTCGAGCGCCTCGTCGAGCTCGATGAGACCTTGTTTGTAGAGCCGGTAGAGCGACTGGTCGAAAGTCTGCATGCCCGGGCTGCTGCTCTGCTCCATGGCCGTGCGGACTTCGTCGATGCGCCGCGAGACGATCAGATCCTGGATCAGCGGGGTGTTGACGAGCACTTCGACGGCGGCGCAGCGCCGGCCGTCGCGACGGCGCACGAGGCGCTGCGAAACAATTGCGCGCAGGGTCAGCGACAGGTCGAGATAGAGCTGATCGCGCCGGTCCTGCGGGTACAGGTTGACGATGCGCTGCAAGGCCTGCGGGGCGTTGTTGGCATGCAGCGAGGACAGCGCCAGATGCCCCGTGTTGGCGAGCTGCACGCAGGAATCCATGGTTTCGCGCGTACGCACTTCGCCGATCAGAATCACATCGGGCGCCTCGCGCATCGCACCGACTAGCGCGCGCTCATAGCTCAGCGCGTCCTGGCCGACTTCGCGCTGGTTGACGATGGAGCGCAGGTTCGGATGCACGAACTCGATCGGGTCCTCGATCGTCAGAATGTGGCCGCTGGCTTCTTCGTTGCGATGATTGAGCATTGCAGCGAGCGTTGTGCTTTTGCCCGAGCCTGAGGCGCCGACGACGAGAACCAGCCCGCGCTTGTGCATGACCAGCGACTTGAGCACCTCGGGCACGTTGAGCTCGTCGAGTCGCGGCACCCTGGCCTTGACGTGCCGCAGCACGAAGGCGACCTGATTGCGCTGAAAGAACAAGTTCAGCCGGAAACGCCCGAACTCGCCGGCTTCGAGAGCGCAGTCGAGTTCGCGTTCGGCACTGAAGCGCGCCAGCTGGTCGGGCGTCAGCAGCTCGGCCGAAATGTCGGCGAGCATCGCGCCCGTCATCACCGTGCGACCGACGGCGTGCATCTCGCCTTCGATCTTGAGCATCGGCGGAGCGCCCGGCGTGAAGAACAGATCCGAGCCTTGGCGCTCGAAGGCCAGCTTCAGATAAGGCAGCAGGCTTTGCATGCGATCGACGATCCTACGGGCGCAGCTTCTGGCCGGACTCGGTCTTCATCTGCAGGCTCAGTACGCCTTCGTCCTCCTGCAGGTTCTGCCGTGCCCGCTTGGATTCGAGCTTCACGCGCAGGCGCAGCTCGTTCTGCGAATCGGCATTGCGCAGCGCTTCTTCGATGCCGATGACGCCGTCTTCGAAAAGGCGATACAGGAACTGATCGAAAGTCACCATGCCCTGCTCGTTCGAGCGCGCCATGACTTCCTTGATCGCATGCACTTCCCCCTTGAAGATCAAATCGGAGATCAGCGGCGAGTTGATCAGAATTTCCATCGCCGCCGCGCGTCCGCCGCCGGCCTTGCGCACGAGACGCTGGCTGATGATGGAGCGCAGGTTCAGCGACAGATCCATCAGCAACTGCTCGCGCTTCTCTTCGGGGAAGAAATTGATGATGCGATCCAGCGCCTGGTTCGCGCTGTTGGCATGCAAGGTCGACAGCACGAGATGGCCGGTTTCGGCGAAGTTGATCGCGTACTCCATGGTCTCGCGCGTGCGGATCTCACCGATCAGGATCACGTCGGGCGCCTGGCGCAGCGTGTTCTTGAGCGCCATCTCCCAGCTTTGCGTATCCACGCCCACTTCACGCTGCGTGATCATGCAACCGTCGTGCGGATGCACGTACTCGACCGGATCCTCGATCGTGATGATGTGGCCTTTCGAGTTCGCGTTGCGATAACCGAGCATCGCCGCGAGCGAGGTGCTCTTGCCCGAGCCCGTCGCGCCGACCATCAGCACCAGCCCGCGCTTGGCCATGACGATGTCCTTGAGCTGCTCCGGCAGCTGCAAGTCGTCGAAGGTCGGAATCGTGGTATTGATCGTGCGCAGCACGCCACCGACGCGGCCTTGCTGCACGAAGGCGTTGACGCGAAAGCGCCCGATCGCGGGCGGGGCGATCGCGAAATTGCACTCGTTGGTCGCTTCGAACTCCTTGAGCTGGCGATCGTTCATGATCGCGCGCATCAGCGCGGCGGAATCCTCGGCCCTCAGCGGCTCGTCCATCACCGGCGTGAGCGCGCCGTCGAGCTTGATCGCGGGCGGAAAGCCGGCGCTGATGAACAGATCCGAGCCGTTGCGCTGCTTCATGAGCATGAGCAGTTGCTGGACCAGCTTGATCGCGTGTTCGCGTTCCATGGCTTTTACCGGGAGACGGGGAACCGGAGACGCAAGACGCAGCGGCTGTCTCGGCAAGAGTTTTGGCTTTTTCGTTTCACGTCTCTCGTCTCCCGTCTCTCGGCCGTCGTCACGCCAGCTCCAGCGGCTTGTTGGCCTTGCGCTTGGCCTCGTTCACATCGACGAGGCCGCGCTTGACGAGCTCGCGCAGGCATTGCTCGAGCGTCTGCATGCCGTCGCGCTGGCCGGTCTGGATCGACGAATACATCTGCGCGATCTTGTTTTCGCGAATCAGATTCCGGATCGCCGGCGTGGCGATCATGATCTCGTGCGCGGCGACGCGGCCACCACCCTTCTTCTTCATGAGCGTCTGCGAAATCACCGCACGCAGACCTTCGGAGAGCATCGCGCGCGTCATTTCCTTTTCGGCCGCCGGGAACACGTCGACGATGCGATCGATGGTCTTGGCGGCCGACGACGTGTGCAGCGTGCCGAGCACCAGATGGCCGGTTTCCGCGGCCGTCAGCGCAAGGCGAATGGTTTCGAGATCGCGCATTTCGCCGACGAGGATCACGTCGGGGTCTTCGCGCAGCGCCGAGCGCAGCGCTTCCGAAAAGCCGAGCGTATCGCGGTGCACTTCGCGCTGGTTGATGAGGCACTTCTTCGACTGATGCACGAACTCGATCGGATCCTCGATCGTCAGGATATGCCCGTGTTCGGTTTCGTTCTTGTGATCGACCATCGCCGCCAGCGTGGTCGACTTGCCCGAGCCGGTCGGCCCGGTAACGAGGATCAGCCCGCGCGGCGTATCGGCCAGATCCTTGAAGATGGACGGAGCCTTGAGTTCGTCGAGCGTGAGGATCTCCGACGGAATGGTGCGAAACACCGCACCGGCACCGCGCGCATGATTGAACGCGTTCACGCGAAAGCGCGCGAGCCCGGGGATCTCGAACGAGAAATCCGTCTCCAGAAACTCGTCGTAAGCCTTGCGCTGCTTGTCGTTCATGATGTCGTAGACCATGTCATGAACTTGCTTGTGATCGAGCGGCGGCAGATCGATGCGGCGCACGTCGCCATCGACGCGGATCATCGGTTCGACGCCAGCCGACAGATGCAGGTCGGACGCGCCCTGGCGAACCCCGAAAGTCAGCAATTGCGCGATATCCATGCGGGTCGTCGAACGTCTTTTTGGGGGCGATAAGCGTTGCAAGGACACTATCGGCAATAATTCGCCCCCGCAACTTCAAGCCGCTCCGCTGCCGATGTCCGATCCGACCGCCCATCCGAATGACTCGACGACTGCCCCCGCGAGCGAGCGCCTGGCCGCCGTGCTGGGCCGCATCGACGCCGCGCGCGAGTCCTGTGGACGAGCGCCCGGCTCGGTTCGGCTGCTCGCGGTATCGAAGACGTTTTCCGTGCAGGCGATGAGCGAAGTGCTCGCCGCCGGCCAGCGCGATTTCGGCGAAAGCTATTTGCAGGAAGCGCTGCCCAAGATCGCGGCGCTGCGCGATCGCGGCGCCTGCTGGCATTTCATCGGGCCGATCCAGTCGAACAAGACGCGCGAGATCGCGGCGCAGTTCGATTGGGTGCACGGCATCGAGCGGCTCAGGATCGCCCAGCGACTGTCCGATCAGCGCCCGTCCGAACTCGCGCCGCTGCAGGTTTGCGTGCAGGTGAATATTTCGGGTGAGGCGAGCAAATCGGGCTGCGGACCGGCCGAGGCTGGGGAACTCTGCCGGGCCATCGCGGCGCTGCCGCGGCTGGCCCTGCGCGGCGTGATGGCGATTCCGGCTCCGGCCGAAGACGAACGGGACGCCCGCGCCCCGTACGCGCGCCTGCGCCGGCTGTTCGACGAGATAAAATCCACACTGCCGGACGAGGCTGCGGCGAAGTTCGACACGATTTCGGCCGGCATGTCGGACGATCTCGAAGCCGCGATCGCAGAAGGCAGCACGCTGGTGCGCATCGGCACCGCGCTGTTCGGCGAGCGCGACTATTCGTAAGACCGTCTCATATCCCTTCAACAACGTCACAACAACACATCCCAAGGAAATCGATGAGTCAGGATCTGGCCAAGCGCAAGGCCGCCGAAGCGGCGCTCAAGTACGTCGTCCAGGGCGAGATGCTGGGGGTCGGCACCGGCTCGACGGTGAATCACTTCATCGATCTGCTCGCCGAGCGCCATTTCGACATCCAGGCCGCCGTGTCCTCCTCCGAAGCGAGCACGCAGCGCCTGCTTAAGCATGGCTTCAAGGTCATCGAACTCAACAGCGCGGGCCCGCTGTCGGTCTATGTCGACGGTGCCGACGAGTCGAACTACCAGCTGCAGCTCATCAAGGGCGGCGGCGCGGCGCTCACGCGCGAGAAGATCATCGCGGGAGCGAGCAAGACCTTCGTCTGCATCGCCGACGAATCCAAGCTCGTGAAGACGCTCGGCAAGTTCCCGCTGCCGGTCGAGGCGATCCCGATGGCGCGCAGCTTCGTCGCGCGCGAACTCGTGAAGCTCGGTGGCCGTCCAGTGCTGCGCGAGAACGTGGTCACCGACAACGGCAATCCGATCATCGACGTGCACGACCTGCAGATCGCCCAGCCGCTAGCGCTGGAGACGGCGATCAACGCGATTCCAGGCGTGGTGACGGTGGGCCTGTTCGCGCATCGTCCGGCGGATCGACTCATTCTGGGCTCGCCCGATGGCGTGCGCGAAGTGATGCCGAGCTGAAGCCCGACCGGGGGCTTGCGCGCTTCCGCGCTGGCCCACCCCTGCGGCGGACAGAAAAATGGCGGCCATCGGGCCGCCATTTTTCTGTTGGCGCGTTCGCTCAGCGCGGGCCGCGGTAGTTGCCGCGATTGCCACCGCCCGGACGCGAGTTGCTGCCATCGGCACGGTTTCCATCCGCCTCGCCGCGAGGGCGGCCCTGGCCGCCTCCGCCGTTACTACCCTGCGGACGCCCTTGCCCTTGGCCACCGCCATTGCCGCGGCGCTGTCCGCCACCACCGTTTCCACGAGGAGCGCCGCCACCGCCGCCATGGCCACCGCGACCGCGGAACGGGCGATGAGCGTGATCCCACTCGGGAGCCCGGTTCACGTTGATGCTGGGCCCGCTCTCGAGGCCTTCGTCCTGCAACACCGGTTCGGGAAGACGCGTATTGCCGATGTTGTCGTCGTCGATCTGCGCACGCGGAGCCGTGTTCTGCTGCGGCGGGCGACCACCTGGACGGCCGTTCGCGTTCGGGCGGCCGTCGGGACGCCCATGTGAACGCCCACCCGGACGCGCTTCGGAGCGCCGATCCGACCGCTGCTCGCCATGACGGCGCTCGCCACCGCGGCCATCGCGGCCCTCGGCCTGGCGCTGACCGCCACCGTTGCCACCCCCACCGTGGGCTCGGCGCGGCTGGTCGCTGCGCTGCCCCTGACCGCCGCCGCGGCGCTGGCCGTGACGCGGCTGCATCGGCGGACGCGGGGCTTCTTCGGGCTCCGGGTTCAGGCTCTTGCTGCCGAGTTCGAAGCCTTCGACCATGAAGCCCGGCAGCTCCTTCCTGAGCAGCTTGCGGATAGCCTTGAGCTCGTCCATCTCGTCGGCCGAAACCAGCGAGATCGCCTCGCCGCCCGCGCCCGCACGACCGGTGCGGCCGATGCGGTGCACGTAGTCTTCCGGCACGTTCGGCAACTCGAAATTGACCACGTGTGGCAGCTGCTCGATGTCCAGGCCGCGCGCCGCGATATCGGTGGCGACCAGTGTGCGGACCGTTCCGGCCTTGAACTCGGCGAGCGCCTTGGTGCGCGCGTTCTGGCTCTTGTTGCCGTGCAGCGCGGCCGAGCTGATGTTCCACTTCTGCAGCTTTTCGACGAGACGATTGGCCCCGTGCTTGGTGCGCGTGAAGACCAGCGTCTGCTGCCAGTTGCCGCTCGAGATCAGGTACGACAGCAGCTCGCTCTTGCGGCCCTTGTCGACGTAGACCACGCGCTGCTCGACGGTGTCGGCCGCGGCGTTGCGCGGGGCGATGTCGATGGTGGCGGGGTTGTTGAGGAAGCCGTGCGCGAGCTTGCGGATGTCGTCGGAGAACGTCGCCGAGAACATCAGGTTCTGGCGCTGCTTCGGCAGCGTTGCGATCACGCGCTTGATGTCGTGGATGAAGCCCATGTCGAGCATGCGGTCGGCTTCGTCGAGGATCAGCATTTCGACCGCCGACAGATCGATGGTGCGCTGGCCGACGTGGTCGAGCAGGCGGCCCGGCGTGGCGACGAGGATGTCGACGCCGTGGCGCAGCACGTCGATCTGCGGGTTGATGCTCACGCCGCCGAAGATCACGGTGGTCTTGAGCGGCAGATGGCCGCCGTAGGTGCGCACGCTCTGCGCGACCTGCGCGGCAAGTTCGCGAGTCGGCGTCAGCACCAGCGCGAGCGGCTTCTTCGGCGCGCCGGAAACGCCTTGGGCGCGGCGCTGGATGAGTCGGTGCAGCAAGGGCAGCGTGAAGGCCGCGGTCTTGCCGGTGCCGGTCTGCGCGGCGGCGAGCAGATCGCCTCCCTGCAGAATGACCGGGATGGCTTGCGCCTGGATCGGCGTCGGCTGGGTATAGCCTTCGGCAGCAACAGCGCGCAGCAGGCCTTCGTCGAGGCCCAGATCGGTGAACAGCATGTAGTTGGTAACTCCTGAACGCGCCTGGGCCACGACTGATGCGTGGGCGAACCGGTTCAGGCCGCAATGAGTGGGTATCGAGGAAGCCGCGAAAGGAGCGGACCGCGAGCCTTGCGTGGAGTGAGCAGGCCCGTGGTTTGGGGCTTTGCTCGTGGCGCCAACCGGTGGGCGCCTGACACAAGTGGGGCGCAGTATAGACAGATGTCCGCTTATTGACAAAATTACCGGTCCGACATCGGGGTGCTTCCGCACGCCCTTCAGGGCGGGTCTGCGACCTGCGCCGGCCGGCATCGGTATGATGCCTTTCTCACGTCCCCCACCGAATTCCCCCCAACCCCGATCCAAGGAGTGCCGGATGAAGTCCTACTTCGCCACGCTGTCGCTGCTGACGCTGCTCGCCACGCCCGTGCTGGCGGCCGAGAAGACCGACAAGTACGCCGACTACAAGAACATGGCCAAGCAGCAGGCCGGCAACTACGCGGCCGAGAAGCTCAACCTGCCGACCGCATCGCCGGCTGGCGCCAGGGCTTACATCATCTCGCCCAAGGATGGCGACACCGTCACCAGCCCGGTGACCGTCGTCTTCGGGTTGTCCGGTATGGGCGTCGCCCCTGCCGGTATCAAGGACGTCGCCAACGTCGGTCACCATCACCTGCTGATCGATGCGCCGACGGTCGATTTCGCCGCCCCGCTGCCGATGACCGACCAGATCAAGCACTTCGGCGCGGGGCAGACCGAAACCCAGCTCGCGCTCAAGCCCGGCACGCACAAGCTGCAACTCGTGCTCGGCGACTGGAAGCACCAGCCGTTCAACCCGAGCGTGCAGTCGGAAGTGATCACGATCACCGTCAAGTAAGACGCTGACTCAAGCATCGGAAGCAAGCTGTACAAACGGCGCCGGCACTCCGGCGCCGTTTTGCTTTCTGCGATTCGTGCACGGCTCTTGCTGGCGATTTCCGCATGAGCCTGATGACCTCCGCCGACATCCAAGCCCAGGCCCGCGGCCTGCTCGCGCGCGATCGGGTCGGCCAGGCGGTGAGGCTGGCGCTGGATCATGGGCTCGACGATCTGGCCGCCGAACTGCTCGCTCATGGCTGGGTCGGCATGGTCTGCGGCGCAGCCGAGTTCGAGGGCTTCTTCGAGGCGATCGAGCGCATCGGCAGCCAGCGCTACCGGCATTGGCCACAGCTCGAAGCCGCGAGCATCTACGCGCTGACCATGCAGCTGCACCTGCGCATCGCCGCGCTGCGGCTCGATGAACTCGAGCAACGTGTTCCGGCCCTGCTGCGCGAAAACCGCAGCTTTCTCGTCGAGCATCAGCGCGCGCCGTTCGACCGGCCCGATCCGCGCGACGGCATGTACAGCTGGATCGCCATGATGCGCGTGGCGCAGGCCGCGTTCGGCGGTCACTCCGAACAAACCTTGCAGCTCGCAGCCGATTGGCGAACGCGCTTTGCGCGCGCGCCCGACCACGAGTTCGCCACCGTCGCCGTCAACGAAGCGCTCGCGTTGTCCATGCTCGATCGCACGCGCGAGGCCGAACGCGAAGCGCTCGCGGCCTTGCGCATCTTTCGTCGCGTGCGCTTCGAACACGGCATGGTCTCGGCCGCCGTCTGCGCCGGCTGCATGAAGGCCTTGAGCGGCCGCGTGAACGACGCCGCCGCCCTGCTCGATGCCGCGTTCGACGAAGCGGCCCCGCGGCTGGCGCAGGCGCCCGAGACGCGAGCCTCGCTCGATGTGGCCCGCAACTTCACGGCTTTCGAACGCGGCGACATCGAAGCCGCGCTGGCCGACGCGATGGACCGCATCGAAGGCCGGCGTCCTTCGCCGCGCCTGCCGGTGATGCTGCTGATCGACCGCTTCGTCGCCGCACGCGCGCTGATGGCGCTTGGGCGAGCGCACCAGGCTGCGGCCTTGCTCGCCCGGCCCGATCTCGAACGACCCGCGGGCGATTGGCGTTTCTGGGACCAGCTGCTCACGCTCGAACGCGTGCGCGTCGCCGCCGTCAGCGGAGACTACAGCGGCATCGACGGGCCGCCGGACGTGCTGGCATTGCTCAAGCTGCTCACCTTGGCCCAGCGCAATCCGTCGGCGATCGCGCTCGCGGCCCTTCGCAAAATGGTGCGTGAGGCCGAGGACCGCCAACAGGAAAGCCGGTTGTTCATGGCGCTGCTCATGAAGGCGCGCGTCGAACAGCACACCGGCAATTCGCTACAGGCCCGGCGCAGCGTCACCCGGCTGATCACCGCGCCCATGCTGCGAGAGCGCCTGGGCTCGCTGGCCTCGCTCGCGCCCGCCTTGCAGCCGATGTTCGGCGATGCCTTGCGCGGCTTGCTCGAAGCATCCGGCAACCGCGACGAGCGACTGTTGCGACTGGCCCGGCTCACCGGAGTGGCGGTCGAAGCGGCCGCCGAAGCCGGGGCGCCGGCCGAGCCGCTGTCGCCGCGCGAAGAACAGATCGGCGCTGCGCTGCTCGAAGGCCTGTCGAACCGTCAGATCGCCCAGCGCATTCACCTGAGCGAACAAACCGTGCGCTGGCATTTGTGGAAACTGTTTCAGAAGCTCGGCGTGAGCAACCGGCTGGGTGCCGCGCAGCGGCTGTCGAGCAGGCGCGCGATTTGAGCGGCTGAATTGCTTGATGGTGGTTTACGGCGCGTCTCGCACCCCAAGCACCAAGCACCAAGGGCTCATGCCGCGGCGAGCGCCAGCGCTAATCGCAGCCACATGAGCGTGAGCACGACGTTGCTCGCAGCGAACGCGATCAGGCGCAGCGGCACATGGTTGATGCTCAAATGCACCGCACTGTGCAGCACGCGTAGCCCGACGTAGATCCAGGCCATCGTCACCGCCGCCTCGTCGACTTGGCCACGAACATAGCTGGCCAGGCAGAACACGTAGAACAGCAGCGGCAGTTCCAGCAGGTTCATGTAATTGCGATTGGGCAGGCGCACGCGGTCCGGCACGCGCTCCGATTCGCCGAGCTTGAAGTCGTCGAACCACACTTCGCCGCGAAAGCCCGAGCGCAGGCGATGAAACGGGATCATCAGCAGCACGCCCAATGTCAGCGCAACGAGCGCCAGCATCGGCCAGAAAATCGCATCGCGTTCCATCCACTTCCCCCCAAGTCTCAGAAATCGAGATTCAACCGTAGACCGTACGTACGCGGCGGAGCCAGCGTGATCGCGGTTCCGAAATCGGCGGTGATGCCGGCGTAGCTGTAGGTCTCGTCGTCGAGATTGATGCCGAACGCGGTGATACCGAGCCCCCAGGGCCGATAGCGATACCCGATGCGCGCGTTGAGCAGCGAATACGCCTTCTGCTGCCCGCTCTCGAAATTCTGCGAGGTGTAATAGAAGCCGCCGTTGTAATAGACATCGGCACCGATCTCGATCTCGCCGTTGCTGCCCACTTCGATGTTCTGCACCAGGCCCAGATTGCCGCTCAGTCGCGGCGAGCGCGGCACTTGGTTGCCGCTCAGATCGAAGGCGTTGCGACGAAACAAACCCGTGGTCGGATCGTAGCCGCTGGCGTGGCGATAGTCGGTGTAGAGGGCATCGACGAGGCAGGCGCTCAGCTTGAGCGAGAAGCCCGGATCGAGCCGAGGCATCGGCAGCGCCTGCAATTCGAGCTCGGCTCCGCGCGAGCGCGCATGGCCGGCGTTTTCGAGCATGATCGATCCGCTGCCGAAGATGGCGATGAACGAGGTCTGCGGATCTTCGATCTCGCTCCAGAACAGCGCCGCGTTCAAGCGCAGGCTGCGATCGAGCAGCAGCGACTTGAGCCCGATCTCGTAGCTCTGCACGCGCTCGGGCTGCACGTACTCGGGCGGCACGAACAGATTGCCGAGGTTGTGCGTCCCGCTCTTGACGCCCTTGCCATAGGACACGAACAGCAGGCTGTCCACGCCGGTCTTCCATTGCAAAGAGAGTTTTTGCGAGGTGCTGTCCTGCCAGACTTCGGGCGCGTTGAAATTCAGCGGCGTGAGTTCGGTGTGATCGGGCAATGGCGAAAACACCGAGGTTTTCTGCTTGATCAGGAATCGGCTTTCGTCCTGGTAGCGCAAGCCCACGGTCATCGAGAAGCGATCGTCGAAGTGCCAGGTGCCTTGTCCGTAAGCCGAGTAGCTGTTGGTTTCGAGCACGCTGTAAGCCGCGGCCTGCAAGCTCAAGGCCAAGGGCGACAGCAGGTCCTGCAAGCCCGGCATCTGGTTGATGATCGGCAACGGAATGCCGCTGCCGAAGAACTCCGCGTCCACCGGATCGAAACCGGCCTGCGCATGCAGGTAGTAAAGGCCGGCGATCCAGTCGAGCCGGTCGGACCACGCGCTTGCGTCGTTCGATGCGAATTGCAGCTCCGCCGTTGTCTGCCGCGTCGGCGAGTTGCCCGAGTTGAACGAGATGATGTCCTTGCGCGAGTAGTCGTAGTCGATGAGCCCATCGACGGTGACGAGCTTCTGATACGCGGCGATCAGGCGCACATCGGCGAGCCGCGCCTGCCAGCGCAGGTCGGCGCTGATCGAGCTGTGGTTCACCGCCGCTTCGATCGGCTCGTTGCGATGCAGCTCGTAATCGGTCTGGCCCGCACGAATGCCGAGCAGCGTCGCGAGCAGGCTCGGATCGCGCAGCTCCGCGACCGTACTGCTGGTGCCCGACATCATCGTGCGAAAACCGGCGACGACGACGTCGAGATCGTCACGCGGAGTCCAGCGCAGCTTGATGCGCCCGGCGCGAATCCGGTCGCCCGGCACGCCACCCGGAGGCGGCAGCTCCAGCAAGCCCAGCGGCTCGCCGGCCATGCGGAAATACGAATCCTGCTCGACCCACTGCAAGGCCGCGCCGACGGAAAAATCATCGCCGATCGGCGTCGCCGCATAGGTTTGCAGCAGCGTGCCGTCGAAGTTGCGTCGCTCGGCCATCATCGACAGCTCGCGCTCCGCGCCGGGCGTTTTGAACACCACGTTGATCGCGCCGGCCGTGGAATTGCGCCCGAACAAGGTGCCTTGCGGACCTTTGAGCACTTCGATGCGCTCGACGCCGCCGAGCGTGGTCAGCAAGCCGAGCTGCGCCGGCACGTAAACGCCGTCGACATAGGTGGCGACGCTCGGATCGGCCGAGAGCACGAACGAATCGGTGCCCACCCCGCGCATGAAAATATTGCTCGCGCCCATGATGTCGGTGAACTGCAGCCCCGGCGTGATGCGCCCCAGATCACTGGTGCTCACCACGCCGGCGGATTGCAGCTGCTCCGCGCTGAAACTGCTGACCGACACCGGCACGTCCTGCAGCGGTTCCTCGCGCCGCTGCGCGGTCACCACCACTTCTTCGAGCACGGCGGCATTGGATACCTCGCTGCGACCCGGTGGCGCCTGTTCGACCGGCAGACTCACTGCGATCGTCTCCAGCGGCTCGTCCTGCGCGGCGGTCGCGAAGGTCGCGAGCAGACCCGCAAACACCAGTCCGATCGATATCCCGCACCCAGCCCCACACCCGCCGAATCTGCGCACGACTTCATCCCTGAAAGCATCCGCCACACTCTAGGCACTCCGGTCCGCCGTCCGCGCCCAACAAATGTTTGAACGGCGCGCCCACGTGCTGAGCCCGTAGCCGCTCGAGCGGCGCAGGCTCATCGACTTTCCCGGCCTCAAATGCGGGAACGTCGGCAACGCTCATTTACACCCGGATGTAATTGACAGGACATTTTCACCCGGGCAATATCCGCTCCGAAATTTTTACCCGGAGCAAAAAGTGGCCCCTGTACTTACTTATACGAGTTTCGACGGCCATCGCCGGATCGCGAGTGGCTCGCTGCAGGCCAACGCGCTCGCGGTGAAGCAGGCGATCGAGTCCAATGCCGCCGCCTCGGTACTGACTTTCGACGACCGGACCGGCCAAACGGTCGAAGTCGATACGCGCGGCTCCGACCAGCAGGTCGCGGCCCGCTTCGCCACCCGCGAGCCCGCAGCCGAAGCGCGGGGCCGTGGGCGCCCCAGGCTCGGCGTCATCGCCCGCGAAGTGACCTTGCTGCCGCGGCATTGGGATTGGCTCGCGACCCAGCCCGGCGGCGCGTCGGTGGCGCTGCGCAAACTCGTCGAAGCCGCACGCCGGGCCAATGGCGACAAGGATCGGCAGCGCCGGGCGCAGGAGCGCGCCTATCACTTCATGCTCGCGCTGGCAGGCGATCTGCCCAGCTACGAGGAGGCCACCCGCGCCCTGTTCGCCAACGACGCGCAGCGCTTCGGCGACCTCATCGCCGGCTGGCCGGCGGACCTGCGCGAGCACGCGAGCCAGCTCGCGTTCGGTGGCCTCGGCGGCGAAGAAGCGCCCTCGGAATAGGGCGGTCGAGACCCGCCGCTGCTGCGGTAGACCCGAGCGATGACGGCCTGTCTGGGCCCGCCCTGCGAACTGGCCTGGATCAGGCGGCCGCTTCGGGCCGCAGGAACTCGAGCACCAGCCGGGCGAATTCCTCGGGCCGCTCCTGATGCATGAAATGCCCGGCCTCGACGCGTTGCAGATCGAGCCCGGCGGTGAACAGGTGATCCTGGTTGGCGAACATCTCGGCGCCGATGCAGCCGTCGCGCGAGCCGTAGATGACGCGCGTCGGCACGCTGACCGGCGCCGTCGCGAGTCGCCACAGATCGGCATCGACGACGAGCCGTCCGAGTGCCCGGTAATACGCCAGCGCCGCGGACAGCCGGCGCGGCTCGCGAAACGCGCTCTTGAGCGCGATCCACCAGTCCTGCTGGGCGAACATCCAGCCCGGCGACCAGCGCGAAATGCGCCGCTCCAGATCGGCGAAGTCGTTGCGCATGAGCTTGCGCTCGGCGTTCGGCCACTGGAACGCGAGCATGTACGAGGAGCGCGACAGCTGCGCGAAGCTCGGCCGCAGCAGGAAGCGGCGCAGATGCGGAACCGCCGCGGTGACGAGGCGATCGACCCGGTCGGGCCGCAGGTTCGCCGCCGCGTAGCCGGCGACCGCGCCCCAGTCGTGCCCGACCACGCTGGCGCGGTCGGCGCCGAAATGGTCGATCAGCGCGATCACGTCCTGGGCGAGCATGCCGATGCCGTAGTCGCCGTCCGGCGCGAAGCCGCTCGGCGCATAACCGCGCAGATACGGCGCCACCGCCCGATAGCCCGCGTCGGCGAGCGCGCGCAGCAGCGGCACGAAGCTCTCGGCGCGATCCGGAAAGCCGTGCAGGCAAAGCACCAGCGGACCTTCGCCGAGTTCGAGGAACGCGAACTCCAGGCCGTTGGCGACGATGGTGCCCTGCTGCGGCGTGAGTTTGCTCATGCGATCCCTGGGTTCAGTCTGTCGAGCATCCGTTCGCGGCATTGTAGGCGTATAAGCCACGATGACCTTGAACACACCGACATGACCACGCGCCCCGACCTCGAAGCCCTCGATCGCGCCGACCCGCTCGCCCCGTTCCGCGAGCGCTTCGCGCTGCCGTGTGGGCAGCTCTACTTCGTCGGCAATTCGCTCGGGGCGATGCCCAAGGCCAGCGCCGAGCGCATGCGTCGGGTCGTCGACCAGGAATGGTCGCAAGACCTCGTGCGCAGCTGGAACCGGCACGGCTGGGTCGATCTGCCGCAGCGCCTCGGCGACAAGATCGGCCGCCTCATCGGTGCCGCGCCCGGCGAAACCGTGGCCTGCGATTCCACCTCGGTGAACCTGTTCAAGGCGCTCGCGATGGCCGTGAAACTGAGGCCGGGCCGGCGTGTGATCGTCTCGGATGCGGACAACTTCCCGACCGATCTGTACATGGCGCAGGGGCTGTCGGGCTGGCTCGGCGACGGCGTCGAATTGCGCACGGTGGCGCTCGACCGGCTCGATTCGGCCTTGGGCGAGGACGTCGCCGTGGTTTCGCTGAGCCACGTCAACTATCGCACCGGCGAGCTGTTCGACATGGCCGCGATCACGCGCAAGGTTCACGACTGCGGAGCGCTGATGCTCTGGGATCTCGCCCATTCGGCCGGCGCGCTGCCGATCGAGCTGGCGGCCTGCGGGGCCGATTTCGCGGTCGGCTGCGGCTACAAGTATTTCAACGGCGGGCCCGGCGCGCCGGCCTGGATCCATGTCGCCGAGCGCCTGCACGCGCAGGTCCGCTCGCCGCTGACCGGATGGTTCGGCCACGAGCGCCCGTTCGCGTTCGAAGGCCACTACGCGCCGGCGGCGGGCATCGCGAGCCTGCTCGTCGGCACGCCGCCGATCCTGTCGATGAGCGCGCTCGAAGCCTCGGTCGACCTGATGCTCGAAGCTCCGATGGCGCAGATCCGCGAGAAATCGCTGCGGCTGAGCGCAGCGTTCATCGAGCTCGTCGAACAGCACTGCGCCGGCCACGGGCTCCAGCTCGTCACGCCGCGCGAGCCCGGGCGACGCGGCAGCCAGGTCTGCCTGCGGCATGCGCAGGCCTGGCCGGTCATGCAGGCGCTGATCGCGCGCGGCGTGATCGGCGACGTGCGCGCGCCGGACATCCTGCGCTTCGGCTTCACGCCGCTGTATTTGCGATACACCGATGTCTGGGACGCGGTGTCCGCGCTCGCCGAGGTGCTGCGCTCGGGCGAGTGGCAGCGCGAGGAATTCCAGCTGCGAGCCAAAGTCACGTGAAGCACCTGCCCGTACCCGTACTGCTGTTCGCCTCGATCTGCGCAGCCTGCGTCCAGCACCCGGCCACGCCGCCGAAAACCGCATCCGAGCCGCCCCTGCTGAGCTGGTCCGAACTCGCTGCGCGGCCGCTGCCGCCGGCCGGCGAACGCATCGCCTATGGCCCCGAAACCTCGCAGTTCGGCGAGCTCCGGCTGCCTGTCGAGGCGAAAGGCCCCACCCCGGTCGTGGTGCTGATTCACGGCGGTTGCTGGCTCGCCGATTTCGACTACGCCTACATGCGCCATCTCGCGGCCGCGCTGAGCGCCGAAGGCTACGCGACCTGGACGATCGAATATCGCCGGCTCGGCGAAGACGGCGGTGGCTGGCCCAACACGTTCAACGACGTCGGCGCCGCGATCGACCAGCTGCGCGGCCTGGCGACGACGCGCGCGCTCGACCTGGACCGCGTCGTCACGCTCGGCCACTCGGCCGGCGGCCAGCTCGCCCTCTGGGCCGCGAGCCGCCCGCGTCTCGGGCTCGGCAGCCCGCTGCATGCGGACGGCGCGGTGCCGATCCGCGGCGTGATCGGCCTCGCCGCGATCACCGACCTCGCCCAGTACCGCAACGGCCCGGCCGACAGCTGCCACGGCTCGGTCGAACCGCTCATGGGCGGCTCGCCGCAGGCCGTGCCGAAACGCTACTCGCAGGTCTCGCCGATCGAGCTGCTGCCGCTGCAGGCCGAGCAATGGCTGATCCAGGGCGAGCGCGATCCCATCGTCGATTCCGCCTCGGTCGAGCGCTACGTCAAAGCGGCCCAGGCGGCCGGCGACGAGGCCCGGCTGATCCGCATCGGCAGCGGCCACTTCGATCCGGTGGCGCCGGAAGGGCCTTCGTGGCAGGCGATCAGGCAAGCGCTGCAGCGCATGGCGTCGGTGCGCTGAACGAGGCTTTCCGCGCACACGTAGGGTGACCGCTTCGGCGTTCGTCAGAAGTTAGGAACCCGACGCGAAGGACGTGAGATGGCCAACAGCCAGGGCCTGGTCGATGCGCTGCCGCTGACTGCCGCCCCGGCGCAGCGGGCGCCCCGGCAGAACTGGATCCTCGATCCGGCCCAGGACATGGCCGCAATCATTCTTGCGCCGCTGCTCGTGCTGGCCGTTGCGCTGATCATGTTCGCAACGCTCGGCGCCGTTGCGGCGACCGCCCTGATCGTCACCACGCACATCGTCATGACGGTTGCGCACCATCTGCCGACCTTCATCCGCATCTACGGCGATGTCGAACTGTTCCGCCGCCATCGCGCCACCTTCGTCATCGCCCCGCTGCTGCCGTTCTCGCTGTCGATGGCGGCCGGCGTCTGGCTTATCACGCACGACCTGCCGATCGAAAACCTGCTGTACGTGTTCCTGCTCGCGGTGATCTGGGACCCGTGGCATTTCCTGATGCAGCACTACGGCTTCATGCGCCTCTACGATCGCCACAACGCGGCTCCGCGCAAGCTCGCCGCGCGCATGGACCTGCTGCTGTGCGCGAGCTGGTTCATCGCCATCATGCTCGCCGCGGGCGAATGGCTCGCGGGCCTGCTCGAAGACCTGTATCAGAGCGCCGGCCTGCCGCTGCTGCTCGCGTTTCCGCCGCACATGATCTCCGCGCTGCAGCAGCTGAGCCAGTTCGTCGCGCTCGCGGCGACCGCGGCGTATGCGGTGTACCTGCTCTGGTGCAGGCGCCACCACTACTTCGTCAGCCGCAGCAAGCTCGCGCTGTTCGCGAGCAGCTTCGGCGTGATGCTGCTCACGTACACGCCGAACGCACTGATCGAAAAACTCGCTCCGGGCTGGAGTTTCAAGGCCGGCTTCGCGGCCGTGGGCATCGTGCACATGACGCAATATCTGGCGATCGTCTGGCGCTACAACCGCGGCCTCGCCGCGCAGCCGCAGCGCGCGCGTGCCGGCTGGTTCTCGCGCGTGCATGCACGCGGAGGCTGGATCATCGGCGCCGCTTACGTCGCGCTGTGCCTTGGTTATGGCGAGCTGCTGACGACGAACTGGGACAGCCGCTGGCTCATGGCCCTGCTGATCTCGCTGGGCCTGACCTCGACGCTCATGCACTACTACTTCGACGGCTTCATCTGGAAGCTGCGCCAGCCGGACAATCGCGGCCCACTGGCCTTGCCCGCGCTTGCGAACACGCAGCCATCGACGACCCGCGACCAAGCTCCGGCCTCGCGCGTCGCGCTGCGGCAGCTGGCCTATTTCGGCATTCCGCTCGGGGTACTGAGCGTCGGCGCCGTCTCGGTCTGGCAGGGTGCGCAGAGCGACTATCTCGCGCATCTGCTTCAGGCACAGAAACTTTCGCAATCCGGACAGGCGAACGGCGCCGCGAGCGAAGCACGCTCCGCCTTCGCGCTCATGAACGGGCAACTGCCGATCGAACGGCGCCTGGTCGAGCTGCATCCGAGTGCGGACCGGCAGGCCAAGCTGGCCTTGCTGATCTACAACCAATCGCGGCTCGAGCATCTGGTACTGCCCACGCTGGCGCATCGCAGCCCCGACGCATCGGGGCTCGCGGAGCATCGCGAGCACGTGCGTGAAGCGGCCAACTGGTTGCAGCTGGCGCTCGACAGCGGCGATCCGATTGCGCATGCGGGGCGCCCGCAGATGAACGCGGACGGTGGGCGCCGGCTACTCGCGGCCTGGCTGCGCGAGATCGAACCGGAGCGCAGCGTGCCGCACTAGCGCCTCACCGCGCCGCCGCTGCGCCCCGCACCGAAACCTCTGCCTTCCATCGAGGCGGCTCCACCCACGCGGTGCCGACAGGCCCCCGCTGTCCGCCCTCCACCGACTCATCACATCAACGCTTGCAACCAAGCCTTCTCACATGATCCGAAACCTGTTGTTGAGCCTGGCCCTGATCGCCACCGCTCTGGCGTCCGCACCCGCGTCCGCACAGAGCAGCGCAGGCCCGCTGCCGAAAGTGCGCCTGTTCACCACCGGCGGAACCATCCAGAGCCGTGGCGCGCATCGCCAGAAGCTCATGGAATACAGCGACGGCAAGGTCACGCCCGAGCAGCTCGTCAACGATCTGCCCGAGCTCAAGGAAGTGGCGCAGCTCGAATACATGGAGATCTCCAACGTCGGCTCGCCGAGCGTGAACACCGAGATCCAGCTCAGGCTCGCCAAGGAGATCAACGCCTGGCTGGCCAAGCCCGAGTCGGCCGGCGCCGTCGTCACGCACGGCACCGCGACGCTCGAAGAAACCGCGTATTTCCTCAACCTCGTCGTCAAGTCCGACAAGCCGGTGGTGCTGGTCGGGGCGATGCGGCCGTTCACCGCCGTCAGCCGCGACGGCCCGTTCAATCTCTACAACGCCGTGCGCGTGGCCGGTTCGCCGAAGGCACGCGGCATGGGCGTGATGATCCTGCTCAACGACGAGATCAACGCGGCCCGCGATACCACCAAGGGCAACACCTATCGCATGGACACCTTCGTCGCGCGCGATCTCGGCCCGCTCGGCTATGCGGACTCCGACCAGATCGTGTTTTACCGCAAGCCCACGTACCGGCACACGAGCAAATCCGAATTCGACGTCTCCAAGCTCAGCAGCTTGCCGCGCGTCGACATCACCTACGGCTATCAGGAAGACGACGGCGCCGCGATCGATGCCTTCGTCGCCGCGGGCGCCAAGGGCCTCGTGCTGACTGGCGGAGACAAGGATGCGATCAAGCGCGCGCAGGACAAGGGCGTGGTGATCGTCAGCAGCGATCGCAAGGGTTCGGGCCGCGTCGTCGAAAGCGAAAAGTCGGCTGCCGAAAAGCGCGTGACCTCCGACAACCTGCTGCCGATGAAGGCTCGCATCCTGCTGCGCCTGGCGCTGACCAAGACCAGCGATCCGAAGGAAATCCAGCGCATGTTCAACCAGTATTGATCGGGACGAGCACAGATCATGACCCGCAATCTTTCACTCGTCGCCGCAGTGAACCTCGCTGGCGCGCTGCTTTGCTCCGCCGCATTCGCGCAGGAAATCCCGCGCCATGCGCCACCGCCGGCGATGCCGGCGGATGTCTCCAAGCTGCCGACCATCGTGCTGATGTCCTATGGCGGCACTATCGCGAGCCGTGGCACGCCGCGCCTCAACATCACCAACTACGGCGGCAAGGACAACAAGCGCGTCGATCCGCAGGATTGGCTCAATGACCTGCCCGAGCTGCGCGGCGTCGCCAACATCGTCATCGACGACGAGCGTCCGGCCGAAGACGCCAAGGAACCCGCGAGCTACGAAGACCAGGCGCGCATCGCCAAGCGCATGAACGAGCTCGTGCGCGATCCGAAGATCAAGGGCATCGTGCTCACGCACGGCACCAACTCGATGGCCGAGACCGCGTACTACCTGAACCTCGTGGTCAAGACCGACAAGCCGATCGTGCTGGTCGGATCGCAGCGTCCGTGGACGGGCCTGTCGGGCGATGGCCCGCGCAATCTTTACGACGCCGTGCGTGTCGCGGCGTCCAAAGAAGCCTGGGGCAAGGGCGTGCTGCACGCGATGAACCAGCTCATCAACACCGCCCGCGACGTCGACAAGACCAGCGCGTATCGCACCAATACCTTCGTCGGCGTCGACGTCGGCGCGCTCGGCTACGCCGATCCGGATCGCATCGTGTTCTATCGCGAGCCGGTGCGCCGTCACACCGATGGCTCGGAATTCGCCGGCAAGGCTTATCCGAGTCTGCCGGTCGTCGAAGTGGCCTACGCGTATCGCGAGGCGCCGGGCTATCTGATCGATGCGATGGTCGCCAACGGCGCCAAGGGCATCATCGTCGAAGGCACCGGTGCCGGCAGCCCGACCGCGAGCGAGAACGATGCGATCAAGCGCGCGCAGGAAAAAGGCGTGGTCGTGGTCGCCACCGCGCGCACGCATGGCGGGCGCGTGCAGGACACGCCGCGCCGTCGCGAAGCCAAGATCATTCCGGGCGACAACCTCAAGCCCGAGAAGGCCCGCATCCTGCTGCAACTCGCGCTGACCAAGACCAGCGACCTCAACGAAATCACGAGAATCTTCAATGAATACTGATCGTCTCGCGAGCGCGATGCGTCGTGCGCCCGTGATGCTGCCTATCGCGCTGTGCCTGCTGCTCGTCTGCGAATCGAGCGGCGCCGCCATGCCGGCCTACGAACATCACGTCAAGTTGACGCCCGAGAATTCGGTGATCGGCAATTATCCGGCCGACAAGAAGCCGATCCTCACGGTCAAGTCGGGTGCCACCGTGCGCATCGACGGCGGCGGCGGAAACCGCTGGGGCGACGAAGAGCCGATGAGCTGGATCGCCAAGCAGGGCATCAAGCTCACGGCCGAAGAAGCCATCGCGATCCGCGAGATCGAGCGCGTGGTCAAGGAAACGCCGCGCCAGGCCGGCATCCAGAGCGGCCATCTGATCGTCGGCCCGATCGCGATCGAAGGCGCGATGCCCGGCGATACGCTCGAAGTGCGCATCAAGTCGGTGGTACCGCGCATTCCGTACGGCACCGTCGGCGGGCGGCCCGGGCGCGGCGGCATTCCGGACGACGTCAAGGAGCCTTTCAGCTTCGTCGTCGGCTTCGATGCCAAGCGCACGATCGGCCAGTTCTCGCCCGACATCGCGGTTCCGCTCGCGCCGTTCCAGGGCGTCATGGGCACCTTGCCTGCGGCCTCGGAAGGCCCCAATCGCCGCAGTGGCCCGCCGGGCCTGTTCGGCGGCAATCTCGACTGCAAGGAACTCGTCGACGGCACCACGTTGTTCCTGCCGGTGTTTCATCCGGGCGCGCTGTTCTACACGGGCGATTCGCACGCGGCACAGGGCGACGGCGAGATCACCGTCAACGCCATCGAAACCGCCAACACTTCGGTGCTGCAGTTCATCCTGCACAAGAACACCGGGCTCAAGGTGCCGCGTGCGGAGACACCGACGCACTACATCAGCTTCGGCCTCGATCCCGATCTCGACAACGCGATGATGATGGCGATCCGCGAGACCAATACCTTCCTCGCCGAAACCAAGCAGCTGCCGTTCGAGCGCGCGTTCGCGCTCGGCAGCATCGGCATCGATTTTCGCGTGACGCAAGTGGTCGACGATACCAAGGGCATCCACGCGATGATTCCGAAAAACTTGTTCCTCAAGGACAAGAACCCGTTTTGGGCGCCTGCGCCCAAAGGGCGCTGAACTTCCTGCAGCGTCAGTGGAATCTCTGCTCGGGCTTCACGAGTGCCTGAGCAGAGGATCCCAGCCCCTGCCGCCGGCCGGCTCCTTCCACTCTCCTGTGAAACGGCCGGCGGCCTTTTTTGCCGCATCCCAGACCGAACCGAACAACGCTGCTCATGACGAACGGCGTGGGGTTTCGCATGCCCCGCGCGTCTGACTCATAGCCAGCAGAACACCCAAACGACGGAGCCTGCCGACGATGTTCAAGCGCCATACGACGCCCTCGCTTTCACGTCGGCGATTTCTCGGCAACAGCGCCGCGGCCGCAGGCGGTGCGCTCGCCTTCACTCACTTTTCGCCCGCATTCGCTGCGCTCGCGCCCGGCGACGTGCTCGCGCTGTCGGCCACGGCCGTCGCCGTCAAGCTGCGCAAGGGTGAAATCAGCGCCACCGAACTCGTCAAGCGCTGCTATGCGCGCATCGACGAAGTGAATCCGACGCTCAACGCGGTCGTCTTCACCTGCCGCGAGCGCGCACTCGCCGAAGCCGCCGAGCTCGATCGCATGCTCGCATCGGGCAAGACCAAGGGTCCGCTGCATGGCGTGCCGTTCACGATCAAGGATTCGTTCGACACCGCAGGTGTGGTCTCCACCGGCGGCACGCTCGGCCGCAAGCAGTACGTACCAGGCGCCGATGCGACCGTGGTCGCGCGCCTGCGCGAAGCCGGCGGCATTCTGCTCGGCAAGACCAACACGCCCGAGTTCACGCTCGGCGGCGGCGCTCGCGGCACCTACAACCTCGTCTATGGGCAGACCTACAACGCCTACGGCCAGCGGTATTCACCGGCCGGTTCTTCGGGTGGCGCGGGGGCGATCGTCGCGGCCGGCGGCGCGTACTTCGATATCGGCTCGGACTACGGCGGCAGCATACGCGGGCCTTCGAACTTCAACGGCATCGCCGGCATCAAGCCTACTTACGGACGCGTTCCGCGCACCGGCCACATCGTCGGCTACGGCGGGGCCTACGACAATTTCCAGGAAACCGGGCCGATGGCGCGCTACGTCGAAGACCTCGCGCTGCTGCTGCCGATCGTCGCCGGGCCCGATGCTTCGGATGCGGCGATGGCCCCGGTTCCGCTCGGCGATCCGGGCAAGGTCGAGATCAGAAAGCTGCGCGTCGCCTATTACCTGAGCGATGGCGTCACCGAGCCGAGCGCCGAGATCAAGGCGATGGTCACGCAGTGCGTCGGCTACTTCCAGAGCGCGGGCTGCAAGGTCACGCAGGACATGCCGCCGAAGATGAAGGAACTCTCCGACGCGCGCCGGCGCTTCAGCGGCGCCAGCGGTGGAGACAACATGCGCCGGCTGCTCCGCAAACACGGCAGCCTCGAAGCCTCGCCGGGCCTGCGGCTCGATGGCGACGAGATCGGCAGCGCCGAATTCACCGCGGCCTGCGAGGCGATGGACGCGATCAAGAGCGAGCAGCTGGCCTGGTTCGAGCAGTACGACCTCATCGTCTGCCCGAGCAGCGCAACGGCGCCCAAGCCCGTGCCGCCCGAATTCACGCGCCCACCAAACGGACCGAATCCCGGCGGCGGCTACAACAGCCAGTACAACACTACCGGCTGGCCCGCGGGCGTCGTACGCGCGACGACCTCGAAGGACGAAGCCGGCTTGCCGCTCGGCATTCAAGTGGTCGCGCAGCCCTGGCGCGACGACGTCGTGATCGCCGCGCTCGCGATGATCGAGAAACAAACCGGCGGCTATCGCGCTCCGGCGCTCTGAGCCCTTCCCTCTTTCTGCCGCAACGCACGAGCAATCCGATGAACGATGGAACGCCGCAGCACCCACAGAATTTCGTCTCCCAGCATCTGGTTCCGAATCCGCAGAACCGCGAAAGCCTGAGCCGGCGCACGCTGCTTGGACTCGCCGCAGCAGCCAACGCTGCGGTGATGTCGGCGCCCGCGAAATCTGCCGACACGAGCGACGAGATCATCTACATGTCGGCGACCCGGCTCGCCGGCCTGATCCGCGCGAAGAAAGTCTCGGCCAGCGAAGCGGTCGAGGCCTACATCGCGCGCCAGCTCGCGGTGAACGACCTCATGAACGCAGTGGTCATGAACTGCTATGCGCGCGCACGCGCCGAAGCCAAGGCACTCGACGCCGCGGCCGCCCGCGGTGACTGGAAAGGCGCGCTGCACGGCGTGCCGATGACACTCAAGGATTCGATCGACACCGAAGGCGTGATCTCCACGGGCGCGACCTACGGCCGCCAGCAATACGTGCCGAAGAAGGATGCGACCGTCGCCGGGCGCGTGCGCAAGGCCGGCGCGATCCTGCTCGGCAAGACCAACACGCCGGAATTCACGCTCGGTGGTCTGGCGGGCATCAGCACCTCGAGCAACCTGCTCTACGGCTCCTCGCACAATCCCTACGATCTGACGCGCTCGACCTCGGGCTCCTCGGGCGGCGCCGGCGCGATCGTCGCGGCCGGTGGTTCTGCCTTCGACATCGGCTCGGATTGGGGCGGCAGCATTCGCGGGCCCGCGCACAACAACGGTATCGCCGGCATCAAGCCGACCAGCGTGCGCGTGCCGCGTACCGGCCACATCGTCGATTACGGCGGCATCTTCGACCTGTGGCAGCAGCTCGGACCGATGGCGCGACGCGTCGAAGATCTCACGCTGATCACGCCGATCATCTCGGGCCCGGATTTTCGCGACGCGAGCTGCGCACCGGTGCCGTGGGCCGATCCGGCCAAGGTCGAGCTCAAGAAACTCAAGGTCGCGTTCTGCGCCGACAACGGCGGCATCGGCCGCTGGGCCACCGACGACGACACCAAGAACCTCGTGCGCCAGGTCGCCAAGTGGCTCGAAGGCGCGACGCAATCGGTCAGCGAAGACGCACCGCTCGCGCAATTCGAAACGCTGCGCGATACGCGCAACACGCTCACCAGCGGCGACGGCTGGGCCTTCTACAAGCGGCTCGCGGACAAGTGGGGCACGGTGAACTTCTCGCCTTCGCGCAAGGAGGCGATCGCCAATGCCAAACCGATCAGCAGCGCGGCGATGGTCGAGGCCTGGGAGCAGCACGACGAGGCCAAGTCGCGCATGCTCGGCTGGATGAAGCAGTACGACGTCTTCATCTGCCCGACTTCGAACAAGGTGGCGCAACCGATCGACGCCGAAGGCCCGACCTGGCCGGCGGGCAAGGATGCGGGCTGGCCGTACACGGGCGTGTTCAATTCGAGCGGCTGGCCATCGGTGGTCGTGCGCTGCGGATCGTCGGCCGACGGCAAGCTGCCGATCGGCCTGCAGGTGGTCGCCGCACCATGGCGCGAGGACATCTGCCTGGCCGTCGCGAGCTATCTCGAAAGCCGCAGCGGCGGCTGGAAGAAGCCGCCGATCTGAGCGCGCCGCCATGCGCTCGTCGTTACCGATGAAACGTCGCGAACTGCTCGGCGCCGGCATTGCTGCGGCGAGCATCGGCGCGCTCGGAAGCATCGCGCCTGCGAGCGCGGAGCCGATTGCGACCCACGCGCTGATCGAATATTCGGCCAGCGAAATCGCCGCGATGATTCGCACGCGCAAAGTCAGCGCACGCGAAGTCGTCGATGCCTGCTATGCGCGCATCGATGCGGTGAATCCGCGCATCAACGCGGTGGTCGCCCAATGCCGTGCCCGCGCCTACGCCGAAGCCGGTCAGGCCGATGCCCTGCTCGCGCAAGGCAGGCTGCTCGGGCCGCTGCATGGCGTGCCGTTCACGGCCAAGGATTCGTTCGACACGGCCGGCGTGGTCTCCACGGGCGGCACGCTCGGCCGCAAGGATTTCGTGCCCGGGCGCGATGCCACCGCGATCGCGCGCGTGCGCGCCGCCGGCGCGATTCTGCTCGGCAAGACCAACACGCCGGAATTCACGCTCGGCGGCGGTGCGCGCGAAACCTACAACCTGCTGCACGGGCAGACCTACAACCCTTACGGCGAAGGCTATCTGTGCTCGGGATCGTCGGGCGGTGCGGGCGCCATCGTCGCGGCTGCGGGGGCGTACTTCGACATCGGCTCGGACTACGGCGGCAGCATTCGCGGCCCCGCGTTCGCCAACGGCATCGCCGGCATCAAGCCCACTTACGGACGCGTGCCGCGCACCGGGCATATCGTCGGCTATGGCGGGCCTTTCGATAACTTTCAGGAGATCGGCCCGCTCGCACGACGCGTCGCCGATCTGTCGCTGATCCTGCCGATCATCATGGGCCCGGATGATTCCGACGCCGCGATGGCCCCTGTTCCGCTCGGCGATCCGGCGCAAGTGGATCTGAGCAAGCTGCGCATCGCCTGGTACATCGACAACGGCAGCATCCGCGTGAGCCGCGAAGTGCAAGCGATGATCGAACGCTGCGTCGGCTATTTCACCAAGCTCGGCTGCAAGGCCAGGCAGGATCGGCCTCCACGCTTCAAGGAACTCGCCGATGCGCGCGCCGCGTTCTCGGGCGCCGACGGCCGCGAATTCATGCGCCGCCTCATGCGCAAGCACGGCACCACGCAGCCTTCACCGGGCTTGAACATCAAGGGCAGCGAACTGCCGAGCAGCGAGTTCACGCGCCTGTGCGAACAGATGGACGCGATCAAGAGCGAGCAGCTCGCGTGGTTCGAGCAATACGACCTGATCCTGTGCCCGGTGACCTGGCGCGCACCGCAGAAAGTGACTAGCGAATACCTGATGCCGCCCGAATGGGGCGCCGGCTACGGTGGCATGACCAGCGAATACAACACCACCGGCTGGCCGGCCGGCGTCGTGCGCGCGGGAACATCGAAGGACTCGCCGGGCCTGCCGCTGGGCATCCATGTCGTCGCGCAACCCTGGCGCGACGACATCGTGCTCGCCGCGCTCGCGCATATCGAGAAGCAGACGGGAGGATGGCGGATGCCGGGGATATAGCGAGAGCCGGGACTTGGTTACGGACCGCTGTCTGTCAGCGCGAGAGGATGAACGGCGATACGCGCTACACGGCTCTTGAGTGGCTACGAAACTCTGGCCGGTCCAGTACAAAGAGCGCATTGAAAGCGTACCAGGCCGACAACGGCATCAAGGTCGACGGAACGCTCAGCACTGCGACCCTTAATAGCCTCGGCATAAGTGGCTCCAACTAAGCCTATCGACCATGGGCATCGCCTAGCCAGCTTTGCAAGCGCGACGGCTTGCGGTCTGGACGCAAACGTTAAACGACCGCCCCTGGCACAAAGCAGCCCACACACAGAGTCGCCACAAGCACACGACTTCATCTGCCCCCGACCTTCGCTCCCCTTGCTGGCCGCAAGAAAGGCGCGGTCCATCATTCGCGCGCAAAAAACCTGCACTCGGGGCAACGCCCCCCTGATTCGCTAAACGGCCGCTTCGACCTGTTACCCTGTCGCTCGCATGTCCCGCCTGATCGCCACCTGGATGTTCTGCCTGGGCCTCGTCATCACGAGGCTGCTGGGGGTGCACGTCCATGTTTGCGCAGGGCTCGAACAGCAGCCGGGCGGGCACGAGCAGCCGCACTACGCGGATGCGGGCCTCCTGTTCGGCGAGTCACACGATAGCGATCATGCCGATGACCGCGAGGTCGATCTGGTCGCGTCCATCGCCAGCTCGCCGTCGTTCGCGGACCTCGACCCGGTGGCACTGCCCGGTCCCGATCGACTCACCCTGTCGGCTGCCGCCGGCTGGCTCAGCAGCATCGTTCCGCAAGGCCCACCCGCTACGGCAGCGGTTCGGCCTTCCTATTTCACGCCGCCCTTGCGCGGCCCGCCGTCGATCTCCCTGACCTGAACCCTGCTCCGCCCCGTCTCGGGCGGTCGTTCATGCTGTCCTGGAGATTTCCATGTTCACCCGTCTGGGTCGCAGCCTGTCGGTTGCTGCGACGCTTTTGGCCTTGGGCACCTCGACTTCGGTCAGGGCCCAAGAGCCCGTCATCACGCTGCGCGAAGCAATTTCGCGCACGCTGCAATCCAACCCCGATCTGGCCGCCTACGCCTATACCCTGAAAGCACAGGACGGTCGTATCACGCAGTCGGGCCTGCGTCCCAACCCCACGCTTTCCGGCACGGTCGAGAACGTGCTCGGCACCGGGCTGGCCAGCGGCGGCCAATACGCCGAGCTCACGCTGATGCTGAGCCAGGTGATCGAACTCGGCGGGCTCCGCGAGCGGCGCATCGACGTCGCCCGGCGCGAACGCGATGGCCTGCAAGCCGAAGGCGATATCCGGCGGCTCGACACCATTGCCGAAACCGCGCGCCGCTTCGTCTCGCTGGCCTCGCAGCAGGAGCAGCATCAGCTCACCCACCTTGCGGTGGAGCTCGCCGAGAAAACCGCGGCCGCAGTGGAAAAGCGGGTCGCCGCCGCGAAGTCGCCTTTGGCGGAACGCGACCGCGCTGCGGTGGCCCTGCAGCGTGCGCAGAACGACGACGCCCACGCCGAGCACGAGCTGCAAACCGCGCGTTATGCGCTGGCCGCGAGCTGGGCGGCGAGCAAGCCGGACTTCGTCTCCGCTTCGGCCGACCTCTACCGGCTGCCGGCAATGCGCTCCTACGACGAGCTGCTCGCCGCACTCGAAGCGACGCCGGATCTGGCTCGCTATCTGTCGGAAGCCCGGCTGCGCGATGCTGAGATCGCGCTCGCCATCGCAGGCCGTCGGCAGGGCTTGCAGATCGGGGCTGGCGTACGTCGGCTCGAGCAGACCCGCGACACGGGCCTGGTGTTCTCGTTCCAGATGCCGCTGCCGGTCGGTGATCGCAACCAGGGCTTGATCGCAGAGGCTGAAGCTCGACGCGAGGGCGCGGCGGCGGAGCGCGAAGCCACCCTGATCAAGGCGCGCACCCAGCTGTTCGGCTACTACCGCGAGCTGCTTGATCGACAGCGGCAGGTCGGGCTGATTCGCGAAAAGGCCCTGCCGCGCATGGAGTCGGCGCTCGCCCACACCGACTACGCCTATGAGCGCGGCCGCTACAGCTATCTCGAACTGGTGGATGCCCAGCGCGAACTGCTGGAGCTCAAGCGCGAGGCGATCGAAGCGGCCGCGCAATACCACTTCACCCTCATCGAAATCGAACGACTCACCGGCAACGGCCTGAGTCGCTGAAGGACATCGCACCATGCGCCATCCCATTCTCCTTTCCGCGCTGCTGGCGGGTCTGCTGTCGCTTTCGGCCTGCGGCTCCTCCACTCCCGAAGACCACGAAGACGAGCAAGGCCGCACTCGCGGCCAGCACCAGGACGGTGACCGCCAATCCGGCGAGCACGGCGAAGTCGTGAAACTCGGCCCCGAAGCTCGACGAGCCGCCAAGCTCGCGATCGCGCCGGCAGCGCCGGGCACCCTCCGCGAAACCTTGCAGCTCTACGGTGTGGTGAGGCCCAACGCCGAACGCATCCGCAGCGTTACCGCGCGCTTTCCGGGCGTGGTGCGCTCCGTCGCTGCCAAGGTGGGCGACACGGTGCGGCAGGGCCAGACGCTGGCCACGGTCGAGAGCAACGAAAGCCTGCAGGTGTACCCGATCGTCAGTCCGCTCGGCGGCGTGGTGACCGAGCGCGCCACCAACCCTGGCGAACAGGCGGAGCAGGCGTCGCTGTTCACGGTTGCCGATCTGGGCACCGTGTGGGTCGAACTGGCGCTGTTCCCACGTGATCGCAGCCGCGTAAAGCCGGGCCAGGCCGTGCGCGTGCAGACCGCCGATGGCGGCCCCGTACGCGAAGGCAAGATCGTGTTCGTTTCACCGCTGGGCGCCTCGAACACGCAAAGCCTCACGGCTCGCGTGCTGCTCGACAACGCCGATGGCTTCTGGTCCCCGGGGCTTTACGTGCGCGGCCAAGTCACCATCGGCGAATCGAATGCCGCGCTGGTGGTGCCCGCGACTGCCTTGCAGGAGCTCGAAGGCGGTACCTCCGTGTTCGTCGATACCGCCGAAGGATTCGTCGCGCGCCCGGTCAGGGTCGGCCGCAGCGACGGACTCGTCGTCGAGGTGCTGCAAGGCCTCGCCGCCGGTGACGCCGTCGTCGGCGAAGGCAGCTTCGTGTTGAAGGCGGAACTGGGCAAGGGAGAGGCCGAACATGACCACTGACCGGATCTCCGGCAGCCACACGCACGCTCGACCTGCCGCCACCGCCATCGCCGGAGGGCTCGAGCATGCTTGAGAAACTGCTGCGATTCTCGATCGGCCGAAGCGGCGTCGTCATGGTGCTGATGCTGGCCCTGATCGCCCTGGGCGCCTGGAACTATCAACGCCTGCCGATCGACGCGGTGCCCGACATCACCAACGTGCAGGTGCAGATCAACACGCAGGCTCCGGGCTACACACCGCTGGAGGTCGAGCAACGCATCACCGTCCCGATCGAAACCGCCCTCACCGGCTTGCCGGGCCTGGACTATCGTCGCTCGCTGTCCCGCTACGGACTCTCGCAGGTCACCGTCGTGTTCGCAGACGGCACCGACCTGTACTTTGCGCGCAACCTCGTCAACGAACGTCTGCAACAGGCGCGCAGCCGTTTGCCCGACGGAGTCGAACCCGCCATGGGGCCGATCGCAACGGGGCTCGGTGAGATCTTTCTCTATACGGTGGAGGCCGACGGCAACGCGCGACAGGCAGACGGCAGGCCCTACGACTCGATGGCGCTGCGATCGCTGCAGGATTGGGTGATACGCCCGCAGCTGCTGCAGGTTCCGGGCGTGACCGAAGTCAACAGCATCGGCGGCTACGCCAAGCAGTTTCATGTGCTACCCGATCCGGGGCGCCTGCTGTCCTACGGCCTGACGATGGATCAGGTCGCCGAAGCACTCGAGCGCAACAACGCCAATCGGGGCGCGGGTTATCTCGAACGCAACAGGGAGCAGCTGCTCGTTCGTATTCCGGGTCAGGTCGCAGGACTCGACGATCTGCGTCGCATCGTCGTGGCGACACGCGATGGCTTGCCGATCACCGTTGGCGACGTCGCGGAAGTCGCGCTCGGCAAGGAGCTGCGCACCGGTGCCGCAACGCGCGATGGGCACGAAACGGTTCTCGGTACGGCCGTGATGCTGGTGGGCGAAAACAGCCGGGCCGTCGCCAAAGCCGTCGCGATCCAGCTCGACCGGATCAACGACTCGCTGCCCGGAGGCGTGACAGCCGTTCCGGCTTACGATCGCACGGTGCTGGTCGACAAGGCCATCGCGACCGTGCAGAAGAATCTCCTCGAAGGCGCATTGCTGGTGGTGGTGATTCTGTTCGTACTGCTCGGCAATCTGCGTGCTGCACTGCTGACCGCTGCGGTGATTCCGATCGCGATGCTGATGACGATCACGGGCATGGTCGAAACCGGCGTGTCGGCCAACCTCATGAGTCTCGGCGCGCTCGACTTCGGCCTCATCGTCGATGGCGCGGTGATCATCGTCGAGAACTGCCTGCGACGATTGTCGGAAAACACCGGCGCGCGTCCGCTCACGCCGCGCGATCGTTTCAAGCGGGTGTACGAAGCCACCGCCGAGGTCATCCGGCCCAGTCTGTTCGGAGTGTTCATCATCACGGCCGTGTATCTGCCGATCTTCGCGCTCGAAGGGGTGGAGGGAAAGATGTTCCACCCGATGGCGCAGACCGTGGTCATGGCGCTCGCGGCGGCACTTTTGCTGTCGGTCACTTTCGTGCCAGCCGGCGTGGCGCTGCTGTTCCGCGGGCGCGTGCGCGAGAAGCACAACGTGGTGCTCGATCTCGCCCGCCGCGGCTATCAGCCGCTGCTGCGATTCGCGCTGCGGGCGCGCTGGGCTTTCGTTGCCGGCGCCGTGGCGCTGGTGCTGGCGTGCGGAGCCATCGCGAGCCGCATGGGAAGCGAGTTCGTTCCGAACTTGAACGAAGGCGATATCGCAGTCCAGGTGCTGCGCATTCCGGCAACCGGCCTCACGCAATCGGTGGAGTTCCAGAAGCAGGTCGAACAGCGGCTGCTGCAGTTCCCCGAAGTACTGACGGCGTTTGCGCGCACCGGCACCGCGGAAGTGGCGACGGACCCGATGCCGCAGAACATCTCGGACGGCTACGTGATGCTCAAGCCGGTCGACCAATGGCCCGATCCGAAGAAGTCCAAGGCCGACCTCGAAGCCGACATTCAGGCCGCGCTCGAGCAGCTTCCCGGCAACGCCTACGAACTCAGCCAGCCGATCCAGCTTCGCTTCAACGAGCTGATCTCCGGCGTGCGTTCGGACTTCGCGGTGAAGCTCTACGGAGACGACCTCGACGTGCTGCGGCGTTCGGGCAATCGGCTGGCGGCCGCCGTGCGCGGCGTCACCGGCGCCGAAGATGTGAAAGTCGAGCAGGTGTCGGGGCTGCCGGTGCTGTCGATCCAGCCCAGGCGTGACGCCCTGGCGCGCTACGGCGTGGCGCTGGCCGACCTGCAGTCGGCGGTGTCGGCGGCGATCGGGGGCCGCGAGGTGGGCGAGGTGTTCGAGGGCGATGCGCGCTACGCGATCGTCGTGCGCCTGCCGGAGGCTCAGCGCGACGATCTGCGCAACCTCGATCGCTTGCCGATCAGTCTTCCGGGTGGCGGCACCGTGCCATTGGCCGAAGTCGCGCAGCTCATCGTTGCGCCAGGACCGAACCAGATCAGTCGTGAAAACGGAAAACGGCGCATCGTGGTGACCGCCAACGTGCGCGGCCGTGATCTCGGCAGCTTCGTCGCGGATGCGCAGGCCGCCGTTCGCCAGGTCTCGCTGCGACCGGGTTACTGGATCGACTACGGCGGCACTTTCGAGCAGTTGCAGTCGGCCAGCCGGCGACTCGCGATCGTCGTGCCGGTGACGCTGGCCTTGATCCTCGGCCTGCTGGTACTCGCGTTCGGCAACCTGCGCGACGCGCTGGTGATCTTCTCGGGCGTGCCGCTGGCGCTCACGGGCGGCGTTCTCGCGTTGTGGATACGCGACATTCCGCTGTCGATCTCCGCGGGGGTCGGATTCATTGCGCTGTCGGGTGTCGCGGTACTCAACGGCTTGGTGATGGTGAGCTTCATCCGCGGATTGCGCGAGCAGGGTGCCGGGCTGGACGATGCGATCATCGAAGGTGCGCTGACGCGGCTACGTCCCGTCCTCATGACGGCGCTCGTCGCCTCTCTCGGCTTCGTCCCGATGGCCTTGAACACGGGCACCGGTGCCGAAGTGCAGCGCCCGCTGGCCACCGTGGTGATTGGCGGCATCATCTCGTCCACCCTCCTGACCTTGCTCGTACTGCCGGGCTTGTATCGCCTGGCGCATGGACGCGAGCGGCGAACCGGGTCGGCGATCGCGTCCGCGCAAACGAGCACAGACGCGTCATGACGGCGCTCCGGCGGCGATTCCCGAAGCGGCTTAGTACAGGCGCGCCATCTGGACTATTTTTCGAAGGGGGTCGTCCGGTGGACGTTGCGAAGCGGCTCGCGGGGGAGCGCTGGTCGATGCCGAGGCCGGCCCACCGCGGGTTCGCAGGGGCGCAGGAGCGTTCCGGCGGCCGGGCCTCGATCCGAAGGAGAAGACGATGAGTGCAGGACACGACCACGGGCGCGGCGCCAACGAACGCTCGATGTGGATCGCATTGGGCCTGACGGGCACCTACATGATCGCCGAAGCGGTCGGCGGCTGGCTGACCGGCAGCCTGGCGCTGCTCTCCGACGCCGCGCACATGTTCACGGATACCCTCGCCCTGGCGATCGCCCTGCTGGCGATCCGCATCGGCAAGCGGGCCGCCGATCGACAGCGAACCTTCGGCTATGGCCGGATCGAAATCCTCGCGGCGGCGTTCAATGCCGGCATGCTGTTCGTGGTCGCTGGCTACATTTTCTACGAAGCCTGGCAGCGCTTCCGGTTGCCACCCGAAGTCCAGTCGATTCCGATGCTCGTAATCGCCACCCTGGGCCTGATCGTCAATCTCGCGGCGATGCGGATCCTCAGTGGCGGCCGGTCCAGAAGCCTCAACGTCAAGGGCGCCTATCTCGAGGTCTGGAGCGACATGCTCGGGTCGCTCGGCGTCATCGTCGGTGCCGCCGCGATCCACCTGACCGGATGGACCTGGGTCGATCCCGTGATCGCCGTGCTGATAGCGGTGTGGGTGTTGCCGCGCACGTACATCCTGCTCAAGGCGAGCGCCAACGTACTGCTCGAAGGCGTTCCCGAGGGCGTCGAGATCGACAGGATCGAAGCTTCGATTCGATCGGACGCCGACGCCCGCGACGTGCACGATCTGCATGTCTGGGCGCTCGGAAGCGGGCAAGTCAGCCTGGCCGCGCATGTGCTACTCGCGCCCGGCGCGCCGGTGGACGCCTTCCTGCGGCGTACGGAAGCGCGCCTGCGCTCCGAACACGATGTCGCGCATACGACACTGCAATGCGAATTCGAGCCCTGCGCAACGGCGGACAACTGCTCGCTATCAGCAAACGGACATGGACACGGACACGATGGCGATCCCGGCGACCACCGCCATGCTTAGTCCTCGTCCTCGCCGGCAGCCGATCCGATGAGCGCGATCTCCAGGCTCCGGCGCTGGGCCACTGCGCTCAAGCAGCGAGTGATTGCGGTCTACCTCGCCGCGCGCGACCCAAGAACGCCGTTCGCAGCCAAGCTGGTGGCGCTGGTGGTCGCGGCCTATGCGCTGAGCCCCATCGACCTGATTCCGGATTTCATTCCCGTGCTCGGATACCTGGACGATCTGCTGCTCGTTCCGCTGGGCCTGTGGCTGGCCGTCCGCATGATTCCGGCGCAAGTCCTGGCCGATGCCGACATCAAAGCCGCCACAATCGCGAACCGGCCGACGAACCACTACGCCGCTGCCGTGATCGTGGCGCTCTGGTGTGCCGCTGCATTCGCGAGCTATCTCTGGTTGCGCAAGCACCTGGGCTGAAGGGCGCGGCGAACCCCAAATTCCGTGGCGTTCCTGGGGTGCCTGCACAACATGGATCCGGATCAGCGTTGCCCGCGCCCGCCACCTGCTTTCCGCAGGCAGCGGGCACCGTCAGTCCACCACCCCGAACCCCGGCGGCGCGAACCGATGATGCGTCGCCGATTCGTACGCCGTGCCGATCCTGATCAGCACCGGCTCGGCGCCCTGGCCGGCGAAGAAGGTGATCGAGATCGGCATCGGATGCGGCAGTCTCGAGCGCGGCGTGCCGGGCTTGAGCACCGAGATGTAATCGCGCGCATCGTCGTCGAGCGCGTACTGCGGCTCGACGACGACTTCGGTCGCGCCGGCCGGAACCGCGATGCGTGGCACCTGGAAGAACGGCGTGATGCCGTCGAGGCTGATCGCACCGACGTTCGGTCCGAGGATCTTCGGCGTCGGCACGGTGTTTTCGGGATGCACGAAGGCGTCGATGTGGTTCTCGCGCATGACGCGTTCGAGCGCCAGGCGCGCGATGTAGCTGCGCGCGAGGCGGTCGCTCTTGCCGTCGGCGAAATGACCCTTGAAGTTCACCCAGTTCTCGGCACCGGCGCGGGATTCGTCCTCGCGGAACTTGGCGTTGGCGGTCCATGCGGCCCAGTCCTTGATGCGCGCATCGCCGCGCTCGGCCAGATAGCGGTCGACGTCGAACGCGAGGTCGGCGCACAGGGCGGAATGGCAGGGCTCGGCACCGAAGTTCGCGAAGTTGACGATGTTCACCGCCCTGGTCAGCGGCGCCTCGCGGCGGCTCAGCTTGAGCAGGTAATCGTAGGAAGTGACATCCCAGCCCGGAACCGCGAACACCAGCGCGCCCTTGGCGTCGCGTCGCGAGAAGATCTCGGGCATCAGCCGCGGCAGGATCTCCGACAGCGCGTCCGAGAAGCCGTAGCGCAGATTGTCGATCTCCGCATCGTCGGGATAATCCGGCGTCACCGTCTCGACCAGCTCCGCGCCGAGCCGATCGCGCAGCACGGTCTTGATCTCGCGATCGATCTGCTCGGAGATCGCCTCGTGGTTCGCGGTCTTCCTGACCATGTGCTCGCGCAGGATCGCGATGCGCAGGCCTTTGAGCGGCTTGGCTTCGCGCCCGAGGCCCGCGTCGTCGATCACCGATTTCGCATACGGCTGCTCGGGTATCAGCGCCTTCGGCAGCGCGGTGAACGGATCGCGTGTGTCGTAATAGCCCTGCGCGTCGTCCCTCGCCGCGTCGAGCACGAGCACCGCATCGGCGAGCGTGCGCGCGTGAATGCCCGCGCGATCGTTGAACCACTGATAGCCGATGCCGCCGTTGTCGGGCAGCAGGCCCTTGGTCGTCAGCAGCGTGGTGACGCCGTTGCGCGAAGCCGGGCCCTGGCAGGACATGCCGGATTGCTCGCAGATGCCCACCGTCACCAGATTCGCACCGACCGCCGCGCCCGATCCGCCCGACGATCCGCGCGTGACGCGCTCGGTGTCGTAAGGGTTGCAGGACTGCCCGCCCCAGGAGCCGAAGGCCTGGCCGCCGCTCACCATGTTGGTCCTGGGCTTCGAAGCACCGCCCGGGTCGCCCGGCCCGCCATTGAATTCGTGCGCCTGCGACTTCGCGTAGATGATCGCGCCTTTCGCGCGCAGCCTCGCGATGATCGTCGAGTCGAACGGCGGCGCATCCATCGCGAAGTTCACGTCGTTGTTCGCGGTGCTGCGCATGTCGCGCGTGTCGTAGACGTCCTTGACCGCGGTGGTGATGCAATACATCGGCAGCCTGGCGAGATCGGGCTTGCTGCCGTACTGCGCATCGAGTTCGGCCGCGCGTTCGAGCGCGTCGGGCTGCTTGCGGAATTCCTCGCAGGCCGCCGGCGCGCCAGCCGGCAGCGGACCGGTCGACGGATGCGCGTCGAACTTGCCCTTGCAGGTCACCGAGCGCTCGCCACGGATGTTGATGGTCTCGAGCGCATTGACCTGCCCGGCATTCGGAATGCCGACGCGCAGGCCCATCTGCGCCATCACGCTCGGGTCGGACACCGTCGGCTCCATGCGACCGTAATCGAGCGGCAGGCCCTTGTACTGGTCGAGATCGGGCAGCACGGTCGAGGCCTTCACCGTGTGCGTCGGAAACCTGAGCGCGGAGCCGGCGCGCACCATGCCCGTCGCGGCCGGAATGTCCGCGCCATCGGCCGTAACGAGCGCGGTGCAGACGCCGTTGTAGGCGCGTGCGCGATCGATATAGGCCTGCACGACCTGCTGGCACGTTGTTTCGCCGGACTGGATCGCCGCATGGATGCTCGCGATCGTGGCTTCTTCGACGTGGAATTGCTTCGGCGTGGCGTTGATGCCGCCCGATTCCGTCTCGGGCGCATGCGCGGCGGATTCCGGTGCCTGTGGCTTTCCGCAACTCGCCGCGGAAAGGACCAGCACCATGGCGACACTGATCCGGCAAGACGATCGATGAAAGCTGCTCAAGATGCTCTCCCTGGCTCGGTGAGATCGGATTAGAAAGCGATGCTCGTCGCTGCTGTTCCCCTCTCCCGCGTGCGGGAGAGGGTGGCGCGACAGCGCCGGGTGAGGGATCACGCTTCGATAGCACGCACAATCCCAGCGGTGCTCCCTCACTCCCCTCGCTGGCGCGAGGGACTCTCTCCCGCACGCGGGAGAGAGGAACGGCGCAGTGCTTAAGGCTCGCCCGCGCGCGGGCCGAAGTCCTTCGGTGGCTTGCGATGATGCGTCGCCGCTTCATACGCGGAACCCACCTTGAGCAGCAGCGCTTCCTCACCCGGCGCGGCCCAGAACGCGATGTTGTACGGCAGCGGATTCGCGAGTGCGGTCGGCTTGGTGCCGGCTACGGTGTCGTAGCGCGTTCCATCGGCGCTCAGCGCATACTTCGGCTCGATCATGCTCGTCGCGAAGCCGGCCGGCACGAACACTTCGGGAATGCCGAGGCGCGCACCGTAGCCGAAGCCCGAACGCAGATCGCGATTCGGCTCGTTGGCTCCACCGATCTTCGCGGGCAAGGTCGACAGGGGCGGATTCACCAGCACGTCGATATCGTTCTGACGCATGAGCTTGATCATCGCCATGCGCATCGCATCGCGGCGCTTCATGGTGTACGTGGTGTCGTAGGTCTTTGGATCGATCGCCTTGTTCTCCCAGTTCTTCGCCGAGGCGCGCTTGGCATCGGTGAAGTATCTGGCGTTGGCGTTGAGCGTGGCCCAGTCGTAGACGGTGGCGTCGCCGCGTGCGTTGAGATACTTCTCCATGTCGAACGCGAAGGTATAACCGGTGACGCTGTCCGGGCCTTCCGGCGGATTGCCCATGATGCGGCGCAGATTGAGGTTCGCGGGCCACGGGGCCTTGTGGTTCGCCGCGGCGACGAGGTACTTGCGGCTCGTCACGTCCCAGCCCGGCACGCTGAATTCGGGCTTGCCATCGGCGCCCTTCCACGACAGAACCTCCGGCATGTGGAACGGAATGACTTCGGCCATCGCCTCCTGGAAGCCGAACTTCACGTTCGGAATCGTCGGATCGTCCTTGAACTGCGGATCGGTGGTCTCGACGAGTTCGGCGCCCAGATCCTTGAGCACCTTGAGCTGGCCGTCGACGCCATCGATGATCGCCGCGTCGCTGGGCGCGATCTTGACGAACAGCTCGCGCACGACGCCGATGCGCAGGCCCGCGAGCGGCTTGCTCGCACCGGCCGGCGTGATCGCCGACACGTACGAGGCTTTCGACGTGAACGCAGGCGGCAGCGCGGTATACGGGTCGCGTTCGTCGAAGTATTCGCCGGTCTTGCGATCGCGGAAGGCATCGAACACCGTCGCCGCGTCCTTCACCGACTTGCACAGGATGCCCGGCCGATCCTGGTACGGATTGGCGCCGATCGCGCCGCCATACGAGATCATGCCCTTGGTCGGCACGAAGTTGACGACGCCGTTGTGCGTGCCCGGATTGCGGCAGGATCCGCCGGTGGTTTCGCAGATCGAGCAGACCACCAGGTTGGCCGCGACCGAAGTGCCCGAGCCACCCGAGGAGCCGCCGGTTTCGCGCTCGGTGTCGTAGGGGTTGCAGGTCGCCCCGCCCCAGGTTTCGCGCGCGCCGCCGGTGCCGAAGTTGGGCTTCTCGACCTTGGCGTCGCCGCCCGGGTCGCCGCTGCCGCCGTTGTATTCGGAATTCACCGCGTGCGCGTAGACGATCGCGCCGGAATCACGCAGGCGCGACACCATGGTGCCGTCGCGCGGTGCGAAGTCGGTGGCGTACTTCACGTCGCCACCGCCCGTGGAGCGCATGTCCTTGGCGTCATAGACGGCCTTGAACGACATCGGCACGCAGTACAGCGGCATCTTCTGCGTATCGGGATTGCGTCCGTACTGCTTGTCGAGCGCGGCTGCGGTTTCGATCGCATCGGGTAGCTTGCGAAAGGCCTCGCAAGCCTTGGGGCATTGCGCGGGCAGCTTGCCGCTCGCCGCATCGCATTCGGCCTTGCAGCTCACCGAGCGCTCGCCGCGCAGGTTGATCGTGTCGAGCCCGTTGATCTGCCTGGCGCCCGCGATGCCGGCGACCATGCCGTACTGCTGCTTCACGGAAGGATCGGACAGCGTCGCCTCCATGTGCCCGTAGTCCGGCGTCTTGCCCTTGTAGCGATCGAAGTCCGGCACCAGCGTGCGAATGCCGACGGTCTCGGTCGGAAACTTGATCGGCGAACCCGCGCGCTGCGTGCCGAGCGCCGCGTCGACCGCCGCGCCATCGGCCGTGACGAGCCGGGTGCAGACGCCGTTGTAGGCCTTGGCTCGTGCGAGATAAGCCTCGACGACTTGCTGGCAAGTGGTTTCGCCCGCGCGGATGCCGGCGTGGATCTGCTCGATCGAAGTCTCTTCGAGCTTGAAGGCCTGTGCCGCGCCGCTGACCGCCGCGCAAGCCATCGCCACGAGCAACAACAGATTCCGGCGCCAGCCGGACCGCTCGAACAATGAAACTGTTGAAACTGTAGGCATCCCGATTCCTCCCCGATGAGCACTGCTGTTTTTCCGCATCCAACGAATCGGACGATTACGAATCGCAGTCCCCTACCCGCTCGTCGTTCGCAGTTCGGCGCGGGCCGCTCGAAGTTTCGCCCGGGCGCGAAAGCGCGGTGGTAGGGGAAGCCGCAGGCCCGTCGTCTGATTCATCGGAACGCGCCTGCGTGGCGTCGATGTCCGACATCAGCATTCGATGGCAACGAGCAAGGGAGAGGGTCGATGAGCGCAACGAACGACAGGCGCGCGATGCGGTTGGGCCGCAGCACGCGACGTCAGTTCCTGATCCAGTCCGGCGCGGCCGCGGTGGCGGCAAGCGGCTTTGCGGCAACCCTGCGCGCCGAAGCGCAGGCCGCGAAAGCGAGCATTCCGGACGACATTCTCTACACCTCGGCGACGCGTCTCGCGGCGATGATCGGCAGCAAGCAGATTTCGTCGGTGGAGCTCACCAAGGCCTATCTGGCGCGCATCGAAGCGGTGAATCCGAAGTTGAATGCCGTGGTCACGCTCTGCGCCGAGCGCGCGCTGCAGGAAGCCGCCGAAGCCGATTCGATGCTCGCGGCGGGCAAGAGCATGGGCGCGCTGCACGGCGTTCCGTGCACGATCAAGGATTCGCTCGAGACACAGGGCGTGCGCAGCACCGGCGGCACCACCGGCCGCACCGAATATGTCGGCGTGCGCGATGCGACCGTGGTCGCGCGCGTGCGCCAGGCCGGCGCCATCGTCATGGGCAAGACCAATACGCCCGAACTCACGCTGTCCGGCATGACCACGAACCTGATCTTCGGCAAGACGCACAACCCGTACAAGATCGGCTATCAGCCCGGCGGCTCGACGGGCGGCGGCGCCTCGATCATCGCGGCCGGCGGCTCACCGTTCGACATCGGCACCGACTTCGGCGGATCGATCCGCGGGCCCGCGCATTTCTGCGGCATCACCGGGCTCAAGCCCACCACCGGCCGCGTACCGCGCACCGGACATATCGTCGATTACGGCGGCTATTTCGATGCCTTCCAGGTCGTCGGCCCGCTCGCGCGCTGGAGCGAGGATCTGGAGCTGATCACCTCGATCATCGCGGGCCCCGATTATCTCGACGCTGCGATTCTCCCGGCGCCGTGGACGCCGGCTTCGTCCATCGACCTCAAGAAGATCAGGATCGCGTACTACGTCGAGAACGGCAGCGCCAAGCCCTGCACGCCCGAGACGCGCGCCGCGGTGATGAAAGTGGTCGGGCTGTTCAAGGATCTCGGCGTCAGCGTCGTCGAAGATTGCCCGAAGGATCTGATCAAGGAATCGCACGAACTGCGCAACGCGCTGTCGACCGCCGATGGTCGCGAATGGGTCAAGCGGATGCTCGCCAAGTACGGCACCATGACCGCCTCGCCGGTGATCAGCCTCGTCGACACGCCGCGTGCGCCGACGCCCGAATTCACGCGCCTGGCCGAAGCCTTCGACGCCAATCGCTCGAAGTTCGCGCAGTGGTTCGCGCCGTACGATCTGATCATCGCGCCGGTGAACCCGACGCCGGCCGAACCCTGGCCCGATCAGCCCAAGGCACTCACGCCGCCGCCCGGCAACTACGGCTACACGCCCACCTACAACAACACCGGCTGGCCGGGTTCCGTCGTGCGCGCCGGCACTTCGCCCGAAGGCCTGCCGATCGGCGTGCAGATGATCGCCAAGCCGCTGCGCGAAGACGTCGCGCTCGCGGCTGCGGCCTTCGTCGAAGCCGGCACCGGCGGTTATCAGAAGCCCACGATCTGAGCTGCGCTCACCACGAAGCCCCATTCTTGAGACCAGCGAGCCATGAACGATTTTGATCGCGATGAAGCACCTGCGGAGCACCTGCAATCCGATGTGGAATCCGCAGCGCAGGACAGCACGGCAAGCAGCAGGACGCGTTCGCGCCGCGCGCTGTTGTTCGGAGCCGCAGCGGCCAGCGCGGCGCTCGCCGCTTGCGGCAAGTCCAAAGATGCGGCCGTTCCCGCCGGCAGCGCGGGCGTCGCTTCGACCACGAGCACGACGCCGGTCGACAGCGAGATCGTGTTCGCCTCGGCGACGACGATGGCGCAGATGATTCGCGACAAGAAAATCTCCGCGCGCGAGCTGCTCACCGCCTGCTACGCACGCATCGACGCGGTGAATCCCAAGTTGAACGCGGTCGTGCAGTTCTGCCGCGATCGCGCCTACAAAGAGGCTGATGCGGCCGACGCGGCGCTCGCCAGGGGCCAGGTCAGCGGGCCGCTGCACGGCGTGCCGATGACGATCAAGGATTCGTGGGACACCGCCGAGGTGATCTCCACCGGAGGCACGCAGGGCCGCGCTTTCTTCATTCCCGACAAGGATGCGACCGTGGTCGCGCGACTGCGCGGAGCCGGCGCGATCCTGATGGGCAAGACCAACACGCCGGAATTCACGCTCGGCGGCGTCAGCGGCATGGGCACCACCGTCAACATCATCTACGGCATGTCGCGCAATCCCTACGATCAGACACGCTCGACTTCGGGCTCGACCGGCGGTGGCGGCGCGATCATCGCGGCCGGCGGCTCACCGTTCGACATCGGCACCGACTTCGGCGGCTCGATCCGCGGGCCTGCGCATGCCAACGGCATCGCCGGCATCAAGCCGACGACGGGCCGCGTGCCGCGCACCGGTCATATCGTCGACTACGGCGGCGTGTTCGATTCGTATCAGCAAGGCGGGCCGATGGCGCGGCGCGTCGAAGACCTGCTGTTGCTGATGCCGATCCTCGCGGGCCCCGACAACAAGGACGCCATCATCATGCCGATGCCCTGGGCCGATCCGGGCAAGGTCGCGCTCAAGGGACTGCGCGTGGCCTGGTACACCGACATGGGCAGCGACGACAAAGGCGAGGCGACGAAGCCGACCGCCGAAGTCATCGAGACCATCACGCGCTGCGTCAAGCATCTCGAAAAACTCGGCTGCAGCGTCACCGCATCGCGGCCGCCGGACATGATGGCGATCGCGGATATTTCGACCAAGCTGCGCGAAGGCGACGGCAACGCCTGGCAGAAGCGCCTGACCGAGAAGTACCACACCACGGTGCCGGGCCCGAATCGCCGCTTCGACTATCCGCTGATCGGCACGGCCGAATTCACCGAACTGCTCGAACAGCGCGACGCCTGGCGCGCGAAGATGATCGCCTGGGTCAAGGACTACGACCTGATCGTCTGCCCGCCTTCGACCGGACCGGCGCCGGTGATCGGTTCGCGTGACGGCGAAGGCAAGCGCGGCACCGGCTTCACCACCACTTACAACATCGCGGGCTGGCCGAGCGGCGTGGTCCGCGCGGGCACCTCGCCCGAGAAGATGCCGCTCGGCGTGATGCTGACCGCGCAGCCCTGGCGCGAGGACATCGTGCTCGCCGCCATGTCCGAGATCGAGCGCGAATTCGGCGGCTGGCAGAAGCCGACGATCTGATCGCGACTCCACTGCTTTAGATCGACCGCAGTCCGGAACACAGGCCGGGCTGCGGTTCTTTTTTATGCTGTCGCCGATACGCGAACGAAATGGCTCGCGTGCTTTGCGATCACCCATCCCGAATCGTCTCGCCTGCGAGCGACGTCATGAGGGGTGACGGCCTGTGCAGATACCAGGACTCGCTGCGCCGTTCCCCTCTCCCACTCGTGGGAGAGGGTGGCGCGTAGCGCCGGGAGAGGGGCTGGCCGGAAAGTGCGCTCACCTTGCAGAGCAACCCTCTCTCCCCCGCTACGCGGGGACTCTCTCCCGCCAGGCGGGAGAGAGGAACGGCCGATGCAAGCTGCCAGGTGACGAGGGCAGATCGCGTACTTTGCTTGCTGCCGCTTGTTGCTTGCCGCCTGCCTCGTGACCGCTAGTACCGAATCGTCTCGCCGCTGAGCGGCTTCATGAGCGGCGACGGCTTGCGCAGATGCGTGGCCTGTTCGTACGCGTAGGCCATGCCGATCAGCTTGGGTTCGTCGTAGGGCTTGCCGAAGATCGTGATGTCCATCGGCAGGCCCAGGCCGCCGAAGCCCATCGGCACGACCACCGATGGAAAGCCCACCGAGCTGTAGCCCGACAAGGTTGCCGGTTGCGGCAGTTCCGAGCTCACGTAGGCCTTGTCCTCGATCGCATAAACCGGGTTCTTGATCGGTGGAGCGAAGCTGCTGAAGTACGGAAACACCAGCGCATCGACGCCGTAACGCTCGAATACGGCGAGCTTGTCGGCCGTCGCCTTCGGCATCGTCTCGTTGAGGAAGATCTTGTACTCGGGCGCGTCGGTCGACGTGGTCAGCGAGGTCTTGAGCAGGCGCATCACGCTGTCTTCGACCGGCAGCGGTGACTTCATCACCTCCGTCTCGTAGAGACGCACCATCTCGGCCACGGTCTTCGGCAGCTTGGGATCCTTGAACGTCGCCAGGTAGCGCTCCCAATCGGCCCTGAAGCGATAGTCCGACAAGCGCCGGATGTCGCGATTGCCCCCGCCCAGATAGTGCTTGACGAAGGAGGCATCCAGGCGAATGTCGACCGTCGTCGCGCCGAGCCTGCGCATCTGCGCGATCGCCTGTTCGGCTAGGGCGTCGATCTCCGGATCGCCGCCGAAGAAATCGCGCACGATGCCGAGCTTCTTGCCCTTCAAAGCACCGGCGTCGAGATACTGCGTGAAATCGAGATGGCCGCTCTTGACCGGATAGCGCTTCCCCATCTCGTCCCAGACGCGCAGGCCGAGTTCGTCGGCCGCATCCTTGAATGCGATGGTGCTCAGCATCTGCGCCATGTCGGTGACGCTGCGCGCCATCGGCCCGGCCGAATCGAAGTTGAGATTCTTCGGCGCGATGCCGTCGCGCGAGATCAGCCCCGTGGTCGGACGCAGGCCGACGATGCCGTTGTAGGCCGCCGGTCCCCGCACCGACGTGCTGGTGTCGGTGCCGACCGCGAGCACCGCGAAGTTCGCCGCGATCGCCGCGCCCGAGCCGCTCGACGATCCGCCCGTGTGCCGCTTGAAGTCGTACGGATTGACGGTCTGCCCGCCGACCGAGTTGTAGCTGCCGCCGGCGAACTCGCCCATCGCCGCCTTGCCGAGGATCACCGCGCCGGCTTCGCGCAGGGCTTTGGCGATCGCCGCGTCGTCGGGTGGGATTGCGTTCCTGAGAATCGCCGAGCCGTTGCTGGTCGGAAGATCGAAAGTGTCGACGTTGTCCTTGAGCAGTACCGGAATGCCGTGCAGCGGACCGCGCGGGCCTTTGGCCGCGCGTTCGCGATCGAGCGCCGCAGCCTGCTCGGCTGCGCGTGGATTCAAGCTGAGGATGGCGTTGAGCTTCGGCCCGCCGTCTTCGTAGACCGCGATGCGCGCAAGGTACAGCTGCACGAGACGCTCGGAGCTCAGGGCGCCGGACTGCATCGCCGATTGAATGTCCGCGATCGTCGCCTCTTCGAGCACGAAGCGCTTGTCGGCCGCATCGAGCGTGGATGCGGCGCACAGCAGCGCGGCCGCACAGCAGAGCCGGGTCTTGTCTGGCAGCAATTTCGACAGCGCGCGTGGAGTCTTCATCGTCGGATCGTGTGCAGGTGTGTCTGCAATCAGACGCGGACATCGGGGCCTTACCCCACTGCACCGATGCAGCGGGATGAGTCGAGGTGGGGTGTCGGCGAATGGAGCCCGTCTGATTCTGCGACACCCGCCTGGATACCTCGCCTCATGGTTCTTACGCGAAACCCCGCATTGCTGTGCGCGGCGCGCAGCTTGATCGCTGCGACGGCGCTTTACGCCGCCTCGTCCGCCGCACAAGCGGCCTTCCCGGTCGAGGAAACCAGCATCGCGGCACTGCAGGCTGCGTATCTCGGCGGAAAAGCCAGCGCCGTCGAAGTGGTGCAGGCGCATCTCGCGCGCATCGCCGCGTACGACAAGCAAGGCCCGCTGATCAATGCGCTGATCACGGTGAACCCGAAGGCGCTCGAAGACGCGGCCGCGCTCGATGCGGCGCTCAAGCAGACCGGCAAGCCGGTCGGCCCGCTGCACGGCGTTCCGGTGCTGATCAAGGACAACCTCGATGCGGCCGGCATGCCGATGACCTCGGGCTTCCAGGGCTGGAAGAACTACTACCCGCCGGCCGATTCGCCGGTGGTGGCGAAGATCAAGGCGGCGGGCGGCATCATCATCGCCAAGGCCTCGCTGTCGGAATTCGCACGCGGCGGCGGAGACAACATCAACTCGGTGGTCTCGGGCTACGCGCGCAATCCGTACAACACCGCGTTCGCGACCGGCGGATCGTCGGGTGGAACCGGCGCCGGGCTCGCGGCGAGCTTCGGTGTCGTCGGCATCGGCACCGATACCGGCGGCAGCGTGCGCATGCCGGCCGCGCACAATGCGCTCGCCGGCCTGCGTCCCACCGTGGGCCTGGTTTCGCGCAGCGGCATGGTGCCGCTCAACAGCGTGCGCGACACCGCGGGCCCGATGGCGCGCAGCGTCGAAGACATGGCGATCCTGCTCGACGTGATCGCCGGCATCGATGCCGAAGACGCCGCCACCGCGCGCGCCAAGGGCCACATCGCCAAGAGCTACCGCGCAGTGCTCAAGCCCGATGCGCTCAAGGGCGCGCGGCTCGGTGTGCTCAGGCAGGTGTTCACCGACAAGGTCGCCGATCCGCGCGTGATCGCGCACTTCGACCAGACCATCGCCGAGCTGCGTGCCGCCGGTGCCACCGTGATCGAAGACTTCAAGGTCGAAGGCTTCGAGCAGATTCCGCGTCCGCCGCAGACGCAGGCGCGGCTCAAGGACGATCTGACCAAGTTCATCGCCAAGCATCCGGGCATTCCGTTTCCGTCGGTGGAGGCGATCGCCAAGTCCAAGCTGCTGCATCCGCTGCATCAGGCCGGCTTCGATGTGGCCGTGATCGCCAAGCCGGTGGCCGAAGATGCCGAAACCATCGAAGGCGCGGCCAACGAGCAGCGCTATCGCGAGATCTTCACCAAGGCGATGGATGCGGCCAAGGTCGATGCGCTCGTCTTTCCGACCTGGGCGCAGCTGCCGGCGATCAATGGCGATCGCAATACGCAGCTGATCGCGGAGCCCAAGCCCGCTCCGAACGCAGGTCCGACCGCGCTCGGCAGCAGCCTCACCTTCGTCGGCAGCAGCCTGCAGTGGCCGGCATTGTCGGTGCCGAGCGGCTACCTCGGCGAAGGCCTGCCGGTGGGCCTGCAGATTCTCGGTCGTGCCTGGGACGAAGCCCGCATCATTCGCTATGCGTACGCCTACCAACAGGCCACGCATTACCGCCATGCGCCGGCCAGCGTGCCGCCGCTGAGCCCCGCCGTTGCGAGCCTCGCCAAATGAATCCCGACGAACACAAGATGCCGACGCTGCTCTGCATCGCCGCGATGCTCAGCGTCTTCAGCCTCGATGCCTACGGCGCCGAAACCCAGGCGCCGGCGAAGCCGAAGATCGCGATCTTCTCGGGCCCGACCGCGACGATCCAGAACAACGAGCCCTTCGTCACCAGCATCAAGGCACGCGAGAAATACGGCCTGCCCGGGCTGATCGATGCGCACGGCCACGAAGCGAACGTCGACGTGCTCAGGCCGCAGCGGCTCGCGGCTCCGGTGAAGGTCTACGTCGAGCAATTCTCCGCGCATCCGCTGGAGCGCGACGTCGCCGAACTCTACGGCCCGCCCGATGGCTATCTCGACGCGAGCGGCACGTTCTCCAAAGAGCGTCGCTCGCCCGAGGACAAGGCCGTCTACGAAGTGGAACTCAAGCCCGAGGATGGGCTCTACCCGCTGCCGTACATGGCGCGCCAGGTCGACGGCTCGGCCTGGGATTCGAATGCGACGAAGCCCGGCGCTGTGTTCGCCAAATCGAGGCAGACGTTCTACCCGGACGCCTCGCGCATCTTCGAAGAGATCGAGCGCGAAGGCGCGAACCTGCAGGCGCTCGCGAGCTTCGACTTCTACCGCGCAGCGCCATCCGGCGGCTACACCAAGGGCCTGAAAGCCGCGCAGCGCACCGACGTCGGCAGCGGCGACATCGCGCCCGAAAAGCCCGGCGTGGATTTCTTCCAGTACGGCGCCTACGGCACTTCGCCGACGCGCGCCGCGCTCGCCAAAGCCACCAACGTCGTGCAATCGGCGATGGGCAGCGGCGATTACGCGGGCGGCATCTGGTTCGAAGGCTCGCCGAACATCGAGGATTCGGCGTACTGGATGAACCTGCTCATCGACACGCCGCAGCCGCTGGTGTTCAACGCGGCCCAGCGCACGCGCGGCAAGATCTCGCCGGACGGCGACGCCAACATCATCAACTCGGTCGAATACATCGTCTCCGATGTCTGGAAGGACGCGCAGGGCAAGAACCAGCTCGGTGCGATCGCGATCCAGGACGACGTGCTCTACACCGCGCGCGAGATCACCAAGGGCGATGCGCGTCCGGGCGGCTACGTACCCACCGGCGGCTTCGGCGGCTATCTCGGAGACACCGATCCGCTGACCGTGGCCTACGTGCCGAACCGCCTGCACACCTATCGCAGCGAAGTGCGCAGCACGCTGATTCCGGCCAAGGTCAAGGGCATCCAGCGCAATCCGCGGGGCGGCGTCAAAGTCATCGACGTGGCACTCAAGAACGCCAAGGGCGAGCTGCTGCCGACGGCGATTCCGAACGTCGTCATCGTCAAGGGATCGCGCTGGTCCATCGTCGACGAATCGCGCAAGGCCGACGCGGCCGTCGACGTGCTCGCGCAGATCGACCAGGCGCTCGACGGCGAGCCGCTCAGCGGCATCGCGGCCGAAGGCAACCAGGGCGGCAGCTTCGTTCCGGCCTACGACGCGGCTTTCGCACTCGCGGCGGCAAGCGGCATTCCGGTGGTGAAGGTTTCGCGCGGGCCGACCATCGGCTATCTCGCAAGCAACCCGGACAATCTGTTCATCGAAGGCAGCAACCTCAGCTCGACCAAGGCCCGCATGCTTTTGATGGCCTGCCTGATGCGCTTCGGCGCGCTGCCTGCCGCGGCCGACCCGTACAAGCCGACCGAAGCCGAGCTCAAGGCGATCAAGGCGCGCATCGCCGAGTACCAGCGCGTGTTCGACACGCATTGAATCGATATGGAACTCCAGCCCAGCCTGGTTTGCGCTCGCTCGTCCCCTCTCCCGCTCGCGGGAGAGGGTGGTCCGAAGGACCGGAAGAGGGCCTGCTCGGAACGGGAGCTCGCTTTCCAGACCAACCCTCTCTCCCCGCCTGCGGCGGGACTCTCTCCCGCACGCGGGAGAGAGGAACATCAGCGGAAATCGCGAAGCACGACCACCACTCTGCAGTCCCCTCTCCCACCAGCGTTAGAGAGGAAATGCAGATCGCGCTTTAGGCGCCTCCGGAGCCTCGCATGCGGATGAAATCCGTGTTGCTCGCCTTGCTGCTGATCGGCGCCGTCGGCGCTCTCGCCTGGCCCAAGCTCTCGCCCTTGCTGAAACCGCATACGACAACGGCGGCGGCGACACCGAAGAAGACGGGCACGGTATCGACGGCGCTCAAGGTGTCGGCCGTGCGCATCGATCCGGTGGCGTTCACCGAAACGCTCAGCGCGACCGGCACCTTGATCCCCGAGGAAGGCGTCGAGCTGCAGGCCGAGACCAGCGGCCGGGTCATCGCGATCAACTTTCGCGAAGGCGCGCGCGTCGCCAAGGGCAGCCTGCTCGTCAAGCTCAACGATGCGGAGCTGCGCGCTACGCTCGCGCGCTCGCAGCATCAGCTCGCGCTCGCCGAAACCCGCGAACGCCGGCTCGCGCCGCTGATCAGGCAAGGGCTCGTGCGCCAGGAGGATTACGACATCGTCGCCTCCGAAGTGGACGTGCAGAAGGCCGAGATCGAACTCACGCGCGCGCAGATCGACAAGACCGAGATCCGCGCTCCGTTCGACGGCGTGATCGGCCTGCGCTACGTCAGCGAAGGCGCTTTCGTCGGCGCGAGCACGCGTGTCGCCACCTTGCAGCGCCTCGACAAGCTCAAGATCGATTTCTCGGTGCCCGAGAAGTATGCGGGCCGTATCCGCATCGGCAGCCCGGTGCAGTTCAGTGTCGCCGGATCGGAACGTCGCTTCGACGCGAGCATCTACGCCTACGATCCGCGCATCGACTCGGGCACGCGCTCGATCCTGATCCGCGCGCAGACCGACAACCCGGAGCATCGCTTGCTACCGGGCGCCTATGCGAACGTGGAGCTGGTGCTCGACACGCTGTCCGGTGCGCTGCTGGTGCCGGCGGTCGCGGTGGTTCCAGGGCTCAACGAAAAGAACGTGTTCGTCTATCGCGACGGCCACGCCGAGCGTCGCAAGGTGGAAACCGGCACGCGCACCGCGACCACGGTGCAGATCCTGTCGGGCCTCGCGGCGGGCGATGTCGTCATCACCTCGGGCCTGCAGAACCTGCGCGCGGGCCAGGCGGTTGCCATCGATGCCGTCGCCCTCAGCGGCGCTCCGGCATCGAACGCCGCCGCAGGCGCCGTCGCCCCCGCGGCCAAGCTGCGCAGCGCGCCATGAACAAGCTCGCGAGCGGTGGTGGCGTGGCCGAGCTGAGCATCCGCCGGCCGGTGCTCACCATCGTGCTGTCGATCCTGATCCTGCTCGCCGGCCTGCTGTCGATCGGCAAGCTCGGCGTGCGCGAGTATCCGGCCGTCGATCCGCCTTCGATCTCGATCACCACCTCGTATCCGGGCGCCGCCGCCGAAGTGGTGCAGGCACAGATCACCGAGCCGATCGAGGAAGCCGTGAACTCGGTTGCCGGCATCGTCTCGCTAACCTCGACGAGCCGCGAAGGCGCGAGCCAGATCAACGCCGAATTCTCGCTCGACACCGATCTCGAAACCGCCGCGAGCGACGTGCGCGACCAGCTCTCGCGTGCGCTGCGCAACCTGCCCGCCGATGCCGACCCGCCGATCCTCAACAAGGCCGATGCGGATTCCTCGCCGATCTTCGGCATCGCGCTGTCGAGCGAGTCGCGCTCGCAGCTCGAACTCGGCGCCTATGCGAACCTGCTCAAGGAACGCCTGCAGACGGTGCCGGGCATCGCGGCGGTCGATCAGCCGGCCGAGAAGAAGTACGCGATGCGCCTGTGGATGGACCCGGAGAAACTCGTCGCCTACGGCATTTCGCCGCTCGACGTGCGCTCCGCATTGCAGCGCGAGAACATCGAGCTGCCGTCGGGACGCATCGAAGGCGAATCGATCGAACTGCCCGTGAAGACCTTGTCGCGCCTCAACACGGCCGCGGAGTTCGACCGCCTCGTGCTCAAGCGCGATGGCGATCGCATCGTGCGCCTGCGCGACGTCGGCTACGCCGAGCTCGGCGCCCAGAACGAGCGCGGCGCCTTGAAGATGGGCAACAAGCCGATCGCCGGGCTCTACTTCAAGCAGCAGCCCGGCGCCAACCAGATCGACATCGTCGACGGCCTGCGCGCACGCCTGGCGCAGATCGAGAAGGATGTGCCGGACGACATCCGCATCGACATCGCCTACGACAACACCGAGTACGTGCGCCGCTCGCTGCTCGAAGTGTCCGAGACCATCTTCATCGCCTTCGTGCTCGTGGTGCTCGTGGTGTTCGCCTTCTTTCGCGAATGGCGCACCACGCTGATCCCGGTGCTCGCGATTCCGGTTTCCATCGTCGGCGCGTTCGCGGTGATGGCGGCGGCCGGATTCTCGATCAACGTGCTGACCCTGCTCGGCATCGTGCTCGCGATCGGCCTGGTCGTCGATGACGCCATCGTCGTGCTCGAGAACATCTACGCCAAGATCGAGAACGGCATGGCGCCGATGCAGGCCGGCATCCAGGGCACGCGCGAAATCTTCATGGCGGTGATCTCGACCACCGTCACGCTGGCCGTGGTGTTCCTGCCGCTGCTGTTCATGGGGGGCCTGTCGGGTCGCTTGTTCCGCGAGTTCGGCGTCACCATTTCGGGCGCCGTGCTGATCTCGGCCGTCGTCGCACTGACGCTGACGCCGATGCTGAGTTCTCGCCTGCTCAAGCCGCATCAGGCTCACGGCTGGCTGTTCACGCGCACCGAGCCTTTCTTCGTGGGGCTCGAAAGCGGCTATGCGCGCAAGCTCGCGGGCTTTCTGCGTCACGGCTGGATCGCACTGGCGATACTCGGAGCCGCGGGCGCGATCATCGTCGCGCTGTTCACGCAGCTTCCGCGCGAGCTCTCGCCGCTGGAGGATCGCGGACGCATCTGGCTGCGCGCGACCGGTGCCGAAGGCGTCAGCTACGAGTACATGCAGGGCTTCATGGACGACCTCACCGAGGCCGCGACCGCCATGGTTCCCGAAGCGCAGGTGCTGATGACGCAGGTTCCGGGCACCGGCGGCGGCAATGGCGTGCAGGGTGTGATCAACAGCGGATTCATTCGCATGTTCCTGAGCGATAAGGCGCATCGCCAGCGCAGCCAAGGCCAGATCGCCGAAGAGCTGCGCGTACTGCAAAGCCGCTTCAACGGGGCGCGCGTCAACATCACGCAGGAAGCCACCATTGGCGAGCGCCGCTCGAGCGAAACCGGCGTGCGCTTCGTGGTGCAGGCACCCACGCTCGCCGATCTGCAGGATGCGTTGCCGCGCTTTCTCGACGAGGCGCGCAAGCGTCCGGAATTCACCTTCATCGATTCCGATCTCAAGTTCAGCAAGCCCGACGTTCGCCTCTCCATCGATCGCGACAAGGCGCAGACGCTCGGCGTTTCGGTGCTCGACATCGGACAGACCTTGCAAGCCGCGCTGAGCGGACAGCGCTACGGCTACTTCGTGCTCGACGGCAAGCAGTACGACGTCATCGGCCAGTTCACGCGCGACTTTCGCTCGAGCCCGCGCGATCTCGGGCGCATCGCGGTGCTGCCCGACCGCGCCGCGACGGCCGCCGGCGTTCCGGTGCGACTGGACAATCTCGTCAGCCTGACCGAAAGCAGTTCTCCGCCGGAGCTCTATCGCTACAACCGCTACAACTCGGCGACCGTCTCGGGCACGCTCGCCGGCGATGCGACGATCGCCGACGGCATCGAAGCCTTCGAAGCGGTGGCCAAGGCCACGCTCGATACGCGCTTCACCACCTCGCTGACCGGACAGGCGCGCGACTTCGTCGAAAGCTCGTCCTCGCTGGGCTGGGTGTTCGTGCTCGCGCTGCTGCTGATCTACCTCGTGCTCGCCGCGCAGTTCGAGAGCTTCGTCGATCCGTTCGTGATCCTGCTGACGGTTCCGCTCGCGCTGGCAGGAGCGCTCGCGGCGCTGTGGTACTTCGATCAGACGCTCAACATCTTTTCGCAGATCGGACTGATCATGCTGATCGGCCTGGTGACCAAGAACGGCATCCTGATCGTCGAATTCGCCAATCAGCGCCTTGAAGACGGCGCCGCGAGTCCGCTCGCCGCCGTGCAGGACGCGGCCGCCGCGCGCCTGCGCCCGATCCTGATGACCACGCTCGCGACCATCCTCGGCATCCTGCCGATCGCGCTCGCACTCGGCGCCGGCGCCGAAAGCCGCACCTCGATGGGCATCGCGGTGATCGGTGGACTGATCGGCGGTGGCGTGCTGACGCTGTTCGTGATTCCGGCGATGTACGTGCTGCTCGGCGCCCGCAAGCGCAAGCCGCTGCAAGCCGCCATCAAAGCCGGCGCAATGCCCGTGTGATTCCCGCTTGACGCCGGCGCGCCGAGCCCCTCTTTCGGGATCGGATCGTGCATCGTGCAGGTTCAGGCGCCACCACCGAGTGCACCGATGCTCGATTTCGGCCTGACGACTGAAGACTTCCTGCGGCAGCATTTCGATCGTCGTCCGATGCTGCGCAGGGCCGCGCTGCGATCGCAGGGCTTCTCGTGGCGCGATCTCGATGAGCTGCTGCACCACATCGAACCGACCGAAGCGGGATTCCAGCTGTTTCGCAACGGCCTGGTTCCACAATCGCAATACACCCACGATTCGACCACGATGGGCCTGCAGCGACGCCGCCTGCACAAGCGGCGCTTCTGGGCCCTGCTGCATTCGGGCGCGAGTGTCGTCCTCAACCGGCTCGAACATCAATCCGGCGCGATGCAGCGGCTATGCTCCGAAGTCGCGCGCTTCTGCAGCTTGCCCACGAGCGGCAACGCCTACCTGAGCATCGGTGGAGACGGCAGCTTCGGCCGTCATTGGGATACGCACGACGTGTTCGCCGTGCAGCTGATCGGCTTCAAGCGCTGGCGCGTATTCGAGCCGACACAGGTCCTGCCGCTCGCCGAGCAGACCAGCCAGCGTTCGCCGCTGCCCTGCCCGGCCCAACCGGTCATGGACGTGATGCTGCAGGCCGGCGATCTGCTGTATCTGCCGCGCGGCTGGTGGCACGAGGTATTGCCGGGCGATCAGCCGAGCTTTCACTTTTCGATCGGCAGCTATGCGCCCACCGTTCAGGACTACATCGTCTGGGCGAGCCAGCAACTGTTGCCCGGATATGCAGGCGCGCGACGCAGCCTGCTGCCGGGTAGTTCGCTCGAGGATGTCGCCGCGAGCCTGCAGGCCCTGCAGTCGCAGGCGACGAAGCCCGAATGGCTGGCGCGTTTCCATGCCGAGCGCGGCGAACGCGAAAACCGTTGCACCGATTTCGATACCGAACTGTTCCTCGCTCGCGACGCGGCCTCGTTGCTGAACGCTTCCGCCAGGATCGCCCTGATCGCCGGCGTGCAAACCACCGGCGATCGGCTGGAATTGCTGGGCAATGGCTCAAAACTGCGCATCGATGGAATCGCACGCGCCATCGTGATGCTTTTGTCGAATCGCAGCTCGTGCAGCCTGCAGGAACTCGGCGAACAGCTGCCACAGGTGCCGACTGGCGCATTGCACTCGGTGCTGCTCGAACTCGCGACGCACGAACTAATTTCGATCGAAAGAAGCTGATTTCCAAGCACGGGGCTTTTGCCTACGCAAAAAAACGCATCGAACGTGGTAGGGGTGGGGGCTTGCGTCCCGTCTGAATCACGAGGTGGACTGCGATCACTGATACGCACGCTAAATCGGGGCTTTCCGGGCGAAAAAATTACAGCTCAAACTGCAATCCACATTACTCATCGGCATGGGATTTGCTCGATGCCCTCTGCGATCGGCAGGTGTTCAGCGATCCACGATGAAGTCGTCGGGCCAGGCCGGTTCGAGTCTTCGGTTCTCGAACCTGAAGCGCGATTCTTAGGGATTCTTGGGGATGAGCGGCGGACCAGAAGATGTCATAGCCAGCGGGGAGATCGCGTTCGACCTCACGCAGTCGCTGTCTCGCGACGCGTTGTCGGTCCAGAGCACGATCCGCCGCTATCACGATTCGCTGGTCCATTTCCTGCGCCAGCGTCTGCGCAGGCCCGAAGACGCGCTCGACGTCGCACAGGAGGCTTACATCCGCCTGCTGCAGTACGAAGGCTCGCGCGAGATCCAGTCGCCGTCGTCGATGCTGTTTCGCATCGCCATCAACGTGGCCAACGATCTGGAGCGCGCGGAGCAGGTTCGTCGGGCTTCGGACCAGGTCAGCGTCGATGACGTCGAGCTGGTCGCCGATACGCCCTCGCCCGAGCGGCAGGTTGCCGGCCAGCAGGAGCTGGCCCAGCTCAAAGACGCGATCCGCCTGTTGCCTCCCAAGTGCAAGCAGGTGTTTCTCCTGAGCCGCGCGCGCGGCATGACCTACCCGGAGATCGCCCGTCATTGCGGCATCTCGGTCAAGATGGTCGAGAAGCACGTCAGCCATGCACTGGCCGTTTGTCTGAAGAAGGTAGGGGGTTGCCAGGGAGGCGCGTCTCAGGGTTGATGAACACCACAACAACGACCGAGGCAACGCTGGAGGAAGCCGCGCGCTGGTCCGCGCGGCTGTGCGCGCCCGACTGTTCCGACCGCGACCGCGCCGATTTCGAGCGCTGGATGCTGGCGGACGAGTCGCACGCGGACGCCTTCGCAGCCACCCAACTGCTTTCCGATGGTGTCGGCCTGCTCGCCGACGCCGATGCCGAACTCGCGGCGATGGCCGACGAAGCCTACGCCATGGGCGCCGAGGGCGATCCGGCCGTCGCCGTGGCCGCGCCGCCACGAACCGCGCAGCAGGTCCGACGCGCTCCGCAGCGGCGCCGCTGGACCCTGCCCGCGGGGCTGGCGGCGGGTGTCGTCGCGGCCATCATCGGTTTGAGCGCAATGCAGCCGCATCACGGGGCACCTTCCGGCGAGCGTTACGCCGCGGTCGATGCCGCCAGGCGCATCGAGCTTGCCGACGGCTCCATCGTGCAGCTCGATGTCGGCAGTGAAATGCGCGTGGAGCTGACGCCGCGCGAACGCCGCATCGATCTCGAAAGGGGCCGCGCCCTGTTCGAAGTCGCGCACGACAGCACGCGGCCGTTCGCGGTGTCGGCCGCCCGCTCCCGCACCACCGCGCTCGGCACGCGTTTTCAGGTGCAGAACGATGCCGACACCGTCACCGTCACCTTGACCGAAGGCTCGGTCGCGGTCGAAGGCCTCGGCTCGCGCGATCGGCACCGCGAGCGCCTGGAGCCCGGCGATCAGCTGCGCATCGCGCCGGAGCGCGACGGCCGCTGGGTCCGGCGCCGCGTCGATTCCGAAGTGGTGACGAGCTGGTCCCACGGCCGCCTGGTGTTTCGTGGCACACCGCTGTCCGAAGCGCTGACCGAAATCAATCGCTACTCCAGGGTGCAGGTCCATCTCGGCGATCCCGATCTGGGCCGGCTGCTCGTCAGCGGCAACTTCATTCCGGGAGACAACCGCTCGATCGCATCGGCGATCGCGTCGGTACTGCCGTTGAGGCCGATCGAAAGCGGCGACGAAATTCTGCTGTTCGGACTCTACGGAAGCGGCGACTGAACCACGGTCTTCAAGCCGAGTTTCGATGCCCGGTTCGGCGACGCCAGCGTGGAGCAAAGCGGCTCTGCGCAGGGGCATCGCGAGCGACGAGCGCGAGCGGTATCCGAAGATCCGGCCGAGCAACGGGCGGAAGTTGGTACTGAGTCGGCCGCGCCCTGCGCGCCGACCGTGGGATGCCATTGAAACCGAAGTCGAGTCCAACGACGGGCCGGCCATTCCGACCCATGATGCACGTGCTGGCGACCGCGCTTGCAGCCGCGACGATCGCCTCGCACAAGCCCACGCATGCACAGGCACCGCACGCTTCCGAGCACCGGCAAGGCCTGGCGGCGACCATCGATTTCTCCATTCCGCAAGGGCGCCTCGACGATGCGCTCGATCGCTTCAGCGAGCAGGCCGGACTGCAGATCGTCTACGACGCCGGCACCGTGCAAGGCCGCATGGCGCCGGCGGCGCTCGGCCGCATGCGGGCCGAGGAAGCGCTGCGCAAGCTGCTCGACGACTCCGGCCTGCACTGGACGCTGATCAACGGCCACACGGTCGCCATTCGCAGGGCCACCGAGCCGCCCGGTTTGCCGCCGTCGATCGCGCCGGCGGTCGCGGCCCCGGCCGCCGACGATCCGCGGCACGGCGGCGTGGTGATACTCAGCGACATCCGCGTCAGCGCCGATCCCTTGCGCGGGCTGCCGATCGAAGTCGCCAATACGAGCTTCGGCTTCTCCAAGTCCATCCTCGAGACACCGCGATCGGTGTCGCTGATCAGCCAGGAGACCATCGATCGCTTCGGGCTCTCCGCGATCGAAGACCTGGTCCGCGTGGTGCCCGGCACCTTCACCCCGACCCGCTTCGGCATCCAGGGCGGCATCGACGTGCGCAGCGTGCCGGCCGACACCTTCTTCCGCGGCATGAAGCGCCTCAATCTGCAGGGACACGCGCCGACCGTGCTGTCGGCGATGGATTCGATCGAAGTGGTCCGCGGGCCGCCCTCGCCGATCTACGGCATGGGCAAGATCGGCGGCTACACCGACATGATTCCGCGCTCAGGACGGGCCGCCGACGGCAGTTATCTGGATCGGTCGCACGGCCGGGTGAGCGCAATGGTCGGCGACTACCAGGCGACCGATTTGAGCGCGTCGCTGCAGGGGCCGATGAAGATCGCCTCTGCGCATGGCGGATATCACCTGTTCGGCATGATCATCGACAGCCAGACCTATGCTCGCGGCGTACCGCTCGATGCCTCGATGCTGCAGGGCAGCGTCAGCGTCGAAGACCTGCTGCCGCGCTTCCGGCTCGAAGCCGGCCTGAGCGCGCAGAAGTCGCGCAGCGGCGGCGCGCTGATCGGCCGCTTCACCCAGGAACTCGCCGACAGCAGGCGCTACATTCGCGGCCTGCCGCTGATCGATCTCGACCTCGACCACAACGGCACGATCTCGTATCGCGAGTACAACACCGCCTCGGCCGTGCGCGGCGCGCTGTCGCTCTCCAACCAGCCGCTCTCGCAGCGCTGGGACTGGCCGCTCGACGCCGATGGCAAGCCGCTGACGGTCGACCGGTTCCCCAAGGTTTCGGGCATCCCCGAATCGATGTTCCAGTACCTGCAGGCGCATCCGGAGGCCGATCCGGGCGGGCTGCTGCGCGCCCAGGGCATCGGCGGCCCGCTGCCGCGCAGCGGCTACGTGCCGCTGGGTTTCATGCTCGATCCGCGCACGGTGGGCTACGACAAGCTCGATCTGCGGCGCTTCGCCGCATTCGAGCGCGACCTGCACGCCAACCTCGCGACCGCCTACATCGACCTGATCGACGATCGCGATCCGGACTTCACGATGAAGAACCAGCTGTTCTTCGACGGCATGGATCAGTACAAGATTTCGGAGCAACCGTTTGGCACCGAGCAGAAGCCGCGCATCGTCGAGGAGAAGTTCACGATCACGCGCCGCCTGCCGCAGCTGCCCTCCTGGCTCGACGTCAACAGCCTGGCCTCGATCAACTTTCGCCATACGAGGTCTCCGACCGGGCAATGCTTCGGTGACTTCAGCACCCACCGCACCGATGCGATGGCGGACACCTGGCAGGACAGCAGCGGCGGGATGACGCCCAACACCACGTTCACGAACTGTCTCGTCGATTCGAGCTACGAAACCGGCTTTCCGTATACCGACCACGGCAAGACCAGCTTCAGCGAATTCGGCCTCGGCGTGCTGCTCGACGTCGCCATCGCACGTTCGACCAACCTGCTGATGGGTGGGCGCATCGACGGCTCCGAAGCGCACAACATCGAGTACGCCGGCACGATCAACGTCAACACCGGGACCGCCAGCGAACCGGGCGCGATCGTCGCCCAGTCGACGCGCACGCGCGGATGGGACGACGGCGTGTCGTGGACGTTCAGTCTTTCGCACGAAGTGCTGCCGGGCGTCCGTCCCTACTTCACGATCGCGCAGGAAAGCCTCACGCTCGACAACAACGCCAATCGCATATCCAACGCCATCGTCGAAGCCGGTCACATCGGTCAATCTCGCCTGCGCGAACTCGGACTCAAGGCCAGCCTGCTCGACGACCACCTGTTCTTCAGCACCGCGCTGTACGAACAGCGCCGCATCAACGTCAACAACCCGGAAGACCCGACCATCACCGTCGAAGCTTCGTCCACCGTCACGCGCGGCTGGGAAAGCGAGATCAAATGGGTTCCGACGCCCAAGCTGTTCGCTTCGTTCTACGCGCTGTCGCAGAAGACCTTGTACGAGCCGAACCGTGGAGGCGTGGTGCTGATCGATGCGCGCTCGCTCGGCTTCCAGGATGTCGTCGATCCCGCCACCGGCGAAGTGGTCTATCCGGCCGAAGCCTTCCTGTTCGGCGGCCGCGCCTTCATCCAGTTGCCGCCCGGCGTCGAGGCCTATCGCGAAAAGCAGGGCAACCCGAACGTGCAGATCGGCGCCTCGCTGACCGCGCGCCTGGCTTCGGGTTTCGGATTCACGCTCAGCGCGAATCACTTCTCTGCGGTCGCGGCCGGGCGATTGCAACTGATCGAACTCCCCGCCTCCACCATATTCAACGCCGGTGCCTTCTACGATCGTGGCCCGTGGCAGTTGCGCGCGGACGTCTTCAACTTGAACAACGAACGCTACTTCCGTGCGCGCACCGGTGACACGCTGGCCGATCTTCCGGTCTCCGCAATGCCCGATCGGCGTTTCCAGTTCACGGTATCGCATCGCTTCTGAATGTCTGCTCGTGAAGAGTGAGGCGCAAGAGCGTCACCGAGCATCTTTGTTCCTGCGCCTCACGCCTCACCCCTCGTTCGCGAATCATTACCTCCTTGTCAGGTAGGGGGAACACGAAAAGCTCACGTCTGATTCTTCGACAGGCCGCACGCAAGTGCTTGGCGGGGTTTCTAAACAGGAGAGCTCATGCGTAGTCCAAACGAGCGCAAGCGCAACATGCCTGCGCTTGGCTTCAAAGCAACCGATCTGGCGATCGCCCTCGCTGCGTTTCTCGCAACGAGTGCACATGCCCAGAGCACAGAAGCGGGTGGCTCATCGGCGGAATCCGATGCCGCCGTGCTCACCGACATCGTCGTCAGCGAAGACCCGCTGGCGTCGATCGCGAATGAAACCACGGGCTCGTCGATCGGCTTCGCCAAGCCCATCCTCGATACGCCGCGCTCGGTTTCGTTCGTCAGCTCCGAGCAGATCCAATTGCTCGGCATCAGCTCGGTCGACGATCTCACGCGCGTGGTACCGGGCACTTTCACCACCACGCGCTACGGCCTGCAGGGCGGCATCAACGTGCGCGGTGTCGCGGCCGACATGTATTTCCGCGGCATGAAGCGCATCAACATGCAGGGCCACGCGCGCACCTCGCTTGCGGCGATGGATTCGATCGAAGTCATCAAGGGCCCGCCGTCGCCGATCTTCGGCATGGGCAAGATCGGTGGCTACAGCAACCTCACGCCCAAGTCCGGCCGCGCCAAGATCGGCACCTACCTGGAGCAGGCGCAAGGTTTCGCTCAAGTGGTCGGCGGCGACTACATGAAATCCGAAATCTCGGCCGGTGCCGGCGGGCCGATGACCATCGGCAACAAGACCGGTGGCTACTACGTCTATGGTTTGCTCGAAGATTCCGAAAGCTATGTGAAGAAAGTCGGTGTCACCCAGCGCATCATCCAGGCGACTTCGACGCTCGACAATTTCATCGGCCCGTTTCGGCTCGAAGTCGGCACGCAGGCGCAGAACTCGATCACCTCGGGCGCCTACATGAACCGCGTGACGCAGCGCCTGCTCGACGATGGCATTTACATCTCGGGCCAGCCGCTCATCAATCTCGACCGCAACGGCGATGGCGCGATCGGCTTCAAGGAAACCCATGAGATGTCGCCGATCAAGGGCAATGTCGGCGGCTCGAACCGACCGCTGAACCAGACCTTCGCGTGGCCGATGTGCAACGGCGTGCCGTGCCAGCCCGACGAGTTTCCGAAGATCGCGGGCATTCCGCAGACGATGTACGACTACCTGGTCGCCAATCCCACTCTCGATCCGACCGGATTGCTGCGCCAGCAAGGCCCCGGTGGTCCGGTGCCGACTTCGGGCCAGCTGCCGATCGGCTTCGTGCTCGACCCGCGCACGGTGCAGCAGGTCAAGGTCGACCAGCGTCGCAACGGGGCTTTCGAAACCGAACAGAACGCGCGCCTGGCCGTGATCTACGCCGACCTGGTCTACGACGCCGATCCGGACTTCCAGCTCAAGAACCAGTTCTTCCACGACTTCCTCGATTCGTACAAGAACTCCTATCTGCCCTACGGTGAAAAGCAGGACATTCACCTGTGGGAAGACAAGATCACGGCGACCTATCGCATCCCCGACGAGAAGCTGCCCGAGTGGCTGCGCATCAACACGCTGGCCTCGGTCAACTATCGCGAAACCTTCGGCAAGATCACCAGCTCCGGCGGCGACTACGACTATCGCCAGGATGTGATGTTCAACAACGGCAATCACTATCCGAACACGATCTTCTGGAACTGGCTCGACAATCCGAGCTACGACACCGGCGCGCCGACGACGGTGGTGCGTGACAGCACCTTCAGCGAAATGGGTGTCGGCACGATGCTCGACATCGATTTCTTCACCAACACCAACCTGGTGCTCGGCGCACGCTGGGACAATTCCAAGGCCGAAGCCAACGACTACGACCGCTTCAACGAAAACGCCAGCAACGCGGTCAACGGAGGCGTCTGGCTGCCCCAGCGCACCACGCGCAGCTGGGACGACGGCACCTCCTGGAGCGTCAGCCTTTCGCAGAAGCTGCCGGGTGGCATCCGTCCCTACATCACCAAGGCCTTGTCGAGCGTCGCCCTCGACGGTGCCAACAACATCATCGTCTACGAGACCGTGAATGCGCCGGGCGGGCACATCGGCGAGGCCGAACTGCTCGAGTACGGCGTCAAGGGCAGCTGGCTGCAGGACACGCTGTTCTTCACGCTCTCGCACTTCAAGCAGACGCGTACCGACATCAGTAGCGCGTCGGACCCGACCGCCTCGGCCGAAGTGTCTTCGACCGAAACCAAGGGCATCGAAACCGAGCTCAAGTGGTCGCCGGTTCCGAACGCGTCGATCCAGGCCTACGCCCTTTTCGCCAAAGCCAAATACATCATTCCGCAATCGGGCACCTACGAGTTCAACGGTCGCGATCTCGGCTTCCAGGACGTGCTCGACGACAACGGCAACGTGATCTACCCGGCCGAAGCCTTCCTCTACGGCGGCCGCGTGCAGATGACGATTCCGACCGCGATCCTCGAGCAGTACAACGCCCGCAACGGTTCGCCCGAGACGCAGCTCGGCCTGAACATGAACTACCGCTTCCGCAATGGCGTCGGTGTGCTGCTCGGCGGCAACTGGTTCTCGTCGACGTATTCCGATCGCCTCGAGATGCTGAAGATTCCGTCGTCGACCACCATCAATGGTGCGGTCACCTACGACGTCGGCAAATGGCACCTCAAGGTCAACGGCTACAACATCACCGACGAGCGCATTTTCCGCGCCCGCAACAGCGACACCGGCACCAACCTGGTTTCGGTGATGCCGCGTGTCCGTTACGAATTCACCGTCAAGCTGGATTTCTGATGAGGCGGCATCGAATGGTTGAGAGATTTCATTCTAGGAGCGAAAGATTCATGTCCGACCCACGCAGATTCCGTCTTTGCCTGATCGTGGCCGCCTCGGCCGCTCTGGCGATTCCCACCCTTGTCTCCACCACCGCCGGAGCCGCCGAGAAAGCGCAGGTCACGGCGGTCATCGGCGAGCAGACCAAGACCGTGCAGGCTGCGCGCAGCTCGCAGTCGAACGTCGCCAGGATGGACGACCAGACCGGCAGCATGCTCGCCGAGTACCGGCAGGCGCTCGCCGAGTACGACACGCTCAAGGCCTACAACGATCAGCTCGCCGTGCAGGTCGGTTCGCAGCAGCAGGAGATCGACGCGATCAACCTGCAGCTCGGCGAGATCGACACCACCGCGCATCAGGTGCTGCCGATGCTCACGCGCATGGTGGCCACGCTCGAGAAGTTCGTCTCGCTCGACATGCCGTTCCTTCCCGAAGAGCGCACCAAGCGCATCAAGGGACTCAAGGACATGATGGCCCGCGCCGACGTTTCATTGTCCGAGAAGTACCGCCGCATCGTCGAGGCTTATCAGATCGAGATGGAGTATGGCCGCACGCTCGAGTCGTACGCGGGCAAGGTCGGCGACAAGACCGTCGATTTCCTGCGTGCCGGACGCGTCTCGCTGCTGTACCAGACGCTCGACGGCATGGAGACCGGCTACTGGGATGCCAGCGCCAAGAAGTTCGTTTCCGACAACTCGTTCCGCGAAGAAATCAAGGCCGCGATCAAGGTCGCCAAGAAGCAGGCCGCACCCGATTTCGTCACCGTCGCCGTTTCCTCTCCGATGGAGGCCAAGTAATGAAACCCTCGATGGATAGCCCGAAGAAACCTCAACATTCCGCGCTGGGCCAGCTGCTGGCCTGTGCCGTTCTCGCGCTGAGCTTCGCCAGCGCGAGTGGCTTCGCCACCGCGGCCGACCCGAAGAACCTCGACGAACTGCTCGCCGAGACCGAATCGGCGCGCTCCGCCGAAGCGGCGGCCAATGCCGAGCGCGAAGCGCGCTTCCAACGCGAACTCGACAACCAGGCTGCGCTGCTCGCCGAAGCCAAGGCCCGCCTTGCCAACGAGCAGAAGCGCGGCGCGGGCCTGACCACGAGCTTCGATGTCAACGAGAAGGCCATCACCGAAGCGAGCGCTTCGCTCGAATCACGCTCGGGCAATCTCGGCGAACTGTTCGGTGTCGTGCGCCAGGTCGCCAACGATTTCTCTTCGGTGGTGAATTCTTCGATCATCAGCGCGCAGTTTCCGGGGCGATCGGACTTCATCGTCAACCTCGCGCAGACCAAGGAGCTGCCGTCGACGCAGGTGCTCGAGCGCTTCTGGTTCGAGCTGCAGCGCGAGATGACCGAGAGCGGCAAGGTGGTGAAGTTCAAGACCAAGATCGTCAAGCCCAATGGTGACTCGGTCGATGCCACCGTGACGCGGGTCGGACCGTTCACGGCGGTTTCGGACGGCCAGTACCTGCAGTATCTGCCGAGCCAGGGCCAGCTCGCCGCGATGGCACGCCAACCCGGGCCAAAGTTCGAAGATGCCGCCAAGCGCCTCGAAAGCTCGCGCTCCGGCTACGTGAAGACCAGCATCGACCCGACGCGCGGCGTGCTGCTGTCGATCTATTCACAGCGCCCGAACCTCAAGGAACGCATCGATCATGGCGAAGCGGTCGGCTACGTGATCATCGCGGTCGGCGTCATCGGGGCCCTGCTCGCGCTCTTCCAGTTCGTGCATCTGCTGATCACCCGCTCCAAGGTCCGCAAGCAGCTCACCTCGATCGAAGTGCCGCGCACCGACAATCCGCTCGGCCGCGTGCTGTCGACCTTCCAGGGCAACCACGCCAAGCTCGAAGAGGACGCCGAGATCGTCGAGCTGCGCATCTCCGAAGCGGTGCTCAAGGAAGTGCCGGCGCTCGAACGCTTCCAGTCCTTCATCAAGCTCGCGGTCGCGGCCGGTCCGCTGCTCGGCCTGATCGGCACCGTGGTCGGCATGATCGTGACCTTCCAGTCGATCACCGAATCCGGATCGTCCGATCCCAAGCTGATGGCCGCCGGCATCTCGCAGGCGATGATCGCGACGGTGCTGGGCCTGGGCATCGCGATTCCGCTGCTGTTCGCCCACGCCTGGCTGTCGTCGATCTCCAAGTCGATCCTGCAGATTCTCGACGAGCAGAGCACCGGTCTGCTGGCCGGCCGTCTCGAGGCCACCCGCCATGCTTGAGACGCTCGCGATGCCGCTGCACATCATGAGCGAGATGCGTGCGCTCGGCGGCCCGGTGGTGTTGTGGATCTTCGGCGCCTGCGTATTGATGTGGGCGATCGTGATCGAGCGCTTCTGGTTCTTCACCGGCGTGCTCCCGCGGCAGGCGAATCGCCTGCTGCGGGAGTGGAACGCCCGCCCCGAGCGTCACAGCTGGAGTGCGCACCAGATCCGCAAGGCGATGATCTCGACGCTCAACGCCGGCATGAACGCGAACATCCAGCTGCTGCGCGTGCTGGTTCCGATGAGTCCGCTGCTCGGCTTGCTCGGCACCGTGTCGGGCATGCTCGCGGTGTTCGACGCGATGGCCGCACGTGGCTCTGCCGACGCGCGCTCGATGGCCAACGGCGTGTCCGAGGCGATGATCTGCACGCTGACGGGCCTGGCCGTGAGCATCTCGGGCCTCTACCCGGTGTACTACTTCCGCCGCCGCATCCGTCACGAGACCGAGCGTCTCGCCGACAAGTTCCTGTTCTGAACCCGCCCCCATCTCAGCTGACACCACGGGAAGCCTTTTATGCGCCTGCGCAACCGCCGCATGTCGGAAGCCAACGTCGAGGAGACCGGCATCGATCTCGCGCCGATGCTCGACTTCGTCCTGAACCTCTTGATCTTCTTCATCATCACCGCGGTGTTCATGAAGGAAGTCGGCATCACCGTAAGCCGGCCCAATGCTTCGTCGAGCACCGAGAAGAAGGAGTCGAGCAGCATCGTCATCGTCATCAACGATGCCGGCGACATCGTCGTCGACAAGAAGCTCACGGACGAACGCAGCGTCCGCGCCGCCATCGAGCGCCTGCATGCGCAGCGCCCCGAAGACGCGGTGGTGGTGGTCCCCGAAAGCGGTGCGCCGACCGGCATCCTGGTTTCGGTGATCGACCAGGTGCGCCAGGGCGGCGTGATGGCCGTCTCGATCGCACCGGGCGAAAGCTCGACCTGACCTGCTCGCCCGACTTCAAGGAAACCGACATGCGTTCGCATCGACACAGCATCGAGGAAAGCGAAGACACCGGCATCGATCTCGCGCCGATGCTCGACTTCGTCCTCAACCTGCTGATCTTCTTCATCATCACGACCTCCTTCGTGAAGGAGTCCGGCGTCACGGTGACGCGTCCCGAGGCGCTGACCGCCGAGAGCAAGGAGAACGGCAACATCCTGATCGCCGTGCGTCCCAACGGCGACGTCTGGATGGACAAGCAGAAGGTCGACGTGCGCGATGTCCGCAGCGCGATCGAACGCCTGCACATCGAGCGTCCCGAAGACACCGTGGTGATCATCGCCGACCGCGAGTCCAAGACCGGCGTGCTGACCAAGGTGATGGACCAGGTCAAGCTCGGCGGCGTCGCCGAAGTGTCGATCGCCGCCGCGCCGCCACCGGGCTGATCGCAAGCCGGCATCGCACTTTCCCCTCCTGACGATTTTCTCCGACGAGTTCACTCACTCATGGCTCTGCAACTCAACAGCGAGCATCTGCTGGTTCCGACGCGGCCGATGACTTTCGCCGAAATGCTGCGCTCGAAGGACGTGCGCCGGCCGCGGGGCTGGGTGCCCGCGCTCGCCGCCTCGCTCGCCCTCTCGCTCGGCATGTTCATCGGCATGCACGCGCTGATCACCGTCTCGGGCCACGGCGCGAAGAAGCCCGAAACCTTGCCGACGATCGACTTCGTGCGGCTCAAGCGCGATTCGCAGGTCACGCCGAACGAGCGCCGCAAGCCGCCGCCGCCTCCACCGCCGAAATCGCCGCCACCGGCTTCGAAGATGACGGTGGCCACCGAAGCGGCCAGCGATGGCCCGGCGATCACCGTGCCCGGCAGCCTCGATCTGTCCGCGGGCAGCGGCGGTGGTGGCGGCGTGGCCAGCGGCGGCTTCGACAGCGAACTGGTGCCGCTGCAGCGCGTGAACCCGGCGTATCCGCAGGATGCGCGACGCAATCGCATCGAGGGCTACGTGAAGCTCGATCTGCTCGTCGCGCCCGATGGTTCGGTGCGCTCGGCCAAGGTCGTCGATGCCAAGCCCAAGGGCCTGTTCGACGCTTCCGCGGTGACGGCGGTTCTCAAGTGGCGCTTCAAGCCCAAGACCGTCGACGGCAAGGCCGTCGAGCAGCGCGGCGTGCAGAAGATCGAATTCACCATCAACAAGTGAGCGCCATCAAACGCGCACGGAGCAGCCGATGACTTCCCACGGCAATCATCTTTCGAAGTGGCGGTTGTGCCGCGTCGCCACACTCGCCGTCTCGATGTTCGCGATGCAGGCGACCGCGGCGGAGGAGGCCAAAAAACCGGTGCCCGCGGGCTCGGAGGCGGCGAAGATCGAGGCGTTGAAGGCGCGCCAGGCCGCCGCACGAGCCGCCAAGGCCGCGCAGGCAGCCAAGGCCGCCGAGAGCGCCGCGACCGCACCGCAGATCGCCAACCGCCCGGAGTGCCTTGCGCCGCGGCAGGCATCCGGAACGCTCGGCGAAGCCACCTCCGATGCCATCCGCCGCGCGAGCGAACTGGTGGCGCAGAAGCAGCCCGACGAGGCGATCGCCAAGCTCAAGCCCTTCGAGACGCGTGGCCAGCCGTTCGACAAGGCCAGCGTGCAGTACAACCTCGGCGTCGCCTACAGCGACAAGCAGCAGTTCCTGGAAGCGGCGCATGCGTTCGAGAACGCGCTCGCGTTCGACGTGCTGCCGCAGAACCAGAGCGACCAGCTGACGTTCAATATCGGGCAGCTCTACGTGGCGGGTGGCGACCACGACAAGGGCATCGCCGCGCTCAAGCGGTACATGGCCCAGAGCTGCACGGTGCCGACGCCCGAGGCGCACATGTTCCTCGCCAGCGCACTGACCGAGCGCAAGCTCTACGACCAGGCGCTGCCCGAAGTCGAAACCGCGCTCGCGCAGAGCAAGAAGCCGCGCGAGAACTGGATACAGTTCAAGCTCGGCGTGCAGTACGAACTCAGGCAATACCAGGCCGCGGCGGAAACCCTGCTCGAGCTGATCGCCATGCAGCCCGACAAGGCCGACTACTGGAAGCAGTTGTCGGGCGTGCTGCTCGAAATGGACGACAAGGATCAATCGCTCGCGGTGATGGCGCTGGCCGAACGCCAGGGCTTTCTGCAGCGACCGGCCGACCTCATGAATCTGTACAACATCTACATGGTGATCGACGTTCCGATGAAAGGTGGCCAGCTGCTCGAGAACGCGCTGGCGCAAGGCAAGGTGCAGGAGGACGAAAAGACGCTCGAATCCATCGCCAACGCCTGGATCAACGCACGCGAATCCGAGAAGGCCGAGCTTGCGCTGAAAAAGGTCGCCAGCGTGGCCGACAAGGGCGAGTATTACTTCAAGCTCGGCGCCATGTATGGCGAGCAGGAGCGCTGGAAGGAGTCCAAGGAGATGCTGCAGCTCGCGCTGCAGAAAGGCGGGCTCAAGAAGCCGGGCGATGTCTGGTTTCGCGTCGCCCTGGCCGATTACCGCATGAACGATCTGCGTTCGGCGATCGGCGATCTGCAGCAGGCGCAGAAGTACGACGAGGCCGGCGCCAGGCCGGTGACTGGATGCAGAGCCTGTCCGCCGAACTCGCGGCCCAGCAGAGCCAGACCGCGTCGCTCTCGCCGAACTGAGCCATGCGCCTTTCCAAGAAAGCCATCGGCGCGGCCGCCGCGCTGATGTGGGGTCTGGCTGGGCCTCAGTTCGCCCAGGCCACGACGTTCGACCTGCAGACCGCGACCATCGCCGACATCAATGCGGCGATGGACGCGGGCGCCTTGAGCTCCGAAAAACTCACGCAGCTGTATCTGGCGCGCATCGAGGCCTACGACAAGCGCGGGCCGAAGATCAACGCGGTGATCACGCTGCAGCCGGATGCCGTCAAGATCGCGCGCGAGCTCGATGCCGAGCGCAAGGCCAAGGGGCCACGCTCGCCGCTGCACGGCGTGCCCGTGGTGCTCAAGGATCTGTACGACACGCGCGACATGCCGACGTCGGCCGGCTTCCTGCCGCTCAAGAACTCGCGGCCGATCCTCGATGCGACCGTGGTCAAGCGCCTGCGCGACGCGGGCGCGGTGATCCTCGCCAAGGTCAACATGAGCGACTGGTTCGGCGTTCCGAAAGCCGGCGACCAGAGCACCGTGCTCGGGCGCACTTCGAACCCGTACAACCTCGATCTGATTCCGGGCTATTCGAGCGGAGGCACCGGCGCCGCGCTCGCCGCCGCCTTCGCGCAGATCGGCCTGGGTTCGGAGACCGGTGTTTCGATCCGCAATCCGACCTCGAACAACAGCCTCGTCGGGCTGGCGCCGACACGCGGCCTGATTCCGCGTGCGGGACAGGTGATGACCTCGTTCACGCAGGAGCGCGCCGGGCCGATGGCGCGCTCGGTCTACGACGTCGCCGCGATGACCGACGTCGTCGCCGGCTTCGACGCCGAAGACCTGCTCACGCTCGATGCGCCGGGCCGCATGCCGAAGGCTTCGTACACGCAGGGCTTGTTGAAGGACAGCCTGCGCGGTGCGCGCATCGGCGTGTTTCGCGATCTGTTCCGCAAGGGCGAAAAGCATGCGGAAGGCATCGCGATGATCGAGGCCGCGATCGCGCAGATGAAAGCCGCGGGCGCGACCATCATCGATCCGGTGTCCACCGGGCTCGATCTGTTTCCGCTGCTCGACGAGACCCGCACCAACTACTACGAGGCACAGTTTTCGTACGACCTGTACTTTCGCCGCCTTGGTCCGGACGCGGTGATTCACAACATGGACGAGCTCATCGCCAAGGGCGGTGATCTGGTCAAGCCGAGCATCGTCAAGGCCTACCGCGAGTTCAACTCGCTCACGCACCAGCCCGAGTTTCTCGCGCGCCGCGATTCGCAGGAGATGCTCAAGCGGCTCGCGATCGAGCTGATGGAACAGTATCGGCTCGATGCGCTCGTGCATCCGTTCAAGTCGCTGCCGGCGACGCGCCACATCGAAACCGGCTTCTCGCCGAACAACGGCCAGGACAATCCGTTCAGCTCGGTCACCGGCCTGCCTGCGGTGCTGGTGCCGGCGGGCTACACGAAGAAGGAAAACGGCCCGATCGCGATCGAGTTTCTCGGCCGGCCGTGGAGCGAGCCGACGCTGTTCAAGCTCGCCTACGCCTACGAGCAGCTCTCGCAGGTCCGCAAGCTTCCGCCGACGACGCCGGCCTTGCCGGGCGAGCGCTTCGAGTATTGAGCCGACGCGTCGGCTCGAAGATTGATCGGGCATCGCACGTAGGGGCGCGGCGATCGGAGCACGTCTTGATTGGCATCCTCCAACGACGAGATCCGCCGTGCCTCAACTCACTGTCTCCCGGTTTTCACGCCTCGCCGCTTCCAGCCTGTTCGCCGCCGCGCTCTCGCTGACCGCGGCGAATGCGCAGGCCTACACGCTCGACATCGACAAGGCCACCATTCCCGACATCGACGCCGCGTTCAAGAACGGCCTGAGCTCGCAGAAGCTCGTCGCCGCCTATCTCGAACGCATCAAGGCCTACGACAAGCAGGGGCCGGTCATCAATGCGGTGATCCTGCTCAACCCCAAAGCGCTGGACGAGGCGGCCAGGCTCGATGCCGAGCGCAAGGCCGGCAAAGTGCGTGGCCCGCTGCATGGCGTGCCGATCGTGCTCAAGGACAACTTCGATACCTTCGACCTGCAGACCACGGGCGGCTCGCAGTTGCTCGAGGGCCACGTGCCACCGGACGACGCCTTCGTCGTCAAGAAGCTGCGCGACGCCGGCGCGGTGATCGTCGCCAAGGTGAACCTGTCCGAATGGGCCGGCAGCGGCGGCTCGGTTTCCGGAGCGCCCGAAGAGATCGCCAAGAAGGGCCGCGTGCCGAACGGCTTCAGCTCGGCCGGCGGACAGACGCGCAATCCGCACGACCTCACGCGCGGGCCTTCGGGCTCGTCGGGCGGCACCGGCGCTGCGATCGCTGCGGGCTTCGCGCAGTTCGGGCTCGGCACCGACACCGGCGGTTCGGTGCGCGGGCCTTCTTCGGCCAACGGCATCGTCGGGCTCAAGCCCACGCGCGGCCTAATGAGCCGCGACGGCATCATTCCGCTCGGCCTGTCGTTCGACACCGGCGGGCCGATGGGACGTAGCGTCACCGACATCGCGATCTCGCTCGGTGCGATGACCGGCGTCGATGCGGCCGATGCGGCCACCACGCCGAGCGCAAGCCAGTTCAAGACCGACTACACGCCGTATCTGAAGAAGGGCTCGCTCAAGGGCGCGCGCATCGGCATCGCGCGTGATTTTCTCGGCCAGGACGCAGGCACCGACCAGGTCGTCGAACAGTCCGTCGCCACGCTCAAAAAGCTCGGCGCGACCGTGTTCGACGTGAAGTATCCGGACTTCGTGCTGCAGAACCGCCAGGGCATCTACAACACCGTGGTCAGCGCCGAGTTCAAGCACGACCTCGCCGAGTATCTCAAGACCACCCAGGCCGGCTATCCGAAGACGCTCGACGAAGTGGTCGCCCGCGTCAACGACCCGAAGACGAAATACCGCAGCCCCGAGAAAGCGGTCGCGCTCAACTACACCAACTCGGTTGCGCTCACGCTCGACGATCCGCTGTACCTGGCGACGAAGAACCAGGCGCTCGCCGCGACCAAGGCCGGCGTCGATGCGGTGTTCGCCAAGTACAAGCTCGATGCGATCGTCTATCCGACGTCGCCGAAACCGGCGACGCCGATCATTCCCGATGAAGCCACCGCGCGCGCGGCCGGCCTGTCGCCCACCAACATCGCGAACCAGACCGGCTACCCGGATCTGATCGTGCCCGCCGGCATGACCAAGGACGGCCTGCCGGTGACGATCAGCTTCTTCGGCCCCGCCTGGAGCGAACCCAAGCTGATCGGCTACGGCTACGACTTCGAGCAGGCGACGCATGCGATCCGCCTGCCGAAGAACACGCCGGCGCTCAAGAGCGATGTGATCAGCTATTGAGGTGAGGCACGACCTTGGCTGTCCCCTCTCCCGCAGCGCGGGAGAGGGTGGCGCGACAGCGCCGGGTGAGGGAACACGCTCGGGCAGATTGCCTTTCCCAACAGCGCTCCCTCACTCCCCGCCTACGGCGGGACTCTCTCCCGCACGCGGGAGAGAGGAACGGCGGCTGCTGCGCTCGCCTGCGTCTGCAGCGATGCCCAAGCTGATCGGCTACGGCTACGACTTCGAGCAGGCCACGCATGCGAGCTGCTTGCCGAAGAACACGCCGGTGCTCTAGCGACGTGATCAGTTACCGAAGCGCGCGCAATAGCATGCCGTCCCCTCTCCCGCGTGCGGGAGAGGGTGGCGCGACAGCGCCGGGTGAGGGAACACGCTCGGGCAGATTGCCGCTCCCCAACGGGGCTCCCTCACTCCCCGCCTGCGGCGGGACTCTCTCCCGCACGCGGGAGAGAGGAACAGCGGCTGCTGCTCGTTGCATGAAGCATTGCTCCAACACGTAAATCGATAAATCGAAGCCCGCATCGCTCACGTAGGGTGCGTCCTCCAGCACCGCGTCTGCATCGATACATCCTCGCAATCGGTGCCGCCATGCTCGCTTCGCGTCTGTTCGCTTCCACCGCCCTCGCCTGCGCATTGGCGCTGAGCTTTCCCGCCGCCAACGCAGCGACGCTCGACATCAGCACCGCGAGCATCACCGAAGTACAGGCTGCGTTTTCGCAAGGCCTGACTTCGCAAAAGCTGCTCGATGCCTACCTCAAGCGCATCGAGGCCTACGACAAGAAAGGGCCGACGATCAACGCGGTGATCCTGCTCAATCCGAAAGCCAAGGCCGAAGCCCAGAAACTCGACGCCGAACGCAAGGCCGGCAAGATTCGCGGCCCGCTGCACGGCATTCCGGTGATTCTCAAGGACAACTACGACACCTTCGATTTGCAGACCACGGGCGGCTCGCAGCTGCTGCTCGGCAGTGTTCCGCCCGATGACGCCTTCGTCGTCAAGAAGCTGCGCGATGCGGGCGCGATCATCGTCGCCAAGGTGAACCTGTCCGAATGGGCCGGTGGCGGCGGCAGCGTCAGCGGTGCCACCGATCCGCTGGTGCTCGAACGCGGCGCGGTGCCGAACGGCTCGTCGACCGCTGGCGGGCAGACGCGCAATCCGCATGACCTGTCGCGCGGCCCTGCAGGTTCGTCGGGCGGCACCGGCGCTGGCCTTGCCGCGGCGTTCGCGCAGTTCGGCATGGGCACCGATACCGGCGGCTCGATCCGCAGCCCATCGTCGGTCAACGGCATCGCCGGGCTCAAGCCGACGCGCGGCCTGTTGAGCCGCGACGGCATCATTCCGCTCGCGCTCTCGTTCGACACCGGCGGACCGATGGCGCGCAACGTCACCGATGTCGCCATCTCGCTCGGCGCAATGACCGGCGTCGATGCGGCCGACGCTGCCACGAAACCAAGCGCGGGCCAGTTCAAGACCGACTACACGCCGTATCTCAAAACCGGTTCGCTGAAAGGCGCGCGCATCGGCGTGGCGCGCGATTTCTTCGGCCAGGACGCCGAAGTCGATCGCGTGATGGAAGCTTCGATCGCCACGCTCAAGAAGCTCGGTGCGACCGTTATCGACGTGCGCTATCCGAGCTACATGCTCGGCATGCGCCAGCCGGGTTACTCACTGATCATGGCGAGCGAGTTCAAGGCGCAGGTCACCGACTATCTCGGCACGCTCAAGCCCGGCTTTCCGAAGACCTTCGACGACGTCGTCAGGCTGTCGAACGATCCGAAGACCAAGTATCGCCAGCCCGAAAAAGCCTACGCGCTGACCTACACGGCGACGCAGGCGCTCGATCTCGATGATCCGATCTATCTCGTCGCGAAGAACGAAGGCCTGGCGCTGGTCAAGGCCTCGGTCGATGCGGTGCTGAGTTCGAACCAACTCGACGCCATCGTCTACGCCACCAACCCGCGCCCCGCGCAGCCGATCGACCCGAAAGCGGCTCCGGCCGGCGCAGCCAACAGCCCGACCAACATCGCCAACCAGACCGGCTATCCCGATCTGATCGTGCCTGCGGGCATCACCAGGGACGGGCTGCCGGTGACGATCAGCTTCTTCGGCCCGGCCTGGAGCGAACCCAAGCTGCTCGGCTACGGCTACGACTTCGAGCAGGCCACGCATGCGCGCGTGCTGCCCAAGAACACCCCCTCGCTGCCGAGCGATCGGATCGAGTTCTGATCTCTCACCCCTTGAGAACATTGCCATGCGACTCGTCCATCCGAATCTGCAAAATTTCCGCCGCAAATCCCTGCGGCACGCCAGCTTCAGGCCCTTGCTGATCAGCGCCGCGATCGCCTTCGCGCTTCCGTCGGTCGCGCAGGCCAAGACTTTCGATCTGCAAAGCGCGGGTGTCGAAGACATCCAGGCCGCGGTCGATGCGGGCGCGCTGAGCTATGAGAAGCTCGTTACGCTCTATCTGGCCCGCATCGCCGCTTACGACAAGAAAGGGCCGTCGCTCAACACCGTCATCACGCTCAACAAGAACGCGATCGCCACCGCACGCGCGCTCGATCAGGAGCGCAAGAGCAAGGGCCTGCGCTCGCCGCTGATGGGCATTCCGATCCTCGCCAAGGACAACTACGACACCGCCGACATGCCGACCAGCGGCGGCAGCTTCGTGCTCGCCAATTCGCTGCCGTACGAGGATGCGCCGAGCATCCGGCAGCTGCGCGACGCCGGCGCGATCATCATCGCCAAGGTCAACATGGACGAATTCGCGCACGGCGGCATCGGCTATTCGTCTCGACTCGGGCAGACGCACAACCCGCACGATCCGCGACGCACTCCGTCCGGTTCTTCGGGCGGCACCGGCGCCGGCCTTGCGGCCTGGTTCTCGCCGCTCGGCCTGGGTTCGGACACCGGTGGCTCGATCCGCGGACCGTCGTCGGCCAACGGCATCGTCGGCATCAAGCCCACCAACGGCCTGATCTCGCGCAGCGGCATCATGCCCTGCGTGCTGAGCTTCGACACCGGCGGACCGATGGCGCGCAGCGTCTACGACGCCGCGCTCGCGCTCGGCTACATGACCGGCGTCGACGCGAAGGATCCGCTGACCTCGACGAGCGCCGGGCTGTTCTACAAGGACTACACGCAGTTCCTCAAGAAAGACGCGCTCAAGGGCGTGCGGCTCGGTGCGATCCGCGATCATCAGGGCACCGATGCGGAAGTCGATCGTGTGTACGATGCGGCACTCGCCGAACTCAAGGCGCAAGGCGCGATCATCGTCGATGGCCTGCACTATCCGGCGATGGCGCTCAACAACCGCGCCAACGTGATGGAGCCGATGCGCGCCGAGGTCAAGGACAACTACGTCGCCTATCTCGGCACGCTCAGGCCCGGCCTGCCGAAGACGGTCACCGAACTCGCCGCGCTCGGCATGAAGCTCACGCAGCCCAAGGGCGAGTTCATGCCGCATCCCTCGGTGTTCACGCGCTTCAAGGCGCTCGGCGAGCGCGAGCCGATCACCGACATCAGCTACACCTCGGCCAAGCTCTACGGCATGAAGGCCGTGCAAGGCGCGGTGCTCGGGCTCATCGAGCAACACCAGCTCGACGCGATCGTCTATCCCACGCGCTCGCGCCAGCCCGAGATCATCGATCCGAACGTCGCCAACGTGGTCGATCGCCCTGGCGCACCTTCGCTCACGAGCATCGCCAACGTCACCCAGTTCCCGGACGTGATCGTGCCGGCCGGCCTCACCAACGAGAAGATGCCGGTGACGATCAGCTTCTTCGGCCCGGCCTGGAGCGAGCCGCGCCTGCTGAGCTACGCCTACAGCTACGAACAGGCCACGCATCATCTGGTGCCACCGGCGACCACGCCGGCATTGGCCGGGGAGCGCTTCGAGTATTGAGCCTGCGGTTGGTGGCATCGAAAAGCCCCTCGCGGTCACGAGGGGCTTGCGAGAGCATCGAGCGTCGAGCTGAGCGTGCTACGAGAGGGCCTTTGCCTTCTCCCTCCGGGAGAAGGTGCCCCGCAGGGGCGGATGAGGGATTCGTTGCGATAGCCAGGCTTGGCTACCCCTGGAGGTCCCTCACCCCGCCCCTCTCCCGGAGGGAGAGGGGGAAAGCTGTCACGAACGGGGCCGTGCGGATCAGCTCAGGGAATGCGCTCCCAAATGAAAACCGACGACAGCTCCCTGCCATCGGGCCGCTTGCTTGGCGGCGTGGTTAGCGACAGATGGCCTTGCGCATCGAAACCGTAGTAACGTTTGCCCGCTTCGCCGATGCGCGATTGATTCAAGTTGCCGTCCTGGTGATGCACCACGCAGCCCTCGGCCGTCAGTAGTTCCCAGCGTCCGAAGTAGCTGCTGAAGCCATCGGCCGAACCCACCGGAAGCTTGTCGCGACCGCTGCGCACGATCTGCACCGACAGGCGTCCGTTCGGCGCGTAGACGAGTTGGCCGTCGGCGGCGCCGCGTTCGGCGGGCGTTTGCGCACCCGTCTTCGGATCGCGATCGGCGATCGCGATGAGCTTCCAGGTGCCGATGAATTTGCTTGCGAAGCTGTCCGCCAGCGGTGGCGTGGTCGGTGGCGGCACGCGGTGATGCGTGGCCTGCTCATAGCCGTAGCCGATCTCGAACAGCGTCGCTTCGCTCCAGGGCCGGCCGAAGAACTGCAGGCCGATCGGCAGGCCCGGAGCGACGAAGCCCATCGGCACCACGAGCGCCGGGAAGCCGGTCACCGACGAATACAGGTTCTGGTCGCGGCCCAGCGGCGTATAGGTGTCGCCGTTCTTCTTCGGCGGGAAATTGAATTGCGGATAGACGATCGCATCGAGCCTCGCCACATCGAAGGCTTTCAGGAACGCCTGGCGAATCTCCTCGCTGCGCTGCTGTTTCTCGGGCGTCGTCGGATCTTCGTCGGCCTTGTACGGATAGTTCGCCTGCGCGGTGAACGAGGCCTCGAATCGCGGCGCGAGATATTGCCTGGAGGCGACGATGTCCTTGAACGACTTGTACGGCGCGTTCGGATGCTTCGCGAGATAGCCGTCGAAGTCGTCGCGCAGGCGCATGAAGTTGGTCCAGCCCTTGGTGAGCTCGGGCAGCTCGGGCATCGCGAAAGGATCGACGATCTCCGCGCCCGCCTGGCGCAGATCCGCGATCGCCTGATCCATCAGCGCGACGACGCGCGGGTCGGAATTGTCGGCCGGCACGATCTGTCGCAATACGCCGAGCCGCTTGCCCTTGAGCGAGCCGGGTTTGAGTCCGGCGGTGTAGCGCTTCGGCACATGGCCCTTGCTCTTCTGGCTGATCGGATCGCGCGCGTCCGGTCCTGCGATCGCTTCGAGCAGGATCGCGGTATCGCGCACGGTGCGCGCCATCGGGCCCACGGTGTCCCAGAACACATTGAGCGGCATCACGCCGTCGAGACTCACGAGTCCATGCGAAACCCGCAGGCCGACGACGCTATTGATCGACGCCGGAGCGCGCACCGAAATGCCGGTATCGGTTCCAAGCCCCACCACCGCGAAATTCGCCGCCATCGCGACGCCGGTTCCGCCGGACGATCCGCCCGATGCGTACGCGGTGTTGTACGGATTGCGGATGTAGCCTGGCGAGCGCGAGTTGATGCTGTCGAAGCCCCCATTGGCGAATTCCGCGAGCGAGGCCTTGGCGATCAGGATGCCGCCGGCCTTGCGGATGCGCTCGATCGAAGTCGCATCGCGCTCGGGCTGGAAGTTCGCGAGCGATGCCGAGCCGCCCGACGTCGGCAGGTCGCCGCTATCGATGTTGTCCTTGGCGACGAACGGAATACCGTGCAGCGGGCCGCTGAGCTTGCCGGTCTTCTTGAGCTGCGCATCGAGCACATCGGCCTGCGCGAGCGCCTGCGCGTTGACGGTGATGATGGCGTTGAGCATCGGCCCCTGCTGATCGTAGGCCTCGATGCGCGCGAGATAGGCCGCGGTGACTTCGCGTGCCGTGGTCGTGCCTTTGAGATAAGCCGCCTGGATCTGCTCGATGGTGGCCTCCTCGACCGCGAAATCGGCGCGAGCGACGCCGATCGGCAACATCGCGAGGCAGGCAGCGAACAGCGGAATGATCGGGCGAACGATCGACTTCGAATGACGCAGGCGCATGATTGCAATCCGTCGCGGAGATATGCAGTCAGACGCGCGGGCATCGACGAGCCCCTACGCGCATCGTGTTCTTCGACAGCAAAAAGCCCAGGTTTAAGGCCTGGGCTTTCGATTGCAGAGGGCCAACGAAGCCCGTCTTATTTTTTCGCCAGCTTCGGCAACAGCGGCGGCGCCTTGCGATGCTGCGTGGCGTTCTCGTAGGCCGCTGCGACTTTGAGGATCACCGCTTCGTCGCCCGGCCCCGCCCAGAACGACAGGCCGATCGGCATCGGCTGTGCGCTCGTGCTCGCCTGGGTTTCGTTGGCGACGGATTCGTAGTCGCTGTTGTCGGCCTTGAGCGCGAAGCTCGGTTCGTAGACGGTGCTGTTGAAGCCCGCCGGAACGGTGATTTCGGGAATGCCCAGGTTCGCGCTCGTCGGAAAGCGACCGACCGGGCGGCTGTTCACGGCGGGCTGGCTCGCGTAGCCGATGCGTGCCGCGGGCACCGTCGTGGTCGGGTTCACGAACACCGTGATGTCGTTCTGACGCAACACCTTGAGCACGGCCAGTCGGCCGACTTCGCGCATCTTGATGTCCTGCGTGTTGCCGAGCGAGACGATGTCGATCTTGTTCTCCCAGTTCTTCATCGCCGCCTTGCGCGTCTCCACGTAATAGCTCGCGTTGGCGTTGAGGCTGGCCCAGTCGATCACGCGATCGTCCGCGCGGCGCATGAGGTATTGCGCGAAGTGATAGCTGAAGGCGTAGCTCGAATCGGAGTCGTTGATGCTGCGCAGGTTCAGGTTCTCGGGCCACGGCGCGCGGCCTTCCGCCGCTTTCACCATGTAATCGCGCGAGCTCAGGTCGTAGCCCGCCAGCGTGAACAGCGGCTTGCCTTGCTTGTCCTTCTTCGCGAGCAGCTCGGGCATCAACGGCGGCAGCACTTCGGCCAGCGCGTGCTGGAAGTTGTACGGCATGTTCGCGATCTTGGGATCGTCCGGATATTTCGGATCATAGGATTCGACGAGCGTGGCACCGAGCTCGTCGCCGAGCACGCGCTTGATTTCGTCGTTGATCGCATCGCTGATCGCCACGTCGTTGGCGCTGTGCTTGACCATGTATTCGCGCACGATGCCGATGCGCATGCCGGCCAGCGGCTTGGCCTTTTTGCTGGCCTTGGTCGCATCCGCATAAGGCGTGTCCGATGCGGTTCCGCTCGGCAGCGCGCTGTAGATGTCGCGCGGATCGAAGTAGCCGCGATGCGGACTCTTGAGCGCATCGAGCACTTGTGCGGTGTCGCGCACGCTGCGGCAGTTGATGCCCGCGCGATCGAGATAGGGATCGGCGCCGATCGCACCGCCGTAACCGATCAGGCCCTTGGTGGTGACCAGGCCGGTGACGCCGTTGCGCCAGGCCGGCTGGCGGCACGAGCCACCGGTTTCCTCGCAGATCGAACAGGCGACCAGGTTGGCGCCGACCGAAGCGGCCGAACCCGCGCTCGATCCGCCGGTTTCGCGCGTCGGATCGAAGGGGTTGCACGAGGTTCCGCCCCAGGTCGAACGCGCGCCCGCACCGAATGATTTCGTCGCCGCCTTGGCATCGCCGCCCGGGTCGCCGGCGCCGCCGTTGTACTCCGCCAGATTGGCCTTGGCCAGGATGATCGCGCCCTTGCTGCGCAGTTCGGAGACGACCGTGGAATCGGCGCGCGGCACGTCCATCGCGTAGGCCACGTCGGCGCCGCCGGTCGAACGCATGTCGCGGGTGTCGTAGACGTCCTTGAACGAAAACGACACGCAGTACATCGGCATTTTGGCGAGATCGGGCTTGCGGCCATAGCGCGCATCGAGCGAGCGCGCGGTTTCGAGCGCATCGGGCTGCGCGCGCAAGCTTTCGCAGGCACGCGGACAGCTTGCCGGCAGCGCGCCGCGGCTCGGCGGCGTATCGCATTCGGCCGGGCAAGTCGTGGAACGTTCGCCGCGCAGGTTCAGCGTCGACAGCGCACTCACCTGGTTGCTGCCCGGAATGCCGACGACCATGCCGTACTGCTGCTGCGCACCGGGCTCCGACAGCGTCGCCTGCATGTGGCCGTATTCGACCTTGCCCTTGAACCGATCGAGATCGGGCAGGATGCTCGCGGCCTTCACGGTCTGCGTCGGAAACACGAGCTTGCTGCGCGCACGCAGCGTGCCGCTCGCATCGGCGATCGAAGCACCATCCGCGGTGACGAGCGCGGTGCAGACCCCGTTGTAGGCGCGAGCCCGCTCGATATAGGCCAGCGTCGCGGCGTAGCAGCTGGTTTCGCCGCTCTTGATCGCCTTGTGCAGGCCATCGATGGTCGATTCTTCGATGTCGAACGCGGCGGCCGTCATCACCAATGCAGACAACAGCAGCGCCATGCAGCGCGCTGCAAATCGCAGGGTCCATCCACTCATGCTCATCGTGCTTCCTTCGGAGATCGTTCGCGTCGTCTGTTGCTGATGACGGCAGCGATCACTCAAACCCCACCTGCCGGTAGGGGATGAGCGCTCATCTCGCGTCTGCAAAGCACGAGCGGCCATTTTGATGAGGGCCGCGAGCGTTCTCATTACCCAATCGGACATGGCCCATGAGCAATCGGTATCGAAGCGCGCCCCGCGCGAACTCCCGCTGGCGCTGGCTGCTGGCCTTCTGCATCGCAGCGGGCACGACGGCCGCCCCGGCGTCCGCAGCCGACAAAGGCTTTCATCTCGAAGAGGCGACGATCCCGCAGATTCAGCAGGCGATTCTCGACAAGCGGATCAGCTCCACCGAGCTCGTCTCGCTGTATCTCAAGCGCATCAAGGCCTACGACGGCGTCTGTGTTAGCCAGCCCAAGGGCATCCTCGGTCCGATCACCACGATCCCGAATGCCGGCCAGATCAATTCGCTCGCGACGCTCAACCTGCGTCCGGCCACACTCAAGAAATGGGGCTTCGACAAGCGCAAGGCGCGCAGCCTCACCGACAAGAAGGACGCCGATCCGGCGATGCCCGATGCCTTCGAGATCGCCGCCGCGCAGGACGCCGCGTTCGCCCGCACCGGCAAGCTCGTCGGCCCGCTGCATGGCGTGGTGATGGCGATCAAGGATCAGTACGACACCTTCGACATGCGCACCACCTCGGGCGCGGACGTCGACTACGCCAACGATCGTCCTCCGGACGACGCCACGTTCGTCAAACGCCTGCGTGAGGCCGGTGCGATCGTGATCGCCAAGTCGAACCTCGGCGAATACGCCTCCGGCATTCCGCGCAGTTCCTACGGCGGCACTTTCTGCAACCCCTACGACACCGAGCGCAGCCCGCGCGGATCGAGTTCGGGCTCGGGCTCCGCGGTCGGTGCGAACCTGGTCATGTGCGCCATCGCCGAGGAATCGGGCTCGTCGATCCGCGGCCCGGCCAGCGCCGCGAGCGCGGTGGGCATCGCCGCCACCGAAGAGCTCGTGAGCCGTGACGGCATGGTGCAGATCGGCATCAACACGCGCGTCGGGCCGATCTGCCGCACGGTCGCGGACGCGGCGCGCGTGCTCGACGTGATCGCCGGCTACGACCCCAAGGACGAGCTCACGGCGTTCACGGTGGGCCGCATGCCGACGCAGCCTTACGTGAGCTACACCCAGCCGCAGCGGCTCGACGGCCTGCGCATCGGCGTGCTGCGCGAGTACATGAACAAATCGCTGTTCACCAAGGCCGACGAGCAGACCATCGACCTCGTCGACGCCGGCATCGCGCAGTTGTCGAAGCTCGGGGCCACCGTGGTCGATCCGGGGCCGCAGGGCGATTTGCTGGGCGCCTGCATCCGCAAGTACGCCCCGCAGGACAGCAACAAGCTGTTCACGCGGCGCTTTCCGGAGCTGTTCCCGGTCGACGACCAGGGCAAGCCGACGGCCGATCACACCGCCAGGCTGATCGACTTCAAGATGAATCCCGATCAGGTGCCGCAGCAGCTCACGCTGCGCGAGTTCGGCAGCTCCAGCGGCGACGGCCAGAGCAAGTACTTCATCGACCTCTACCTGCGCGAGCGCGGCGACGCCAAAATCAAGACCAATGCGGACCTGATCACCTACGCCCGCTTCCATCAGGATCCGACCTTCCCAGATCGCCTGAAGGGCCGCGAGAACGTGCAAAAGGCCCAGGAACTCGACATGGGCGACCGCCTGCTGCTGCGCTTTTCGGTGCAGCAGACCCTGCTCGCCTGCATGGCCGAGCAGCAACTCGATGCCCTGGTCTACCCGACCAGCAACCTGCCGCCGACCAAGCTCGGCGCTCCGGGCGGCCCGCCCGTCAACGGACGCAGCGCGAGCGGCGTCTGGACCTTCATGGGCGCCCAGGGCTTTCCGGTCATCACCGTGCCGGCCGGCTTCACCACCGAGGTCTACGACCTGATCCGCGACCCGAGCGCTCCGCAGACGCCCGAAGAAGCCTGGGGGCGTGGAGGTGGCGGCGGCGGCGGCGAAAACCGGCTCGCCGGAGACGATCGCACCCGGCTGGTCGGCCCGGTGCGGGCCAGCCTGCCGGTCGGCATCGACTTCGCCGGACGGCCGTTCTCGGAACCGGTGCTGCTCAAGATCGCCGCGGCCTTCGAATCGGCGACCCAGGCGCGCCGCCCACCGCCGGCCTTCGGGCCGCTCCGGAAAGAGCCCTGAGGCGGTGAGATCGGCCCAGCGGGCTGTGGTCAAGGCTGACCATTCGCCCGCGGGGCGGCGACGGGCGCCCCTCGCAGGCATCATCGCCCGACTGGCGAGTCGGGTCGTTTCGACTGTCTTGTCTATGGGGCGCCCGGCCCACGGGGGTTCACGATGTCTCGACAACATCGAGCCACGCCGGAACGCCCATGAACCGATCGCCCCTCCTTCGCCGTGCGGCCGTCGCGGTACTGGGCCTCGCCACGCTGACGAGCCTGCCGGCCGGCGCTTACGAATACGAGCAGGCCGAAAAGCTCAGCGTCGCCTCCGGCTACGGCCAGATGAAGCCCTGGGACAACCAGGGCAATCTGCCGACCGGCGATTCCAGGCTCGCCGAGTTGCGCGGCCTCGAGATCCAGATGATCGAGCGCCGGTACCGGCTCGAGGTCAGCTCGTTCAACCTGAAGATGATGGAGGCCCAGGTCTCCGACAAATCACGCCTCGCGAGCCTGCATACCGACTACGAATCGCAGATGGCCAACTATCGGCGCTGGTACGAGTCGGCCGACCGCCGCCGCCAGGCGATACTCGGCCAGCTCGACATCGTCGGGGGCGGCGAACTCGTGCGGGCATCGATGAAGGCGGCGGTCGACGGCGACTTCGCGCCCCAGTAGGCATTCGCCGCGAGCAAAAGTCCCTCGGTACGGGTGTACCGGGGGCTTCCTGTTGGCGTCCTTCCTCGGCGGGCACGCACTTGGCACCCGTGCGCAGGCGCAGGCCGTTGAGGCGGATGAAGCGGCGACCCGAGCCCGGACGAGGGCCCCGCGCAGCGGGATCGTCCGGATCAGCGAGTGGTCGCCAGAGGGCGTGATCGCCGCGCCAAGCTCTCAGCGGGCGTCGCGCTTGGCACCCGTGCGCAGGCGCAGGCCGTTGAGCCGGATGAAGCCCTCCGCGTCCTTCTGGTTGTACGCGCCGCGATCGTCCTCGAAGGTCGACAGCGTGGCGTCGAACAGCGTGTCCTTCGAACGGCGGCCGGCGTTGTAGACGGCGCCCTTGTAGAGCTTGAGCTTGACCTCGCCGTTGACGCGCACCTGGGTGTCGTCGATCAGCGCCTGCAGCATGCGGCGCTCCGGCGAGAACCAGTAGCCGTTGTAGATGAGCTTGGCGTAGCGCGGCATCATCTCGTCCTTCAGATGCGCCTGCTCGCGGTCCAGGCACAGCGATTCGATCGCGCGGTGCGCCTTGAGCAGGATGGTGCCGCCCGGGGTTTCGTAGCAGCCGCGGCTCTTGATGCCGACGTAGCGGTTCTCGACCAGGTCGAGACGGCCGATGCCGTGCTTGCCGCCGAGCTTGTTGAGCACTTCGAGAATTTCGTAAGGCGTGCCCTTGACGCCGTTGACTGCAACCGCGTCGCCCTTGTCGAACTCGATGGTGACGTACTCGGCCTCGTTCGGGGCTTCTTCCGGGTTGGTCGTCAGGCGCCAGATGCTGTCGTCCGGCGTCCACCACGGATCTTCCAGACCGCCACCTTCATACGAGATGTGCAGCGCATTGGCGTCCATCGAGTACGGCGAGCCGCCGTCCTTCTTCTTAGCGATCGGAATGCCGGCTTCGGCCGCGTAGGCCAGCAGCTTTTCACGCGAGTTCAAGTCCCACTCGCGCCAGGGCGCGATGACCTTGGCCTCCGGCCACAGCGCGTAGGCGCCGAGCTCGAAGCGAACCTGGTCGTTGCCCTTGCCGGTGGCGCCGTGGCTGATCGCATCGCAGCCGGTGGCGCGCGCGATCTCGACGAGACGCTTGGCGATCAGCGGGCGCGCGATCGAGGTGCCGAGCAGGTATTCGCCCTCGTAGATCGCGTTGGCGCGGAACATCGGGAACACGAAATCGCGCACGAATTCTTCGCGCAGGTCGTCGATGAAGATTTCCTTGACCCCGAACTGCTGCGCCTTGGGGCGCACGTGGTCGAGCTCCTCGCCCTGGCCGATGTCGGCCGTGAACGTGACGACCTCGCACTGATAGGTGTCCTGCAGCCACTTGAGGATGACGGAAGTGTCCAGGCCGCCCGAATAGGCGAGCGCGACTTTGCGGGGCTTGCTCATGAGAAAACCGGTGGAAAACGACGGTGGAAGTAGGCGTACGGCGACGGCGGGCGCGGATTATATCGTCCTGCGATGGCGCCACGGGGCTCGCGCAGGCCGCGCGAATACCGAAATCGCGCTTGTGCGCCCGCGAGCCGTCCCCACGTTCGGAGCGCTATCATTCGACTCGACCTCTTCGCTTGCTGCCCATGCCCCAGTCTCCTGCCCTGCCCCGCGTCGGCCATCGGTTCCGCGGCTTCTTGCCCGTGGTCGTCGATGTCGAGACCGGGGGCTTCAACTCCCATACCGACGCCCTGCTCGAAATCGCGGCGGTGATCCTGGGCGTGGACGAGAGCGGCAGGCTGGTGCCCCGGCAGACCGTGTTCAGCCACGTGGAGCCGTTTCCGGGCGCGAACATGGAAAAGGCCTCGATGGAGGTCAACGGCATCAAGGTCGACAACCCGCTGCGGCTGGCCCGCAACGAGTCCGATGCGCTCGGCCATATCTTCAAGCCGATCCGCCAGGCGGTTTCAGAACAAGGCTGCACGCGCGCCGTGCTGGTCGGGCACAACGCCCACTTCGACCTCGGCTTCCTCAACGCCGCGATCGCCCGCACCGGCATCAAGCGCAGCCCGTTCCACCCGTTCTCGGCCTTCGACACCGTGACCCTGGGCGGCGTCGCGCTGGGCCAGACGGTGCTCGCCAAGGCGCTCGTGAGCGCCGGCCTGCCCTACGACAACCGCGAGGCGCATTCGGCCATCTACGACGCCGAGCGCACCGCCGAGCTGTTCTGCCTGCTCGTCAACCGCATGCGGCCGATCTACGAAGAGCTGGTCGGCAAGATCGACCCGGCGGCGCCGACCGGCGCGGACGAGGCCGAGGTCGTCGAGCCGTCCTGAGCTGGGATAGCGGCATCGTCCACCCAGCGGCCCGGCTTCAGAACAACTCCACCGCCCCCGATTCCATCGACACCTGCGCCACCGGCTTGTGCTGCGGCTGGCGCCAGTCGGCGACCGCGAGGTTGCCGTTGATGCCGGCCGGCATCGTGCCGGCGTTCGCGGCGTTGGCCGCGGCCGGCGCGATCACCGGCGCGGCTTGAGCTGCGGTTTTCGGCACATGCACCGCGTCGGCTCCGCGCACGAGCGGCAGGCTGCCGGCTTCGTCGTGGATCGACGACAGCCGCGTCAGATGCGCGTCCGCAGCCGCGAGCGCCTGGGTGGCGATGTCTTCGAACTGCAGCGAGCGCACGGCTTCGGAAACCGCCTTGCCGATGCGCTCGGAACTCGTCGAAACCTCGCGCACGCCGTCGCCGAGCGACTGGTTGATGTCCTTGATCCGCTCGAGCAGGCGGTTGACCTCACTGCGCGCCTGCTGGCTGCGGTCCTGGTGCCTGGACGCCATGCCGCCGACCGATTCGCGCACCTTGGCGATCGCCTCCTTGGAGCTCGCGACGCGCTTGCGGATCTGCTCGTTGAAGTTGTTCGAACGCTCCGACAGATTGCGCACCTCTTCGGCCACCACTGCGAAGCCGCGGCCCGCTTCGCCGGCGCGCGCGGCTTCGATCGCCGCATTGAGCGCGAGCAGATTGGTCTGATCGGCGATCGAGCGCACGTCGCCGAGCAGTTCGAAGATCGCGTCGAGGTGCTGCACCATGGTGTCGATCTGCTGCACGCTGGCCAGGCTCTGCTGGCCGGCTTCGGCGAGCGTGTCGACGAGATCGCCGGTCAGGCGGCCCGCGAGTTCGGCGAAGTGGCGCACGCCGACGTTCTGCGCGCCATCGGCATCGGCCTGGTCGAGAATGCGCGCGACCACCGCGTTCTGCTGTCGCGCGTGCTGGTTCATCGCCTCGAAGCTCGTCGTCAGCTGGCGAATCGCGGACTGCACGAGGCCGCGTACGCGCGTGATCTCATGCGCAAGCCCACCGACTTCACCGGCCAGCCCCTCGCGAATTTCCGCGAGCCGGCGATCGTGATCCTGCTGCTGCCGGCTCAGCGCGCCGCGCTGCTGCGCGCGTTCGCTCCGCTCGCGATTGCGGCGCCAGAAGAAGTAGCCCCAGCCGGCCGCCGCGGCCGCCACGCATAGCCCGTCCGCGAACGGCGGCAAGCGGGTCATGGCCGCGACGGCGAGCGCCAGCGAGCCCGCAAGCGCCGGCACGTGCACCTGTGCCAGGACGGAGGGGATGGAGTCGATCTTGGTCATTCGTACGGTCCTCGAGACCGGGGGATCTGCGGCTTCGGCTGGGTGGTTTATCGGCCGCGCGCTGCGGAGCTTGAATGGTGAATGCAGCTTGGTTCATTCCCCTCTCCCGCGTGCGGCGAGGTCGTTGGCCCCAGGCGAGGACTGACTCGATGCCTGTCCGAGTCAAGCCAACGACGGTCCGAAGGACCAGGAGAGGGGAAGCTCGGCAGATGCGCGCACTTTCCGGACGAGCCCTCTCTCCTCTCGCGACGCGAGAGACTCTCTCCCGCACGCGGGAGAGGAGTACCAGCCGGGCTCAAGCCGCCGCACGCTCGCCACTGCACAGCGCCAGCAGGCGATCGGCGATCAGTGCGATGTCGAGCGCCTGCTCGGCCGCGCCGAGCTTGAACGCGACGCCCGGCATGCCCCAGACCACCGAACTCGCTTCGTCCTGCACGATACAGCGCGCGCCGGCCTCGCGCATCGCGAGCAGACCGCGCGCGCCGTCCTCGCCCATCCCGGTCAGGATCGCGCCCACGGCGTTTGCACCCGCCTGCTGGGCGACCGACTTGAACAGCAGGTCCACGCTCGGGCGATGCCGGTTCTCGGGCGCGCTCTGATCGAGCCTGCAGACGTAGCGGGCACCATCGCGCGCGAGCCGCAGATGCCAGTCGCCCGGCGCGATGTAGACGTGCCCGGGCACGATCTGCTCGCCGTCACGGGCCTCGCGGACGCTCATCGCCGAGCTGCGATTCATGCGCTGCGCGAACGGCCCCGAGAAGGCGGCCGGAATGTGCTGGGCGATGACGATCGCGGGTGCATCGGCTGGCATGTCTTCGAGCACCTGCTTGATCGCTTCGGTGCCGCCGGTCGAAGCGCCGATCGCGATGATCTTTTCGGTCGTGCGCAACAGGCTGCGTCGCACCGGCGCATGCGCCGGTGCGACCGGTGCGCCGACACTACCGCGCACGCGCGCCTTGGCGGCCGCCTTGATCTTGGCGACGAGTTCGTCGGCGTATTCGCGCAGCCCGGCTTCGAGATCGATCTTGGGCTTGGTGACGAAGTCCACGGCGCCGAGCTCGAGCGCCTGCAGGGTGGTTTCGGCGCCGCGTTCGGTCAGCGACGACACCATCACCACCGGCATCGGCCGCAGGCGCATGAGGTTTTCGAGGAACGTGAGCCCGTCCATGCGCGGCATCTCGACATCGAGCGTGAGCACGTCCGGGTTCATCGCCTTGATCTTGTCGCGCGCGACGAACGGGTCGGGCGCCGCACCGACCACGTCGATCTGCGGATCGCGCGTCAGCAATTCGGTCAGCAGCTTGCGCATGAGCGCGGAATCGTCGATCACGAGCACTTTGATTCGTGCGCTCATGTGGTTCTCCTCAAAACAGCTCGACCGAGCCTTGCGTGGGTTCGGCCCTCAACCGCGAGCGATACAGGCCTTCGCTGGCCAGCACCTCGCTGTCGTTCGCGGTCGGCAGGCGCTTGACCATCGCGCGGCCGGTCTTCGGAAAGTAGTGCACGCGTCGCGGGCAGGTATCGAACAGGTCCTGGGCCACCAGGCGAATCCCTTCCTGTTCGAGATAACGCAACACGAACGCGCCGTTGCGGTCGCCGACGTTGTTGATCGTGAAGCCCGGCAGCACCGATCCACCGCCGAACACCTTCGCTTCGAGCCGGCCGCGTGCGGCGCCGCGCTTGAGCAGCTCGTTGATGAGTATTTCCATCGCATAGCCGCCGTAACGGGCCGATTCGTTGGCCCAGCGGCTTTCCGGAGTGTCGCCTTCGCTTTGCGGGAGCATGAAGTGATTCATGCCGCCGACACCGGCCAGCGGATCGCGAATGCAGGCCGACACGCAGGAGCCGAGCACCGTCACCAGCATGACGTCGTTCGCGGTGACCAGATACTCGCCCGGCAGCACCTTGAGTGCCTGGGCGCAGAAGCGACTGTCGTAGTAGCCGGCGGGCTCGGCCGGCGCCTGCTCGCTTCGCAGCTTGCGGATCTCGTGCATCAAGCGTCCGCCCTGCGGTAGATGGTACGACCGACCGGGCGGATCAGATCGCCCGCGTGGAAAAAGCTCTCGGAATGCCCCGCGAACAGCAGGCCGTCGCGCGCCAGCAGCGGCACCATCCGTTGCAACACCGCGAGCTGTGTCGGCTTGTCGAAGTAGATCATGACGTTGCGGCAGAAGATCGCATCGAACGGCCCGCGCATCGGATACGCGGCATCGAGCAGATTGAGCGGCCGGAACGTCAGCAGCTCGCGCAGCGGCGGGGCGACTCGGCACAGGCCCTCCGCGGAGCCCTTGCCCTTGAGGAAGAACCGCTTGCGCCGCGACTCGGACAGTTTGTCGATGCGCTCGACCAGATAGACGCCACGTTCGGCGGTGGCGAGCACCTGCGTATCGATGTCGGTGGCCAGGATATCGACGGGCGGCGCCAGCGTGGCATGCGCTTCGCAAGCCGTGATCGCGAGCGAGTAAGGCTCTTCGCCGGTGCTCGCTGCCGCGCACCAGATGCGCGCCCTGTGGCCACGCGGACGTTGGGCCAGCAACTCGCGCAACACATCGAAATGATGCGCTTCGCGAAAGAACGAAGTCAGGTTGGTGGTCAGCGCATTGGTGAAGGCCTGCCATTCGTCCGCATCGCCTCCGCGCTCCAGGCGATCGAGATAATCGCCGAAGGAATCGAGCCCCAGCGAGCGCAGGCGGCGTGCGATGCGGCTGTAGACCATCTCTTCCTTGCTGTCGGCGAGCGCAATGCCGGCACGGCCGTGGATGAGCTTGCGGATGCGCTCGAAATCACGGACGGTGAAGTCGAATTCGCGGTCGAGCGTGAGGGACATGGGCTTGGTCCTGATTCAATCAACTGAGCCTTGCAGCTCCCTCTCCCGCGTGCGGGAGAGGGTGGCGCGACAGCGCCGGGTGAGGGAGCAGACTCCGAACGGAGCGCAAACTGAAACCGTGCTCCCTCACTGCCCGCCTTCGGCGCAGGCTCCCTCCCGCACGCGGGAGGGAGGACACGGCCGTGCAGTACGCTACAGAGCGATTTGATGACTCAGTCCAGACGTCTCAAAACTCCGTCCACTGCTCCGCTCCGCTGCCCGCGATCGGGTGCGCCTTGCCATTGCTTTTGCCGTTGAGCGAGTGCACGCCGTTCGATCGACCCGGCGCAGGCTTGGCCGCCGCCGGCTTGCCCACCGGCGGACGGGCGGCCGGCCTCGGCGGCGCCGAACTCGCCACCACCCGCGGCTGCGGCTTGGCGGCCGCGGCGGCGCCCTCCTCGAGCCGGAACTGGCTGACCGATTCCGCGAGCCCGGAAGCCTGCTCTTCGAGCGAACGAGCCGCGGCCGAAGCCTCTTCGACGAGCGCCGCGTTCTGCTGGGTCACCTCGTCCATCTGCGTGATGGTCTGGTTGACCTGCTCGATGCCCTGGCTCTGTTCCTGCGAGGCCGCGCTGATCTCGGACATGATATCGGTCACTCGCTTCACGCTCGTCACGATCTCGTCCATCGTGCGTCCGGCCTGCTCGACGAGCTTGGACCCGTTGCCCACCTTCTCGACCGAATCGCCGATCAGGCCCTTGATCTCCTTGGCCGCAGCCGCGCTGCGCTGCGCGAGGCTGCGCACTTCGGCCGCGACCACCGCGAAGCCGCGCCCCTGCTCGCCCGCACGCGCCGCTTCGACCGCCGCGTTGAGCGCGAGGATGTTGGTCTGGAACGCGATACCGTCGATGACGCTGATGATGTCGACGATCTTCTTGCTCGATTCATTGATCGCGTTCATCGTCGTCACCACCTCGCTGACCACCGACCCGCCGCGGCGCGCCACCTCGGAGGCGCCCATCGCGAGCTGGTTGGCCTGCTTGGCGTTCTCGGCATTCTGCTTGACCGTACTCGTGAGCTCCTCCATCGACGATGCGGTTTCTTCGAGCGAAGCGGCCTGTTGCTCGGTGCGAGCCGAAAGGTCGTTGTTGCCGTTGGCGATCTCGCGGGCGGCGACGTTGATGGTGTCGGTGGCGGTCTTGATCTGCGACACGATCTGGGTGAGCTGTTCGACGGTCTGGTTGGCATCGTCGCGCAGCTTGCCGAAGGTTCCCTGATAGCCGCCCGATATGGTCTGCGTCAGGTCGCCGTGCGCCAGTGCCCCCAGCACACGCGCCACTTCGTCGAGCCCGCTGCTGCTGGTTTCGAGCAGGTGATTCATGCTTTCGGCGAGCTGGCGGAAGAAGCCTTCCTTGCCGTCGAGCGTGACGCGGCGGCTGAAGTCCCCGTTGGCCGCGGCCTGCACGATGCCGCCGATCTCCGATTCGATGCTGACCTCGACAGTGCGGTCGGCCCACTCCACCACCGTACCGAGTCGCTCGCCGGCCTCACCGACGATCGGATTGACGGTCAGCGTGAAGGTCCGTCCGCCGACCTTGATCTGCGAACGCAGGGTGTCGCGCAGATTGTCGAGCGCATGGCGCTGGTGCTCGGGGTGGCGATGGAACACGTCGATATTGGCTCCGAGCAGGCGCCGCGCATCGAACTGCGGCAGCTGCTTGCGCAGATCGGCTTCGGCCACCAGCAGCATCTGCTCGATCGACTTGTTGACGTAGATGATTTCGCGATCCTTGTTGGCGATCATCACGTTGGTGTTGACGTTGTCGAGCGCCATGCGGATGCGCAAATTCTCGGCGGCCTGAACACGCTCGCGATGCGTCGCAGACTCGATGCCGTCGAGCATCGTGTTCACCCCGTCGCAGAGCGATCGGATCATGCCGTCCTTGCCGTCGAGCGGGATGCGCCGCGACAAATCGCCCTCGCCTGCCGCCATCACCACCGCCTGCGTCTGTTCCACCGCAGCGGTCAGCGCGTGACTGGCCTGCACCTGCGCGGTGATATCGCTGGCGTATTTGACGACTTTGATCGGCCGCCCGGACGAATCGAGGATGGCATTGTACGAGGCCTGCAACCAGAGCTCGCGGCCGCCCTTGGCGACACGACGGTACTGGCCGGCATCGTATTCGCCGCGACTGAGCTTGTCCCAGAATGCCTTGTAGCCGGCGCTGGACCGCTCCATCGGATCGACGAACATGGCGTGATGCTGTCCGACGATCTCGTCGAGCCGGTAGCCGGTGGTCGTCAGGAAATTGTCGTTGGCCTCGAGGATGTGCCCGTCGAGCGTGAAGTGGATGACCGCCTGCGATCGGCCGATGGCTTGCAGCTGCCCGGCGTATTCCGCCATCTGCCGTGCCTGGTCGGTGACATCGGTGGCGTAGACCGCGATGTGCAGCAGCGCGCCCGATTCGACCACCGGGTTGAAATTGGCCTGCATGCAGATCTCGCGACCGCCGCCGACCTGCAGCAGGTAGCGCCCGGCCACCGACTCGCCACGCGAGAGCTGCTCCCAGAACCCCCTTGCCTCGCTGCGTTGCCAGCCTGCCTCCATGAAGCTGGTGATGTTGCGGCCGAGCAGATCGGCCCGCGCATACCCCATCAGCTGCGCGAAGTTGTCGTTCAGATCGACGATCTCGCCGATCATGCTGAGCTCGGCATAAGCCCGCAGCCTGCGAATGGCGACGATGTGCGCACGCAGCTCGGCGACTTCGCGCGCGAGCTTCCCGGCATGTCCACCGCCCGCGGCTCTGGCCTTCGCGCCGCCGACCGGGCCAGGGCGCGACTTCGCCCGCGCAGCCGGCCTGGAGGCAAGCTTCTTTTTCGGCTGGCTCGCAGCCCTGGACGCCACTTTCGGCTTGGCTTTCGAGGAGGCCTTGGCCGCTGCGGAGGATTTCTTCTTCATGATGGGATTCCTTGGTTCTGAATTCGCTGCGACGGGCGGCGGATCAATGCAAAGCGGCAGCGTCGACGAGCGCCATTTCGTGGCTGCTCATGAGCTTTTCGATGTCGACGAGGATCAGCATGCGTTGATCGAGCGTGCCGATGCCGGTGATGAAGCGGCTTCCGAGCTGACCACCGAGCTCGGGCGCCGGGCAGATCCGTTCGGCCGGGAGCTGCAGCACGTCGGACACGCCATCGACCACCATGCCGACCACGCGTTGCGCCACGGTGAGGATGATCATCACCGTGAAAACGTCGTACTGGGCCTGTGCGAGCTTGAACTTGAGGCGCATGTCGACCACCGGCACGATGGTGCCGCGCAGATTGATCACGCCCTTGATGAAATCCGGCGTATCGGGAATGCGCGTCACCGTGTCGTAGCCGCGAATCTCCTGAACCTTGAGGATGTCCACTCCGTACTCCTCGCTGCCGAGCGTGAAGGTGAGGAACTCGCGCACGCCCTCGCCGGCGTTGGCGGCATTGCTGTTTGCGCTTGCGGATGCTTGCGGAAGACTCATGGCGACTCCTTCAGGCGGCCATCGCGCGGCCTGCGCCGCGCACGAGCTCGACGATGTCGAGTATCAGCGCGACGCGGCCGTCGCCCAGAATGGTGGCGCCCGAGAACAGTGGCAGGCGCCGGTAATTGGCTTCGAGACTCTTGATCACGACTTGCTGCTGGCCGAGCAGTTCGTCGAGCTGCAGGGCGACCTTGCGGCCTTCGGCCTCGACGATCACGAGGATCGACTCGTGCGCGTCGCGGCCCGCGCCCGGCAAGCCGAACAAGGTGTGCAGATCGAGCAGCGGCAGGTATTCCGAGCGCACCGCGACCAGCATCGCGTCGACGCCGATACGCTTGATCTGCGAGACCGTCGGCTGCAGGCATTCGACGACCGACGACAGCGGCACGATGTAGGTGTCCTCTCCGACCGCGACGCTCATGCCGTCGACGATCGCAAGCGTCAGCGGCAGGCGGATGCGCACGGTCGCGCCCTGGCCTTCGGTCGACGACAGTTCCACCTGGCCGCCGAGGCTCAGGATGTTGCGCTTGACCACGTCCATGCCCACGCCCCGGCCCGAGACGTCGGTGACTTCCGATGCGGTCGAGAACCCGGGCGCGAAGATCAGATTCCACACATCGGCATCGCTCGCGTTGTCGGCGACCGCAATGCCGTTGCTGCGCGCCTTTTCGAGGATGCGCGCGCGCGACAGCCCGCGCCCGTCGTCGGCGATGTCGATGACGATCTGCCCGGCCTGATGCGCGGCGCGCAAGGTCACCGTGCCCTGCGCCGGCTTGCCCGCGGCAACACGATCGTCGATCGATTCGATGCCGTGATCGATTGCGTTGCGCAGCAGATGCGTGAGCGGATCGCCGATGCGTTCGATCACGCTCTTGTCGAGCTCGGTGCCCTCGCCGACCGTCTGCAGGCGCACTTGCTTTCCGAGCTTGGTTGCGAGGTCGTGCACCATGCGCGGAAAGCGGCTGAACACCGCATCGATCGGCAGCATGCGTGTCGACATCACCGACTCCTGCAGGCGGCGCGTCGTGTGTTCGAGCTGCTGCACGGCGGACAGCAGGCGCTCGTGTCCGAGCGGATCGAGTCCCTGGGCGTACTGCGACAGGCTCGCCTGCGTGATCACGAGTTCGCCGACGAGGTTGATGAGGCCGTCGATCTTGTTGGTCGACACGCGAATCGAGCTTTCGAGTGCGGCGGCCGCGCTGCGCTGCGGCTGCGGACGCGCCGGAGCCGCGACGCCGATCGGCACGACTTTGTCCTCGCCATGGGCGGGCGCCGGCGGCGTCGCGGATTCGGAAACAACCGCGACCGGCTCGACGGCTGCGGCCGCAACAGCCAGTGGCTCGATCCGCAGCTCGCATTCGTCCTCGACCCAGGCGAACAGCTCGCGCACTTCGATCTCGCTCGCCAGCGTTTCGAGCCGCAGGTTCCAGCCCAGGTAGCAGGACTCGGCGTCGAGCGCACCGAAGCCCGGAATCCCGTCGGCGAATTCGAGCTCCGAATGCAGGGTTCCGAGTTCGGCGAGTTCGCGCAGGATGCGCAGCGGGTCGTTGCCGCTGCGGAACAGATCGGGCCGCGGCACGAAGCGGATCGTCCAGCCCGTGGTCGCTTGCGCAGGCCCGGCAGCCTGCGCCGCAACCGTGGCCGGCCCGACATTCAGAGCGGCTTGCAGGGATGCCTGCAACGAAGCGCCCAGCACCTCGTCGCACGCACCGCCGTCGCGCGCGGCGACGAGCAGGCCGCGCACGTGATCGGCTGCGCGCAGCATCAGTTCGACGAGCGTCGCATCGACGCCGCGCTGCCCCGACCGCACGCTGTCGAGCAGCGTTTCGAGGTGGTGCGTGAAGCCGGCGACCGCAGCGAAACCGAAGGTCGCCGCACCGCCCTTGATCGAATGCGCGGCGCGAAAAATGTCGTGGATGACCTCGCCGTTGTCGGCCTGCACATCGAGCCGCAGCAGCGCCTGCTCCATCGCATCGGCGCGCTCGAAGCTTTCGTCGAAAAAGGCTTGGTGGAAACGGGCGAGATCGATGGACATGGGGATCGCCTCAGGCGAGAACCCGCCTGATCGTGGCGATCAGCTGATCGGGGTTGAACGGCTTGACGATCCAGCCCGTCGCGCCCGCGGCCTTGCCTTCGGCCTTCTTCTCGGGCGTCGATTCGGTGGTCAGCATCAGCATGGGCGTGAACTTGTAGTCCGCCATGCCACGCAGGGCGCGCACGAGCGACAGGCCATCCATGTTGGGCATGTTGACGTCGGCGAGCACCAGGCCGAATTTCTGCGTCTGCGCCATCGACAAGGCCACGACACCGTCCTCGGCTTCGGTCACGTCGAAACCGGCCGAACTCAAGGTGAAGGCGACCATCTGCCGCATGGAGTTGGAATCGTCGACGGCGAGAATGCGATGCGAGGCGTCGCTCATGGATGGGCCTTGGCGAGTTGGAGCAAGGTGGTGGCACCGAGCAAGGCCGCGGCCTTGCGCAGGCTTTCCGAAGGGCGCAGGAATTCGACGCTGTGCCCCGCGCGGCGGCGGTCGCGGCAGAACAGGCAGAACAGCTGCAGCGCCGCGGTGTGGATGCGCTGCAGCTCAGACGCCTCGAACTGCACGAGCTCGGCGTCGTCGACGCGTTGCCTGAGCGTTTCGTGCAGCGCAGCGGCCTGTTCGATGCCGAGATTCGCATCGAGCTTGATGACGGCGTTTCCGATATCGGTGTCGAGCTTGGCTGGGCTCATGAGGGTTCTCCGGACAGCGAACGAGGGCCAGCGGCAAGGGCAAGCGCCGTGCCCGGCCGCAGTCGGCGGAAACCCGTCGTCGACGGCTCGATGCGGGGGCTCAGTGCACGCATGCGGGCATCACCGCATCGATCAGCGGATCGAGCGCGAGCAGGCTCAGCATGTGGCGCTCGCCGGCCGCGCGGCTCACGAATCCGCAGACCGCATCGTCGGTGCCTGGAATGGCGACCGCCGGCGGCTTCTTGATCAGCGACGAGGGCAGCGAATAGAGCTCGCCGATCGCGTCGACGCGCAGGGCCAGCATCTCGCCGGCCGATTCGACGACGATCAGGCAGTGCGCCGGATCGCGTGCGCGGTCGGCCGGCCGCTCGATCTGCAGTCGGCCATGCAGGTCGATCACGGTGACGAGGCGTCCGCGCAGCGCGGCGACACCGAGCACGAAGCGCGGAGCCCCCGGCACCGCCTCGTAGCGCGCGGACGGATTCACCTCGCGCACGCAGTGGATCGGCAGCGCGAACGCCTGCTCACCGATCGAGAATCCGACCCAGCGACTGATGTCGCCGTCATCGTGACGCCTGCCCTGCAGCTGCATGGATTCACCCCCGGCGCGATTTCGCGCATGCGGTCTCGAACGCTTAGCGGTCGGATCGGCAAAAACTTGAGCCCGCCACCCTTTTTTGGATTCAGCTGAACTTAATCCGCCCAAACCTACGGTCGGGTTTGCTGTTGGGTACACGCGTTTACCGGCATCGATCGCTTTCGCACCGAGTACGGCGATCAGTGAGGTGTCAGGAAGCCCGCCACGCGCGGCTTCTGGTGGACGCGACAAGGAAGTCACACATCAAGCGAAGGAGATCGCACGATGAAGATGCATGCACGGGCCGGCAGCGTGGCCCTCGGACTGGCCGCACTCACGCTCGCGGGCTGCCACAACTACGTCAAACGCGACGAGTTCGATTCCACCGTCGCCGAGTTGCGCGGCAACATCGAAACCGCCCGCGCCGAGAACCGCGAACAGATCGCCGCGCTGGGCCGCGATCTCGAAGGCAAGCTCAAGAACCAGGAAGTCGCCATCAACGATCTGCAGGACAAGCTGATCCTGAACATGACGGCGCACTTCGATTTCGACAAAGCCGACTTGCGCGCCAAGGACGAGAAGGCGCTCGACGACGTCGCCAGCGTGGTCAACAAGCGTCCCGACATGAAGGTGACGGTCGAAGGCTATGCCGACTCCGCCGGCTCGGCCGCGTACAACAAGCGGCTCGGCCAGCGCCGCGCCGAAGCGGTGCGCGAGCATCTGGTCGCCAGCGGCCTGCCGGCCGACAAGGTCACCGCCGTGAGCTATGGCGACGACAAGGACAAGCAGCTCGCCCCGGGCGCCTGGGGCGAACGCGGCCAGGCCAACCGCCGGGTCGCGCTCGTGATCGAGAACGGCAGCAATCAGCTCGGTGCTGCCGAAACGCATCAGCACGGCCAGATGAGCGCGACCGGTCGCTGATCGCTGTGATGCGGCAAGCCTCTCTCCCGCGTGCGGGAGAGGGCTCGGGGTGAGGGAGCACGATCGTGAATCCAAGCGCATTCTTCGACCCGCGCTCCCTCTCCCTCACGCAGGCGAGGGAAAAACGAAACGACTAAGGCATCAGCTCGGCTTGAACGATGCCTTGGGTCGTCGCGGCGATCTTGTCTTTTTCCATGGGCCTGTTCGCTTCGGCCGTCGGCATCATCGGCACGCTTTCGCCGCCGCGGGCCAGCACCACGATCAGCACGCGGCGATTGCGGTTGCGCCCTTCCTGCGCCGCGTTGTCCGCCACCGGCCGAAACTCGCCAAAGCCCGCCAGGCTCAGCCGCGAAGGCTTGATGCCCTTGGCGGCGAACAGGTGCAGCACGCTCGCCGCACGCGCGGCCGAAAGCTCCCAGTTGCTCGGATACACCGGCGTGCTGATCGGCATCGAATCGGTGTGGCCTTCGACGCGCATCGGGTTGGGGAACCTGGCGAGAATGCCAGCGACGGTGCCGAGCACCGGCCTGGCCTCGTCCGACAGCGTGGCCGAGCCGCTCGGAAACAGGATGTCCGCGCGAATCTCCACTTCTAGCGTCTGCTCGGACGAGCGGATGCGGACGAGTTTCTTCTGGACCAGGTCACCGAGCGCGTTCTCGATGTCCTGGCCCATCTTCTCGAGCGCCTGGCGCTCGGACACCGCGCGCCCGCTGCCCCTGCCCGTCATGGTGTCGGGCGAGGCGCGCAGCGGCATCGGCAGGCGCGCCTGGATCATCTGCGCCACGTCGGGTTTCTTCGCCACCGGGCCGCCGGCCGTCAGCGCGGATCGCTGGCGCATCATGCTCGACTGGCTGTCGGGCTCGGCGCCGCGCTGCTCTTCGCCGAACTGGATCGGATTGATCGATTTCGGCGCCCCGCTGAACTCGGCCTGCAGCGAATCCGCGAGCACGCGGTACTTGCCCTCGTTGACCGACGACACCGCGTACATCACCACGAACAGGGCGAGCAGCAGCACGAGCATGTCGCCATACGGAATGGCCCAGGCTTCGTGGTTGACGTGGTCTTCGTGGGGTTTCTTGCGGGCCATGGGGCGGGAATCGGCAATCGCTTGAAGCGTTTCGGCCGAACCCGCCCGATCTTGAGCTCCATTGCGCAGATCGTGGTTTTCTCGACGTGCCCGGATTCTTCACCCGCTTGCGCAGACCCTTCCGAACACGGCCGGGCCCTGCGCTGAAACCGTACGAGGGACGCAGTACGCCGATCGCCGATCCGGTGATACCGTTTACCTCAGGGGATTCTCGGGGGAAGCAAAGATGGTGGGCGGGCCGCGTCGCTTCGAACAGCAGTTGTCGTTCGTTCTGGAAAGCATCCATCAAGTGCCGTTCGGCGAATCCACCTGGGCGTCGGCACTGACCGCCATCGCGGATTACCTCGGCGCGGAGTGCGCGGACCTCACGTTCTCCGATCCGGTCCTGCAGCAGCTCACACGCTGGGAACAGGCTCGGCTCGATACGCAAACCGTCGAGGAATACACCCGAACCTACATGGCGGCGAACTGGGCGGAGGTCCAGCCGCGCGTCCCGATCGCGTTGGAAATGCGGCAGGGCCAGGTGGTGGCGGACATCGACTTCTGGGATGCGCCGGCTCGCAAGCGGATGATGTTTTTCCAGGAGTATTACCACCCGCTCGTTCAATGCGGCGAATGCCTCATGGGCTGCGTCAGCAAGACCGAGGACGCACCCTGGGCTTACCTGGCCCCTCATTTCCGCAGCAGGGCCCCGCAGCAGGCACTCGTGCGCGAGCGGCTCGGCATGCTGCTCCCGCACGTGCGTCGGGCGATCACCGCCGAAACCCGTTTGCAGCGCGTTCAAAAGGAGAAAGAGGCGCTGGCCGAGGCCCTCGACCACGTGGCCGACGCCGTGGCGCTGCTGGACCGCGGCGGCAGAGTCGTGCGGGCCAATCGGGCGGCGGAAGCGCTCATCCGCACCGCGGGCGGCGTGGACCGGGCGGCGGACGGCCGGCTGCTGGTGTCCACGAGCCCGGCGCGAACCGCATTGGCGGCCGCACTGGCCCAATGCGCGAGCCCGCTGCTGTGGACGCCGGGCGCCGGCGTCATGCCTCCCGTGCGCATCGCCGTTTCGAGGCCGCGGGGTCGCTCGCTGCTCCTGACCCTGCAACCGCTTCCCAAGGAGCTGGCGGGCGCCTTCAACGCCGTCGCACTGCTGTTCATCGCCGATCCCGACGGGCATCCGGTGGATCGTAGTGCCGCCCTTCGCAAGGCCTACAAGCTCAGTCCCGGCGAAGCCCGGCTGGTGCAGGCGATCGCGGACGGAGAAACGCTCAAGGAATTCGCCATCCGAAACCAGGTGAGCTACGAAACCGTTCGATCCCAGCTACGCCGCTGCTTCGAGAAAACGGGCGTTCGTCGGCAGGCGGAACTGGTGCCGCTGGTCCTGCGAACGAAGTAGCGCCGGCAGGCCCGCAAAAAAGCCCGGCGAGGCCTGCGCAGCCCTGAGCCGAACCCGGGTCAGTGCACGTATCCCTGCAAGCGCACCTCGATGTTGCGCGGGTTGTCGCCCTGGCTGATGCCGATCAGGCCTTCGATGATCATCTCGCGCACGCGCGTCTGGTCGCTGATGACGGACTTGAGCTTGGCCGCCATCGGCAGGAAGAACAGGTTCGCCGAGCCGATGCCGTAGATCGTCGCGACGAAAGCCGCCGCGATGCCGTGGCCGAGCTTGGACGGATCGGCGAGGTTGGCCATCACCGCCATCAGGCCCATGACCGCACCGATGATACCGAGCGTCGGCGCGTAGATGCCGAAGGCTTCGAACACTTTGGCGCCGGCCAGGTCGTGATGCTCGGATACCGAGAGCTCCACTTCGAGCGTGCCGCGGATGACGTCGGGCTCGGCGCCGTCGACGAGCATCTGCAGGCCCTTCCTGGTGAAGTGATCGGATTCGCTCTCGACGCTCGGCTCGAGCGCGAGCAGGCCTTGCTTGCGCGCCGCATTGCTCCACTCGACGATCTTCGCAATGAGATCGTTCGGCTGCTGCTGCGGCGGCTTGAAGATCCACTTGCCGAGCTTGAGCCCGTGCAGAAAGGTCTTCAGCGGCATCTGCATCATCACCGCCGACAAGGTGCCGACGATGACGATGACGAAAGCCGCGGGCGACAGCAGCGCGAGCGGGTTGGCGCCTTTGAGAATCGTGCCGACGATCAGCACGACGAAGGCCAGGATCGCGGCGACCAGACTCAGGATATCCATCAGCGAGTCCTCGACAGATCGCGTTCGTAGGCGGCCAACAGGCCGGGAAGTTCGACGATGAGAGCGACGCGGCCTTCGCTCGTCACGGTGCCGCCCGCGATGCCCGACAGGCCCTTGAGCAGGCGTCCGAGCGGCTTGACGACGATCTCCTCGCGGCCGCGCACGCTGCCGGCGATCAGGCCGTAGCGTTCGCTGCCGATGTTGACGACGACCACGTGCTCGCGCTCGCCGTCGTGCTCGTCGCCGGTCCAGCGCGCAAGCCGCAGCAGGCGCAGCGAGTGGTCGCGATACGGCACGCGTTCCCAGCCGTCGTCGCTGGCGCCGACGAGCGAGGCATCGAGCGTGAACACGTCCTGCACCGCCTGCAGCGGCAGCGCGAACAGGCGCGAGGCACGCTCGATCATCAGCACGGGCTGGATCGCGAGCGTGAGCGGCAGGCGGATGCGAATGGTGCTGCCGCGGCCCGGCTCGGATTCGATCGCGACCACGCCGCCGAGCGCGACGATGTTCGAGCGCACGACATCCATGCCGACCCCGCGACCGGACAGATCGCTGATCTGCTCCTTGGTCGAGAAGCCCGGCAGAAACACCAGCTGCAGGCATTCCTCGCGCGTCATGCGCGCGGCCTCGGCCTCGCCGATCAGTCCGCGTTCGAGCGCCTTGGCGCGCAGGCGATCCGCGTTCATGCCGGCGCCGTCGTCGCTCACGGTGACGACGATCTGGCCACCGGCCTGCTCGGCCGACAACACGATGCGCCCGCAGGCCGGCTTGCCCGCCGCGATGCGCACCCCGGGCGTTTCGAGCCCGTGATCGACCGCATTGCGCACCATGTGCATGAGCGGATCGCCGAGCGCTTCGACGAGCGTCTTGTCGAGCTCGGTATCCTCGCCGATGCGCTCGACTTCGACCTGCTTGCCGAGCTTGCGCGCGGTATCGCGTGCGAGCTTCGGAAACTTGGCGAACAGCCTGCGGATCGGCTGCATGCGCATGCGCGTGACCTGCGCCTGCAGGCCCGAGGTGATGACGTCGAGTTCGGAAAACGTCTTGCGCAGTTCACCGATCGCCACCCCGGGAGTGGCACCGAGACGCTTGATGCGATTGCGCACGAGCACGAGTTCGCCGATCAGGTCCATGACGTGATCGAGGCGCTGGGTGTCGACGCGGATTTCGAGGCGCTCGGGATCGGCTTGTCCAGCAGCGGCCAAGTGAGCTGCGCCGTTCCCCTCTCCCGCTTGCGGGAGAGGGTGGCGCGCAGCGCCGGGAGAGGGGCTGCCTGGAAAATGAGCCATGCTCGACGAATCGAGATTCCCTCTCTCCCCCGCTGCGCGGGGACTCTCTCCCGCAAGCGGGAGAGAGGAAAGACAGGCCGGTTGCGTACTGCTGGTGTGCGTTGCAGAAACCGACGCTGGCTTGCCCTGCAGCTGATCGAGCAGCGCCTCGAACTCGTCGTCGGAGAATGGATCGCTGTT